>Ga0209148_1000034_pt1 | contig 553584 bp, 509 predicted proteins | sample AraplaCol_mMF_r2_2_FD_184288 | JGI IMG/M metagenome (GOLD analysis project Ga0209148, IMG submission 184288) | Arabidopsis root microbial communities from North Carolina, USA - plate scrape CL_Col_mMF_r2 (SPAdes) (version 2) | ecosystem: Host-associated > Plants > Roots > Endosphere | place... | reverse complement strand
GGATCATCCATCCGGACGGGCTGCAGGAGTGGTTCTTCCGCGACGATGCGAAGAACATCACGCGCCACGTGCACACCGACGGCACGACGGACGACTACACCTACGACGCCGACGGCAACCTGCAGACGCACACCCGTGCCGATGGAAGCCGCGTGCACTACGAGTACGACAGGCTGCACCGGCTCACGGGCATCCGCGATGCAGAGGGTGGCGTGTGGAAGCGCGACTACGACGCGCAGGGCCATCTCACCGAAGAGATCGATCCGATGGGCCACAAGACCGAATACGCCTACGACAAGGCCGGCAGGCCCGTGCGCATCACCGACGCGAAGGGCGGCGTCAAGGTGCTAGCCTATTCCCCATCCGGCCAACTGCTGAGCTACACCGACTGCTCCGCCAAGACCAGCCGCTGGGAATACGACGATCGCGGCCGCCTGGTCAAGGCCACTGATGCCGCCGGCAACGCCACCAGCTATCGCTATGCCGCCGGCCAGCTCGAAGAGATCGAACAGCCCGACAGGACGAGCGAGCATTTCGAGCACGACGCCGAAGGTCGCTTGCTCGTGCACACCGACGCGCTGGGGCGCGCCACGCGCTACAGCTACACGCGCGCCGGCCTGATCGCCGGCCGCACCGACGCCGCCGGCCGTTCGCTCAGGTACCACTGGGACCTGCTGGGCCGCCTGACCGAACTGCACAACGAGAACGGCAGCCGCTACGACTTCCGCTACGACCCGGTGGGCCGACTGCTGGAAGAAACCGGCTTCGACCGCAAGGCCACCCAGTACGTCCACGAAGAGACAACGGGCGTGCTCGCCGAAGTGATCGAGGCCGGCCACCGCACCGAGCTCGAATTCGATCCACTCGGCCGCCTGAGCGAACGCCGCGCCGACGGGCAATCCGAACGCTTCGCCTACGACCGCAACGGCCGCCTGCTCGAGGCGACCAACAGCGATGCGCGCCTGCAGTGGTTCTACGACCCGGCTGACAACCTGACGCGCGAGCACCATCACTACTTGGAGCGCAACCGCACGGCAGTCTGGCAGCACCGCTACGACGAACTCAACCATCGCGTCGCCACCGTACGGCCCGACGGGCACGTCACCCAGTGGCTGACATACGGCTCCGGCCATGTGCATGGCCTGATGATCGACGGCCAGGACATCCTCGGCTTCGAGCGGGACGACCTGCACCGGGAGATCGCACGCGAGCAAGGCAACGGACTGAGCCAGCGGCAGAAATACAACCCGGCGGGCCGGCTGCTCGAACAGCACATCTCCCGCACCAGGCCAGGCGCCATCGAATCGACCACCGGCATCCAGCGCCGCTACACCTACGACAAGGCTGGCCAGTTGGTGACCATCGGCGACAGCCGCCGAGGCAGCCTGAACTACCGCTACGACCCGGTGGGCCGCCTGCTCGAAGCCCACAGCCGCCTCGGGCGCGAGGCCTTCGCCTTCGACCCCGCAGGCAACATCGTCGACCCGCCCCCAGCCAACGAGCCGCTGAGGCAACCGGCCGGCAAGCTGCTGGACAACCTGCTGAAGAACTACGCCGGCACCAGCTACCGCTACGACGAGCGCGGCAACATGACCGAGCGCGTACGCAACGGCTGGCGAACTGTATTCGCATGGGACGGCTTCAACCGCATGACAGCGGCGACCGACCACAGCGGCATCACCACCACCTTCAGTTATGACGCGCTGGGACGGCGTCTATCCAAGAGTTCGGGCGACACCACTACGCTGTTCGGCTGGGACGGCGACGTGCTCGCATTCGAGAGCACGCAGAGCAGCTCAGCGATCGAGGAGGGCGGCGAGCACGGCTGGAGCGTGCACTACATCCACGAGCCGAACTCGTTCGTGCCGCTGATGCAGGTGCGCCGTGCGAGCGCGATGGCGCTGAGCGAGACGACGGATGCGAAGGCGCTGATGGAGGCCAACGGCGGCGGCTACGACATCGAGCAGGATCCGCTGTGGAACGGCGAGCAGAGGCAGGTGCCGCGGGCGTTTGACAGAAGGGAGATGGCGTTCTATCAGTGCGATCACCTGGGCACGCCGCAGGAATTGACGGACCACGAAGGCAGTGTGGCCTGGTCGGCACAGTACAAAGCGTGGGGAGAGGCGCGGGAGGCGATCAGCGAGGCTGGGAGAAGGGCGGGGTTCAGGAATCCGATTCGGTTTCAGGGGCAGTATTGGGATGAGGAGACAGGGCTGCACTACAACCGGCATCGGTATTTCGATCCGGTGTCAGGGCGTTTCGTGTCGAAGGACCCGATCGGACTGAAAGGCGGTATCAATGTCCATCAGTACGCACCGAATCCTGTAAGTTGGATCGATCCGTTGGGCTTAGCTCGATCTGGTCAGTGGGTTACCGTTGGGAACGGTCGGATAAGAATTGATCCACCACATGTGGAAAATACGAACCAACAAGTTCATGCTCACTGCCAATGTAAATCCAGAAAGCAGGAGATTGTTGTGAATAAAGATGGCACGCAGAGCCACGGATCGCGAGGGGGCGTCTCTGGACTGACTCGAACAGAGAAAGATTATTTGCGTGAAAAGGGTTTCGATTTATGACTAATCTTGGTGAAGTGAAGGTTTTTGGAACATTAGAGGGCGACGATAGATCGTTAAAGCTGGATGAGATTTCCATCCTTGCCAAGCCGGAGGTTATTAGGGCTCTTGGTGTATTCCTAATTAATGCGGCTTACGAAATGGATTCCAGTGATGCTGAGCACGTGCACCTGCAAGATTCGATCTCGAACTTCTCATATGAGAATCACGTTGATGTGATTGCCATCAATCAAGACAAAGTGAAGTTGCATGGTGGTTAGCAGCTAAATGGCCAAAGGGCCGCGTAAGCTACCCTTGGAATTAGCGGGGCTGTCGGCGATGCGGGATGATCTGCTCTATCTGTACTGGGGGAGTGTCTGGGCAGCGGCAATGGTGAGCTCCCCGTGTGGGACATGAAACTTGGCTGCATTACAACGTCACCATTACTACGATCCGCAGGCTGGGCGGCTTATCACCTCTGACTCAATAACGCTCTTGGGGTAAATGTTTTTGCGTATGCAAAGAATTCAGCTGCTTTCGGCGATCCGCTCGGATCGGCAGCAACGGTGCCGCGTACGATCAATGCGTCTGAGATTATAGAAAAGACTCGATCCGAAATAAGAGCATTGGCTGCTTTCAAAGGATTAATTGCGACCAGACAGCCTGATTCGGCAGGACTGCCTCGCAAGTGGAAATATCCTTGTGCCGGGAATCAAAGATTACCCTTGGATCGCGGGCGCATTGACCAGCGAACAGGATTGCCTTGCAACGACCCGAAGGCTGCTGTGGATCACGTATATGTGTATCAATCGGACGGTTTGACAAAAAATTTTGTCGCCTGTAGATGGAGATGCCCATTTTCCAACGAAAGGGCCGTAAGAATGAATCAACCTGTAAAGCGCTATACATCAACTGATGGCTGTATTGATGCTTGGATTGAGCAAGAATCCTCGATTCATCTGAAATCTGTTTCTAAATTTGGGGATCCTGTTGAATTAACTGCTGGTGAGGTGCGGATATTGGCGGAAAATTTAAATAAATTGGCGGAAATTTTGGATAAAATGGATAAATAGTTAGAGAGAAATGAATTGTCTGCGCTGCAGAGGGGATTTAGCGCTGTTCGGTAGAGGCGAAGATCAGCCCGGATTTGAGAGCACCCGAAAGCAGATCGGCGATCAAGGAGGATGACGGGCACGGCTGAAGCGTGGAGAACATGCGCCACATCCACGAGCCGAACTCGTTCGCACCGCTGGTGCAGCTGCGCCGCGCGAGCGCGATGGCGCTGAGTGAGACGACGGGTGCGAACGCGCTGATGGAGGCCAACGGCGGTGTCTACGACATCGAGCAGGATCCGCTGTGGAACGGCGACGGCGACGGCGACGGCGACGGCGACGGCGACGGCGGCGGCGAGCAGAGGCAAGTGCCGCGGGCGTTCGACAGTAAAGAGATGGCGTTCTACCAGTGCGACCACCTGAGCACCCCGCAGGAACTGACAGGGAGCATCGCCTGGTCGGCGCAGTACAAGGCGTGGGGAGAGGCGCGGGAGGCGATCAGCGAGGCGGGGAGAAGGGCGGGGTTCAGGAATCCAATTCGGTTTCAGGGGCAGTATTGGGATGAAGAGACGGGGCTGCACTACAACCGGTATAGATACTACGACCCGCAGGCTGGGCGGTTTATCTCTAGTGACTCAATTGGATTGATAGGTGGTATCAACCTTCATCAATATGCGCCCAATTCAACGGAGTGGCTTGATCCTTTAGGACTTGCTAGAGGTCAATCGACTACAGACGGCGCAGGTCGAAAACCCAAGACGGGTAAGCCCAACATCGATAAGCGTTGTCCTTCTTGCAAAAAATGGGAAATCAATAGGTTTAATAAAGTATGCGAAGGCTATGTGCCGGGCGTCGGAATTGCGAAATATTTTAGAGATCCTAAGGATGGAAGCTGGTACTCAATTGATCAAACCGGTCATGACGGAAGTGCATTTAAGCAGTTTGATCAAAAGGGCAATATTTTAAATCATGCGTATGATCTGGATGAATATGGGGACCGCATGGGAAAGCATAAAGGAGAGGCGGGGAAAATGATTGATTTAAAATCGCTGAAGTGTAAGGATGCTGCTTCATGATTGAAACTGCGCAGGAGTTTATTTTTCTTTGCTGCTCGAATAATGACTCGGATGTTGCTCGATCACTTTCCGAGGAAGCGTCTCTGGATGTATGGAAGGATTTGATTTTTAACTTTAAATCCCATCAAATTGATGTGGCTCAGAATAGAACGATTCCTTCTGAGGTAATGAGGATTTTGGCCGCTCAGGGGGATGAAGTTGTTCGGTCGATTTTGGCTGAAAAAAGAAGGTTGCCCCCTGATCTTTTTGATCTTTTATCAAAAGACCCTAGCTCTTTGGTTCGGAAAAAAGTGGCGGCGAATAAAAAACATCTATCGATATTGTGAGAAATCTAGTAGATGACGTAGATGAGGAAGTTGCTCGTGTCGCTGAATTTCAATTGAGCTCACGGTGAGCTATTAGGCAGCTTGCTGGAAGCAGATGCCGTAGCGGCGCAAAATAGCCTGCATACACCCGGCAGGCAACATCGTCGATCCGCCCCCGGCCAACGAGCCACTGAGGCACCCGGCCGGCAAGCTGCTGGACAACCTGCTGAAGAACTACGCCGGCACCAGCTACCGCTACGACGAACGCGGCAACATGACCGAGCGCGTGCGCAACGGCTGGCGCACCGTCTTCGCATGGGACGGCTTCAACCGCATGACCGCGGCGACCGACCACAGCGGCATCACCACCACCTTCAGTTATGACGCGCTGGGGCGGCGTCTTTCCAAGAGTTCGGGCGACACCACGACCCTGTTCGGCTGGGACGGCGACGTGCTCGCATTCGAGAGCACGCAGAGCAACTCAGCGATCGAAGAGGGCGGCGACCACGGCTGGAGCGTGCACTACATCCACGAGCCGAACTCGTTCGTGCCGCTGATGCAGGTGCGCCGTGCGAGCGCGATGGCGCTGAGCGAGACGACGGATGCGAAGGCGCTGATGGAGGCCAATGGAGGCGCCTACGACATCGAGCAGGATCCGCTGTGGAACGGCGAGCAGAGGCAGGTGCCGCGGCCGTTTGACAGAAGGGAGATGGCGTTCTATCAGTGCGATCACCTGGGCACGCCGCAGGAATTGACGGACCACGAAGGCAGTGTTGCCTGGTCGGCGCAGTACAAGGCGTGGGGAGAGGCGCGGGAGGCGATCAGCGAGGCTGGGAGACGGGCGGGGTTCAGGAATCCGATTCGGTTTCAGGGGCAGTATTGGGAGACGGGGCTGCACTACAACCGGTATAGATACTACGACACGCACGCGGGGCGGTTCGTCTCAAAGTATCCGCTTCGAATTCTCGGTGGTGAAAATTTCTACGAGTACGCACCGAGTCCGACATATTGGATCGACCCCTTTGGGCTAGCGCGAAAAGGAGGGCAGCGGGCGAATGGGGATAGCACTCCACCGAAAAAACCAGAGCAGGAAAAAACGACCCAAACGCAGGAGACGACGCAATGTCCGTTAATAACGCAAGTGCGGCACTATACAAATCGAAAAGGGTCGACTGGAATTCAACTTGCCGGTAAAGTCATTGCAAGTGACAACAATCGTGTCTATGCCGAACCTGCAAGCGCGAAGCCACTAAGCCAACGCGATGCCGAAGATAAGTATCAGATCGGACAGGGCAGAGGTCGGGACTATGTTGAATTTGACGTGCCAGTGTCAAGGATTGAGTGGGTAGAGAATCCCAGATATCACAGGCAAGAGTTGATCATTAAAGGTGATGTTCCAGCATGCAATCTCAAAGTCTTTAGGAGGGCTTAAATGATGAAGGATAATAAGGAATTGAAATATGATGGAGAGAAGATTTTAAATGTTTTGCGGGAAATCGAATACATGCTAATTTCGTTGCACAAAATTGGTTCCTACTATGCGCACGAACTTCCCGGTAAAAAATTGGAATACAATGCAGAAACAACCAAATTCATTGATGACGGTGATGTAACGAGGCGGCTCTCAAAAATTCGGTCTACCTTGTCCGAGGTTTTTGACGAGACGCGAGGTGAAGACGATCTGACAGACATTGAGCGTGCTTTGGAGGGGCTGCAGTTTTGGAAGCCGGGTAGTAATGGTAAGTGAGTAGCGCTGTATAGCGTGCCTAAAATTTCGACTCCCTGGTTTCTGATGGCTTTAGAGCTGTTATCGAAGTCGAACCTTGAGGAGATTATTTGATGCTCCGATGGCAGTGCCGGCAGATGAGGTTGTAGTTTGATAGTTCTTCAATTTGGGCCGTTGAGCAAGGATGAATTGGCGATTTATTTCGATAAAGAAGGTGCTGATTTGCTTTCGTCGAAGATTTCCGCATTGCTAGGCGGAAAGGGCAACGCCGAGCGTGTTGGCTGTCTTCGGTCGCTTCGAGGTGATCCAGAAGAATCGATGATTGAAATGCGATTGAATGTGCTAGATCGCCTCGAAATGAAAAATAATTTGCTTCTCTTGGATATGAGCTCAGATGCCTTGGAATATGCGTTTTATCAGCTGAGTGAATTTCTGAGAACAGGGTACTTCTTCCCCTCCGAATTCTGGAGCTTTTCAAGGGAGGGGCGAAAGTACGATACGCAGGTTTTCTTCGGCAAGCTCTCCTCTTGAAGATGAATTTTTTGGCTCCGGCTTGAGAGAGCTACTCGGAGGCTGCGCGGACCTCCTTCAGCATTGCGCGCACGTTAGACCTCACCCTGCGCAAAACCCCCTCGTTCATCTGGCCGCAGCCTGAGCCACAGGCTTCCACGCCTCCACCCCCGCTGTCTCCGGGTTTCCGATAACTAAATCACCTTGATTTAGTCCCTCCACTACCCGATAGTCCCCTTGCGCCCGGACGCCCGCTTCCCACCACGCGATCCGGATCCAAAACCGCAGGCGCAAACCAACCGCCCGCTCAAGGAGACAAACCATGCACACCAGCCCCCGCTCCGTCCTCGCCTTGGCTGCACTGTCGCTCGCCGCAGTCGCTGCGTCGACCGCTGCCTTCGCCGCCGACCAGCCAGTCATCGGCCTCGTGACCAAGACCGAAACCAACCCCTTCTTCGTGAAGATGAAGGAAGGCGCCCAGGAAGAAGCCAAGAAGCAGGGCGCGAAGCTGCTGTCCGGCGCGGGCAAGGCAGACGGCGACAACGCCGGGCAGATCACGGCGATGGAGAACATGATCGCGGCCGGCGCCAAGACCATCCTCATCACGCCGAGCGATGCCAAGGCCATCGTTCCCGCGATCAAGAAGGCGCGTGACAAGGGCGTGATGGTGATCGCGCTCGACAGCCCGGCCGATCCGCCGGATGCGACCGACGCGCTCTTCGCCACCAACAACTACACCGCCGGCGTGCTGATCGGCGAGTACGCGAAGGCCGCGATGGCGGGCAAGCCGGCGAAGATCGTCGCGCTCGACCTGCTTCCCGGTCACCCGGTGGGCGCGCAGCGCCACAACGGCTTCATGAAGGGCTTCGGCCTGCAGGCCAACGACGCGAAGTCGAACGAGTTGTCGAAGGCGCCCGAGATCGTCTGCATGGCCGACAGCTACGGCGACCAGGCCAAGGCGCAGACGGTGATGGAGAACTGCCTGCAGAAGGCGCCCGACGTGAACCTGGTCTACACCATCAACGAGCCCGCCGCCGCCGGTGCGTACAACGCACTCAAGCGCGCCGGCAAGGAGAAGGGCGTGATGATCGTGTCGGTCGACGGCGGCTGCCAGGGCATCAAGGACACGGCCGCCGGCATCATCGCCGCGACCTCGCAGCAGTACCCGCTGAAGATGGCCGCGATGGGCGTGGCCGCGGGTGTCGAATACGCCAAGACGGGCAAGAAGGCTTCGGGCTATGTCGATACGGGCGTGACGCTGATCGCGGGCAAGAGCGTGGCGGGCGTCGACAGCAAGGACACCAAGACCGGTGCCGAGCTGTGCTGGGGCAAGAAGTAAGCAGCCGAGCTGACGACGAATTCCAGGGAGGCACATCTCGATGGCGAAATCCGCATCAGCCACGCACCACATCCCGTGGGGCGCCCTGGGGCCGTGGCTGGCCCTGCTGGGCGCATGCATCTTCTTCGCGACCCAGTCCGACCGCTTTCTCACGGGCGGCAATCTCTCGCTGATCCTGCAGCAGGTGATGGTGGTCGGCGTGATCGCCATCGGCCAGACGCTGGTGATCCTCACGGCGGGCATCGACCTGTCGTGCGGCATGGTGATGGCGCTGGGCGGCATCATCATGAGCAAGTTCGCCACCGAGCTCGGCCTGCCGGCGCCGGTGGCCATCCTCTGCGGCATCGGGGTGACGACGCTGTTCGGCCTTGCCAACGGCCTTCTGGTCACCCGCATCAAGCTGCCGCCGTTCATCGTGACGCTGGGCACGCTGAACATCGCCTTCGCGATCACGCAGCTTTATTCGTCGTCGCAGACCATCACCGACCTGCCCGGCGGCCTCACGGGCCTGGGCACCACCTTCACCATCGGCGGCGCCGAAGTGGCCTGGGGCTCGGTGCTGATGGTGGTGCTCTATTTCCTCGCTTGGTTCGTGCTGCGCGAGACGGCGGCGGGACGGCACGTCTACGCGGTGGGAAACAACGCCGAGGCCACGCGCCTCGTGGGCATCCCGACCCAGCGCGTATTGCTGGGCGTGTATGTGATGGCGGGCGTGCTCTACGGCATCGCCTCGCTGCTGTCGGTGGCGCGCACCGGCGTGGGTGACCCGAACGCGGGCCAGACCGAGAACCTCGACGCCATCACGGCCGTGGTGCTCGGCGGCACCAGCCTCTTCGGCGGCCGCGGCATCGTGCTGGGGTCGCTGATCGGCGTGCTGATCGTGGGCGTGTTCCGCAACGGGCTCACGCTGATGGGCGTGTCCTCGATCTACCAGGTGCTGGTGACAGGCATCCTGGTGATCCTGGCCGTGACGGCCGACCAACTCTCGCGCAGGGGAGCCCGCTAGCATGAAGCTCACCCCCAGTCTTCGCGCACTTCGTGTCGCTTCGCCAACCCCCTTGCAGGGGGCAACGCCTGCGGCCGGGCAGAGCCCGTTCCGCGGCGTTCCCCGAGGGGGCCGCGCCAGTCTCGTCGGCCGCGGTTCGCGTGCCAGCGTGGTGGAGAACTGAAATGAACACGACTACTACGGACCGCAAGGTCGTGATGCAGGCCAAGGGCCTGGTGAAGCGCTACGGACAGGTCACCGCGCTCGCCGGCGTCGACTTCGAGCTGCGCGAGGGAGAGATCCTCGCGGTGATCGGCGACAACGGCGCGGGCAAGTCCTCGCTCATCAAGGCGCTGTCGGGCGCGATCGTGCCCGACGAGGGGCAGATCCTGCTCGACGGCAAGCCGGTCAACTTCCGCAATCCGCTGGAGGCGCGCCGCGCGGGCATCGAGACGGTCTATCAGGACCTGGCCGTGGCGCCCGCCATGACCATCTACGAGAACCTGTTCCTCGGCCGCGAGCTGCGCCGGCCCGGCTTCATGGGCAATGTGCTGCGCATGCTCGACAAGAAGAAGATGCTGCAGGAAAGCACTGCGCGAATGGCCGACCTGAAGGTCGGCATCCAGTCGATGACGCAGGCGGTCGAGACGCTCTCGGGCGGCCAGCGCCAGTGCGTGGCCGTGGCGCGCAGCGCGGCCTTCGCGCGGCACGTGGTCATCATGGACGAGCCCACCGCCGCGCTCGGCGTGAAGGAGGGCAACATGGTGCTGGAGCTGATCCGCCGTGTGCGCGACCGCGGCCTGCCCGTGGTGCTCATCAGCCACAACATGCCGCACGTGTTCGAGGTGGCCGACCGCATCCACGTGGCCCGCCTGGGCCGCCGAGCGGCCGTGCTCGACCCGAAGAAGATCAGCATGAGCGACACCGTCGCCGTCATGACCGGCGCCATGCCGCCCGACCAGCTGCCCGCGGAGGCGCATGCCTGATGCGCAAGCACCCCCAGCTGTGCGCACGCCCGACCTGCTGCGGCCCCGCGGCTCCAACCAGGTCGGCATGCGCCAGTTCAACGAGCGCACGGTACTGCAGGCGCTGCGCGTTCACGGCAGCCTTCCCAAGGCCGACCTGGCCCGGCTGACCGGGCTGAGCGCGCAGACCATCGGGCTCATCACGGCGCGGCTGGAGGAAGACGGACTCATCGTCAAGCAAAGCCGCGTGCGCGGGCGCATCGGCCAGCCCTCTGTGCCGCTGGCGCTCAACCCCGACGGCGCCTTCGCCATCGGCATCAAGGTGGGCCGGCGCGGCGCCGAATGGCTGCTGATCGACTTCGCTGCGCAGGTGCGCGAGCGCCACGCCATCGGCTACGACTTTCCCGACGCCGACGAACTGCTGCCCGCCATCGCGCAGCACATCCACCGCCTGCGCGACGGCCTGGGGCCGCTGGCCGCGCGCAACGTGGGCGTGGGACTGGCCGCGCCCTTCCTGCTCGGTGGCTGGCACCGCACGCTGGGGCTGTCGAAGGCGCAGTCTGACCTGTGGAACCAGATGGACCTGGCCGCCGAGGTGCGGTCGCGCATCGACCTGCCGGTGAGCTTCGCGCGCGACACGGTGGCGGCCTGCGTGGCCGAACTGGTGGGCGGGCGCGGGCACGACCTGAAGAGCTTCCTCTACATATTCGTCGACACCTTCGTGGGCGGCGGGCTGGTCATCAACTCGCACCTGCACACCGGCGCGCATGGCAATGCGGGCGCGCTGGCATCGCTGCCGATGCAGCCGCCGGGCACCCGTGGGGCGCTGCCGCCGCAGCTGGTCGCGCAGGCATCGCTGTGGGAGCTCGAACAGCGCCTGTCGGCCGAAGGCCTGGACCCCATGGCCGCCTACGACGACCGCGCGCTGCAGCCGCCTTTCGCACAGACCACGACGGCCTGGCTGGCCAGCGCATCGCAGGCGCTGGCGCATGCCATCGTGTGCGGCACCGCCATGCTCGACCTGTCCGACGTGGTGGTGGACGGCTCCATGTCACGCCTGTTGCTGCAGGCGCTGCTCGACCAGACCCGCGACGCGCTCGACCACTGCAACTGGGAAGGCCTCTGGCAGCCGCAGCTGCATGGCGGCAAGGCCGGCGCGCAGGCCTGCGCACTGGGTGGCGCGATGCTGCCGCTGCACGCGAACTTCGCGCCGGACCACGATGTGTTCCTGAAGGCGGCCTAGCCCGCGTGCCCGCCCTGACCGGTCTTTCGCGATCGCGCGAGGCTCAGCGCCTCGGCGATCAGCGGCTTGACCCTCTCGAGGTCTTGGCGCTCGGGTTGATCACGCTGACCCAGTACATCTTCGCGTACAGCGCATGCGGCATCAGCGTGTCGATCGCGCTGTAGTCGGGCGCGGCCGGCTGCTCGCCGAAGAGCGCGCGGAATGTCTCCTTGCCCACGCCGAGGTTCAGCCGGAACATGCCAGGGCGGTCCAGCTTCGAGGCGTTGTCGAACTCGTTGTCCTTCGTCACGATGGTCGCGAAAGGGAACTTGTCGTCGCCGTCGTGGAAGAAGAAGGTGTTGTCGTCGGCGATCTGGAAATGGCCGCCGGCCAGCATGTCGATGAGGTATTGGGTGATCGCGTCTTCGGTCATGGGCGCGATCTTGCCCGTGTTCTCGTCAGGAGGTCGGCCAGCGCCGCAGCCCCAGTTCGTCGGCCAGCCGACGGTAGGCCTTGAGCTGCGCCTGCACGTAGTCGTCGAGCGCGGTGCCGGTGAGGGCGAAAGGGTACAGCCCGTGCTGCTCGCGCAGTGCTGCATAGCCGGGTGCGGCGCCCGCCTCGCGGAACGCGGCGACCCAGGCCCGCACGGCGGGCTCGGGCACGTCGGCGCTCAGGTACAGGCCGCGCACCGTCGGCCACACGAGGTCCACCCCTTGCTCGCGCGCAGTCGGCACGCCGGTGAGCGCGCCGCCCAGGCGGTTCTCCGACAGCACAGCGAGCAGCCGCACCGGCGTGCCGCCAGCCATGGCCTGCAGCGCCTCGGCGGCGTCGCCGGGGAACGCGTCGACATGCCGGCCCTGCAGCGCGCTCAACGCGTCGCCGCCGCCTTCGAAGGAGACGAAGCGCATCGCCTTGTGGTCGCGCCCGGCCGCGCGCACCAGCAGGGCGGCCTTCACCCAGTCCTGGCTGCCCACGGTGCCGCCCGCGCCGAAGGCGATGCGCGACGGGTCCTGCCGCAGCGCGGCGACCAGGTCCTGCAGGCGCCTGAAGGGCGAGTCGCGGTGCACGGCAACCACGCCGTAGTCGGTGCCCAGCGTGGCGATCCAGCGCACGGCCGAAGGCGGATGGGGCCCGAAGCGGCCCTGCGCCAGGTTGAGCAGCGAGCCACTGGAGAACGCCACCAGCGTGCCCTGCCCGCCGAGCTTGCCGGTGGCGATGCGGTCGAAGGCCACGGCGCCGATGCCGCCCGGCAGGTAGCGCTGACCCAGCGGCGGGCGCGCCGGCCGCACGGCCTGCAGCGCGTCGCGCGCAAGGGCGCAGGTCAGCGCGAAGCCGCCGCCAGCCTTGGCGGGAATCACGCAGTCGGCAGCTTCCTCGGAAGGGTCGCTGGCGGCCATCGCGCGCAGGCCGAAGGACGGCGCGAGCAGCGCACACAGCGCGCGCAATGCGTGACGTCGGTGGAGGGCAGGAGATGGCATGGCGGCGGACCTGTCAGTTGGAGGTTGGGGCCGACTAGGTGCGCGGCCACCAGATGATCGCGTGCAGCCCCGGTCCGGCCTCCCGGGCTTCGAGCCGCAGCTCGCCGCGATGCCGCTGTGCGATGGAGCGCGCGATGGCCAGCCCGAGCCCGAACCCGCCCTTGCCGGCACGTGCGCCGCGGAGGAAGCGCTGGCCCAGTGCGGCGCGTTCTTCCTCACTGAGGCCGGGGCCGTTGTCCTCGACGTTGAGGCTCCAGCCCGCTGCGTCACTGGCAGCGAAGAGCGTGATCGTTCCTTCTGCGGGGGTGTAGGCGATCGCGTTGCTCACCAGGTTGCCGAGCGCCTCGCGCATCAGCGCGCGGTCGGCCACGGCGGGGAAATCGGGCATGGCGGAGTGGATGCCCAGATCGATGCCCAGGTCGATGCGCTTTGCGCGCGCCATAGGCAGCAGGTCGACGGCCACTTCGCGCAGCAGCGCCTCCAGGTCGAACTCGGCCGGCTCCACCGACACGGTGTCGCTGCGGCCCAGGGCCAGCAGCTGCTGGGCGCTGCGCGTGGCGCGGGCGATCTCGGCGCCGAGCGCATCGAGCGCGGCGCGCACCTGCGCCGGGTCTTCCTCGCGCCGCGCGTAGTCGGCCTGCATCTGCAGCGTGGTGAGGTGGGTGCGCAGCTGGTGCGAGGCGTCGTCGAGGAACTGCCGTTGCTGCGAGACCAGCTCCTGCGTGCGCGACATCTGCTGGTTGACTGCCGCCACCAGCGGCCGCACCTCGGCGGGCAGGTCGGTCTCGGCGATGCGCGTGAGGTCGTCGCTGGTGCGCGCGCCCACCTCGCGCGCCAGCCGCGAGAGCGGCCGCAGCGCCGCCGCGAGCGCGATGGCGGTGCCGCACAGCAGCATCGCCAGCACCAGCCCGTCGCGCAACGCCGCACTGCGCACGAATCGCGCGCTGAATTCCTGCCGCGAGCGCGTGCTCTCGCCGACCTGGATCAGCACGCTGCGCCCGGTGCTGCCGGCCGGCGTGCGGTCGAGGTCGCGGCGGTAGGCCGCGAGCCGAACGGCCTCGCCGAAGTAGGTGGCGTCGTAGAAGGCCGGCACGCCCATCGCGAGCTCGGCGGGCGGAGCGGGCAGGTCTGCGCTGCCGAGCTCGACCAGCCCGTCGGAGGTCGAGACGCGGAAGAACACCTGCCCGCTCGCCGTGAGCTCGAAGAACTCGAACATCGTGTACGGCAGTTCGACGGAGAGCCCGCCCGAGGCGGTCGAGATGTTGGCATCGATGGACTTGAGCGCGCCGAGCAGCGAGCGGTCGTAGGCGGCGTTGGCGGCTGCCAGCGCGTCGTGCCGCGTCATCCACAGCTCGATGCAGGTCACGACGAGCAGGGCGGGGAAGAGCAGCAGCGCCAGCCGCTGCCAGAGGCTCGCGCGCCGCAGACGGGCCGTGAAGTTCAGCGGCATTCCCACGACGCGAGAAATCCAGGCGTTCTCTTCGCGAAACACCGTGGAGCTGGCTCCGCCGGGCCGCAGACGCCGCCCCCGGCGCAGGGGGAGGAGAAGCGACACGAAGAGCACGAAGCCCGGGGCCGTGTCCTCATCTAGTCAGCTTCCAGCACATAGCCCAGCCCGCGCAGCGTGACGATGCGCACGCCGCTGCCGTCCAGCCGTTTGCGCAGCCGGTAGACGAAGACTTCCACTGCCTCGGGGTGCACTTCTTCGTCGTCGGAGAACACGCGCTCCAGGATCTGCTGCTTCGACAGCGGCTCGCCGCTGCGCTGCACAAGCACGCGCAGCACCGCCAGCTCGCGCGGCGAGAGCGCCAGCGCCTCGCCGTTGAGCGTGAAGTGCCGTCGCGCCCCGTCGTACACCAGCGCGCCGCAGGCCTGGCGCGGATGCTCCACGCCGCGCGCGCGGCGCACCAGCGCATGCAGTCGCGCCTCGAGTTCGGCGAGTGCGAAGGGCTTGGCGAGGAAGTCGTCCGCGCCCGCGTTGAGCGAGGCCACGCGCTCGTTCACCGAGTCGCGCGCAGTGAGGATCAGCGCCGGCAGCCGCTGGTCGCGCTCGCGCAGCCGCTGCAGCACCGTGTGCCCGTCGAGCCCGGGCAGGCCGAGGTCGAGCACCAGCGCGTCGTGGTCGCGTTGCTGCAGGGCACGGTCGGCCAGCCGCCCGTCGTCCACCCATTCGACCTGGATGCCCGCGTGCTCAAGCGCCTTGCACAGCCAGGTGCCCAGGGTGTGTTCGTCTTCGGCAAGAAGGATGCGCATCGACCGATCCTATTAGGGCCGGATATTTTCGCTAAACACCGCGGAACCGGCTTTGCCGGGCCGCAGTTGTTGCCCCCTGCAAGGGGGTAGGCGCAGCGACACGAAGTGCGCGGAGCCTGGGGGTGAGTCCGAGGCCGCCGCGGAACCGGCATTGCCGGGCCGCAGGTGTTGCCCCCTGCAAGGGGGTAGGCGCAGCGGCACCAAGTGCGCGGAGCCTGGGGGTTTGCCAATCAATCCGGCTTGATGTTTGCCCTTGCGATGACCTTCTGCCAGCGTGCCTGCTCGGACGCGATGAACTGCGCGAACTGCTCCGGCGTGCCGCCGACGGCTTCGGCCGCGTCGTTGGTCAGCCGCTGCATCGAGTCGGGCGACTTCACCGCCTTCATCGTCTCGGCCGAGAGCTTGGCGAGCTGCGGCGGCGTGATGTTGGCCGGCGCGAGCATGCCGTACCACTGCGTCATCTCGAAGCCGGGGAAGCCCTGTTCGGCCACGGTCGGCACGTCGGGCAGTTGCGGCAGGCGCTTGGCGGAGCCGGTAGCGATGCAGCGCACCTTGCCTGCCTTGATGAACTGCAGCACCGCCGCAGCGCCGATGGCCGATGCGTCGAGCCGGCCGGAGAGCAGGTCGGTCACCATCGGGCCGGTGCCGCGGTAGGGCACGTGCAGCATGAAGACGTCGGCCGTCATCTTCAGGTATTCGAATGCCAGGTGGCCTGCGCTGCCGTTGCCCGCCGAGCCGTAGCTGAGCTTGCCCGGCTTCGACTTGGCGTAGGCGATGAACTCCTTGAGGTTCTTCGCCGGCACGTCGGGGTGCACCACGTAGAGGCTGGGCACCTTGGCCAGCAGGCTCACCGGCTTGAAGTCCTTGTTCGCGTCGTAGGGCAGCTTGGCGAAGATGTACGGGTTGACCGCCAGCGTGCCGATGTGGCCCAGGATGATCGTGTGCTGGTCGGTCGCGCGCGCCACCTCGCCCATCGCGATGTTGCCGGCCGCGCCCGGCTTGTTGTCGACGAACACGCTCTGGCCGATGGTGCGTGAGAGTTCCGCTGCGGTCGAGCGCGCGACGATCTCCGAGCTGCCGCCCGGCGCGAAGGGCACGACGAAGCGTATCGACTTGCTGGGCCAGGCGTCTTCGGCGAAAGCCATCGAGGGCAGCAGGCCGCCGAAGGCTGCCGCGCCGCCGGCCTGGAGCAGGCCGCGGCGGCTCAGGCGGGCGTCATGGGGGAAGTGGGGGGCGGGCATGTTGCTTGTGTCTCCAGCGCTTTTTGGATTGAAAGCGCGCATCGTGCCCGGGGGATGCTGTCGGAATGCTGTCAATCAGTCAGTCAGTGCCGCCGGTCCAGTAATCCCGGCCCAGTTCGCCCGCGAGCCGCGCGATCAGGCGCTCCACGCGCGCCAGCACCGTCTCTACCTGCGCGCGCACCGGCTTGTAGGCGAAGCGCAGGTTGTGGAAGGTCGTGCCTTCGTCGGGGTCGTCGTCTCGCAGGTAGAGCGTGCCGTCGTGCAGCCGCAGGTCGAAGAACCAGCCCTGCTCGTAGTCGGAGAAGACCTTGCCGGGCGTGCCCGTGGCGAGCGATTCGATGAAGGCCCGGCCCTCGCTGAAACGGTCGTGCCATGGGAAGCTCAGCAGGAAGCGGCCGGGTGCGTGGACCACGGGCCTGTTCCAGAAGTGGGGGCCGTCGGCTGGGTCCTTTCCGTGCCGCGCGGCCTTGGTCAGCAGGTCGCGGTAGTGGCGGCAGAGTTCGCCCTCGTGGCCGATGCAGTCGGCCGACAGAACGAAGCCCTGCGCCGCCCCCGGAATGGCCGGCTGGTACAGCGGCTCGCGCAGCTGCTCCCATTGCGCTGCCGCGATGTTCGAGGGCGGGCCGTAATAGAAGGTGGGCTCGACGATGAATGCGACGTCGATGCGCACGCCCTCCACAGGCTCCGATTGCGCCGCCCAGTCGGGCAATGCGGTCTGGCTCGATGGCGCGGGCGTGCTGGCGGTCACGGCGGTTCAGATCAGGTTGCGCATCGCCTGCGCCGTCTCCCGCAGCACCGGCAGCACCCGAGTCACCGCATCCTCCGAGCTCTCGTGCCCCATCGGCATGGTGATGTTCAGCGCTCCCACCAGCGTGCCGTGCCGGTCGCGCAGCGGCACTGCGATGCCGCGCGAGTTCAGGTCGAGCTGCTGTTCGGAAAGGGCCCAGCCTTGCGCCCGGATGCGCGCGAGTTCGAGCTTCATGCGCTCCATGCTCGCGATGGTGTGCGAGGTGAAGACGGTGAGCTTGCGCGTGGTGAGCCACTCGTCGAGCTCGGCGTCGCTGCGCAGTGCCAGCATCAGCATGCCGGAGGCCGTGACTTGTGCCGGCACGCGCGCGCCGAGCACGTAGCCGGTGCTCATGCTGCGGTTGGGGCCGTTGCGGGCGATGTAGACCACCTCGTCGCCGTCCATCACGCTGAGGTAGGCGATTTCGTTGGTGCCGGCGGCCACCCGCTGCAGGAAGGGCTGCACCACGCGCGGCAGGCGGGCCGACTCCAGGTACGACTGGCCCAGGCGCAGCACGCGCGGCGTGAGCCAGAACAGCTTGCCGTCGCTGGCGACATAGCCCATGTGCTGCAGGGTCAGCAGGTAGCGCCGCGCGGCGGTGCGGGTCATGTTCGTGCGCTGGCCGGCCTGGCTGGCGGTGAGGCGCGGGTTGGCGTCGTCGAAGGCTTCGATGATGCTCACGCCGCGTTCCAGGCCGGCGATCCAGTCGCGCTTGTCCAGGCCTGGTGGTGGCGCCGGGTCGTGGTTGCTGTCCTTGCTCATGGGCGGAAGTGTGATCTGGCGAGAAGGGTTCGAGTTTGCAATTGGTGCAGGTGAAAACCCTTGAAGTGATCGATCATTGAATTCGAAAGATCGATGATCGCACGTTTTGATGTCCCGAAGGCTGCAGGGGTTGGCTGGAGAGACTATAAAGCTCGCCATCCGCCCTCCAAAAGAGCGATTGACGAACGGAAGCACGCACATGAGCCATTCCATCAGCGGCAGCACCCAGGCTTACCTGATCCCCGGCGACCCGGTTCGCAACGTGCGGCTGCCGCGCATGTTCAATGCGGCTTTCGAGCGCTTCGGCATCGACGCGGTGCTGCTGCCCATGCAGGTGCCGGTGCGCGACTTTGCGGTGTTCTTCAAGTCGGCCTTCCTCGCGCGCAACGTGCGCGGCATGGTGATCGCTCCGCCGCACAAGCCGCTGGTGGTCGACCTGCTTGAAGGCTGCGGGCTCTTCGGCCGCGTGGCAGGCTCTGTCAACGTGGTGCGCCGCACCGAGGGCGACCAGCTCGAGGGCGATCTCTTCGACGGCGAGGGCCTGATCGGCGCACTCGACCACTACAACATTCCCTTCCGCGGCAAGCGCGTGCTGATCCTGGGCGCGGGCGTGAGCGCCGCGGCCATCGGCGTCGCGCTGGCCGAGGGCGGCACGGTGAACGGCGCCGCCCACATCGCCATGTACGACAAGGCCGCCGGCAAGGCGGCCGGCGTGGCGGCCAAGCTCGACGCCTTCTTCGACGCCGAGGTGGTCGCCGCCGACAGCAACGCGCCCGAGGGCTTCGACCTCGTCATCAACGCCACGCAGCTGGGTCTGAGCGACGACGACGCGGCGCCGGTCGACGTGGCTCGCATGGACAGCCACGCCGCGCTCTTCGACATCCTGCTGCGCAACCAGCCGACGCCGCTGGTGCGCGCGGCCCGCGCGCGCGGGCTCAATGCACAGGCCGGCTTCGAGATGCTGATCCAGCAGATGCCGCATTACTTTCGCTACTTCGGCCACATGGACGCGGCGGATGCGATGACGGCCGACGCCGGTTTCCTGCGCGAAATCATCTATCCGCCCGCGATGCGCGCCGAGATCGCGCAGCCGCTGCGCTACCACTCACCGAGCGTGGCGTGAATGGCTCAACCCCAGGCTTCGCGCACTTCGTGTCGCTTCGCCAACCCCCTTGCAGGGGGCAATGCCTGCGGCCCGGCGAAGCCGGTTCCGCGGCATTCCTGGAAGAAACCTTCGACCTTTGACTGCACAGATTGATCCACCAATGATTTCCGGCAAATCCACCCTCATCGCCCACATCGGCTTTCCCACGGAGGCCTTCAAGGCCCCGATGATCTACAACCCCTGGTTCGACAAGCACGGCATCGACGCCGTGGTCGTGCCCATGGGCGTGAAGCCCGAGGACTACGCGGTGTCGCTGCCGCAGATCTTCAAGTTCAGCAACATCCGCGGCGCGCTGGTGACCATGCCGCACAAGGTGACGACGATGTCGCTGGTCGACGAAGTGACGCCCACCGCGCGCGTGGCCGGGGCCTGCAACGCCATCCTCAAGCGCCCCGACGGCACGCTGCTGGGCGACCAGTTCGACGGCGCCGGCTTCGTGCGCGGCGTGGAGCGCAAGGGGCGGCTCTTCAAGGGCACGCGGGTGCTGGTGTCGGGCGCGGGCGGCGTGGGCTCTGCCATCGCGGCGTCGATCGCCGCGGCGGGCGCCGCAGAGCTGATGCTGTTCGACATGAGCGAGGCTTCGGCCAACGCGCTGGCCGCGCGCCTTCGCGAGCACTATCCGCAGATGAAGGTGGCCACCGGCTCGAAGGACCCGGCCGGCTACGACGTGGTGGTCAACGCCACGCCGCTGGGCATGAAGGAGGGCGATCCGCTGCCCTTCGACGTGGACCGCATCGACCCTTCGACCTTCGTCGGCGAGGTGGTCATGAAGACCGAATACACGCCGCTGTTGCAGGCCGCCAGGGCCAAGGGCTGCCAGGTGCAGGTGGGCACCGACATGCTGTTCGAGATGATCCCGGCGTACCTGGAGTTCTTCGGCTTCGGCACCGCCTCGCCCGAGGAACTGCGCGCCGTGGCGCAACTGAAATACTGAAAGAAGAAAGGAAGGCTCGTCCGATGAGCATTTTCGAAGGCTTCCTCTCCACATCCGAAACGCTGGGCGCGTTCAGCGACCGCGCCTTCGTCGACGCCATGCTGCGCTTCGAGGCCGCGCTGGCGCGCGCACAGGCGGCCGAGGGGCTGATCCCCGAGAGCGCTGCCAACTCGATCGTCAGCAGCTGCAAGGTCGAGCTGTTCGACGTCGCCAAGATCGTTCGCGAGAGCGGACGTGCCGGCAGCGTCGCGATCCCGCTGGTGAAGGCGCTGCGCGAGGCCGTGGGTCTCTTCAATGCCGAGGCCGCGGCCTTCGTGCATTTCGGCAGCACCAGCCAGGACGTGATCGACAGCGCGATGGCGCTGGTCACGCGCGAGGCTGTCGCGCTGATCGAGGCCGACCTCGCCAAGGCCGCCGACGCGCTGCTGCGCCTGGCCGTGACGCATGCCGAGACCCCGATGCTCGCGCGCACGCTGATGCAGCCGGCCTCGGTGACCAGCTTCGGCTTCAAGTGCGCCGGCTGGGCCGCGCCGCTGGTGCGCAGCCGCATCCGCCTGCGCGATGCCGCCAAGCATGCGCTGCAGCTGCAGCTCGGCGGCGCCATCGGCACGCTGGCGCAGATGAAGGGGCAGGGCGCGGCCGTGCGCAAGCGCATGGCCAAGGAACTCGGCCTGGGCGACCCCGGTGCGACCTGGCATACACAGCGCGACGAATGGGTCGCGCTCGGCTGCGAGCTGGGCCTCATGACCGGCAGCCTGGGCAAGATCGCGGTCGACATCTCGCTGCTCGGCCAATACGAAGTCAGCGAAGTCACCGAGCCCAGCGAACCGGGGCGCGGTGGCTCGTCGGCCATGCCGCACAAGCGCAACCCGGTGGCCTCGATGGTCGCCATCGCTGCCGCGCACCGCGCGCCGCAGCGCGTGGCCGCGTTGCTCGGCGCCATGCCGCAGCAGCACGAACGCGCCCTCGGCGCATGGCAGGCGGAGCTGGGCGAATGGCCGCAGCTCCTGATGTCGGCGCATGGCAGCGTGCGTGCGATGGCCGGTGCACTGCCCGGCCTGCAGGTCGACGCCGCGCGCATGCGCGCCAACATCGACCGGCTGCGCGCCGAACTCCCGCGCGACGCGGCGGACGAATGGTTCGCCCCCGCGCTCGCCCACGAAGCCGGACAGACCGCGCTCGCCGAAGTGAAGGCGCTGCAGGCCCGGCTCGACGCACAAAAGGAACTATCCCAATGACCACCCCCGAAAACCCGCCCGTGGAACCCGGCGTCTATGAAGCCGGCCTCGTCAACCGCCGCCGCGTGCTCGGCGATGCCTGGGTCGACAAGTCGCTGGCCAACCGCAACGGCTTCAACGCCGAGTTCCAGGAGCTCATCACGCGCCACGCCTGGAACGACATCTGGGGCCGACCCGCGCTGGGCGACAAGACGCGCCGCTTCATGGTGCTGTCGATGATGCTGGGCATCCACGCCTATGAAGAGTTCGCGATGCACGTGCGCGCCGCGCTCGACGGCCCGCCCGAGTCGCGCCTCACGCCGGACGAGATCAAGGAAGTGATCATGATGGCCGCCATCTACTGCGGCGTGCCCGTGGCCAACCACGCCTTCGGCATCGCGACGGGCATCCTGCGCGAGAAGGGCCTGCTGCCGCCGCTGGCGCAGTGACCGCGCCGCCTGCCTCAGGGAGGGGCGGGAAGGGGCGCTTCGACGTCACCTTCACGCTGCTCCTGCCGCTGCTGCTCGCAGCGCAGCCGGTGGCCACCGACAGTTATCTTCCCGCGCTCCCCGCCATCGCCAGGGAGCTCGGCTCGGCCAGCACCAGCCTCACGCTGTTCGTGCTGGCCTTCGGCTTTGCGCAGTTGCTGTGCGGGCCGCTGGCCGACCGTTTCGGGCGTAGGCCGGTGCTGCTGGCGGGACTGGGCTGCTACACGCTCGCGGCGCTGGGCGGCGCGTTCGCCGGCAGCGTGGCGCTGCTAGCGGGCTGGCGTGCGCTGCAGGGCTTCTCGATGGCGGCCATCCTGGTGTGCTCGCGTGCCGCGGTGCGCGACCTCTATCCCGCGCACGAAGGCCCGCATGTGATGGCGCGCGGCCTCACGGGCCTGGGCATCGTCGGGCTGATGGCGCCGCTGCTCGGCGCGTGGCTGGTGCAGGGCGCCGGCTGGCGCTGGGTGATGGCGGCCATGGCGCTCTACGCCGCCATCCTGTTCGCGATGTGCTGGCGCTCGTTCGGCGAGACGCGACGGCCCCTGGGCGAGGGCGAGTCGTCCGCGCCGCGCGGCAGCACGCGCGCCGTGTTCGCGAGCCGCTCGTTCCGTGCCTGGGCCTCGGTGGCGGCCACCACCTACGGGGGCTTGTTCTGCTTCCTGCTGCTCTCGCCGATGGTCTACATCGGCTACCTGGGCTGGTCGCCCGCCTGGTACGGCTGGATCCCGGCCGGCGGCTCGCTGGTCTACATCTTCAGCACCACCATGTGCCGCAGCCTCCTGCGGCGTTACGGGCCCGTGCGCACGGTGAAGCTGGGCGCATCGCTGAGCCTGGCCGGCGCCACCATCCAGGCGCTGGGCTGCTGGCTCATGCCGCTGAGCGCGGTGCCGCTGTTGTTCGGACATGCCGTCTACTGCCTGGGCCACGGCATCCACCAGCCCTGCGGGCAGGCGGGTGCGGTGGGCGACCTGCCGCACCTGGCGGGCCGGGCCGTGTCCTGGTCCGGCTTCGGCATGATGATGGTCGCGTTCTGCGCGGGGCAGCTTGCCGCGCGGTTCGTCGACGCCGATTTTTCCAACGGCGCCTGGCCGATGGTCCTGCCCATGCTGCTGGCCGGCAGCGTGCTGGTGGCGATCGCGTTCTTCTGGCTGCCGCGTCTGCAACACCCGAAAAAGGAAACCACACCATGACCCGTTTTAATGTCGTTCGCGAGGGCAACGGCCCCATCGTCGTGCTCAGCCATGCGCTCGGCTGCGACCTGAGCATGTGGGACGGCGTGGCCGCGCAGCTCGCCCGCGCCCACACGGTGCTGCGCTACGACCACCGCAACCACGGCGGCTCGGAGGTGGTGCCCGGCGAGCTGCGCATCGAGACGCTGGCGCAGGACGCGGCCGAGCTCATCCGACGCGAGGCGGGCGGCGAGCCCGTGCACTTCGTCGGCCTCTCGATGGGCGGCATGACGGCGCAGGCGCTGGCGGTGCGCCACCCCGAGCTGCTGAAGACGATCGTGATCGCCAATTCCGCCGCGCACTACCCCGACCAGACGCCCTGGCGCACGCGCGTCGAGACCGTCGGCGTCAAGGGCGTTGCCGCCATCGCGCCCGGCGCGGTGTCGCGCTGGCTCACGCCGGCGTGGGCCGCCACGGCCGAAGGCGCGGAAGCCGCGAAGAAGCTGCACGACGTGCTGGTGCGCACCGACGCGCAGGGCTACATCGAGAGCTGCAACGCCGTCGCGGCGATCGACTTCCGCGAGAGCAACCACCGCGTCGCGGTGCCCACGCTGGTCATCGGCGGGCTGCAGGACGAAGCCACGCCGATGGCGATGTCGCAGGCCATGGCCGCAGCCATTCCGCATGCGCGGCTGCAAACCATCGATGCCGCGCACCTGAGCGCCGTCGAGCGGCCGGCGGAATTCGCGCAGCTGCTGATCGATTTCTGGCGCAGCCTCTGAGCGCCGACGGAGGGATGCGCGGCCTAGGTGTATCCCGTATTTCGTGCGAATAACGGTTGCGAGTGATCGATGATCGATCAAAACTGCGCTGAATAGATTGTGACGATGCCCGGGTGTTCCTAAAGTCCACCCCCATGCATCGCTCCATCGCCACCGTCTCGCTCAGCGGCACGCTCCGCCAGAAGCTCGAAGCCGTCGCCGACGCCGGCTTCGACGGCATCGAGCTGTTCGAGGCCGACTTCATCAACTTCAAGGGCACGGCCGCCGAACTGGGCCGCATCGCCGGCGACCTGGGCCTGAGCATCGACCTGTACCAGCCGTTCCGCGACTTCGAAGGCATGCCCGAGGCGCAGTTCCGCCGCAGCCTGGAGCGCGCCGAGCGCAAGTTCGACCTGATGCAGGCCATGGGCGCACCGACCATGCTGTGCTGCTCCAACACGTCGCCGCTGGCCATCGACGACCCCTCGCTGGCGGCCGCCCAGCTGCACGAACTGGCCGAACGCGCCGCGCGCCGCAACCTGCGCGTGGGCTTCGAGGCGCTGGCCTGGGGCCGCTACACCTCGCTGTACGGCCAGGCCTGGGAGATCGTGAAGCAGGCGAACCACTCGCACCTGGGCCTGATCCTCGACAGCTTCCACACCCTCTCGCTGAAGGACGACCCGGCCGGCATCGCCGCCATTCCCGGCGACAAGATCTTCTTCCTGCAGATGGCCGACGCGCCGCTGCTGTCGATGGACGTGATCCAGTGGGCGCGCCACCACCGCTCGTTCCCGGGGCAGGGCGACTTCGACGTGATCGGCTTCTTCGAGCAGGTGCTGCGCGCGGGCTACACCGGGCCGCTGTCGCTGGAGATCTTCAACGACATCTTCCGCGAGACGCCGAACCGCCGCACCGCCGTGGATGCGATGCGTTCGCTGCTGTACCTGGAGAGCGAAGCGCGCCAGCGCCTCGCCAAGCCTTCAGTGCCGCAGCAGGTGACGCTGTTCGACCCGCCGCCGGTGCCGGCGCTCTCGGGCCTGTCGTTCATCGAGTTCGCAGCCGACGAGGCTTCGGCCGCGACGCTGGCAACGCTGGTCGGCCAGCTGGGCTTCCGCCGCATCGGCAGGCACCGCTCCAAGGCGGTGACGCTGTACCGCCAGGGCGATATCAACCTGATCGTCAACGCTCAGCCCGACTCCTTCGCGCGCCAGCGCTTCGAGGCGCACGGCACCTCGGTGTGCGCACTGGGCGTGCGCTGCGACGATCCGCTGGCCGCGGTGGGCCGCGCCACCGCCATGCGCTCCCAGCGGCACGACAGCCCGGTCGGCCCCAACGAGCTGCGCGTGCCGGCCATCGTGGCGCCGGGCGGCAACCTGATCCACTTCGTGCCCGAGATGCTGGGCGCCGATGGCCTTTACGAAAGCGACTTCATTCTCGAAGACGAGGGCGCGGGCGCCAACGACGCGGGCCTGCAGCGCATCGACCACGTGGCACTGGGCCTGGCGCTCGACCAGCTCGACACCTGGGTGCTGTTCACGCGCGCCGTGCTCGGCCTGGAGCCCGGCGAGAGCCTGGAGCTGGCCGACCCGTTCGGGCTGATCCGCAGCCGCGGCGTCGCCAACGCCGACCGCAGCCTGCGCCTGGTGCTCAACGTGTCGCTGAGCCAGCGCACCCGCACCGCTCGCACGCTGAGCGTGACCGGCGGCGGCGCGGTGCACCACATCGCCCTGAGTTGCGCCGACATCTTCGAGACCGCCGCGAAGCTGCGCGCCAACGGCACGCGCTTCGTGCCGATCTCCGACAACTACTACGACGACCTGGCCACCCGCATCGACATCGACCCCGCGCTGCTTTCGCGCATGCGCGAATCGGGCGTGCTGTTCGACCGCTCGCCGGCCGGCGACTACCTGCACATCTACACCGAGAGCTTCGAGAGCGGGCTGTTCTTCGAGGTCGCTCAGCGCGTGGGCGGCTACGACGCCTACGGCGCTCTCAACGCACCGGCGCGCATGGCGTCGCAGGCGCAGGACTGACAGGCCCCGGGGGGCGCACCGGCAGACCGTTTCGTTCGACAGACAGAGAGCTGATTTCTTTTTTTTTCACGTCACCACTGGAGACAACACATGGCAAACACCTCAGCCCATGAGCCGCAAGGCAGGCACCAGTCGAAGAAGGCCGCGGCAAGCGGCTGGATCGGCTCGGCGCTGGAGTACTACGACTTCTTCATCTACGCCACCGCCGCTGCGCTGATCTTTCCGCAGATCTTCTTCCCCAAGGGCGACCCGACGACGGCCATCGTCGCCTCGCTCGCGACCTACGGCGTGGGCTACGTGGCACGGCCCATCGGCGCCTTCGTGCTCGGCCACTGGGGCGACACGCACGGGCGCAAGCAGGTGCTGGTGCTTTGCATGTTCCTGATGGGCTTCTCGACCGTGGCCGTCGGCCTGCTGCCGACCTACGACCAGGTCGGCCTGCTGGCGCCGGTGCTGCTGGTGCTGCTGCGCCTGGTGCAGGGCTTCGCGGTGGCGGGCGAGATCTCGGGCGCGAGCTCGATGATCCTGGAGCACGCACCCTTCGGGCGACGCGGCTTCTTCGCGAGCTTCACGCTGCAGGGCGTGCAGGCCGGCCAGATCCTGGCGGCCGCCGTGTTCCTGCCGCTGGCGCACTACATGCCGGAAGATGCGTTCAATTCCTGGGGCTGGCGCATCCCGTTCCTGCTGAGCTTCCTGGTGATCGTGGCGGGCTACATCATCCGCCGCGAAGTCGACGAGACCCCGGCCTTCGCCGAAGTCGACAAGAAGGGCGAAACGGCCAAGGCGCCGATCATCCAGGCCTTCACCGACAGCTGGGCCGACATGCTGCGCGTGGTCTGCATGGCGCTGATGAACGTCATTCCGGTGGTGGCCACCGTGTTCGGCGCGGCCTACGCCGTGCAGGCCGCCTACGGGATCGGCTTCCAGAAGGACGTGTACCTGTGGATCCCGGTGCTCGGCAACATCCTGGCTGTGATCGTCATCCCGTTCGTGGGCAACCTGTCGGACCGCATCGGCCGCCGCCCGCCGATCATCGTCGGCGCGCTGATCTCGGGCCTGCTGTCGTTCGTGTACCTGTACGCCATCAGCATCCGCAACGTGCCGCTGGCCATCGTCATGTCGCTGCTGATGTGGGGCGTGATCTACCAGGGCTACAACGCGACCTTCCCGAGCTTCTATCCGGAGCTGTTCCGCACCCGCAACCGCGTCTCGGCCATGGCCATCTCGCAGAACATCGGCACCACCTTCACCGCGCTGCTGCCGGCCCTGTTCGCCGCCGTCGCGCCTCCCGGCTCGACCAACGTGTGGTTCACCGTGGGTGCCATCACTTTCGCGGTGACCGTGCTGTCCGCACTGGCCGCCTTCAGCGCCCGCGAAACCTACCGCATCCGCATGCGCGACCTGGGCGACCCGAACGCGGTGCCGGTCGACAAGCAGGAGTACGACCGCCTGCGCGAGCAGACGATGCAGGAAGCGCGCGTGACCAGGGTCGCGGCCTGAGGCCGGCGCGGCAGGCGAAGACCTTTCGCCTGCCAAGGGTTGTGGCGCCGGGAAGAATGGCGCCATGACCTCCACATCTTCCCCCTCCCGCCTCAAGATCGACTTCGTCTCCGACGTGTCCTGTCCCTGGTGCGCCATCGGCCTGAGTTCGCTCGAGGCGGCGCTGGGCAAGGTGGCGCCGGAGATCACCGCGGAGCTGCACTTCCAGCCCTTCGAGCTGAACCCGCAGATGCCGCCCGAAGGCCAGGACACCTTCGAGCACCTCAACCAGAAGTACGGCTCCACGCGCGAGCAGCAGGCCCAGTCGCGCGAGATGATCCGCCAGCGCGGCGCGGCGGTGGGCTTCGAGTTCAGCCCCGAGGGCCGTCCGCGCGTCTACAACACCTTCGATGCCCATCGGCTGCTGCACTGGGCCGAACTGGAGAGCCCCGACAAGCAGGCGGCGCTCAAGAAGCTGCTGCTGAAGGCCTACTTCACCGACAGCCAGAATCCTTCCGACCCCGAGGTGCTGGTGCGCGCCGCCACCGAGGCGGGGCTCGATCCGGTTCGAGCCCGGCAGATCCTGGAAAGCGACGAGTTCGCGCAGGAAACCCGTGAACGCGAGCGCATGTACACCGATGCCGGCATCCACTCGGTGCCCGCGATCATCATCAACGACAGGCATCTCATCTCGGGCGGCCAGCCCGTCGAAGTGTTCGAGCGGGCCCTGCGCCAGATCGCCGGTGCTGCTCCTTCGAGCCTTGCCACAGCCTGACTTAGCTGGCACTTAGGCGCCGGTTTTGCCCGGCGTTACGACGGTAAAGACCGTCAACCCGAAGCGGGCTCCAGTGGTTGAGGAGGCGTCCCTGAACCACTGTCACACAGGAGCCCCGAAGATGAAGAAGAAAAGCCTAATCGCCGCACTTGCCCTCATGGCTGCGGCTTCGCTGCCGGCACTGGCGGACGAATACGGCAGGCACCCGTTCTATCTCCACGCCTTGTCCGACCTGCGCACCGCGGCCTGGAAAGTGGAGCACCGCCGCCCCGAGGACGGGCAGGTCTCGCGCGACGAGCAGGTGGTGATCGACGAGATCCACGCCGCCATCGGCGACCTGCAGCACGCCGCATGGCTCGACGGCAAGCCCGTCGAGTGGCGCGAGCCCACCGATGCATGGCTGCCGCGCGAAGGCCGCCTGCACGCCGCGGCCGATCTGCTGCGCAAGGTGCGCTCCGACGTCGCACGCGAAGAGGACGACCCGCGCTCGCGGCCGTACCAGCAGCGCGGCCTCGCGCACGTCGACCTCGCTCTGGCCACCGCGCAGCACGCCATCGGCGACGTGCGCCGCCACGACCTGCGCAGGGAGTGAGGGCGGTGCCGGCCACCGCTTCGCCGATCTTCACCCAGCCCGCGCGGCGCGTGTCGATGGCGCTCGGCGCCTGCGCGCTGGCGCTGCTCGCGGCATGCGCGAGCGCGCCGGGGGATCATCGGCCCATGGTTTCGGTGTCGCTGCCCTCGCAGCAGGTGGACGAGGCCACGCGCCTGCGCTGGCTCGACCGCGTGAGCTGGGGCGCCAATGCGAGCAGCGACGCGCAGCTCGCCAGGCGCGGCCTGTCGCTGTGGATGCGCGACCAGCTCAACCCGCGCCCCGCGCCGCTGCCGCCGGCCGCGCAGGCGCAGATCGACGCGATGGAAATCTCGCGCGTGCCGCTCGACCAGCTCGTCACCGGCCTCGAGGCCCAGCGCAAGGCGGCCGACGCGCTGCCCGACGAAGACCAGAAGAAGGCCGCGCGGCAGGAATACCAGCAGCACCTCAACACGCTGGTGCGCGAGGCGCAGCAGCGCTTCGTGCTGCGTGCGCTCTATTCGCCCAACCAGCTGCAGGAGCAGATGACGTGGTTCTGGATGAACCACTTCAACGTCAACCTGCGCAAGGACAACATCCGCGCGATGGTGGGCGACTACGAGGACAACGCGATCCGTCCGCACGCGCTCGGCAGGTTCCGCGACCTGCTCGGCGCCACGCTGCACCACCCGGCGATGCTGCGCTACCTCGACAACGCGCAGAACGCCGCCAACCGCATCAACGAGAACTACGCACGAGAACTGATGGAGCTGCATACGCTGGGCGTGGGCAGCGGCTATACGCAGGGCGACGTGCAGGAACTCGCGCGCGTGCTCACCGGCGTGGGCGTGACCAACCAGTCGCTCGATGCGCCGCCGCCGAACGTGCGGCCCAACCTGCGCGGCGACTACGTGCGCAAGGGGCTGTTCGAGTTCAACCCGAACCGCCACGACTACGGGCCGAAGACGCTGCTGGGCCAACCCATCCAGAGCCGCGGTCTGGCCGAGGCCGACGAGGCGCTCGACCGCCTCGCGCGCGCACCGGCCACCGCGCGCTTCATCTCGCGCAAGCTGGCCGTGTACTTCGTCTCCGACGATCCGCCGCAGGCACTGGTCGAGCGCATGGCCGCGGCCTTCACGCGCAGCGACGGCGACATCGCCGTCACGCTGAAGGCGCTGTTCGAGTCGCCCGAGTTCTCGGCTTCGCTGGGCCGCAAGTTCCGCGATCCGGTGCACTACGTGATGGCGGGCGTGCGCCTCGCCTACGACGACCGCGTCGCCACCAACGTGAATCCCATGCTCGGCTGGATCAACCGCATGGGCGAGCAGCTCTACGGCCACGAGACGCCGGATGGCTATCCGCTCAACGAGGCGGCCTGGGCCAGCGCCGGTCAGATGAACACGCGCTTCGAGATCGCGCGTGCCATCGGTGCGAACGGTGCGGTGCTGTTCCGTGCGGACGACAAGGCGCCGCTGGAGAAGCCCGCGTTCCCGCCGCTGGCCGATTCGCGCGCGGTACGCACGATGCAGGGCAGGATGAGCGCCGACACGCGAGAGGCGCTGGCGCAGGCGAAGAATCCGCAGGAATGGAACACCTTCCTGCTGGCTTCGCCCGAGCTGATGCGCCGCTGAAGGTATTCGGTTTTTCTCCCTCTCCCGCCGGGGGAGGGCCGGGGTGGGGGCAAGCGGCGTTCGACAGGACACTGAGGCTGAACGAACGCCGCATGCCCCCATCCCGACCTTCCCCCAGAGGGGAAGGAGCAAGGCAGGAAGAAGGAAGAAAGGACAACCGTCATGCAACGCAGAGATATCCTGAAGCTCGCGGCCGCCGCACCGTTCGCGGGTGCTGCTGCCAAAGTGATGGCCACGCCTTCCGCCGAAGGCGCCAAGCTGCTGGTCGTGTTCCTGCGCGGCGCATACGACTGCAGCAACCTCCTCGTGCCCACGAGCAGCGACTTCTACTACGCCTCGCGCCCCAACATCGCCATCGCGCGGCCCGGCACGCCCAATGGCGCGCTGCCGCTGGACGGCAACTGGGGCCTGCATCCCGCACTGGCGCAGAGCGTGATGCCGATGTTCCAGCAGAAGCAGGCATCCTTCATCGCCTTCGCTGGCACCGACGACCTCACGCGCAGCCACTTCGAGACGCAGGACTCCATCGAACTCGGCCAGGCCCTCGACAAGCGCCGCGACTACCGCTCGGGCTTCCTCAACCGGCTGGCCGGCGTGCTCGGCGCGGGCCCCGTCACCGACGTGTCGCCCATCGCCTTCACCGACCAGCTGCCGATCTCGATGCGCGGCAGCGCCAAGGCCGCCAACATGGCGCTGGCCGGCAATGCGCGCTCGGGCATCGACGCGCGGCAGAGCCAGGTCATCACCGCCATGTACCGCAACACCACGCTGGCCCAGCCGGTGGCCGAGGGCTTCCAGGTGCGCGACGAGGTCATGCGCGCGGTGCAGGCCGAGATGGACGCGGCCAGCCGCAACGCCATGTCCGCCAAGGGCTTCGAGCTGGTGGCACGCCGCATGGCGCTGCTGATGCGCGACCGCTTCGACCTCGGCTTCGTCGACGTCGGCGGCTGGGACACCCACGTGGGGCAGGGCGGCGCCACCGGCTACCTCGCCAACCGTTTTGAAGAGCTGGGCCGCGGCGTCGCCGGTTTCGCGCAGGAGATGGGCGACGACGCCTGGCGACAGACCGTGGTGGTCGTCATCAGCGAGTTCGGCCGCACCTTCCGCGAGAACGGCAACCGCGGCACCGACCACGGCCACGGCACCGTCTACTGGGTGCTCGGCGGCGGCCTATCGGCACAGGCCGGCGGGCGCGTGGTGGGCGAGCAGCAGGCGCTGACGCAGGCGACGCTGTTCCAGAACCGCGACTATCCGGTGCTCAACGAATATCGCGCGGTGTTCGGCGGGCTGTTCCAGCGGATGTACGGCCTTTCCCCGGCGCAGCTGGCCAAGGTGTTCGACGGCGTGGCACCCAGGGACCTGCGGTTGGTGTAGCCGGCGGCGTCGAGGCCGGCCGTGGCGGCGGCGGCCGGTCTTGCTTTTCCTTTTCACCCCCTGATGGGCCTGCGTTCCAGGACGCCGGCCTGCGCCTGCCTGCGTCCCGCCGGCGGATTCTTGTATTCCGACATCCCGAATTCCGGGGATGGCTGAGACACAAATAGTTAACAAAGATAATGCTCGTCACGTCCAGACCAGTCGCGCAGGGGCGGTTTTCGCTTCGCGCGAGGTTTTAGTGCTTCGACCAAGACCTATCGCTGCTTCTGGAATTCGCCTCTTCCAACGCCGGCCAAGGGTGCCGGAACCTGTCGTTTCGCCGCCAGGCGAAGTGCCCACGTCCAAGAAAAGGAAACCGATGTTCTCGCCCCCCATGTCTGCTCTTGCCCGTGTCTGCGCCATCGCCGGTGCCACCTTGGTGCTGGCCTCCTGCGGGGGAGGCTCCGGAGGAGGCGGCGGCTTCGTTCCGCTGGCTCCCATCGCGCAGCCGCAGCCGCAGCCTCAGCCCGAGACGCCTGTGGCGATGCACACGGTCGGTGGAACCCTCAGCGGCATCACCAGCGGCAAGCTCGTGCTGCAGAACAATGCGGGCGACGACCTGACGCTCACGGCGGACGGCAAGTTCAGCTTCGCGACTCCCGTCAAGGAAGGCAGCGCCTACGCCGTCACCGTGCGCACCCAGCCGCTGTGGCAGTTCTGCACCGTGAGCAACGGCGGCGGCAACGCAGCCGCCGAGGTCACCGGCGTGACGGTCAGCTGCAAGGAGGCACTGGCAACGGTTTCGACGTTCGCGGGTACGGGCACCCCCGGCGATGCGGACGGCGAGGGGCTCGCCGCCACCTTCCAAATCCCAAGGGGTGTGAGGCTGGATGCTGCCGGCAACCTCTACGTGACCGATGCCCAGAACAAGCTGATCCGCGCGATTTCTCCCTCGGGTTTTGTCTCGACCGTGGCGGGCAAGGGCGCGGGCGGAACCCTGTCCGATCCTTTCGACCTGGTCCTGGATGCCGCCGGCAACATCTACGTGACCGAACTGACGACCCACCTGGTCCGCAAGGTCACGCCGACCGGGGTGGTGAGCGCACTGGCCGGGACCGCCGGGACTGCCGGCTGGGCCGACGCGAACGGCACCAGCGCGAAGTTTTCCCAGCCTTCGGGCATCGCCTTCGATCCGCAGGGCAACCTTGTCGTCGCCGATTCGCTGGGCCAGAGAATCCGCAAGATCGCGCCCGATCTCGCGGTCAGCACCTTCGCGGGCTCGGGCGCGCAGGGCTCGGACGACGGCACCGGCACGGCCGCAACCTTCAGCGTGCCCGCCGGCATCGCGATGGACGCCGCCGGCAACATGTTCGTGACCGACTTCGGCAGCCACGTGATCCGCAAGATCACGCCGCAGGGCGTGGTCACGACGCCGTTCGGCAAGCGGAACACGACCGGTCACGCCGACGGTAAAGGCAACGACGCGACCTTCTCTTTTCCGGTGGGCATCGCGATCGACTCCAGCGGCAGCCTCTACGTGGGCGACAGTTCGAACCATGTGATCCGCAGGATCACGCCGGACGGCATGGTCCGGACGCTGGCGGGCAAGGCGGGAACGTCCGGGGCGGATGACGGCGTGGGCAATGCAGCGACGTTCTACCGGCCCTACGGCGTGGCGGTGGACGCCGCGGGCAACGTCTACGTGGCAGACCTGTTCAACAACAAGATCCGCAAGATCACGCCGACGCCCGCGCCCTGAGCCGCCTGGGTCCTCATGCGCCATGATCCGGGCCACCGTGCGAGAAGGATCGAGAGAAGAAGCCATGGCCGTGATCGACCAACACCTGCGAATCCCCGAGTTGCAGCGGCTCGGCATGTCCGCCGCGCTGTTGCAGCTGGCTGCCGGCCAGTGCCTCCACGAGGCCTTCCGGGGCTTCTGCCTGGGGCCGCCGTTCTACAACTATCACGGCGCCCGTGCGCCCGAAGGGCCCACCCTGGTCCCGCTGTGGGACCACGGCAGCAGGGTCTGCGGGCTTCGTGAAAGCGAGGGCGGCCTGGAGTTCATCGAGTTCAGCATCGAAGACCCGGCCGGGTTCGAGCGGCTCGCCGGCACCGAGCAGGGGTTCTGGGCGACCCGCTTCGACTTTCTCTACGAATGCGATCTGGCCGATGAAGCCTTGCGCAGCGCCGCCGCGCGGGTCGGATTCCGTTTTCTCGACCAGCACCTGAGGTCGAGAGAGGCGGCCGAAGAGCAGCTGGGCAGCTTCGGTGCCCATCGGGTGTGGCTTCGGGAGCTGGTCGCCGGCATCGACCGCGATGCCGCCGCGCCTGCCTGATCGCAGGGCGTAGAGCGTGGGCGGCGACACCGCGGAGAATCCCCGCATGCCTCACGCCGTCTCCCTTCTTCGCGCCGCCCGCCTGGCGCGAAGCGCCAAGCCCTTTCTCGCCCGCGGCGGTTTCAAGCGCGAGCGCTGCGCGGGCTGCCGCCTGCTGCCCAGCCATTGCATGTGCGCCATACGCCCATCGGTTGCGACACGCGCGGGCGTGTGCCTGATCATGGCCGACATCGAGCCGCTCAAGCCCACCAACACCGGCTGGCTGGTTGCCGACGTGGTGGCCGACACCTTCGCATTCGGCTGGGCCCGTACCGAGGTCGATCCTGCGCTGCTGGCGCTGTTGAACGATCCGCAGTGGCAGCCCTACGTCGTGTTTCCGGGGCAGTACGCCGCGCCGGAGCGGGTGGTGCAGGGCGTCGAGCAGCCGGCAATGCACGGGGGCGCAGCCGCGAAGCGCCCGCTCTTCATCCTGTTCGACGCGACCTGGGCCGAGGCGCGCAAGATGTTCCGCAGGAGCCCCTATCTCGACCGGCTGCCGGTGCTCAGCCTCCGCCCCGAGCAGATCACGCAGTACAAGCTGCGCAACTCGGGCCGCGATGACCACTTCTGCACCAGCGAGGTGGCGGCGATGTGCATGAACCTGGCGGGCGAGGGCGCGGCAGGGAAGACGCTCGAAGCCTACCTGCCGGTGTTCTCGCACCACTATCTGCGCGCGAAGAACCAGCAGCCCGTCGACTGGGCGGGCGCCGAGCATCTGCGGCTGCGCGAGGTGGTCTCCTCGCAGGATTCCTGAGCCCGCGGCCGGCCGGGGGCCGGGCCGGCGTCAGGCGATCATCGATTCCAGTTCGGCCGCCAGTTCGCGAGGCGCCGGCATTTCCTGGACCACGTCCTCGGTGATGCCGGCCGCGAGTGCCGACTGGCTCGGCCAGCCGCCTTCGAGCTTGCCCAGGTCGACCCCCTGGCGCTCCAGCGCCACGCGCCACACCGCCAGGTGCAGCACGTCACCCAGCGCATCGGCATGCTCCGACTTGTCGGGGCTCACGAAGCTGGAAAGCCCGCCGACCAGGTCGGGGGCGAAGCCCCAGCGCCGCGCCAGCGACGCGCTCACGTCGCCGTAGTGGTAGCCGAACTCGACCAGCTCCAGCTGCGCGCGACCGAGCGACTCGAAGGGGTGCAGGGCGTTCAGTTCGCCGATCCGGCCGGGCATCGCCTGGGCCATGATCAGGTGACCGATGGCATGCATGCTGCCGGCGGTGAACGCCAGGTTCGGATCGACGTGGCGCGTCTTGGAAGCCAGGTACCGCGAGACCGAGGCCACGCGAAGGCTGTGGGCCCAGAAGGCCGGCAGGCTGACGCCCTCGACCTTCCTGAAGGTGCCCGCCAGGCCCGAACTCACGACCACCGAGCGGATCGCCGAGAGCCCCAGCATCAGGATCGCGCCCTGGATCGACGAAATCTTGCGCCGCAGCCCGAACAGCGGCGAATTGATCATCTGCAGCACCTTCGCCGCGAGCACCTGGTCGAGCTCGATGCGGTTCGCGACCGCCGCGAAGGACACCTCGTCGTTCCGCAGCATCTCGATCAGGTCGGACACCACCCGCGGGACGGTGGGGAGCGACTCGTCATTGGCAAAGAGTTCGTCGAGTGTCTTCATGGCGCTGTGGAGGGTGTTATTGCCTTTGTATGCAATGGATTTTCCTCCAGCGGATGGGCCATTTGGGGGCTCCAGCAGTGCAAATCCGCAATTTCCACTGATTCCGGTGGGGGAGGGATTACCCTGATCCAGGCGCACTTGGCGCCACGTACAGGCGTTTCGTCGCATGGCGGTCGCCGCTCGGGCCCCGCGGTGACATAGTCCGGCCGACCCGGACACACGACCCGAACACCACCCGAGGAGGCCCTTCCCATGATTCACCCGGAACGCCTGACCGCCCGGCTGGACGGCGACTTCGTCGTCTTCCTCATCGGCATGCGCATCAACCAGCCGCTGAAGCTGCACAAGTGGCTTCCCGTCGCGGCGGCCATGCCCCGGATGCTCAAGGAACTCAAGCAGCAGCCCGAGCGCGGCCTGCTGCACGCCGACCTGTGGTTCTCGCGCACGATCCTCGTGCTGCAGTACTGGCGCTCCATGGAGCAGCTGCTGGCCTACGCCAAGGACAAGGAGGCCGAGCACCTCCCGGCATGGCGCGCCTTCAACAGGGCCGTCGGTACCGACGGCTCCGTCGGCATCTGGCACGAGACCTACGCGGTGTCTGCAGGCACCTACGAGAACATCTACGTCAACATGCCGCCCTTCGGCCTCGGCCGCGCCGGCAGCCTCCAGAGCGTCGCCGAGGCCCATCGCTCGGCCGCTGCGCGATTGAGGGCTACGAAGGCGCAGGGGTGACGACCGGCGCATGCCGCGCCATCACCTCCACCACCCAGTCGATGAACACCCGCAGCTTGGCGCTCACATGCCGGTTCGGCGGGAACGCCAGGTACAGCGGCATCGGATCGAGGCTCCAGTCCTCGAAGAGCGGCACCAGCTCGCCGCCGGGCAGGTGCGCCTTCGCCATGTAGTCGGGCAGCCAGAGCACGCCCAGGCCTGCCAGGCCCGCCGCGAGGTAGGCGTTGCCGTCGTCGACCGAGAGCACGTAGCGGCCCTGCACCTCGATGCGCTCGCCGCCGCGCTGCATCGCATACGGAAAGGTCTTGCCGTTGCGCGACCACAGGAAGCCGACGATGCGGTGGTGCGAGTCTTCCAGCTCGCGCGGATCGCGGGGCGTGCCGGCGCGCTCCAGGTAGCCGGGCGCCGCGTACACGCCGAGCTGCAGGTCGCCCACATGGCGCGCCATGAGCGACTGGTCGGTCAGCTCGCCGCCGCGCACCACGCAATCGACGTTGTCGCCGATGAGGTCGACCATGCGGTCGCTCACGCCCATGTCGAGCTGGATGTCGGGGTAGCGTGCGTGGAACGCCGGAAGCTCCGGCACCAGGATCGTGCGGGCCAGCGGGGTGGGCACGTCCACACGCAGCCGGCCTCTCGGTGAAGCCGATGCGCCCGAGAGGCTGGTCTCGGCATCGTCCATGTCGGCCAGCAGGCGCACCACGCGCTCGTAGTAGGCCGCGCCGTCGGCGGTGAGACCGACCTTGCGCGTGGTCCGGTTGAGCAGCTTCACGCGCAGCCTGGCTTCGAGCTGCTGCACCAGCTGGGTCACGCTGGTCTTGCTCATGTGCAGCGTCTCCGCCGCCTTGGTGAAGCTGCCTGCCTCCACCACGCGGGCGAAGGCCTGCATCGCGTCGAAACGGTCCATGTGCGCGCTTTCCCAGGTGCCTTGAGTGTCGATCGATTGTTTGGTCTGCCCAAACAGTCATTGTCGGCATTGCCCGTTTATCCGCGAGGCGCGCTTTTCTAAAGTCCCTCCATCCCGTTCATTGATTGATTGATTGAAGAGAAAGAAGGAAAGCATCCATGGCCAAACGCGACGTCGTCTTCCCGCCCGGGCGCCAGGCGCTCTATGAAAAGAACCGCTACTCGCCGGCGATCCGCTCCAACGGCTTCCTGTTCGTGTCGGGGCAGGTCGGCAGCCGCGAGGACGGCTCGCCCGAGCCCGACCTCGAAGCACAGGCGCGGCTCGCGTTCAAGAACCTGAACGCCGTGCTCGCCGCCGCGGGCTGCACCTTCGACGATGTGGTCGACGTCACCGTCTTCATCGTCGACCCGGAGAAGAACTTCGAGACGGTCTGGAACATCGTGCCCGAGTACTGGGGCGATGCGCCGCACCCCACGCTCACCGGCATCGGCGTGACGTGGCTCTACGGCTTCAAGTTCGAGATCAAGGTCATCGCCAGGCTGCCCGACGGCGCGCAGGAATGACGACTTTCTTTGTATGAGGAGGGCTGTACAGCCCGATCGACCTGCCCCCCGGAGGCCGAAACTCACCTGTTCGAGTGATGCATCGCCGCACCGATTGACCCACATTGCGCCTGAGAGATCCGTGGCTGTCCAGCCAGCGATCGTTCGGCGTGGGGAACGATCGCTTCACCGGCAATCCCCGCATTGAAAGCCCGGTGCCTTCGATGGAAAGAGGGCGTCGCGGCGCCCATCCACTCGAGCAAGGAGCACAGCATGTCTTTCAAGATTCTCTGCTGCGATGGCGGCGGCATTCGCGGCGTCATCACGGCGTTGCTGATCCAGGACCTGGACCAGAGCTTCGGCATCGTCGCAGGCGCGAACGGCTTTGCCGGTACTTCCACCGGCGGGCTGATCTCGCTGGGCCTGGTGAACGGCGTGGCCATCGGCGACATCGTGAACATCTACGAGAACGACGGCGCCACCATCTTCAAGCCCAACGGCTGGCTGCTGGATGCGCAAGCGAAGCAGCAGGACAAGGCTCCGGCGAAGTCGACCGAGGAGCTGCTGGGCAGCGGCCCGGGCATCTTCAAGTGCCAGTACGTCAACACCGGCCTGCAGCAGGTCGCGCAGCAGTTGGTGGGCACCGGCGCGCTGTCGTCGGCCAGCCGCTTCGTGGCGGTCAACTCCGCGCGGCTGTGGGACCCGAGCCAGAACAGCTGGGAGCCCTGCACCATCTCCAACGGCTCGAGCAACGCCTATCGCGGCATCAGCATGGTCGATGCAGCACTGGCCACCTCGGCCGCGCCGACCTACTTTCCGCCCTACCAGGTGGGCAGCTACGGCTACTTCGCCGACGGCGGCACCTTCGCCAACAACCCCTCGATGACGGCGATGGTGGAGGCGATCTACCAGGGCTACGCGAGCGGCACCTCCGACATCCTGATGCTCTCTCTGGGCACCGGCGTGAACCCGGTCGGCATCTCGCCCGGCTCGGTGCCGAACCCGCTGGACTGGGGCGTCACGCACTGGCTGTGGCCCTTCGGCAATGGCACCGTGCCGGCGACGGCGCTGCTCAACCTCACGATGGATGCCACCGCCGAACTCGCGGCGATCCAGGCCGGCCAGATGCTCGGCGGCAACTACATGCGCGGCAATGTGCCCCTGGCCCAGCCCTTCGGCCTGGACGACTACAGGAACGTCGGCGAACTGGTGAGCGCGACGCAGGACTACATCAAGAATTCCTCCGAGTGGGCGAAGGTGCGCGACTGGGTCGAGACGAACTGGAAGTGAGGCCGGCTCCGGCGGCTGCGGCTTTTCAATACGCGTCGAGCATCCGCTGAAGCTCCTTCCGATCGCTCGCCCTTGTCAGGCCTCGCATCGGAAGGACCCGGGCCTCGTGCGTCGTGTGCATCATCGATAGAAGGGGAATGCCGGCTCAGTGCCGCTGCAGCACCTCGCCCGGGCGCAGGCCGGTGGGGCGCTGCCCGTCCCAGACCCGCTGCCCGTTGACCCAGACGCCTTCGATGCCCCGGCTTGCCTGGACGGGGTTGTCGAAGGTGGCGAGGTCGCTCACGCGCTGCGGGTCGAAGGCCACCAGGTCGGCCCGCAGGCCCGGCCGCAGCAGGCCTCTGTCGACCAGCCCGTAGTTGCTCGCGGCCAGTCCGGTCATCTTGTGGACGGCGGCTTCCAGCGTGAGCAGACCCTTGTCGCGCACCAGCCGCGACAGCACGCGGGTGAAGGTGCCCCACTGGCGCGGATGCGGATGCGGATCGAAGGGAAGCCCGTCGGAGCCCACCATCGTGCGCGGGTGCGCCAGGATGCGCTCCACGTCGCGCTCGTCCATCAGGAAGTAGATGGCGCCCGCGGGCGCGAGCCGCTGCAGCATGGCTTCGTCGTCCAGCCCCCATTCGCGCTGCAGGTCGGCGAAGTCGCGTCCCTGCGCGGACGGGTCGCCCTTCGACCATGCGATGAGCGTGCGGCGTGCCAGCCGCACGCGGTCGAGCCGCAGCATCGTCGAGGTGGCGGGATAGGGATGGCAGTCGAGGCAGACCGGCTGCATGGCGCCGGCCTCGTCGATGCGCGAGAGGGTTTGAACCGACCTGCCATGGTTGCGCTCGCCCGCGAGCTTGTGGTGCGAGAACACGACGCGCGCCGTCAGTGCACGCCCGATCTCCAGGGCCTCTTCGATCGCCTCGTCGATCCGGTCGGATTCGTCGCGCAGGTGAACCGCGTAGACCATGCCGCCGCGGCCCCGCATGGTCTGGCCGATGTCGATGATCTCCTGCGTGGTGGCGTGCTGTGCGGGCGGGTAGAAGGTGCCGGTGGACATGCCGAACGCGCCGGCGTCCAGCGCCTCGGCCAGCAGCTGCCGCATGGCGGCTCGTTCCTGCGTCGTAGCGGGCCGCTGCAGATCGTCCATCGCGCTCACGCGCAGGCTGGCGTGGCCCACGAGGGGGATCACGTTGACCGCGGCGGGCGCCTGCCGAAGCGCGTCCATCCAGCCGGAGAAGCTCGCATAGCGGAACAGCTCGGGCGGGCCCAGCAGATCGAGCGGCTGGGGCAGGGGGCTGCCGGGCGGCACGGGCGCGAGGCTCACGCCGCAGTTGCCGGTCACCACCGTGGTCACGCCCTGCGAAACCTTGGGCACCATGTCCGGATGCGCCAGCAGGTAGCCGTCGTCGTGGGTGTGGGAGTCGATGAAGCCGGGCGCGAGGCTCAGGCCGTCGAGCTCGACGATGCCGGCGCCGGCAACCTTGCTGCCCGGCGGCAGGATGTCCGCGATGGTGTCGCCCTCGACCAGCAAATCCGCGCGGCGCGGCGGGGCGCCGCTGCCATCGATCACCGTGCCGCCGCGCAGCAGCAGCAACTGCGGTTGTTGTTGCTGCTGCCCGGATGGAGTCGCGGGGCCCGCCATCAGTCGAGCTTCTCGATGCGGTTGTGCTCGATCAACTCGCCCCAGCGCCTGGTCTCGCGGTCGATGGTACGCTGGAAGTCGGCGGGCGTGCCGCCGGCCGGCACGGCGCCCAGCTTGGCGAGGCCCTCGCGCACGCTGGGGGTGGCCAGCGCGGCGTTGATCGCGGCATTGAGCTTCTCGATCACCTCGCGCGGCGTGCCTCGCGGTGCGACCACGCCGCCCCAGGCCACGGTCTCGTAGCCCTTGATGCCCGCCTCGTCCAGCGTCGGCACGTTGGGCAGCATGGCGATGCGCCTGGTGCTGCTCACCGCGAGCGCGCGCACCTTGCCGGACGCGACCAGCGGGCCGACCTCGGAAGAGTTGGCGAACAGGTAGTCGATGCGTCCGCCCATCAGGTCCTGCAGTGCGGCCGGTCCTCCGTTGTAGGGTACGAAGAGCACGTCGATGCCGGCCATGCTGCGCAGCAGCTCGCCGCCCATGTGGCCGGTGGTGCCGATGCCGGGTGCGCCGAAGGACAGCTTGCCCGGCTGCTTGCGCGCTGCGGCCACCAGCCCGGCAACGTCGTGGATGGGCGACTCCTTGGGCACGATCAGCACGTTGTAGAGGTCGAAGGCCTGGGCCACCGGCACCAGGTCGCGGTCCACGTCGTAAGGCAGCTTCTTGAACAGCGTGCGGTTGACTGCCAGCGTGTTCACGTTGCCGTAGCCGATGGTGTAGCCGTCGGCCGGCTTGCTCTTGATCTGCAGGATGCCGATGTTGCCGGCCGCACCGGGACGGTTCTCGATGACCACCGGCACGCCGAGCGACTTCGAGACCTCGTTGGTCACGAGCCGCGAGAGCACGTCGGGCGAGCCGCCGGCCGCAGAGGGCACGACGAAGGTGATGGGCCTCTCGGGCCACGCGGCCCAGGTCGGGGCCGAGCCTGCGAGCAGGCCGAAGGCAGCGGCCAGCACGGCCATCGGGCGGGAGAACTTGCGACGGATCATCGGAAGGGGCTTTCGTGGATTTCGTGGAAGTAAAAAAGGGGAGAGTGGGAAGGGCGCCTCAGTGCCCCCGGCGGCAGTGCGCGATCGCTGCCAGGGCCAGCGCGTCGATGGAGTCCGTGAGCACGCAGTCGAACTCCCCGCGCCGGTGATGCGGAACCGCCAGCGGAAGCTCGGTGCAGCCGAGCACCACCGCCTTCGCGCCGCGTGCGACCAGCGCGCGGATGCCTTGTGCGGCGGGCTCCCATGCGGCATCGACCTGCCCGGCCTTGACCGCAGCGATGGCGGCCACGCAGTGGCGCTGCACATCGTCGGCCGCGGGAACGATCGCCTCGTACCCCGCCTGCTCCAGCGCGCGCTGGTACAGGCCGAGTGCCAGCGTGGCCGGCGTGCCGAGCACGCCCACCTTGCCCTGCAGGAGACCGTGGCCCCGCAGGTCCTGCACCACCGCCTCGGCGATGTTGAGCAACGGCAGATGGGTGGCGCCCTTCAGGTCGTCGAACCAGAGGTGCGCGGTGTTGCAGGGCACCGCGATGCAGCCGGCGCCTGCGGCCTCCAGCAATCGGATGCCGCGCTGCATGGCGGGCAGCGGGCTCTCGCCGCCCTGCAGCATGGCGCTCGAGCGATCGGGGATGCGCGGGTCGTTGCACAGGATCGTCGGGATGTGGTCCTGGTCGACGGCGGCCTCGGTCAGCTGCACCATCCGCAGCGCGAAGGTCGCGCCCGCCAGCGGTCCCATGCCGCCCAGGATGCCCAGGGCCCTCGGTGCGGACGAAGGCTGCTGCCCGCTCATGGCAGCGGATCCCCGGCGCCGGTGCGCTCGACGATCAGGCGGTAGTGCTCCGGACGGCGGTGCTTGGCGAAGTTGAAGACGTGCTCGCGGAAGTGCGCGCCGAGCGCCAGGTCGGCGCGCACGCAGATCACTTCGTCTTCCTCGCTCACGGCGCGCGCGACGATCTCGCCGGTCGGCGCCACGATCACGGAGCTTCCGATCATGTGGTGCCCGTCTTCGGAGCCGCACTTGGCTGCCGCCGCCACCCAGATGCCGTTCTGGTAGGCGTTGGCCTGCAGCGAGATCAGGTGCGTGGTGGTGCGCAGGTGTGCCGGCTCGTTCCAGTGGATGTTGAGCGAGGGCGTGTTGTAGCCCAGCACCACCACCTCGGCGCCCTGCAGCGCCATCACGCGGTAGGTCTCGGGCCAGCGGCGGTCGTTGCACAGGCACATGCCCATGCGCACGCCGTCGGTGTCGAAGGCGCGGAAGCCCAGGTCGCCGACCTCGAAGAACTTCTTCTCGAGATGCTGGAAGGGCGCCTCGGGCTTGTGCTCCGAATGGCCCGGCAGATGGATCTTGCGGTAGCGGCCCGCGATGCTGCCGTCGCGCCCGACGATCACCGCCGAGTTGAAGGCGCGGCCGTCCTCGGTGAGCTCCGCATAGCCAAGGTAGAAACCCACACCGAGCCTGCGCGCCTCGTCGAAGAGCGGCTGCGTCGCCGGGCCGGGCATGCTGCGCTCGAAGAAGCGCTCCCGGGCTTCCTCCTCGGTCATCCAGTAGCGCGGGAAGAAAGTGGTGAGCGCGAGTTCGGGAAAGGTCACGAACTCCGCGCCGCGGCCGTGGGCCTGGCGCAGCATGTCGACCAGGCGGGCCACCACGGACTCGCGGCTGTCCGACAGGTGGACCGGGCCCATCTGGGCGACGGCAAGGCCGAGAAAACGGGGGGGAGAGCCTGGGCGCGATGTCATTTGAACCTTCTTCGTTGCAGCCGTGTGATCGGTGCAATCGATTATTCGAAGCGGCTCGCGTGACGTCGAATGACGATTTGTCGCTCGGGTTTAACAGCGTGCTAAAGGTCTGCCTCCCGCTGGTGCGCGCATGCGCGCCTGCACCGGCGCAGGGCGCGCAGGCATCCGGCAGGGGGCGTGCGCCCCCGGGCCGTCAGCGCAGGATCTCGTCGTCGTCCGCCAACGGCATCGCCAGCCCGCGCTGCAGCAGCACGCTGTGCAGGGCGCGCAGCAGCGCCTGGGCCGCTGGCGAGAGCGGCTCGGTCTGCAGATACACCAGGTCGGCCACGATCGGAAGCGCGCCGCGCACCGGTATCGCCTTGAAGGGCGACCCGAGCCAGCCTTGCAGCGAATACTCGTCCACCAGCGCGATGCCGGCGCCGGCATGCACCAGCGAGCAGGCGTACTGCGGCGAGGTCACCTCCACGCTGATGCGCGGCGACGCATCGCGCGTCTCGAACATCTGGTCGATGCGCAGGCCCAGCGGCGAGCCGTGCGGATAGCCGATGAATTCATGGGGCAGCAACTCGTCCAGGCCTACTTCCTCATGCATGGCCAGCGGGTGGCTGCGCGGGCAGATGCACATCAGGCGGCTGCTTGCCAGGGGCCTGGTGGCGAGATTGGGGTGGTCGACCGGAAAGGTGGAGATGCCGAGGTCGGCCCGCTGCTGCAGGATGCGTTCCTTCAACGCTTCGTGCGTGAGGCAGTGGAAGTGGACCTGCACGTCGGGCATCGCGTTGCGCAGCTGCGAGATCGCCAGGGGCACCAGCGTCTGCCCGATGCTCGGACTCGAGAGGATGCTCAGCAGGGTGCGCCGCCGCAGCGCGAGATCGTGCGAGAGGCTGCCGATGCGCTGCACGCCGCCATAGACCTGCTCGACTTCCAGATACAGGCGCCGCGCCTCCGCCGTCGCATGCAGGCGGCCCTTCACCCGTTCGAACAGCAGGAAGCCGAGCCGGCTCTCGGTATGAGAAAGCAGCCGGCTGACCGCCGGAATGGAAACGTGGAGCAGGCGTGCCGCGCCGCTCACCGAGCCGGTGATCATCACCGCGCGGAACACCTCGATCTGTCGCAGGTTCATGCCTGATTCTGAAGCATGCGGCATGCCGCCGATGCTGCACCTGCCACCCGGTTAAGCCGCCTTCAACGCGCCCGCGAGCTTGTAGGTGTTGAGCAAGAGGCCCGAAGGCGTCGTCTTCGTGCCGACGAGCTCGAAGGCGCGTCCCGGCGTCCCTTGCGCGAACAGGCGCTTGCCCGTGCCCACGAGCACCGGGTAGACGATCAGCATGACCTCGTCCGCCAGTCCCTGCGCCAGCAGCGTCGAGGTGAGCGTGGAACTGCCCCACAGCACGAGGTCCGGCCCCGCCTGCGACTTGATGCGCCGGACGCCCTCGACCACGTCGGCGCTGACTGCCTCGAACGGTCCCCACGCAAGGCTCTCCGGGCGATGGGTGACGACGAACTTGGTGGCCGCATTGAGGCCGTCCGCCATCGGACCCGCGGGCGCCTTCGGCCAGTAGTCCGACCACATGTCGTAGGTGCGTCGGCCCAGCAGCAGGTCGAAGCGCGGCCCATGCGCGGCGAGCACCTCGTCACGGCCGGCGGGCGTGCGATAGGGCACCGTCCAGTCGGCATAGGGGAAGCCGTCTTCGCCAGAGGACTGGATCACGCCGTCGAGCGACACGTGCTCCATGATCTTGAGCTTTCTCATTCGGGTCTCCGTATCTGGTCGTTGGGGTTGGAGGACTGGGGATGCTGAACTGCTCCCGGTCTTCGCGCAACTCCACCCGGCCGGCAGAACCTTCGCCGTGGCTTTCAGAGTGCGCAGAGAATGCGCTCACGAACCCCAGGAGCATGAATTCCCGGCATTCAGGAATCTCTGCCATGGCCGAGGCTGTCCGACGCCACGAGCGGACAGCCATTCGCTTCACGATGAACCAGGCATCCCATGACGGCGAAACACTTCTCCCTGCCTGCCGCACGCGGCGGATTGCTTGCGCTGCTTGCGGCGCTTCTCTTCGGCGTCAGCACGCCGCTGGTCCAGCACTTCGGCAAGGGCCTGGGTGCATTCACCACGGCCGCGTTGCTGTACGCGGGCGCGGCAGCCATCGGCATGGCTTCGCGTCAACGCATGGAGCGAGAGGCTCGCGTGGTGCGGGGCGATGTTCCGCGGCTCCTGTCGATGGCCGCATTCGGTGCCGTGCTCGGGCCCGTGGCGTTGGCCTGGGGGCTCCAGCACACCAGCGGCGCCAGCGCCTCGCTGATGCTGACGCTGGAGGCGCTGTTCACGGCGTTGCTCGCACGTCTGCTGTATCAGGAGACGATGGACCGGCGCGTGTGGGCCGCGATGCTGCTCCTGCTGGCTGGCGGCGTCGCATTGGTGCTGGACCAGTGGCGCAGCGGCGCCACGCAGTCGTGGGGTTTGCTCGCGGTGTTGCTCGCCACCGCCGCATGGGGGGCTGACAACACGCTCTCGCGCGCCCTGGCTGAACGCGACCCGGGACAAGTCGTGCTGGGCAAGGCGGCCATGGGAACGGTAGCGACGGCCGTTCTCGCATGGCTGCTCGGCGAGCCCATGCCGGCGTGGGGCGCCGCAGTTGCGCTGTTCGCGATCGGTGCGAGTGGCTATGGGTTGAGCCTGCGCTTCTACCTTCTGGCCCAGCGGGCCTTCGGTGCGGCACGCACGGGCTCCGTGTTCGCCTTCGCACCGTTCATCGGCGCAGCCTTCTCCGTCGCGCTGGGCGATCGCAGCGGAACCTGGGCGATGGCCGCCGGCGGCACCCTGATGATGCTGGGTGTGACGCTGCACCTGGCGGAGTCGCACGGCCACGAGCACGAACGCCTTGAGCATGAGCACGCGCACCGCCATGACGACGGCCATCACGACCACACGCACGACGTGCTTCCCGTGGGATCGCACAGCCACTCCCATGTGCACGAGCCGATGCGCCACGCGCACTCCCACGTTCCCGATGTGCATCACCAGCACATCCATTGAGGCGACCTGATCGTCGTGTTCCGGGAGGGCTTCGTGCCTCCACGGCTGCGCTCAGTCCCCCTCCAGCCGATCACGCCGCATCGCGCGCCAGAGCGTGAGGTCGTAGGTGATCTTCAGGAGTCCGCATGCGATCAGCGGCAGCGAGATCCAGCCCGCTGCGAACAGCGCGCCGCTGAGCGTCGGGCTGATGGCCGCGGCCAGGCTTCGCGGCACGGCGGTGAAGCTCGCGGCCGCACTGCGTTCGGCGGGCGTCACCACCGCCATCACATAGGCCGTTCGCGTGGGAACATCCATCGAAGACAGCGAGCTGCGGATCATCAGCAGAGCCAGCGCGACCGGCAGGCTCGGCGCCACCGCGGCGAGCACGAGGCAGACGTTGGCGGGCAGGTGCGTGAACACCATCGTGTTGAGCAAGCCGATGCGCTGCGCCACTACGGGCGCCGCCAGTTGCGATGCTGCGCTCAGCAAACCGGTCCAGAAGAAGAACACGCCGGCCTGGGTCAAGGAGAAGCCGAACCGCTCCAGCAGCCAGAGCGACATCAGCGCGTTGACCGTGAGCCCGCCGGCGAACGCGTCCATGCTGAAGAGGGCGGCCAGCCGCATCACCACGCGGCGTGAGGGGCCCAGCGGAGCCGGCGCCACGGGCATGCTGTCAGTGCTGCCCGCGCCTGCTTGTGTAGGCAGGTTCCGATAGAGCCAGAAGACGATCAGTCCGATGGCGGCGTAGACCACGAACATCCCGCGCAGTGCATCGAGTCGCCCGAGTCCCGTGTGCCGCACCAGCCAGTCCGGCGCTGCGGCAGCCAGCGCACCCAGGGCCGCGCACAAGGCGCCGAGCAGGCTGTAGCGGGCGAAGAGGGCCGTGCGCGCGTGGCCTTGCGCCGCGCTGGCCAGCCGCGCGTGCTCCAGGGGAAGGAAAACGCTGACGTCGCCTGAACTGGGGTTGAGCGTGCCGACCAGCGCCACGACCAGCAACGGCCAGAACGAGGAGAGCCCGGCGAAGCCGATGCCCGTCGCGGCCATCAGCAGGGCGGCGCAGCGAAGCAGGCGCCCCGCCGCGAAGCGATATCCCCAGGCGCCGACCGCGAGCGTCGCGAGCGCCGAGCCCAGCATCGTCGCCGTGCTGACGACGCCGACCTCCAGCGTCCCCAGCCCTATCGACAGCAGGTAGGCCGGCAGCAGCACGGCCATGTATCCATCGGCGAAGGCGCGAAGGCCCCGCGCGACGAGCAGCGGCAGGGCGCCCGGATCGACCCCGGAGGGCAGCAGGCGCGCGAGGCCGCGGCGTGGTCGGGGCGTGGGGCTCGCCGGTTCGGCTCCGGCCGGGGCTCGGAGGGTCATGCCGAATCCTTCAGCGCAGCAAGGGCAGCGCCAAGGTCACCGCCAGCCCGATGGCCGCGCAGGCGCCCAGCAGCGGCATCACCCCGACCTTGAACCGGAACAGCGCAACGACCGCGGCCGCGGCGATCAGCGCCGACACCGCGTCGAAATGGCCGCCGAAGCCCTTGGGCCACAGCACGTGGTAGGCGAAGAAGAGCGCCAGGTTCAGGATCACGCCGACCACTGCCGCCGTGATGGCCGACAGCGGCGCGGTGAAGCCCAGCCTGCCGTGCGTGGCCTCGATGGCGGGGCCGCCGGCCAGCACGAAGATGAAGGAGGGCAGGAAGGTGAAGAAGGTCACCACCGTTGCAGCCAGGGCGCCCGCCAGGAAGAGCGAGTCGGGCCCCAGCACCTGCTTCAGCCAGCCGCCGACGAAGCCCACGAAGGCCACCACCATGATCAGCGGCCCCGGCGTGGTTTCCCCGAGCGCCAGCCCGTCGATCATCTGCGCGCCCGAAAGCCACTGGTAGTGCTCGACGGCACCCTGGTAGACGTAGGGCAGCACCGCGTAGGCGCCGCCGAAGGTCAGCAGCGCCGCCTTGGTGAAGAACCAGCCCATCTGCGCGAGCGTGCTCTCGGTTCCCAGCACGGCGACGAGGATGCCCATCGCGAGCAGCCAGAGGCCCAGTCCGATGGCAATCACCTTGAGCAGCTGCCGGCGCGAGAAGCGCGCATGCGGCGGCGTGGGCGTGTCGTCATCGATCAGCGCGGGGCCGTAGCCTTGCGGCGCGCCGCCATGGCCGCCGCCGAGCGCGAAGACCCCGGGCGCCCATCGCGCGCCGAAGTACCCGATGAGACCGGCGGCAAGCACGATGGCCGGAAACGGCGTGTCGAAGGCAAAGATCGCCAGGAAGGCCGCGCCCGCGATGCCCCACATCCACCGGTTCCTGAGCGCGCGGCCGCCGATGCGGTGCGCCGCATGCAGCACCAGTGCCGTGACCGCCGGCTTGATGCCGTAGAAGATGCCCGCGACCACGGGCAAGTTGCCGAAGCGCAGGTAGATCCACGACAGCGCGATCAGGATGAACAGCGAGGGCAGCACGAACAGCGCGCCGGCCACGATGCCGCCCCAGGTGCGGTGCATGAGCCAGCCGATGTAGGTGGCCAGTTGCTGCGCCTCGGGGCCGGGCAGCAGCATGCAGAAATTCAGGGCATGCAGAAAACGCTTCTCGCTGATCCAGCGCCGCCGCTCGACCAGCTCGGCATGCATGATCGCGATCTGTCCGGCGGGGCCGCCGAAGCTGATGAAGCCGAGCCTGAGCCAGAAGCGGAAGGCTTCGGAGAAGGAGATCGGCTCGGGGCGCGCGGAAGGCGCGAGGGAAGAAGTGTCGGGCAAGGCGGTGTCCACGGAAGGCTCCGTTTTGAGTCACCAGCGCTTGGACGGGACACCGTCTTTCTTTGCAGAGCGGGAGGCTGTTTTCCCGGGGAAACAATCGTAGCAGAGCAAAAGCGCGATGAAGCGCCCTGTCTCGTGCGCGCACCGCGACCAGTGCCTTTGCCCTGATGCCGCGCCGGATTCGCGCTTGACGCCCGCTGTCGGCACCGCTTACATTGCCCCCGCCTCGTGATGAGCGAGGCCGGGTTTAGCAGCCCGCTGACATCCTGCGACGAAAGCCGCAGCTACCGCACTTGGTCTGCGGCTTTTTCGTTCGAACCTCTTTTAGGCGGCTCGAACGGGAGGGCTCGCGCCCTGCCGGTTTCCGCAAGGATGTCCCGGTCTGCTAACCCGTTCGAGCTGCCGCCCCCGTTTAGCAGCGGGTGCGTCGGTTTCTGCAAATCGACATCCTTGGGAGGCCCACACATGGCCAATGCTTCTTCGAACGACGCGGCAGGCGCCGATGCCCGCTGCGCCGGCGCGTCCTACCGTCCCACAGCCCAGTTCAGGCCCTTCGAGTGGGTTCAGGGCGAGCGCCTCGATGCTTCGCGGCAAAGCCAGGCCGCATTCCTCAACGATGCGCGCGACGTCGTGCAGGGCGCGCAGACGCTCGTCCAGCTGCTCGGCTGGGATGAAGACCGGCGCGATGCCGCTTCATCCGATGCAGACCCGGCGCCGCTGTTCGACGCGGGGCAGCGCAGTTCGCTGCAGCGGCTGCTGTCGGCGGCGCTGGGGTTGCTTCATGAGCGGATCGAGGTGCAGTGCGAGGCGCTGACGAGCTAGATCGCTCACTGGCCCGGCGGCATCTTCTCGAATCTGGTCAGCGCCGGGTCCAGCACATCCCATTCGTATCCGCGCACTGCATAAGTCACCGCCTGCGGCTTGAACCGGCTCGGATCGTCGAGGCTCGCGGCATGCACGGTGATGACGTCCGGCATCGCCGCATAAGTCATGTACACCGGCGAGCCGCAGGCGGGGCAGAAGGCGCGGGTCTTCACGTTGCCGCTGTCGCCGACCATGTCCCACAGCGCGGCGCTGCCGGTCTGCTTCACGCCGCTGCGCATGAAGCTCAGGTACGAGCCGTGGCCGGTGCCGCTCTTGTGCTGGCAGTCGAGGCACTGGCAGTGGTTCTGGAAGATCGGCTCGGAGGGGATCTCGTAGCGGATCGCGCCGCATGCGCAGCCGCCGGTGTAGGAAGGGTTCATTTGTCTTGTCCTTTCGAGGTTGCCTGGCCAGTGGGAGCTGGCGGGAGGCAACCAATTTATTTGGACAAGGGCAGGGCGGGTGAGTAACAAGTTCGTCGCGAATGGGTCCGCTCGAAGCTCAGGCTTCGACTGGCACGTGGAAGGATCGCTGAACCCGTAAACCTCGGTCGACTTCGACGGGCCTTCAACTACCTGCGCAAGCGGACGGTGCGGCGTTGCCAACCGCCGCGTGAGCGCGGCACGCTTCAACTTGCGGAAAAACGCACGTTGTGGGGGAACAGGACTTTGGGCCCGCTGGCGGCACAAGCCTGAATCGATACCATGCGCCGGGCATCGCCAGGGCATCTGGCCAATCAAGGGAGGAAAATGTCAACAGGCATGCCCGGCGGGGTGATCGTCAAGATTCCGCTCGATCCGCCGGCCGGGATGAGTCGCGAGACCTTCGAACGGGAGTTGGTGATTCGTGTCACCAACTTTGCAAGCTATGTCTCGCCCTATCGTCCTCCGGCCAAGCTGCGGGGCGACAAGATGAATCCCGGTGAATACAACAGCAGCTCGTATTTGGCTGCGCTCCTGAGAAGCGTGATGGGTTACGTGCCGGAGGTCCATGTGGCCGGCTACCAAACGCCCGGGCGGGAGCAACCCATGCCGTTGCACTTCTTCAAGGGCGAGGCGCTGCGATGAAGCCGGGCTGGCGACTTGGTTTGCATATCGCGCTCTGGGCTATCGCCTCGCCTTTCATCGGGATGCTGACAGGGTTCATCGGGAGCAAGGCGTTTCTCGCATTGGGAGCTTTTGCGCCGAGCCTCGCCCTTGTCCTCGAGGGGGCGACTCTCCTGGCCTGGGCGGTCTGGATCTACTGGCGTCACGTGCCTGCTGCACCAACGGGCAGCCGCCGAATCGCGTACGCCATCGCATTCGTGGGCGTGCTGTTGGCTGCCGGTTATGCAGCTCTGTGGGCGGCCTGGATGCTGGCGACCCTGCTGTTCGGTGCGTAGGCGGCGCCCGGCGTGACCATCGGGTGCGCTGGAATTTGCTCGATGTAACGCGAAAGAATTGTTATTTGAGCGGCTCCAGCGTTGAAGTTCTTACAACTTCGGCGCCGTTCGTGGCGCGTTCAGGCGGTAAAGTCCTGTCTCCCGTTTCGGACTATTTCCGAATCTTTACTGCCGCCTCCCATCCGGTCGCTTTCGCGCTTTCTCTCCTCTCCATGTCCAACCTCATCGTGCACGGCGGTACGCCGCTGCGTGGCCGCATCACCCCTTCCGCCAACAAGAACGCAGTGCTGCCGGTGCTCTGCGCCACGCTTCTCACCTGGGAGCCGCTTCGCCTGCATGGCGTGCCCGACATCACCGACGTGCGCAAGATCCTCGACATCTTCCGCACCCTGGGCAGCGACGTTCGCATGGACCACGAGACGGGCACGCTGGAGCTGCACCACCGCGAGACGGCTTTCGACGCATCGCGCCACCGGCTGCCGGAGGAGATGCGCTCGTCGATCATGCTGGTGCCGCCGCTTCTGGCGCGCTTCGGCGTGGCCCGTCTGGAGGACAACGTCAAGGGCTGCACGCTGGGCGTGCGCGAGATCGATCCGCACGTGGAGGTGTTCCAGCGCTTCGGCGGCGAGGTGGAGCGCACCGAGGGCTCGCTGCTCGTGCGCAGCAAGGGCCGGCTGATGCCCACCGACCACTGGCTGGACTACGCCTCGGTGACGACCACCGAGAACTTCGTGCTGTGCGCCGCCGCGACGGACGGCGCCTCGACGCTGACCAATGCGGCTTCCGAGCCGCACGTGCAGGAGTTCTGCCGCTTCATGGCGATGATCGGCGTGCGCATCGAGGGCATCGGCACCTCGCGGCTCACCGTGCATGGCGGCGGCGCGCTCAAGGGCGGCGAGTTCCGCTTCGACGAAGACTTCCACGAGATCACCACCTTCCTCGCGCTGGGCGCCATCACCGGCGGCGACGTGGTCGTGCGCAACAGCGCGCCGGAGAACTTTCCGCTGCTGGACCGCACCTTCGCCAAGTTCGGCGTGCAGATCGAGCACAAGGAAGGCTGGTCGCGCGCCGTGCGCAGCGGCCCGCTGAAGGTGCAGACACCTTTCACGAGCAACGTGCTCACCAAGGTGGAGGCGGCGCCGTGGCCGTACTTCCCGGTGGACCTGCTGCCAATCTTCATCGCACTGGGCGTGCGTGCCCAGGGCAACGCGATGTTCTGGAACAAGGTCTACGACGGCGCGCTGGGCTGGACGGGCGAGCTCTCGAAGTTCGGCGCGCACGTGTTCTCGTCCGACCCGCACCGGCTCATCACCTTCGGCGGCAATCCGCTGACGCCGGCGGTGGTCGAGAGCCCCTACATCATCCGCGTGGCGATCGCGCTCTTCATGGTGGCGGCCAGCATCGAGGGCCGCTCCGAGATCCGCAACGCGGCGCCGATCCGCCGTGCGCATCCGCGCTTCGTCGAGAACCTGCGCAGCCTGGGCGTGCAGGTGGAGTGGACCAGCGAGGAGTGAGGCCCTCCTGAACCCGGGTCGTCGCCGCACCGGGCGATGACCCTGCCGCGGCGGCGCCCAAGGGCTTGGCTGGAGAATGGACGGCATCCGACAAAGGAGCGCCCTCGAATGACAACCACCTCGCTGCAGCAGATTCTCGGCACCGAACTCCCCCTCATCCAGGCCCCGATGGCCGGCATACAAGGCAGCGCGATGGCCATCGCGGTCAGCAACGCCGGCGGCCTGGGTTCGCTGCCGGCAGCCATGCTGAGCACCGACGCGCTGCGCAGCGAGATCGCCGCGATCCGCGCGGGAACCGACAAGCCCTACAACGTCAACTTCTTCTGCCACACCCCGCCCGAGCCCAGCGCCGAGCGCGAGGCCACATGGCGCAGCGCGCTGGCGCCTTACTACGCCGAGTACGGCATCGACGCCGCGAGCATTCCGGCCGGGCCGGGTCGCAACCCCTTCAGCGCCGAGGTGGCCGCGCTGCTGGCCGAGTTCAAGCCGCCGGTCGTGAGCTTCCATTTCGGGCTGCCTTCCGAGGCGCTGCTGGCGCAGGTGCATGGCTGGGGCGCGAAGGTGCTGGCCTCGGCCACCACGGTGGACGAGGCGCTCTGGCTCGAGGCGCACGGCGCCGACGCGGTGATCGCCCAGGGGCTGGAGGCCGGCGGGCATCGCGGCCACTTCCTCTCGCACGACCTGACGAAGCAGCTGGGCACCTTCGCGCTGCTGCCGCAGCTGGTCAAGGCGGTGAAGCTGCCGGTGATCGCCGCTGGCGGCATCGCCGATGCCGACGGCGTGGCGGCGGCGATGTCGCTGGGCGCGGCGGGCGTGCAGATCGGCACGGCCTACATGCTCACGCCCGAGGCGACGACCAGCGCGGTCCACCGCGCGGCGCTCAAGAGCGAGGCGGCGCGGCACACGGCGCTCACCAATCTCTTCACCGGCCGGCCGGCGCGCGGCATCGTCAACCGCGTGATGCGCGACCTCGGGCCCATCGGCAAGGCGGCGCCGGAGTTTCCGCTGGCCACCTCGGCCATCGCGCCGCTGCGCGCCAAGGCCGAAGCGAAGGGCAGCGGTGACTTCTCTCCGCTGTGGTCGGGGCAGAACGCGACCGGCTGCCGCGAGATTCCGTCGGCCGAGCTCACCCGCGCGCTGGCGCGGGGCTTCCGCTGATTCGAAGGAAGAGACGAACAACATCACATCCGCCCAAACCATGACCCAGCTTCACCTGCCCCTGAAATTCCTCGCGCACGGCGCGCAACCCGATGCCCGCGAGCCCTGGCTGCTGGTGCTGATGCACGGCGTCGGCAGCAACGAGCAGGACCTGTTCGGCCTCGCGCGCATGATGCCGCCGCAGTTCCACGTGCTGAGCCTGCGCGCGCCCTATGTGCTGTCGCCCGATGCCTATGCGTGGTTCGAGTTCCAGGTGCTGCCCAACGGCGAGCGCCGCATCGACGAGGAGCAGGAGCGCGAAAGCCGCTTCCTCGTCGGCGAGATGGTCGCCTCGGCCGCGCAGCAGCTGGGCGTGCCGCCGGAGCGCGTGATCGTCGGCGGCTTCAGCCAGGGCGGGATCATGGCGCTGTCGCTGCTGCTGACCAGGCCCGCGAGCGTGCGCGCCGCGATGGTGTGGCACAGCCGGCTGCTGCCGCAGGTGGTGCCGCACATCGCGCCGCCCGAGGCCTTCGAGGGCAAGGCGCTGTGGGTGAGCCACGGCAGCGCCGACAACGTGATTCCGCCGAGCGCGGCGCAGGCCACGCGCGAGCTGGCGCGCACCCTGCCGCTGGCGCTGTCGGGCACGGACTTCCCCGGTGCGCACGAGATTCGCCCGGCCGAGCTGCAGGCCACGCTGGCGTGGCTGCAGTCGCTGAGCGCGCAGCCGGTCTGAACCTGCTGAGCTTCTTGCTGAACTTCGGCGCGACGGCCGCGTCACAGGGCGTTACGACGAGGCGGGCCGGCCATGACCCGATCTGGTGCACCATAGCCGCTCGCCTTCCTGACACTCCAGCACAAGGAAACCGCCCGTATGTCCGACAGCGACAACCGCGACACCCGCGACGCCCCCGAGTTCAGACCCCGCCGTGAAACGCCCATCGGCACCATCGTCGTGGGCGTGCTCGTGCTGCTCGCAGCCGCGTTCTTCGGCTGGCGCTGGTATCAGCAGCAACAGCAGAAACCCGCCGAGCCCGTGCCGGTGGCCGCCGCGCCCAACGACGCGCCTGCTGCACCCCCGCCTGCCGCAGCGCCAACGGGCCCGCAGAACCCGGTCGATGCGCTGGCGCAGCCTGACCCGGCATTGCCCAAGCTGGCCGATTCCGATGCGCGCGTGACGAAGGCGCTGAGCGAGCTTCTCGGCGCCAAGAGGGTCGCCGAGTTCCTGCGGCCCGACGGCATCGTGCGGCGCTTCGTCGCCACCGTCGACAACCTGCCGCGCGAGCACGCGCCGCCAAGCGTGTGGCCGGTGCAGCCCGCGGGCCAGCGCTTCATCACCGAGGGGCCGCAGGGCGGGGTGCAGACCATCGCCGCCAACAACGCGGCGCGCTACAACGGCATCGTGCTGCTGGCCGAGTCGGTCGATCCGGCGAAGGCCGCCGCCGTGTATGCAAAGCTCTATCCGCTGTTCCAGCAGGCGTACGAAGAACTCGGCTATCCGGGCCGCTACTTCAACGACAGGCTCATCGCCGTCATCGACCACCTGCTGCAGGCGCCGGAGCCCAAGGGCCCGGTGCAGGTGCGGCTTGTGGAGGTGAAGGGCGACGTGCCCTCGCAGCGCCCTTGGGTGCGCTACGAATACGTCGACCAGCAGCTGGAGTCGCTCTCCGCGGGCCAGAAGATCCTGGTGCGCATGGGGCCCGAGAACGAGCGCAAGGCCAAGGCCAGCCTGCGCGGGCTGCGCCAGCAGGTCGCCACCAGCGAGATCGCGAAGAAGAAGCAGCCCTGACGGCGGGGCTTGCCGGCGCCGTGGGCCTGCTCCGGCGCGCGATGTAGGCCCGCACCGATTGCACGGCTCCTCGGGGTCGCCGAGCCTTGGCTGGTCGAAAACCAAGCTCGGAGACACACCCATGAACCTGATGAGCGTTGACCTCTACCAGAGTGCCACCGATTCGGAGAAATTCCTTGCGCTTCCCGCGGGCACCGACCCGGCCGAGCTGATGGGCCCGATGACCTTCGACCAGGACTACGCGCAGGTCAGGCGCTACCGCGAGGCATTCCAGTTCGATCCGTCCGAGCCCTACGCGGGCGTCAACGCCGCGAAGATCGCGGCGGACATCCTGACGGTGAAGTGGGCGACCTACCGCCGCGAGCCTTCGCAGTAGAAGGCTTCGCAGGGCCTTTCGCTCAAGCCTCTTCGGCCTGCTCGCTGTACTCGCTCACCGGCACGCAGCTGCAGAACAGGTTGCGGTCGCCGTAGACGTTGTCGACGCGGCCGACAGGCGGCCAATACTTCGCGGTCTTGAGCGAAGCCAGCGGGAAGGCGCCGAGTTCGCGCGAGTAGGCGTGGCTCCACTCGCTGCCCAGCAGGCTGGTGGCCGTGTGCGGCGCGTGCTTGAGCGGGTTGTCTTCCTTCGGCCAGACGCCTTCCTCGATGCGGCGGATCTCGCCGCGGATGGCGATCATCGCGTCGATGAATCGGTCGAGCTCGGCCAGCGGCTCGCTCTCGGTCGGCTCCACCATCAGCGTGCCGGGCACGGGGAAGCTCAGCGTGGGCGCATGGAAGCCGTAGTCGATCAGGCGCTTGGCCACGTCTTCGGCGGTGACGCCGCTGGTGTCCTTCAGCGGGCGCAGGTCGAGGATGCACTCGTGCGCGACGTGCCCGTTGGGGCTCGCGTACAGCGTGGGGTAGTGGTCCTTCAGGCGCGCGCTGATGTAGTTGGCGCTCAGGATGGCCGTCTCGGTCGCGGCCTGCAGGCCCTTGGCGCCCATCATGCGGCAGTACATCCAGCTGATCGGCAGCACCGCCGCGTTGCCCAGCGGCGCGGCCGACACCGCGCCCACGCCGTTGGAAGGCACGCCGGCCGTGGCATGGCCCGGCAGGTAGGGCACGAGGTCTTCGACCACGCAGACGGGGCCGACGCCGGGGCCGCCGCCGCCGTGCGGGATGCAGAAGGTCTTGTGCAGGTTCAGGTGGCTCACGTCGCCGCCGAACTCGCCCGGCGCGGCCACGCCGACCAGCGCGTTCATGTTGGCGCCGTCCACGTACACGCGGCCGCCGTGTGCATGCACCAGCTCGCACAGCTCCTTCACGCGGGTTTCGAACACGCCGTGGGTGCTGGGGTAGGTGATCATCACCGCGGCCAGGTTGGCGCTGTGCTTCTCGCAGGCGCGCTTGAGGTCCTCGATGTCGACGTTGCCCTGCGCGTCGCAGGCCGTCACCACCACCTGCAGGCCGACCATCTGTGCGCTGGCCGGGTTGGTGCCGTGCGCGGAAGACGGAATCAGGCAGATGTTGCGGTGGCCCTGGCCCTGGGCCTCGTGGAAGGACTTGATGGCCAGCAGGCCCGCGTACTCGCCCTGCGAGCCCGCGTTGGGCTGCAGGCTGATGCCCGCGTAGCCCGTGGCCTCGCACAGCCAGGCGCGCAGCTGGGCGTCGAGCTGGGCATAGCCCTGCAGCTGGTCGGCCGGCGCGAAGGGGTGGGTGTTGGCGAACTCGGGCCAGGTGATGGGGATCATCTCGCTGGTCGCGTTGAGCTTCATGGTGCAGCTGCCCAGCGGGATCATGCTGCGGTCGAGCGCGAGGTCCTTGTCCGACAGGCTGCGGATGTAGCGCAGCATCGCCGTCTCGCTCTTGTGGGTGTTGAACACCGGGTGCGTGAGGAATGCGCTGGTGCGGCGCAGGTCTTCGGGGATCAGCGGCGTGGTGTTGCCGGCGAGTTCGTCGAAGCGCGGCGCCTGCGTGCCGGCGGGCGCGAACAGGGCCCACAGCATTTCGACGTCGGCGCGCGTGCTGGTCTCGTCCAGCGAGATGCCCAGGTGCTGCTGCAGGCGCTGGCGCAGGTTGACGCCTGCTGCCTGCGCGCGCTCGATGATCGCCTGCGTGTCTTCGCCGGTGCGGATGGTCAGCGAGTCGAACGCGGTGGCATTCACCGGCTCGCGGCCCATCTGCGCGAGGCCCTTGGCCAGCACGGCGGTGAGCGCAGCCACGCGCTGCGCGATGCGTGTGAGGCCGTCGGGCCCGTGGTACACGGCGTACATGCTGGCCACCACGGCCGGCAGCACCTGCGCGGTACAGATGTTGGAGGTGGCCTTCTCGCGGCGGATGTGCTGCTCGCGCGTCTGCAGCGCGAGGCGGTAGGCCGGCTGGCCGTGCGTGTCGACGCTCACGCCCACCAGGCGGCCCGGCAGCGAGCGCTTGAACTCGTCGCGGCAGGCCAGGTAGGCGGCGTGCGGGCCGCCGTTGCACAGCGGCATGCCGAAGCGCTGCGTGGTGCCGCAGACGATGTCGGCACCCCATTCGCCCGGAGGAGCGAGCAGCGTCAGCGCCAGCAGGTCGGCCGCGACGATGAAGGCCGCGTCGCACTGGTGCGCGTGGCCCGCGAGCGGACGCAGGTCGTGCACGTGGCCGGTGGTGGCGGGGTACTGCGCGAGCACGCCGAAGAAGGCGCCGCTCACCATCAGGTGCGGCAGCGTTTCCGACACGGTGCTTACCTTGACCTCGATGCCCAGCGGCGCGGCGCGGGTCTTGATGACCTCGATGGTCTGCGGATGGCAGTCGCCCGAGACCAGGAACACGTTGCTCTTGCTTTTCACGCTGCGCTTGGCGAGCGTCATGGCCTCGGCGGCGGCGGTGGCCTCGTCGAGCATCGAGGCGTTGGCGATGGCCATGCCCGTGAGGTCGCACACCATCGTCTGGAAGTTGAGCAGGGCTTCCATGCGGCCCTGCGAGATCTCGGCCTGGTAGGGCGTGTAGGCGGTGTACCAGGCGGGATTCTCGAGGATGTTGCGCAGGATCACGCCCGGCGTGTGGTTGCCGTAGTAGCCCTGGCCGATGAAGTTGCGCAGCACCTTGTTCTTCGACGCCATCGCCTTCAGCTCGGCCAGCGCGTCGGCTTCGGTCACCGGCGCGGGCAGGCGCATCGGCCTGGCACGGCGGATGGCGGCGGGCACGATGCCGTCGATCAGCTCCGCGCGCGTTTCCGACCCGATCGCCGGCAGCATGCGTGCCTCGTCCGCCGCATCGATGCCGATGTGGCGGGCAATGAATTCTTCGGCGTTCTCGAGTTCTTGCAGGGTGGGGAGGGCAGCGGGCTTCGACATGGCAGGGCTGGTGATAAGAGCTTGGGGCGGGGGAGCGGGGTCAGAACGCGGAAGTCGCGAAGGTTTTGCAGAGGTCGCGGAAGGAGAAAGAACCAGGAGTTGATTCGGTTTCTTCTGCGACTTCTGCCTGGTTCTTGTATTCCTTCTGCGTTCGGCTGTCCGATTTCTGGGATCAGGACTCGGCAGCGAACTTGTCGTACGAGGCCGCGTCCAGAAGCGCGTCGAGCTGCGAGGGGTCGCTCAGCTTGACCTTGAAGAACCAGCCGGCGGCCAGCGGGTCGCTGTTGGCGAGAGAGGGGTCGGCGCGCAGCGCTTCGTTCACTTCGGTGATCTCGCCCGAGACGGGCATGAACACGTCGGCGGCGGCCTTCACCGATTCGACGACACCGGCGACTTCGCCCTGGGCGAAGGTCTTACCGATCTCGGGCAGGTCGACGAACACCACGTCGCCCAGCGCGTCCTGCGCATGCACGGTGATGCCGACGGTGGCCGCGTCGCCTTCGGCCGACACCCATTCGTGGTCCTTGGTGTACTTGATGCTCATGGTGGAAAAACTCCTCGTGGAAAAAATGTTTCGGGGGTGCAGAGCCTAGCCGGTCAGCCGCGGTAGTAGCGGGTGGGCACGAAGGGCATGGTCGACACCTCCATCGGCACCGGCTTGCCGCGCACGATGGCCTGCACGCGCGTGCCGGGTTCGGCGAACGCGGTGGCCACGTAGCCCATGGCGATGCAGCGGTCGGCCGTGGGGCCGAGCAGGCCGCTGGTGACGAGGCCGATGTCCTGGCCTTCGAAGGACTGCAGCACCGTGCCGTCGCGCACCGGAATGCGCTCCAGCGCCACGAGGCCCACGCGCTTGCGCTTCAGCGTGTCGTGGTCGGTGCGGCCGGCCGCGCCGGCAGTGGCCGTGGCGAGCTGCGCAAGCACCCTGGCCGCGCCCGGAAAACCGCCTTCGCGCGCACCGCCCGCGCGGCGCACCTTCTGCATCGCCCAGTTGAGCGAGGCCTCGACGGGCGTGGTGGTGGTGTCGATGTCGTTGCCGTAGAGGCACAGGCCCGCTTCGAGTCGCAGCGAATTGCGCGCGCCCAGGCCGATGGGCTTGACCTCGGGCTGGGCCAGCAGCAGGCGGGCGAGGCGTTCGGCGTCGGATGCGGCCACCGAGATCTCGAAGCCGTCTTCGCCGGTGTAGCCGCTGCGGGTGACGAAGGCCGCAATGCCGCCGATCTGCACAGCGCCGCCCGTCATGAACACGAAGCGCTCGACGCCGGGCGACAACCGCGCCAGCGTGGCCGCGGCCTGCGGGCCCTGCAGCGCGAGCAGGGCATGGTCGGGCAGGGGGCGCACCTCGCAGCGCGAGCCGATCTTCTGCTGGATGTGGGCGATGTCGGCCACCTTGCAGGCGCCGTTGACGATCACGAAGATCGAGCCGTTGCCCTCGTTGAAGAACATCAGGTCGTCGAGGATGCCGCCCTCGTCGTTCAGCAGCAGGCCGTAGCGCTGCTTGCCGGCGGGCAGGTCGATCACGTCGACGGGCATCAGGGTCTCGAACGCGGCCGCGGCGTCGGCGCCGACCAGGCGCAGCTGGCCCATGTGTGAGATGTCGAACAGACCGGCCGCGTCGCGCGTGTGCTTGTGCTCGGCCATCAGGCCGGCGGGGTACTGGACCGGCATCGAATAGCCGGCGAAGGGCACCATGCGTGCGCCCAGCTCCAGGTGGAGGTCGTACAGCGGCGTCTTGAGAAGTTCGGTAGCGGATGCGGAGGAAGCGGCCACGGGGCACTCCAAAGGGGCAGTCGAAATCCATGACGCAAGCCATGGGCCACCCCTGCTGTCCGCTTTACCTGAGAGATTCGCCCCACGATCGGGGTTTGCTCCTTCGGTGGGCCGCTGCCTGTGTTTGGCGGCGGCCTCTCTCCAGCAAGGAAACGCCGGTTTTCACCGGCGCCTCGTCAGTCCTTTTGCCTGAGCGTTCGGGGGAAACTTCCCCCTGCGCCTTCGGCGGCCCCGGCATGCGGGGCTCTCTCCTGACCCCGGGAAGTGTAGTGGATCGCGCGGCACGGCCGGCGATTCGGGCTTTTTGCAATCAGCGCGTCCACAGGTACCAGGCCCCGGCGGCGACCGCGATCCACACCGCCACGACCAGCGCGGCGCCCCAGCGGCTGGTCGGCCTGGCGCCGGCACGCTGGATCCAGGCATCGGCCTGCAAACGGCATTCGGAGAGGACGGATGCCGGAATCAGCCTGATCGTGAGCCAGATCAGCCCCGGCAGCAGCAGCACGTCGTCGACGTAGCCCAGCACCGGCACGAAGTCGGGGATCAGGTCGATCGGGCTCAGGGCATAGGCCACCACGAACACGCCCAGCGCCTTGGCATACCAGGGCGTGGCGGCGTGCCGGCAGGCGAACCAGAGCGTGACGCCGTCGCGCTTGAGGCGCCTGGCCCAGTTGCGAAGGCGCTCGGACAGCGCGGGTGTGGGACGCGAGGAAAGATTCACCCGGCGATGGTGTCACAGGCCCGGCCGGGGTCTTCAGTGAATCACTTCGGCCGGCGGCAGCAGCCGGTCGATGCGCTCGCGCAGCGATTCGGCGCGCTCCACGCCGGCGGTCTTCTCGATCTCGGTGAGCATCAGCGCGGCTATGGTCAGCATCGCCTCGCGGTCGCGCGCCTCGCGCAGGGCGTCGCGCATCTGCAGTGCGAACTTCGGGTCGCGGCGCACGAACATGCGCTCGCAGATGTCGAACAGGAACATGCGCGTGGTCGCCAGCGAGCGCTTGCCGTCGAAGGTGTCGGCGGCGGTGGCGACCTGGATCGGCTCGACGGCCGGGATGGGCGAGGGCGCGGGCTGTGCGGGAGGCTCGGCCGGTGCGGCTGCAGCCTTGAGGCCCTGCAGGTAGCCCTTGTCGATCAGCGCCTGGATCGTCCGCTCGGCTTCATCGCGGTTGGGGAAGAGGGGACTGAAGTCGGTCAGGGAGCGCCGGCCGTCGGCCATCAGCAGCAGGGCGCGTTCGCGCTGGGTGAGCGTGCGCTGTCCGCCCTGGAGTTCGTTGCGCGCCTTGTCGGTCTTGGTGGGAAACATGGCAGCCACAGCCTTGGGGAAACGAAGGCTGCAGCATGGTTGCAAGCGGTGACACCTTCGTGAACCGTTTGGCTTACAGGGCCATTGGTCCGGGCGCCTGCATCATCCGCCCGCGCCCTCCTTGCGGATGAGCCAGCGGCCCCCGACGCGCTGAAGCTCCAGCGTCTTGCGGCTCTTCTCGCGCAGCTTGTCGGCGCTGTAGGTCTGCTGGAAGCTGGCGGTGGCCGCCTGTCCCTTGAGGCTGATGACGAGGCTGTCGATCTCCACGCTGATGGCGGCCTTCTCCTCGATGCGGGCGCGGCGGTCGGCCTCCCATGCCTTGCGGTCCTGGCCGCGCGGCGGGGTGAAGTCGGGCGCGTAGGCGGCGAGGTAGCGAGTCACGTCGCGTGCGGACCATGCCGCGGCCCAGGCGCGCACTGCAGACTCGACTTCACGGATGCCTGCTGCGGGATCGGCCGGCGCGGCGGCGGCTGCCGGCGTCGTCGGCGCTATTGGCGCTACCGGCGCTCCTGGCGCTACCGCCGTCGTCGGCCCGGCGCCGAAGGCAGCCGGAGCCAGCAGCGCGCTCCCCAATACGCAGCTCAGGAATCGATTCATGGCGCAGTGTCCCTCCTCGTCGTTTCGCCGGCCCTTCGGCCCTGCGCCCGATTCTGGCAGCGAACATGCGCCGGGCCGCTTTCAGGCGGCGGCTCCCTCGGCGTCGACAGGCATCGTCTGCATGGTGCGATTGCGCAGCCGCAGCGCGAGCACCGCCGCCACGCACAGCAGGCAGAGCACGGCGGTCAGCGTCACGCCGAGGCCGCGCGCGTCCGACAGCATGCCGAAGAGCGGCGAGACCAGCCCGCCCACCGACAGCGCCAGCCCCAGCGCGATGCCGCTGGCGGTGGCCGGGTTGCGCGGAAGGTAATCCTGCGCGAGCGTCACCTGCGCCGCGAAGGGCAGGAACATGCACAGGCCGAAGAGCCCGGTGCAGGCCAGCGCCCAGCCGGCGCTCGGTGCGAGCACGATGCCCGCGAGCGAGGGCAGCGCGAAGAGGTAGCCCGCGCGGATCGTGCCCATGCGCCCGATGCGGTCGCCCAGCCACCCACCGAGCAGCGTGCCGACCGCGCCCGCCGCCGTGAACGCGGTGAGCGCCGCCGCGCCCTGGAAGGCCGAGCCGTGCAGGTCGCGCGTGATGCGCAGCGACAGCATCGACATCACCGTGACGTATGGGATCGACCAGCCCACGATGGTCGCCACCAGCAGCCCGAAGGCGCGCCAGTCGTTGTGCGGCCTCATCAGATGGTCGCCGGCCTTTCGCGCCCCCGCGGCGGCACTGCCCGAGGCCGCTCCGCGCCGGGTGTTCACGACGAACCACACCAGGCCCATCGCCAGCGCGGGCACGCCCAGCAGGTAGCTGCGCGACAGGCTGCCGCCGCCCACGGCCGTGGCCGCCAGCACCGGCGCGAACGAGGCGCCGATGGTGCCGCCCACGGAGAACACGCTCATCGCCTTCTGCGAGCCGCCGCCGGCCGCGCGTGCAGCCACCGTGGCCGGCGGGTGGTAGGCCGCGATGCCCAGGCCGCACAGCGCCATCGCGATCCAGGTCAGCAGGTAGCTCTGGCTCAGCCCCGCCAGCACCACGCCCAGCGCTGCCACCAGAAAGCCCGTGGGCACCAGCCAGCTGCGCGGGTGGCGGTCGGCGTACAGGCCGAACAGCGGCTGCACCACGCTCGACAGGCCGGTGGCCGCCAGCATCAGCCCGCTGACGGCGGTGTAGCTGTAGCCGCGCTCCAGCACCATGAACGGCAGCAGGGCGGGCACGAGGCCCTGGTAGAGGTCGTTGACGGCATGGGTGCCGGTGAGCAGCCCGAGTCGGCGCTTGTTCATGACGGATGCTTCTTTCGTTTGCGGTAGGAGTGAAAAAAGCATCGTAGGAAGCCGTGAGAAGATGTTCCTGCTACGAATTGGCAAGCATCGTCGAGAAATGGACAAAGCGATCGACCTCCGCCCCGAGCAAGGCGAATCCACCCCGCGCGCGGTCGCGGTGCTGGCGACCGACCCTGCCGGCGACGCCTTCATTCCGCCGCACACGCACCGGCGCGGCCAGCTCATCCACGCGATCTCGGGCGTGATGCTGGTGAGCGCCGCCGCCGGCAGCTGGGTGGTGCCGACCGGCCGCGGCGTATGGGTGCCCGGCGGCATGGAGCACCGCATCCGCATGGCCGGCGAGGTTCGCATGCGCACGGTGTTCGTCGAGCCGGGCACGCGTGCCGACCTGGGCAGCGAGTGCCGCGTGATCCACGTCGGCGCGCTGCTGCGGGAGCTGATCGTCACGGCCGTGTCGCTGCCGCTGGACTACGCGCCGGGCAGCCGCGACGAGCGCGTGATGGAGCTGATCCTCGACGAGATCGAGGCCGCGCCGGCGCTCTCGCTGCATGTGCCGATGCCGCGCCATGCCCGGCTGGCCGCGTTGTGCGAGGAACTGGTGCGCGATCCTTCGCTGCCCGCGACGCTGGACGAGTGGGCCTCGCGCCTGCACATGAACACCCGCACGCTCGCGCGCCTGTTCCAGCGCGAGACGGGAATGAACTTCGGGGCCTGGTGCCGGCAGGCGAGGCTGCTGCTGAGCCTGCCCCGGCTGGCAGCGGGCGCGTCGATCCTGGAGGTGGCGCTGGCCCACGGCTACGAGAGCCCGAGCGCCTTCACCGCCATGTTCCGGCGCACGCTGGGCGTGCCGCCGAGCCAGTACCTGCACCGGCCCGGCTGAGCGCCGGCGGTCGAGGTCGCGGCGCTACTTGAACCCGAGCGTGTGCGGCAGCCAGGTGCTCAGCGCCGGCACGAAGGTCAGGATCAGCAGCACCGAGCCGTGGGCCCAAAGGAACGGCACCAGCTCCTTCACCAGCGCCGTCATCGGCACCTTCGATACGTTGCAGGTCACGAACAGCAGGCCGCCCACCGGCGGCGTGATCATGCCGAGCGTGAGGTTGAAGATCACGATCATCGCGAAGTGCACCGGGTCCACGCCCAGCTTCACCGCCACCGGCGCGAGGATCGGCGCCAGCACCATCACGCCCGGCAGAGGCTCGATGAAGATGCCGAAGAGCAGCAGGAAGATGTTGACGATGATCAGGAACATCCACGGCGAGAGGTTCATGCCGATGAGCCACTCGGCCATCTGCTGCGGAATGCCCTCGATCGTCAGGACCCACGCGAACGACGCCGACAGCCCGATGATGATCAGCACCGAGGCCGAGAGCAGGGCCGAGCGCGAGAGGATGTCCGGCAGCGCCTTCCATTCGAGCGTGCGGTAGACGAACTTGCCGCACACCAGCGCATAGAACACCGCCACCACCGAGGCCTCGGTGGGCGTGAACCAGCCCGCGCGCATGCCGCCCAGGATGACCACCGGCAACAGGATCGCGGGAATCGCCTTCCACGTCGTGACGAGGATCTCGCGCAGCGGCGGCGTCTGGCCGTCGCCCTTGTAGTTGCGCTTCTTCGAGACGTGGTAGTTCACCAGGCACATCGCCACCGCGATCAGGATGCCCGGCAGGATGCCCGCCGCGAACAGCGTGCCGACCGAGACCGTCTCGTCCTGCAGCGCGTAGATGATCATGATGATCGAAGGCGGGATGATCGGCCCCACGATCGCGGTCGACGCGGTGAGCGCCGCCGCGTAGGAGCGGTCGTAGCCGGCCTTGTCCATCATCCTGATGAGCATCGACCCCGGCCCCGCCGCGTCGGCCAGCGCCGAGCCAGAGATGCCCGAGAAGAAGGTCAGCGACACCACGTTGGTGTAGCCCAGCCCGCCGCGCCGGTGGCCCACGAACTGGCCTGCGAAGCGCAGCAGCACCTCGGTGAGCGATCCGCCGCTCATCAGCTCGGCGGCCAGGATGAAGAAGGGCACTGCCATCAGCGGGAAGCTGTCGATGCCGGTGAAGGTTTCCTTCAGCAGCACCATCAGCGGGTAGTTCTCCGCGAGGATCAGCGTGGTGACGGTGGAAAGGCCCAGCGCGAAGGCCACCGGCACGCCGATGGCCAGGAACACGCAGGCGGAGACGATGAGAACGAGGCTTGCATCCACGGTCGTTCTCCTTACAGCGACGCGCTCGCGTTGGCGTCGAAGTGCGCGTCGGACGCGAACTCGCGCCTCAGCACGTAGCCGCGCACCACCAGCAGCCAGTGCACGACGAGCAGCACGCCGCCGAACAGCATCGCGCTGTAGATGTAGGCGAAGGGAATCTGCGTGACGGCCGTGAGCTGGAACATCGTGCGCTGCATGTAGAGCCACCCGTACCAGACCATGAAGCCGAAGAAGGCGAACAGCAGCCCGGCGACGACGATGCGCAGCGCGATGGCCGCGCTGCGCGGCAGCGCGTCCTGCAGGTTCTCGACCGCGATGTGCCCGCCGTAGCGCAGCACCGGGCCGGCGCCCAGGAAAGTGAGCCAGATCATCATGTGGCGCGACACCTCCTCGGCCCATTCGAGCGATTGGCTGGTGGTGTAGCGCAGCACGACGTTGGTGAAGATGATGACCGACATGGCGGCCAGCAGAAGAATCAGCGCCCAGCGGTTGGCGGCGAGAAAGTAGCGCTCGAAGGCTTGCACTTTGAGTTGTTCTCTGTTGTTTCGGGAGAGAAGAAAAACGAAGCGCCCGGCGCACGCATGCGTACCGGGCGCGTTGCCGGAAGGCCGGCTCGGGCGGCTTACTTGACGTCCGAAATCTTCTTGATGTTGTCGGCGCCGAATTCCTTGGCGTAGCTCACGTACGCCGGCTTCAGCGCCTCGCGGAAGGCGGCGCCGTCGACGGTGCGCGTGACCTTCATGCCGTCTTTCTCGAGCTGGGCGATGCCGCTGTTCTCGTCGTCGTTGACCTTCTTGCGCTGGGCCACGGCGGCTTTCTTCGCGGCCTCGGTGAACACCTTCTTGTCGGCGTCCGAGAGCTTGTTCCACACCTTCGGCGACAGCAGCAGGAGCGCCGGCGAGTAGACGTGGCCGGTGAGGGAGAGGTGCTTCTGCACCTGCGAGAACTTCGAGGCCAGGATCACCGGAATCGGGTTCTCCTGCCCGTCTACCGTGCCCTGCTGAAGTGCGCCGAAGAGCTCGGGGAAGGCCATCGGCGTGGGCAGGATGCCGAAGGTGCGGTAGCCGTCCATGTGCACCTTGTTCTCCATGGTGCGCATCTTCAGGCCGGCCGCGTCGGTGGGCTTGACGATGTCGCGCTTGCTGTTCGTCATGTGCCGGAAGCCGTTCTCCGTCCACGCCAGCGCGATGATGCCCTTGCTCGGGAACTTGGTCAGGATGTCCTGGCCGATCGGGCCGTCCATCACCTTGCGCGCGTGGTCGTAGTCGCGAAAGAGGAACGGGATGTCGACGATCTTCACCTCGGGCACGAAGTTGCCCACCGGGCCGGTCGAGGTGTTGACCAGGTCCTGCGTGCCGAGCTGGATGGCCTCGATCTGCTCGCGCTCGCCGCCCAGCGCCGAGTTGGCGAAGTGCTGGCACTTGTAGCGGCCTTGCGTGCCCTTCTCGATCTCCTCGCAGAACACCGTGGAGCCCACGCCGTAGTGCGACTCCTTGGAGGTCGCGTAGCCGATCTTGAGAACGGTGGGGGCCTGGGCGAAGGCGGAAGTGCCCAGGGCGAGCGAAAGGCAGGCGGCGGCGATGTGGCCGAGTTTCATGATGTCTCCGGGGTTGAAGTCAGGTGCGCGTCAGGCGCACCTGACTATGCAACGCCGGGGAGCTTCACCGCGTCGGGATTTTCACGGACGTATTCCCGGATCACTGCCTCGAAGCTGTCGTCGGCGGTCAGCCCCAGCGCCCCGGCGCGCGCCGTCTCGAAATGCCCCGGCCAGGTCTTAACGATGCGCATGATCGTCGGGTCGGGCGTGCGGTCGAGCAGGGCGGTGGCGGCCTTGCCGGCCACGCGCTCCAGCGCCGCGGCCATCTCGCCCACCGTGGTCGGCAGCGAGGGCAGGTTCAGCGCGGTGCGCGGGCCCCATTGCGCGTCGCTCGCCTCGGCGGCGCGGATGATGCCCTCGATGGTGCGCGAGGGCGAGGCGATGGCTACGGGCGTCTCGTCGGGCACCGGGCAGGCTGCGCACAGGCCGGCCAGCGGCTCGCGGATCATTCCGCTGAAGAAGCCCGAGGCCGCGCCGTTGGGCTTGCCCGGACGCACGCTCACCGTCATGAGCCGCACGCTGCGCCCGCGCACGAAGCCCTTGCGCGTGAAGTCGGCCACCAGCTGCTCGCCGATGAATTTCTGGATGCCGTAGCTCGTCTGCGGCGTGGGCAGCGTGTGGTCCTCGATCACCTTCGGCAGGGGCTGCTCGGGCGAGTCGCCGAACACCGCGAGCGAGCTGGAGAAAACCAGCACCGGCTTCGTGCCGAGCGCGCGCACGCGTTCGAGCAACGCATGCGTGGCGGCGAAGTTGCTGCGCATGCCGAGGTCGAAGTCGGCCTCGCATTCGCCGCTCACTGCGGCCGCCAGGTGGAAGATGGCGTCGGCCTCGCGCCAGGGCGTGACATCGGCCTGTGCCGAGAGCTGGTCGTTCAGGTCGCCGGTGATGGCCCTGATGCGCGCATCGGCCGCAAGGTCGGCCGGCGGGGCCGCGCGGTCGACCAGCGTGATGCGCTCGATGGGGCTGGCGGGCGCGCCGGCCAGCGAAAGGCTGCCTTGCCTGAGCAGCGTGCGTGCGAGGCGCGCGCCCACAAAGCCTGCGCCGCCGGTGATGATGATCTGCATGGGTCTTGTCTCCTGTGAGCGTCGAGGATAAGCGTGCGGTGCATTTCCCGTCCGATCGTGGGCGGCGGCGAGGGCGACAGGCCTGTGGCATGCTCGATCGCAGGCTGCGCCTCGGAGCCCGTCGCGAAACCCGTCGCGCATGAGCGCCTTTCATCGACAGGAGACATTGCATGCTCACGGTCATTGTCTTGTGGCTACTCGCCGTGGCATGGCTCGTGGCAAACGGCCTGTTCGCCGAGAAGCCTTCGCCGCAATACCGGCGAAGACGGACGCTGGTGACGTGGATGTTCCTTGGCGGTTGCGCGGGAGCGCTTGTCGGCCTGGCCGGACCGGCCTTCTCGCTGCCGGGCTCCATCTTCGGTGCCATGGCCGCCGGGCTGGCGGCGCGCAGCCTGGTTCCGGTGTGAAGTCCGGACTCCTGAGCAGAAACAACGACGACATGACGATGCAGTTCCCACCCGATTTCCTCGAAACGCTGCGACAGCCGGTGCTCGGCGAAGCCGACCTCGACACCCAGTCCTCGTTCTTCTCGCGCGAGGAGGTCAGGGATTTCTACCTCTCGGTGATGAAGAGCCCGGAGAAGAACGAGGTGCTGCAACTGGCTGTCGGCCAGCTGCCCCTCCTGCATCCCCACCGTGCCGCGCTGCTCGCCCTGTTCTGCGGTGCGCTGGTGGAGGACGGGGCCGATCCGCACCTGCTCTTCGGTGCGGCGCTCGAACTCATGTCCGGCCTGCTCGCCTCGCTCGAGCCCTTCTGCGCGACGCAGCCGCTCGAAGGCGACGATGACGCGGACCCCGACGATCTCGCCGAATGGCAGGCCGCCAATGCCGCCCTCGGCGCGCTGTCGGCGCAGGAGCGTTTCGAGGTCGAGGCGCAGCAGGCCGCGGCCGGGCTGCTGGTGCTTCCGCTGATGGCCATGCTCATGCGCGACGTGCGCAACCACCGCGCCCTGCTGGCCGACGGCGAACTGGTGGCGCGCATCGATGCGATGGCTGTCAACGATTCGCTGCCGATCGACGGCCTGCACTTCCTGCAGGGTGCCGCCGAGCTGACCTACGAGGACGAACTGGTCGTGGTTCTACCGGCCTCCGGCACCGGCATGCTAGTGAAGGCCCATGCCATCAACAACAACTTCCACGCGTTCTCGCTGCTGCAGAAGCTGATGCGCAAGCACGCCAAGGCGCTGGGAATCCAGCCGCCCCTGGCGCCCGCGGGCGAGGCGGGTGGGAACGTAAACCGTGACAGCGACTCGGCCGAGTACCTGTGGCTGCAGGCCCACGCCTTCAGCAACGGCGAACTGGTCGATCCGATGGCGTGGTCATGGGGCGAGGGTTCGCTGCGTGAGAACGTACGCAGGCAGGGACGGCTGGTGCTCGTCGCACTGGACACGCAGAACAAGCCCAGCCGTAGCTGGAACGGGTTCGACCGCGTGCTCCATTCGGAGCAGAAGTCGCGTGTCTCGCTGGTGCGCCTGCTCACGCCCGAGGAGGTCGCCGGATACCTTGCCTGAGGCGGCGGGCCTTCCGGCCATGCCAAGGAAAAGGCCCTCCGAAGAGGGCCTTGAGCAGAAGGAAGCGAAAAGAAGCGGAGGAAGAGAAGAGGGCCGAGCGCCTTACATCCCCACGTAGTTCGGCCCACCGCCCCCTTCGGGCGTGACCCACACGATGTTCTGCGTCGGGTCCTTGATGTCGCAGGTCTTGCAGTGCACGCAGTTCTGCGCGTTGATCTGCAGGCGCTGCTTGCCGTCCTCGGTGCCGACGAACTCGTACACGCCGGCGGGGCAGTAGCGGCTCTCGGGGCCCGCGAACTTGGCGAGGTTGACGTTCACCGGCACCGTCGGGTCCTTGAGCGTCAGGTGGGCCGGCTGCTGCTCTTCATGGTTGGTGTTGCTGATGAACACGCTGGAGAGGCGGTCGAAGGTGAGCTTGCCGTCGGGCTTGGGGTAGACGATGGGCTTGCACTCCGAAGCGGGCTTCAGGTACAGGTGGTCGGGCTTGTCGCGGCGCAGGGTCCATGGGATGTGGCCCTTGAGCAGCCATTGCTCCACGCCGTTCATGATGGTCGCGATGCCCAGGCCCTTCTTGAACCAGGCCTTGAAGTTGCGGGCCTTGTTCAGCTCGGTGCGGAGCCAGCTCTTCTCGAATGCGGCCGGGTAGGCCGTGAGTTCGTCGTGCTGGCGGCCGGCCATGACCGCGTCGAAGGCGGCCTCGGCGCACAGCATGCCGGTCTTGATGGCGGCGTGGCTGCCCTTGATGCGGCTCACATTGAGGTAGCCGGCCTCGCAGCCGACCAGCGCGCCGCCCGGGAACACCGTCTTGGGCAGCGACATCAGGCCGCCGGCCGTGATGGCGCGCGCGCCGTAGCCGATGCGCTTTGCAGGCTTGATGCCCTTGGACTCGTCGCCCTCCAGATACCAGCGGATGTTGGGGTGCAGCTTCCAGCGCTGCATTTCCTCGAAGGGGCTCAGGTAGGGGTTGCTGTAGTCCAGGCCCGTGATGAAGCCCATGGTGACCTTGTTGTCCTCCATGTGATAGAGGAAGGCGCCGCCGTAGGTGTCGCTCTTCATCGGCCAGCCGGCGGTGTGCAGCACGAAGCCGGGCTGGTGGCGCTTGGGGTCGATCTCCCAGACTTCCTTCACGCCGATGCCGTAGGTCTGCGGGTCCTTGCCGGCGTCGAGCTTGTACTTCGCGATGAGCTGGCGGCCGAGGTGGCCACGCGCGCCTTCGGCGAACACGGTGTACTTGCCCAGCAGCTCCATGCCGAGCTGGAAGTTCTCGGTGGGCTCGCCGTCCTTGCCGACGCCCATGTTGCCGGTGGCCACGCCGCGCACCGAGCCGTCCTCGTTGTAGAGCACCTCGGCAGCGGGGAAGCCCGGGAAGATTTCCACGCCCAGGTTCTCGGCCTGCTGCGCGAGCCACTTGGTGAAGGCGCCCAGGCTGATGATGTAGTTGCCGTGGTTCTGGAAGCATTCCGGCAGCAGGAAGCCGGGCGTGCGCAGGCCCGACTTCTCGCCCAGGAACACCATCGCGTCGTCGGTGACCGGCTGGTTCAGCGGCGCGCCGAGTTCCTTCCAGTCGGGCAGCAGCTCGTTGAGTGCGCGCGGGTCCATGATGGCGCCCGAGAGGATGTGCGCGCCAGGCTCCGAGCCCTTCTCGAGCACCACGACCGAAATCTCCTTTTCCTGCTGCGCAGCCAGCTGCTTGAGCCGGATCGCGGTCGACAGGCCGGCGGGGCCGCCTCCGACCACGACCACGTCGTATTCCATGGCTTCGCGAGGGCCGAACTGGGCGAGGATTTCGTCGTGCGTCATGTGGGTTGGATCGATAATGATTTTTCGGGGCGCGGTGGCAGCCCGGGACTGCGGGGCATTTTATGCGGCGTCCAGGCATGCTCCCTGTCGCCCGCGGGCGGGGCTTCCCCGCGTCACCTGCGCGACTCCACAGGATCCAGTCCATGGCTTACAGCATCGATCTCTCCGGCCGCGTGGCCTTCGTCACCGGCGCCTCCAGCGGGCTCGGCGCCCAGTTCGCGAAAACGCTGGCGCGTGCCGGCGCCGCGGTGGTGCTTGCGAGCCGCCGCATCGAGAAGCTCAAGGAGCTGCGCGCGCGCATCGAAGGCGAGGGCCACGACGCCCACGTGGTCGAGCTCGACGTGACCGACATCGCGAGCATCAAGGCCGCCGTGGCGCGCGCCGAGACCGAGGTCGGCCCGATCGACATCCTGGTGAACAACTCGGGCGTGAGCACCACGCAGCGCCTGCAGGACGTGACCCCCGACGACTACGACTACATCTTCGACACCAACGTGAAGGGCTCCTTCTTCGTGGCGCAGGAGGTCGGCAAGCGCATGCTGGCGCGTGCACGGGGCACCGCGCCGGGCACCTACATCGGCGGGCGCATCATCAACATCGCGTCGGCCGCGGCGCTGAAGGTCATGCCGCAGATCGGCACCTACTGCATGAGCAAGGCGGCAGTGGTGCAGATGACCAAGGCCATGGCGCTCGAATGGGGCCGCTTCGGCATCAACGTCAACGCGCTGTGCCCGGGCTACATCACCACCGAGCTCAACGAGGAGCACTGGAGCACCGAAGGCGGCGCAAAGCTGGTCAACATGCTGCCGCGCAAGCGCGTGGGCAAGCCCGAAGACCTGGACGGCCTGATCGTGCTGCTGGCCAGCGGCCAGAGCCACTTCGTGAACGGCGCCGTCATCGCGGCCGACGACGGGTTCGCGCTCTGAGCCCGCGGGCCTGGATCGGCATTGCCGCCGGCCTGGGCGCGGGCGCGCTGTGGGGCCTGGTGTTCGTCGCGCCGCGCATGGTGGGCCACTTTGGCATGGTCGACATCACCGCCGCGCGCTTCCTGGTGTTCGGCGCCATCTCGGGGCTCGCGCTGTTCGCGCGGCCGGCCGCATCGCGCTGGCCGACTGCGCAGCAGGCGCTCGCGGCGCTGGGCCTCAGCGTGCTGGGGTTCAGCGGCTACTACCTGCTGCTGGCCTTCGGGATCCAGGCGGCGGGCACGGAGGTGCCCAGCCTCATCATCGGCACGATCCCTGTCTGGATGATGCTGCTGGGCCGTCCCGCGGGCCTGCGCATGAGTGCGCTGCTGCCCGGGCTGCTGCTCACGGGCGCGGGCATCGCATTGATGATCTACGGGGCATGGTCGGCGCAGCACGGCGCGGGCTCGGAGACCGGCGCCCGCTTCGGCTGGGGCATCGCGCTGGCGGTGGCCTCGATGGCGAGCTGGACGGTGTACGGCCTGCTCAACGCCGCCTGGCTGCAGCGCCACACCGAACTCAATGCGACCGACTGGGCCAACTGGCTCGGCGTGTCCACGGGCCTTGGCGCCTTGCTGCTGTGGCTCGTCGCAGGCAGCGACGCGGCCACGCTCAAGGATCGGCCCGACGGCATGCTCTTCGCATGGATCGCGCTGGCCAGCGGCTTCGGCTCCTCCTGGCTCGCGACCATCCTCTGGAACGTGGCGAGCCAGCGGCTGTCGGCCAGCCTCTGCGGGCAGCTGATCGTGAGCGAGACGCTGTTCGCGCTGCTCTATTCCTTCGTCTGGGACGGCCGCTGGCCGCAGGCCACCGAGTGGGCCGCGGCGGCGCTGTTCGTGCTGGGCATCCTCGCATCCATCAAGGCGCACCGATGAGAATCGAAATCCCCGAAAAGAAGAAGCTGGTGTACGAAACGTCCATTCCCATCCGCTGGGGCGACATGGACGCCATGGGCCACCTCAACAACGGCACCTACTTTCGCTACCTCGAGACGGCGCGCATCGACTGGATGCACTCCATCGGCTTCGAGCCGCAGCCCGACGGCGAGGGCATGGTGATCGTCAACGCCTTCTGCAACTTCTACCGCCAGATCGAGTACCCCGGCAACGTGCTGCTCAAGATGTACGTGAGCGACCCGGGCCGCACCACCTTCGAGAGCTGGGGCACCATGGCCCGCGAGGAAGAGCCCGACGTCATCTGCGCAGCCGGCGGTGCCACCACGATCTGGGTCGATTTTCCGAAGCAGAAGGCGATGACCTTGCCCGACTGGCTGCGCGCGCTGGTGAGTGCCGACTGAGAGGAGCGCTGTCGGTCCGACGCCGGCAGCTTCTTCTTGCCGAAGCCCGCGCTGCGGCGCCTCGTGAAGGAGGTGGCGGCGATGTATGGCGCCCATCCGTTCGGCTTCGACGATTCCCGTGACGTCGTGCCGAGGAAGGAAGCCCCACGGCGCCGAGGTCGCGCCGGCCGGCCGATCAGGCCTGCTGCAGCACGATGCGGGCCTCGAAGCCCTGCGTCGCGCCCGGCGGCGGGGAAGAGAGTTCCAGCCGGCCGCCGTGCTTCTCGACGATCGTGCCGACGATCGAGATGCCCAGCCCGTAGCCTGCCCGGTCGGAGCTGTGGCGCACATGGCGCTCGCGCAGCGTGGCGAGCTGTTCGGGGGTGACGCCCTTGCCCGAATCGCGCACGGCCAGCGTGCACGGCGCCATCACCTCGATGACGACGCGGCCGCCGCCGTAGCGCAGCGCGTTCTCCACCAGGTTGCGCAGCGCGATGGCAAGCGCGTCCACGTCGCCCAGGACCTCCGGCGACGCGGTGTCGGGCACCTTGAGCATCAGGCGCTCGGTGTTCTGCGGGTCTTGCCAGAAGTCCTGCGCCACGGCGCCTGCGAGCTGCACAAGGTCGACCTGGTTGCGCGTGAACGAGGCGCCAGACTCCGCGCGCGATAGCTGCAGCAGCTTCTCGGTGCGGTGGCTCAGGGTGCGCAGCGCGTCGAGCGCGGCCTGCACGTCATTGCGTCTCAGGTCGTGGTCGAGTGCGGTCTGCAGCCGCAGGCGGGCCGCGGCCAGCGGGGTGCGCAGCTCGTGCGCTGCATTGGCCGCCAGGGCGCGCTCCACGTCCAGCGAATGCGACAGCCGCTCCAGCAGCCGGTTGAGGTGGTCGCCCACGGTGCGCAGCTCCCTCGGCAGCTCGCCGGGCAGCGCGATCGGCCTCAGGTCGGCGCCGCTGCGCTTCTCGATCTCGGCGGCCAGTTCCTGAAGGACCCGGAGCTCGGTGCGCGCCACGTTGCGCAGCACCAGCGCCAGCAGCGGCAGCACCGCGCCGAGCGGAATGATCAGCCCGAAGAGCGTGCGGTTGAGCGCGTGGCGCCGCTCGTCGAGCGGGTCGGCCACCTGGAAGAACAGGCCCAGCGTGGGATGGCGCACGGTGTAGATGCGCCAGCTCGAGTTGTTCGCGAAGCCGGCGGCCAGCGGCACGTCGAAGGTGTCGGCGGGAGCCTCGGCGGAGCGCAGCAGCACGTGCTCGTGCGGGTCGACGATCTGGTAGATCACCGCGTCTTCCGAGAAGAGCTGCTTGGGCGCGATCAGCGGCTCGCGCGGCTGCTGGGTGCCCGAATGCTGCAACCGCTCCAGTTCCTGCACCGCCATCGCGAACATGCGGTGCGAGACCTCGATGAGCTCGTTGTCGAAGTTGTGGTTGATCTCGCGGTCCACATACCAGACCACCGCGAGCACGCACAGAAGCCACACGCCGCCGACCCACAGGATCAGCGTGCGGGTCAGCCGCCCGGCGAGCGACTGGCGGCCGGCGAGGAAGCTGCTCGTGCTCAACGGGCAGTCTCCGAGCCGCGGGAGCCTTGGGCCGTTCGCGCGGCGCTCATTCGTCCTCGTCCGAGGACGACAGCCGGTAGCCCAGGCCGCGCAGCGTCTGGATGTGGCTGCGGCCGAGCTTGCGCCGCAGCCGGCTGATAAAGACTTCGAGCGTGTTGCTGTCGGCCTCGTCGCCGAAGCCATAGAGGGCGTCGGCGAGGTTCTCGCGCGTGTGGATGCGCTCGGGCCGGGTGGCCATCACGCGCAGCAGCGCCCATTCCTTCTGGGTGAGGGTGATTGGGGAGCCGCTCTTGCGCACCATGTCGTGCGCCAGGTCGATCTCGAGGTTGCCCAACTGCAGCACCGGCGAGCTGTTCGAGCTGCGCCGCCGCTCCACCGCGCGCAGGCGCGCCAGCAGCTCGGCCGGGTCGTAGGGCTTGATGAGGTAGTCGTCGGCGCCGGCGTCCAGCCCGCGGATGCGGTCGGTCACCTGGTCGCGCGCGGTCAGCACGATGACGATGGGGCGCTCGGGCAGGGCGCGCACCTGCGGCAGCAGCGAGAGGCCGTCGCCGTCGCCCAGGTGCAGGTCGAGCAGTACCGCCGCGTACTGCACCGAGAGCAGGGCGGCGCGGGCGTCGGCCAGGCTGGGCGCCACGTCGACCACGAAAGCCTTGGCGAGCAGGTAGCTGCAGACGGCGTCTGCCAATGCGGTGTCATCTTCGACAAGCAATATGCGCACGCCATGTCCTTTCAACGAGAAAAAGAGTCTAGCGTCCCCGAAAAAGCCGCCCCGAAAGCCCGCCGCCCGCGGGCTTTCCGGTCAGATTCGGTTCAGGTTGCTTCAGGCTCGGTTCATTCCGCAAACGTAGGCTCGCGGCTGTTTGTCAGTCCCGCCTGCCTCCATGACCCGTCCCACCCTTCTCCGCCTGTGGGTTTTCACCCTTTTCGCATTCGCTGCGCTGATGGCGTGGGACGCGACCGGCGGCGATCTCTTCCTGGCGCGCTTGGCGGGCTCGCACCTCGGGTTCGCGCTGCGCGAGAACCCCTTCATGGTCCACGTCATGCATGAGGGCGCCCGCAATCTCAGCTGGGCCCTGGTGGTCCTGCTGTTCGTCGCGATCCGCTGGCCCTTCGGCGTGCTGCGGCGCCTCGATACCGCCTCCCGCGTCCAGCTGGCCCTGACGGTGCTCGGCTCGGTGATCGCGGTCAGCATGATCAAGCACGCGAGCCACACCAGCTGCCCCTGGGACCTGCAGGAATTCGGCGGTGTCGCGCGCTACGTGTCGCACTGGTCGTGGGGCGTGAGCGACGGCGGCCCCGGCGGGTGCTTCCCGGCCGGCCACGCCTCGGCGGCGTTCGCCTACCTGGGCGGGTACTTCGTGCTGCGGCGGGCATCGGCCCGCGCGGCGACGATCTGGCTGTGGACGGCCATGGCCGCGGGCCTGGTACTGGGCGTGGCCCAGCAGCTGCGCGGCGCGCACTACATGAGCCACACCCTCTGGACCGGCTGGGTCTGCTGGACGGTGGGCCTCGTCATCGACACGGCCGTCGCGCGCTTCGGCTCGCGCGGCACGGCCACGGCGGTCCCGGCACATGCAGGGCCTTGATTTCGCGCTCTTCGGGCTCATCAACGCCGGCCCTTCGGCGGCGGCATGGAGCCTGGCCTTCGCCGAGTTCTGCTCCGACCTGCTGCCGGCCATGCTCACGCTGGCCATCGGCTTCAGCGCCTTGTTCAGCCGTCGCTGGCGCTATGCGCTGTTCACCGTGCTGCTGAGCGTACTGGCCGCCTGGATCGTGGTGACCGTGATCCGGTCCCTGGCGCCGATTCCCCGGCCGGCCTTCTACGGGCTGGGCATCCAGTGGGTGCCGCAGGGCGTGCGGCCGGGCTTCCCGAGCATGCATGCGGCCGGTACCTTCGCCGCGGCGTTCGCGCTGTGGTGCCTGCCGTCGCGCTTGCCGATGCTGGCGGCGCTGGTCGTGGCGGCGTTGGTGGCATGGAGCCGGGTGTACCTCGGCCTGCATTTCCCGTCCGACATCGTGGCGGCGACCATGCTCGGCGCGCTGGTGGCGATCGTGGTGGAGCGGGGCATAAGCCGGCCGCTGAGCCAGGCTGCATCGGGCGCCCTGGTGGCGCGGCGGCGCTCGGCCAGATCGAGGCTGCGCAGGGCGGCGAGTCTGAACACGGACTGAAGGGGCAATTCAGCCTCGCTTCAGCCGGGCTAGTTACATTCGCGAGATGTCTGTTTCGCGAATTTCGCCTGTTCCCGTCGAACAGGCGGGTACTCCTGAGTCCAAAACACCACAGTTGCCTCCCTCCGGCGCCCCCTGGGCACGGTTTGACCTCTGGTTGCAGCGTCCGCGCTCGGCGGCCCTGGTCGTCCTCTGGCTCAGCCTCTATCTGGTATTGACCACGAACTGGCCGCTCTGGAACGAGCTGGCTCGCATCGGCGGCGCGCCCAGCAGCTACATGTCCACGGTCGTGTCGATGAGCCTGCTCACGCTGTGCGGCTCGGCGGCCATCCTCTCGTTCACGGCCTGGTCGCGCTGGATGAAGCCGCTGTGGCTGCTGGTGGTGGTGCTGGCCGCGGTGGTGCAGCACTACATGCTCCAGTACCGCGTGGTGATGGACCCCAGCATGATCGCCAACGCGCTGCAGACCGACCCCAACGAGGCGCGCGACCTGCTGAGCTGGCGCATGGCCTTCAACGTGGCGGTGGTGGTGCTGCCGGCGGCCTGGCTGATCTGGCGGGTGCGCGTCGTGCCCATGCGCATCCTGCCCAAGCTCGCGCGCAACGTGGGGCTGCTGCTGCTGTCCGTCATCGTGGCGGTGGGCACCGCGGTGGCCATGAACCGGGAACTGGCGCCGCTGATGCGCAACAACGTGCACCTGCGCTACATGATGAATCCGATCGCGTCGATCTATTCCACCGGCTCGCTCTTCATCAAGCCTCTTTTCAAGCGCAGCGGCAAGCTGGTCTCCATCACTGCCGGAACGGCGCTGGGCGCGAGCTATGCAGCGCAGACCAAGCCGCCGCTGTTCGTGGTGGTGGTGGGCGAGACGGCGCGTGCCGACCATTTCGCCCTCAACGGCTACGCCCGCGACACCACGCCCGAGCTGGCCAGGCGCGGCGTGCTGAGCTACCGCGAGGTGCGCTCCTGCGGCACCAACACCCTGGCTTCGGTGCCCTGCATGTTCTCGCCGCTGGGCAAGGAAGGCTACGAGTCGCGCAAGGACGATTACGAAACCCTGGTCGACGTGCTGCAGGCCGCCGGCTTGGCCGTGTTCTGGCTCGACAACCAGGCCGGCTGCAAGGGCGTGTGCGAGCGCATTCCCAACGCATCGGCCTTCGCCGGGCTCGACCCCGCCACCAAGAAGGCGCTGTGCGACGGCGACGAGTGCCTGGACGACGTGATGCTCAAGGGCCTGGACGAGCGCATCGCCGCGCTGCCTGCCGAGCGCCGCGCCAAGGGCGTGGTGCTGGTGATGCACCAGATGGGCAGCCACGGGCCTGCCTACTACAAGCGCTCCGCACCCGACGTGAAGCGCTTCCTGCCCGAGTGCAAGACCAACGCCCTTGCAGACTGCGCCCACGCCGAGCTGATGAACGTGTACGACAACTCGATCGTGCAGACCGACCGCTTCCTCGGCCAGACCATCGACTGGCTCAAGGCACAGTCGAAGCAGTACGACCCGGCGATGCTCTACATCAGCGACCACGGCGAATCGCTCGGCGAGTTCGGCCTGTTCCTGCATGGCGTGCCCTACAGCTTCGCGCCCGACGCGCAGAAGCACGTGCCCATGATCACCTGGTTCAGCGAAGGCATGAGCGAGCGGCGCAAGCTCTCGCGCTCGTGCATGGAAGCGGGGCTCGACGCGCCGCTCACGCACGACAACCTCTACCACACGGTGCTGGGCGTGATGGACGTGACCACGCCGACCTACAAGCCGGCGCTGGACGCGCTAGCCTCCTGCCGCGGCAAGGGCTGAGGGAAGCGGGATCGGGCTGCCGGCTGCAAAGGACGCGAAGATTCCGCGAAGAGCGCAAAAGAGCCCGACAAGAATCCGGTTCTCTCTTCTGCGCCCTCAGCGAAAGCGTCGCCCGCGTCCGGCTGCTCGTTCTGGTTCTTCAGCCTATTTCTTCTCGCGCGGCACCCGCCCCATCAGGAAGAACTCGTTGTTCGGCTGCATGCCGCTGAAGCTGGCGAGCCGGTTGCTCAGCCCGAAGAAGGCGGTGATGGCCGCGATGTCCCAGATGTCCTCGTCGTCGAAGCCGTGGGCGTGCAGCGGCGGGAAGTCGCTGTCGTCGATCTCGTGGGAGCGCTCGCAGACCTTCATCGCGAAGTCGAGCATCGCGCGCTGCCGCGGCGTGATGTCGGCCTTGAGGTAGTTCACCGCCACCTGGTCGGCCACCAGCGGCTTCTTCTCGTAGATGCGCAGCAGCGCGCCATGGGCCACCACGCAGTAGAGGCACTTGTTGGCCGCGCTGGTGGTGGTCACGATCATCTCGCGGTCGCCCTTGGTGAGCGAGCCTTCCTCCTTGAGCATCAGCGCGTCGTGGTACGCGAAGAAGGCGCGCCACTCCGCGGGGCGGCGCGCGAGGGCCAGGAACACGTTGGGCACGAAGCCGGCCTTTTCCTGCACCGCGAGGATCGCGGTGCGGATGTCCTCGGGCAGGTCTTTCAGTTCGGCAAGGGGGTAGCGGTCTGCGGCCATGTCTGTCTCCGTCGTGGTTTGTTTGCCTTGACGGGTCATCATAGTTCCGCAGATGAGGAGGGCCGGCCTGTGAGACGGGCGCAGGCGAGGCCGGGTCTTATTTAAGCGCCTTGCCCTGCGTGGCACCCAGCGGCGTGTGCAGCTGCGAGCTCACCCACGAGCCCGTGTTGTCGTCGCGCCCCTGCAGCAGGTAGCGCGTGTCGGCCTTGCCGTAGTTCTGCACCGCCATGGCGGAGAACTTGCCGATATCGGTCTTCGGATCGCGCAGGCGGTTGACGATCAGCACCTTCTTCGTGTCGGCGAAGTCGGCCATCATGTTCTGGTCGCCTTCGCTGTCTCCGGCCACGAAGCTCGGGCCGTAGCCGTACTTGCTGACCAGGAAGCGCCGGATGTTCTTGGTCTTGCCCGGGCCCTGCGTCTGGTCGTAGCCGCGGCGGAACTCGGGCTGGATCACGCCGCGGGCGTCGCGCTCCAGCTCCATCGCGAGCACGCGCTCGGGCGGGTTGTTGTAGCCGAAGGCCGGATTCGACGAGATCTCCTTGATCACGTCGACGAAGGAGGCCGAGCACACCCACACGTCGAAGCCCGCGTTGCGGAACGCGGCATACAGCTGCTGCATCTCGGGCTGCAGGCGAAGGCCGTTCTTCCAGCTCACCGAGACCACGCCGGCGCGTCCGGGCAGGGCCGCAGGCGAAGTCCACTTGACCTTGGTCACGGGCTCCTTCAGTTGCCAGGCCACGGTGTCGACCGTGAGCTTGCGCACCTGCGCCTCGGTCATGCCGGCGAAGAGGTAGGTGACCCACGGGTAGGCCGTGTCGTGGTCGAAGGTGTCGCCGATGGCTTCGTAGAGATAGCGCACCTTGGTGGTGAATGCGCCGTAGTGCGGGCTCAATGCCACCACGGCCAGCGACTGGTCGCCCTTCAGCCCCTTGTAGTTCTGGTAGAGCCATGTGTAGCTCGCGACGATGTCCGGCACCACGGTGTCGATGTTCACCGGCTGGCCGGCCGCGTTGTTGTATGCGGGCAGGAAGTCCTTCTTCGGAATGTTCTTGCGCAGCGCCACCTCGAGCTGCGCGGGCGTGGCGCCGAAGACCAGGTTCTCCAGCTGGTAGATGAGCGCGGCTTCCTCGATGTCGAGGAATACGCTGGTGTTGTCCCAGTCGAACACCACGTACGGCGGCTTCGCGGCGTCGTAGCCCGGGCTGCCCTTGCCCAGGCTGGCGATCAGGCCCTCGATCTGCGCGCGGTTGAAGGCGTCCCAGTTCGCGGGGGCAAGGCTCTTTGCAGGCGTGAGGCTGGCACATCCAGCGGCGACGAGTGCGGCGGCCATGGGGGTGAGAAGGACGAGGCGGCGTTGCATGCTTTTCCTGTTTTGAGCGTTGCAGATTGAGATGAGCCCCAACCTACGCATCAGGCGTGCCAGGCTGTGCGTGATGAGCATGCATTGCGCCGCAAGGCGCGCTAAGCCGCGATGCGTTCTGCCTGGAGTTCAACAAAGTGCGCCACCCGCCGCACCAGCGCCCCATTTCCCCCGGCAGTCGCCGCGCTTGCCGCCGCATGAACGGCAACCGTCTCGCTGATAGCCACAATGATTTCTTCCGCCGCTGCAGCCGACAGTCCGAAGTGCGGCGCCGCCTCGCGCGCCAGGGCGAGGCTCGACGCGTGCTGCCCTGGAAGAATGGCGAGCTCCTGATAGCCCGTGTGACCGCCAAGCTGCATGACGAGATCGAAAGCCGGGGCCAGGCGCCACCTTCCGTCGTCGCTGCGCAGCGCGCCATGGTTCTTGACGTGATCGTCGCTGTTCCCAACTGCCAGGTTGAACACCAGCCGCCGGAACAACTCCGTCAGGTCCTCTTGTGGCTGCGCAGAGATGCGCCGCAGCAGTTGGGCCAGTTCGACATAGCTGCCCCGGCTGGATTCATAAGGCACATCGAGCAGCGCCGACGCCGAGAGGTAGTGAAAGCGTCGCTCGTCTGTCACCGGTCCTGCGCGGTCGAAGCGCTCGACCAGCAAGGCATGCCCTGACGAGAGAGGCTGCAACAGGAAAGGTGGTACCTCGATTCCGCATGCATCGGCCAGCCAGAGCGTGGCCGCCTCGATCACTTCCACGTCGTGGTCGTCACCGCGCGATGCGAACTTGGCGATCCAGCGCCGACCCTCGTGCACAAACGCTGCCTTGGGACGCGCGCCGCCCAGGCTTCCGCCGCGCAGCAACAGATGCATGTCGGGGCCGACCTCCAGGCCTTGCTCGATGCGATGCGAGGCTTCGGCGAGTTCCTGTAGCGACCGGAGTGCGACCGGTGGTTCGTCGCTGCGGATGGGCAGGGTTTCGGCGAACACCATCGCACCGACGCGGTCCTCGTTGGTCAACAGAAGCGCGTCGATGTCCGAGAGCGGCCTGCCCTGGCGTATTTCGAGCACCTTGCGTCCCCAACTGTCTGGCAGTGCGTCGCGCAGCGTGAGCGGCATGGCGCCGCCATCGCGGATGCGGCCCTCGGCCAGCACGAAGGCCGCGTCGCGCAGCGGCAGGTGCTCGGGGTTGAGCGGTGCAGCTTCCGGGTCTTCGAGGTAGCGCCGGCCGTAGGCGAATTCGCCGGACTCCATGACACCACGGCGAACGAGCTTCATCAGCCCGGCCGGTTGTACCTGCGCGCCGGTTCGGTGCGCAAGCCCGACGTAGACACGCCGCTCGACTTCGCTGGTTTCAGAAGTCACGCTCGTCCTCCGCGATCACGCCCGCCGCGCCTTGCGTTGCCGACTTGCGCACCCGGCGTTTTGCCGCCAGTCCTGCAGGGGCGGGGGCGACGCTGTCCAGCGAATCGATTTCGCCCAAGAGCCACAACGCATGGGCCAGCAGACCGATGCTGGTGCCCGGCTTGCCGGATTCGAGCGCGCGCAGCGTGTTGGGGGAACACAGCAGTCGCTCGGCCATTTCGGCGACCGTCCACTCGCGATGGATCCTGTGCGCGCGAAGGCGCAAGCCCAGCTGTTCAAGGGGACGAGTTGTCTGAGAAGGCAGGGCCGAAAGGCTGTGGCTGCTTTTGGGCATCAATAAAATGACTGTTAACCGGCTTAAAAGTCATTTTATTGCATATTTTCTACTTGGGGAGGCCGTCCGCCCGGCCGATCTCGGGCCCGTGGCGCTGCTCCAGCACCGCGAGGTCGCTCTCGTCCTTGAGCCCGACGCCTGTCAGCCCCCTGCGTAGGGACTCTCGCATCAGCCATGCCAGCTTGAACGCGGCCGCGTCGTAGGGCAGGCCCTCGGGGCGCACGTTCGAGATGCAGTTGCGCTCGGCGTCGTGCCGGCCGCGCTTGGGCGTGTGGGTCAGGTAGATGCCGAGGCTGTCTGGCGAACTCAGGCCCGGGCGCTCGCCGATCAGCATGACCGACAGCGCCGCGCCGAAGAGTTCGCCCACCTCGTCCGCCAGCGCCACCCGCGCCTGCGTGGCGATGACCACCGGAGCGAAGCGGATGTCGGGCGGCAGGTGCGTGCGCAGCGCGGCCAGCAGGGGCACCGCGTGGCGCGCGACGGCCAGCGAGGAGAGCCCGTCGCCGATCACGACGCAGACATCGCAGCCGTATCGCCGCTCGCCGAGGAGGCGGGTGGCGCAGTCTTCGTCGAGCTGGCGGCCGAAGTCGGGCCGGCGCAGGTATTCGGTGCGGTCCGCGGCACGGCTGCGCACGCGGGCCACTTCCCAGTGCTGCGCGGCGAGCGCCGACTCGAGTGCATCCACGTCGAGCGCGGCATGGATCGCGTCGCGCGCCATCGCATGGGCCCAGCCGAAGCGCAGCGTCTCGTCGGTGGGCATGCCCGAGCCGGCGCGCCCGAGCGCGAGCCGAGCGGGCGTGGCGGAGCGCCATTGCGCCCACGGGTTGGGGGTGACTGGCGATTCGGGGCTGCTCATGACGCCAGTGCGGAAAGCCCGCTCATGTCGGCCAGCAGCCGGTTGGAAGAAGCGGGCGAGGGCGGGGCCAGCCTGCCGGCCGTGTCGGTGATCTGCATGCGCTGCAGCCATGCCTCGAATTCGGGCGCGCGCTTCAGGCCCAGCGTGTCGCGCAGGAACAGTGCGTCGTGGAACGAAGTGCTCTGGTAGTTGAGCATCACGTCGTCCGCACCCGGGATGCCCATGATGAAGTTGATGCCCGCGGTGCCCAGCAGCACGAGCAGCGTGTCCATGTCGTCCTGGTCGGCCTCGGCATGGTTGGTGTAGCAGACGTCGCAGCCGATGGGCAGGCCCAGCAGCTTGCCGCAGAAGTGGTCTTCCAGCCCGGCGCGAATGATCTGCTTGCCGTCGTACAGGTACTCCGGGCCGATGAAGCCGACGACGGTGTTGATGAGAAAGGGCTTGTAGCGCCTCGCCAGCGCATAGGCGCGCGCCTCGCAGGTCTGCTGGTCGACGCCGAAGTTGGCGTTGGCCGACAGCGCGCTGCCCTGGCCGGTCTCGAAGTACATGACGTTGTCGCCCACGGTGCCGCGCTTGAGCGACAGCGCGGCGGCGTAGGCCTCGTCGAGCAGCTCGGGCGTCACGCCGAAGGAGAGGTTCGCCTTCTCGGTGCCCGCGATCGACTGGAACACCAGGTCGACCGGCGCACCCGCTTCGGCGAGCTTGAGCGTGTTGGTCACGTGCGTGAGCACGCAGCTCTGCGTGGGAATCTCGAAGCGCTGGATGACCTCGTCGAGCATGTGCAGCAGGCGGCCGAGCACGGGCATGCTGTCGGAGGCGGGGTTGAGGCCGATCACCGCGTCGCCCGCGCCATAGAGCAGGCCGTCGAGCGTGGAGGCGGCCACGCCGCGCAGGTCGTCGGTCGGGTGGTTGGGCTGCAGGCGCACCGAGAGATGGCCGGGCAGGCCGATGGTGTCCCGAAAGCGCGTGACCACGCTGCATTTTTTGGCAACCGATACCAGGTCCTGGTTGCGCATGAGCTTGGAAACTGCCGCGACCATCTCCGGCGTGAGGCCCGGTGCGAGCGCGGTGAGCGTGGCGGTGGTTGCCGCATCGGACAGCAGCCAGTTGCGGAAGTCTCCCACCGTGAGGTGCGACACCTGCGCGAAGGCCTGCGCGTCGTGGCTGTCGATGATGAGGCGCGTGATGTTGTCGCTCTCGTAGGGAATCAGCGCTTCGGTGAGGAACTGCCTGAGCGGCGTTTCGGCCAGCACGTGCCGCGCGGCCATCCGCTGCTGCGCCGTGGCCGCGCCGATGCCCGCGAGGTAGTCGCCCGAGCGGGCCGGGCTTGCGAAGGCCATGACCTGGCGCAGATCCTCGAAGGCATAGCCCTGGCCGGCGATGGTGGTGCGATACAGCATCTTTCTGGAGCTTGCGCGGGTGTCAGCTGGTGGTGGTCGATGAAGACAGCATCTCGTCGGGCGCTGCCGCGTCGCGCTGCCCCGACGTCAGCAGGAAGTAGCCGTAGGCGGCAGCCATCAGCACGACGAACAGCAGCGTGAGCATGCCGTTGAACCACACCATCGCCCCCAGGCAGACCACGCCGAGGCCGAGCGCGATGGCCGGGAACACGGGATAGAAGGGCGCGCGGTAGGTGCGCAGCAGGTCGGGCTCGCTGCGGCGCAGCTTGAAGAGCGCGGCCATCGAGATCAGGTACATGACGATGGCGCCGAGCACCGCCATGGTCACGATGTTGGCCGTGAGCGTCTGGCCGCCGAACTGCACCCACTCGTCGCTGAAGATGGCGATGACGCCGATCACGCCGCCGGCCAGCAGCGCACGGTGCGGCGTGTCGAAGCGCGGGCTCAGGCCGGCGAAGTAGCGCGGCAGGTAGCCCGCGCGCGCCAGCGCGAAGATCTGCCGCGAGTAGCCCATGATGATCCCGTGGAACGATGCGATCAGGCCGAAGAGGCCGATCCACACCAGCATGTGCAGCCAGCCGCTGTTGTCTCCCACCACCGCCTTCATCGCCTGCGGCAGCGGGTCGTTGATGTTGGCGAGCTTGCGCCAGTCGCCCACGCCGCCCGCGAAGATCATCACGCCGAAGGCCAGCACCACCAGGGTGACGATGCCGGTGGTGTACGCGATGGGAATGGTGCGGTGCGGATCGCGCGCCTCCTCGGCCGCCATGGCCGCGCCCTCGATGGCGAGGAAGAACCAGATCGCAAAGGGAATGGAAGCGAAGATGCCTGCGATGGCCGTGCCGTTCAGCACGCTGCCGCCGGCCCAGCCGTTGGCCACGAAGTTGGCCATGCTCCAGCCCGGGGTGACCACGCCCATGAACACCAGCAGCTCCACGATGGCCAGCACCGTCACGAAGAGCTCGAAGGCCGCGGCGATGCCAACGCCGATCCAGTTGAGCCCGATGAAGATCACGTACGCGCCGAGCGCGAACCACTTCGGGTTGATGCCCGGGAACTGCACGTTGAGATACGCACCGATGGCCAGCGCGATCGCCGGCGGCGCGAAGACGAATTCGATCAGCGTCGCGAAGCCCGCGACGAAGCCGCCGGTGGGGCCGAAGGCGCGGCGCGCGTAGGCGAAGGGACCGCCCGCGTGCGGAATGGCGGTGGAAAGCTCGGTGAAGCTGAAGATGAAGGTGGTGTACATGGTCGCCACCAGCACCGTGGCGACCAGGAAGCCGAGCGTGCCGGCCGTGTTCCAGCCGTAGCTCCAACCAAAGTACTCACCCGATATGACGAGGCCCACCGCGATGCCCCAGAGCTGGACGGGGCCGAGCACCTTCTTGAGATGGCCTGTGCCTGCAGGGGCCGGCGATGCGGCCGTGCCGGCGGCGGTGGTGGAGTTCATGCGACTTCCTCTCTTCGTGAATGTTGACAGTGCACATTCGCCAAAGCAAGGGCTGTTCCACCGTGGGCCTGCATGGCCGCTGGCCATAATCGAGGTCTCTCAATCCTCGAGGTGTTCCGTGAAGTCTCTTTTCTGTGCCGCCCTGGTTTCCTTCGCTGCCGTGCCCGCCGCATTCGCGCAATCCGCGCCCGTGACCACGCCCAGCGGCCTGGTCTACCAGTCGATCAAGGAAGGCACCGGCGCGTCGCCCGCCGCCACCGACGTGGTCAAGGTGCACTACCGCGGCACCTTCCCCGACAGCGGCAAGGAATTCGACAGCTCCTACAAGCGCGGCGAGCCCACCGAGTTCCCGCTCAACGGCGTGATCCCGTGCTGGACCGAAGGCGTGCAGAAGATGAAGCCGGGCGGCAAGGCCAAGCTGACCTGCCCGCCCTCGATCGCATACGGCTCGCGCGGCGCCGGCGGCGTGATCCCGCCGAACGCCACGCTCAACTTCGAGGTCGAGCTGATCTCGGTCACGAAGCGCTGAGGCTTCGTCGGCAAGGAGCTGTCAGGGCTCAGCCTGGCTGGTACTGGTACAGCCAGGTCTCGGTGAGCGTCTGGTCGCCGTTCTTCAGGTACAGGCGCATGTCGATCGGCTCGTTGCCCTCGGGCGTGAAGTCGAACTGCGCGCGCCAGTGGCCCGGCACGCCGTTGGGCACGGCCTCGGCGAAGACGTACGAGAACTTGCCGCGCGCGGCCGTCAGCACCACCTCGGGCTTCACGCCGAAGGGCACGGTCGTCAGCGGCTGGCCGATGAACTCCACCATGAACTTGCGCACGCCCTGCGGACGCGGCTGGCCCGGCTGGCCGCCGCGGCCGATGCGCGTGGCCACGCAGCGCGCCAGCGGCGAGGGGAAGGGCTCCTGGTCGGTCCAGTGCAGCCGGTACTGCAGGCTGTAGCTGGTGCCGGCCTTCGCGTCGGCCTTGGGCACCCAGAAGGCGACGATGTTGTCGTGGATCTCATCGTCGGTCGGGATCTCGATGAGCTGCACCGAGCCCTCGCCCCAGTCGCCCAGCGGCTCGATCCACAGGCTCGGGCGCTTCTCGTAGTTCACGCCGTCCTGATAGTGGTCGAAGGCGCGGTCGCGCTGCAGCAGCCCGAAGCCGCGCGGCCTGGTGTCGGCGAAGGCCGATGCGCGCGTCTGCGTCGGGTTGTTGAGCGGGCGCCAGATGCGCTCGCCCGCGCCGTTCCAGATCGCGAGGCCGTCGGAGTCGTGCACCTCGGGGCGCCAGTCGATGGCGGTGGGCTTGGTGGTTTCCGAGTACCAGTACATCGAGGTGAGCGGCACGAGGCCCAGGCGGGCCACGTCCTTGCGCATGAACAGGCGTGCATCGATGTCCATGATGACGGCCTTGGTGCGCTGCATGACGAACTTGAAGACGCCCGTCACGCTCGGCCCTTCGAGCAGCGCGTAGACCGTCATCGAGGTCGTGTTGTTGGCCGCCGGCGTCTCGAAGTAGAAGCGGGTGAAGTTCGGGAACTCCTCGGGCCGGTCGGGCACCGCCACGTCCAGCGCGATGCCGCGCGCGGAGAGGCCGTACTGGTAGAGCTCGCCGATGGCGCGGAAGTACGAGGCGCCCAGGAAGGCCACCCAGTCGTTCTTCTGCCAGTCGAGCTTGCTCTGGTCGCCCAGGCGGCTTTCCTGCAGACGGAAGCCGGCGAAGCCTGCGCCCGGGGGCAGCGAGCGCGCCGGGCTGTCGGGCGGCATCGAGAAGTAGGAGGGGCTGTAGAGCACCTCCCGGGAGAAGACGTCGCCGTCGGCGTTCTCCAGCACGTTCATGCGCACCGGGGTCTGGAAGAAGCGCCCCAGGTGGAAGAACGTGACCGGGAATGCGCCGGGCCCGTCGCGGAAGAGGGCGTTGGCCGGGTCGAACTTGATCTTGCCGTGCGCGTCGTAGTCGATGCGGTCGAGCACCTCGGGTGCCAGGGGCGTGGCAGCGGCATAGGGCTTGCCGGCCAGCGCCTTCGCCTGCGCGACCAGCGCGTCGAAGGAGAAGGGCGTGGGCTGGCTCAGCTGCAGGCCGTTGGCGGCGAGGGCCTCTTCGGGCAGTCCGAGGGCGGCGAGTGCGGCAGCGGCACTGCCGGCGGCAAGGAAGGATCGGCGATCAAGCATGTGGTTCTTGAGGGTTGCGAATCTCTTGGGGGAAAGACGGAGGGACGGTGGAGTACGGAAACGATATGGCATTTTCCGCGACCGTAAACACCCTCGGATCATGGCCTTATCGGAGCGCGGCCCGCGTCAGCCGATCCGCGCAGCGCGCGCCGGACAAAACCGGCAATTCGCAAAATTGTGCGTTTATGTATCGGCGCCGTCCGTCGCCTTCAGTTCGTAGAGCGCATAGAGCGGCACGCCCAGGAACAGCATGACCATCGGCGCAAACAGGGTGTAGGGCAGGCCGAAGCCTTCGAGCACGCGGTAGGTGCTCTCGAGGCTCAGGCGCGGATGGGGCTGCGTGAGTTCGGCCGTGCGGCGGATGCCCCACTTGAACTCCGCCCCGGTCACCCGCACCGAGGGATGCTGCCTGCCGCGCCCCACCGCGAGCCAGCACATCGCGTCGAAGGCGAGCACGGAGCCGGCGGGCGCGCGCTCGCCGAATGTCGCGAGCACCGCCTGGACCTGCCCCGGTTCCAGGTACATCAACACGCCTTCGGTGAAGAGGAAGACGGGTTGCGCATCGCGCTTGCGCGGCAGGCCCAGTTGATCCCACCACTTGGCTGCGCTCAGGTCGAACTCGCGCACGTCATGGCGATCGCCGGGCTCGGGAAGCAGCGCGCGACGCAGTTCGAGCACTTCGGGCAGGTCGGCATCGGTCATGCGCGACCTGCCATCGTCGAGCCACTGGAAGTAGTGGCTCAGCCCGCAGCCCATGTTCACGATGCGCGCGCCGGGGTGCTGCTTGAGGAACTCCTGCGCCAGGCTGCGGAAGCGCCGCGTGCGCGAGAGGATGCCGTAGATGGTGGCCCGGTCTTCGGGCAGCGGATCGCCCTCGTCGCGGATCTGTTCGAGGACGCCCGCGGCGTACGCGTCGCGCACGGCCACCTGCGGGAACATCGCGTCGCCCGAGGCACGAGCGGCCAGGGGAATCCGCAGGGTCGAAGGAACGGCGGACAGGCGGCGGACGGATTTGCGGGCGGTCATGGATGCTGGAGCTGCGCTTCGCCCAAAGTCTGGCCGCTCCGGCACACCGGGGCAAGTCAGTCTTTGGTAGCGGTCGGTACGGCGGGCCGGGATCGATGCAGGTTCCGGCCGGACCCCGGCATCAGTTGCCGGCAGGCTTGCCGCGCTGGCGTGCGAGGTGCCGGTAGATCGTGCTGCGATGGATGCCCAGCCTGCGCGCGGCCTTCGCCACGTCGTGGTCGCAGGCCTTGAGCGCCTCGTCGAGCGCCTGGCGCGTCATGGCCTGCAGGGGCGCCGCGTGCGGGGCGGTCGGCATCGGCGATGGGTCGGCAGGCTGCGCCTGATGGTCCTGCAGATGCGGCGGGAGCATGGCCGCCGTCACGCAGTCGCCCGCATCGACCAGCGCCACGACGGAGCGCAGCGTGCTGCGCAGCTCGCGCACGTTGCCCGGCCACCGGTAGGCTGCCAACGCTTCCAAGGCATCGGCCTCCAGTTGCAGATGCTTCGCCGCGCCGCCCGCCTCGAGGAACAGCCGCGAGATCAGTGCATGCCGATCGTCGCGCTGCCTCAGCGCCGGCAGCGTGACGGTGAAGCCGGCCACGCGGTACATCAGGTCGGCGCGGAAGCGGCCGGCCTCCACCAGCGAGGGCAGGTGGCCGTGGGTTGCACAGACCAGGTCGAAGTCCACCGGCACGCCCTGGCCGCCGCCCAGCGGCGTGACCACGCGCTCCTCCAGCACGCGCAGCAGCCGCGTTTGAAGGGCCAGCGGTATCTCCGCGATCTCGTCGAGGAACAGCACGCCGCCGTTGGCCTCTCGGATGCGCCCGGCCATGCCCTTGCGCCTGGCGCCGGTGAAGGCGCCTTGCTCGTAGCCGAAGAGTTCCGATTCGATCAGCGTCTCGGGCAGCGACGCGCAGTCCACCGCGACGAAGGGGCCTGCGCTGCGCCGGCTGGCAGCATGCAGCCGGCGCGAGAACACCTCCTTGCCGCTGCCGGTCTCGCCGTTGACCAGCACGGAGACGCCTTCGTTGAGCACCCGCACGGCCTTGTGCAGCAGCGGCTGCACGTCGTCGGCCTCGGTCACGGCCTGCGATGGCACGCTGCGCCGCCGGGTCGCACGTGGGCTGCCCGGCGTGCCCGAGCGCTCCATCACCGTCGCGATCTGCCGCCCGCCCGGCAGCGTGAGCAGGCCGCGCCGGTGCTCCATGCGCGGCCAGTGCGGGCCGAGGAAGTCGTCGGCGTCCAGGTCGAGCAGGTTTTTCCAGGAGCGGCCGAACAGTTCGAGCGCCACGCGGTTGGCCGCGACGATGCGCCCGCCGTCGATCACCATCAGCCCCTCGCGCGCCGTGCCGATCAGCGCCGGCCGTGCATGGAAGCGCAGCACGTGGCCGCCGGCCTCGGCCAGCATCATGCGGTGCTCGACCTGCTGGGCCGCCATGCGGACCAGTCCGAGCGCGTGCGTGTTCACGCGCACCGTGTCGCCAGAGATGTCGAGCGCGCCCGCGAGCTCGCCGCGTCCCGTGAAGATGGGCGCTGCGGCGCAGCCGAGTCCGCCGTTCTGCGCCAGGTAGTGCTCGCCGCCCAGCACCATCAGGGCCTCGCGCTCGGCCAGCGCGGTGCCGATGGCGTTGGTGCCCCGGTTGTGCTCCGACCACTCCACGCCCGGCTGCAGCGCGATGCGCTGGGCCTTGGGCAGGAAGTCGGGGCTGCCGATCTCTTCGAGGATCAGCCCGCTGGCGTCCGACAGGATCACCACGCAGCCGTTGCCTATCGCATGCTCGGCCAGGCCGTCGAGCTCGGGCTGCGCGCAGTTCAGCAGGCGCATGGCCTGCTCGCGCCGTTCGCTCAGCAGGGAGAGCGCCATCGGCTCGGGGTCGACGGCCTGGTGGTCGACCGGGCGGCTGCGCTGCCAGGAGCGCGAGATGTGCGGGGCGATCCAGGGCGCGGGGTCGGCGCCCCGTTTGAAGAAGAGCTCCCGGGCCTGTGCCACTGCGATCGACGGCAACTGCGCTTGTGCACTCATGCGTGTCTCCGATGGTGTTTCGCCTTGTGCGACATCGTAGTCGCCATGTTCGCCCGAACATGTCGCAGATTGCGAATGTAAACCCGCTGCCGGGGCCGGCTCCCCCGGTAGGGCGCTCAGGGAATCTACCGATCCGGCCGGGTACGCGGCTTGCGCTTGAGCGTGCGGCCGCCGCATGTCGCGGTGCCATCACCCTGCACATGGAGACAACGTCATGGACATGCTCGAACCGGGCAAATTCGGTACCGCGGTGCCGTTCAAGAAGCGCTACGGCAACTACATCGGCGGCGAATGGGTCGCGCCGGCGGAGAACCAGTATTTCGAGAACATCACGCCCGTGACCGGCAAGGTCTTCTGCGAGGTGCCGCGCTCCACCGCGGCCGACATCGAGCGCGCGTTGGACGCAGCCCACAAGGCGAAGGCCGCCTGGGGCCGCACCTCGACGACCGAACGCGCGAACATCCTCAACAGGATCGCCGACCGCATGCAGGAGAACCTTGCCGTGCTCGCGGCTGCGGAAACCTGGGACAACGGCAAGCCCATCCGAGAGACCACCGCCGCCGACCTGCCGCTGGCCATCGACCACTTCCGCTACTTCGCCTCGTGCGTGCGCTCGCAGGAGGGCGGCATCAGCGAGATCGATCATGAAACCTTCGCGTACCACTTCCACGAACCCATCGGCGTGGTCGGGCAGATCATTCCGTGGAACTTCCCCATCCTGATGGCCGTGTGGAAGCTGGCGCCCGCGCTCGCGGCCGGCAACTGCGTGGTGATCAAGCCGGCCGAGCAGACGCCGGTGTTGATCCTGGTGCTTATGGAGCTGATCGGCGACCTGCTGCCGCCGGGCGTGCTGAACGTGGTCAACGGCTTCGGCGTGGAGGCGGGCAAGCCGCTGGCGTCGAGCAACCGCATCGGCAAGATCGCCTTCACCGGCGAGACCACCACGGGCCGGCTGATCTCCCAGTACGCGAGCCAGAACCTGATTCCGGTCACGCTGGAGCTGGGCGGCAAGTCGCCCAACATCTTCTTCGCCGACGTGATGGACAAGGACGACGCCTTCTTCGACAAGGCGCTCGAAGGCTTCGCGATGTTCGCGCTGAACCAGGGCGAGGTCTGCACCTGCCCGTCGCGCGCGCTGATCCAGGAGTCGATCTACGACCGTTTCATGGAGCGCGCGCTAAAGCGCGTGGCCGCCATCAAGCAGGGCAGCCCGCTGGACATGGCCACCATGATCGGCGCGCAGGCCTCCAGCGAGCAGCTGGAGAAGATCCTGTCGTACCTCGACATCGGCAGGCAGGAGGGCGCGAAAGTGCTGATCGGCGGCGAGCGCCACCAGTTCGAAGGCGACCTCGCCGGCGGCTATTACGTGAAGCCGACGGTGTTCAGGGGCAACAACAGGATGCGGATCTTCCAGGAGGAAATCTTCGGCCCTGTGGTGTCGGTCACCACCTTCAAGGACGAGGAAGAAGCACTGGCCATCGCCAATGACACCCTCTACGGCCTCGGCGCCGGCGTGTGGAGCCGCGACATGAACCGCGCCTTCCGCATGGGCCGCGGCATCCAGGCCGGCCGCGTGTGGACCAACTGCTACCACCACTATCCGGCGCACGCGGCCTTCGGCGGCTACAAGCAGTCGGGCATCGGCCGCGAGAACCACAAGATGATGCTCGACCACTACCAGCAGACCAAGAACCTGCTGGTGAGCTACAGCGAGAACAAGCTGGGCTTCTTCTGATGAGCAGCACCGGCGAAGTCCTGCGCGTCACCGCGACCGATGCAGCGCTCGCGCTGATCGACAGGCTCGCCGCCGGGCACGGCCCGCTGATGTTCCATCAGTCGGGCGGCTGCTGCGACGGCAGCGCGCCGATGTGCTACGCGCAGGGCGAGTTCATCGTGGGCGACTACGACAGGCTGCTGGGGCACATCGGCGGCATGCCGTTCTACATCAGCGGGCCGCAGTTCGAGTACTGGCAGCACACGCAGCTCATCATCGACGTGGTGCCGGGTCGCGGCGGCATGTTCTCGCTGGAGGGGCCGAAGGGCTTGCGCTTCCTGACGCGTTCGAGGCTCTTCACCGACGAAGAATGGACAGCGCTGGAGAAAGGGCGAGACCAAGCTCGCGGCAGCCCTGAGGCAGCCGAGCGGCCTCAGGGAGCGGCGGGCTGCAGCAACTGGCGCACCAGCAGCCGCGCCGCGGGGGAGAGCTCGGCCCCCGTCTTCGTCGCCATCAGCAGCCGCCGCGTGGCCCATTCGTCCTTGAGGTGCACGACCTTCAGGTCGAGCGCCTCCACCTGCGCCTTGCAGGCGGCCAGCGGCACCACGCCGATGCCCAGGTTGGCCGCGATCATGTGGCACATCGCGTCGAAGCTGCGCACCTGCACGCGCAGGCGCATCGGAATGCCGGCCTGCTCGGCCGCGCGCGAGGTCAGCTCCAGCAGCGAGCTGCTGCGGTTCAGCCCCACGAACTCATGCGCGAGGCAGCTCCTGAAATCCGTCTGCTTCATGCGGCTGCGTGCCAGCGGATGCTGCTTCGCACAGAGCACCACGAGCTCGTCGGTCTGGAAGGGCTGCACGTCGAGGCCGTAGGCAGGAGTGTTCTCGGCGAACACGCCGACGTCTGCGAGCCCATCGACGAGCGCGCGCACGATGTCGCCGCTCAGCTGCTCCTCGACCTCGACGCGGATGTCCGGATGCTGCGCGAGAAAGGCCGCGAGCGTAGCGGGCAGGAACTCCGTCAGCGCAGACATGTTGGCCCACAGCCGCACGTGGCCGCGCACGCCGCTCGAGTAGTCGCCGAGCTCGCTGCTGAACTGCTCGAAGCCCTGGAAGAGCCGCATCGCATGCTGCATCGCCACATGGCCCGCAGGCGTGAGCGCGATGCCCTGGGAGCTGCGTTCCAGCAGCTTCGACCCTGTTGCCGCTTCGAAATCGGATAGCCGCCGGCTTGCGGCCGAGAGCGCAAGGTGGCACGCCTCCGCACCCTTGGTGATGCTGCCCGACTGGGCCACGGCGCAGAAGAGGCGAAGCGTCACGAAATCGACACGCGCGGGATTGATGGTGCTGGCCATCGGCGAATTCTAGGGAGCGCGCCAGTGCCGAAAGTCATGGGTCCGGCGAAAGATAATTTTTGACATGTTATGTCCGAATCCCTATAGTGAATCCATCGAAGCACCGCTCGCTTCCAAAGGTATTCACCACAAGGAGAGGTATGCAACCACTGCTCGATCAACTGAAGGGACTGGATGTGCTGGCAGGCGCAGAGATGGGCGGGCGGTCCGTGCAGCTGCAGCCCATTCCGGGCCACACGCCCGTGATCCAGGTGAGCATCGAGGGGCGCGACGAACTGCCGATCTTCGTCACCAGTTCCGACATGCAGATCATCTGCATCTGCTACCTCTGGGCCGAGGAAGAGGTGAAGCCGGCGCGCCGCACCGAGCTGCTCGAATCGCTGCTCGACCTGAATCCTTCGGTTCCCCTGTCTTCCTTCGGTCGCGTCGACGGCCGCTACGTGCTCACCGGCGCGCTGGGCCGCGATGCCAGCGTGCAGGACATCGCCCGCGAGGTTGCGGTGCTCAGCGACAACGCGCTCGATGCGCTCGACGCCCTGTCCGAATTCCTGAATTAAGCGGAGGTCCCATGACAGTCATCAAGAAGCTCGTCACCCTGCTGCGCGGCAGCGCGCGCGAAATCGGCGAGAGCGTGGTCGACAGCAATGCCACGCGCATCTACGAGCAGGAAATCATCGATGCCAAGCACAGCATCGAGAAGGCCAAGGGCGACCTCACGGGCGTGATGGCCAAGGAGATGCAGTCGGCCCGCGAGATCGAACGGCTGAAGAACGAAGTCGCGCGCTACGAAGGCCTGGCGCTTGAAGCCCTCAACAAGACGCAGGAAGGCCTGGCGCTCGATGTCGCGGCCAAGGTCGGCGCGCTCGAGCAGGAGCTCGAGGAGCAGGCCAAGGCCCACGCCTCGTACGCGCTGCAGGTGTCCAAGCTCAAGGACCTGATCAAGTCCGCCGAGGCGCGCATCCGCGAGCACGAACGCGAGATCGGCATCGCCAAGACCACCGAGAGCGTCTACCGCGCCACGCAGTCGATCTCCGAGAACATCGGCAGCGGCGGCTCGCGGCTGGCCAATGCGCGCGAGTCGCTGGAGCGCATCCGCGCGCGGCATGAAGACCTGTCCGACCGCATGACGGCCAGCAAGCAGCTCGAAGACGAGTTCGGCCACGGCGCGCTCGAGAAGAAGCTGGCCGCCGCGGGCATCGGCGGCGACGCCGACCGCACCGGCAAGGTGATGGAGCGCATCCGCGCCCGCCAGGCGAAGCCGGCGGCACCCGAGGCGCAATAGGCATCATGCGCGTCAAGCCGGTTCGCTGGCAGGGCTCGGACGAGGCGCTGCGCGCCGTCCAGGTCGCGTTCGACGTGGAGGAGGCGGTGCTGGAGGCGGTGCGTACCGCGGCCTTCAAGCAGCACGTTTCCACGTCGGACCAGATCCGGCAGGTGCTCGGCCTCGCCACCACGGCCAAGCCGAAGCGGCCGCGTCTCACGGTGTCGCTGAGCGCCGCCGACTACGAATTCCTGGCGAAGCGATACGGCCTCGCCGCAGACGACAGACTGGCCATCAAGGAGAGGGCCACGCGCGACCTGATTGCCTTCGCGGGCAAGCCGGCCGCGGCAACGAAGAAGAACAGCACCGGCGCGAGGAAGCCGGTTCGCGGCAGCAAACAGAACAACTGACAACAACCCGCACGCGGGAGGATCAATGGGCGATTTCTTGGGAGCGGTGACGGGGTACCCGACCGCGATCTACACGGTGCTGCTCGGCGTCGTGGTGATCTACTGGGTGCTCGCGATGCTCGGAATGGTCGACATCGAACACAGCGGCCTGGACGTGGACGTCGATGTCCACACGCACGCGGATGGCGACACCAGCGACATAGGGCACCTGGCCAGCTACGTCGTGGCCCTGGGCCTGAACGGCGTGCCGTTCTCGGTGGCCGTGAGCCTGCTGGTGCTCGTCGCGTGGACCGTGTCCTGCCTGGGTGGCGAGTGGCTGCTGCCGCTGGTGCCCACCATGCCGCTGCAGCTTCTGGCGGGCACCGCCTTGCTGGTGGCCAGCGCGCTCATTGCCATTCCGGTCACGGCCGTAGCCATCCGGCCGTTGCGAGGCCTGTTCGTGAGCCATACGGCCGTGAGCAACGCGGCGCTGGTCGGCCAGCTGTGCCGCGTCGTGACCGGCGTGGTCAACGAGAAGGACGGCCGCGCCGAGGTGGCGCGGCGCGGCGCCAGCCTGAACATCCGCGTGTGGGCTCCCACGCCCAACACGCTCAAGCGCGGCTCGCAGGCGCTGATCGTCGAGTACGACGAGGTGGCCGCGCGCTACCTCATCGCCGCGCACGACGACCACGCGGCCTGAGTGCGCGCGCCCACCGGCGCGCCGCTACCCGGCCCTCACCCGTTTCGTTTCTTTCGCTCTCAAGCATCTCTGGAGAAAAAATGGAGCCCATCATCTTCGCCGTCGTCATACTGGCCATCCTCGTCCTCGGCCTGTTCGCGATGTTCGCCAAGTTCTATCGCAAGATCGAGCAGGGCCACGCCCTCATCGTGAACACGCTGCGCGCGGAGCCCGAGGTGACCTTCACCGGGCGCATGGTCTATCCGATCATCCACAAGGCCGAACTGATGGACATCTCGGTCAAGACCATCGAGATCGACCGCTCCGGCAACGAGGGCCTGATCTGCCGCGACAACATCCGCGCGGACATCAAGGTGAAGTTCTTCGTTCGCGTGAACAAGACGGCCGACGACGTGCTGAAGGTGGCGCAGGGCATCGGCTGCGCGCGGGCCTCCAACCACGAGACGCTGGAGGAGCTGTTCTCCGCCAAGTTCTCCGAGGCGCTGAAGACGGTGGGCAAGTCGATGGACTTCGTCGACCTCTACCAGGCGCGCGACAACTTCCGAGACCAGATCGTGAGCCAGATCGGCAACGACCTCTCCGGCTACGTGCTGGAAGACGCCGCCATCGACTTCCTTGAGCAGACGCCGCTGTCGGAGCTCGACGCCAACAACATCCTCGACGCGCAGGGCATCAAGAAGATCACCGAGCTCACGGCCGTAGAGCACGTGCGCACCAACGAGCTGCGCCGCAACGAGGAAATGCAGATCAAGAAGAAGAACGTCGAGACGCAGGAAGCCCTGCTCGAGCTCGAGCGCCAGCAGGCCGACGCCACCGCACGCCAGCAGCGCGAGATTGCCAGCGTGCGTGCCCGCGAGGAGGCCGAGACCGCCAAGATCCAGGCCGAGGAGCGCACCAAGTCCGAAACCGCCCGGCTGCTGGCCGAGCAGTCGGTGTCGGTGCAGCAGGAGAACGTGCAGCGCGAGAAGGAAGTGGCCGAGAACAATCGCAAGCGCGCCGTGGCCGTCGAAGAGGAAAAGGTCATCCGCGCCCGCGACCTGGAGGTGGTCGACCGCGAGAAGGAAGTGACGCTGCAGCGCATCGAGAAGGACAAGGCCGTCGAGGTGCAGAAGAAGGCGATCGCCGACGTGATTCGCGAGCGCATCGTGGTCGAGCGCACGGTGGCCGAGCAGGAAGAGGCCATCAAGGAGCTGCGCGTGGTCGCCGAGGCCGAGCGCACCAAGAAGTCGGTCGTCATCATGGCCGAGGGGCAGGCCGACGAGAAGATGGTGCTCGACCTGAAGGCCGCCGAGACGCAGGAAAAGCGCGCCCGCCACAAGGCCGCGGAAGAACTCACGCTGGCCGAGGCCAAGCTGAAGGTGGCCGAGCGCGAGGCCGAATCGAAGAAGCGTGAGGCCGAAGGCGTGGAGGCCATCTCGGCCGCGCCGGGGCTGGCGGCCGCCAAGGTCGAGATCGCTACCGCGCAGGCCAAGCTCGCCAGCTTCGAGGCCGAGGCCACGGGCAAGGAGAAGCTGGGCCTTGCCGAAGTGCATGTCCGCCAGGCCGATGCAGACGCGATCCTCAAGGCCGGCCAGGCCGACGCGCAGGTGATCGAGGCCCGCTCGCAGGCCGAAGCTGCCGGCATGCGCGCCAAGTTCGAGGCCGAGGCCTCGGGCAAGGAGAAGCTCGGCCTCGCCGAAGTCAACGTGCGCACGGCGGACGCCGAGGCCACGCTCAAGTCGGGCCAGGCCGATGCGCAGGTCATCGAGGCGCGCTTCGGTGCCGAGGCCAAGGGCCTGCACGAGAAGTTCGAGGCCATGAAGTCCATGAGCCCCGAGACGCGCGACCATGAGGAATTCCGCATGCGCCTGGAGAAGTCGCACATCGAGACCCTCAAGGGCATCGACGCGCAGACCGCCATCGCCAAGGAGCAGGCCGAGGTGCTGGGCACCGCACTGGCCAACGCCAAGATCGACATCGTGGGCGGGCAGGGCGACTACTTCGACAGCTTCGTGCGCTCGCTATCGGTGGGCAAGGGCATCGACGGCGTCATCTCCAAGAGCAACGCGCTGCAGGTGGCCTTCAAGGACCAGCTCTCCGGCGAGCGCGACGTGGTGAAGGACCTGCGCGACATCGTCGGCGCACTGGGCAGTTCGTCGGGCGAGGTGCAGAACCTCAGCGTGGCCGCCCTGATGAACAGGATCGCCACCGACGGCAGCGAGAGCCAGAAGAGCGCGCTGCGCAACCTGGTCGCCACCTTCCGCAACGGCGCCGCCGGGGAAGCGGCGCGATGAACGCGAACCTCAAGTGCAGCTGTCCCGCGCACTTGCCGATGCGGCCGGTGGCGCTGGCCGAGGGGCTGCTCGCGGTGGAGTGCGACGACTGCCACGGCATGTTGATGGACATGGACGACTGGCGCGCCTGGAAGGCGGGCGACGCGAGCCGCGTGCCGCAGGCGGTCGACGACGAGGTCATCGAGGTGTTCGATGCCACGGCGGTGCGGCACTGCCCCGAATGCGAACGCCTGATGCAGCGCCTGCGCATGAGCGCGGGCCCCGACTTCCGCGTCGACCGCTGCGTGGCCTGCCAGAACCTCTGGTTCGACCAGGGCGAGTGGCGCGCCATCGTGAGCCGGGGCCTGGCCGGCCGGCTCGACGAGATGCTGTCCGACGGATGGCAGCGCCGCCTGCAGACCGAGGTGGCCCGCGAGGCCCGCGTTGCCGCGCTGCGCCGCCGCTACGGCGACGTATGCATCGACGAGCTGGACCGCATCCGCGCCTGGCTCGATACCCAGCCCCACCGCGACGAACTGCTCGCCTTGCTCCGCGCGGACTGACCGCGCCGAACTATGCAACCAACGGATGAAAAAGGCGCGCCGCCGGCCGTCGCCGCCGAATCGCAGACCGAGGCGCTGGTGTCCGGCAGCGGCAGCTACGACCTGCTGAAGAAGCGGCTGGAGAACCAGGGCGAGGGCCTGCTGAAGAAGACGCAGGCGCTCAACGAGCAGCGGCTGGCCGAGTTCGGCCGCTCCGACCAGGCCCTGGTGCTGCGCACCCGCGCGCGCACCGAGAACAACGCCGTGGCGCGCGACCTCGTGCGCATCGGCGACCTGCTGCTGTTCGGCTACAACGTGTTCATTGGCCTGCGCAAGGAGACCACCGTCGGCGACGTGTTCGGCCTCTACCGCCTGGTGTCGCCGGGCGAAGCCGGACAGGGCGCGGACAGCGACGAGCTGCAGCCGGTGCCGCTGGCGGGCAGCTTCCTCGAGGATGCGCGCTTCGCCTCCGACTTCCGCGAGCTCTACGCCTACTACAAGCAGGCCACGCTGCTGCAGCTTCGCGTCACGCAGGACAAGCTGCTCGCCTCCTTCCAGATCGGCCAGCAGCTCACCGACGTGCGCGTGTTCCGCTGGGCCATCGAGCGCGACGGCCGCATCCAGTACATCGACAACCGCGGCGAACGAGACATCGCCCTGCCGCCGAGCCACGACTTCGAGTGGACAGTGGCCACGCGCGAGGACCACGTGGGCGGCAAGCACCCGCACGTCAACGTGCTCGACACCGTGTTCGTAGAGACGCTGGGCGGCGATCTCACGATCAAGATCGAGAACAACACCGAGACCGGGCTGGGCATCTACAGCGAGCCGGTGGAAGACCGCAGCCAGTCGCTGACCGATGCCGAGATCGCGTGGGCGAAGCTCGGCATGTTGATCCTGCTGCGCGTGAAGCCCTACCGCGAGCAGGTCACGCGCTACCTGGTGTTCAACATCCGCACCCAGCAGGTCGAGCGCATCGACGCCATCGGCGGCTCCTGCGTGCAGCTGCCGGAAGACCACGGCATCATCTTTCCGGGCGGCTACTACCTGCAGTCGGGCGAGCACAAGCGCTTCGACCTGCCGTCCGAGATGGTCGAGAACCTGCGCTTCAAGCGCATGCTGCGTTCGCCCAACGGCGAGGACGTGGCCTACATCTTCTACGACCCCAGGCCCGGCCGCTACGCGCTCTTCAACTACAACCTGATCGAGAAGAAGCTCGCCACGCCGATCATCGCCAACGGCTACGCGCGCTTCGCCGACGGCCGCATCCTGGTGTTCCACGACAACGACGGCGAGCCGACGCGCGTGCACCCGATGCAGCTGTGGAAGACGCCCTTCGCGAGCGAGGAGCATGCGAGCGCGCAGCCGCCCGCTGCCGGCTTCTTCGGCAAGATCGGCAACGCCGAGCTCGTGCGCGGCGTGAGCGACCTGATGGGCATCGCGCGCGCGGTGCGCGAGCAGGCGCCTACCAAGGCTGCCTACGAGGACCTGATCCGCCAGTGCACCCGCGTGAGCGACGCCTACTTCTGGCTCGACGCGCCCGAGGCCGCCGGCATCATGGGCGAGCTGCGCAGCATCGCGGAGGTGGCGCGCAGCACGCTGGCCGAGTTCGAGAAAGTCGACACCATCCGACGCGAGACCGCCCGCGCGCTCGCCCGCGCGGAAGAGGAACAGCACGCGCTCCTGGTCGACATCGCCAGCACGCTCTGGCGCGCGCCCGACGACTTCGTGAAGGCGCTGGGCCGGCTGCGCGAGCGCCGCGGCGCGCTGCAGATGCTCAAGGAGCTGCGCTACGCCGACCTGCCGCGCATCGCCGCGATGGACGCGGCGCTCGAAACCGAGCAGCAGCGCATCGGCGAGCGCGCCATGCAGTTCCTGGCGGCGGATAGCGCCTTCGCCGGCCAGCGCCAGGCGCTGGACAAGCTCGTGACGGAACTGCCCAACCTCGGCACCTCGCCGGCGCTGGGGCAACTGCTCGCCACCCTCGACGAGCAGGCCGCCGGCCTCGACCTGCTGACCGAGCAGCTCGGCAGCCTGCCGGGCGGCGATGCGGTGATCCGCACATCCATCCTCGACCGCATCTCTCTCATCTACGCCGACATCAACCGCATGCGCGCCGACGCGCGCGCTCGGCGCAAGTCGCTGGGCGTGACCGAGGCGCGGGCCGAGTTCGGCGCGCAGTTCAAGCTCTTCGGACAGGCGGTCGAGAACGCGCTGGAGTTCGCCGACACGCCCGAGAAGTGTGACGACGCGCTCACCCGACTGCTGGCACAGCTGGAAGAGATCGAAGGCCGCTTCGCCGAGCAGGACGAGTTCCTGGGCGACATCGCCGAGAAGCGCGAGAGCGTCTACGAGGCGCTGTCGGCCCGGCGGCAGGCCCTGGTCGAGGCCCGCCAGCGCCGCGCGCAGGGCGTGATCGACGCGGCGGGGCGCATCCTCGACGGCATTCCGCGCCGCATCGCGCAGCTGGCCGATCTGACGCAGGTCCACAGCTACTTCGCCGCCGACCCGATGATCGGCAAGCTGCGCACGCTGATCGCCGACCTGCGCACGCTGGGGGCGGCGGTGCCTGCCGACGAGCTCGACACGCGCATGAAGACCGCGCGCGACCAGGCCCTGCGCGCCGTTCGCGACAAGCGCGAACTGGTGAGCGAGGGCGGCGATACGCTGCGCCTTGGGCGCCACGTCTTCACCGTGCACCGCCAGCCCGTCGACCTGACGCTGGTGGCCCGCGAGGAAGGCATGGCCTACCAGGTGACGGGCACCGACTACCTGAGCCCGGTGGAAGACGAGCGCCTGCAAGCGCTGCGGGACTACTGGGGCCAGTCGCTGGTGTCCGAGACGCCCGAGCTGTCGCGCGCCGAGTACCTCGCAGGCCGCCTGCTCGAAGCGCTGCTCGAAGGCAGGGCCGAACGCAGCTGGGCCGACGTGCGCACGCTGCTGGCCGAAGACCCGCAGCATCCGCAGCTGCTCGAAATGGTCCGCCGCTTCGCTGCCGCGCGCTACCAGGAGGGCTATCAGAAGGGCATCCACGACGACGATGCGCTTCGCCTGCTGGCCGCGCTGGTCGCCATGCAGGACCAGGCCGGGCTGCTCGCCTGGGGGCCGACGGAGCGCGCGCTGGCATTGCTCTACTGGCAGCACGGCCACCTGATCGCGCACCGCGAGTCGCTGCTGCGCCGTGCGCGCGCGGCGCTTCAGATGCAGGAGCTCTTCGGGCGTCGCGACGCCCTCGACCAGCTCGAAGCCGATGTCGCCCGCTCGCTGGGGCATTTCGTGCGCGAGGTGCTGCCCGACATGCTCGCGGTGGGCGAGACGGCTGAAGATGAGCAGGAGCCCGAGGGCCGCAAGGCGCTCGTCGCCACGCTGTGCGACCAGTCGGCTGCCTACCTCGTGCGCGAGCTCGCGGCCCATGGGGGCGAGACCTGGGTGGTCTCGGGCGCCGGCGAAGACCTTGCCGCCGCATTGCTGCGCGAGCTTGAACGCGGCCGGCGCCGCGAGGCATGGCAGGCCGACCTGGACGCCGCACCGCCGGCCGAGCGCTGGCGGCTCGCGCGTGACTGGGTGCGCGCGTATGCGGTGCACCAGTCGCCGCAATCGGCCGACTGGGTGGACGATGCGGCCAGCGTGCTCGCCATGCCGCTTCAGCGCACCCGGGTCAACGTGGCGCTCGACCAGGCCGTCGAAGGGCTGAGGGGCGAGCATCCGCGCGTGGCCGATGGTCGGCTGGTGCTGAACCTCAACGACTTCTGGCGCCGTTTCCTCTTCCACGCGCAGCACGCGGTGCCGGCCTTCGAGGCGCTGCACCGGCTGCGCCACGAGCTGCTCGAAGAGGAGAAAGCGCGTCTCAAGCTGAGCCAGTTCCAGGCGAAGCCGCTTTCCACCTTCGTGCGCAACCAGCTGATCGACGAGCTGTACCTGCCCATCATCGGCGACAACCTCGCCAAGCAGATCGGCTCGGCGGGCGAGGGCAGCCGCACCGACCGCATGGGCCTGTTGCTGCTGATTTCTCCGCCGGGCTACGGCAAGACCACGCTGATGGAGTACGTGGCCGACCGGCTGGGCCTGATCTTCGTGCGCATCAACTGCCCGGCGCTCGGCCACGGCGTGACCGCCATCGACCCGGCCAACGCGCCCAACAGCGCGGCGCGGCAGGAGCTGGAGAAGCTCAACCTGGGCCTCGCCATGGGCAGCAACGTGATGCTGTACCTCGACGACATCCAGCACACGAGCCCCGAGTTCCTGCAGAAGTTCATCGCGCTGGCCGACGGCACCCGCCGCATCGAAGGCGTGTGGAACGGCGAACCGCGCAGCTACGACATGCGCGGCAAGCGCTTCGCCATCGTGATGGCAGGCAACCCGTACACCGAATCGGGCGACGTGTTCAAGATCCCGGACATGCTGGCCAACCGGGCCGACATCTACAACCTCGGCGACGTGCTCTCGGGCCGAGAGTCGGCGTTCGCGCTCTCCTACATCGAGAACAGCCTCACGTCGAACCCCACGCTGATGCCGCTTGCCTCGCGCGACCCGAAGGACGTGCAGCTGCTGGTGCAGATGGCCCAGGGCCACGAGGTGCCCAGCAGCGCGCTCTCGCACGCGTACAGCGCAGTCGAGCTGGAGGAGATCAAGGCGCTGCTGCAGCGGCTCTTCCGTGCACGCGACCTGCTGCTGAAGGTGAACCTCGCCTATATCGAGTCGGCTGCGCAGCAGGAGTCGTACCGCATCGCGCCGCCCTTCAAGCTGCAGGGCAGCTACCGCAACATGACCAAGCTGGCGGGCAAGATCACCGCGCTGATGCGCGACGACGAGCTCGATTCGCTCCTGCGCGACCACTACCGCGGCGAGGCCCAGACCCTGACCACCGGGGCCGAGGAGAACCTGTTGCGCCTGGCGCAGCTCCTGGGCAGCCCGACGCCCGAGGAAGACGCGCGCTGGAAGGAGATCTGCGAGGAGTTCGTGCGCCAGCGCAAGCTCGGCGGGGCAGACGTGGACGGCAGCCAGCGGATCGCCAGCAGCATGCTCGAAGTGGCGCGCGCGGTCGATGCGCTCAAGCCGGAACCCCTAGCGCCCGCAGAAGGGCCCAGCGAAAGCCAGCGGCTGGCCGACGCCATGCTGCAGATCGCCGTGACCTACCGCGAGCTGATCCTGCCGCTGGTGACGGCCACCGAGCGCCGCCTGGAGCTGGACCGTTCCATCGCGCAGAACATGGAGCGGCTCGCGGCAGAGGCGATGAGCATGCGAGCGGTGCCGAAGCGCGCCTCCGAACCCGACAAGGAGCAATGAGATGTCGGCCTTGCCCGCGACCAACGAAGCACCGCCCGGCCTGCCATTTCTGCTGGCCCAGCTCGACGACACCCTCGCCGATGCCCGCCTGAGCGACGACGAGCGGCGCGTGCTGGTCCACACGCTGCGCGAGGCCCAGCCGCCCGAAGACGGCCTGCGCCAGCTGCGCAACCGTGCCTTCGACCTTGTGCGCGCACGCACCGCCGACCCTGAACAGCTCGCGCTGCTGAAGTGGCTGGAGGGCGTGGTCCGCGCCATCGACACCGGCCGCTCGCCCGACAACGTGGCCGTACGCTCCCAGGCCTTCTTCAGCCCCGGAACGGCCTGCCTGCAGGCCATCAACCAGCAGTTGCGTGCGGCGAGGCATTCGATCGACCTGTGCGTGTTCACCCTGTCGGACGACCGCATCACGGCCGAGGTACTGGCCGCGCACAGGCGCGGCGTATCGCTGCGCTGCATCTCCGACAACGACAAGGAGTTCGATCTCGGCAGCGACATCGGCCAGCTGCGCGCTGCCGGCATTCCCGTGGCGGTGGACCGAACGGAGGCGCACATGCACCACAAGTTCGCCATCTTCGACGGCGCCCGGCTGCTCAACGGCAGCTACAACTGGACGCGCAGCGCCTGCGAGTTCAACGAGGAGAACCTGGTGCTGACCAACGACCCGCAGCTCGTGCGGCGCTTCGCCGACGAGTTCGACAGCCTCTGGAAAGAACTGCAGGCCCCCCGATGAGCACCCGACGCATCGACTACGACTGGGAACTGCCGCCCGAGATGCAGCAGCGGCTGGGCGGCTCCAGCTACGGCGCGCAGCGCGTCATCCACGAGCAGGGGCACCTGATGGTGATCCTGCACGAGCCGCCGGCGGGCACGGCGTCGGAGCGCAAGGCGGCAGTGTTCCTGCGCAAGCCCGATGGCACCTGGCTGCACAAGGGCAACAACCCGGGCGAGCGGCCGCTGGCCAAGCTGGTCGAGAACTACCGCGCGACCCTGGCCGCCTTCGAGGTCCGGCACGAGGCCGCCGACAGCTCGGAAGCGCTGTTCCAGATCCTCGGGCCGCTGATTCCGCTCTCGCGCGCCGCCTCGAACATGCAGGCCGCCCTGCAGGCCGCACGAGAGGCCGTGCCGGAAGACTCGATGATCACCGACCTGCGCGACCGCGCGGTGGAGATCGCGCGCGGGCTCGAGCTGCTGCTGGCGGACACCCGCATGTCGCTGGACTACAGGCTCGCCCACGCGGCCGAGCAGCAGGCGCGCGCGGCCAACGAAGTCAGCCGGGCGCAGCACAAGCTCAACACCATCGCGGCACTGACCTTTCCCCTGATGGCCATCGGCGCGGCCTTCGGCATGAACCTGCACAGCGGCGTCGAGAACCTGCCGGGCTGGGTCTACTGGGCGATCTTCGGTGCGGGACTCTTCATGGGCGTTCTGCTGCGCGGATGGGTGAAGGCGCCCGATGTGCCTGCGCCGGCCGTGCCACCCCTCGGATCGGGCTTGTCGAAGAAGAAGTAGGGCGGCCCTGCCGTCGCCGGTGGCCTTCGCGTTTCGCGAAGGACTGCTGCCGCCAAAGCAATTCCGCATTCCGCGATCCGTTCCTAGAGTCGGGGTCAGCCCAACCAAGGAGACGGACGCGGACATGAATGCACTCGAAGGCCTGAAGGTGCTGGAGCTCGGCCAGCTCATCGCCGGCCCCTTCGCCGGCAAGACGCTGGCGGAGTTCGGTGCCGACGTGATCAAGGTCGAGCCGGCCGGCGTCGGCGATCCGCTGCGCAAGTGGCGGCTGCTGCGCGACAACGGCACTTCGGCATGGTGGGAGGTGCAGTCGCGCAACAAGCGCTCGGTGTGCCTCGACCTACGCAGCACCGAAGGTCAGGAGGCCGTGCGCGCACTGGCGCTCGAGGCCGACGTGCTGATCGAGAACTTCAAACCCGGCACGCTCGAAGGCTGGGGCCTGGGGTGGGAAGAGCTGCATGCGCTGAACCCGCGGCTGATCATGCTGCGCATCTCGGGCTACGGGCAGACCGGGCCCTATCGCGACAAGCCCGGCTTCGGCGTGCTCGGCGAATCGATGGGCGGCCTGCGCTACCTGAGCGGCGAGCCGGGGCGGGTGCCGGTGCGCGTGGGGGTGTCGCTGGGCGACACGCTGGCGGCGCTGCACGGCGTGATCGGCGTGCTGACCGCGCTGCACCACCGTACAGCCCATGGCGGAGAAGGGCAGTTCATCGACGTGGCGCTCTACGAGTCGGTGTTCAACGTGATGGAAAGCCTGCTGCCCGAATACGACGCCTTCGGCGCCGTGCGCGAGCGGGCCGGCAGCGCGCTGCCCGGCATCGCGCCGACCAACGCCTACTGCTGCGAGGACGGGCACTACGTGCTGGTGGCCGGCAACGGCGACAGCATCTTCCGCCGGCTGATGCGCGCCATCGGCCGGGAAGACCTGGGAAGCGACCCCGCGCTCGCGCACAACGACGGCCGCGTGCTGCGCGTGGACGAGATCGACGCCGCCATCGAGGCATGGACGCTGCGGCGCAGCCGCGACGAGGTGCTGGCGGCGCTCGATGCGGCGGGCGTGCCGGTGGGGCGCATCTACACGGTGGCCGACATCGCGAGCGACCCGCAGTACCTGGCGCGCGGGATGATCGTGGAAGCCTCGACTTCCGACGGCGCCACGCTGAAGGTGCCTGGCGTGGTGCCCAAGCTCAGTGCCACGCCGGGCCGCATCGCGCACCCCGCGCCCCGGCTGGGCGAGCACGATGGCGATCTGCGCGGCGGCGGCTGGCCCGCGCGCCGTGCCGAAGGAGCGGCGGCATGAAGGAGGGCAACGGCACGCGGCTGTTCATCAACGAGGTCGCGACGCGCGACGGCTTCCAGATGGAGAGCCGCTTCATCCCGACGGAGGACAAGATCGCGCTGATCGACCGGCTCGGCGGCCTGGGCTACGCGAAGATCGAAGTCACGTCCTTCACCTCGGCGAAGGCGATTCCCGCACTGCGCGACGGCGAGGAGGTTATGAATCGGATCGCCCGCCGCCCCGGCGTGGTCTACACGGCGCTGGTGCCCAATGTGCGCGGTGCGCAGCGCGCTCTGGAAAGCCGCATCGACGAATTCAACATCGTCATGTCGGCGAGCGAGACGCACAACCTCGCCAACCTGCGGATGACGCGGGAGCAGTCTTTCGCGCAGTTGGCCGACGTCATCGGCCTGGCGAAGCACGCCGGCGTGCCGGTGAACGTGTCGCTCTCATGCGTGTTCGGCTGCCCGATGGAGGGCGAGGTGCCGCTGGCGGCCGTGCGTGGCTGGATCGACCGCTTCGCCGCGCTGGACGTGCAGGGCATCACGCTGTGCGACACCACGGGCATGGCCTATCCCACGCAGGTGGGGGAGATCTGCGAAGCGGTGATGGCGAGCCACCCGGCACTGGAATGGACGGCCCACTTCCACAACACGCGCGGCATGGGCCTCGTGAACACGGTGGCGGCGGTCGAGGCCGGCATCGGCCGGCTCGACATGTCGCTCGGCGGCATCGGCGGCTGCCCCTACGCGCCGGGCGCGACCGGCAACGTGGCGACCGAGGACGTGGTCCACATGCTGCAATGCATGGGCTATGACACCGGCATGGACCTCGCGGGCCTGGTCGGCACCGCAGTGGCCCTGGAAGCGCTGCTGCAGCACGATCTGCCCGCCCAGGTCTCGCGCGCCGGCCACCGGCTGACGCGGCATGCGCCGCCGCCGGATTTCAACGACATCGTGGCTCGTGCAAGGCAGCGCGGGCTCGCAACGAAGGAGCTGCAACCATGATCGACCACCTGGACCACCTCGTGCTGACCACCGCGCACGAGGAGGCCTGCATCCGCTTCTACGTCGACGTGATGGGCATGTCGCTGGAGAGCTTCGGCGCTGGCCGCAAGGCCTTTCGCTTCGGCAACCAGAAGATCAACCTGCATGTGAAGGGCCACGAGTTCGAGCCCAAGGCGCAGCTGCCCACGCCCGGCTCGCTGGACCTGTGCTTCATCGCCAGCGTGCCGCTGGACGAAGTCATTGCACGTCTTGCAAGGCAGGGCGTGTCGATCCTCGAAGGGCCGGTGATGCGCACCGGCGCCACCTCGCGCATCCGCTCGGTCTATGTGCGCGATCCGGATCTCAACCTGATCGAGATCTCGGAGCTGTCGCCCTGAGGGCGAGGCCCCGGAAGACAGCGAGCAAAAACAAAACCACCGGAGACAAACCATGAAAACCATCCACCGCCTCGTCTCGGTCGGCCTTGTGCTGTCCGCTTCGGCCGCGAGCGCTGCCGACGCCTGGCCCTCGAAGCCGATCACGATGGTCGTGCCGACCGCGCCGGCAGGCTCCACCGACATCATGGCCCGCCTGGTCGGCGAGCCGCTGCAGCGTGCGCTGGGGCAGCCCGTCGTCGTCGACAACAAGCCCGGCGCGAGCGGCAACATCGGCACCGAGTTCGTGGCGCGCGCCGCGCCCGACGGCTACACGCTGCTGATGCAGTACTCGGGCTACCACGTGGGCAATCCCTCGCTCTACCCGAACATCAAGTGGAGCCCCACCAAGGACTTCGTGCCGGTGGCGATGGTGATGCGCGCGCCGCACGTGGTCGCGGTGAGCGGCAAGCTGCCTGTGAAGTCGATGAAGGAGCTCATCGAGTACGGCGGCAGGAAGGAGGGCGGGCTGTTCTATGCCTCCTCGGGCAACGGCTCGATCCAGCACATCGCGGGCGAGCTGCTGTCGCGGCAGGCGAAGCAGGCGATGACACACGTGCCCTACAAGGGCTCGGGGCCGGCGATCAACGACCTGATCTCGGGCAACGTGGACATGTTCATCACCACGCCGCCCTCCGTCATCGGCCACTTCGCAGGCGGTCGCATCAAGCCGCTGGCCTACACGGGCAGCAAGCGCCACCCGTCGATGCCCGACGTGCCGACTTCGGCCGAGGCGGGGCTGCCGGGCTACGAGGTCGAGTCGTGGTTCGCGGTGTTCGCGCCGGCCAAGACGCCGCCGGAGGTCGTCAACAGGCTGAGCACGGAACTGCGCAAGATCGTCGAGAGCGAAGCCTTCCGCAAGAAGGTGGACGAGCAGGGCGCCTTCGCGACCTACATGGACTCGGCGACGCTCGCGAAATTCGTCGACCAGGAACTGGCGACCTGGTCGAAGGTGATCAAGTCGGCGGACATCAAGCCCGATTGATCCAAGGCGCGGCTACAGCTTGACGTTGATGATCGAAAGGATGATCGCGGAGAGCGTCATCGCGACCGGCAGCTGGCGCACGGCGAGCGCATGGGCGCGGGCGACCGAGGCCTGCGTCTGCAGCAGGAGGCTGCGTTCGGAATGGATGGGTGTGGACATTTCGGACTCCTGTGTGGTTGCGGGCTCATCGCCCCGATGGCCTCCACGATAGGCTTCGCAGCGCGCTGCGGCACAGGCGTTTCGTCGACACGGCGTTTCCGTTTTCGCAACGATGGGGCGTCCGCCGGACGGAACTTCGGCCGGGGCTTTCGAGTCGGCGAGCTCGCTGATCAGCCTGCGATCAGCTTCTGTACCAGCTCCGCCGTGGTCGCGGCCGAGTACTTGCGCATCAGCCGGGCCCGGTGGAGTTCGACGGTGCGGTGGCTGATGCCCAGCGCCTTGCCGATCTCCTTGGAGGTCAGTCCGCGCATCACCTGTGCCGCCACTTCGCGCTCGCGCGGCGTGAGTTCGGCCTTGACGGCGCGGCGAGAGCCCAGGTCCTCGAAGGTCCAGATACCGGCCTCGTGGGGGGCGTCGCGGTTCATGGCGTGGCCGGTCACGTGGCACCAGAAGGTCTCGTCGGCGATGGCGCCGTGCAGGTTGCCCAGCCGCTTCATCATGCGGTTGTCGGCGTAGTGCCCGCTGGCGTTGAGGAAGGGCTCCATGCGCTTGCCGATGCGCTCGAACTCGGCCACGCTGGGGTAGAGGATGCTGAACGAATGCCCGACCAGCGCGGAGGGCGTTGCGCCAAAAATCTCGCAAACGCGCAGGTTGCACGCCACGATGGTGCGGTTGCTCGACACCACCATGCCGACGGGCGCGTGTTCAAACGCCAGCCGGTAATCGATCTCGGGCATCGGGGGTCTCCATTACGAAATACTACGTATGCGAGTAGGTAGTATCGTTCAGGGGTTTCCCGCCCTTTCCCAACTCCTTTCCACCCACTTTCATTCATCCATCGAGGAGCTCGAGTGAACAAGATTTTTCCCACCGCTGATGCGGCACTCAAGGGGGTCGTCGCCGACGGGCAGATGCTCGCGGTCGGCGGCTTCGGCCTCTGCGGCATTCCCGAAGCGCTGATCGACGCGCTCAAGGATTCCGGCGTCCAGAACCTCACCGTCATCTCCAACAACGCGGGCGTCGACGGCTTCGGCCTCGGCAAGCTGCTGGAGACGCGCCAGATCAAGAAGATGATCGCGTCCTACGTCGGCGAGAACAAGGAGTTCGAGCGCCAGTACCTCGCGGGCGAGCTGGCCCTGGAGTTCACGCCGCAGGGCACGCTGGCCGAGAAGCTGCGCGCCGGCGGCGCCGGCATCCCGGCCTTCTTCACCAAGACCGGCGTGGGCACACAGGTTGCCGAAGGCAAAGAGCTGCGCGAGTTCGACGGCGAGACCTACGTGATGGAACGCTCGCTGGTGCCCGACGTGGCGCTGGTGAAGGCCGACGTGGCCGACAAGTCGGGCAACCTGCGCTTCCGCCTGACGGCGCGCAACTTCAATCCCGCTGCCGCAATGGCCGGCAAGATCTGCATCGTCGAGGTCGAGAAGATCGTCGAGGTGGGCGAACTGGCCCCCGACGACATCCACCTGCCGGGCATCTACGTGCACCGCATCGTGCTCAACGCCAACCCCGAGAAGCGCATCGAGAAGCGCACCGTGAGCGCATCGGTCGATGCCGCCGCCGCCAAGGTCGAGGCGCAGACTGTCATCGCCGCCGCGGCAGCAGCCGGCAGCGAAGTGCCTGCCAAGGTCGTCAACAAGAAAGAAGGAGCCTGAGATGCCCTGGACCCAAGACCAGATGGCGGCCCGCGCCGCCCAGGAACTCGAGGACGGCTTCTACGTCAACCTCGGCATCGGCATCCCGACGCTGGTGGCCAACCACACCGGCGACAAGGAAGTGTGGCTGCAGAGCGAGAACGGCATGCTCGGCATCGGCCCGTTCCCGACGGAAGACCAGGTCGACGCCGACCTGATCAACGCCGGCAAGCAGACCGTGACCACGCTGCCGGGCTCGGCGATCTTCGGCAGCCATGACAGCTTCGCGATGATCCGCGGCGGAAAGATCAACCTGTCGATCCTCGGCGCCATGCAGGTCAGCACCAAGGGCGACCTCGCCAACTGGATGATCCCCGGCAAGATGGTCAAGGGCATGGGCGGCGCCATGGACCTCGTGGCCGGCGTGAAGCGCGTGATCGTGCTGATGGAGCACGTCGCCAAGAAGAAGGACGGCACCGAGGACCTGAAGATCCTCGAGAAGTGCACCCTGCCGCTGACCGGCGTGGGCGTGGTCGACCGCATCATCACCGACCTGGCCGTGATGGACGTGGTGCCCGAGGGCCTGAAGGTCGTCGAGCTGGCGCCGGGCGTCACCTTCGACGCGCTGCAGGCCAAGACTGGGGCCAAGCTGATCCAGTAACTGGGCGGACGGCAAACTCAACGACAACAAGAGGCAGGGTCGCGCAAGCGGACCTGCCTTTTTGCCTTGGAGCATGGAAATGGTGAATTCGAGCGAGGTTCTGGGCGGCATCTGGCGGCAAGCCGGCTTGCCCGAAGAGGCCTTGCAGTTCGCGCGGCTCACCGGTTCGGAGCCTGTGCTGCCGTCTTCCTTCGCGGTAGGCACTGCGGCGCAGGGCACCATCGCTGCGGCCGCCCTCGCGGCCTGCGAACTGGGGCACCTGCGGGGAACGCCACGGCAGCAGGTGGGCGTCGACATGCTTCATGCGGCCCTGGAGAGCACGGGCTGGTTCAGCCTGGACGGCCAGGTACCGCCGCAATGGGACGAGTTCTCGGGGCTCTATCGCTGCGCCGACGGCTGGGTGCGCGTGCACGCGAACTTCGCGCATCACCGCGACGGCGCGCTGCGGCTGATGAATCTCGACCCGGCCACCGCCACCCGCGCGGACGCGGAGCGGGCGATGGCCGCGTGGCCCGCGCTCGACTTCGAAGATGCCGCGGCTGCGGCCGGGCTGGTCGTGACGGCGCTGCGGCGCTTCGGCGAATGGGACGCCTCGCCTCAGGGCCGCGCAGTCGCCGCGCAGCCTCTCTTCACCATCGAGCGCATCGGCGATGCGCCGCCGCTTGCACTGCCGCCCCTGCGCGAAGACGAGCGCCCCCTGTCGGGCCTGCGCGTGCTCGACCTCACGCGGGTGCTTGCCGGGCCGGTCGGTGGACGCGCCCTTGCGGCCTATGGCGCGGAGGTGATGCTCGTGAACTCGCCGAACCTGCCGAACATCAGTGCCATCGCCGACACCAGCCGGGGCAAGCTCTCGGCACATGCCGACCTGCAGACCGAGGAGGGGCGGACGGCCCTGCGGCGGCTGGTGGTCGATGCGCATGTGTTCGTCCAGGGCTACAGGCCGGGCGGCATCGAGGCGCGCGGCTTCGGACCAGCAGCGCTGGCAAGCATGAGGCCCGGCATCGTCTGCGTATCGCTCAGCGCCTACGGCACCAAGGGGCCGTGGGCGAGTCGCCGGGGTTTCGATTCGCTGGTCCAGACCGCGATGGGCTTCAACCACGCCGAGGGCGAAGCCGCAGGCGACAGCAAGCCCAGGCCGCTGCCCATGCAGATCCTCGACGAGGCCACCGGCTACCTGATCGCCTTCGGCGCAGCCGCGGCACTTTGGCGCCAGCAGCGGGAGGGTGGAAGCTGGCACGTGCAGGTGTCGCTGGCGCAGACGGGACAGTGGCTGCGCAGCCTCGGGCGCGTGCAGGACGGGCTCTCGGCTGCGAAGCCCGATCTGAAGCCGTATGTCGAAACCTCCGACTCCGGGTTCGGCCGGCTGGCGGCGCTGCGACACAGCGCGCAACTGCAACGCACGCCCGCCGAATGGGTGCGGCCTTCGATGCCGCCGGGAAGCGATCCGCCGAGGTGGCCTTAAGCGCCGAGCGCCGACCGCACCTTGTCTCCCAACCCCCGCAGCCGCTCCACCGGCTCGTTGGAAAACACGAAGCGCAGGTACTGCGCCCCATGCGTCTCGCCCCAGCCCTTCATCGCGGTGGCGCAGACGCGGTGCGCGAGCAGGCGCTCCGACAACGTCTGCCCGTCGATGCCGAAATCGCTCGTGCGCAGCAGCAGCGACCAGCCACCGCCCGGCACGCCGACCGGCAGGCCCTTGAGCTCGTCCAGCACCGTGTCGCGCCGCCGCTCCAGTTCCGCCACGTAGGGCGCGAGCGTGCGCGGCGATTGCTCCAGCGCGGTGGCCACTGCGTCCTGAGCGATGCCGACGGGCACCACCACATTGGCGAGCGACACGGCCACGAGGTCGGGCATGTAGCTTTCGGGCGCCACGGTCCAGCCCACGCGCCAGCCGATCATGCGCAGTTCCTTGGCCGACGAGCCCACCGTGATGGTGCGTTCGGCCATGCCGGGCAGGCCCGCGGGATGGATGGGCTTGCGGCCGTCGTACAGCAGGCGCTCCATCGCCGTGTCGAGGATCAGCGTGATGTCGTGCTGCACGCACAGCGTGGCGATGGCGCGCCAGTCTTCCTCGTCGAAGCAGCCGCCCGAGGGCATCGAGGGCGACATCAGCAGCATGGTGCGCACGCGCGGGCCGACTGCCTGCTTCAGTGCTTCGCGGTCGAGCTTCCATTCACCGCCGGGCGTGAACCTGAAGGGCACGTACTTCGGTGTGCCGCCCGCAAGGCGGATGCGGTTGAGCAGGCCTGCGTAGGTAGGGTCGGTCACCAGCACCTCGTCGCCGACCTCGACGGTCGCGAGCAGCGCATTGAGGATGCCCGAGAGCCCGCCCGCCGAGATCACGCAGTTGCGCGCGCCGCTGTACGCCACGCCCGACAGCGCCGACACATGCCGCGCCGCCACGTCGCGCAGCCGCGACTGGCCGACGAAGGGCAGGTAGCTGTTGTCCGGGTCGAACGATGCGGCCTGCACGGTGCGTGCGACGGCTTCGGGGTCTGGCGGGATGTCGACGTCGAGGTTCTCCAGCCGCAGGAACGGCGGGCCGCTCGCGTCGTCTGCGATGGCGCCCATGCGGTCGACGCCGATGCCGGCGATGTGTTCGAGTCGGGCGGGGCGGTGGCGTGGCATGGGCGTTTCTCCTGTCTCCGTCTGGGGGAGCGGGTCGATCGTTACGGGGTGGGCTTGCGCTGGCGGGCCGGCCGTTGTGGCGGGCCGCTCGACTCATTCTCTTCGCCAGGCGGCTGCAGCAGCAAGAGCGGCTGCCGCTCCTGCACCGTCTCGCGCAGGAAGTTCCACACCGCCTGCATGCGCGCGAGATGCTTGGTCTCCGCCGGCATCGACATCCAGAAGGTGCGCGTGAAGTTCGCCTGCCCAGGCAGGACGGGGCGCAGCGCGCTGTCGTGTTCGGCGAGGAACGCCGGCAGCACCGCGATGCCCGCGCCCGCAGCCACCGCGCTGTGCTGCGCGAGCACGCTGGTGCTGCGCAGCGCGAAGGCGTCGGGGCGGTGCAGTTCGTCGAGATACTGCAGCTCCTTGCTGAAGAGCAGGTCGTCCACGTAGCTGATGAAGGTGTGGCCGCGCAGGTCCTCCCGGGTGCGGATCGGCTTGTGCGCCGACAGGTATTGCCTGGATGCGTACAGGCGCAGCGTGTAGTCGGTGAGCTTGGCGACCACCACCGGCCCGCGCGCCGGGCGTTCGAGCGAGATCACGATGTCGGCCTCGCGCCGAGACAGGTGCACGAGACGCGGCATCGCGAGCAGGTCGATGGTGAGCTTCGGGTGCCGCACCGCGAACGACGCGAGCTGCGGCGCCAGCACCACCGTGCCGAAGCCTTCGGTCGCGCCGATGCGCACCAGGCCCGAAAGGCCTTCCTGCGATGCCGGCGCGGTGCTCTCCACCGCCAGGAAGGCGCTCTCCATCGCCTCGACCTGCGGCTGCAGGCGCCGGCCCGCCTCGGTGAGCCGGTGGCCGCCCGATTCGCGCGAGAAGAGCGGGGCGCCGACCTCCTTCTCGAGCGCCTGGATCCGCCGCGCCACCGTGGTGTGGTCGACCTCCAGCCGCCGTGCCGCGCTCATCAGCGTGCCCGAGCGGGCCAGCTCCAGGAAGTACCGCAGGTTGTCCCAGTCCATGTGCTTTCGTGCTTCAGGTCGTATCAGGTGGAAGGCTTTGCATTTTTGCAAAGTCGTCGCGCAATTTTGTCTATTGTCATGGCAAATCTGCAAAGCTAGGATGCGTGACCGACCCGGCTCGCCCGGCGCCGCTTTCACAGATTCACAGGAGACAAAACCCATGGACGCCACCACCACGCCCTCGACCCAGGTCGCCACCGTCAAGCTGCTGATCGGCGGAAAGCTGGTCGAATCGAAGACCACCGAATGGCGCGACGTCGTCAACCCGGCCACGCAGGAAGTGCTGGCGCGCGTGCCCTTCGCCACGCAGGCCGAGCTCGACGCCGCCGTCGCTTCCGCCAAGGAAGCCTTCAAGACCTGGCGCAAGACGCCCATCGGCGCCCGCGCGCGCATCTTCCTGAAGCTGCAGCAGCTCATCCGCGAGAACATGAGCGAGCTCGCCGCGATCTTGACGGCCGAGCAGGGCAAGACGCTGCCCGACGCGGAAGGCGACGTGTTCCGCGGCCTCGAAGTGGTCGAGCACGCCTCGAACATCGGCAACCTGCAGCTCGGCGAACTGGCCAACAACGTGGCCAGCGGCGTCGACACCTACACGCTGCTGCAGCCGCTGGGCGTGTGCGCCGGCATCACGCCGTTCAACTTCCCGGCCATGATCCCGCTGTGGATGTTCCCGATGGCCATCGTCACCGGCAACACCTTCGTGCTCAAGCCTTCCGAGCAGGACCCGATGGTCACCATGCGCCTGTGCGAACTGGCGCTTGAGGCCGGCGTGCCCCCCGGCGTGCTGAACGTGGTGCATGGCGGCGAGGCCGTGGTCAACGGCATCTGCGACCACAAGGACATCAAGGCGATCAGCTTCGTCGGCTCGACCAAGGTCGGCACGCACGTCTACAACCGCGCCACGCTGGCCGGCAAGCGCGTGCAATGCATGATGGGTGCGAAGAACCATGCCATCGTGATGCCCGACGCCAACAAGGAGCAGACGCTCAACGCACTGGCCGGCGCGAGCTTCGGCGCCGCAGGCCAGCGCTGCATGGCGGTGTCGGTGGCGGTGCTGGTGGGCGAGGCGCGCAACTGGGTGCCCGAGCTGATCGAGAAGGCGAGGACGCTGAAGGTCGGCGCCGGCACCGACAAGGGTGTGGACGTGGGCCCGCTGGTCTCGTGCGCCGCCTACGACCGCGTGAACAGCCTCATCGAGCGCGGCGAAGCCGACGGCGCGAAGCTGGTGCTCGACGGCCGCAAGCCGACGGTGCCCGGCTACGAGAAGGGCAACTTCGTCGGCCCGACGATCTTCACCGGCGTGAAGCCCGGCATGACGATCTACGACCAGGAAATCTTCGGTCCCGTGCTGTGCGTCGCGGACGCCGAGAACATCGACGAGGCCATCGAGCTGATCAACAGCAACCCGAACGGCAACGGCACTGCGATCTTCACGCAGTCGGGCGCGGCGGCGCGCCGCTTCCAGGAAGACATCGACGTGGGCCAGGTGGGCATCAACGTGCCGATCCCGGTGCCGGTGCCGATGTTCTCGTTCACCGGCTCGCGCGCTTCGAAGCTCGGCGACCTGGGTCCGTACGGCAAGCAGGTCGTGCTGTTCTACACGCAGACCAAGACGGTGACGGCGCGCTGGTTCGACGACAGCACCGTCTCGCACGGCGTGAATACGACCATCAGCCTGAAATAAGCTCGCCCCCAGGCTCCCGGGGCCACATCTGCGGTCCGGCAAGGCCGGCTGCGCGATGTCCCCGGAAAGAGGACTCGAGAAATGATCTGCTGTGGGGCATCAATTGGACTTTGAACTTTCCGAAGAGCAGCGCGCCTTCGCCGAGACGGCGCGCGATTTCGCTCAGGCTGAATTCGCACCGCATGCGGCGCAGTGGGACGCGGAAGCCATCTTCCCCAGGGAAGCGATCGCCAAGGCTGGCGAGCTGGGCTTCTGCGGCCTCTATGCGCCCGAGCGCATCGGCGGCCTTGGCCTTCCGCGCCTCGACGCCGCGCTGGTGTTCGAGGAGATGGCGGCGGTCGACCCTTCGACCACGGCCTTCATCACCATCCACAACATGGCGACGTGGATGCTGGGCACCTGGGCGACCGACGAAGTGGCGCAGCAGTGGGGCGAGGACCTGACGAGCGGGCGCAAGCTGGCCTCTTACTGCCTGACCGAGCCGGGCGCCGGATCGGACGCAGGTTCGCTCAAGACGCGCGCCGAACTGCAGGGCGCCGAGTACGTCATCAACGGCGGCAAGGCCTTCATCTCGGGCGCGGGCTCGACCGACGTGCTGGTGCTGATGGCGCGCACGGGCGGCGCGGGAGCGAGCGGCATCTCGGCCTTCGCGGTGCCGGCCGACGCGCCGGGCATCAGCTACGGCAAGAAGGAACACAAGATGGGCTGGAACAGCCAGCCCACCCGCACCATCAGCTTCGACAACGTGCGCATTCCCGCGCAGAACCTGCTGGGCAAGGAGGGCGAGGGCTTTCGTATCGCCATGAAGGGGCTCGACGGGGGGCGCATCAACATCGCGACCTGCTCGGTGGGCGCCGCGCAGGGCGCGCTCGATGCGGCCCGCCGCTACCTGCACGAGCGCCAGCAGTTCGGCAAGCCTCTGGCCAGCTTCCAGGCGCTGCAGTTCAAGCTGGCCGACATGGCGACCGAGCTGGTCGCTGCGCGGCAGATGGTGCGGCTCGCAGCCTCGAAGCTGGATGCCGGCCATGCCGACGCCAGCACCTACTGTGCAATGGCCAAGCGCTTCGCGACCGACGCCGGTTTCAACGTCTGCAACGATGCGCTGCAGCTGCACGGCGGCTACGGCTACCTTGGCGAATTCCCGCTGGAGCGCCTGGTGCGCGACACGCGCGTGCACCAGATCCTCGAAGGCACCAACGAGATCATGCGTGTGATCGTTGCGCGAAAATTGCTGGAAGGGGACAGCGACATCCGCTGAAACCTGCGCGTTCTCTGCGTGCTGTCCCCGCATCCGATCCAGCCCAGTCTCACCTCAGCTCCACATGACCGACTCAGTAGTTCTCTTCGACGAAATCAAGACCGCCGGCAGCCAGCGCTTCGCCGTTGCCACGCTCAACGCGCCGGCTTCGCTCAACGCGCTGTCCGTGGACATGGTGCGGCTGCTCACCCCCAAGCTGCGCGAATGGGCGAGCGACGCCGGCATCGTCGGCGTGCTGCTGCAGGCCGCGGGCGAGAAGGCCTTCTGCGCCGGCGGCGACCTGCGCCAGCTCTACCAGACGCTGCTCGACTGCGGCCCCGAACGCAATACCTACGCCGAGGACTTCTTCCGCGAGGAGTACGAACTCGACTACCTGATCCACACCTTCCCCAAGCCCTTCCTGTGCTGGGGCCACGGCATCGTGATGGGCGGCGGCGTGGGCCTGCTGGCGGGCGCCTCGCATCGCGTGATGACGCTGCAAAGCCGCATCGCCATGCCCGAGATCAACATCGGCCTGTACCCCGACGTGGGCGGCAGCTGGTTCCTGCGCCGCACGCCGGGCCGCACCGGGCTGTTCCTCGCGCTGACTGCCGCGAACATCAACGCGGCCGACACCATCTTCTGCGGCCTTGCCGACGTGCTGGTGCCTCAGGAGCGCAAAAGCGAAGTGCTCGAAGCCATCGCCGCCACCCGATGGGCCGGCGAGAACAAGTCCGACCGCGCCACGCTGTCGCGCATCCTCGCCAAGGCAGGCGAAGGCGCCGAGATGCCGGCATCGAAGGTGCGCGAGCACTACGACACCATCAACGCGCTGATGGCGGGCGACGACCTGCTCGACATCGCCGGGCGCCTGCGCGAGCTGCAGAGCGACGACGCGTGGCTGCAGACGGCGGTCAAGACCTTCGCCAAGGGCGCGCCCAGCTCGGCCGCGCTGAGTTTCGAGCTGTGGCAGCGCGTGCTGCGCATGTCGCTGGCCGAAGTGTTCCGCCTCGAGTACTGGGCCTCGCTCGGCTTCTGCGCGCACAAGGACTTCGCCGAAGGCATCCGCGCAGTGCTGGTCGACAAGGACCGCAATCCGCGCTGGAACCCGGCCACGCTCGAGGAGATCACGCCCGCCTTCATCGAAGACCACCTGCGTCCGCGCGGGGAGATGCCGCCGGAGCTGGCATCGCTGGCCTGAGAGAGAAAGAAGCGGACAGCCGGGCGCAAAGGGAGCGAAGGTTCCGCGAAGGACGCGAAACCTTCGCGTCTTCTGCGTCCTGATCCGGCATTCGTGTTCACGCAACCCAGGAGACATCAAATGAAGATCGCATTCATCGGCCTAGGCAACATGGGCGGCCCGATGGCCATGAACCTGCACAAGGCCGGCCACACGCTCGCCGCCTTCGACCTCTCGAAGGAGGCCTGTGCGAAGTTCGGTGCCGACGGCCTGCCGATCGCAAAGTCGGCCGTCGAGGCGGTGGCGGATGCCGAGGTCGTCATCAGCATGCTGCCGGCCAGCGCGCACGTCGAAGGCCTGTTCCTGGGCGGCGCCGGCAAGTCCGGGCTGCTGGAGAGCATCCGCGCAGGCTCGCTGGTGATCGACAGCAGCACCATCGCGGCCGCGACCTCGCGCAAGGTGGCCGAGGCGGCTGCGGCGAAGGGCATCGCGATGATCGATGCGCCCGTATCGGGCGGCACCGGCGGCGCCATCGCGGGCACGCTGACCTTCATGGTCGGCGGCGAGACGCAAGACCTGGAGCGTGCGCGCCCGGTGCTCGAGAAGATGGGCGCCAACATCTTCCATGCCGGCGCGGCAGGTGCGGGGCAGACCGCGAAGATCTGCAACAACATGCTGCTGGGCATCCTGATGATCGGCACCTCCGAGGCGCTGGCGCTGGGCGTGGCCAACGGGCTCGATCCGAAGGTGCTCTCGGAGATCATGCGCCGCAGCTCGGGCGGCAACTGGGCGCTGGAAAAGTACAACCCGATGCCCGGCGTGATGGAGACGGCGCCCGCTTCGAAGAACTATGCCGGCGGCTTCGGCACCGACCTGATGCTCAAGGACCTGGGGCTGGCCCAGGAAAACGCCACCGCCGTGCGTGCGGCCACGCCGCTGGGCGGGCTGGCGCGCAGCCTGTATGCGGCCCACAGCCTCGCCGGCCATGGTGCGCTCGATTTCTCGAGCGTGCTGAAGCTAGTGCAGAAGGCTTCCTGAGCCCGCTGCGTCGATCGATCCGGCTCAGCTGTAGCGCGACTGCAGCAGCCACAGCAGGCCGAGCACCACCACGAGCAGCACGGCGAAAAGAACCCAGGCGCGGGTGAACGCCTGCGTTTCGGTGAGTTCGGCCTGCGAAGCCATCGCGGGAGGCGCGCTGGCGGTTACGTCGGGTTGCGGTTGTGTCATTTCCCCACTGTACAGCGCAGTCCGCCGGCCGGGGCCAGCTTTGCATTGGCATCCATCCGCGACATCGACCACATGATGGCGGCTGCCACCAGGTTGGCTCCGACGCTGAACAGGATCGGCAGCAGGTAGCTGCGGCTGATGTCGAAGGCATAGCCCGCCGCGGCCGGACCTACCAGCGTGCCGAAGGCCACGCTGGTGTAGAGCACGCCGATGATCGCGCTGATGTTGCGCCCGCCGAAGTAGTCCATCACCAGCGCCGGCAGGAGTGCGACGAAGCCGCCATAGAACGCGCCGTAGAAGAAGGCGAACACCGCCAGCCCCCGGAAGCCGCCGGACGTAGCCCACACGAGCAGCGACAGCGCCATGCCGGTGGACATCAGCTGCATGGTCTGCGCGCGCCCCATGCGGTCGGCCAGCCCGCCCAGGAAGAAGCGCCCGGCCGTGCTGCCCACGCCGATCGCGCCCAGCAGCAGTACAGCGGACGCGTTGGGCACTCCATGGTCCAGCGCATAGGGCACCAGATGCACGAAAGGCACGAACAGGCCGAACGAGCTGATGAGGCAGGTCACGTACAGCCCGGCGAAGCGCCGGGTGCGCACGGCATCGCGCACCGTGAAACCCTCGGGACGGGCCGTCGCGGCCTGCGGCAGCGGCGAATCGCCGTCGGGGCCCAGCCCTCGGTCGCGCGGATCGTTCTCGATCAGCAGGGCCATGCCGACGCCCACCACCATCGCCAGTGCACCCAGCGCCAGGTAGGCGTTGCGCCAGCCAAGTGTCTCGATGAAGAGCGATGCGAGCGGCGGCATCGCCAGTGTGCCGACGCCGATGCCGCTCACCGCCAGCCCCGAGGCGAAGCCGCGCCGCCGGACGAACCAGCGCTGCACCGCGCCGAGCACCGGCACGTACGAGGCGCCCACTCCAAGGCCCACGCCCAGACCGTAGGCGAGATAGATCTGCGTGAGGCTGCGCGCCTGCCCCGCCAGCGCCAGCCCCAGCCCGACCAGCACCATGCCGGCGACGGCTAGCCGCCGCGAACCCCAGCGGTCGGCCAGCGGTCCGCTGACCACCCCGAGGCCGAAGTAGAGAAAGCCCGCGAGCGAGAACACCAGCGAGACCGAGCCGCGCGAGGCGCCGAAGTCTTTCTGCAGCGATTCGAGGAAGGCGCTGAAGGTGTAGGCGCAGCCGAAGCCGACGAAGGTCACGGCGAAGGCGCCCGCGACCACCAGCCAGCCACGGAACAGGCCTGCGCCTTGCGATGGGGAAGGGGTGTTCATCATGTGGATGTCTGGATCAGAATATCTAATGCCGTGGTCCTGGGCATTCGAGGCCGGGTGCTCTCTTTCGGCGAAGCCAAGATGGATGTTCCGGCTTCCAGGCCTCCACGGCAAACCAGAATTTCTGCCTCTTTCAGTTCAGAACGGCTAAACGATGGAATACCAGCTCCCTCCGCTCAACGCGCTGCGCGCCTTCGAGGCCGCTGCCCGCCATCTCTCGGTGAAGAACGCGGCGGACGAACTCTGCGTGACCCCGGGGGCAGTGAGCCAGCTCGTCAAGACGCTGGAGCTGCACCTCGGCGTGCAGCTGTTCCGCCGCGTCAACCGGGGCATCTTCCTGACCGATGCGGGACAGGCCTACCTGCCACCCGTGCGCAATGCGTTCAGGCAGATCAGCGACGCCACGCAGAAGGTGGCCGTGCCCCCGCAGACCGGCCTGCTCACCGTGAGCGCCACGCCGTTCTTCGCTTCCGCCTGGCTCGTGCCGCGCCTCAAGTCCTTCCAGGATGCACATCCCGACATCGACCTTCAGGTGCTGACGGGCAATGCGCTGGCCGATTTCTCGCGAGACGGCGTGGACGTCGCCATCCGCCACGGCATGGGCCAGTACCCCGGGCTTGCCAGCCAGCGCGTGCTGACGGTCGAGATGGTGCCGGTCGCCGCACCCGCGCTGGTCGCCGGGCACGGCAAGCCGAAGCAGCCGGCCGACCTGCTGCGGTGGCCGCGCGTGAACGACGCCGATCGCAAGGGCTGGCGCCTGTGGTTCGAGGCGCAGGGCATCCACGATGCCGGCCCGGCGCGCGGGCCTTCCTTCGGCGATGCCGGCCTGCTGCTGCAGGCGGTGCTCGCGGGGCAGGGCGCGGCCCTGCTGCCCGCCGCCATGATGGCTCCCGAGATCGCGCAGGGCCGGCTCGTCCAGCTCTCGAACGTGACATGGCTCGAAGACTTCGCCTACTACCTCGTGTGCCCCGAAGCCAGCCGCGACTGGCCGAAAGTCGCGGCATTCCGTGACTGGCTGCTCGATGCGGTGCGCGAGAAAGGCCCTTCGTCAGGTAGCCGCAAGAGAGGATCGCCCACAGTCGCGGGGCAGCCCATCGCGCCGCCACGTCGTCGGCGCGCCGCGGCCGGTCCTTCATGAAGCTCCAGCGACACAGATTCCTCCGCCAGATGGCCGCCCGGCCGCGGCTGTTCATTGCTACCGCCATCGCCATCGCGACCGGCGTGCTGTGGCCTCCGTCCATCGAGGCCCACCTCGTCACGCGTCTGCTGATCGCCTGGAACACCGGCGCATGCCTGTACGTGCTGCTCGCCGCGATCATGATGACGCGCTCTTCGCAGCAGCACATGCGCTACCGCGCGCAGCTCCAGGACGAGGGTCGCATCGTCATCCTCGTGCTGGTGGTGGTGTCGGCCATTGCCAGCCTGGCGGCCATCGGCGGCGAACTGGCGGTGGTGAAGGACATGCACGGCATCGAGAAGATCGCGCACATCGCGCTGGCCGGGCTCACGGTGATGTCGTCGTGGGCCTTCACGCAGGTCATGTTCACCTTGCACTACGCGCACGACTACTACGCCGGCACGGCGCGGGGGCGCAATCCCGGCCTCCAGTTTCCGGACGACGAACCTCCCACCTATGGCGATTTCTTCTACTTCTCCGCGGTGATCGGCACCTCGGGGCAGACGGCGGACGTGTCCTTCGTGTCCAAGCCCATGCGGCGGATCGGCTCGGTGCATTGCATCCTGGCGTACCTCTTCAACACGACGGTGCTCGCGTTGCTCATCAACATCGGCGCGAGCATGTTTTGAGCGCACGGGCACGCCATCTCCGATTCGCCGCTGCGGCACTCCTGTGCGTCGCCGCGACCGCGCGGGCGGACGAAGAGCCGGCGGAACTGCCTTTCAAGCTCACTGTGGGCGCCTACCGCGTTTCCGGCGGGGGCCTGCCCCCGGGGCCGGGGCTGGACATGAACCTGCGCTACACCTACGGGGACGGCAACGTCTGGATAGGCTGGTTTCGCTCGCCGGTACTCGATTTCGCGCAGCCGCGCGTGGGCTGGGACCACACCTTCACGCTGGGGCCGGTGCGGGTGCTGCCTTCGCTGCAGGCCGCCTCGGGCGGATTCGTGGGCGGCAGCCTGGCGGTGGAAACAGGCGACAGCTGGTTCGCCGGCGCGGGCCTGGGCCGCACCAACCTGCGCAACTATGCGAACCTGAACTTCGATCCGAACGACTCGTACACGGTGTATGGCGGCTACAAGTGGACGGACGGAAAGGCGCTGTCGCTCTCGCTGATCTGCGACAACCGGCTGAACCCCGATCAGCAGGACGTGCATCTCGTCTATCGCATGCCGCTGCCCGATCGGCAACGCCTGACCGTCGACCTGCTGGCCAAGCAGGGCACGGTCGAGGGCCGATTCATCCGCCGTGCCGGCCTGACCGTGACCTACGACTGGCCGCGGTGGTTCGTTCGCGCAGCCTATGACCCGAAGGTGAACTTCACGTCGCAGAACATGGTGCGGTTGTCGGTAGGCACGCGATTCTGAAGGGCGCAGGAGCGACCATGCGCTTCAGAGCAGCTCGATACCCGGCAGGCTCTTGAAGCAGCTCTCGCGCGTGATGCGCACGAAGTCGGCCAGCCAGGGCCGTGCCGAGGTGGCCTGCGTGCAGGCCATGTAGAGCCGTCCGGTCAGCCCCTTGCTGCCCACGCGGCGCGCGGTGACGTAGCCTCGGTCGAGATAGTTCTGCACCGCCCACAGCGGCAGCGTCGCCACGCCGCGTCCGCTGGCCACCAGCTGCAGCATCGCGACCGTGAGCTCGGTCGTGCGGCGGTGCGCGGGCTCCACGCCAGCGGGGTCCAGCACCTGGCGAACGATGTCGAGCATCTCGTCGGGCACCGGGTAGGTGATGAGCGTCTGGTCGGCGAAGTGCCGCGCCGTGAGGTACGGCTTGGCCGTCAGCGGGTGGTCGTTGGCGAGCAGCGCCATGATCTCGAAGCGGAAGAGGGCGTGGTAATCGACGGTTTCGCCGGGGTCCTGCTCGGACACGATGGCCACCTCGGCGCGGTTCTGCATCACCAGCGCGATCGGGTCGGGGTGGAAGCCCGAGACGATGTCGAGCTCGATCTCGGGCCAGCGCTGGCGGAAGGCGTCCATGGCCGGCATGAGCCAGTCGAAGCAGGTGTGGCACTCGACCACGATGCGCAATTGGCCGCTGCGCCCCAGCGCGAGCCGTGCCACGTCGCGCTCGGCTTCCTCGATCAACGGCAAGGCGGTGTCGGCCAGTTGCAGCAACCGCAGGCCGGTGGTGCTGAACTGCGGCGGCACCGACTTGCGCTCGAAGAGCTGGGCGCCGTAGCGGTCTTCGAGCAGCTTGACCTGGTGCGACAGGGCCGACTGGGTGAGGTTGAGCAGCTGCGCCGCGCGCACGAGGCTGCCGGTGTCGCGCAGCGCGACGAGCGTGCGCAGGTGGCGGATTTCAAGTATCGATTGCTGCATGAAAAATATTCAATCGAAAGAGCAAAAGGTTTCGTTTGAATCATATGCCTCAAGCGCCGACCATCGCTGGCTCACAAGATTTCCAAGATCAGCGACCGGATTACCTGAAATGACCACCCGTACCCACACCCTCGGCTTTCCGCGCATGGGCGCCCACCGGGAACTCAAGTTCGCCCTCGAGAAGCACTGGCGCGGCGAGATCGACCGTGCCGCACTCGAAGCCGTCGGTGAGCAGCTGCGCGCCCGCCACTGGCAGGCCCAGCGCGACGCGGGGCTCGACTTCGTGACGGTGGGCGACTTCGCCTACTACGACCACGTGGCCAACCACATCCAGCTGCTCGGCTGCGAGCCGGAGCGCTTCGGCTTCCATGGCGACGAGCCCGAGCTCTCGCGCTATTTCAAGATGGCGCGCGGCGTGGAGAGCGAAGCCGGCCACGTCCACGACGAGAGCTGCAACCACGGCACCGAAGGCACTTTCGCGCTGGAGATGACCAAGTGGTTCGACACCAACTACCACTACCTCGTGCCCGAATTCAAGGCGGCCACGCAGTTCAGGCTCGCGTCGACGCGCCTCTTCGATGAAGTGGCGCAGGCGCAGCAGGCCGGCCACGGGGTCAAGGCCGTGCTGCTGGGGCCGCTGAGCTTCCTGTACCTCGGCAAGGAAAAGGAGGCCGGCTTCGACCGCTTCTCGCTGCTCGATTCGCTCCTGCCGGTGTACGAACAGGTGCTGGTCCGACTGAAGCAGCAGGGCGTGGAGTGGGTGCAGATCGACGAGCCCATCCTGGGCCTGGACCTGCCCGATGCATGGCGCAACGCATTCGAGCGTGCCTATTGGCAGCTGGCTCGCAGTGCGCCGAAGCTGCTGCTGGCCACGTATTTCTCGCCGCTGTCGGACAACCTGCGCCTGGCCTGCCAGCTGCCGGTGGCAGGCCTGCACGTCGACGCGGTGCGTTCGCCGCAGGAGCTCACCAGCGTGGCCGATTGGCTGCCGGCGCACAAGGTGCTGTCGGTCGGCGTGGTGGACGGGCGCAACATCTGGCGCACCGATGTCGATGCCGCGCTCGCCAAGCTCAAGCCCGTCGCCGAGAAGCACCAGGGCGAGCTGTGGATCGCGCCGTCGTGCTCGCTGCTGCACGTGCCTTTCAGCCTCGCGGCGGAGACGAAGCTCGATGCCGAGCTGAAGTCGTGGCTCGCCTTCGCCGTCGAGAAGCTCGACGAGCTGCGCGTGCTGCGCGCGGCCATCGATGGCGGCGAGGCCTCGGTCGCGGCCGAGCTGGCGGCCGCCCGCTCGGCGGTTGCGGCACGCCGTGCCAGCCCGCGCGTGCACCGTGCCGACGTGGCCCTGCGCCTCGCGCGCAGCGTGGCCGGCGACGACAGCCGCGTCTCGTCCTTCGGGATGCGCCAGCTGGTGCAGCGCACGCGCTTCGCGCTGCCCGCGCTGCCGACCACCACCATCGGATCGTTCCCGCAGACCGCCGACATCCGCGCCGCGCGCGCCGCCTTCAAGAGAGGCGAACTCGACGCGGACGGCTACCGCGAGAAGATGCGCGCCGAGATCGCGCTGGCCGTGCGCAAGCAGGAGGAACTTGGCATCGACGTGCTGGTGCATGGCGAGGCCGAGCGCAACGACATGGTCGAGTACTTCGGCGAACAGCTCGACGGCTTCGCCTTCACCGCCAACGGCTGGGTGCAGTCGTACGGCTCGCGCTGCGTGAAGCCGCCGGTGATCTACGGCGACGTGGCGCGTCCCGCGGCAATGACGGTCGAGTGGACCGCCTACGCGCAAAGCCTCACGAAGCTGCCGATGAAGGGCATGCTGACTGGCCCCGTCACCATCCTGCAATGGTCCTTCGTGCGCGACGACCAGTCGCGCGCCACCACCTGCGAGCAGATCGCATGGGCGATACGCGACGAGGTGGTCGACCTCGAAAGTGCGGGCATCGGCATCATCCAGATCGACGAGCCGGCCATCCGCGAGGGACTGCCGCTGCGCCGCGCCGGATGGCCGGCGTACCTGAAGTCGGCCACGCGCGCCTTCCGCATCAGCGCCTCGGGCGTGCGCGACGAGACGCAGATCCATACGCACATGTGCTATTCGGAGTTCAACGACATCCTGCCGGAGATCGCGGCGATGGACGCCGACGTGATCACCATCGAGACCAGCCGCTCCGACATGGAGCTGCTGCGAGGCTTCGGCGGCGACGGCAACGTCGGCGGCTTCCGCTATCCGAACGAGATCGGCCCGGGTGTGTACGACATCCACTCGCCGCGCGTGCCCTCGGTCGAGGAGATCGTGCGCCTCATGCGCAAGGCTGCCGACGTGGTGCCGCCCGCCAACCTGTGGATCAACCCCGACTGCGGCCTCAAGACCCGCGGCTGGCCCGAGACCGAGGCGGCGCTGTCGAACATGGTGGCGGCGGCGAAGCTGCTGCGCGAGGAACTGGCGCAGGCCTGAGAAGTGCGGAAAAGACCGGGGCAACCGGGGCCGGCAGGAGGGTGAGGGGAAGGCCGGCGCGCCAATAATGGCGCCATGCTTTCCCCGAAACGTCTCCTCTTCTTCCGTTTCTCCCTGTTGCTTCTCCTGCTCCCGACCCCCCTGATGGGCTGGGCCCAGAGCCGCGCGGAAGCGCTGCTGCAGTTCGAAGGCGTGCAACAGCGCTACCAGGCCTCCTACGGGCCCGGTGCCGTCTCGCGGGGCGCCAGGGAACTGCTCGATCCCGACGACCAGGCCATCGCCGACAAGGCGCTCAAGGCGCTGGATACGGCGGCGGCCCGCGCATTCAACACGAACGCGTCGGTGGCCGCCATCCAGCAGGAAGTTGCATCGGCCGGCAACGGCGGTGCGGCACCCGGCCCGCAGCTGCTCGCGGCCGTGGCGCACTTCGTGAAGCTGCGCACCGACTATGCGGCGATGAGCGATGCCGGAAAGGCGGAGTTCTTCAACCGCGAGCGCGCCAAGCCCGTCGACCCTGCGCGCGCCGAACTGCTGGAGCGCATGGCCGTGGCCGACGTGCGCGAGATCGACTTCTCCAGCCAGTTGCTGATGAGCGCCGTCGTCAAGCAGCTGGCGCGCGGCAATGGCGGCCAGTTCAGCTCGCTGCCCGACCGCACGCTCGACATGGCCCTCGACACGCTCTGGTCGCGCGGCGTGACCTCGACGCGCCCGCGCAACCTGATGCTCGTGGCGCGTGAATTCGAGAGGCAGGTGACGCAGGCGCAGCTCGCCGCGCTGGCCGACGCCGACGTGGCCGCGTTGCTGGCATGGCGCAACGATCCGCAGGCCGCCGCCGAGCGCGAGGCGCTGGTGGGCACCTACCGCGCCGAGGTCAAGGGCAGCGGCGGCGTCGCGCTGCGCACCCTGATCCGAGCCTGGCCGCGCTCCTGACCGACAGGCCGCTGGGAGAAATCCCGAGGCCAAAGCCGCTCCGGGAGCGTGCAATGTGCGATGTATCCGACAACGACTCACAACACACAGGAGAACTTCGCATGACTTCCAACCGCATCGCATCGCTCGCCGTCGGGCTGGCCGTGGCCGTCCTCGCCCAGGGGGCCGCTGCGCAGGCCTGGCCCACCAAGCCGATCAGGCTGGTGGTTCCCTTTTCCGCAGGAGGCGCCAACGACCTGATGGCGCGGGCGGCGGCCGAAGGCGCGTCTAAGCAGCTGGGGCAGCCGGTGATCGTCGACAACAAGCCCGGCGCGGGCGCGGTCCTCGGCGCCGACGTGGTCGCCAAGAGCGCTCCCGACGGCTACACCTTCCTGGTGAGCGCGGCAGGCGTGGTGTCGAACAGCATGATCAAGAAGAGCATGCCGTACAAGGACGAGGCGCTCGTGCCGGTGGCCATGATCGGGTTGGCGCCCTCGGTGATCGTGGTGCCGGCCAATGCGCCCTACAAGGACCTGAAGGAGTTCGTCGCCGCCTCCAGGAAGTCGGCGAACGGCTTCCACTGGGCCACCGCCGGCACCGGCAGCACGCCGCACTTCGTCGAGGGCATCCTGCAGACGAAGTACGGCGGCAAGCTCGACGTGGTGCCCTACAAGAGCGGCTCGGAGTCGATCACCGCGGTGCTCGGCAACCAGGTCGAGGCGACCTCGGAGGCCAGCATCGTGGTGCTGCCCTACGCGAAGAGCGGCAAGCTCAAGGCGCTGGCGGGCACGTGGACCCAGCGCATCTCGGCCTATCCCGAGCTGCCGACGGCGGCGGAAGAGGGCTTCCCCGAGATCCGCATCGCGCACTGGGCCGGCGTGCACGCGCCGCGCGGTACGCCCGACGCGATCATGGACAAGATGGCCGCGGCCGTCGACGCCGCGATGAAGTCGCCCGAGATCGCGAAGCGCCTGAAGGACATGGGCATCGAGCCCATCGGCGGCACGCGAGCGAGCTTTTCCAAGTTCGTCGACGAGGAGCGCGCGCGGCTCGCAAGCGTGGTCAAGGCCACAGGCATGAAGGAAGACTGAGCCGGGCCGGCTGCCCCGGAAGTGAGCACGGTCGCTGGCATGCAACGTGCATGTGATTCGCGAGTCTCTAAAGAGCGCCGCCGCGTCGGTACCACCTTTTATTGAAAGATGAAGGGCACCGAGGGGGCTGTGCTTGACGGTCTAGTGACAAAGTATGCAAACTGCCGTGGTTTTCGGCCGTTGAAAGGACACTTGGATTAGCGTCGACAAAAAGTTCCGGTCTATTGTTTCAATTTCGTGAACACTGCGATTCGTTCTCCATAGGGTTTGCCCTAGGTTTCGTGGTGCACACTAGCGGCACCAAAAGCCCAATGAAGAAGGAATTGAAATGAAGACCTCGAACATCCTCGCCGCCGCCGCTCTGTCCCTGCTCGCCGCCGCTGGCGCCCACGCAGAAACCTACGAAGGCGTTCAGCCCCTGACTTCCGGCTACAGCCGCGCCGACGTGGCGCCCCAGGCCGCAGCAGCCGCCCGTGCCGGCAACGCCTACGGCGACAACGAAGGCGCCGCTTCGACCGCCACCCCCGCTCTGGCCGCTTCGGTCGACCGCGCCACTGTCCGCAGCCAGGCCGTCGCCGCCGCACACGCTCCGGGCCAGAACCTGCGTCCCGAAACCTTCGCCGGCAGCGTGATCCCCGCGCAAGCCAAGGGCCTGACCTTCACGCGTCAAGCCGGCCTGTAATTCGAAGGCGGCGCAAGCCGCTTTTCATCGAATCACAAGTCACACATCAAGAGAAACCGGACCTGCGAAAGCAGCGTCCGGTTTTTTCATTGGGGCTTCGGTTTGTGCTTCGCCCCGTGGCGATGGCAATCGTGCGCATGGTCGTCCACGATGCCCGTGGCCTGCATCCATGCGTAGACGATCACCGGCCCGACGAACTTGAAGCCGCGCTTCTTCAGTGCCGCCGAGATGTCTTCCGACAGCGGCGTCTTCACCGGCACGCTTCCGGTGCGGTTCACGATGGGCTTGCCGCCCGCCATGCCCCAGATGAATTCAGAAAAGTCCTCGCCCTTGGCCTGCATCGCAAGGTAGGCGCGGGCGTTGCCGATGGTGGCCTCGATCTTCGAGCGCGAGCGCACGATGCCCGCATCCTGCATCAGCCGCTCGACGTCGGCCTCGGTGAACCTGGCGATCTTCTCGGGCACGAAGCCCTTGAAGGCCTTGCGGAAGGCATCGCGCTTTCGCAGGATGGTGAGCCACGAGAGCCCGGCCTGGAAGCCGTCGAGCATGAGCTTTTCCCACAGCGCGCGGCTGTCTCGCTCGGGCACGCCCCATTCGGCGTCGTGATAGGCCATCAGCAGCGGGTCGGTCTGGGCCCAGGCGCAGCGGATCTTGTCGGTGCTGTTGCTCATTGTTCGTTCGATTCTTCGCTCGGCTATCGTCGCGGGATGTTTTCAGAATGAGGGGGAGACCCTGATGCAGCAATCTCGATTTTCATTGTCGGCGCTTTCGCTGGGCCTTGCGCTCGCCCTCGGCTTGACGGCGCATGCCGACACGATCAGGAAACCCGAGCTCGATCAGCTCGCCGCCGCGTGGCAGGCCGGCAAGGCTCCCGCCGACTTCGATGCCTTCCTCGTCCAGGTGGCGAAGAGCCAGCCCACGCTGCAGGGCAGCGTGGATGCCTACCGCGGCAGCAAGGCATCGCTGGCGGGCGACGATCTCGTCAACGTCGCGCGCTTGCTCGGCCTCTACAACCGTCTTAAGAACCAGCAGGCCGTGATCGAGAGCATCGGCACCATGGTGGCGATTCCGACGGTGCGCAACGTGCAGGTGCCGCCCCACGAAAGTGCGCCGATCATCGAGTTCGGCCAGCTGGTCGAGAAGATGTCGCGCGACTTCGGGCTTGCATACCGCAACGTCGACAACCGCATCTTCGAGGTCAGCCTGAAGGGCAGGGGCTCGGAGGAGTTCGGCATCCTCACCCATGCCGACGTGGTGCCCGCGGTGCTGTCCGAATGGGTGCTCGACGACGGCACCCGGCTCGACCCTTTCAGGATGACGCGCGTGGGCGACTTTCTCTACGGCCGCGGCACCATCGACGACAAGGGCTCGATCGCGGCGGTGCTCTACGCGATGAAGGCCGTGAAGGAAAGCGGCCTGCCCATCGAGCGCAGCATCCGCCTGATGATCGAGACCACCGAGGAGACCGGCGGCGACGCGATGCAGTACTACCGCACGAAGACGCAGCTGCCGGCCTACAACATCGTGCTCGACAGCAAGTACCCGGCGGTGGTGGCGGAGAAGGGCTCGGGCGCGCTGAAGGTGCTGTTCCCTGCTGAAGCGGCCGACTCGGCATCGACCGCGATCACGGCGATGACGGGCGCCGCGTCGGCCAATGCGATCTCGCAGACGGCCACCGCCACGCTCAAGGGCGGCGACCTGGCCGCCGCGCTCGCGAAACTCGAGGCCGCGAAGCCCGGCTTTCTTAAGAAGTACGAGGGCCAGGGCGGCAAGTTCGCCATCGACATCGCACGCGGTGCCGACAGCATCGAACTGAAGGTGACCGGCGTATCCGCCCATGGCTCGCGACCCGAAGAGGGCGTGAACCCGCTGCCGCGGCTCGCGCTGTTCCTGCAGGAATCGGGCGTGCCGCTGGCCTCCAACCACTATCTGAAGGCCGCGAGGTACATCGATGCGCTCTACGGCACGGGCTATCTCGGCGAGAAGCTGGGCCTCGGCTATGCCGACGACTTCATGGGCCCCCTGACCTTCTCGCCCAACCTCGTGCGCATGGGCAGCGACGGCCGGCTCGAGGTGACGGTCAACGTGCGCATGCCTCGCGGGCGCACGCCCGAGGAGCTCAAGGCCCAGGTCACGCGGAAGATCGATGCCTGGGCGGGCGCGAACGATGTCAAGCTCGAGATCGCGTACGACCAGGGCAACTGGATGGCGCGCGACCCCAAGGGCGCATGGCTGTCCACGCTGCTGAACATCTACGGCGACACCACCGGCCTCGAAGCCAGGCCCGTGCCCACGGCCGGCAGCACCACCGCGAAGCTGATGCCCAACGCCATCAACTTCGGCCCTGCGATGCCGGGCAAGAAGTACACCGCGCACAACGCCAAGGAGTACAAGGAAGTGCCCGACCTCGATGCCGACATGCAGATGTTCACCGAGATGCTGGTGCGTATCGGCAATCTGAAGCAGATGCAGTAGCCGGCCCGAAGGCGAAGCCCCTGAGCTCCAGCAGCTCGTCGAGGATGGGGCAGGCGGGCTGGTGGCCGCCCAGGCATAGGCCCGCGAGGCGCTCCAGCACGCGCTTCGTTGCCTGGAGTTCCTCGATGCGCGATTCGAGCTCCTCGGCGCGCGTCAGCGCCACGCTCTTGACTTCGGCGCTCATGCGGTGCTCGTCCTGTCTCAGCGCGAGCAGCCTGGCGATGTCGCCCATGCCGAAGCCCAGTGCGTGCGCCCGGCGGACGAAGCGCAGCACGCCGATGTGCTCGTGGCTGTATCCGCTGCCGAAGGCGCCCAGGACCAGCCCTCGGGCTTCGCACTGGCGCAGCAACCGTTCGGAGATGCCCGCACGGGCGATGGCCTCTTCCATGCTGAATCGCGGTTCGGGCTGCGCTGCGGTTGCCGATGCCGATGCCGAATCCGGCGTGCCTTGGTGGCGAGGGTTCTTCATGCGAGCTCCTTCGTGTCGAGAAGGCTCGCAGTCTTCGGCTTCGCACAGTGTCAAGGTCAAGCGGGCGCGCCGCTTTTCCCTTTGGACGGGAGGGCGAAGCGGCCTCCCGCCGGGCTGCCTGCGCCGCCTATCGAAGGCCGTGCGCGTGCAGGGCCGCCTTGAGGCGCCGCACCTCGTGCTGCAGGTCGAGGATCAGCGCGGCGGCATCGAGGTTCACGCCGAAGTCGCGCTCCAGCCTGCGCGCCTCGAGTGCGCACTGCAGGTCGGTGCTCGAGAACTCCCAGCGCTCGGGCGGCGCCTCGGCTGTTTCGATGCGCAGGATGCCGACTTCGACCAGCTGCACGACCCAGGCGGTGTCGGCGCCGACGGCATGCGCCAGTTCGCTCGCCGCGAGCGGCTGCGATGCACTGATGGCGGTGGTGCTCGTGAGGGTGAAATTCACCATGCTCAGACTCCCAGATGCTGGCGTGGGTTGAAGGATGAGGTGGCCTGGGCCAGTTGCTCGTAGGCCTTGCGGGCGTCGTCGCTGTCGGCGGGCGGCACCGCGACTTCGATCAGCAGGTACAGGTCTCCCGGCGTCTTGCCTGCAAGCCCGCGGCCCTTTAGGCGCAGCTTCAGGCCGCTGCGCGCGTTGCGCGGCACGGTCACCTCGACCACGCCGCCGGTCGGCGTCGGCACCTGAACCTGCGCGCCCAGCGCGGCCTCGGTGGGCGTGACGGGCAGCGTCATGTACAGGTCGCGCTCCTCCACGCGGTAGAGCTTGTGCGGGGCGATTCGCACTTCGAGGTACAGGTCGCCCGGCGGCTCGCCGCCGTGGCCGGGCATGCCTTGGCCGGCCAGTCGGATGAACTGGCCCGGGTGGACGCCCGGCGGAATCTTCACGCTGAGCGTGCGGTTGTTCCACTGCGGGTGTCCCTGCGCGTCGATGGTCTGCGCGCGCAGCGTGATCTCGCGCTCGGCGCCGTTGAGGGCGTCTTCCAGGGCGATCTCGATCGCCGCATGGTGGTCTTCGCCGCGCGCGCGGAAGTTCTGCCGCGCGGCGCCGCGCCGCTCGGCCTCGCCGAAGAGCGAAGAGAAGAAGTCGCTGAAGTCGGCATGGTCGGCCGGACCCTGGCGCGGGCCGCGGTGGAACTCGAAGCCTTCGTCCCAGCCCGGCGGCGGACGGAAGTCGCCCTCGGGGCTGCCGCCGCGCGCGACGCGGTCGGCCAGCGCGTCATAGGCGGCGCGCTTCTCCTTGTCGCCCAGCACGTCCTTGGCCTCGTTGATGTCGCGCATGCGCTGCTCGGCATCGGCCTCGGTGCTGACGTCGGGGTGGTACTTGCGGGCGAGCTTGCGGTAGGCCTTGCGCACCTCGTCGTCCGACGCGGTGCGGTCGATGCCCAGTGCGCTGTAGTAGTCCTTGAATTCCATGGTGCGTGGTGGTTCGTTGGGTGGACGGCATCGAGGTGGGGAAGGATCCCCGGCAGCTACTAGGCCAGGGCCGCGTCGCCGTCGGCGTGCCGCAGCAGCGGCGTCACGGCCCATGTGGGGCCGCGGCGCTCGAAACGCAAGGGTTGGGCGTTGCCGAGCAGGCCGAGGTCGACGGGCACGCCCAGCAGGGCGGCCAGCGCGTAGAGCGTACCGCCGTGCGCCACCACCAGCACCGGGGCCGGCAGCCGCAGGGCGGTGTCGATGGCCTCGCGCGTGCGCGCGATGAACTGCGAAAGCGTCTCGCCGCCCTCGGGCTCGCAGGCCCAGTCGATGTTGGCGGACGAGGTGCCGATGAGCGCGCCGAAGTTGCGCTCGCGCAGCGTGGCCTGCGCGGCCGGCACCAGCTTGAGCGCGGTGGCCACCGCATAGGCGGTGTCGTTCGCGCGCCGCGCGTCGCTGCACACCACCGTGCGGATCGGCTCGCCCGCCAGCAGCGTGGCGGCGCGCGCGGCCTGCTGCAGGCCGAGCTCGCTCAGCGGCTCGTCCACCGCCTGGAAGATGCGCAGCGCGTTGCGGCCGGTCTGCCCATGGCGCAGGAAGTAGAAATGGTCGCAGTCGGGCGAGAGCGGCTGGTCCGCGGCGATGCTGATCAGCTGGTCGAGCCCGCTGGGTCTGGTGTGTGCGGGGGTAGCGGTCTGTGTCGACATGGATGGAAGGTGGTATCGATCGGTCAGTAGGCGAGCTGCAGCGGCGCGCCCACGCGCTGCGCCTGCACGTCGGCGCGGTGGAAGGGCAGCGGATGCCACTGCTTGGCCGCGAACAGCGGCAGCTGGTCGTAGGCGCGCGGCGAGGCGGGGTCACTGCTCTGGCCGTAGGTCAGCAGGCCCTGGGCGACGGGGCCGTTGGCGTCGAAGCTCACGACCTGCATGTAGCTGCTGCCGTAGTTGACGTTGTAGCCCTTCGGGTCGATCAGCGACTGGCCCTGCGACTCCAGCTTGTTGAGCACGCCCTCGAACTCGTCGCCGCCGTGCAGCGCGATCTTCTGGCCGCGCACCAGGCGCGACTGCGGCACGCCCAGCGGCACGTCGGCCGCGAAGCCGGCGGTGCGCAGGATGCCGACGGCCTCGCCCAGCGCCTTGAACACGGCCTCGCGCGTGGCCGGCGTGGCCATGTCGAGCCCGGCCGGCGTCGCCACCGGCTGCGCGGGGTCGAAGGGCAGGCGCCAGACCTTCGGGATGTCCTTGGCCTTGCGCCAGAACTCGCGGAAGAGCGGTGCGCCCTTCGAGTCGGCGTTGCTGGTGCGGTCCCAGGCTGAGAGCACGCGGCAGCCCAGCGCCTGGTCGGTGTCGAGCGCGCTGCCGGCGGCGCGGCAGGCTGCCTGCAGATCGTCCATCACCAGCATGCCGGCGAGGTTCCTGTCGCGGAAGATCACGCTGCGCAGCTCGGCCGCGCCCATGCGGTTGCCGGGCAGGCCGTCGGTGCCCGCCAGGCGGCTGCGGATCTCCAGGATGCCGCTGCGCGTGCGCAGCCGCTGCGGCACGCCGACGGGGCCCACCAGCGGCGAGATGCCCGCCGCCGGTGCGACGTCGGGGTTGCTGAGCCAGAAGCTGTCGTTGCTGTTCTGCACGTAGTCGGGCGTGACGAGCACCGGCATGCGTGCCGGCGCGATGATGCCGGGCGCGGCGGCGGCGCTGTCGCGGTTCCAGGCGCAGGCGCTGCGCGAGCCGTCGAGCACCGCCAGGCCGGCCGCGTTGAGCAGCGCTGCAGCGGCGGGCGAGGGCGCGCAGCTCCTGATCATCTCGGCCGACACGTCGGGCACCACCGACAGGTCTGCGTACATCGCGTTGCCCTCGCGGTCGGCGGCGATGGTGTTGATCCACGGCATGCCCTGGTTGCCCATGGCGGCACGCAGCTCTGTGACGTTGCGCGCCAGCGCCATCTTCATCCACGCGTCGGCCGATCGCACGTTGAGCGTGTTGGCGTCGCGGATGGCATAGGCCTTCTGCGCGGTCCAGCCCAGGCCGGCGCGCGGCAGCGAGATCACCGGGCCCCAGTCGGTGGAATAGAAGGTGTGCTGTACCTGGGGCGCGCTGCCGCCCGTTGCGGCGGCGGGCAGGGTCACGGTGCGCGCGAGCATCTTGCGCGGCTGCCCGTCGATCAGGTACGTGGTCGGATCGGCGGGGTCGAGCTTCAGTTCGTAGAGCGTGAAGCGCTTGCCGGTCGAGACGGTATGGGTCCAGGCCACGTCCTTGTTGAAGCCGATCGCCACCACGGGGCTCAGGCCGCCGGTCGCGCCCATCACGTCGAGCTTGCCGGGGATGGTCAGGTGCATCTGCCAGAAGCGGTTGGTGCCGTTCCACGGGAAGTGCGGATTGCCCAGCAGCAGGCCGCTGCCGTCCGGCGTGGCGTTGCGCCCGAAGGCCCAGCCGTTGGAGCCGAGCTCGCCGCCCTCGGGGTTGGCGTTGAAGCTGTGGCGGCCGATCTCGGCGACGGCTTCCTTCAGCTCGACCGGCGCGGCGCCAGTCTTCGCGCCGGGCGCGGGCGGCACTGCGGCCAGCACGGCGCCGGCCAGTGCGCCCAGGCCGCCCTGGATCATCGACATCTCGGTGGCGCGCGACAGGTCGGCGGCCGTCATCGGTCGCACCCATGGCTTGCCGCGACAGGCTTCGGGCAGGCCATTGGGGCCGGCGTCCTGCAGGTAGCGGTTGTAGCCGGCCACGTAGCCGCGCAACGCGGCCTGCACCTCGGGGCTGGTGGTGGCGCCCGCGCGTGCCAGCGCGGCGTCGTCCATGTGATAGCGGATGAACAGGTCGATCTGCGCGTTCGGCGCGCGGCCCAGGCCCAGCTCGCCGGTGTTCTGCGCGCCGAGGAACTGCGAGCGCTCGCCGCGCAGCGTGAGCAGGTGCTCGGCCGTCTGGCAGACGTTGTCCTGCGCATGCGCGTAGGCGCTGCCGTAGGCCAGGCCCTCGTAGTCGGGCGCGGTGATGTGCGCGATGCCGAAGGTGGTGCGCTCGATGGTCACGCTGCGCCCGCCGGGCGGCGGCGTGCTCGCGCAGGCGGTAAGCAGGGCGGCCAGGCCCAGCGAAAGGGCCGTGAGCGGAAACCGGGAGGGCGTGGTGTTCTTCGATGTCATGCGGGCGTCTCTCTTCTTGGATGGGAACAAGCAAGCCGATTAAAGGACGTGCCTTCGCCGCGCGTTGTCACCAGCGCGGCACGCCGCGCCGGGTTCAGCCGAACTTCATGCCCTTGGGACGGGCTTGCAGGCGGTGGATGTACGCATCGATCTTCGGGCGGTTCGAGCGGCCGCCGAATGCGCGGTGCCAGATGAACATCGAGCCGATCATCACGTCGGCCGCCGTGAACTGCGCCCCGAAGAGGTAGGGGCCGTCACCCAGCTCGCGTTCGACCGCGTCCTTGGCCGCCTCGAAGTCGGTCCAGCCGCGCGCGCTGTTGTTGCTGCGGATCTTCAGGATGGCGTCGCCCATCGCGGGCTCGAGCTGCGAGGTCGAATAGACCATCAGCGACAGGTAGCGGCCCCGCTCGGGCGAGCCGACGGGCGGCGCCAGCCGCTTGCCGGGAAACTTCTCCGCCACGTACATGCAGATCGCCGCGTTCTCGAAGATGCGCGTGCGGCCGTCGACCAGCGCGGGCAGCTTGCCGGCCGGGTTGATCTTGAGGAACTCTGGCGTCTTGTGCGCCTTCTCCCGGATGAGGGTGGGCACGATCTCGTAGTCGACGCCGGCTTCGTCGAGCATCCACTTCGCCACCTGCGCCCGGCTGTGCGGGTCGAAATACAGCTTCATGGTCATGGGTGTGTCTCCTGCGGCCTCGACGGGCGATCGGTCAGAACTTGGGAATGCGCAGCGTCTTGCTGATCATGAGTGTGCCCGAGAGCGCGAACAGCAGCGCCAGCGGATGCAGCTGCCAGGGCCCGACAACCCAGGCGCCACCCCAAACGTCGGCGCCGATGCGGCCCTGCCATGCGGCATACGCCAGCACGGCCACCAGCACCACGCTGGTCGGGATGGGCGTGCCCTCGAAGTACTTCACCTTGCCGGAACCGGCCGAAAGCGTCTCGGCCGTCACGTTGAAGCGGGCGAGCCGGCTCACGCCGCAGCAGACGAAGTAGACCAGGATGGCGCAGTCCCAGCCGCCATCGAGCCCCGCCGCGAAGCCGAGCGCCGCGGGCGCCACGCCGAAGGAGATCACGTCGGCCAGCGAGTCGAGCTCGCGCCCGAGGGCCGACTGCGTCTGCCGCCAGCGCGCGATGCGGCCGTCGAGCACGTCGAAGACGAAGGCCGTGGGCGCGAGCGCCGCGGCCCACATGAACTGCGCGAGCGAATGGCTCGCCATGAAGGCCATCGCCAGGAAGACCGCCCCAACGCCGCACGCCGCATTGCCGAGCGTGAACACGTCGGCGAGGTGGAACTCCCGGATCATCGAGAAATGCTTGCGGCCCGGCACGGGGGATGGTGTGGTCATGAAGAGCGAAGGATGAATAGGACTGGCTGGCGGCCGATGGACCGCACCTTAACCGAAGCGGCGGGCGCAGCCTGTAGTCGCGGTCCGACGCGCGGGCGCCGCCTGTCAGACAGGCCGGGGCAGGGCAGGACAGGCGTTCAGGCCTGCCGGTGCGCCTCGACGATGCGCGCGAAGCGGCCGAGCAGGCTGGCGGCCGCATCGGTGTCGACCACGCCATCGCGCAGCGCGGCCGCGTCGGCGCCCTTGGCGGCCAGCTCGCCGGCCAGCATGCCGATGTAGCCGCGCATGGCGTCGGCGCTGAATTCGGGGTGGAACTGCACACCCCAGGCGTGCCGGCCGACACGGAAGGCATGCACCGGCTCATGGTCGTTGCGGGCCAGCGGCACGGCGCCTTCGGGCAGGCGCAACGCGCTCTGCCAGTGCACCGCATGCGCGGGGAACTGCGCGGGCAGGCCCTGCAGCAGCGCGTCGGTGGCGGCGGCCTCGCCGAGCGTGACGGTGACGGTGCCGACTTCGGCGCCCTGCGGATGGTCGCCGGCTTCGCCGCCCAGGGCATGCGCGAGCAGCTGGTGGCCGTAGCAGATGCCCAGCACCGGCGTGTCGCGCGCGACCAGCTGCGCGAGCCAGGCGGCGGTGGCTTCGCTCCAGGGCTCGCGGTGCGACACCATCGAATGCGAGCCGGTGACCACTGCGCCGGCCACGCCGGCCGGGTCGGGCAGGGCGTCGCCCCGGCGCGGATCGATCACCAGCAGCGGCAGCGCGTGTTCGCCGAGCCCGTCGGCGATCCAGTGTTCGAAGTCGCCGCCCTGCTGCGCGCGCAGGGCCTCGAAGGTGCTTCCCAGCTTGACGATGACGAGGGGATGCGGTCGGGAGATGTCCATCCCGCGATCATGCCGCAGAGCGAAAGCTCGGTTTCAGCGGGCGGCTTCCCGGCTGTGCAGCAGGTCCATGAAGGCCCGGCTCACCGGCGAGGGCGAGCGGCCCGCCCGCGTCACCAGCCCGATGGGCCGCGACATGACCGGCCTCTGCAGCGGCACCGTCACCAGATCGTCGTTGTGCGCGAGCTGCAGCGCCAGCCGGGGCAGGGCTGTGATGCCCAGCCCTGCCGCGACCAGCGCGCCCGCGGCCGCCACGCTCGGGTACTCCAGCGCCGGCACCACCTGCAGCCCGCGCTGCAGGAAGGCCGCGTCGGTGATGGGGCGGATGCTGCTGCGGAAGCCGCTGGCGATGAAGGGCCGCGTCGCGAACACCGACCACGCGACCGAGGCTCGCGACGCGAGCGGGTCGTCGCGCCGGCACAGCAGCATGAACGGGTCGTCGATGAGATGTCGATAGAGCATCGGCTCCTGCGGCCCGGGACGCACGCTGATGCCGAAGTCGGCCTTGCCCTCGTCCACCGCGGAGCGCACCAGCTCCGCCGGCCCCTCGACGAACGAGAACGCCACCTGCGGATGGCTGCGGCGGAACTCGGCGATCGCATTGGGCAGCAGCGCCACGCCGGTCGATGGCAGCGCCGCGATGGTCAGGTGCCCGCTGCGTCCCTCCAGGAACTGCGCCAGCTCGCTGAACGAACTGTTGAAGTTCTCCAGGATGCGCAGTGCGATCGGCAGCAGCTCGCGCCCGGCGGGCGTGAGTTCGACATGCCGCGTGTCTCGGTCGAAGAGCCGCGCACCGGCCAGGTCCTCGACGATGCGGATGGTGCGGCTCAATGCCGGCTGCGACACGTGCAGCGCCGATGCGGCGGCGCGGAAGTTCGAGGTCTTCGCGACCTCGGCGAAGGCCTCCAGCTGCTGCAGCGTGATGTCGACTCGCAAGGCACTTCCTTCGGGATTGATCCGCTCAAGTTATCACAGATATAGGAACATTCGTCTTCCCGGATCAGTGAGCGGAGGCCAGACTTCGAGCCATCTACAACGGAGACAACCCCCTGCGGGGGCACGAGTCATGCAAGGAATTCTGGAAGGCATCCGGGTGCTCGAACTCGGACAGGTGCTGGCAGGCCCGTTCGCCGGCGCCATCCTCGCGGACCTTGGCGCCGACGTGGTGAAGCTCGAGCGCATCGAAGGCGGCGACGACGCGCGCCACATGGGCCCGGCGTTCCGGCACGGCGACGCGCTCAACTTCCACGTGTTCAACCGCGGCAAGAAGTCGGTGGCCATCGATCTCAAGAGCGCCGAGGGCATGGCCGTGTTCGAGCGGCTGGCAGGGGAGGCCGACATCCTCATCCACAACCTGCGCCCGGGCGTCACCGAGTCGATGGGCATCGACGGGCCATCGCTGTGCGCGCGCCATCCGCGCCTCGTCTACTGCGGCATTTCCGCCTTCGGCCATACCGGGCCGCTCGCCATTCAGCCGGGCTACGAGCCGCTCATCCAGGCCTTCAGCGGCCTGTCGAGCATCAACGGCGGACCGGACGACCCGCCCATGCGCACCGGTGCCTCGGTGTGCGACCAGGGCACCGGCATGTGGGCGGTGATCGGCGCACTGGCGCTGCTGCAGCGGCGCCATGTCACAGGCAGGGGCGGCGTGGTGAGTGCCTCGCTGCTGGAGACCGCGCTGGTCTGGACCGGCCAGAAGTCCGACGCCTATGCCAACGAGGGCCGCCAGCCCGATCGCCATCGATCGGGCCACCCCGGCTTCGTGCCCTACGAGGCTTTCGACACCGCCGACGCGCCGCTGCTGGTGTGCTGCGGGAACGACCGGCTCTTCGCCAAGTTCGCGCACGAACTCGGCCGCGACGACTGGATCGCCGACGAGCGTTTCGCCACCAACCGCATGCGGCTGCGTCACAAGGCCGAACTGCTCGCACAGATCGGGACGCTGCTGCGCGCAAGCACCCGCGACGAGTGGAACGCGCGTTTCGCCGCGGCCGGCGTTCCCTGCGCGCCGGTGCACACGCTGCCCGAGGCCATCGCGCATCCGCAAGTCGAGGCGCTCGGCATGCTGCAGGGCGTGCCGGGAGAAGACTTCAGGCTCACCGCGCTGCCGTTGTCGATCGATGGCCAGCGCCCGTCGCACCGCTCGGTCGCGCCGCGGCTGGGCCAGCACAACGCGGAATTCGGCGCGCCCGCCGTGCCGTCGAAGGAAGGGAGCACCCGTGCCTGATCTGCCGCGCCGCGTCCATCTGCACGAGGAAGGCCCGCGCGAGGGCTTCCAGATCGAGGCCGGCCCCATCGCATCCGCCGACAAGGTGCGCTTCATCGAGGCGCTGGCCGAAACCGGGCTGGAGGAGGTGCAGTGCGTCTCCTTCGTGAACCCCGAGCGCGTGCCCGGCATGGCGGACGCCGAGGAGGTCGCCCGGGCCATCCGCAAGCGCGAGGGCGTGCGCTACACCGGCCTGTGGCTCAACCTGCGCGGCATGCAGCGCGCGATGCGCACGCAGCTCGACATCGAAGGCACCATCGGCACCAGCGCGTCGGAAGCCTTCTCGGTGCGCAACAACGGCAAGGGCTTGGACGCGCTGCGGGAGTCGCAGCGCGAGACGCTGGCCTTCTGCGTCGACCACGGCGTTGCGGTGACGCGCGGCATCGTCACCACGGCCTTCGGCTGCAATCTCGAAGGCGCGATCGCCCCGGCCACCGTGGTGGAGCGCGTGGCGCAGATGCTCGAGGTGATGGCCGAGTTCGGCCTGCACCTGCCGATCCTGCGACTGGCGGACACCGTGGGCTGGGCCCAGCCCAACGCCATCGCCTCGGTGGTGGGCGCGGTGCGCGAGCGCTGGCCCGATCTGCGGCTGGGCCTGCACCTGCACGACACGCGCGGCACCGCGATGGCCAATGCGCTCATGGGCCTGCAGATGGGCATCGACACCTTCGACAGCGCCTGCGCCGGCCTGGGCGGCTGCCCGTTCGCAGGCCACACCGGAGCGGCCGGCAACATCTGCACCGAGGACCTGGCCTTCATGTGCGAGGAGATGGGCATCGAGACCGGCGTGGACCTCGATGCGCTCATCGGCTGCGCGCGCATGGCCGAGGAGATCGTCGGTCACCCGCTGCCGGGCAAGCTCATGCGGGCGGGCACGCTCAGGCGCTTCCGCCACTGATCGCTGCCGCCATCTGGCGAGCCGAAGAAGAAAACAAACCACAGAAAGAGACAACACCGTGCAGACCTTCGCTTCCCGACTCCGCGCAGCCACGGCGCTCTGCGCGGCCGTGCTGACCATCGCCTCGGCCCATGCCCAGCCGTACCCCGCCAAGCCCATCACCATCGTCGTGCCCTTCGGCGCCGGCAGCGGCACCGACCAGCAGGCGCGCAGCATGGCGCAGGCGCTGGGCGCCGAGTACAAGGTGCCGGTCATCGTGGACAACCGCGCCGGCGCCAGCGGCTTCATCGCCGCGCAATACGTGGCCAAGGCCGCGCCCGACGGCTACACCGTGCTCATGACCACCAACACCACGCACGCGGCCAACGAACACCTCTTCAGGAAGCTGCCCTACGACCCGGTGAAGGATTTCACGCCGGTCACGCTGCTGTCCAAGGGCCACATGCTGCTGCTGGTGAATGCCGATTCGCCGATCAAGTCGGTGGCCGACCTCATCGCGGCCGCAAAGAAGTCGCCTGGAAAGCTCAACTTCGGCAGCGGCAGTTCGTCCAGCCGTGTGGCCAGCGAGTTGCTCAAGCAGATGGCTGGCATCGATGTGGTGAACGTGCCCTACAAGAGCAATCCTCTGGCCATCACGGACCTGCTGGGCGGGCAGGTCGATTTCATGTTCGCCGACGCGCCGACGGCGCTGCCGCAGGTGAGAAGCGGCAAGCTGCGCGCGCTGGCCGTCAGCGGCAACAAGCGGCTCGAGGCCGTGCCCGCGCTGCCCACCGTGGAGGAGGCCGGCGTGAAGGGCTACGACATGTCCTACTGGACGGCCGTTTACCTCCCGCCAGGCGCACCGGCCGCCATCACGCAGAAGCTCAACGAGATGATGGTCAAGGTGTCCGCTGCGCCCGCCGTCGTCGCCTATCAGGCCACCACCAGCGGCGAAGCAGCCACCAGCACGCCAGAGGGGCTGGCCCGGTTCCAGGCGGCGGAATCGCAGAAGTGGGGGCAGGTGATCCGCGCGGCCGGCATCCAGCCGGAATGACGACGCCACGGGTGGGGCCGGGTGCGGGGGGCTCGCAAGCGGATCGGGGTAGGGCTACAGTCGGCCTGTTTCCAATCCTTTCCGGGCAACCGACCCATCCGATGCGTTCCCTGGCCATCTTCCTGTCGATCTCCGCCGCTGCGCTCGGTGCGCACGCCGCCGAGGTGGTGCGCTGCACCGATGCCAGCGGGGCCGTGTCGTACACGAACGTGGCCTGCCCGCCGGGCAGCAAGCAGTCGCGGCAGGTGCCGATCCTCGAATCGCCTCCGCCCGACCCGGCCCGGCGCGACTACACGCCGCCGCAGGCCTCGCCGACACCTCCGGTCGCGCCGCCGAGCCGGGTGGCGGGCAATCCGCCCTCCGGACCGGCCATCATTCCGCGCTATCCGGAAGAGAGCCTGCCGCAGGCCGCGGCGGATCCGCCGGGTGTGGTGATCCTGAGCCCCGACCCGTACTACGACGGCGTGCGCCCCATCCGCAGGCCGCGTCCGCCGCATGCGCAAGACCCCGGTCCGCCGCCCGGCCAGCGGCCTTGCCAGAACCTCGCCGGCATCAAGCGCAACAACTGCTGAAGACCGACCGGATGAGTGCTGGGGACGAACAGGAGGCCGGCAGTGCGCCGTGGGTCGTGCATTGCGACGGCAGCGCCATGCCCAATCCGGGCCGCATGGGCATCGGTGCCGTCATCACCGCGCCGGACGGCAGCCGCCACACGCTCTCGCAGGCCACGCACACCACGGGCTGCAACAACGAAGCCGAACTGCTGGCGCTGACGCTCGCGCTGCGGGACCTCCGCGAGCGCGGTGCGACGGCGGTGCGGGCCTACAGCGACAACAGCATCCTGGTCGAGCAGCTTGGCGCGACCGGGCCCGAGCCCGCACCCATCGTCCGCCTGGCCGGCCTCTTCGACGAAGCGCGTGCACTGCTGGGCAGCTTCGACGACGTGCGCCTGCACTGGATTCCGCGCCATCGCAACGGCGAGGCCGACGCACTGGCGCGCGCCGCCTTGGGGTTCGGCCCCAAGCCGCCACCGCGCCGGCACCACAAGCGCCGGTAGGCGCCGACGGGTTCCGGAAAAGGGAACCCGTGCCGGAGCCCCTATCATCACGCGCCATGACAGAAGCCACCTCCCGCCCACCTCTCCCCGACCATCTCTCCATCGACCCGCGCAGCCCGCACCACGTGGCTGCCGCCTTCGAGCACGACATCGGCATCCGATTCAACGGCAAGGACCGCCTCGACGTCGAGGAATACTGCATCAGCGAAGGCTGGATCAAGGTGCCCGCCGGCAAGACGCTCGACCGCAAGGGCAAGCCGCTGCTGATCAAGCTCAAGGGCGCCGTCGAGGCGTACTACAAGTAAGAGACACGGCCGCTCATCGCCACTGCAGAAGCAGCGACCAGGGCTGCCGGCTCATGTGGCGATCGATGCAGCCCGGCATGCCCGGAGAGCATCCCTCGGGCAGGTAGCTCGGGTCCAGCCACCGCGTGCCCGGCGCGAAATCGAGCCGGCGCCGCGTGACCGACTGCAGCACGTTGCCGCCCACGGTATCGAAGCCCGTGGCATCCACCGCCACCACCACGTCGCAATGCATGGGAAGCGGCTCGCCGCCGGTGGTCCGCGCGGCCAGCACCTCGCCGATCTTGTCGAAGGTGTCGAGCTCGGCGCCTGTTCCGCGCGCTTGGCAGACCAGGTCGCCGACGCGCGGCGGCGTGCGCCTGAGGTCACAGGCCCGCAGCGCATAGCGCGTGCCGCGGCCGAAGCCTTCGTCGACACCGGCCTGCCACGCGGCTCCCGCGTAGTCGGCATGTGCTTCGGAGAACACGAATTCCTCTTCGGCCAGTCCGGCCTGCCGTGCCAGCCAGCTGATGAAGGCTGCGGACCAGGGCGTGTCGATCACCGCGGTGCGTGCCAGCGCTGCCTGCACGGCGCGCAGTTCGGATGAATCCAGCCCCTCGTCGGGACCCACGCCCATGCCTTGCAGGCGTCCGGCCGTCGCCTCGTTCAGCGCCTGCATCAGCAGATGGCGGTCGGCCGGCCGCAGGGCGCCAAAGCGCACCTGCGAGGGCAGCCGCGGGTCGACCGCTTTCCAGTAGCCCAGCACGCGCTGCCAAGGCGCGAGGCCGGGCACGGTGCGGCGCGTGTCCTCGGCTTCGGAGTCGCCGGCCTCGGTCATGCGGCCTTCGGCGTCCATCGCCTGGCCGCCGAACGCTTCGTGCTCCTGCATGGCGAAGCTGGCCATGGCGAGGGCGCGCGCGGGTGGCGGGACCTGCGTAGCGGTGTCGAGGCAGACCGGCGCGGCGAGCGCCGGCACAGGCATCAGGGCGCCGCACAGCAGCGCTGCACGCAGCGAAGAAGAAAGAACAGGGAGCTTGGCGGAGGCGTCGTGTCGCGGCATGTGGTCGCACAGCATAGCCCGGCGACCGCGTGCCGGCATGCCTTCAGTTGCCGTCGGGCGTGCCGGTATCGAACAGGCTGCGCGCACCGTCGTTGGAGGCGGTGATGGCGGCCCTGGCCCATGCGCGCATCGCGGTCTCGTAGGCGGAAACGGCGGTGAGCGACGAGCGCTCGCCGGCCATGGCACTGGCGAGCGCCGCGGCGTCCCGCAGCGCCGTGTTGGCGCCGACGCCTCCGGCGGGGCTCATGGCGTGGACCGCGTCGCCGAGCAAAGTGACGGGACCGGGGCTCCATGCCGCGATTTCCGGCGGCGAGCTGCGCACCGGCAGCACCGCGAGGGTGCGGATGTCGCCCTGTGCGAACAGCGTGCGAAGCCGGGGATGCCATTGCCGCACGACCGCCTCGACGAGCGCGGGCAGCCGTGCCTGATCCGGCAGTTGTCCGGGACCCAGCCCGAGCCTTGCGCGAGGACCGATGAACGCCCAGTAGAGATAGTCGTCGACAGGCCCCAGCGAGCAGGCGGGTGCAAGCGTCGCCGCCATGGCTGGCAACGGCTGCTGGAACAGCATCGGGTCCAGGATCACCGCGAAGCCGTCGGCGAAGACCACGGAAGTGCCCGCCCAAAGGTCCGCGCCGAGGCTCTCGCGCAGTGCGGCGGTCGCGATGGTCTTGCCGTAGATGCAGGCTGCGCCGGTGTCGACGGGCTCGGCGCCGGGAGCGAGCTGTCTGCGCACGGCCGAGTTCGCTCCGTCGGCGCCGACCAGCAGCGTCGACCTCGCTTCCCTGCCGTCCTCGAAGACGATCCGCACGTCGTTGTCGTCGAGGGCCTCGAAGCGGCGGAAGGCCCTGCCGAAGTGCACGCGGCCTTCCAGTCCGCACAGCAGGATCTCCCGCAGCGTCTGGCGGTTCGCGCTGAGATCGTGGGGTCGGGAAGGCGCATTGCCGGAGTCAGTGGCGCGCCAGCTTCTGGCGGGGCGTCCTGGCACCGGCTCCAGGTCGCTGCCGACAAACCGGACGCCGCCCGAGCTGCCGCCACAGCTGCGCCGGAACAGTTCGTAGAGCTCCGGCGACAGGCACCGCGCCAGCGCGGCCTGCCCGTCGGCGTCGACCCTGATCCGGTAGCCCTGGCTGCGGCTGGCGGCAGCCGGATCACGCTCGTAGACGTCGAAAGCAATGCCCGCGCGCCGCAGGCCCTGGGCGAGGCAGAGGCCGCCGAGGCCCGCGCCGATGATCGAGACATGTGATTGCTGCTGCATCCGTTGTTTCTCCTTCATTCGAGGCTAAGTGCCGGATGCTGTGGCCTGATAATTTCATCGGGACGAAAAACAATGAGAAACGGCCAACATCGACCAACGTCGGCCCGAGCGGGCACGAGCGCATCTCCCGACCCCAGCGAGCGTGCCGACGGGCCGGTGCTCTTTGCCTTCTGGGGCAGCGACGAGCCTGAAAGCGAATTCCGGCTCGGCACCCGCGAATACGACTGGCACAGCCACGTACGCGGTCAGCTCTTCTGCATCGATCGCGGATTGGTGCGCGTGCGCACCGCGCGCGGCGCATGGCTGCTGCCGCCGCACCGCGCCGGATGGATTCCGCCCGGTGTCGATCACAAGGTGAGCGTAAGCGGCGCCCTGAGCGGCTGGGGCGTGATGCTCCGGCCCGACGCCGGCACCGGCCTTCCGGATGAACCCTGCGTGATGGGCGTCGGCGAGGTGCTGCACGCCCTGGTGCGCCGCGCCGCCAGCTGGAGCGGCAGCGAACATCTGCAGCCCGAGCAGGAGCGCCTGGTCGCGGTGCTGCTGGACGAGATCCGGCTCGGCCCGCGCGAACCGCTCGGTCTGCCGATGCCGACCGAGCGCCGTCTCGTGACGATGGCCAATCTCCTGATCGAGCATCCGGAAGACCCGCGAACGCTCGACGAGCTCGCGGCATGGGCAGGTCTCTCGGCACGAAGCGCGCGCCGCCACTTCGTTGCGCAGACGGGCATGAGCTTCATCCAGTGGCGCCAGCAGGCGCGGCTTGCGACGGCACTCGAGAGGCTTGCCAACGGCGAGTCCGTCGCGGGCGTCGCCGATGCGCTCGGCTATGCGACGCCGAGCAACTTCATCGCGATGTTCCGCAAGGCCTTCGGGGAATCGCCCGGCCGCTATTTCTCGCGGCGAGGTGGCTGAGCTCGCCGCTCAGCGCCGGCATCAGGCCAGTATCACCCGCTCGCAGGCCTTGCGCAGCCCCGAAAGGCCGGGCAGTTCTCGCGCCTTGGCGTCGGTGACGACCACGTCGACGTCCGCCGTGCGCGCGTAGGTCACGCGGCTGGCCTGGCCGATCTTCGCGTGGTCGGCCAGCAGTACCAGCTGCTGCGCCTGCTCGGCCATGGCGCGTGCGACGGTGGCCTCGTGGTGCTCGAAGCTCATGGCCCCGTGCTTCGCATGCAGGCCCACGGGCGACAGCAGCGCGATGTCGGCGCGGTAGCGGTGGATGGCTTCCACCGTGGTGTCGCCGAAGGTGGCCTGCGCCTTCACGTCGATCTGGCCGCCCAGCAGGATGGTCTGATTGCCGGTGAGCCGGCCTTCGCCCGCGCCCGCGAGCTTGAGCGCGATGCTCAGCGAATTGGTGATGACCGTCATGCCGCTGAGCGTGGCGATCTCTTCCGCGCAGATCGACATGGTGCTGCCAGCGTCCATGAAGATGGTCTGGCCCGGCTGCAGCAGGGCGACAGCGGCCTTGGCGATGGCGCGCTTCTCGCGCTGCCGCGCCACCAGCCGCACCGCCAGCGGCGGTTCGGGCTCCGCCTTGACCGCGACTGCGCCGCCGTGCACGCGCCGCAGCTCGCCCAGGCTCTCGAGTTCGACCAGGTCGCGCCGCACCGTTTCGCGCGACACGGCAAGGTCCTGGACGATGCGCTCCACGCTCAGCCGCGAGAAGGTGGCCAGCAGGCTGCGGATACGCAGGAATCGTTCTTCTTGGAGCATGGAAACGCGGCTTGAGGGAAGAAGTGAAAAAGGCGGCGTCGCGAGACGGCCGCCCCGGGCAGGCGCGAAAGCCGCGCCATTGTGCCCGTGTGCCCGAGTACGCCCGTGCGGGTGCGCGATCAATCGACCGCACACCCGCACGCCTATGCCGCCCTCAGAGGTCGGTCAGGCCCATGGCCGGGTCGCTCACCGAGTGCCTGCCGGTTTCCACGCGGCCGGCGAAGCGGCGGTAGAAGGCCGGGTCGGAGTCGCAGGTGACTGCGAAGTCGTACCACTGCCCGCTGCTGGCCAGCACCCAGGCCTGCTCGGCCTTGGCGCCGCCGTTGACCGTGGCGGTCCACGGGCCGTCGTCGCGGTAGGCCTTGGCGCGCAACGTGAACTTCGCGGCACTGCTGCCGCCGTTGAGCATCTCCACCGAGACGTTGCCGTTGGTCACGTCGTAGCACACGCGCACCTCGGGGTTGGGCGAGCCGCCGGCGCGCAGCTTGTTGAGGTCGCCCTTGAAGTGGCGGTGGAAGCCGTTCGGACCGAGCACCCAAAGGTCGTAGAAGCCGCTGTTGTCGCTGGCGGGGTTCCAGGTGTCGTCGAGCTGCTTGCCGGGTTCGACCATGTAGCGACGGGGCAGGCGGTCGAGGTTGAGCTTGTCGTACACATGGAACACGGCAGCGGCCTTGCCGCTGTTCTTGAAGATCAGCCGCATCTGGCCGTTGACGGCATCGGCGCGGCCGCTCACGTGCAGCTCGTAGGGCAGGGCGCGCGAGGGGCGCGTGCCGGTGGCCTGGCGGGGCAGTTGCGGGTCGAGGGGCAGCGCCACCTGTGCGAGCGCCTGCTGGTCGGCACGCAGCTTGTCGGCTGCGTCCCTGGTGGTGCGCCCTGCCAGCGTGGGCAGCGCTTCGCTGTTGGGCGTCGCGAAGTTGAACGCGCTCGTGAGGTCGCCGCACACCGCACGGCGGAACGGCGAGATGTTCGTCTCCTTCACACCGAAGCGCGCCTCGATGAAGCGCAGCACCGAAGTGTGGTCGAAGGCCTGCGAGTTGACCCAGCCGCCGCGGCTCCAGGGCGAGATGACGTACATCGGCACGCGCACGCCGGGTCCGTAGACGCGGCCGTCGGGTGCGGGCTGACTGCTGGTGCCCGGCGGCTTCGGGTGGGTGAAGCGTTCCACGGCGAGGTCGGACTCGGGCAGCGTGGTCTTGCCGGCCATCGTGCCGTCGGGGTTGAGCGAGGGCGCTGCCGGCGAGGGATAGTGGTCGAAGTAGCCGTCGTTCTCGTCGAAGTTGATGAGCAGCACGGTCTTGCTCCACACCTCGGGCACGGCGGTGAGCGCGTCCAGCGCCTGCTGGATGTACCAGCCGCCCTGCACGGGGCTCGACGGTCCGGGGTGCTCGGAGTAGGTGGCCGGCGCGATGATCCACGACACCTGCGGCAGCTTGCCGTTCTTGATGTCCTGGCGGAACTGCTCGAGGAAGCCGCCGTCGGGCATGGTGTTGGCGATGCCCTTGTAGAGCGGGTTGCCTGCATCGTCGCTGGCCGGGTCGTAGGCGGGCGACGCCGTGTCGTTGCTCACCGGCTTGCCCGAGGCCTCGTTGGCCTGGCGGTATTGCTTGAAGCCCGCCAGCGGATTGTCGGTGAAGTTGTCGGGCATGTTCTGGTAGATGAACCAGCTGACCTTAGCCTCCTGCAGGCGCTCGGGGTAGGTCTTCCACTCGTAGCCGCTGGTCGAGGGGCCGATGTCGTCCCATTCGTTGACGACCGAGGCCACGCCCGCGACGCCCGTGCCGACCTGGCCCGAGGGGCCGTTGGTGCCGGTCCAGTGGAACATGCGGTTGGAGTTGGTGCCCGTGTGCATGCTGCAGTGATAGCCGTCGCACAGCGTGAAGGCGTTGGCCAGCGCGAACTGGAAGGTGACTTCCGCTTCCTTGAAGTAACCCATCGACGCGTTGTTCTTGTAGCGCGGCCACTGGTAGGCGCGGCCGCCGTCCCAGGCGTTCTGGCCGTCGCTCCACGAATGCGGCGTGCCGCTCACGCGCTGGGCGTTGCCTTTGCGGCTGTCGAGGTGGTAGGGCAGGATGACCTTGCCGTTGGCATCGCTTTGCTGCCACACGTTCAGGCCCTTGGGCAGCGGAATGGTGAAGCGGTCGCCGAAGCCGCGCACGCCCATGAGGGTGCCGAAGTACTGGTCGAAGGAGCGGTTCTCCTGCATCAGGATGACGATGTGCTCGACGTCCTTGATCGTTCCGGTGGCGTTGTTGGCCGGAATGGCCAGCGCGCGGCGGATGCTGGGGGGAAAGGCCGAGAGTGCGAGGGCGGCGGCGCCGGTGGTGGCGGTGCCGGTGAGGAACTTGCGACGTGAATTCGTCATGGGTTTGTTCTTCTCTTGTTGAGGCATGGCTTGTGCTTGATGTGGGGCTCAGGGTGCGCAGCTCTTCACGGGAGCGGCGCCGGTATCGGGTTGCGTGGGCGTGGCAGGCGTGGTGGGCGTGCCCGGAGTCGTCGGCGTGCCGCCGAAGAAGCCGCTGCCGCCACCGCTGCCGCCGCCGCAGGCGGACAGGACGCAGGCCAGGGCGAGCGCGGGTGCGAGCCGCGCGAGAAGAGACGAGTGAAGTTGCATGGTTGATGTCCTCTGTGGGCGTTGTTGTCTTGGGGCTGAAGGTGATCTGGGCTCAGGGCAGGCTCGACAGCGGCTGGCCCGACTTGAAGATGCTGTTGAGCTCGGCGCTCGTGAGCGCACGGTGCCAGATCGCGAAGTCGTTGAAGTCCATGGCGCCGCGCGGCGAACTGCTCTCGCGCTGGTAGTAGAGGCCGGTGCCGTCCTCGTTGAGGCCCAGGCCGTTGCCGAGGCCGCCGAGCTTGTCGACCAGCGCGGTGGTGATGGCGGTGCTGTTCGTCTGCACGCCGCGCACGGGGTCCATCACGTAGCCGCGCATGGTGAGCGCCGCCTTGTCGATGACCACCGCCACGTAGGCCCACTGGCCTGCGCTGAGGCTGTAGCCGTTGCTGTCCGCGCGCGCGCTGCCCGTGCCGACGTTGAAGCGGATCTCGCAGCTGCCGAACAGGCCGATGGCCAGGCCCGCGTTGCCGCCGGTGGTGTAGTTCTTGTTGCCGATCACCGTGCCGCCGTTGCTCACCCCCTGGCTGCAGGTGGTATCGGTGCGCACCCAGAACCCGATGGTGAATGCCGTGACCGCGGCGTTGGTGGTGACGTCGTTGTTCTGCACGAGCCGGTAGCCGGCCATGCCGCTGGCGTTCTTCACCGTGCTGTCGACGCGCAGCGCCTTGGCCTTGTAGGGCGCGCTGTATCCGTCGTCGACCAGCGAACCGCCGTTGGCGTCGGACGCCCACGGCGCTAGCGTGGAGGCGTTCTTGGTGTCCACGCCGGGCAGGGCGTCGAGCGGGTAGTAGTTGACCAGTCCGTTCGCCAGCGTGGGTGCAAGCGTCACCGGCGCCTCGGGCGCGACATACGAGATCTGAGCCGCAAGCGCCACGCTGGCTTCGCCCGCGACGACCGTGTACTGGAAGGCGTAGAGCCCGTCGCTCGCCGCGACGATGGGATCGGTGTAGGCGGTGGAGCCGGCCGGCAGCGTGGCCACTACCTTGCCGTCGCGCAGGACCTGCACCGCGGCGCTGGTGTTGCCGGCAAGGGTCCACGAGAGTTCGATGCTGCGCTTGTCCGCGCCGGTCTTCGCTGCAAGGCTGCGCAGCGAGGTGCTGGCCTGCAAGGCCTGGCCGGCGAAGCGGTAGTCCGTCGCCGCAGGCAGCGCGCCGAGGTGGCGCAGCACCGTCGGCGCGATGTCGGTGGCGGCAGCGAGCGCGAGCAGCGTGGCATCTGCCGGAGCAGCAGCGCCGACGCCCGGCAGGGCTGCCAGGGTCTTGTTGCTCGCGATGAAGACCGTCTTGTTGCCGTTGTCCTGCACGCCGGTGGCGCTGCCGAAGGCATCGAGGCCATGGCCCGTGGTGAGGATCACCAGCCAGTCTTCCTTCGGGTCGTTGGCAGAGCGCTGTGCGACGCGTGCGAGCAACTGGCCGATGCCTGCCGCGGTGTCGGCGATCGAGCGCTGGTAGGCGTCGCTCTTCAGGCCGTTGCCCGCGGCTGCTGCCGGTGCGCCGTACTGCGCCACCAGCAGGTCGTAGCCGGCGTCGATGAGCTGCGAGGTGCGGTCGGTGACACAGGCGTCGGCACCCGCGCAGTCGATGGCGCTGTCCACGGTGCCGGCTTCGTTCGCCAGCAGCAGCGGGTAGAGCAGGCTCGAGGTGACCGATGCCGTCCTGTAGCCGGCCGCCTTGTTGTTCTGCCTGGCGAGCGCGAAGACGGAAGGTGCGAGCTTGACGTCGATGCGCTGGTCGGCCGTGTCCCAGCGCACGCCGTGGCGCTGTGCCCAGGTGCCGGTCATCAGCGTGGCCCAGCCGGGGCCGTCGGTGGTGCGCTGCTCGCTCGGTGTGCCGTTGGCGCCGCCGGTCCAGGCCGGCGCAACGCGCAGCGATTGAAGGGCCGGGACCTTGTTCTGCGCCATCGCATCGCGAAGCGCCGAATGCGTGAAGCCGTCGATCTCCACGACCAATGCCTTCGGTCCCCTCTTGCCCTGGTTGACCGGCGGCGGCGCGTTGCTGCTGCCGGCGCTGCCACCACTGCCGCTGCTTGCCGGTGGGGTACCGACGAGCGGGAAGCTCGCGCCGCCACCTCCACCACCCCCACCGCAGGCCGCAAGAAGCAGCAGCGTGCAAGCGCTTCCCCACGCACGCGCATGGCGAGCGTTCAATCCTCTGATCATGATTCCCCTCGAAGTGTTGAGATGCCGACCCGTGGCTCCGACCATGGGCTTGCGTGTTCCCGCATGTGGTTGTGCAAGGAAATGCATTTGCAACAAAACGCACAAATGCTCCGAATGCCTCAAATATTGAGCTTCGCGGGTGACAACGGTTTGACAGGATCGTGAAGGTCGACGGCCAAGAAAAACGGGGCCCGAAGGCCCCGTGGAGAGAAATGCAAGAGAAGGGATTGGGCGAAAGAGCGCGCAGCCTCAGTCGATGTGCGCCTCGTACTCCTGCCCGAGCGCGAGCAGATTCGTCCAGAAGCCCTGCGGCTTGCCGCCCGCCAGGGTTTCGATGAGCACGTCGACATGCGCGTGCCAGCCGCTCGCCACGCTGAGCATGCCCTTGCGGCTGGCCAGCCGGCTGTGCGTGAGCACGAGCCGCGTGGTGTCGCCCTGCGGCGTGAGTTCGAAGGTGACTTCCGATGGTGCCGCGCCTCCCTCGTTCCAGCTGATCGCCAGCAGCCTGGGCGGCTCCATGCGCAGGAGCCGCGACTTCTGCAGGATCGGTTCTCGGCACTCGGCAAAGCGATCGGGCGCCACTTCACCGGTGAGGCTGGTGTGGTCGAAGCGCAGTTCGAAGAGTTCGCCTGGCACCGGAGGCAGCGCGCCGCCGGCCAGCCAGGTGGCGCGCTTGTCGGAGTCGGCGAGGTAGGCCCATACGCGCTCGATGGGCGCGGGCAGGATGCGCTCCATGCGCAGGGTAGTGGCGTCGACCTGGGTGCCCAGGTTGTGCTTGGTCGTCATTTGCTGATGCTCCTTGGGTTGGATGGGGGAGAAACGCTCACTTTCGGGCCTGCGAATCGCGCCGCAGCTCCTGCTCCAGCGCGTCGAGGCGATTGCTCCAGAAGCCTTCGTAGTAGCGCAGCCATGCATCCGCCATGGCCAGCGCCTCCGGCTCCAGCCGGCAGACATGCGCGCGGCCCTGCACGGTGCGCGACACCAGGCCCGCGCGCTCCAGCGTCTTCACGTGCTTGGACGCCCCGGCGAAGGACATGTGGAAGGGCGCGCCCAGTTCGCCCACGCTGCACTCGCCATGGGACAGCAGTTGCAGCATCGTGCGGCGCGTGCTGTCGGCAAGGGCGTGGAACACGGCGTCGAGCCGTTCGTCTGCGAGTTCTAGCTCAACCATGTGGTTGAATATAGACGCGATCCCGCTGATGTTCAACCAAATAGTTGAATAATGATGTCCGTTACACCGGATACACCCGGGACGGGAAACGCCGGCATCAGGCTGGATCGTGGCAGGGGGCGCTCCTAGGATTCGTTTCGTTCCATCCACTCGCAAAAAGAAAGAGAAAACGAAATGACATCTCCCATCCAGCGCCGCACCCTGTTGCTCGCCGCCTCCGTCCTGCCGCTTGCCGGCGCCTGCACAGCGTGGTCGGGCGCGGGCTCCCAGTCTTCCGCCGAAGCGCAGCTCGCCGAGCTGGAGCGCGCATCGGGCGGTCGCCTGGGCGTGGCCGGCTTCAACACGGGCAGCGGCGTGCGCCTGCAGCACAGGGCGCACGAGCGCTTTCCTCTGTGCAGCACCTTCAAGCTGATGCTGGCCGCTGCGGTGCTCGAGCGCAGCACCAGGGACGGCAGCCTGCTGTCGCGCAACCTGAGCTACGGCAAGGGCGACCTGATCGACCATTCGCCGATCACCGAGAAGCATGTCGCCACCGGCATGACGGTAGCCGCCATGTGTGCTGCCACCATCCAGTACAGCGACAACGCCGCGGCCAATCTGCTGCTGAAGGAGCTGGGCGGCCCGGCCACGGTCACCGCCTTCGCGCGCGGCATCGGCGACCAGACCTTCAGGCTCGACCGCACCGAGCCCGAACTCAACACCAGCATCCCGGGCGATCCGCGCGACACCACCACGCCGTCGGCCATGAGCGACAGCATCCAGCGCCTCGTGCTCGGCGACGCACTGGGCGCGGTGCAGCGCGATCAGCTCAAGACCTGGCTGCTGGGCAACACCACCAGCACCGAGCGCTTCCTGGCGGGCGTGCCGGCGGGATGGAAGGTGGGCGACAAGACCGGCTCGGGCTCCTATGGCTCGACCAACGACGTCGGCGTGCTGTGGCCGCCGGCCGGTGCGCCCATCGTGCTGTCGGTGTACCTGACCTTCCCGCAGAAGGATGCGAAGGGCCGCAACGACGTGATCGCCTCGGCCGCGCGCATCGCTGCCACCGCGCTGGCGGGTTGAGGACCTGCGGCGTCAGCGCAAGCCGAACAGTCCGGCCGCGTTGCCCCAGGCGATGCGCTGCGCCACGTCCTCCGGCAGGTCGCCGAGCCAGACCCGGTAGCCGCGCATCGTTTCGTCGTAGCTGCTCCAGCGCTGGTTGATCCAGGTGTCGGAGCCGACCATGAAGCGGCCCGGGTGCTTGAGGATCAGCGCGCGCCATTCGGGGCAGAGCCTGCCGCCTTCGCAGGTCAGCCCCGGCCTGTACGAGAGCTCGCCCATCAGCAGCGGATAGCGCTCCAGCATCGCCTGCACCCGCTCCACCGGCGTGCCGCCGATGCCCGTGTGGGCCCAGATGAGGCGCAGCGACTGTCCCTTCGAAGGCGCATTCGCCATCAGCAGGTCGACCGCCACGTCGTCGACGTGCGCGAGCACCGCGAGCTTCTCGCGCTCCGCCAGCGCGACCAGCTTCTTCGCGACCGGACCGTTGGCGTTGGCGCTCTCGTAAAGGTGGAACTCGCCCAGGCCGCGATAGGGGCCGCTGGCCGTGCCGCGCGCAAGCTCGGCTTGCACCATCTCGTAGATGGTCTCGTCGCGGAACCAGTTGGTGTAGTCGTCGCGGTTGCGGTAGAGCCGCACGAAGGGCACCACCGTCACGCCCGCCGCACGCGTCTCGCGAGCTGCCGCCAGCGTCTGCGTGCCGGCATTGGGGCGCGAGTTCGCGATGATCGCCTTCACGTCGTTGCGCTGCATGCGCGCCAGCGCCTCCGAGGGCGGGAAGGGGCCGGTGTTGCCATCCCAGGCTTCCTGGTTGTAGTGCAGGTGCGTGTCGAACAGAGGGCCCTTGTACGGAGCCGGCGTCCCCTGGGCGAACGCCGTGCCGGCGGCCAGGAGCATGGCGATGGCGGATGCGGCGGCTCTCATGCGTACCCCTCGTGATGAAAGGAGCCGGATTATCCGGGCCTGGAGGCGATGCCGGGCGCTAGAGCTTCTTCCAGGTGAGGCCATCGGCCGAGCGATAGGTGCCGCCGCTGGCGCAGCAGCCGCCCGCGCCGAAGGCACGTCGACCGAGCCTTGCCGTGACCTGCCCCGCATCGAAGCTCAGCGACTGGCGCTCGCACGCGGTCGGAAGCGGATACGGTTCGGGAGCCAGCACGCTCGTCCATTCGAGCCTGCCCTGCGGGCCTTGCCGCACGCGAAGCACTTCGCAGTCGTGCACCACCAGATGGACCGGCTGGCCGGCGAGCGTGCCCTGGAACACCTGCTCGGCAGGCGCGGTGCGGATGGCGATTTCCTCGGGGGTGGGTTGCGCGGCGGTGTCGACGCGCTCGCATCCGGCGAGGAGCGCGACCACGGCGCCCGCCACGATCGCGAGCATGGCGTGCAGCGGATGCCGGGGCTTGGACAGCATGGGAGGTTCCGGGGATGTGCTCGAGGAATTGCAGACTGCAGGTGACAGGCCGCTCGCTCCTCAGGTCTGGATGTACCCCGCGGGCCCGGCCGTGGGAGGCGTCGCCACCTGCGGCTCCCCCAGCATCTCGCGCACCGTCGATTCGATGGTGCGGGACATCGCATCCAGCGCCAGGTCGTTGGGCTGCGTGCCGAAGGGCTCCTCGATCTCCGCGCCCAGCGCCTCCAGCGCGAAGAAGGTGTAGGCGATGAAGGCGACGACCACCGGCGTCATCGGGCCGATCGCGTCAACCAGCCCGAAGGGCAGCAGCACGCAGTACAGGTAGATCGTGCGGTGGATGATGACCGAGTACGTGAACGGTATCGGCGTGCCCGCGATGCGCTCGCAGCCGCCCAGCGCTTCGGTCAGTCGGCCCAGCGGGTGCTCCATGGCCTGCGCCAGCGTCGGGTCGAGGCGGCCGTGGCGGCGCTGCTCGCGCAGCCACTCGCCCACCATCAGCAGGAGCACGGCGGGCTTGAAGCGCGCGGCCCGAAGGCGTGCGCAGTCTTGTGCGGGCAGCAGCCGGGCGAGGTCGGTCGAAGCGTCGGTGCCGCGCAGCTGATGGCGCAGCGCGTGGACGAAGGCGACCAGGCGCATGGCCGGCGTGGATGCCTCAGCGGGCGCATCCGTCAGCGTGAGCACTTGCCGGACCAGCGTGCGCGTCTCGTTGAGCAGCGTGCCCCAGAGGGTGCGCGCCTCCCAGTAGCGCGAGTAGCTCGTGCCGTTGCGGAAACCCAGGAAGATGGCAAGGGTCAGCCCGATGAGCGAGAAGGGCACGAAGTTCAGCGGCACCTTCCACTGGAAGAGCCGGCCGTGCAGCACCGTCACCAGCACCGCGAAGGCGGTGGTCCACAGCAGCTGGGGCGCGATGTCCGACAGGACGGAGCCGCGCCATACGAAGAGCATGCGCAGCCAGTGGGGGCGGGGTCGGACGATCATCGGTGGGGGATTATCCCCGCGCCCGCCGACTCGAAGCTCAGAGGACGAACCAGCCCACCGCCACGTAGTGGCTCGTCGTTCCCGCCAGCACGAACAGGTGCCACGCCCCGTGCGCGTGCCTGAAGCCCGAGCGGTTGCGATAGAACACCGTGCCCGTCGTATAGAACACGCCGCCGACCAGCAGCCACACGAGGCCTGCCGTATCGAGCCTTGCAGCCAGCGGCACGGCAGCCAGCACCGCCAGCCAGCCCAGGCCGATGTAGATCGGCAGCGACGGCTTCTTCGGCGCGCCATTCTTCGCCGGAACCAGTTCGCGCCGGATGCCGAAGGCGGCCGCGGTCCAGATCGTCGCGAGCAGCAAGAGCCCCCACGGGCCCTGCATCGTGACCAGCGCGAAGGGCGTGTAGGTACCGGCGATCAGCAGGAAGATGGCGCAGTGGTCCGCGCGCTCCCACATGCGCTTGAGGCGCCCGCGCGTGCTGTGAAAGAGGGTGGAGGCGGCATACAGCGCCACCGCCGAGAGGGAGAACACCAGCGCGCCCACGATGCGCGCGGGATCGCCGGTGGGCAACGTCTTGGCGAGCAGCAGGGCCATTGCCGGCAGCGCGAGCAGCAGGCCCAGCAGGTGGCTGTATCCGTTGAGCCGTTCGCCCGGGTACATCGCGCCTCGCCAGAATTCGCCTGCCTGCCTCGCTTGCCTTGTCTCAGCGCCCCGTTTCCTTGAGGTAGGTCTTGCGCGCCGCGAAGGCGGTGTTCGCGAAGTCCGAGAACACGCCGTCGACGCCCGCGCGGAAGAACGCCAGGTATTCGGCCGTCGGGTCGCCCTTGTAGACGCCTGCCAGGTAGTTTGGCTCGTTGCGGAAGGTGTAGGTGTGCACGAAGAGGCCGGCCTTCTGCGCGTCGGCGATCAGGCTGGTGGGCTTGACGTTGTTCACGTCGGCCAGGCCCTTGCCTGCGACGAAAGGCACGATGGTGTGCGCCATGACCTGCGGCTTCCACGGCCCAATGCCGTCGGCGTAGGTCTTGATCTCTGCTAGCCCTGCGGGCGTGAGCATTTCACCGAAGAATTTCGGATTTCCCGCCAGGGTCCAGCTGTAGGGGCGGCCATCGATGAAGGTGTACTCGTCGTTGGTGACGTAGATCATCTCGCCCGTCTGGTAGTTGACGTCGTTGCCGTCGATCAGCTGCACCGCGCGCGCCTTCATGCCGGCCGAGCGCAGGTACTTCAGGCTCTCGGGCTCGAAGCTCTGCACGAAGATCGGCGCGTCCTTTCGGTTGAGGTCGTTGAAGTTCATGACCTTCAGCAGCGCGTCTTCCAGCGGATGGCTGCCCGCGGGGCCGCAGCCGTTGGCGATGGCCTGGGCGTTGTTCCAGATCGGGTTCTTGGTTTCCGGGTACACGGTGAGCGCGCGGCCCGTGGCGGCGCTCTTGGCCTTGGCGATGTCGATCAGCTCCTGGAAGCTGATGATCGGCAGTTTGCCGTTGAGGTCGGTGGGGCGCTGGTTCCTGGCGTCGTAGGTGGTGCCGCGGATCCACTGGCGCAGTTCGTCCATCGTAAAGTCGGTGATGGACCAGTCGCCGGTGTGGTCTTGACCATCCACGATGAGCGACTTGAGCACCGACTTGGGGTCGTTGGGATCGGTCAGATCGCTCCAGTATTGCGCGGGGCCGTTCTCGGGCGTGACCGGATACTTCACGTTGACCTTCACGCCCGGCACGGTGCGCTGGCGCGCAGCCACCGTGGTGTTGGTCTTGGCGACTTCCGCGATGTTGGTGTTGTCGCTCAGCCAGGGGTTGTGGCGCGCGACGAGCACGCAGTCCTTGGTGAGGTGCAGGTCGGTTTCGAGCGAATCGGCGCCGGCGTCGGCGGCGGCCTCGTAGGCGGTCTTCGTTTCTTCCGGATACAGGCCCGGCAGGCCGCGATGGCCGATAACCAGGGGCACGGAGCCGTCGAGCGTGCCCAGCGGCGCTGGCGCGGGCGGAGCGGGCGTGGGAGCCGGTGCAGGGGCGGGCGCCGGTGCCGGCGGAAGCACCGGCAAAGAGATGCCGCCGCCGTTGCCGCCGCCGCAGGCCGTCATCAGGATGCTTCCGCCGATGGCGGTGATTGCGGCGATGGTCGCGAGGACGGGACGGTTCGCAGACGCGGGAACGCTCTTTTTCATATGTGGTTTTCAGGTGTCTGTTGATGAAGAAGCGAAAGCCGGCGGATGCTAGGTTTGCCCCGTGACGGGACAGTGACCGGCATGCGCCCCCGCAACTTCCCCTGCAACAGCCTGAAAACCAGCGTCGGACCGACGCCCGGGCGGCTTCTTGTCAGGGCCGCGTGCCCACCAGCACGGGCTGGAAGAAGGCACCGTCGATGCGCCGCACGTCCTTGAGGCCTGCTTCCTGCATGAGCTCGCACAGCCTCGCCGTCGAGATGGCGTAGTAGCGCGATCGCATCACGCGCGTGCTCACCGCCTGCGTCGCGAGATCCTCGGTGACGAAGAAGAAGCCGAGGTCGTAGTGATCGCCACTGCCGCCGTCGTCGAAGTCCCAGACCTGGAAAAGCACATGGCGCCTGCCTTCGTCCAGGCGGGCGCCGTAGTGCTTCACGATGTTGCTGCCGCGCTCTTCCTTCGCGTAGTCGCGCACGCTGACCACGCAGCCGCCGCCGGGGCGAAGGCAGGCGCTCATCTGGCGCAGGGCCGTGAGCAGGTCGGCGTCGGTCTGCAGGTGCGGCATGGAGTTGTCGCACGACATCACGATGTCGAAGCCGCCGCCGTGGTGCGTGTGTGCCTCGCGCATGTCGCACACCGAGAAGGCGATGTCGAGGCCGCGCTGGCCGGCTTCCCGTTTCGCGCGCTCGATCTCATCGGGCGACAGGTCCGACGCCGTCACTGCATGGCCCAGCGCCGCGAGCCCCAGCGCCTGGGTGCCGATGCCGCAAGACACGTCGAGCACCCTGCGGCGCGCTTGGGTGCAGGGCCATTCGGCCTCGATGAGCTGCGAGAGCTTCTCGCCCTGTACGCGGATGCTCTCGTTCCAGTCCGGATAGATCAGGTGATAGAGCGGTGCGAGTTCGTCGTAGAAGTCGTTGGTCATCCGCGCATTGTGCGGTGGCTAGCGCGGCACCTTGCCCGCGTTGCCCGGTGCGCGGAGGAAGTCGAAGTCCACGCCCTTGTCGGCCTGCGTCACGGCCTGCAGGAAGAGCTTGCGGTAGCCGCGCTCGGCGGTCGGCACCACGGCTGGCGACTCCTTCGCGCGGCGTGCCAGTTCCTCGTCGCTCACCAGCAGCGAGATCTCGCGGTGCGCCACGCTGAGCCGGATGCGGTCGCCGTTGCGCACATGGGCCAGCGGCCCGCCGATGGCCGACTCGGGCGTCACGTGCAGCACGATGGTGCCGAAGGCGGTGCCGCTCATGCGGCCGTCGGAGATGCGCACCATGTCCTTCACGCCGGCCCGGGCGAGCTTGCGCGGGATCGGCAGGTAGCCCGCCTCCGGCATGCCCGGCGCGCCCTTGGGGCCGATGTTCTTGAGCACCAGCACGTCGTGCGGCGTGACGTCGAGCTCGTCGCCGTCGATGCGGCGGGCCAGGTCCTCGGCGTTCTCGAAGACCACGGCGCGGCCTTCGTGCTCCATCAGCGCCGGGTCGGCGGCCGACTGCTTGATGATCGCGCCGCCCGGTGCTAGGTTGCCCCACAGCACCGCGATGCCGCCCTGCGGGTAGATCGGCTGCGCCGCCGGGCGAACCACGTCCTGCGCGAAGCCGGGGCCGGCGGCCTCGATCTCCTCGCCCAGCGTGCGGCCCGTGACGGTGAGGGCGTCGCGATGCAGCAGCGGCTTGAGTTCGCGCAGCAGCGTGGCCATGCCGCCCGCGGCGTGGAAGTCTTCCATGTAGTGCCGGCCCGAGGGCTTCAGGTCGAGCAGCACCGGCGTTTCGCGGCCCATGCGGTCGAGCGCGTGCAGGTCGATGTCCAGGCCCATGCGGCCGGCGATGGCCGCGAGGTGGACGATGCCGTTGGTCGAGCCGCCGATGGCCAGCAGCACGCGCATCGCGTTCTCGAAGGCGGCCGGAGTCAGCACCTGGTCGATGGTGAGGCGCTCGCGCGCGATCCGCACCGCCTGCGCGCCGGTCTGCTCGGCGATGCGGATGCGGTCGGCCGTGACCGCGGGCGGCGAGGCCCCGCCCGGCACCGTCATGCCCAGCGCCTCGGCGATGCAGGCCATGGTGCTGGCCGTGCCCATGACCGAGCAGGTGCCCACGCTCGCCACCAGCTGGTCGTTGACGTCTGCGGTCTCCTGCGCGTCGATCTCGCCCGCGCGATAGCGGGCCCAGTAGCGCCGGCAGTCGGTGCAGGCGCCCACGCACTCGCCGCGATGGCTGCCGGTGAGCATCGAGCCGGTGATGAGCTGGATGGCCGGCAGCCCGGCCGACGCCGCGCCCATGAGCTGCGCCGGCACGGTCTTGTCGCAGCCGCCGATGAGCACGACCGCGTCCATGGGCTGCGCGCGCACCATCTCCTCGGTGTCCATGGCCATGAGGTTGCGCAGGTACATGCTCGTCGGCGCGGCGAAGCTCTCGTGCACCGAGATGGTCGGGAACTCCATCGGCAGCCCGCCCGCGAGCATCACGCCGCGCTTCACGGCCTCGACGAGTTGCGGCGCGTTGCCGTGGCAGGGGTTGTAGGCGCTGCCGGTGCTGGCGATGCCCACCACCGGCCGGTCCAGCGCGGCGTCGGTATAGCCCGCGCCCTTGATGAAGGCCTTGCGCAGAAAGAGCGAGAAGCCGCGGTCGCCGTAGCTGGTGAGGCCCTTGCGCATGCCGGCGTTGTCGTCGCTGTCCTCGGACTGGAGCTTGGATTCGGACATGGGGTGTGGGGTTGGTTTTTCTTCAGGGCCGATGCCGGATCAGGCCAGCTCCGCTTCGTAGATGGCAAGGTCCCCGGCGGAGAAGCAGCAGAAGACCACTTCTTCCACCGGCGATGCGGCATCCGCCAGGGCTTCCCGCACCGTGCTCACCGCGAGCCTTGCCGCCGGCTCCACCGGGTAGCCATAGATGCCGGTGCTGATGCCCGGAAACGCGATGCTGCGAACGCCCTGTGCCGCCGCGAGCGCCATCGACCGCCGGTAGCACGAGGCCAGCAGCTCCGGCTCGCCCGACCCGCCGCCGCGCCATACGGGGCCGACGGTGTGGATGATGAAGCGGGCGGGCAGCCGGTAGCCCTTGGTGAGCTTCGCCTCGCCCGTCTTGCAGCCGCCCAGCAGCAGGCATTCGTGCACCAGTTCGGGCCCGGCCGCGCGATGGATCGCTCCATCCACGCCGCCGCCGCCGAGCAGCGAGGAGTTGGCGGCGTTGACGATGGCGTCCACCCGCAGGGTCGTGATGTCGGCGCGGATGGCGCGCAGCTTGGTCGTATCGGTCATGTGCAGAGGCATCGTAGGCGCGTGGGCCGCAGTCGGGCAAACCCGGTTACGAATAAGGTTTCAAATACTTACGATCCCCGCGCCGGACATGCTGCCCGGCACCGCCCGCCGCCATGGCGTCGATCTTGCATGGGGCCGGGCTGTTTTCAACCCGAGGGAGAGTCGATGAAAAGCTTGTTGCCGTGGCGCCGCGCCGGTGTTTTTCTTTGCATGGCGTTCGCGGGCGCGGTGGCTGCCCATGCGCAGACGCTGCAGTTCAAGTGGGGCCACGTCTACGAGCCCACGAGCATCTTCCACCAGCAGGCCGAGCTGGCGGCGCGCAAGATCGCCGAACAGTCCGAAGGCAAGATCAAGATCGAGGTGGTGCCTTCCTCCAGGCTGGGGCAGGAGGGCGACTATCCGCTCATGCTGGCCAACGACTCGATGCAGATCGCCTACGTCGGCCAGGCCACGCTGGCCGAGGGCTATCCGCCACTGAGCCTGGCGAGCTATCCCTTCGCCTTCAAGGACCTCGACCACATGCGCAAGTACCTGGCGAGCCCGCTGCTGGCCGAGCTCATGAAGGGCTACAACGAGAGGAGCGGCAACCGCATGGTCGCCTCCGTCTACTACGGCGCGCGCCAGGTCACATCGGCAAAGCCGCTGGCCAGGCCCGAAGACTTCCGCGACCTGCGCCTGTACGTTCCCACTGCCGCGGCCTACCAGCTCTTCGCCACCGCGGTCGACGCCAAGCCGGTGACGCTGCCCTTCATGAGCCTGTATGGCTCGCTCAAGAAGAACGAGGTCGAGGCGCAGGAAAACCCGCTGGACATCGTCAAGTCGAAGAAGCTCTACGAAGTGCAGAAGTACGTGCTGCTGACCTCGCACGTCTACGACACGCTGGGCATCGTCATCGGCAAGGCGGCGTGGGGCAGGCTGAATCCGCAGCAGCAGGCGATGGTCGAGAAGGTGCTGGCGGACACCGCGAAGTGGACCAACGTCGGCGTGATCGCCGGCGAGCTGGAAGACGAGAAGTTCCTGCGCGACAAGGGCATGACCGTGTCGCCGGCCAACCGGCAGCTGTTCCAGGAGCGCGTCGTCAGGCGTTCCACGCCCGAGCAGCTGGGCGCTCGGCCGGGCGACTATGCGCGGCTGCAGGCGCTGGTGAACTGACTAGGGCTGGGGCGCCGCTTCGAAGGCGCGCTGCAGCGCCGTCGACAGCTGCGCCACCAGGGCCTCGCGCTGCGGCGAAGGACGCCAGAAGCTGCGGGAGGCGATACCGGCGGCTTCCCATTCGGGATGGTTGCGCGCCGGCTGCGCGGCGCGCACCGCGGCGGCGGCCGCGCGCGTGGGCGCATCGCCGTCCTCGGGCGATTCGGCGGTGATGCGCTGCGTGGCTGCGTGCCCGCGCAGTTCCAGGGCCTGGGTCAGCTTCAGCTGCCACGCGGCCAGCGTGAACAGCACGCCGTCTTCCACGGTGAGCTCGTGCACGTCGCGCAGCTTGTTGGCCAGCTTGCGCCCGAGCGGCCCCAGACCCTGCGACACCGCGCCGCCGATGGCGCCGCCGAGCGCCGCGCCCGCCCCGAGCGAGATGCCGGCCACCGCGAGGTCGGCCACCACGCCCACCGCCGCGCCGATGACGGCACCCTTGCCTAGGCGCAGGCCGGCATCCTTCATCGCCTCGGGACTGAAGAAGTCCAGCGTCCAGCGGCCTTCGATGATCGGAAGCGGCGCCTCGTCGGCATCGCCCTGGCGAAAGCCGTAGAGCGCGAGCAGGTCGTCGGTGCAGCGCTGGGCCTTGTCGAACACCTCCTTCTGCAGCGCGGCAACGAGGGCCTTGCGGCGCGCGTCGTCGGCGAACTCGGTGGACGGCACCGTGCGCCGCACCGCCGCGGCATCGACCAGCAGGCTGGCGATGCGCGAGCACGCCGATTCGCGCCGACGTGCAGCTTCGGCAGCCAGCGAATCGACCACGCCGCGCAACAGCTCGCGGCGATCGCGCAGCAGCGTGGAGAGGTCGCCGTACAGGTCGCGCTCGGCGCCCACGAAGGGGGCCGCCGCGTCGAAGCGCACCTGCACGTGCAGGCCGTAGGCCGAGAGCAGTTCCTTCCACGCCGGCTCGCGGCTGGCGGCGTCGCGCACGAAGTTGAGCACCGGCAGCACAGGTCGCGCGCAGGAGTTGAGCAGCTCGATCTCGTCGCGGAACTTGGGCAGCACCGGCTCGCGCACGTCGATGACAAGGAAGGCGGCGTCGATGTCGAGCATGGTGCGCAGAACCTTCGCCTCCTGCTCGAACACGCCGTGCGCCTCGGGCCCGCGCAGGAACTGGCGCATGCGCTCCGGCGGCGTGGCCTGCGCGTCGAAACCGGCGGCAAGGTGCTCGCGCAGCGCGACGGCGTCTTCCAGGCCCGGCGTGTCGAAGAAGCGCACGGCGGTTTCGCCATCCACGTCGAGATCGACCGACTCCACATGGCGCGTGGTACCCGGGCGCTGCGACACCTCGCCGAAGTCGACGCGGCGCGTGAGCGTGCGCAGCAGCGAGGTCTTGCCCGCGTTGGTGTGGCCGACGACGGCGATGCGGATGGGCTGCTGCGTCATGGTGCGATGGCGCTTTCGGGCAGGGCGGCTTCAAGGCGTTCGCTGGCGGCGACGCGCTCCAGGCCGGTGTCGCGCAGCCAGTCGAGCCAGCGCTGCGTGGCGTCGGCCCCGGGCGAGTCGGCCAGCCACAGGCGGCATTCGCCGCAGTGCGCCAGCAGCTCGCGAAGGAAGCGCTCGGTGCCGCGGTCGGGGCTCGAGGCTGCGTGGCAGACCATCAGCACGGTGCGCGGATGGATTCGGGCCAGCTGGTCGAGCACGGCGCGCCGCGCGGGGGCGCTGCCGTCGATGCGCTGCGCCTGCGCTGCAATGGCCGCGGGCAACGCGGCCGGCGGCCAGGGCATGTCGGGCGGCAGCTCGAAGCCGAGGACGAAGAGGGCGTCGTGCAGTTCCGATGCCGGCAGGCCCGATGGCGTGGCGGTGCGCAGGCGGCCCGGGTCGGCATCGACGATGGCTGCCGGCGCCATCGCGGCGAAGCGGGCCAGCAGCTTGCGGTAGTAGGGCTCGCGCCAGTCGGGCTGCAGCGCCTTGCGGCGGCTGTGCAGGATGGCGCCGCTCAAAAGGGTCAGCACCAGCCGGGGCAGAAAGCCGTAGACCAGGATGCAGCCGGTGAGCCATAGTGCCCAGGTGCGCTGCCCGGCCGCATTCACCGAGCCAGGGGAGCCGGGGGCGGCCATCACGGTCGCGGCATCGGGCACCGGAAAACCCAGCTTCGCCGGAGCCCAGCCGAGCGCCTGCACCGCATGCACGAAGAATTCCGGCTCCAGGATCGTCGTCTCCCAGCTCAGCGTGTAGCTGCGGAACGCGAGCGCGAAAAGCATCGCGGCCAGCACCACCGCGAACGACAGCGACCAGATCCCGTGGCTCACGAGCCCGAAGGCCCAGGGCAGCAGCTTCGCGCGCGAGAGCAGCCCGGTGGCCGCGCGCACCAGAACCGGCGCCTGCCCGCGCTTGCCGCCGGCCACGCGTGCGGTGAGAGACAGCCAGATCCAGCCCAGCGAGGCGGTGCTGAAGGAGCCCAGCGGCAGCCACAGCCCGGCGAGCCACAGCACGAGCGTCAGCGCATGCAGCCCGAGCAGGCTTGCCAGCGCGACGATCACGTTGATGTGGCGCTCGCCCCCGCCGACCACGTTGCCCGCGAGCCCGAGGCCGGCGATGACGATCAGCGCCGAAAGACCGATCAGCACCCATGGCGCCCACTGCCGCGCACGCGCGAGTTCAGGCTGCAGGCCGATGCGTTCTCCGAGCAGCAGCGCGCGCTCGGCGACCTGGCGGTGCGGATCGGTCGTGCGGGAGGCTGCGGTGCGCAGCGCCTGTGCGTCGTCGAGCGGCCCGCTCTGCGCGGTCCATCGGATGGCCTCGGTGATCACCGCGTCGGTAAAGGCGGGGTCGCGCAGCGCGGTGTTGGTCAACAGGGTCCCTTTGAAGCCGATCTGTATCCGGATGAGTCGATGAGGCCCTGCGCAGCAGGCGCTATACGGTGGTCGAGCGGTGCGGGGCCGCGCAAATTATGCCCGGCGGGTTCCGGCGGCTTCCCGCGAGGGCACGACGAAGAACGGGGCCGCGAACGGCCCCGTTTGAAGGGATGAGCAGGGCTCGTGGATCAGCGCAGGCCGAAGAACGAAAGAACGGCAACGACCACCACGACCAGACCGACGATGTAGATGATGGAATTCACGCGATTACTCCTCAGTGTTGACGATGGCTTCAGCATCGCGCCGGTATCGCGGCGCCACTGTCGGCAGGGGGCGGCGGGTGGTGTAGGCGGGTGTGAAGCGCCGAGCCGGAGCGAGCCGTCAGGGTTGACGAGCGGGCCCGAGCGCGCGCTCCAGCAGCCACAGCATCGCGGTGCGGGTTTCCTCGGTGTCCGCGCCTGCGTCGATGGCCAGCGCGGCGCGGTCGAAGGCGGCTGAGAGCAGTGGGGTGAGCGCGTCGAGCGAGGCCTCGTCCCCGCCCACGCCGGCGCGCTCCAGGCCCTGGCGCAGCGACGCGGCCGAGGTGGTGTCGTCCAGCGCCATGATTTCTTCCATGCCGAGCACGGCGGGCCCGTCGATCAGCAGCAGCCGCGTCCGGCCCGGCGCCGTCATCGCGTTCAGGTAGGCCTTGCTGCCTTCGAGCAGCGCCTCGCGCGGTGAGAGCTGCTCGGGCGCGGCCGCCTCGATGTCGGCCGCCACGGCCTGGCTTTCGCGCTGCAGCACCTGGCGGAACAGGTCGCGCTTGTCCTCGAAGTGGTGGTACAGCGCCCCGCGCGTGATGCCCGCGGCCACCGCGATCTCGGGCGTGGAGGTGTCGGCGTAGCCCTTGCCGACGAACAGGGCGCGCGCCGCGTCCAGCAGGGCGAGGCGGGTGGTTTCCGTGCGCTCGCGGTTGGTCCTGGCGGTCGCCGATGTGGTCTTGCTCATTTACATGCAGCCTGTCTGTAAGTTATATTCAATTTACATGCAGTCTGTATGTTAAATGAAAGGGTCCACCGTGAAAGTGACGAGCTACTACCCCGTTCTCATGACCGCCGACGTCGCGGCGACCGCGGATTTCTACAAGACGCACTTCGGCTTCATGCCGCTCTTCACGAGCGACTGGTACGTGCATCTGCAGATGGCGGACGAGCCCTCGGTGAACCTCGCCGTGCTCGACGGCCGCCACGAGACCATTCCCGCAGCCGCGCGCGGCCAGGTGGCGGGCGGCACGCTGCTGAACTTCGAGGTGGACGACCCCGACGCGGTGCACGACCGGCTGAAGGCCGCCGGCCTGCCGATCCTGCTGCCGCTGCGTGACGAGGCCTTCGGCCAGCGCCACTTCATCACGCGCGATCCGAACGGGGTGCTGATCGACATCATCAAGCCGATCCCGCCGAGCGGGGAGTTCGTCGCCCAATACGAGGCCGGTGCCTTGCCGGGCTAGGTTCTCCCCCAGGCTTCGCGCACTTCGTGTCGCTACGCCAACCCCCTTCCGGGCAACACCTGCGGCCCGGCAAAGCCGGTTCCACGGTGTTTCGCGGAGAAGGCTCCTCAGGCGCGCAGCGCCTCGTCCTCTTCGAGGCTGTCGCCCAGGAAGCCACCGCTCTGGTGGGCCCACAGCCGCGCATAGAGACCGCCTTGCGCCATCAGCGTGCGGTGATCGCCTTCTTCCACCACGCGGCCTTCGTCGAGCACAATGAGGCGGTCCATCGCTGCGATGGTCGAGAGCCGGTGCGCGATCGCGATCACGGTCTTGCCTTCCATCAGCGTGTAGAGGCTCTGCTGGATGGCGGCCTCCACCTCCGAGTCGAGCGCGCTGGTGGCTTCGTCGAGCAGCAGGATCGGCGCGTCCTTCAGCATCACGCGCGCGATGGCCACGCGCTGGCGCTGGCCGCCCGACAGCTTCACGCCGCGCTCGCCCACGTGCGCCTCGTAGCCGCGCCGGCCGGTCGCGTCGCCCAGGGTCTGGATGAAGTCGTGCGCCTCCGCGCGCCTGGCCGCGGCCTCGATCTGCTCCTTCGTCGCATCGGGCCGGCCGTAGGCCACGTTGTCGGCCACCGAGCGGTGCATGAGCGACGTGTCCTGCGTGACCATGCCGATGTGGCTGCGCAGCGAGTCCTGCGTGACGTGCGCGATGTCCTGGCCGTCGATCAGGATGCGGCCGCTCTCCAGGTCGTGGAAGCGCAGCAGCAGGTTCACCAGCGTCGACTTGCCCGCGCCCGAACGGCCGACCAGGCCGATCTTCTCGCCGGGCCTGACCGTCAGCGTCAGGTCGTCGATCACACGGCGGCCCGCGTCGCCGTAGCGGAAGCTCGCGTGCTCGAAGCGCACCTCGCCGCGCGGCACCTCCAGCACCCTGGCGTCGGGCGCGTCGAGCACGGCGCGCGGGCGCGAGAGCGTCTTCATGCCGTCCTGCACCGTGCCGATGTTCTCGAACAGGCTGGTCATCTCCCACATGATCCAGTGCGACATGCCCTGCAGCCGCAGCGCCATCGCCGTGGCGGCCGCCACCGCGCCCACGCCGACCGCGCCGTGCGACCACAGCCACAGCGCCACGCCCGCCATGCCGGCCGTGAGGCCCATGCTCAGCGTGTGGTTCACGATCTCGAAGGCGCTCACCAGTCGCATCTGGCCGTAGCCGGTCTTCATGAACTCGCGCATCGCGTCGCGCGCGAAGCCGGCCTCCCGCTGGGTGTGCGAGAACAGCTTGACGGTGGCGATGTTGGTGTAGGCGTCGGTCACGCGGCCGGTCATGAGCGCGCGCGCGTCGGCCTGCTCCTTGCCGACCTTGCCCAGGCGCGGCACGAAGTAGACGAGCGAGCAGACGTACAGCACCAGCCAGATCAGGAAGGGCCAGACCAGCTGCGTGTCGAGCAGGCCGACCAGGATGATCATCGTGGCCACGTACACGCCCATGGCCACCAGCACGTCGGCCAGCACGAAGATGGTGTCGCGCACTGCCAGCGCGGTCTGCATCACCTTGGCCGTGATGCGGCCGGCGAACTCGTCCTGGTAGAAGGCCATGCTCTGGCCCAGCATCAGCCGATGGAAGTTCCAGCGCAGGCGCATCGGCAGGTTCACCGCGAGCGTCTGGTGCTTCACGATGGTCTGCAGTGCCACCACCACGATGCTGATGACGAGAAAGGCGGCCAGCCACATGAGCGTGCCGCCGCGGTCCTGCCACAGGCGCGAGGGCTCCTGGCCCGCGAGCCAGTCGACGATGCGCCCGAGGATGGCGAACAGTGCCGCCTCGAAGATCGACATCGCGGCGGTGAGCACCGCCATCACCGCGATCTTGCCGCGCACGCCGTGCGTGCAGGCCCAGAGGAAGGCGAAGAAGCCCTGCGGCGGCATCGCGGGCTCGGCGGCAGGGTAGGGGTGGAGGAGTTTTTCGAAGAATCGGAACAAGGGCGCAGTCTCCCGGAGAGCTCAGGACTTTAGCCGCGCATGCATGACCTTGCCCCGAAAAGGTGCGTTCTTCAGCAAGCGTTCAGCGGGCCGCGCGGCCTCCCTGGGCGGCCGCCGGCGGGCCCAGCCGCTCGCCCAGGAAGTCGATGAAGGTGCGCAGCTTGGGCGCCATGTACTGCCGGCTGGTGTAGACCGCGAAGAGCGTCACCGGCGTGGCCTCGAAGTCCGGCAGCAGCCTCAGCAGCCGGCCCTGCGCGATGTCCTCGTCGATCAGCCAGGTGGGCATGTAGGCGATGCCCATGTCCGCGCGCACCGCGTGCAGCGTAAGCGTGGTGTCGTCCGAGCGCATGGCCGGCGCCAGCCGCAGCGGAAACATCCGCCCGCCCGGGCCCCTGAGTGCGAGGTTGTCCAGGTTGACGTAGCTTGGCACGATGGCGCCGAGCTTCGCGAGGTCGGCCGGCACGGCGGGCACGCCGCCCATGCGCTCGAGATAGGAGGGGGTGCCGGCGAGGAAGAAGGGCACCTGGCACAGCGGGCGCGCGATCAGCGCGGGCGAGGGCTCCTGCGTGGCGCGCAATGCGAGGTCGTAGCCGTCGGCCGCGAGGTCGACCTTGCGGTTCTCCAGGTGCATGTCGACCAGCACTTCGGGGTATTTCTCGCGGTAGTCGGCCAGCACCCGGGCAAAGCGCGGCGTGGCGCACCACACGGGCGCGCTCACCTTGAGCAGGCCGCGCGGCACGTCGCTGGTCTGGCCGATGGCGGCCTCGGCCTCGTCGAGCAGGTCGAGCGCGCGGCGGCTCTGCTCGTACCAGGCGGTGCCGGCCTCGGTCAGGCTCAGGTGCCGGCTGGAGCGGTGCAGCAGCCGCGCGCCCAGCGACTTCTCCAGCTGCGCCACGTGCTTGCTCGCCATCGGCGGCGACATGCCCAGCCGTTCGGCCGCCGCCACGAAGCTGCCCGCCTCCACGACTTCGCGGAACACCCGCAGGCTGGTCATCCGGTCCATGTGCGCATCCTTGTCGAAGATTTCCTGGCAGGAACTGATCCGATGCATCGTAGCCTGTCGATTTCCTCCAAGGAAATGTCTACAGTCGATCCAACGCTTTCATCGAGGAGCATCGACTTGACCCACGACAACACTTCCGCTTCGCCCCGCCTGCCCACCTACTTCATCTCCCACGGCGGCGGCCCCTGGCCCTGGATGAAGAAGGAAATGGGGCCGACCTACGACCAGCTCGAGGCCTCGCTGGCCGACATGCCGCGCCAGATCGGCCGCACGCCCGCCGCCATCCTCATGGTCTCGGCGCACTGGGAGGCACCTGTCTTCACCGTGCAGGGCAGTGCGAAGCCGCCGATGATCTACGACTACGGCGGCTTTCCCCCGCACACCTACGAGGTGCACTACGACTCGCCCGGCTCGCCCGAGCTGGCGCAGCGCGTGCAGTCGCTCATCGCCGCCGCCGGCCTGCCGGCGCAGATCGACCCCCAGCGCGGCTACGACCACGGCATGTTCTCGCCGATGGCGGCCATCTATCCCAAGGCCGACGTGCCGGTGGTGCAGCTGTCGCTGCGCCGCGGCCTCGACCCCGCCGAGCACCTCGCGCTGGGCCGCGCGATCGCACCGCTGCGCGACGAGAACGTGCTGATCGTCGGCAGCGGGCTCAGCTATCACAACCTGCGCAACTTCGGCCCGCAGGCGCACGGCGTGTCGAAGGCCTTCGACGACTGGCTCGACGCTGCCGTGGTGAAGAGCTCCCCCGGCGAGCGCAGCGCGCAGCTGATGCAGTGGGATTCAGCCCCCGCGGCGCGCATGGCGCATCCGCGCGAGGAGCACCTGATTCCGCTGATGGTGGCCGTGGGCGCGGCCGAGGGCGAAGCCGGCGAGCGCGTCTATCACGAGGACGCCTTCATGGGCGGGCTGGTGGTGTCGAGCTTCCGGTTCGGGGCCTGACGCCAGAAATAAGAGACAGGGGACGGGAGCTCAGCCGCGCCGAGCCCCGTCGGCGTCGACCAGCCCCACCCGCGTCTGCCGGCCCCAGGTGCCGCGCCCCGTCAGGAACGTCCACCAGCCCCACGCCGCACCCGTGTGCCGCAGGATCTGGAAGGTGAAGGGCTCGACCAGCGCGGCCGCGAAGGCCTGCGCGAATCCGACCTTGGCGGCCTCGCCGGCGGCGCCCAGCCAGCGGCGGTACAGGTGCACCGACCACAGGTGGAAGACGAGGTCGAGCACGATCTTCGCGCCGATCACGCCGGCCACGGGCGCCAGCACGCCGAGGTTGCCGCGCACCAGGTACACCAGCAGCAGGCCGAACGCGGCCAGGCCGTAGAGCGGCTGCAGCGTGTCGACGGCCTTCACCGGCAGCATCGCGACGCCGAGCCAGCCGTAGCGCCGGTCGCCCACCATGGCGCGGTACCAGAACTGCGTCTGCAGGAAGCCGCCGAACCAGCGGCGGCGCTGGCGCAGGAAGGCGCCGGTGCTGCTCGGCGCGTCGGTGTGCGCCTGCGCGTCGCCGAGCACGCGCACCGTCCACGGCAGGCCGTGGGCCTGGGCGTGGCGGTGCAGGCGGTGGATGAGTTCGTAGTCCTCGACCAGGCAGTCGGTGTCGAAGCCGCCCACCGCGCGCACGGCCTCGGTGCGAAAGCCCGCGAAGGCGCCGGAGATCAACAGCAGGCCGTTGACGCGCATCCATGCGTAGCGCGAGAGGAAGTTGCGGATGTACTCGTAGGTCTGGAACCACTGGAAGCAGCGGCCGGCCAGAGTGCGGCTGCACACGGGCGTGATGACGCCGGTGGCGGCGACGAGCTCCGGCTCCTGCGAGAACGCACGGCGCACGGCGCCGATGGCGCGGCTGTCGAGCAGGGTGTCGCCGTCGACCGTGAGCACGATGTCGGTGTCGATGCACAGGATGGCCGCGTTCAGCGCCACCGCCTTGCCGCCGTGCGGCAGCCGCAGCCAGCGCAGCGACGGATGCAGAGAGCTGGGAGCGCTCAGCTCGCCGAGTCCGGGAGCGACGAGGCCGTAGCGCGTGGTGAGCAGCTCGGCCGTGCCGTCGCTCGAGCCGTCGTCCGCGATCACGATGCGGTCGGGCAGGTCGGTCTGGGCGAGCAGGGCGGCCAGCGTCACCGGCAGCACGGCGGCCTCGTTGTGCGAGGCGACGATCACGCCCAGGGAGTCGCGCCGCGCGGCTGCCGCGGGCGAAGGCGCCGGCCGCGGCCGCAGGATCGGCAGCGTCATCCACGCGACGAACAGCAGCAGCACCGTGTCGTACAGCACGTAGGCCACGCCCACCGACCACGCCCCGACGTCGACGGCCTTGAACGCCATGGCGAAGAGCAGCACCCACAGCACGAGCACGCCCCCGTGGATGAGCCAGCTGCGCAGCGGCGTGGCGGGGTGAGACAGGCGCGGCGACGCGGCCACGAAGGCGCTTTGTAGAGGATCGTTCAAGGAAAGTGGGCCAGGGCGGCTGTCGATCGGTCGGTCGGAGGTTCGTGATACGCAAATACTCGGCCTGCGGTTTCGAAAAGCCCGGGGAATGCCCGGACAATCGCACGCGCTTCCGACTGAGTCGGCACTCGCCCGAAAATTCCCCGCATGCTCGCACAAACCCGCTACACCCGAACCGCGATCGCGCTGCACTGGCTGATCGCGGTCCTCATGATCATCAACATCGCACTGATCCTGCTGGTCGACCGCTATCCCGACGAGTGGGTGCGCCCGGCCGTCGACACCCACAAGTCCATAGGCATCACGGTGCTGGGCCTGGTCATCATGCGGATCCTCTGGCGCGCCACCCACAAGCCGCCGGCCATGCCGGGCTCCTACGGCGCCTTCGAGCGCTTCGCGGCCCACCTGGCGCACGGTGCGCTGTACGTGCTGATGATCCTGCTGCCGCTGTCGGGCTGGATGCACGACTCGGCCTGGAAGGACGCCGCCACGCACCCGATGCAGCTCTTCGGCCTGTTCGAATGGCCGCGCATCGGCTGGATCATGGCGATCGAGCCGACGGTGAAGGAGACCTGGCACACCGTGCTGGGCGGCGTGCACGAATGGGCCGGCTACGTGCTGTACGTGCTCGTCGGCCTGCACGTGCTGGCCGCGCTGAAGCACCAGTTCCTCGACGGCGAACGCGAACTGCAGAGGATGTGGCCTTGAACGCCGACCTCATCGCGCGCATCGACGCGCTCTCGACCCATCACGACGCGGTGCACGAGGGCGTGCGCGTGCGCTGGCGCCGCTTCGGCTCGGACGCCAGCCGCCCGCCGCTGGTGCTGCTGCACGGCGGCCACGGCAGCTGGATGCACTGGCTGCTCAATGCCGAGGCGCTCTCGGCCGGCCGCACGCTGTGGCTGCCCGACATGCCCGGCTTCAACGAATCGGACGCACCGCCGCGCGCGGCACCCGGCGAAGACCCGCTGCGGCCGCTGCTCGCCGCGCTCGGCGGCACGCTCGACCAGCTCGTCGGCGCGGGCACCGTCATCGACCTCGGCGGCTTCTCCTTCGGGGGGCTCACGGCGGCGCGCTTCGGTGCCGGACGCGGGGCGGTCCGCCGCCTCGCGCTGATCGGCAGCGGCGGCCACGGCACGCTGCGGCGCATGACGGCGCAGATGATCAACTGGCGCGCCGCCCCCGACCGCGAGGCCGAGCGCGCGGCGCTGCTGCACAACCTGGGGGCGCTGATGCTGCACGACGCCGCCGCCATCGACGAGCTGGCCTTCGCCATCCACGACGTCTCCTGCCACGGCACGCGCTTCCGCAGCAAGGAGGTGTCTCAGTCGGGCGGGCTGCAGCAGGCGCTGGCCACGATGGGTGTGCCGACGCTGCTGCTGTGGGGCGAGTTCGACGTCACGGCCGATCCGCGCCCGCTGGTGGCGCAGCTCGCTGCCGAAGGCCCGGGGCGCGAAGGCGTGGTGATCGACGGCGCCGGGCACTGGGCGCAGTACGAGCGCGCCGACGAGGTCAACGCGCGGCTCGTGGCGTTCTTCGGCTGAGCCTCGCTGCGGCCGCGGTGGCGGCTGCCATTGAAGCTGCTATTGCTGCTGCTTCACCAGCCCCAGCTTGCGGATGATGTCGCCCCACTGGTCGTAGGTCGAGCGCGTCAGGTCGGCCAGCTGCTTCGGGCTCGACGATTCGGCTTCGTATGCGCCCTGGCGGAAGAAGTCGCGCGTGGCCGGCATCGCCAGCACCTGCGCCAGCGCGGCGTTGAGCTTCTCCACCACCGGCGCCGGCATGCGCGCCGGCCCGTAGAAGCCCAGCCAGCTCGGCATGTCGACGCCGCTCACGCCCTGTTCGCCCATGGTGGGCACGTCGGGCAGCATCGGGCTGCGCTTGGGCGCGGCCACCGCCAGCATGCGCACCTTGCCGGTGGCGGTGTTCTGGATGGCGTTGGGCGCGGCGTCGAAGTAGTACTGCACGCGGCCCGCGAGGAAGTCCTTGGCCGCGTCGGCGCCGCCCTTGTACGGCACGTGCACCACGTCCAGCCCGGCCTGCCGCGCGAAGGCCTCGCCGTAGATGTGCGAGGAGGTGCCGGTGCCGAAGGAGGCGTAGCTCATCTTTCCCGGGTTGGCCTTGATGTACGCCACCAGCTCCTGCACCGTGCGCGCCGGCACGCTCGTGTGCACGGTCAGCACCAGCGGGCCGCGCGCGCCGAGCGAGATCGGCGTGAGGTCCTTGAAGGGGTCGTAGCGCACCTGCGCCAGCGTCTGCGGGTTCTGCGCCACCACGGAGGAGGGCGCGTACATGAAGGTGTAGCCGTCGGGCGCGGAGCGGATCACCTCCTCGGTCGCAAGGATGAAGCTCGCGCCCGGCCGGTTCTCCACGATCACCGGCGTCTGCAGCACCTCGCCGAGCTTGTTCGCGACGAAGCGCGCCTGCGCGTCCGAGGCGCCGCCGGCCGCCAGACCCAGCACGATGCGGACGGTGCGGCCCTTTTCCGGGAAGGGCGCGGCGGCGCGGGCCGGCAGCAGGGGGCTTGCGGCGCCGAGCGCGAGCCAGGCCGCGAAGCGCCGGCGCTGCAGCGAAGAGGAGAAGGAGGAAGAAGCCGTCATGTCGCTCATTGTTTGACCAATCCGACCTGCTGCACCATCGCGCCCCAGCTGTCGTAGGTCGAGCGCGTGATGCTCGCGAACTCGGCCGGCGTGGTGGCGCCAGCCTCGTAGCCGCCGCTTCGATAGAACTCCTGCACCTGCGGCATCGCCAGCACCTTGGCGAGCGCCGCGTTGAGCTTTTCCACCACCGGCGCCGGCATGCGCGCCGGGCCGTAGAAGCCCAGCCAGCTCGGCAGGTCGAGCCCGGCGTAGCCCTGCTCGGCGAAGGTGGGCACTTCGGGCAGCGCCGCGATGCGCGAGCCGGCGGCCACCGCGAGGATCTTCACCTTGCCGGTGGAGGCGGTGATGATGGCCGAGGAGGCCGAGTCGAACATGTACTGCACGCGCCCGCCGATCAGGTCCTTCGCCGCGTCGGAGCCGCCCTTGTACGGAATGTGCACCGCGTCGATGCCGGTCTTCTTCACGAAGGCCTCGCCGTAGATGTGCGAGGAGGTGCCCGCGCCGAACGAGGCGTAGCTCACCTTGCCGGGGTGCGACTTCACGTAGGCCACCAGCTCCTTCACGTTGTTCACCGGCACGCTGGTGCTCAGCGACAGCACCAGCGGCCCGCGCCCGCCCATCGAGATGGCGGTGAAGTCCTTGAACGGGTCGTAGGGCACCTGCGCGAAGGTGTGCGGGTTCTGCGCCATGGTGGAGGAGGGCGCGTACAGCAGCGTGTAGCCGTCGGGCTGGGCGCGCGACACCTCGTTGGCCGCCAGCATGGTGCTGGCGCCGGGCTTGTTGTCGACGATCACGCTGGTGCCCAGCACCTCGCCGAGCTTCTGCGCAACGATGCGCGCCTGCGCGTCGGTGCCGCCGCCGGGGGTGAAGCCCACGACGATGCGGATGGGCTTGCCGCGCGCCGGGAAGTCCTGCGCCATGGCCAGGGGGGCGAGGCCCAGAAGCACTGCGGCGCCGATGGCCGAGCCGAAGGCACGGCGGGTGCCGTGAGGTTTCTTCATCGATGTCTCCGTTGGAATGCTTTTTCAATATTGATCTTCAAATCCATAAAAAGCCATATTTACTAGGGAATACCCCGAATAATCGGCTTTTTAGTTTGACAAAATGGAAAGTGAAATCAAAATATGACGAAACAAGCCAAGCCGAGAACGCATTCATGAAAACTGTCGTCCGCACCGACGAGCGCATCCTGACCTCCGACATCTTCGACCGCGACAGCCGCGTCAAGCGGCCTGACCACGGCAGCTGGGCCGAGCCCGGCAAGAGCATTCCGGTCTATCACCGCTGCGGCGTGCTGGTGGTGGGCGGCGGCCCCTCGGGCACCGCCGCCGCGGCCGCCGCCGCCCGCGCGGGCGCCGACGTTGCGCTGCTGGAGCGCTACAACCACCTGGGGGGGCTGTCGACCGGCGGCCTGGTCATCTGGATCGACCGCATGACCGACTGGGAGGGCAAGCTGGTGATCCGCGGCTTCGCCGAAGAGCTGTTCGACCGCCTGCCGGCCGAGGCCATCGCCGGCCCGGCGCGCGAGGACTGGGGCTCGCAGGACACGGCCAAGGCCGCGCACTGGTCGCAGCGCACCGCCGCCTACCACGGCGTCGTCACCTGGTCGCCCACCATCGACCCCGAGCGGCTGAAGCTGCTCTCGCAGGAGATCGTGCTGGAGCGCAAGGTCAAGCTCATCTATCACTCGTGGGCCGCCATTCCCATCGTGCAGGACGGCGCGGTGAAGGGCGTGGTGTTCGAGAGCAAGGAAGGCCGCATGGCCATCATGGCCGACGTGGTGGTCGACGCCACCGGCGACGGCGACCTGTTCGCCCGCGCCGGCGCCGAGTACGTGAACGACATCGAGGAGGCCGATGTGCATCACTGCATGAACACCTCCTGGCTCTTCGGCGGCGTGGACATGAACCGCTGGATCGAGTTCAAGGCCGGCCAGCCCGAGGCCTTCACCGCCTTCATGGCGGGCGGCCGCGAGCAGTGCGGCCTGTTCGAGCGGCCCTTCGTCTCGTGGCGCAACGACGTGGCGCTCTTCATGGGGCCGCGCCAGTCGGGCTACTCCGCGCTCGACGTGGACGACCTCACCGCCGTGGAGGTGCGCTCGCACCGCGCCATGGCTGCGCACCTCGACTACTTCCGCGCCCATGCGCCGGGTTTCGAGAACGCCTATTTGATGCTGAGCGCGCCGCAGATCGGCGTGCGCCATGCACGGCGACTCGTCGGCGTGGGCTCGGTGCTGCGCAGCCAGTGGCCCGATGGCGTGCCGCTGGCCGACGAGATCGGCGTGTCGCCTGCCGTCTCGCCCAAGTTCCCGAACATCTCCATCCCCTACGGCGCGCTGGTGCCGAAGCAGCTCGACGGCCTGCTGGCCTGCGGGCGCCACATCTCCTGCGACCGCAACTCGCACGGCTTCATGCGCGAGATCCCGCAGTGCTGGATCACCGGCCAGGCGGCCGGCGTGGCTGCGGCGATCGCTTCGCAAGGCGGCATCGCCCCCCGCTTCGTCGACGTGGGCGCGCTGCAGTCCACGCTGCTGGAGCAGGGCGTGTACCTGCGCGCCGGTGCAGGCCAGGGCCAGGGCGCGGCGGCTTCGCCCGCCACGGCCGAAGCCGGCGCCTGATGGCACTGCGCGGCCATGAACCCGGCAACCCTCCGTCCGCGAGCCTCTACATTCGGGAGTCCCGATCCTGAGAGTCTTGCGAAGGGTTCCTCCATGTCCACTGAAAAGAACGACACCTCTTTCCCCCAGGCCGAACAGCAGGCCGACGCGCGCGGCGAGCGCTCCGACACCGTGAGCGCGCTGGAGCGCGGCATCTCGGTGCTGCGCTGCTTCAGCGAAGACCGGCCCGTGCTCGGGCACGCCGATGTGGCGCGCATGACCGGCATTCCGCGCGCCACCGTCAACCGGCTGGTCGCCACGCTGCTCTCCCTGGGCATGCTCAAGCCGGCGCAGGCGCCCGACCGCTTCATGCTCGGCCCGGGCGTGGTGTCGCTGTCGCGCGTGTTCCTCGGCAGCCTCGACGTGCGCGCCGCCGCACGGCCCAGCATGCAGGCGATGGCGGAGGAGGTCGGCGCCTCGGTCTACCTGGCCGTGCGCGACGGCATGGAGATGGTGCTGATCGAAGCCTGCCGCCCGCGCTCGTCGATGCTCTCGGCGCGGCTCGACGTCGGCTCGCGCGCGCCCCTTGCCAACTCGGCGCTCGGCCGCGCGTACCTCTCGGCACTGCCCGAGGCGCAGCGCAACCAGCTCGTCGATTCGATGCGCCTCCTGCGCGGCCCCGAATGGGACAGCATCGCGCCCAGCATGAACCGCGCCATCGGCGAGTCGAAGCGGCTGGGCTACTGCCTGTCGCTCGGCGAATTCCACCGCGAGATCAACTCGGTGTCGGTGCCGCTCATCGGGCCCGACGGCGAGGTGATGGCGCTCAACGGCGGCGGCGCCGCCTTCGTGTTCACGGAAGACCGGCTGCGCAACGAACTCGCGCCGCGCCTGCACGACATCGCGCTGAGCATCGCGCGCGACATCGGCGGCCACGTACCCACGCCCTCGCCGGGCTAGCAGCCCGGCCGGGGTTCATTCCCCATGACGACAGAAGAACGGAGACACAGGTCATGCACCTGAGCGATGAAGAAAAAGCCATGTACGACGGCCGCGACGGCCCGGCCGTGCAGAAGGCGATGGACCTGCTGGTGCGCTACGGCGAAGCATTGGGCGCCGAGCGGCTGGTCGAGACGCGCAACGTGTGCGCCACCATCACATCGACCACGCCCTTCCAGCGCGACTTCGCGCTCGCCAAGGGCGGCGGCATGGACGCGGTGTTCTCCGAATTCAGCCTCGACAGCCAGGAGACCGTCGAGATCCCGAAGTTCAAGGTCTTCACCAGCCACCTGCAGCTGGGCTTCGACCCCGGCCAGCCCGAGCGCATGGGCGTGAGCGAGGAGATCGTGCGCTTCTACGAGAAGAGCGAGCGCCATGCCGCCGGCCTCGGCGCGCAGATCATGAACACCTGCACGCCCTACCAGGTCGGCAACATCCCGACGCGCGGCGAGCACTGCGCATGGATGGAGTCGTCGGCGGTCGTGTACTGCAATTCGGTGCTGGGCGCGCGCACCAACACCGAAGGCCGCGAGAGCACCGGCGCTGCCATGCTCACCGGCCGCATCCCTTACTGGGGCTACCACCTCGACCAGAACCGCCATGCCACGCACGTGGTCGAGCTCGACATCGAGGTCGAATCGGTGCAGGACTGGGGCCTGCTCGGCTACTACATCGGCGAGCACGTGCAGGAGCGCGTGCCGGTGGTGCACAGCCGGCGCGGCATCTCGCGGGTGCCGAACCTGCCGAGGCTCAAGCACTTCGGCGCGGCGGCCTCGTCCTCGGGCGGCGTGGAGATGTATCACATCGCGGGCGTCACGCCCGAGGCGCTCACGCTCGAGCAGGCGCTTGGCGCAAGGGCGCCCGTGGAGGTGCTGCGCTACGGAGAGGCCGAGCGCCGCGCCACCTACGAGAAGATCAATATCACTGCCAGGGACACCGAGGTGCAGTACGTGATGCTGGGCTGCCCGCACTACACGATCGAGCAAATCTGGGAGGCCGCGCAGCTCATCGAAGGGCGCAAGGTGCACCCCGACTGCGAGCTGTGGATCTTCACGCCGCGCGCCATCAAGGCGCTGGCCGATCGCAACGGCTACACGAAGATCATCGAGGACGCGGGCGGCATCATCATGGGCGACAGCTGTTCCGCCATGAGCCGCGCCGTGCCCAAGGGCACGAAGACCGTCGCGCTCGATTCCGCCAAGCAGGCGCACTACCTGCCCGCCATCCTCGGCGTGCAGGCCTGGTTCGGCAGCACCGCCGAATGCATCGACGCGGCCTGCACCGGGCGCTGGAACGGAGGCTATGCATGAGCGCCGCAGTCGTCACTGGACAAACCATCGTCATCCGCGGCCGCAAGGTGGTGGGCGGCGTGGCCGAAGGCGAGGCGCTGGTCACGCGCGACCGCATCTCGGGCTGGGGCGGCATCGATCCGCGCACCGGCACCGTCGTCGAGACGCGGCACGAGCTGCGCGGCCAGAGCTTCGCCGGCAAGGTGCTGGTGTTCCCGGGGGCCAAGGGCTCGTCGGGCTGGTCGGCCATGTTCCACATGACGCGGCTCATGAACTCGGCGCCGGCCGCGTTCCTGTTCAACGAGATGACGACCAAGATGGCGCTGGGCGCCGTGGTCACGCACTCGCCCGCGATGACCGACTTCGAGCGCGACCCGCTCGAATGCATCGAGACCGGCGACTGGGTGCGCGTGGACGCCGACCGCGGCGTGGTCGAGATCACGAAGAAGAAAAAGGAAGGTGCCGAATGACCCGCCCACTGCGCAGCAACTTCCCGCGCGGCTCCTACCTCTGGTCGGTGCGCAACGCGCACTGGCGCGCGCTCGGCATTCCCGAGGAGGACTGCGAGAAGCCCAAGATCGCCATCGTCAACAGCTCCTCGGAGCTGGCCGCCTGCTTCAGCCACCTCGACCGCGTGGCGGCGGAGATCAAGGAAGCCATCCGCGCGGCGGGCGGCGTGCCCTTCGAGATTCGCACGGCCGCGCCCAGCGACTTCATCACCGGCGCGGGTGCGCGCGGCGCCTACATGCTGGCGGCGCGCGACCTCGTCACCAACGACATCGAGGTGGCCGTCGAAGGCGCGCAGCTCGACGGGATGGTCTGCCTCACCTCCTGCGACAAGACCGTTCCGGGCCAGCTGATGGCCGCCGCGCGGCTGAACATCCCGACGCTGCTCGTGCCCTGCGGCTATCAGCCCAGCGGCGAGTACAAGGGCGACCACATGGACATCGAGGAAGTGTTCATCGGCGCGATGCATGCGGTCACGGGCAACCTGCCGGTGGAGGAACTCGTGGGCATGAGCCGCGAGGCCATCCGCGGCCCCGGCGTGTGCTCGGGCCTGGGCACTGCCAACTCGATGCACATCGTCTGCGAGGCCCTCGGCATGGCGCTGCCCGGCAGCGCACCGGTGGCCGCGCTGAGCCCGAAGATGATGGCCGACGTGCGCGCGGCCGGCACTCGCATCGTGCAGATGGTGTGGGACGACCTTAAGCCGCGCGACATCCTCACGCCCGGCGCCTTCGCCAATGCGGTGCGCGCGGTGCTGTCGATCGGCGGCTCGCTCAACACCGCCAAGCACCTGCAGGCGGTGGCGACCGAGGGCGAGACCGGCGTCGACGTCTACGGCATGTTCGAGCGCCTGGGCCCCGAGACGCCGGTGCTGGCCGGCGTGCGTCCCATCGGAAGCGATTCCATCGAAGCCTTCGAGGCGGCCGGCGGCTGCCGCGCGCTGATGAAGCAGCTGGAGCCGCTGCTCGACACCGGCGTGCGCACCGTCACCGGCGGCACGCTCGCCGACAACCTGCGCGATGCCGAGGTGGCCAATGCCGAAGTGATCCGCCCCATCGGCCGGCCCGTGGCGCCGCTGCCTGCCATCGTGCTGCTGCGCGGCAACCTGGCGCCGGAGTCGGGCCTCATCAAGACCGGCATCGCCGAGCGCAAGGTGCGCCGCTTCACCGGCCCGGCCGTGTGCTTCTGGACCTCGGACGCAGCCATCGCCGCGCTGAAGAAGGGCGAGATCGCGCCCGGCCAGGTGATCGTGATGCGCGGTGCCGGTGCCTGCGGCGGTCCGGCGATGGGCGGCGGCGCGTCGCGCGTGGTCTTCGCGGTCGACGGCGCGGGGCTCGGCGACCAGGTCGCGCTGCTGACCGACGGCCACCTGTCGGGCCTGGTCTGCAAGGGCCTCGTGGTGGCCGAGGTGTCGCCCGAAGCCGCGCTCGGCGGGCCGCTCGGGCTGGTGCGAGACGGTGACCTCATCACCATCGACCTCGACGCACGCCGCCTCGACATCGACCTGAGCGACGCAGAACTCCAGGCGCGACGCGATGGCTGGCAGTCGCCGCCGCCGGTGAACGACACCGGCTGGCTGCAGCAGTACCGGCGCAACGTGGGGCCGCTGTCGAAGGGCGCCGTGCTCGTGCGTACCGAGCGCATCGAGCGCACCCCGCCACCGGGCTAGACCTCTTCCAACCCCGGCTTTCGCCAACCGGTGCGCACGCCCGAGCGCACCCGGTGGCGCAGCCCTGCGCGCCTTCGTTCGTTCGACAGAGTTTTCAACCCAAGAAAAGAAGCAGGAGACAAGCAAACCATGAAGAGAATCTTGATGTGGTCGGCGCTGGGGCTGGCCGGCACCGGCGTGGCACAGGCGCAATCCAGCGTCACCGTGTTCGGCGTGATGGACCTCGGCATCCAGTACACGAACGGCGCGGGCCCGGGCGGCGGCTCGGTGAAGGCGCTGTCGAACGGCGGGCTCTCCACCAGCCGGCTCGGCTTTCGCGGCACCGAGGACCTCGGCGGCGGTCTGCGCGCGGGCTTCTGGCTCGAAGGCAGCCTGAACCCCGACACCGGCACCGGCCGCCCCAGCAATTCCAACAACCAGGCGAGCGGCGCGGGCACGGCGGGCCCGATCACCTTCGACCGCATGTCCTTCGTGAGCCTCTCGTCCGACACGCTGGGCGAGCTGCGGCTGGGCCACGACTTCATTCCCACGCACTACAACAGCATCTACTTCGACCCCTTCAACGCCAACGGCGTGGCGCGCGCGGGCAACCTGACCTTCGCGTCCGTGGGCACGGGGCCGCTGCCCACCACCATCACCGGCAGCAACACCGTGAGCTACTGGCTGCCGCCCAACATCGGCGGCTTCTACGGCATGGCGATGGTGGGCACCGGCGAGAACGACTCGACCCTGGCGAACCGCCACGACGGCAACTTCGCCGGCGCACGCTTCGGTTTCGCATCGGGCGCCTTCGATGTGGCGGCGGCCGTCACCCGCTCGAAATTCAACGCCACCGCCACCGTCGGCAACTACACGCACGCCAACATCGGCGGCTCGTGGGACGCGGGCTTCGCGAAGTTCTTCGCGCTCTACAACAAGGTGACGGTGAAGCTGGCGGCCGGCACGGTGCGCAAGAACACGGCCGAGATCGGCGCGCACATCCCGGCCTTCGAGGTCGGGCGCATCCGCATCAGCTACGCCTACCTCGACGACCGCAGCGACGAGAGCCTGCGCAACGCCAACGGCATGCCGCGCAACCGCGACGACGCGCGGCAGTTCGGCATCGGCTACGTGCACAACCTGTCGAAGCGCACTGCGCTCTATGGCACCTATGCGCGGCTGATGAACAGCGGACAGGGGCGCTACGTGGTCAGCGGCGGCGTGGCGCCGGCGGCCGGGCATCGCTCGACCGGCTGGGAATTCGGCGTGCGCCATCTGTTCTGAAACGGAGGCATCTCATGCGACGCAGAACCCTGACCCTGGCGGCCCTCGCGGCCGCGGCACTGCCCGGTGCGGCGGCATGGAGCGCCGATGCGTTCCCCAACAAGCCGCTCAAGCTGATCGTGGGCTTCGCGGCCGGCGGCGGCGCCGACGTGCTCACGCGCATCATCGCGGAGGGGCTGGCCAAGCAGCTCGGCCAGCAGGTGATCGTGGAGAACCGCCCCGGCGCCGACGGCGTGCTCGCCGCGCAGGCCACTTCGTCGGCCAGGCCCGACGGCTACACGCTGCTGATGGGCACCAACACCGCGATGGTGGCCGCGCCCACGCTGCGGCCGACGCCGCCCTACGACCCCTTCAAGGCCTTCACGCCGATCAGCTCGGCCGGGCAGTTCTCGATGTTCCTGGTGGTGCCGGCGAGCCTGCCGGTCAAGAGCGTGAACGAGCTGCTCGCGCTCGTGGCGTCGAAGCCGGGGGCGCTCAATTCGGCGTCGAGCAACAGCGCCTCGGAGCTCGCGATGCTGCAGCTGCTGGGCGACCGCAAGGTGGTCAACGCGCGCTACAAGGGCGACATGCAGGCCATGACCGACCTGCTCGGCGGGCAGATCCAGATGATGTTCACCACCGGCACGCTGGCGCCGGGCTTCGTCAAGGAAGGGCGCATCCGCGCGCTGGTGACGCTGCTGCCGCAGCGCAGCGCCCTGTTGCCCGACGTGCCCACCGGCGGCGAGCTGGGCCTGGGCAAGCTCACCATCACGCCGTGGGCCGGCTTCTTCGGTCCGCCGGGGCTGCCTCAGGCGATCACCGACCGGCTCTCGCAGGAACTGCAGAACACGCTCAAGCGTCCCGAGGTGCACGCGCAGCTGGTGCAGCAGGGCTTCGAGGGCTACGGCATGAGCCCCGCGAAGTTCACCGAGTTCTTCCATACGCAGTACGACGCCTTCGGCGCCACCGTGCGCGAGCACAACGTCAAGTTCGAATAGCGGCGGCCTCGCGGCGCCAGAAGTCCGCATCGGGAAAGCTGCCCGTGCCGGCCGCCGCGTTGTCCGCCATGTGTTCGCGGCGGCTGGTGCCCGGTATGGCGCAGGTCACGGCCGGGTGGCTCAGCACGAACTTCAGCAGCACCTGCGCCCAGCTGGTGCAGCCGATCTCTGCGGCCCAGGGCGGCAGCGGCCTGTCGCGCAGCCGGCGCAGCAGTCCGCCGCCGCCGAAGGGCATGTTGACGATCACCGCCACGCCGCGCTCGGCGGCCAGCGGCAGCAGGCGCTGCTCGGCCTCGCGCGCGTCCAGCGAGTAGTTGATCTGCAGGAAGTCAAGCTTCTCCGCCTTCAGCACCGCCTCGACCTCGCCGTAGGCCGAGGCGGTGTAGTGCGTGATGCCGATGTAGCGCACGCGGCCCTGTTCCTTCCAGCCGCGCAGCGTGGCGAGGTGCGTGCGCCAGTCCACGAGGTTGTGCACCTGCATCAGGTCCATGCGCCGGGTGCGCAGCCGCGAGAACGACTGCTCCATCTGCGCGATGCCGGCCTCGCGGCCCGAGGTCCAGACCTTGGTGGCGAGGAAGGCCCTGGCCTGCTGCTTCGACGCGGCCAGCAGCTCGCCGGTGGTTTCCTCGGAGCGGCCGTACATGGGTGAGCTGTCGATCAGGGTGCCGCCGGCCGCGAAGAGGGCATCGAGCACGCCTGGCAGGCGCGCGTATTCCTCGCTGCCTGGGCGCTGGTCGAAGCCGATCCAGGTGCCGCAGCCGATGACGGGCAGCGCTTCCTTGGTGGAGGGGATGGGGCGGGTGTTCATCGTGGGCTTGGACTGGGTTTGGGCAAGGGCCGGTAGCGCGGCGCCGGCGCACAGCGCGACGCCCAGGCGCAGCAGTTCGGCGCGGGTGAGGGCTGGAAAGTCGTTCCGGGTCGGCATCCGGCCCAGTATCCGGCGGCGCGGCGCCGGGCGCGATGCCCCACCCTGTGCTCCAATCCGCCTTTTCGCTGCCTCATATTCACCATGGGAATGCCACTCTCCCTGCTTCGCATGCCCTCTCTGGACCTGGTGCGGGGTTTCGTCGCGGTGGGCCGGCGCATGAGCATCTCGCTCGCGGCGCAGGACCTGTGCCTCACGCAGTCGGCGGTCAGCAAGCAGATCCACGCGCTCGAATCTCTGCTCGGCGTGGCGCTGCTGGTGCGCGGGCACCGCTCGATCTCGTTCACGCCCGAGGGCGAGCGGCTCTTTCGCAGCGCCGACGGCGCGGTGCAGCAACTGCAGGACGTGATGGGCGGCATCAGCCAGTCCGGCGAGCAGCGCCCCGTGACGCTGAGCGCGAGCATCGGCATGACCGGGCTGTGGCTGCTGCCGCGGCTGGGCAGGGTGCAGAAGCTGCATCCGGGCGTGGACGTGCGGGTGTCCTCCAACAACCGGCTGGCCGACCTGCGCAACGACGGCATCGACCTGGCCATCCGATACACCACGCCCGCGCTGGCGCCCGCTGGCGCAGTGCGGCTCTTCGGGGAGACGGTGGCGCCGGTGGCGCATCCCTCGCTCGGGCTGCGCTCGCTCGATGGGCCCGGTGTGCTGTCCGGCCAGTGCCTTCTGGCCTTCGACGATCCACAGCACCCCTGGCTGCAGTGGAAGGACTGGCTCGCGTCGGTGGGCTGGGCCGACGCGAAGCCGCAGGCGGTGCTGCACTTCAACCAGTACGACCAGCTGATCCAGGCCGCGCTGGCCGGGCAGGGCGTGGCGCTGGGGCGGCTGGAGCTGATCCAGCCGCTGCTCGACGACAGCAGGCTGGTGCGCATCGCGGCGCCCTCGCCGGCGCAGCCTTCGGGCCACGCCTACTGGCTGATCCAGGCCGAGGAGTCGCCGCGCGAGGACGTGCGCCACGTCGCCGAATGGCTGGTGGACGAGGCGCGAAGGTCGTCAGTCGGCTGAGGCCTGCGCCTTGCAGAACGCGATCGCCTCGTCGAGCCGGTCGTTGCCCCAGAACATCTCGTCGTCCACGAAGAAGGTGGGCGCGCCGAAGATGCCTTTCTCGGCCGCCGTCTCGGTCTGCCGCCGCAGCCGCAGCTTGTTGGCGTCCGACAGCGCCTCCTCGATGACGCGGTGCGCCGGCAGGCCAAGGGAGCCCAGCAGCTCGTGCATGGCCTGGGGCGAATCGATCTCGCGGTCCTCGGCGAAGTTCATCGACATGGTGCGGCGGCAGAACTCGCCCATCCACGGCTGCGAGGCGCCCACCAGCGCGATGCGAAGCGGCAGCACGGCAGGGCGCGGAAAGTGGCTCGGCCGCTGCCACGGCAGGCCGTACTTGCGGCACTGGCGGGCCATGTCCTTCCAGGTGTAGTCGCCCTTTTCCTTCTGCAGCACGAAGGGCGACGACTCCCAGCCGAAGGAGCGGAAGATCGGCCCCAGCAGGAAGGGCCGCCAGCGGACGGCGATGCCGTGCGCGGCGGCTTCGGCCTCGATGCGCATGGTGCTCAGGTAGCTGTAGTTGCTGCCGAAGTCGAACCAGAACTCGATGGCGGCGCTCATTCGAACACCACCAGGCAGCGGGCCTCGATGCTCTCGCGCAGTGGCGCGTCGGCAGGCGTTTCGGGATGGTCGAAGGCAGCGTGCGGCGTGTAGCGCGAGACGCCGCCGAGCTGCGAGTCGTACTGCTTGAAGACCAGCGCCTCGTGCCGGTCCATCGCGGAGAAGTACGACCAGCGGTGCATGGGCGAATGCGTCGCCAGGTAGATCTCGCCGGTGCGGCGCGGATAGCGCACCTCGGCGCTGACCAGGTCCTTCGCCATCACGGAGCGCGCGTCGCACACGGCCAGCGGCGTGTCGAGCACCGGACCCTTGATCGAGCGCCAGACATTGACGATGCAGTAGCGGCGCACGGCCGCGGCTTCTTCGGGATCGGTCAGCACCAGTGCGAGCCTGCGGCGGCCGGATTCCTCGGTGTAGTCGTTATGGATGCGGCCGTTGGCGGCGGCCCGGCCGTCGGTCGCGCGGCGGCCGAAGCTTAAAGCGGTGCGGTCGGCCTCGCGCCGGCGCACCAGGTGGTCGAACACGAAGGCGCGTGCGCCGCCGGTGACGGCCAGCGCCAGCTCGGCCACCTCGCGGTGGTAGACGGCGGTGACCTCCGCGTCGTCGAGGAAGTCGCGTACTGCCGTGGGCGCGTCGCGCAGCACGAAACCCTCGCGCTCGATGTCGGGCGGCGTGGCGGCGGTGCGCGCGTCGGCGATCGGCATGGGGCGCAGTTCGTAGCTGCCGCTTTCCCAAGGCGTGTCTGGCGGCGGCTGGAAGGTGTAGCTGAAGGGGCGCAGGGCGGAAGGCTGGAGGTAGTTCAGGCCTGCGGTGACGGTGCTCTGGGTGGTCATGCGATGGCTCCTTTGGATGGGTCCATTGGAGCGAGGCGGCGCCTTGGGCTCAAACGACTTTTTGGCGCCTTCGCATGATCATCGGGAATGTGAAAGTCGGCTGTAAAGAAGAAAAACAGGGAAAGCGGCGTTCCTGTTGTAGGCTGCGAAATACTGTATGAAAATACAGTTAACAGTCATCACCATGGGCCTTCCTTTCCTCGATTCCTTTTCCGCTGCCGCGGGCCGTGGCGTCTGGCATGCCGACGAACTCGGCCTGGCCGACGCTCAGGTCGTCGCCACCGGCCATGCGGCGCTCGACGCCGAGCTGCCGGGCGGCGGCTGGCCGGTCGGTGCGATGACGGAACTGCTGCTGCCCGCGCCGGAGGCCCATGTCTGGCGGCTGCTGCTGCCGGCGCTGGCACAGGCGGTGGCCACCCGGGGCGGGCCGGTGGTGCTGATCGGCGCGCCCTACGAGCCCTGCGGCGCCTCGCTCGCGGCGCAGGGGCTGCCGGTGGAGGCGCTGATGTGGGTGCGCAGCGAGGCCCCGGCCGCGCGGCTGTGGGCCTGCGAACAGGCGCTGCGCTGCGCCGACGTGTCCGCCGTCGTGGCCTGGCTGCCGCAGGCGCGCGTGGGCGAGCTGCGTCGGCTGCAGCTGGCGGCCGCGCAGCACGAGGTGCTGCTCTTCGTGTGCCGGCCCGAGTCGGTGGCGCTGTCGGCATCGCCCGCGCGGCTGCGCATCCAGGCCGACCGCAGCGAAGCCGACGTGTCGCAGATCGAGCTGCACATCCTCAAGCGCCGAGGCCCGCCGCTGGCCGCGCCGGTGATGCTGCCGGCGCGCAACGAGCGCATGACCGCGCTGCTGGCCGCCGCCCGGCTGCGGCGCAAGCTGCGCCTGCAGCAGCAGGGTGTGGCCCCTGCGGGCGAGCCGGCAGCCTCGGCCACGGTGGTGCGCATCGACGCATGGAAAGGAGGCCCGGATGCACTGGATCGCCTTGCGGTGGTTGCCTGAAGCCGGTACGACCGACACGCCCGAAGCCCTGGCGGCGATGCCCACGCCCGAGTCCCTGGGCTGGTGGGCCCTGAAGTACACGCCCCACGTCGCCTGGCTCGACGAAGCCCTGATGCTCGAAGTCTCCGCCTGCGAGCGCCTCTGGGGCGGGCGCATGACGCTGATGCGCCTGCTGCTGGCCGACAACCCCGTGCCCGACGCGCGCATGCTGGGCGCACAGGGCACCACCAGCCTGATCGCGCTGGCGCGGCTGCGCCTGTTCGCCCGCGACGAGAAGCGGCCGAAGGAGATACCCGCCGGCCTGCCGCTGGACACCTTGACCGCCGCCCATGAGCACCTCGACCTGCTCGCGCGCCTGGGTTGCCGCAGCTGGGGCGATGTGGCTGCGCTGCCGCGCGGCGGACTCACGCGGCGCTTCGGCACCGGTCTTCGCGAGGCGCTCGACATCGCCTGGGGCCTGCGCCCCGAAAGCCATTCATGGCTCACGCTGCCCGACGTGTTCGAGCAGAAGCTGGAGCTGCCGGCGCTGGCCGAGACCGCGCCCGAGCTCATGTGGTCAGCCAATCGGCTGCTGACCTCGCTGCAGTTCTGGCTGCGTGCCCGCCAGCGCGGCGCGCGTGCGCTGGAGTTGCAATGGACGCTCGACCTGCGGCGCCTCAACGGCGTGAACCTGCCGCCGCACGAGCAGCTCACCGTGCGCACGGCAGAACCCACGCAGGACATGGCGCACCTGCGCCGGCTGCTGTCCGAAAAGCTGGCCCTCGCCACGCTGGCCGCGCCTGCGAGCTGGATCAGGCTGCGCACGCTCGAGACCGATCCCTGGGCCGGCGCCAGCACCAGCTTCCTGCCGGAGGACAACCGCAAGGGCGACAGGCTGCACGAGATGGTCGAGCGGCTCAGCGTGCGGCTCGGGCCGCAGCAGGTGGTGGTGCCGTCGGCGCGGGCCGACCACCGGCCCGAGCGCAAGCAGGCATGGCGGCCTGCATTGCAAAAGGAGAAGGAAAAGGAGAAGCCGGCCGGCGACAAGAGCCGGAAGGAGGCTGCCGCAGCGGCTTCGCAGCCCGACGCCGTCTACCCGCCATGGCTGCTGCCCGAGCCACTGCTGCTCGAGATGGACGGCGAGCGCCCGTGCTATCGCGGCCCGCTGAGCCGGCTGATCGGCCCGCAGCGTGTCGAAACCGGCTGGTGGGGCGACAAGGAAGAGGGCGGCCAGCCCGCGATGCGCGACTACTACGTCGCAGAAAGCCCCGAGGCGGGGCTGGTGTGGATCTTCCGCGAGCGGCCCGCCGCGCGCTTTTCTTCCGGCGAGGTCCGCTGGTACCTGCAGGGCTTCTATGCCTGAACTGAGCGACAAGCAGGAGAGCAGGCGGCAGCCCGCCAAGGTGCATGCGCTGCCGGTGCCGCTGCGCAAGGCGCCTTCGCTCGAGTTGCCCGACTACGCGGAGTTGCACTGCCTGACCAACTTCAGCTTCCAGCGTGGCGCTTCGACGCCCGAGGACATCGTGGACCGGGCCTACCAGCTCGGCTACAAGGCGCTGGCCATCACCGACGAATGCTCCGTGGCCGGCATCGTGCGGGCGCATGTCTGCCTGCGCGGCATGGAGCACAAGCTCGACGAATACGAGCGCGAGAACCCCGACGAGCCGAAGATCCCGCGCAACCCGACCTTCCGCCTGCTGTTCGGCAGCGAGTTCCGCTTCGAGCGCTTCAGGCTCGTGGTGATCGCGGACGACACTGAGGGCTGGGGCAACCTCTGCGAGTTCATCACCGCCGCGCGCAACACCGAGCTGCCCAAGGGCGAGTACCGCGTGAGCTGGGAAGAAAGCGACGTGGCCTCGCTGCAGCATTGCCAGGTTCTTTTCGTGCCCGACCGCAACCCCGGCGGCGCGATGGACACCGCCACGCTGCACGAAGACCTGCTGGCCGCCAAGGCGCTTTACGGCGGGAACCTCTGGCTGGCGGTTGAACTGTTCAACGAACTCGACGACGACCTCTGGCTCGTCTCGCTGATGCAGGCGGGCGAGGACGCGGGCGTGCCGCTGGTGGCTGCCGGCGACGTGCACATGCATGCGCGCTCGTGCAAGCCGCTGCACGACATACTGACGGCGGTTCGCGAAGGCAGGACGGTGGCCGAGTGCGGCTTTGCCCTGCAGTCGAACGCCGAGCGGCACCTGCGCCCGCGCATGCGGCTGGCCGAGCTCTATCTGTCGCGGATGCTGGAGAACACGCTGGTGGTGATGGAGCGGTGCAGGTTCGATCCGGAGGTGATCCGGAAGAACTACGAGTACCCGCTGGAGACCGTGGGCAATGATGAGACGCCTGCGCAGACGCTGGTGCGCAAGACGTGGGAGGGGGCGCTCGACAAGTACCCGCTCGAAAGATATGCCTCGGGCATTCCGGAAAGCGTCTGCAGGCAGGTCCGCAAGGAGCTCGACCTGATCCTGGAGCTCGAATACGAGATGTTCTTCCTGACGGTCGAGAACGTCGTGAGCTTCGCCAAGTCCCGGGGCATTCTTTGCCAGGGGCGCGGCTCGTCGGCCAACTCTGCGGTCTGCTTCTGCCTGGGCATCACCGCCATCAACCCGGACAAGGGCACGCTGTTGTTCGAGCGCTTCCTCAGCCGCCACCGGCGCGAGCCTCCCGACATCGACGTCGACTTCGAGCACCAGCGGCGCGAGGAGGTCATCCAGTACATCTACGGAAAATACGGCCGCGAGCGTGCCGCCATCGCCGCCGTCGTCATCTGCTACCGCTCCCGCAGCGCACTGCGTGACGTGGGCAAGGCCATCGGCATCGACGAGCGGCTGATCGACGAGTTCGCGAAAGACCACTACTGGTTCGACGACACCGTGCTGGGCGAGCAGCTGCAGCGGGCGTCGGAGCGTGCGGGCGTGCGGGAAGACGAGCTCAAGCTGGAACACTGGATCGAGATGACGCGGCGGCTCAAGGGCTTTCCGCGCCACCTGAGCCAGCACGTGGGCGGCTTCGTGCTCACGCACACCAGGCTCACGCGGCTGGTGCCGGTCGAGAAGGCGTCGATGAAGGACCGCTCCGTCATCCAGTGGGAGAAGGACGACCTCGAAGCCATGGGCATGCTCAAGGTCGACGTGCTCGCGCTCGGCATGCTCAGCGCGATCCGCCGCGGGCTGGAGCACATGAACCGCTGGCGCGGCTCGACGCTGCAGATGCACCAGATACCCAGTGACGACCCGAAGGTGTTCGACATGATCTGCGACGCCGACACCATCGGCGTGTTCCAGATCGAGAGCCGCGCGCAGATGTCGATGCTGCCGCGCCTGAAGCCGCGCAGCTACGAAGACCTGGTGATCGAGGTCGCCATCGTGCGGCCGGGGCCCATACAGGGCGGCATGGTGCATCCCTATCTCAAGCAGCGCGAGCGCAGGAGGAAGGGGCTGGAGATACGCTACGAGAAGGACGAGCTGCGTCCCGCGCTGGAGCGCACGCTGGGCATCCCGATCTTCCAGGAGCAGGTGATGCAGATCGCGATGATCGCGGCGAAATTCACCGCCGACGAGGCCGACCAGCTGCGCCGCGCCATGGCCGCCTGGAAGCGCAAGGGTGGCCTCGACAAGTTCCACGACAAGCTCGTGAAAGGCATGGTCGACAACGAATACCCCAGGGCATTCGCCGAAGCCATCTTCAAGCAGGTCATGGGTTTCGGCGACTACGGCTTTCCCGAAAGCCATGCCGCCAGCTTCGCGCTGCTGGTGACGGTGAGCAGCTGGCTCAAGAACTACGAGCCGGCCTGCTTCCTGGCGGCACTGCTCGATTCGCAGCCGATGGGCTTCTACAGCCCATCGCAGCTGGTGCAGGATGCCCGCCGCCATGGCGTGGAGGTGCGCCCGGTCGACGTCACGCGCAGCGATTTCGACACCACCCTCGAAGCCCGCGACCCCCATGCCCCACGCATGCCGCCCGGCACCGACGAGCGCTATGCCGAACGCCTGGGCAACGAGAACCAGCCCGCGGTGCGGCTGGGCCTGAACCGCATCGCGAGCCTCAGCGAAGGCGGGGCGAAGCGTCTTCTCGCAGCCCGCGCGCAGGCACCCTTCACGAGCACCGAAGACCTCGCCCTGCGCGCCGAACTCGAAGGCAAGGACATGGCGGCGCTGGCCGCGGCCGATGCGCTGATGTCGCTCTCGGGCCATCGGCGCCAGCAGGTGTGGGACGCCACCGCGCAGCGGCGAGCACCGGCCCTGCTGCGGGGTGTGCCGATCAACGAGCAGGCGCTGCTGCTGCCAGCCGCGTCCGAGGGCGAGGAGATCGTGGGCGACTACGCGGCGCTGCGGCTCACGCTGCGCCGCCATCCGCTCGCGCTGCTGCGCCCGAGACTTGCGCGCATGAAGCTGATGAGCGCCGCCGAGCTGCGTTCGCTCTCCAGCGGACAGACCGCGCGCGCCTGCGGCATCGTCAAGGGGCGGCAGCGCCCCCAGACGGCCAACGGCACCATCTTCGTCACGCTGGAGGACGAGACCGGCAACGTCAACGTGATCGTCTGGAGCCATGTCATCGAGGCCTGGCGCGAGCCGCTGCTCAAGTCGCACCTGCTCGCGGTGCAGGGCACCTGGCAGCGCGACGACGACAGCGGCGGCAAGGTGCAGCACCTGATCGCCACCGGCTTCAAAGACCTGACGCCGCTCATGGGCCGGCTCGCGCAGACCAACACCAGCCGGGACTTCCATTGACCCCGCGAACGCCCCGAATGCAACCGATCGTTTTGCGCCTCGCGCCTTCCGGGACTTTTCGCTAACCTGTTTCCTCCATGTCCGAATCCGCCGTTCTCGCACTCGCCGTCGCAGGCCCCATCGGGCCGCCGCCTCCCGCGCCCGACGTGCCCATTCCCGTGCCTCCGCCGCACCAGCCTCCGATGCCGCCGCCAGAGGGTGATCCGCCCCCTGCAGAGCCGCCCGTGACCGACCCGGGCTTTCCGCGTCCGGTCACGGAGCCGCCGCCGATGCAGCACGCAGAGGCGGGCGTGCCCTTCGGCAAGCTGCATGCGCGTCGCCTGCGCGAGATCTACCGCTCGGCCGGCTGGCCGTGCTGCGACACCATCGAGGTCGAGCTGCTCGCGGGCGGCTATCTGGAGCGCGTTCGCACGGCGCATGGCCACGAGACGCTGCGCGTGACCGACGCCGGCATCGCACGCATCGCGACCACCCTCACCATCAACCGCGCCGCGCTGTCGCCGCACGAGGCGCTGGTGGAGCGCGTGGCGCGCGAGATGACGCGCGGCGGCCGCATCGCATGGCGCGGCCTGGGCCTTCGGGCCCGCCTTCCGCCGTTGGAAGAAGGTGGCAAGCCGCGCTGGTGCATGGCCCGGCCCGACGTGTTCTCGATCCGCAACACCAGCGTGGAGGCCTATGCCCATCCCATCGTGCACGAGGTGAAGGTGAGCCGCGCCGACCTGCTGGGCGACCTGCGCAAGCCCGACAAGCGCGCGGCGTACCTCGACCTGGGTGGCGAGTGCTGGTACGTGTTGGGCAACGACGCTAAGGGCCGCTGCATCGCGAAGCCCGAGGAGATACCCGCCGAATGCGGCGTGATGGTGCTGGAGGGAGAACGCCTGGTGGTGGCGCGCGCCGCGGTGCATCGCGCCTTCGAGCGCATTCCGTTCGCGGTGTGGCTGGCGCTGGCCAAGGCCCAGCCGATCCCGGGCTTCGAGGACGACGCGCAGGACATGCTGGTCTGACCGGCGCTGCACTTGCGGTGCGCCGGCGCGGCACCGTCAGGTGATGGCGTCGTAGCTCCGGTGCGCGATGGCGACCACGTCGTCGGGCAGGAACTGTGTCTGCATCTGGCGAAGGCCCACTTCGCGGTCTTCCGCGCTGGCGGTGCCGTCGAACATCCGGTCGCAGGACTCCAGCAGGCTTTTCACGATGCGCTCGTGGCGGTAGTAGGCGAGGGCCACCGCGTCGATGTCTTCCTTCTTCGCACCGTAGCCTTCTTGGAACAGCGCCTCTTCCCGCTGCTGGTTCCATGCGTGGCCGACACCACCGCCGATGAACATCAGGTCGCGCTCCTTCGGCGCGAGGATGAGCGCGTTCCAGCCGACGATGGCCAGGCGGTCGCCTTCTCCGTCGATATCGCCGACGAGCACGTTGCCCGCGTGGAGGTCGGCGTGACAGGGCACCAGCTCCGGCTGGCGCTCGAGCAGGATGGAGGCGAGCTGCTCGCTGCGGTAGACGATGTTGTCGATCTCTTCCGCGTGCTCTTCCCAGAAGGCGAGGAAACGCCTGGCGATGTCGTCGCCCTTCACGTCGTTGATGAACCGGCGCTGGTAGCGGCGCACGCCTTCGCGCCAGCGATGGTCGTAGCGTTCGCGGGGAAGCGCGGCCGAGAGCGATTCGGGCAGCTCGGTGCGATGGATGGAGCCCAGCGCCGCGCCGAGCTTGACCCACTGGCCGTCACTCAGCGGGCGTTCGAAGCCGTTGCGGCCATCGAAATAGGGGTAGAGCACCCAGTCGAAGCCGTCGCCTCGCACGCTCAGCTCGCGGCCTGTTGCGGGCAGCGGTGCCATCACCGCTTCGATGCCTTTCTCGTGATGCAGGAAGGCCGGCACCGCGACCACGCTCTGGTCAAGACCGTTGCGGTGCAGCTTGAGGAAGTAGGCGGCGCCGTCGTTCGCGTCGATGCGGAAGGCCGCGGAGTTCGCTTCGGCACCCAGCGGCAGGAATTCGGCGCGGATGTCGTGCAGTCCGTAGGCGCCGGCAAGAAGTTGGGTGATGGCTTCTTGCGGCAGGTCGGGAGGTGTGAGCATCCGGGGACTGTAGCGCCGTCGGATGATGGGCGCGCCTCAGTGCAGCGGGTAGGCGCCCAATGGTTCGTGGCGGAAGGGGTAGGTGAAGTGCGAGCGGACCAGGCGGAACTCGGTGGCCGTCCAGCGGATGGGCTTCAGCGAGCGGGGGGCTGCCGCCTGTCCGGAATTTCGTGCGATCGTGATGTGCGGCGTCCAGCCCCGTTCGCCGACCCGCAAAGCGAAGCCGGCTTGCACCAATGCGCGGCTGATGTCGTGCTGAAGGCGCCGCAGGCCTTCGTGCTCCGAAGGCTGGACCACCGAGACATCGTTGGCCCACGTGCAGGAGCTGTCGAGCGTGAGCTGCAGCGGCTGCATCGACACTGCGGCGAGCGCCGTGCGCAGGCACTGTTCGGCGTGGCCTTGCTGATCATCGAGGTACTGCAGCGTCAGGTGCATGCGCTCCACTGGTGGAAAGGAACAGCCCTTCGGCCACAACCAGTCTTTGCGGTGCGCTTCGATTTCAGCCTGCACCTGCGTGGTGGGGAAGAGTCCGACGAGAAGTCGATTGCGCTCGGCCATGGTGTGCTCCTTGGGGTGGTTTCAGGATTCCGGCGGCCACCAGCTTTCTGCCGTGGTCCGGATGACCCGCGCCGCCTGAGCGCGGATGTCGGTGGTGCCGTTTCGCCCATCGTCGTGGTCCTTGTCGCGGGCCACCTTGAAGGGCCAGGTCGAGATCCGGCCTGTGCGGGTGCGGGATGGCTGCAACCGGTGCAGCCTGGAGAAGAAAAGAACCTGCGCGGTGGGCGCAGGCGGACTGGCGGTGGTCATGGGCGTCGCCTCGATGTTGTTCTTGGAGACGAGGAATTCTAGAGAAATACTGTATGTATGTACAGTATTTTGGACCACCGCAAACCCTTGAGAAAAAGGTCTTCAAGGCTGCGCCAGCGGACCCAGAAGTGCCTCGAGGTCGACTGCCGCCGCCATCGCCCTGTAACCGGCATCGCCCGGATGCAGGTGGTCGCCGGAGTCCATCGACGCCTTGAGCCGCGAGGGGTTGGCCGGGTCTCGCAGCAGGGCGTCGAAGTCGACCACGGCATCGAAGGCGCCGCCTTCGCGGATCCAGCGGTTCACGGCCTGGCGCACCTTGTCCTTGGCGGGCGAATGGTGGCCTTCGAGCGGCGTGCCTTCCAGCGCCCGTTCGTTCGGCGGGATGGTGCCGGCCATGATGCGGACGTTGTGGGCGCGGGCCATCTCCGCGAACTGCCTCAGGCCCTGGATGACGGTCTCGGCGCGCATGGCGGGCTCGTTGGGCGCAAAGGGGCCGCCAGGCCAGCCGATGTCGTTGGTGCCCAGCAGGACGATCATGGCGCGCACGCCCGGCTGCGCGAACACGTCCCGGCCCGCACGCTCCAGGGCCGAGCGGCCCATGCCGTCCTTCAGCAGGCGGCCGCCGGAGATGCCGGCGTTGAGTACCCCAACGTTCCGCGCTGCCAGCCGCTCGGCCAGGGCGTCGGGCCAGCGGGTATTGGCGCCGGGCGTGGAGCCGTTGCCATCGGTGATCGAGTCGCCAAGCGCGACGACGGTGGCCGGCGGCCGAGGCGTCTCGACGACCAGTCCGCTGAAGTAGACGCGGGTGCTCCATTGCGTGGCGGTCGCGGGCAGCCGTGCCGCGCCGGTCAGGTCGCCGTCGGCGACGTAGGCCGTCTGGCGCGCGTCGAAGTGGAAGCCCGAGGGCTGGCTGGGCCGCGGCAGGTAGAGCGACACGGCAAGCTCGGCGAGCGCGGGCAGGGCGATGTCCACCGGGTCGCTCACGAGGCGCGCACCGGGCGGCACGGTCACGTCGGTGTGCCCGCCGAAACGCAGCGGCCGGTCCGTGCCCTCGACGATGGCCGAGCCCTCGCCGTGGCGCGCTACGTGCGCGGCGCCGATGTACAGCGGCGCAGTGCCGCCTTCGTTGCTGATCACGACACGCAGCCGCGATCCGCCGATGCTCAGTCGCGCGACCTGCCGCACGGTCTGGCCGTTGAACTGGAAGGGCAGGCCGGTGGGCAGCACGAAATCGCCGCCCCAGACGGGCTGGGTGCTGGCCATCCAGCTGGGGCTCCAGTAGGTGGCGGCAGCGGGTTCGGCGGCCGGTGCTGCGGCCGAGCCGATCAATGCGAGTGCGAAGGCGCCATGGCGCAGGGCCGAGGCGAGAGCGGATGTGGACATGGAGTTTTCCGGATGAAAGTTGAAGCGAGGCCACTACTTTCATTCATGCTCATCCAGATGGGTAGAAGGCAGAATGGCATCCACGCCATTCCATATCCGAATACATCATGGACACCCTGCGCGCTCTTGAAGCCTTCGTGCACAGCGTCGAACTGGGTAGCCTCTCGGGCGCGGCCCGCGCGCTCGGCACCACGCAGCCGACCGTCAGCAAGCTGGTCGCGGGGCTGGAGCGCTCGCTGGGCGTGCGCCTGCTGCGCCGCACTGCCGCGGGCCTGAGCCTGACCGAAGAGGGCCAGCGCTTCCATGAGCGTTCCCGGCGCGTGCTCGAGGACTACGGCGACGCGGTGGCCGACGCGCGCCAAGGCGTCCAGCAGCCGCGCGGCCTGCTTCGCGTGAGTGCGCCGGTGACCCTGGGGCAGCGGCACCTCAACGCGATGGCGCTGGAGTTCCTGGGCCTGTACCCCGACATCGAACTGGAGCTGGTGCTCGACGACCGCTTCATCGATCCGCTGGAAGGCCGCATCGACGTCTCTCTGCGCGTCGGCGGCACCTTGCCGCCCGACCTGGTCGCGCGCCGGCTGGGCTCATGGCCGCGCGTGCTGGTCGCCTCGCCCGAGTACGTCGCGGCTCGCGGCAAACCACGAAAACCGCAGGACCTGCTGTCGCACGACTACCTGCGCTATGCCCCGGGCGATGACGGCGTGCTGCTCGACGGCCCCGAAGGTCCGGTCGCGGTGCCCGTGCACAGCCGCTACCGGGTGAACAACGCGGTGGCGATGCTCGATGCCGTGCTGGGCGGCGCCGGCATCTCGCTGCAGCCGACCTGGATGGTGGCCGACCTGCTCGCGCAGGGCCGGCTGGTGCGCGTGCTCGGCCGCCATACCGGTCCTGCGCAGGAGATGCACCTGCTGTATGCGGCGCGGCGCCACCAGCCACAGCGGGTGCGGGTGCTGGTGGACTTTCTCGCCGAAAGGGTGGCGAAGCTGCCGGGGGCGTCGGCAGCCTGAGCTTGCCGAATTCCGATCAGTTCAGCGGCAAGCGCAGGTAGGTGCCGCGCAGCGCCTCCTGGCCGACGCTCGGCTTGCTCCAGTCGCAAACGCCGTTCGGGAAGATGGTCTGCAGCCGTGCCAGATCGGCGCCCGCGATGGTCACGGAATAGTCCGCCGCATTGACCGGCTTCAGCTGGCACTTGAGAACGTCGTTCACCAGCGGCGAGCCGGCCACCATGCGCGGCGTGCTGAAGCGCGGGTAGACCTTGTTGCAGGCGGCGGCCGGATCGCTCGAGGCAGCCTCGTCGATGCGCTTGCCGGCGGCGTCCCAGCAGGCGTCGTTGGCGCCCGCGGGCTTGTTGCGCACCACCTTGTCGATCGATGGCGCGGACGTGTCGGCGGCCATGTTGTCCAGCCACTTGTTGATGAGGTCGAGCGAGGCCGACATGTAGTCGACTCCTGACTTCGAGCCCAGCGTCCAGATGATCTGGTTGTCGCTGCGGCCGTTGGCGCGCTGCAGCCTTGCGCGGATGATCAGGTCCTGCATCGTGTCGTGGATGTCGCCCACCGAATCGGCGTTGCCGCGCTGCGTGACGATCGGGATGTTCGCCAGCCCCTGCCCCTTGAAGCTGTTCTTGAAGCCGCCCGAGTAGGTGGCCTTCAGCGCGTCGAGGTCGGCCTCGGAGCGCGCGGCCTGCGTGTTGCCGTCGCCGTCGTAGCCGCCGACCTTCTCGTTGAGGTCGAGGAACTCCTTCACCGAGATCGCGCCGCTGTTGAGCGCCGCCAGGCCGTACTGGACGCCGGTGTTGTCGATGGGGCGCCGGGCCTCCTGCGTGCCTGCGCGCTTGCCCAGCAGGTTTACGTTGGTCTGGAACAGGTCGCAGCGGATGCCGTTGGGGTTGGTCGCGCGGTTGAACACGTTCGACGCGTTGGCCGCCTCCAGGAAACCGCAGCCCGGTGCGTTGTCGGACTTGATGATGCTCGCGAACGAGAGGTCCCATGCCACGCAGGTGTTGGTGTTGAAGCCGTTCACCGCGTTCTGCTTGGCCGTGGTCCAGGTGGCCGTGTCGAGCTTGTAGACGTTGTTGAGCAGCCGGCACTCCATCACCTCGGGCATCAGCGTCTCGGGGAACGAAACGATCGGCTGGATGCCGTCGAGCAGGCCCGGGTAGAGCTGCGCGATCAGGTATTGCTGGATGGCGCCGCCCGAACCGCCGAAGCCGACGGTCCACTTGGGCACGGCGCCGAATTCCTCGATCACGTGCTCCTTCAGCATCATCAGCGTCTCGCCCTGCAGGTGCGGGTTGGCGTGCTGGTTGTTCCAGAGCTCGGTCGAGTTCATGAAGGCGAAGCCGCGAGAGAGCTGGATGTGGCCCGCGTCTCCGAGGATCGACTCGATGGGGTGCACGCCTTGGTTGTACTGGGCGGAGCCACAGCAGTCGAAGTACACGACCAGCTTCCTGTTCCATCCGGGGCCCGGCTTCCAGGTTGCAGGAGCGTTCTTGGCGGGGTTGTCGAGCACCGCGAGCCGGTACACGCCGCGGTTGATGGTGCCGGACTCCACGCGCACGATGTAGGGCACGGTGTTGCCATCGTTGGTGGTCGTGGTCGCGAGGTCGGCAGGGCGCGTGCCCGTCGGGTCCGAAAGCGGTTTGAACGCATTGGAGGTGCTGCGGTAGTACCAGACCACCTGCGTCGCAGCTGAACAGTCGGCATCGAGCGGCGCGCCCAGGCCGTTCTGCACCGTGCGGCATTCATAGGGCGAGATGTGCGGGCCCGAAAGGATCGGGCCGGTGATCGGGTAGTTGACCAGCTTGACCTCGGTGCGCTGCGCACTGTTGTCGGCATTGCTCACCACCAGTGAATTGGTGCTGCCGGTGCTGCTAGACGCATCGGTCGTGAGCCCGGTGACGAGGCCGCGCAGCACGCGGGCCGTGCTGTCTGCCACCGGCACCTGCGCGCTCACGTCCTTGCCGTTGAGGCTCACGCGCACCTTGTCGAGCGCGACGCCCACGGGTGCCGTGATCTCGAGCAGCGTGTCGCCACCGCTGATCATGTCGGGCGCCGACGAGAGCGTCTTCACCTGGAAGGCCGCTGGCGTCGGCGTCGAAGGCGGCGGGCTGGCACCGGGAATGAACGAGAAACCGGGGCCGCTGTCGGAGCCTCCCCCGCATGCGGCGACCAGCAGTGCGCCGGCCATCGCGACGAGCCCGGCCGCAACGGCACGGGAGGGGCGAGGCCACGGAAAAACCCGCTTGCGCGGGCGGCGGGGTGTAGCGAACATGAACGTCTCCTGTGTTGTATGTCCTTGAAAGAATACGAATGGACGTTCTGGGCCGCGGTCGTTGCGACGACAGATGACGCGCGAATTGCTACAGGTAATCCCTGATCCCCCCGATTCCGCCGGCGAGCCTGCCGCCCTGCAGGCGATGGAGGAGATGGTGCGGCGCTCCAGGTGGGCGTCGGCTCTCTCGCACGCCGATCTGGAACATGTGCTCGGCAGCATGCAGGAGCGGCAGTTCGCGCGCGGCGGCTGCATCGCGCGTGCGGGGGAACTGGTCGAGCACTGGATGGCGCTGATCGACGGCTTCGCCAAGATGTCGGTGGCCTCAGAGGACGGGCGGGTGTCCACGCTGACCGGCGTTTCGGCTGGCGTGTGGTTCGGCGAAGGCTCGCTCTTCAAGCACGAGGCCCGCCGCTACGACGTGTTCGCGCTGCGGCCCGCCCGCGTGGCACTCATGCCGCGCCGGACCTTCGAATGGCTGCGTGGCACCAGCGTGCCTTTCAACCACTACTTGCAGGACCTGCTCAACGCACGGCTCAGCCTCTTCATCGGAGCGCTGGAGCACGAACGCCTGCTCGACACCGACGCGCGCGTCGCGAACTGCCTGGCGAGCCTGTTCAATCCTGAGCTCTATCCCCATGCGCCTCGGTTCCTCGAAGTGGGGCAGATCGAGATCGGACTGCTCGCGAACGTGTCGAGGCAGCGCGTGAACGTCGCGCTGCAGCGCTTCCAGGCGCTGGGGCTCATCCGGCTCGAAAAGCGCGGGCTAACCGTGCTGGACCCCGCAGGCCTGCGCGGCTACAGGGCAACGTGCAACTGTGCGCTCGCCGAAGAGGGCGGGCGCCACGGCTCAGGTGCTGCGTAGCTGGCGCGTGCCGACGGGCGTCTCCGGGCCCGTGCGCACGTTGCGCTCGATGAACTCCCGCGCAATCGCCTCGACGTTCGCCGGCGGCGGTGTGTTGAAGGACATGCGGTACTTCAGCAGCTTGCCGTTGCGCACCGCGAGGTAGGTGAACGAGTCGTAGGTCTTGCCGTCGCGCGCATGCACGAGGCGGAACGAGACACTGCGAAAAGTCAGCCCTTCGATGCGGACGTCCCTCGTCGGGCCGATCCGCGCGCTTGCATACACGCCCTGCGCGGCGGCGCGCTGCACCTCGGCGATGGTGCTTCGGAAGTGATCGTCGAACTGCGGATCGCCGACGCCCGGCTGCCAAATGCGGTTCATGTCGTAGACATAGACGTCGATCCAGCCCAGGCTGCTCTCGAATCGATGGCTGTTGCCCAGTCCGGCGTTCAGCGCTTCGTACGACTTGGAGTTGATGTAGCGCCACTGCACCCCGGTCGGCTGGGCCGGCGCCGACTCGGTCGCGGCATCCGTGGCTGAAGGCGTCGTACCCGGAGCGCTGGCACATGCGCACAGGAGCGCGGAGAGGAACAGAGCGAACAGCAGCCTCATGAACTGGCTCCGAAGAAGGTGAAGCCGGATGCTACGTGATCGGGAGGCTGGACGAAGGCGTACTAGCGTGAGGCTTCGTATGCGGTTGCCACCTTGCGTGGGCAATGCTCAGGGAGCATGGACTGGAGCGGGTGAAGGGAATCGAACCCTCGTATGAAGCTTGGGAAGCTGCCGTTCTACCATTGAACTACACCCGCATTTCATAACCCGTTGATTTCTAACGAGTTATCGACCTAAGTGCCTGATTCTACAGAGGAAAGAAGCCTTTTCGACTTCGACCGTGTTCCCAACGTCATCCGGTCACGACGACAGCCGGGAGTATAGGGGCATGTTGTTCGACGTTCGCTGTCAAGCAGCTCAAGCCTGGCGAGCATCTCGTCGTGGAGGGTTGCGAGGGGCTGCGCCTCGTCGCGTCCGCCTCGAGGGATGGCATGGACCTACCGCTACAAGCAGCCGGAAACGGGACGGATGAAGCAGACCTGGATCGGGCCGTATCTGATCGTCGCTCGGGGCGTCAATGATGCATTTGCTGGCGGCCCGTATTTCCGGTCCTTTGCTGTGGAACTGCGACTGGAAGACTGGGTGCATAGCTACTCGGAACTTGGTCCATCCGGTCCCGACATTGCCAGCGCGCCAATAGATCGCTTCCACATGAGGACGCTTCGGGCCAATGAGATCAGGCCGCTCGATTTGACGGCTGACCTTCACCGACTCTCCGACTTCCTGAATCTCCGAGATCACGGGTTCCGTATCTACCACCTACCCAACGGCTGAACGCGCTCATTCGAAATCGACCTCAGCCTCCTCGTAGTTGCCTTCATCATCGAACCGGATCACCACCGTCGAGGCACCGTAGAAGGCCTGAGTCGCATCGCGGCACTCAAGATATCCGCCGTCGGGAAAGCTGATGCAAAGTACCTGCGGCTCCATCGCCGCTGCGGCGGAGTCCACCTCACTTGCATAGCGGCGACGATCTTCTTCACTCGCCTCCGATCCGGCTGCTTCTGCTATCTTATCCGCAGCCTGTCGTCTGAGTTGTGCTTCGTTCTTCAACACCTTGGGCAGCAGCGCCTTGGCGTAGGCGATTGATTCGATCTGGCGTTCGCGGGAATGATCTTCCTCGTCGAGGTCGATGAGCAGGCGGACGTGGTGCGTACCGACCTGAATGTCGCCCACCCATTCGGAAGTCTCCCAGGAAAGACTGCCGAGGACCGGGTCGAGGTTTTCAGCGAGAAGTTCTTCTGCGTGCGCCATATTCAAGTGCTCGTCTGATTGCTGATCGGGGCGGCGGCTCGTTGCCTGTGCCTTCGGGCGGGAATGTTGCCACCCGGGTTGCTCGACCGGTTCGCGCTGCATGAATGCCTCACCCAAAAACATGCCGGTTCGATGGCGGCCCCGGGAAGCAGAAAGCCCGCAGGACGCGGGCCGTTCCTCACACCGTCGGGGCTCAATACTGCAGGGCGTAACCCAGCAACCACTCCATCGTGCCTTGGCCTTCGCAGTCGGCTTGGTTGGAGGCGAAGTGGTGTGTCCTGCTGGCGTCGTAGCAGCGGTACAGGGGGGTAGTGTTCGGCTGCGGTGATTGGAAGTCGGAGAAGCCATCGCCGCTGTCGCCACTGAGTGTGGAAATGGGAGTGGTCGCGCCTCCCATGCTCCAGGGTTCGAGGCCCGTCGCATAGTTGCTTGTCGCGTTGGCGGAGAAGCCGCGTCGTTCGTTGTTGGACAGCTTGACTTGGCTGAATGTCGTGTCGAGATCGCTGGCGGCCGGCCCCCGGATTGGTGCCGCGATCAGTGTCCGCTACTTTCTCGGCCAGTCCAGCGGTTGCGGGGTGCTGAACTCAAGCACGGGAGAGCCGTTCTGGTAGGCATTGAACTGCACCAGTATCTTCTGCGCCTTTTTGGCCGAGGCAATGAACTTCGCAGCTCCCTGGAGAAAGATGGTCTGGCTGCTGCGGTCGGACGGACCGTTTCCGCTAAATCTGACCGGAGGAGCGTCGTCGAACTTAACGGTGACCTTGCAGTCGTAGCTGCTGCAAAGCATCTGCCCCTTGTCAATTGAGATCAGGACATCGAGACCGTATTGTGGGTGCTGACGAACAGTTATGTAGCCTCTGTTTGTTCCCTTGTACGGGAAGTCGAAATTGAGGCTGTTGTCAGATACCGTTTGAGCCTCCGCCGACTTCTTTCCCGTCATCTTGTCGGTGGAAGCTTCATAGTTCCAGCCCACGGCGTGCGCCATCGAGCATGCGGCTGCCAACAAGGCGATGCCGAGTCTTTTCATTCCCTCACTCCTTTGGTTCGAGCCCATATCCTAACCTTCGGTTACGGACCACTCGTGGGCGAGAACCCCTGCTATTTCGGTTGAGGTGGGAGGAACCGCTCAATGTCCGCAATGGTCTGCTCGATGAGCGCCGTGCCCTCCGGATGCTCGACCAGATCCACCAGCAGATTGGCCAAATTCTTTCGAAGAGTCGGCCGCTGCTGAGCGGCGATCTGGGCCAGGTACTCCACCAGCGCTCGCACTGACGGCTCGGCATCAGCTCCGACGAGCTTGAGCGGCGCTCGCTCGGTCTTCGGCCCCTTGCCAGTCTCCAGCCATTCCGGCGAGACACGCAGGCGCCCTGGCGATGGACACGAGTTCCCGCGGGCGTTGCCTCAGGCCGGACTCAATGTTGCCGATGGCGCTCTGCTTCACACCAGCCTCGTCTGCCAGCCGAACCTGGCTCCAGCCAATCTCGCATCTCTGCTCTCCGATGCGACTGCCGATGGACATCGTCGCTACCGCTTCGCTTTCCGGAGTCCGCGTGGCATCGCGAGCATCGCGGCCTGCTGCGAGCGTGATCATGTTCAGGCCGGCCTCCAAGGTCTCCGGACCGTCACCCGACGGGCCGCGGCTACACTCCACACGTCGAAATGGCAGGCTTGGTCTGGGTAGGCCCAAGCCCTTTCCTTCTCTTCAAAGGAAAGCTCTGGCCGCGCACGCAGTGCGTGACCCCCGACAGTCCCGCGCCGCCGTGCGCTTTGCGGGCCTGTCCAGTGCCATCGACGGTGAGTGGCTCGTTCAGGTCCTTGTTGACGGAGCCATTCCATGACCATCCAGCATCCCTCCAAACCCATCGTTCTCATTCACCTGGCCGCCAGCGTACAGGGCCGTGCCGTCGTGCGCGCCGCGCTGGCTCGGGGGTTCCGAGTGCGAGCCCTGGTGCGTGACCGCGCCCGAGCCAACGCGTTGCCATCGAGCCCAGTCGAATGGGTCGAAGCCGACCTCGACGATTCAGAGGCCCTGCGCGCCGCCAGTGCCGGAGTGGGCCATGCCGTGCTGCAGGTGCCGACCGGCCCTGCCGACACGATGGCCGCCCAGGCGGCCCGTGCCGCCACCGCGCTGGTCGATGCTGGCCTGCGTTCCATCGTGCTCAAGCTGGCCAGTGCGAGCAGGCCCACTCAGTGCGCCGAACCGAGTTTCGTCGGCAACGCCCTCGTCGAAGATGCCGTGCGGCGAGCCGGTCTGGCCTGCGTCACGGTCCGGCCCACGATGTACCTGGACAACCTGCTCAAACCGTCGGCACGCCGGGAGATTGTCGAAGACGGGGTTTTCGCACCGCCGATCGCAGCCTCTCAGCGCATTGCCTGGACATCTGTCGATGACTGCGCCCGTGCAGCGATTGAGTTGTTGGAGTGCAGCGGCACGGGCGACTACCGCATCGCGGGGCCGCAGAGTCTTGATGGCGATGAGCTTGCGGCCTGTATCTCCGCAGGTCTTGGCCGACCCGTCGCCTATCGCGCACAGGCCATTGACGTGTTCGAACGTGAGGTCGATGCCACCATGGGCGCGGGGATGGGGAAGCGCATTGGCTCGAAGTTTCGATATTTCGAGACCCACCCTGAAGAGGCGGACTCGATCCTGTCCCGGCCTTACACGCCTCAAAGTGGCTTGGAAGAATTCAAACCCACCGACGTGCAGACATGGATACGTCTGCACCAGCGGGGCTTTCTTTGCGATGGCGAGCCCCAATAACCAATTGCCGCGGTGATGACTGCGCCGTCAGCGCACAAGCAGGTTCAGGCAGGCGGCAATACTGAAAGCCAGAAGCGCAGGCTTGATGCGGCGGTCCGTGAGCGTGATCGATATAGGTCCCGCGATTGACGACGCAGCGCCCGCGGCGGAAGAAGAGCCAGCCGAGGCCTGATTCTTGGCGTAGGTTTTCAGTGAAACTGCGGTGTTCTCACCGGCGGGTGTGCTCTTACCATCGAACTACACCCGCATCTGACAAGCCGCCGATCGAAAGCCTGCCGTCGACGACAACCTGGAGTACAGATGCATGTCGTTCGAGGCTCGCGCTGCCGCGCAGGCCATTCGACCCCAAACGCCCACCGAGCATGAACCCCAAGTCCGCAAAAATCGCCCTTCAAGCCTTCTTCGTCCTCTCCACAGGCTCGGCCTTCGCTGGCACCATCACATGCACTCCCGCTTCTCCCGGCGCAGGCCCGGCCTCCTGGATCCGCCGGATCGCCATCGACGATCACGCGCGCACGGTCAACATGGACGTGGTGCGTCAAAGGACGAAGGACGCGGACACCATGGGCAAGATCAGGGCGGACCTGCTCGGCATCGAGGAGGCCCCGGGCGGGGAGCCTGCCTACGTGTTCAACGCGATTGCCGCTGACGGCGCCGAAGTCACGCATCTCTTCAGGCTGCACAAGGCCGGCGAATGGCGGCTGGCGAGTGCGGGTGTCGTGTTCGTCGGCAAGGTGCCGACGTTGCGGACGATCGAGCCCGGCAAGGTCTTCGACTGCAAGCGCTCGGAGCTCGGATAAGCGCTTCTGCGCTTGCCCTCGAAATATTTTTCGAACGCTGCCTCTTTGGTGGGCACCGTGTTGCAGGCCACGCCCAGCAACGCTTCCGAGCGATGCACACACAGTTTTCCACAGCATTGTCCCCATCGGAACGGGAAAACCCGTCATCGGCTTGTGCTAGGCGATCTGGGCGGGATCGAATGCTGGAAAAGGTAGGTGCAGGGTAGGCGGGCGCCGACAGACTGCGCTGTCCTCGGGGAGGAACATGCAATTCACCGCATCCCTGCGGAAAGGAGCGTGAAATGACGTTCGACTTCCTGTTTCGACCGAATCACACCGCGTACCTGCGGCGCGCGGCAGCCCTCCTGGAAGAGGCGCAGATGGCGCGCATCGAGCACCAGGCTGCGGCGGAGCACCACAGCGCGCTTGCCAGGATGTACGCCGAACGCGTCCGGCGTCTTGAGAACGAGCTCTATCGCCAGCCTCAGGGCGCGGCGCATGGGGCAGGGCCTTCGGCTGAAGCTGGTGGCTCCCCGGACGAGCGGCCCCAGCTGTATTCGCTGGACGGGAGCCGGAAGCCCGGCCTGAGTTCGGCGATCTGAGCACTGCGGGCCGGCGCGGGCAAGCCAGGCACCCGGCATGGTCGGGGCGTTGGTTGCATGCGCCTGTCACGCACGCACGCACGGGCAAAAAAATACCCGCCGGAGCGGGTTGCGAGTGCCCCTCGGGGGCATGCTCTAAGTACTGACAGAGAGCTCTTCTTTTATGCGGCCCTGTTGCGTGACAGCATCGGTATCGTCGTTGCCGGCCTTGACAGGCCGTGTCAGCCGGGAGCACGCAGTCGCCGTAGGACACTCCTCAGACCGTGAACTAGTTGGCAGTTTTGCGGGGTTGCGCAGCCCTCGAATGCCCATCGGCCGGACTTGTCGCTTCGAAGTGTCGGTCCCGTCCGACAAGGCTGCGGCACATGAAGCCCTAGATTTTGTGGGCTCGCTTGAAGTGCGAGTTCTCTGTGCGTGACAGCACTCAAGAGGTTCAGCCCAGCCTTCGCGCTGGGTTTTTTTTGCGCGGCGCCTTCGTTTTCCCTTCTCCTTTCAGAAAAGTTCGAAGCGGAAGGTGGTCGTCTGCGGCTGGCTCAGCAGCGGGGTCGCGACCTCGCTCGCATGCTCCCAGGCCTCGCGCCAGATGCGGGCATGGGTGATCTGGGTTTCGCTCATCGAATCGATGCCGAATTCGAGCAGGTTCTGCCATGCCCGGTGGCATTTCAGGAGGCGCGAAGAGGGCCCGATGCGCTCTTCGAGCAACCGCAGGAACGTGAAGCGCACCTCCATCAGGTCGCGAATGGTGAGGTTGGCGCCCTCCAGACGGACGGTGTAGAGCTGCTCGCGGTTGGCTGTGTGATCGAACATCGGACGCGCATGCAACAAGGCCGCGAGCGGACTTGCCGGGAGCGCATGCGACCGCGCTTGTCCGAAGGTCTCAGGCCTTGCCTCTGTCTGGATAGAAGGGGGCCGGAAATATTAGCCAAGCGCCTGTTGAGCGAAATGGAATCAGCGTTCCGGTTTGTCGCCATGCGCGACCCCCCCGCGCGGCAGTCAGCGCAGGAACACGTGTTCCATGAACTGCCTTATCGGGTACTGGATCACGGTCTGCACCTTCGCCGGCAGTTCCAGCGGGCGCATCAGCATCTTGAGCGTGGTGCCCGGACTCAAGTGGGTGCGGATGGTGCCGTTCATGTCGGCGCTCAGCCGCTGCACGTAGGCGATGTCGTCTGCGCGCTCCGGCGAACGCGTCCTGACCACATGGCGGATCGCGCAGTCGGCGTCCTCGCTCTTGAGCTCCAGCGTGCGCCGGCCGATGGTGCCCAGCACGCGCAGGCGGCCCAGCTTCTCTTCTTCTCGGTAGCGCCGGTAGTAGCGGTAGAAGTGCTTGTAGTGGTTGACTTCGTCGGTGGCGATGCGGGTCGCAAGGTCCTGCAGGACCGGCTCGTCGGTGCTGCGGGCCATGGCCCGGTAGTAGGTGGCGGTGCCGGTCTCGACCACGCAGCGGGCGGTCATCTCGAGGCCCCGGGTGGGGGCGAGCAGCTCGACCTTGCAGTAGGTCGCGTACTCCTCCAGGAAGTTGCGGTAGGCGGTGTCCCAGTCGAATTCCGGCCACACGTGGCGCACGTAGGCGCGAAGGGCCTTGCCGTGCTGCAGTTCCTCGAGCTCCCAGTGCTGGGAGAGCCAGTCGGTGACCTCCTGGTCGCCCTTGAAGAAGTCGACCAGGTTGTGCGTGTACAGGTCGGAGCCGCTCTCGATGAAGGAGGCGGAGGTCACCAGGTAGAAGAGGTTCTCGTCCGGGCGTACTTTGTCGAGCGCGATGCGCGAGAAATCCAGGTCTTCGATCGTCCAGTGCCTCTCGGCATCTTGGCTTGCCATGCGAACTCCTTGATCTTTTTGTCCGTACAAGTACGGATGGCGCAGACCGTCGTTGGTTCTCGTTTTTTGCGCCAGGACACATATTAGCCTTGGAGCGCGCATCGTGGTGTCGTCCGGGAGCCCTTGCCCGGCGTGGGCGGCATGGCCAAACCTATAATCGTTTGTTCAAGCAAATCAAGCAGTTAGGCCGGTTCGCCGCAGTGGGTTCGACATGAGGGTCGCCATCGCCGCGCCGCCCTCGACGGCAGAAGACGAATCCAAAGATGAGCCAGCCCACATTCACGGTCGCGGACATCCGCAAGACCTTTATCGATTTCTTCGCTTCCAAGGGCCACACGGCGGTCCCGTCGAGCCCGCTCGTGCCGGGCAACGACCCGACGCTGATGTTCACCAATTCGGGCATGGTGCAGTTCAAGGACGTGTTCCTCGGCACCGACAAGCGCCCCTACAAGCGCGCAGCCTCCGTCCAGGCCTGCCTGCGCGCCGGCGGCAAGCACAACGACCTCGAGAACGTGGGCTACACCGCCCGCCACCACACCTTCTTCGAGATGCTGGGCAACTGGAGCTTCGGTGACTACTTCAAGCGCGAATCGCTCAAGTGGGGCTGGGAGCTGCTCACGCAGGTCTACAAGCTGCCGGCCGACAAGCTCCTGGCCACCGTCTACCACGAGGACGACGAGGCCTACGACATCTGGACCAAGGAAATCGGCCTGCCGCCCGAGCGCGTGATCCGCATCGGCGACAACAAGGGCGGCAAGTACAAGTCCGACAACTTCTGGATGATGGCCGACACCGGCCCCTGCGGCCCGTGTTCCGAGATCTTCTATGACCACGGCCCGCACATCCCCGGCGGCCCGCCGGGTAGCCCCGAGGAAGACGGCGACCGCTTCATCGAGATCTGGAACCACGTGTTCATGCAGTTCGACATGCAGCCCGACGGCAGCGTGGTCAAGCTGCCTGCGCCCTGCGTCGACACCGGCATGGGCCTGGAGCGCCTGGCCGCGATCCTGCAGCACGTGCACAGCAACTACGAGATCGACATCTTCGAGGCGCTGATCAAGGCCGCCGCGAAGGCGACCGGCACGCAGGACCTGACGAACAACTCGCTCAAGGTGATCGCCGACCACATCCGCGCCACCTCGTTCCTGGTGGCCGACGGCGTGATCCCGTCGAACGAAGGCCGCGGCTACGTGCAGCGCCGCATCATCCGCCGCGCGATCCGCCACGGCTACAAGCTGGGCCAGAAGAAGCCCTTCTTCCACAAGCTGGTGCCCGAGCTCGTCAGGCTCATGGGCGAGGCCTATCCGAAGCTGGTGGCCGACGAGAAGCGCATCACCGACACGCTGAAGGCCGAAGAAGAACGCTTCTTCGAGACCCTGGCCAACGGCATGGAAATCCTCGACGCGGCGCTGGCCGGCGGTGCCAAGACGCTGCCTGGTGACGTCGCCTTCAAGCTGCACGACACCTACGGCTTCCCGCTCGACCTCTCGGCCGACGTGTGCCGCGAGCGCGGCGTGAGCGTCGACGAAGCCGGCTTCGCTGCCGCCATGGAAAAGCAGAAGGCCGCGGGCCGTGCCGCCGGCAAGTTCAAGATGGACCGCAACGTCGATTACGCCGGCGCGGGCAACACCTTCACCGGCTACGAGCGCCTGGAAGAAAGCGCCAAGGTCGTCGCGCTGTACTTCGAGGGCTCTGCCGTCGACGAGCTCAAGGAAGGCCAGAGCGGCATCGTCGTGCTCGACACCACGCCCTTCTACTCGGAAAGCGGCGGCCAGGTCGGCGACCAGGGCGTGCTCGTGGCCGAAGGCGTGCAGTTCGGCGTGGAAGACACGCAGAAGATCAAGGCCGACGTGTTCGGCCACCATGGCACCCAGACCCAGGGCACGCTGAAGGTCGGCGACACGGTCAAGGCCGCGGTCGACACCGCCCGCCGCGCCGCCACCATGCGCAACCACTCGGTCACCCACCTGATGCACAAGGCCCTGCGCGAAGTGCTCGGCGGCCACGTGCAGCAGAAGGGCTCGCTGGTCGACGCGGACAAGACGCGCTTCGACTTCGCGCACAACGCGCCCGTCACGCACGAGCAGATCCTCGAGATCGAGAAGCGCGTGAACGCCGAGATCCTCGCCAACACCGAGACGCACGCCCGCGTGATGGACATGGAGTCGGCCCAGAAGACCGGCGCGATGATGCTGTTCGGCGAGAAGTACGGCGAGACCGTGCGCGTGCTCGACATCGGCACAAGCCGTGAGCTGTGCGGCGGCACCCACGTGGGCCGCACGGGCGACATCGGCCTCTTCAAGATCGTCAGCGAAGGCGGCGTGGCCGCCGGCGTGCGCCGCATCGAGGCCGTCACCGGCGCGAATGCGCTTTCTTATCTGCAGGACCTCGAATCGACCGTGCAGAGCGTGGCTGCCACGCTCAAGTCGCCGGCCGCCGAACTGCAGGGCCGGCTCTCGCAGGTGCTGGAGCAGGTGAGGGCGCTCGAGCGCGAAGTGGGGGCGCTCAAGGGCAAGCTCGCGTCGTCGCAGGGCGACGAGCTTGTGTCGCAGGCGGTGGACGTCAAGGGCATCAAGGTGCTGGCCGCCAAGCTCGACGGCGCCGACGCCAAGACGCTGCGCGAGACCATGGACAAGCTCAAGGACAAGCTCAAGACCGCCGCCATCGTGCTTGCTGCTGTCGACGGCGACAAGGTGCAGATCGCAGCCGGCGTCACCGCCGACAGCACGGGCAAGGTCAAGGCCGGCGAGCTGGTCAACTTCGTGGCCCAGCAGGTCGGCGGCAAGGGCGGCGGCAAGGCCGACATGGCCATGGCCGGCGGCACCAACGCGGCGGGCCTTCCGGCCGCGCTGCAGTCGGTGCAGGCCTGGGTATCCGAGCGCGCCTGACGGCCGGCAGCATCACCGGAACGAGCACGCCACCCATGCCAGAAGCGATCCCCGGTGAAGTGCTTGTGATGGGGGCGGGCACCATCGGGTGCTTCATCGGCGGCAGCCTCGCGGCCGCAGGCGTGCCCGTCACCTTCGTCGGCCGTCCTCGCGTGCTCGAGAAGCTCGCCAGGCACGGCCTGACGCTCACCGACATCGACGGCGCGAAGCGCACGCTGCCTGCCGATTCGCTGCGCCTTTGCGGGCAGGTGCCCGCCGGTGCGAAGCCCGCCCTGGTGCTGCTGTGCGTGAAGAGCGGCGCCACGGCCGAGGCTGCGGGCGAACTGGCCTTCTCGCTGCCGGCGGGCACGGCGGTGATCTCGCTGCAGAACGGCATCTCCAACTGCGCGGCGGCTGCGCAGACCGGTCCTTCGCTCAACGTGCGCGCCGGCATGGTTCCCTACAACGTCGCCGAGATCGGCCCGGGCGCCTTCCACCGCGGCACCGGCGGCCGTCTGGCTGCGGAAGACGACGCCGTGCTGCGCCCCTGGGTCCCGGTGTTCGAGCGCGCCGGCGTGCCGCTCGACCTGCATGCCGACCTGCTGCCCGTGCAGTGGGGCAAGCTGATGCTCAACCTCAACAACCCCGTCAACGCGCTCTCGGGCCTGCCGCTGCGCGAGGAGCTGATGCAGCGCGGCTACCGCCGCTGCTTCGCTTCGCTGATCGACGAGGCGCTGGGCGTCCTCAAGGTTGCGGGCATCGCGCCCGCGCAGGTTGCGGCGGTGCCGGCGCACCGGCTGGCCGGCCTGCTGCGGCTGCCCGACTGGATCTTCCGCATCGTCGCAGCGCGCATGCTGCGCATCGACGCCAAGGCGCGCTCCAGCATGGCCGACGACCTCGCGCTGGGCCGCCGCACCGAGATCGACGCGCTCAGCGGCGAGGTGGTGCGCCTCGCGCGCGAGCATGGCCTGAGCGCGCCGCGCAATTCGCGCATGGTTTCGCTGCTCGAGGCCTGGCCTCAGCAGCCGAAGCGCTGGACGGCACGGCAATTGCAGGACGCGCTGGGCCTGTAGCGCTAAGGTCAGGAGCCAGACAGCGCACCGGCCGGCAGGTGTGGCACGATTGATCGATTGCTCTTGCGGGGTGCGAATGTCGTTGATGCGTCTGCTCTTCCTGCTCGCCCTGTCTGGCTTGGCCGTCTACCTGGTCGACTTCTACAGTTTTGCCCTTGCTCATTCGGCCGCTGGCATTCTGGCCGTACTGCTTTGTCCAGGCATCTTGGTCTTTGTTTCCAACTGGCTGACTGGCGTGTCGGGATGGGGCGCTGCCGTGGCCCTCAACGGCGTCTGTTACGAGTTGGTCTTTCGACTCGTTCTGCGTAGGCGCAAAGCGCTCCTCGATCGCGAGAGCGACAGGGGCGCAACGACGGATGGAAGCGCCCACCATCAGCATTGAATTGCAGCAGGACCAATGCAGCCAGCACCTCGCACTCCATGAAAGCATTGCTGAAGATCGCTCTGGTGATCGGCTCCCTGGTCTTTGGAGGCTGGCTGTTTCCAATGCTGGTCTGCGCACTTCCCGGAATTTCGGATTCGCTGGTTTGTGGTCACAATTTTTGGATATTGATCCCGCCATGCGCGCTGCTTGGCGCGATTGCTGCATGGGTCGCTGTGCAGCGAATCCGATAGGGCGTCTTGCAATCAACCACGATCCGAACTCATCGGACTAGCCGGCTTTGTTTGCACGCGCCTTCGGGAAACATCGCTGCAGTTTCAAAGGGGTTGTTCTGATGCAGGTCCTGATTCTCGGCAGCGGTGTCATCGGCACCTCGATCGCTTACTACCTGGCGCGCGCCGGGCACGAGGTGACGGTGCTGGAGCGCCAATCGGCGCCGGCGCTCGAAACCAGCTTCGCCAATGCGGGCGAGGTGTCGCCCGGCTATTCGGCACCCTGGGCCGGGCCCGGCGTGCCGGTCAAGGCGATCAAGTGGATGCTGATGCAGCACAGCCCGCTGGTCATCAAGCCGATGCTCGATCCGGCCATGTGGCGCTGGGGCCTCTCGATGCTGCGCAACTGCACGCAGGCGCGCTACGAGGTCAACAAGAGCCGCATGGTGCGGCTCGCCGAGTACAGCCGCGATTGCCTGAAGGCGCTGCGCGCGGACACCGGCATCGCCTACGACGAGCGCATGCAGGGCACGTTGCAGCTCTTTCGCACGCAGCAGCAGCTCGACGGCACTTCGAAGGATGTCGAAGTGCTGCAGGCCTCCGGCGTGCCCTACCAGCTGCTCGACCGCGAAGGCTGCGTGCAGTACGAGCCGGCGCTCGCGGCGGTGAAGGGCAAGTTCGTCGGCGGCCTGCGGCTGCCGGGCGACGAGACCGGCGACTGCTTCAAGTTCACGCAGGCGCTGGCGAAGCTGGCCGAGGCCGAGGGCGTCAAGTTCCGGTTCGGCGTGAGCATCCAGGCTCTCGAGCACGACGCGGCCAGGGGCGTGACGGCTGTGCGCACCGACGCCGGCAGCTTCACCGCCGAGCGCTATGTCGTCGCACTCGGCAGCTACTCGCCGGCGCTGGTCAGGCCGCTGGGCATCCGGCTGCCGGTGTATCCGGTCAAGGGCTTCTCGATCACGGTACCGATCACCGATGCGGGCGGCGCGCCCGAATCCACCGTGATGGACGAGACCTTCAAGGTCGCGGTCACGCGCCTGGGCGACCGCATTCGCGTGGGCGGTACGGCGCAGCTCTCGGGCTTCGACCTGCGGCTCAACGAGCGGCGGCGCGACACGCTCGAACACGTCGTGACCGATCTCTTCCCGCGAGGCGGCAACGTGCGCGACGCCTCCTTCTGGACCGGCCTGCGTCCCATGACGCCCGACGGCACGCCGGTGATCGGCGCCACCCGCGTTCCCAACCTGATGCTGAGCACCGGCCACGGCACGCTTGGCTGGACCATGGCGGCGGGCACCGGCCGGGTGATGTCCGACCTGATCGAGGGCAGGGCGCCTGCGATCGACATGGAAGGCCTCACCGTGGCGCGCTACGGCGGCTGAGGCCTCGTTCTCTCTCTCTCAATCCAAACAGGGCGGCCCCCAAAGGCCGCCCTGTTTTCGTTGCGATACAGGAATACGGGTTTTCCCTTAGTCATGAAGTTGTCTTCTTCGATATTCTTCGTGGCGTTCCATTAGTAAATCGTTGTTTCTTTAGTGAAACAAGCCTCGATCAGACGGACACGATGAAACCGACACGCCGCCATGTCATCGCCGCCGCCATTTCCATGGCCGCCGCTTGCGCCTCCGGACTCGCCTGGGCAGCCGACGGCTACCCTGCCAAGCAGATCACGCTGGTCGTCGCCTATCCGGCCGGCGGCGACACCGACGCGCTGGCGCGCCTGTTCGCGGAGAAGCTGTCGGCGCGCGTCGGCCAGACCGTGCTGGTGGACAACCGCCCCGGCGCCAGCGGCATCATCGGCAGCGCCTATGTGTCGAAGGCCGCGCCCGACGGCTACACGCTGCTGCTCGCGCCCAGCACCTTCTCGATCGCGCAGCTGGTGCTCAAGACCAACGGCTCGGGCTACGACGTGCTGAACGGCTTCACGCCGATCGTGCAGACGGGCAGCCAGCCGCTGTTCCTGGTGGCAGGCGGCAACAGTGGCCTCTCCACGATGAAGGACGCCGTGGCCGCGGCCAAGGGCGGCAAGTCGCTGAGCTACGCGAGCCCGGGCAGCGGATCGCCGATGCACATCCTGGGTGAAATGTTCGCCCGCGCATCCGGAGCCAGCCTTGCGCACGTTCCATACAAAGGTGTGGCACCGGCCATCAACGACGTGCTGGGCGGCCACGTGCCGGTCACCTTCGTCACGCTGGGGCCGGTGGCGCCGTACCTCGCCGGCGGCAAGCTGCGCCCTCTGGCCGTGGCCTCGGCACAGCGCTCGCCGCTCGCGCCCAACGTGCCCACGCTGGCCGAGCAGGGTTACAAGGACGTCGAGGTGACCGCCTGGAACGGCCTCTGGGGCCCGCGCAACCTGCCGCCCGAGATCGTGAAGACGCTCAACGGCCACTTCAACGAGATCCTGAAGATGCCCGAGATCGTCTCGCGCATGGCCGTGCTCGGCACCACGCCCGTGGGCGGCGACGCCGACGTGCTCGGCAAGACCAACGCCGCCGACTACGCGCGATTCGGCAAGGTCATCAAGGAGCTCGGCATCCAGGCCGACTGATCCGCACGACCGACCCACGCACCTCATTTCCATGACCGAACTCAAAGCCATCGCCGACCCCTCGAGCCTGCAGGCGCTGCTCGCCGAGATGCCCGCCAACCTGCTGGCCGGCCGCCGCGTGCTCGTGACCGGCGGCGCGCGCGGCCTGGGCCTCGCCTTCGCGCAATGCATTGCCGCCGCGGGAGCGAGCGTGGTGCTGGCCGACATCCTCGGCGAACTGGCCGAGACCGAGGCGAAGGCGCTGCGCGAAGCGGGCCGCAACGCCCATGCGCTGCCGGTCGACCTGGCCAACCCGGGCTCCGTGGTGGCCTGCGCCGACGAAGCCATCCGCCTGCTCGGCGGCCTCGACGGTCTCGTCAACAACGCTGCCATCACCAACTCCGGCGGCCGCGACGCGCACCAGCTCGAGATCGACGTGTGGGACCGCGTGATGAACGTCAACGTGCGCGGCAGCTGGCTCATGGGCCGCGCCTGCCGCGCCGCGCTGGCCGAAAGCGGCCGCGGCGCAATCGTCAACCTCGCCTCCGACACCGCGCTGTGGGGCGCGCCCAACCTGCTGGCCTATGCGTCGAGCAAGGGCGCGGTCATTTCCATGACGCGCTCGCTGGCGCGCGAGTGGGGCGGCGACGACATCACCGTCAACGCCGTGGCGCCCGGCCTCACGCTGGTGGAGGCCACCGAATACGTGCCGATGGCGCGCCACCAGAAGTACCTCGAAGGCCGCGCCATCCCGCGCGAGCAGCAGGCCGCCGACGTGTGCGGCGCCACCGTCTTCCTTCTCTCAGGGCTCGCGCGCTTCGTGACGGGCCAGCTGCTGGCCGTCAACGGCGGCTTTGCGATGCACTGAGAGCGAACCCACGCACCCGATTTTTCCGACCAAGGAGTCAACCCGATGAGCGACCTGTCCGAACAGCAGAAGATCAACCCTGCGGCCACCAGCACGCTGGCCCAGCCCGAAGGCAGCAGCCTTGCGGAGTGGATGAACACCCGCATCGCCCGCTACGAGACCCGCAAGTACGACTGGGACGCGCTGAAGTTCCAGGCCGACTTCGACCCCAAGTACCGCCGCGCCCAGATGCGCTACGTGGGCACCGGTGGCACCGGCGTCGCCGCCGACGTCAACACCGTGCCCGCCGAGCACTTCACCTTCTCGACCATGGTGATCCCCGCCGGCCACGAAGGCCCGCCGCACCTGCACACCGACGTGGAGGAGGTGTTCTTCCTGATCCGCGGCAAGCTCAAGGTGGTGATCGAGAAGGACGGCGAGCGCTTCGAGACCATCATGACCGACCGCGACCTGATCTCGGTGCCGCCCGGCGTGTACCGCGAGGAGATCAACATCGGCGACGAGGACGCGCTGATGTGCGTGATGCTCGGCGCGAAGAAGCCGGTGACCCCGACGTACCCGGCCGATCACCCCCTCGCCAAGATCAAGCGATAAGGCGAACCCCTCAGGCCCGCCCACTCCGCGCGGCCGCCGCCCCGTCGCAGGGGCGGTACCTGCGGCCCGGCAAGGCCGGTTCCGCGGTATTCCCGAAAAAAGACCCTCAGCCCATGAACCACGCTGCCCATCCTGATGCGCTCCTGCCAGCCTCCGAGCTGGCACGGCTCGACGCCCGCTTTCCGGCGCGCGATGTCGCGGTCGGCGGCGGCGCGGTGGTGTCGGTGCGCGAGTGCGGGCGGGGCGCGGCCATCGTGTGCCTGCACGGCATCGGCTCGGGCGCGGCATCGTGGATCGACACCGCCGCGCTGCTCGCATCGCAGGCCCGCGTGATTGCCTGGGATGCGCCCGGTTACGGAAGCTCCACGCCGCTCGAGGCCGGTGCGTCGACCGCCGCCGACTACGCGGCGCGCCTGGGCGCCTTGCTCGATGCGATGGAGATCGATTCCTGCGTGCTGGTCGGCCATTCGCTCGGTGCCATCACCGCCGCCTCGGCCGCGCGCAGCGATGCGCGCATACGCCGGCTGGTGCTGGTCAGCCCGGCCGTCGGCTACGGCGCGGCGTCTCGTGCGGAAGCCCGCGCCAGGGTCCGCGCCGAACGCCTCGCCACGCTCGACGAACTCGGCATCGCAGGCATGGCCGCGAAGCGTTCGGCCCGGCTGGTTTCCGACAACGCCTCCGAGCACGCCCGCCAGTGGGTGCGCTGGAATATGGCCCGGCTGAACGACCGCGGCTACCGTCAGGCGGTCGAGCTGCTGTGCAACGCCGACCTTCTGGCCGACCTGCCGCCGCCCATGCCGGTGCGCGTGGCCTGCGGCGCGCTCGACGTGGTCACGCCGCCGTCGGCCTGCGAAGAAGTCGCGCGCCAGTGCGGAGTGCCGCTCGAATTGGTGGAGGATGCGGGCCACGCCGGCTATGTGGAGCAACCACAGGCCGTCGCCAAGCTGCTGCGCGAATCGCTCGCCGGCTGACCGCAACCACACAGAGACATCCGAGGAAGGAACCGCTGGCATGGCCAACAACAACGACGGCAACGAAGCGATTGAAGAGGGCGCCGACCGCTACAACGTGCCCGCGCTGGAGCGCGGACTGCGCGTGCTGTGCGAGTTCAGCCGCGAAAGCCGCACGCTCTCGGCGCCTGAACTGGCGCGCCGCTTCGACCTGCCGCGCTCGACCGTCTTCCGCCTGCTCACCACGCTGGAGAACATGGGTTTTCTCGAGCGCACCGAGGGCGGTCGCGACTACCGCCTGGGCCTTGCCGTGCTGCGCCTGGGCTTCGAATACCTCGCCTCGCTGGAGCTCACCCAGCTGGGCACGCCGCTGCTCAACCGCCTCTGCGACGAACTGCGCACGCCCTGCAACCTGGTGGTGCGCGACGGCCGCTCCATCGTCTACGTCGCCAAGGTCGCGCCGCCCACGCCCTTCGCGAGCTCGGTCACCGTGGGCACGCGGCTGCCGGCCCATGCCACGGTGCTGGGCCGCATCCTGCTCGAAGACCTCACGCTACCGCAGCTACGCGCGCTCTACCCCGAAGACAAGCTCGAGACCTTCTCGCCGAGCACGCCCAAGACCGTGAACGAACTCTTCGACATGGTGCAGGCCGACCGCCAGCGCGGCTACGTGCTGGGCGAGGGCTTCTTCGAATCGAACATCTCCAGCATCGCCGCGCCGGTGCGCGACCACAGCGGCCACATCGTCGCCGCCCTGGGCGCCACCGTCACCGCCAGCCACATCGAGGAAAGCCGCATCGACGAGATGGTGCAGCGCGTGCGCGGCACGGCCGACGAGATCTCCGGCCTGCTCAATTACTCGCCCGCGCGCACCGCCAAGGTGGTGCCGCTGCGCTCCGCATGACCCTGAAACCATGACAGACCAGGCTCTTCCTTCCTTCTTCGCCGCCGATGCGCTGGCCGGCCGCGTGGCCGTGGTCACGGGCGGCTCGTCGGGCATCGGCCTGGCCACCGTCGAGCTGCTGCTGGGCTGCGGCGCCGCCGTTGCGCTGTGCGGCCGCAATGCCGAGCGGCTCGACGGCGCCGTGGCCGGCCTGCGCAGGCAGTTCCCGGACGCGAAGCTCTTCGCTCAGCCTTGCGACGTGCTCGATGCCTCCTCAATGCGCGCTTTCGCCGCCGCCAGCGAAGCCGCGCTCGGCCCGGCCTCGATGCTGGTCAACAACGCGGGGCAGGGCAGGGTCTCGACTTTCGCGAACACCGACGACGAGGCCTGGACCGAAGAGCTGAACCTGAAATTCTTCTCCGTCATCAACCCCACGCGCGCCTTCCTGCCACAGCTCGCGGCACAGCGCGCTGTGCTGGGCGATGCCGCCATCGTCTGCGCCAACTCGCTGCTGGCGCGCCAGCCCGAGCCGCACATGGTCGCCACCTCGGCCGCGCGCGCCGGCCTGCTGAACCTCGTGCGTTCCATGGCGACCGAATTCGCGCCGCAGGGCGTGCGCGTCAACGGCATCCTGATCGGCCTGGTGGAGTCGGGCCAGTGGCGCCGCCGCTTCGAGGCGCGCGAAGACAAGTCGCTCGACTGGGCCGCCTGGAGCGGCCAGCTCGCGAAGAACAAGCACATCCCGCTGGGTCGCCTGGGGCTTCCGACCGAAGCCGCGCGCGCGATCCTTTTCCTCGCTTCGCCCCTCGCGTCGTACACGACGGGCAGCCACATCGACATTTCCGGAGGCCTGTCACGCCATGCATAACCCCAACAACACCGTCACCGTCGGCGCCGTCGTCGCCGCCTTTCTCGAACAGTGCGGCGTCAAGGCGGCCTTCGGCGTGATCTCGATCCACAACATGCCGATCCTCGATGCCTTCGCGCAGCGCGGCACGGTGCGTTTCATCTCGGCGCGCGGAGAAGCCGGCGCGGGCAACATGGCAGACGCCTACGCACGCTCCACCGCCAGCCTGGGCGTGTGCATCACCAGCACCGGGCCTGCCGCGGGCAACATCGCGGGCAGCATGGTCGAGGCCCTGACGGCCGGCGCGCCGCTGCTGCACATCACCGGGCAGATCGAGACGCCGTACCTCGACAAGGGCATGTCGTACATCCACGAGGCGCCCGACCAGCTCACGATGCTCAAGGCCGTGTCGAAGGCCGCGCTGCGCGTGCGCAGCGTCGAGACGGTGCTCGGCACGCTCAAGCGCGCGGTGCAGCTCGCGCTGACGGCGCCGACCGGCCCGGTCAGCGTCGAGATCCCGATCGACATCCAGTCGGCGCTGACCACGATGCCGGCCGACCTGTCGCCGCTGCCCGTCGAGCGCGCCGTGCCGTCGGCCGCCGCACTCGACGCGCTGGCCGCGCGCCTCGCCGTTGCAAGGCGCCCGATGCTGTGGGTCGGCGGCGGTGCCCGCCATGCCCGCGCCGCCATCCAGCGCCTGCAGAAACTCGGCTTCGGTGTCGTCACGACGACGCAGGGCCGCGGCACGGTGCCCGAGGACGACGCCGGCTCGCTCGGCGCCTACAACATCCAGAAGCCGGTCGAGGCCCTCTACCAGACCTGCGACGCGATGCTCGTGGTCGGTTCGCGCCTGCGCGGCAACGAGACGCTCAAGTACGAGCTGAAGCTGCCCCGCCCGCTTTACCGCATCGACGTCGACGCCGCCGCCGAAGGCCGCTGCTACGCGTCCGAGGCCTTCGTCTGCGGCGATTCCGCGCTGGCCCTCGAAGGCCTGGCCGACCGCCTCGAAGCCGCCAGGTACAAGGCCGACCCGCAACTGCTGGTCGACCTGCGCGCCGCGCACGACCAGGCGGTTGCGGGGCTGCGCGACGGCCTCGGCCCGTACGCCGAACTCGTGCGCCAGCTCCAGTCGGCGGCCGGGCGCAACTTCAACTGGGTGCGCGACGTGACCGTCTCCAACAGCACCTGGGGCAATCGCGAGCTGCGCGTCTTCGAACCGAGCGCCGGCGTGCACGCCACGGGCGGCGGCATCGGCCAGGGCATGCCGATGGCCATCGGCGCGGCCATCGGCGCGGCGGTGACGGGATCGGGCCGCAAGACTTTCTGCCTGGCCGGCGACGGCGGCTTCATCCTGAACCTGGGCGAGCTGGCCTGCATGGTGCAGGAGAAGGCGCCGATGGTGATCGTGCTCATGAACGACAAGAGCTACGGCGTCATCAAGAACATCCAGGACGCGCAGTACGGCGGCCGCCAGTGCTACGCCGAGCTGCACACGCCCGATTACGACCTGCTGTGCAAGTCGATCGCGCTGCCGCATGCCCGCGTGCAGGACCTGGCCGAGCTGCCCGCCCGCATCGGCGAGGCGCTGGCGGCCGAGGGCCCGTTCCTGCTTGAGATCGACATGCTCTCGATCGGCAGCTTCAAGACCACCTTCGCCGGCCCGCCGACCAACACGGTCACGCAGATCCCGGCGCTCGGCACGGTGGGCAAGTGAGGGAGGGCCATTCCATGCCCACGTCAACGCCCACGCCAACGCGGATCGCACTCGTCGGCTGCGGAGCGATCGGCACCTCGGTGCTCGAACTGCTCCACGGCGATCCCGCGCTGAAGGTGGTGGCTGTCGTCGTGCCCGCCGACGCCATCGCCGCTGCGCAGAAGGCTGCACCCGACGCGCAGGTGGGCAGCGCGGTGCCCGCCGACGGCATCGACCTCGTGGTCGAGACCGCCGGCCATGCCGCCATCGAGCAGCACGTGCTGCCCGCGCTGGCGCGAGGCCTGCCCTGCGTGGTCGCCTCGGTCGGCGCGCTGTCGGCCACTGGCCTTGCGGAGAAGCTCGAAGCCGCGGCGGTTGCCGGCAGCACGCAGGTGCAGCTGATTCCGGGCGCCATCGGCGCCATCGACGCGCTCGCTGCCGCCCGCATCGGCGGCCTCGACAGCGTGCGCTACACCGGCCGCAAGCCGCCGCTGGCCTGGAAGGGCACGCCGGCCGAGCAGGGCCGCGACCTGGGCGCGCTGGCGCATGAAACCGTGATCTTCGAAGGCAGCGCGCGCGAAGCGGCCTTGCTCTATCCGAAGAACGCCAACGTCGCGGCCACCGTCTCGCTCGCGGGGCTGGGGCTCGACAGGACGATGGTGCGCCTCATCGCCGACCCGGCCACCGCCGAGAACGTGCACACCGTCGAGGCCGAGGGCGCCTTCGGCAGCTTCGAGCTGACCATGCGCAACAAGCCGCTGGCGGCCAACCCCAAGACATCCGCGCTCACCGTCTACAGCGCCGTGCGCGCGCTGCGCAACCGCGTGGCCGCGCTCGCCATCTGAATCCGCCGTCTTCCATGATCTCCTCCGAACTCCTTCCGATCTGCATCGCCGGCGAATGGCGCCTGGGTGGCGGCGACGTCTACGAAAGCCTCTATCCGGCCACCGGCGAGCCCATCGCGCGCCTGCGGGCCGCGAGCCTGGCCGACGTCGAGGAAGCCATCGCGGGCGCAGACCGCGCCTTCCGCACCAGTGGCTGGGCGCAGCGCCTGCCCCATGAGCGCGCGGCCGTGCTGCACCGCGTGGCGCAGCTGATCCGCGAAGAGGCCGAATCGCTCGCGCAGAAGCAGCGCCTGGACAACGGCAAGCCGATCAACGAGACCCGCAACCTCGTAGCCAGCGCCGCGGGCACCTTCCAGTTCTTCGCGGCAGCGCTGGAGACGCTGGAGGAAACCATCACGCCGTCTCGCGGCGCCTTCGTGACCATGAGCGTGCACGAGCCCATGGGCGTGGTCGCCGCCATCACGCCGTGGAACTCGCCCATCGCCAGCGAGGCGCAGAAGCTGGCGCCCGCACTGGCCGCGGGCAACGCCGTGGTCGTGAAGCCCGCCGAGGTCACGCCGCTGATGGCGCTGGAGCTGGCGCGCATCTGCGAGAAGGCCGGCGTGCCCAAGGGCATCGTCAGCGTGCTGCCGGGCAGGGGGTCGGTGATCGGCGACGCGATCACCAAGCATCCGTTGGTCAAGCGCGTGTCGTTCACCGGCGGCACCACCACCGGCAGGCACATCGCCCACATCGCGGCCGACAAGATGATGCCGGTGTCGCTGGAGCTCGGCGGCAAGTCGCCGACCATGGTGCTGGACGACGCCGATCTCGACCACGCGGTGAACGGCGTGCTCTACGGCATCTTCAGCTCGTCGGGCGAGTCGTGCATCGCGGGTTCGCGCCTGTTCGTGGCGCGCGGCATCTACGACGAGTTCCTCACCCGGCTGGCCGAAGGCGCCAACGCGCTGCGCGTGGGCGATCCGGCTTCGGAGCGCACGCAGATGGGTCCGCTCATCACCGCGAAGCACCGCGAGGGCATCGAGCGCTACGTGGAGCTCGGCGTTTCCGAAGGCGGCAGGATTCGCACGGGCGGCGTACGCCCGCATGGCGACGGCTATGACCGCGGCTACTTCTACAAGCCGACCATCATCGAGGGCCTGACAAACGGCGCCCGCATCAGCCAGGAAGAAATCTTCGGCCCGGTGCTGGTCGCCATGCCCTTCGACAGCGAGGAAGAACTGATCGCGCAGGCCAACGACAGCGTCTACGCGCTGGCGGCCGGCGTGTGGAGCCGCGACTTCAAGCGTGCCTGGAAGCTGGGGCGCGCGGTGCAGGCCGGCACGGTCTGGGTCAACACCTACAAGCAGTTCTCGGTGTCCACGCCCTTCGGCGGCTGGCGCGACAGCGGCCTGGGCCGCGAGAAGGGCCGCGAAGGCATCTTCCAGTACATGGAGCAGAAGAGCATGTACTGGGGCACCAATGACCAGCCTCTGCCTTGGGCAGCACCATGAAAACCCCCGGGCTTCGCGCACTTCGTGTCGCTGCGCCAACCCCCTTGCGGGGGGGCGATACCTGCGGCCCGGCAAAGCCGGTTCCGCGGTATTCCTGGAACGAGATGTTCGGTGCCGCGCGTGTGCCGCTCGGCATGAAAGAAAGATTGAAATGAGCGTACTTGGCATCGACCAGATCACCTACGGCGCGGACGACCTGCCCGCCTGCCGCCGGTTCTTCCAGGACTGGGGCCTTTCCCTGAAGTCGGAGGCCGCCGACGAACTCGTCTTCGAGTGCTTGAACGGCTGCAAGGTGGTGGTCGCGGCGCTGGACAAGCCGGGCCTGCCGCCCGCGATGGAAGAGGGCCCGACGCTGCGCGAAGTGGTGTGGGGCGTGGAAAGCGAAGCCGACCTCGACCGCTATGCCGCCGCCATCGCGCGAGACCCGTCCTTCTTCGACGACACGGTAGACGGCGCACGCCGCATCGGCTGCATCGACCCCAACGGCCTGGCCGTGCGACTGCAGGTCAGCCGCAAGCACGCGGTGCAGGTCGACTGCGGCGCCATGAACACCTGGAACGCGAAGCTGCGCATCAACCAGCCGGCGCCCATCTACGAGCGCGCCACGCCCATCGAGGTCGGCCATGTCGTGTTCTTCGTGAGCGACGTGAAGGCCACCGGCGCCTTCTATGCCGATCGCTTCGGCTTCGTGGCCTCCGACAGCTACCCCAACCGCGGCGCCTTCATGCGCTGCGCGGCCGAAGGCGGCCACCACGACCTGTTCCTGCTGCAGATCCCCTCGGGCAAGCGCGGGCTGAACCACGTGGCCTTCACCGTGCGCGACATCCACGAGGTGTTCGGCGGCGGGCTGCACTTCTCGCGCTGCGGCTGGGAAACCCAGCTCGGCCCGGGCCGCCATCCGGTGTCTTCGGCGTACTTCTGGTACTTCAAGAATCCGGCGGGCGGCCTCATCGAGTACTACGCCGACGAAGACCAGCTCACCGCCGACTGGCAACCGCGCGAGTTCGAGCCTGGCCCCACGGTCTTCGCCGAATGGGCAGTGGACGGCGGCCTCGATGGCAACACGCGCCGCCAGAAGAACGCCGAAGGGCCCAAGGGCGCCTTCATCACCGAAAAGAAATGACTCACCCGACCACCGACATGCAACGACGTTTCTCTCTTTCCGTCCTGTTCGCCGCAGTCGCGGCCTTCACGCTCGCCGCGCCCGTGCACGCGCAGCAGAGCGAGGCGCAGAAGCAGCTCTCGAGCGAGCGCTTCACCATCATCTCGCCGTTCCCGCCGGGCGGCCCGGTCGACACGCTGGCCCGCGTGCTCTCCGACGGCCTGGCCAAGCGCTACGGCCAGGCGGCGGTGGTCGACAACCAGGTGGGCGCGGCCGGCAACATCGGCATGGACAAGGTCAAGCGCGCCAAGGGCGACGGCCACACGCTGCTGGTGATCCCGGCGGGCAACGTCACCATCAACCCGACGCTGATGCCCAACTTCCCCTTCGACATGGCGAAGGACTTCGTGCCGGTCACCATGCTCGCGAAGGCGCCCAACGTGCTGGTGGCATCGCCCGAATCGGGCATCAGGAACGCGAAGGACCTGGTCGCTCAGGCCAAGGCCAAGCCCGGCACGCTCTCGTATGCCTCGCCCGGCGTGGGCAGCGGCCTGCACCTGGCGGGCGAGCTCTTCAAGCAGCAGGCCGGCATCGACATGCTGCACGTGCCCTACAAGGGCACGGCGCCCGCGCTCAACGACGTACTCGGCGGCACCGTGCCGCTGATGTTCAGCAACCTGCCGGCGACGCTGCCCTTCCTGAAGAACGGCAAGCTGGTCGCCATCGGCGTGACCGAGGCGAAGCGCAGCGCCGCGGCGCCCGACATCCCCACGCTGGCGGAGCAGGGCATCCAGGGCGTGACCGTGACCTCGTGGTACGGCCTGATGGCGCCCAAGGGCACGCCGCCCGCCGTGGTCGAGCAACTCGCCAAGGACGCTGCCGAGATGCTCTCCAAGCCCGACGTGCGCGAGCGCCTGAAGCTGCAGGGCATGACCGACGCGGCCATGAAGCCGGCCGAGTTCGCCGCCTACATCCGCGACGAGACGGCCGTGTGGGCCAAGATCATCAAGGCCCGCAACATCGTTGCCGAGTGAGCCGGCGCAGGAACGAAGGCAAAGTCTCATGAAGACCACCAGCGAATCCACCATCGGCATCGTCGGCGCGGGCATCGGCGGGCTCGTCGCGGCCATCGCGCTGCGCCGCGCAGGCCACGACGTGGTCGTGTTCGAGCAGGCGAAGCAGTTCGCCCGCGTCGGCGCCGACATCAACCTCACGCCCAATGCCGTGCGCGCCCTCGACGGCCTGGGCGTGGGCGAGGCGGCCCGCGTCACGGCGGCGCGACCGTCGCACCGCATCAGCCGCACCTACGACACCGGCGAGGAGACTTCGCGCCTGGAGATGGCCGACACCGCCGAGCAGCGCTACGGCGCGCCGCAGCTCACCATCCACCGCGCCGACCTGCTGGCGGCGCTGGCCGACATGTTCCCGAACGAGCGCGTCGCGCTCGGCAAGCGGGCCGAGAAGATCGCCGCCGATGAAAGGGGCGTGAGCCTCTCGTTCGCGGACGGCACCGATGCACGCGTCGGCGCACTGATCGGCGCGGACGGCATCCACTCGTGCGTGCGCACCGCGATGTTCGGCGCCGAGAGCCCGCGCTTCACCGGCATCGTGGCCTACCGTGCCGTGGTGCCGGCCGAGCGCGTGGCCGGCGTGCCCAACCTGGGCGCCTTCACCAAGTGGTGGGGCCCGAATCCGCAGAGCCAGATCGTCACCTTCCCGCTGAACCGGGGCAAGGACGTCTTCATCTTCGCGACCACGCCGCAGGACAGCTGGCACCTCGAATCGTGGACCGCGCCCGGCAGCGTCGAGGAACTGCGCGAGCAGTACGTGGCCTACCACCCCGAGGCGCGCGCCTTGCTCGACGCCTGCGACACGGTGCTCAAGACCGCGCTGTATGAACGCGACCCGATGCCCGCCTGGACCAAGGGCCGCATGGCGCTGCTGGGCGATGCCGCGCACCCGATGCTGCCCTTCATGGCGCAGGGCGCGGGCATGGCCATCGAGGACGCTGTGGTGCTGTCGCGCCATCTCGAAGGCGTGGCCATGGCCGACTTGCCTGCCGCGCTGCAGGGCTTCGAGACCGCGCGCATCGAGCGGGCCAGCCAGGTCCAGCTCGGCTCGCGCGGCAACAACTGGCTGCGCGAAGGCGGCAACGCGGACTGGGTCTACGGCTATGACGCCTGGGCCGTGCCGCTAGCGACCCCGGCCATGGCGGCCGCCGCCTGAATCTTCAATTCATTCCGCCCTACGGAGGCCCACGATGCAAACCCAAGACCGCTACCTGCAACCGCACCAGGCGCGCCGGCGCCCCGCGACCACCTACGAAGACCTGCTGGGCGACGTGATCGAGCGCGCTTTCGCAGATGGCATCCACGACCTGCCGGGCCTGGTGCAGCGCCTGAACGACAGCGGCCTGGCCACGCCGGGCGGCCAGCAGTGGACCGAAGAGCTCTACCGCAAGGAAATGGCCGCGCTGGCGGCCTGAGAGAGGGAAAGGAACATCATGACCATCGCCATCCAACCCGCCGGCAACGCTGCAGCGGACCCGGTCGACCATCTGCTCGAGATCGGCCTGAAGGACCTCTGGTACCCGATCTGCCCCTCGCACTTCATCAAGGAGAACCCGATCTCCCTGCGCCGCCTCGGCCGCAAGATCGCGCTGTGGCGTGACGGCGAAGGCGTGCTGCATGCGCTGGAAGACCGCTGCCCGCACCGCGGCGCGCCGCTGTCGCAGGGCGTGGTGCTGGGCGACCGGCTCTCGTGCCCCTACCACGGTGTGGAAGTGCGCCACGACGGCGTCGTCACGCGCGTGCCCGGCAGCCCCGGCTGCAAGCTCGAGGGATCGAAGGCCACGATGCATTTCCACGTGCAGGAGCGCGCCGGCGCGGTGTTCCTCTACAACTCGAAGGAGCCGGTCGACGTGCCGCCGCCGCTGGTGCTGCCCGAGCAGCTGACCGACGACGCCGAGTACAGCAGCTTCCTCTGCTACACCGAGTGGAAGGGCGACTACCGCTACGTGCTCGACAACGTGATGGACCCGATGCACGGCACCTACCTGCACAAGCAGTCGCATTCGATGGCCGAGGGCGATTCGAGCGCCAAGTTCGGCATCCGCCAGACCGACACCGGCTTCGTCTTCGAGAAGGAAGGCCAGCGCAACGTCAACTTCGACTGGACCGAGTGGGCCGACACCGGCATCCACTGGATGCGCCTCGAAATCCCGTACCCGAAGACCGGCGGCCCCGGCGGCAACTTCATCATCATCGGCGCCTTCTCGCCCATCGTGAAGGGCATGACGGCGACCTTCTTCTGGCGCGTGCGCAAGCTGCAGCCGGGCTGGCAGCGCGACACCTGGCGCTTCCTGTACCGCAACCGCCTGGAGGCGCGCCACTGGCATGTGCTGGAGCAGGACCGCGTGATGCTGGAAGAGATGGAGCCCGACGCCAACCAGCACGAGAACCTGTACCAGCACGACCTGGGCATCGTCCGCCTGCGCCGCCACATGCGCAACCTGGCCGTTGCGCAACTGGCCGAGGCAGGCGAAGCCGCCACGGCCTGACGGGGGAGAGAGCTTCGCCATGTCTTCCCCAACGCTCCAGGCCCTCGTGCACACCATGCGCTACGAGGCCGAAGGCATCGTGAGCGTCGAGTTCCGGCCGGCCACGCCCGCGGTGGACTTCCCCGCCTTCGAGGCCGGCTCCCACATCGACCTGCACCTGCCCAACGGGCTGGTGCGCAGCTACTCGCTGTGCAATCCGTCGAGCGACCGCCAGCGCTACGTGGTGGGCGTTCTCAACGACCGCAAGAGCCGCGGCGGCTCGCGCTACGTGCACCAGCAACTGCGCGTGGGCATGACGCTGCCCATCTCGGCACCGCGCAACAACTTCCGGCTGGAGGAGGGCGCCGAGCGCTCGGTGCTCGTGGCCGGCGGCATCGGCGTCACGCCCATCTGGTGCATGCTGCAGCGGCTGGTGGCCATCGGCAAGCCGGTGGAGATCGTCTACTGCGCGCGCACCCGCAAGGAGGCCGCCTTCTGCGACGCCATCGAGGCGCTCGCGAAAGAGAAGTCGGTGCAGCTCACCTGGCATTTCGACGACGAGAAGGGCGCCCCGCCCAACCTCGCCGGGCTGCTGTCCGGCAAGGGCGCCGCCAGCCACTACTACTGCTGCGGCCCCACGCCGATGCTCGATGCCTTCGAGAAGAGCTGCGAGCAGCTGGGCTACGCCAATGCGCACATCGAGCGCTTCGCCGCCGTGCAGGTGGAGGCGGGCGCCGCCTCGCAGGCATGCGTGGTGGAGTGCGCCAGGAGCGGCAAGAGCGTGGAGGTGCCGGCGGGCAAGTCGATCCTCGACAGCCTGATCGATGCCGGCCTCAACCCCGACCACAGCTGCAAGGAAGGCGTGTGCGGCGCCTGCGAGACGGCCGTGCTCGAAGGCGAGGTCGACCACCACGACGGCATCCTCACCAAGATCGAACGTGCGTCGAACAAGACCATGATGATCTGCGTCTCGCGCTGCAAGGGCGCGCGGCTGGTGCTCGACATCTGAACGGGGCCACCGGCCGACAGAAGAAAACCACCCGGGACAACTCAATGAAAAAGTACCTGATCGCGCTGGCTGCGGCCAGCGGGGCTGGCGGAGCGCTGGCCCAGTCTTCCCTCACGCTCTTCGGCGTGGTCGATGCGGCCGTCACCTACACCAAGGGCAGCGGCCCCGGTTCGGCCGGCAAGACGCAGCTGACCAACAGCGGCAACATGTTCAGCCGCCTTGGCTTTCGCGGCACCGAAGACCTGGGCGGCGGCTACTCGGCCAACTTCTGGCTCGAGATGGGCCTGCAGAACGACAGCGCGCAGGGCTTTCCCTCGAACTCCAACAACCAGGCCAGCGGCAACGGCCCGGCCGGCGTGCTGAGCTTCAACCGCCGCTCCACCGTGAGCCTTGCGGGCCCCTTCGGCGAGCTGCGGCTGGGCCGCGACTACGTGCCCGCCTTCTGGAACACCGCCATCTTCGACCCCTTCGGCACGGGCGGCGGTATCGGAGCCAACCAGATCTACTTCTCGGGCCTCGGCGGCCTGGTCGCGCCCACCGGCACGCGCGCGTCGAACAGCATCGGCTACCTGCTGCCGGCCGACCTCGGCGGCTTCTACGGCCAGGTGATGTACGCCATGGGCGAGAACGACTCGAACTCGGTGCTGCCAGGCACGCAGGTGTCGAACAGGCACGACGGCGACCACACCGGCGCACGCTTGGGCTACCAGGGCGGCGGGCTCAACATCGCGCTGGCCACCGGCCGTACCCGCTACGCGAGCGGCGACCTGCGCGTGACCAACCTCGGCGCCTCCTACACCTTCGATGCCTCGCTCATGAACCTCAAGCTCACGAGCGAGCTGTACAGGGAGTCGAAGGGCAGCACCGATGCCAAGGGCGTGCTCGTCGGCTTCCAGCTGCCCATCGGGCCGGGCGAGATCAAGGCCTCGTATGCGCGCTACCGGCTGGAGCCGGCCGGTGCGCTGCTGAAGCCCACGTCGTCGAAGCTGGCCATCGGCTACGTGCACAACCTTTCGAAGCGCACGGCGCTCTACGCCACCATCGCGCGCATCAGCAACAGCAACGGTGCGTCGCAGGCCCTCTCGGGCGCGATCACCGCGCCGAACCGTGCCTCCAGCGGCACCGAGTTCGGCATGCGCCACATGTTCTAGGCGCGCCCCTTCACCTTCACCCCGTCAGGACCGGCCATGCAGAACAGCAGCAGCAACAAGAACGGCGGCGCAAGCCTTCGCTGGTACGGCGTCATCACGCTGTTCGTGATCGTCGCCATCTCCTACGTCGACCGCATCAACATCGCCGTGCTGATCACCGATGCGGCGTTCCTCGAGCACGTGGGCCTCGCGGCCACCGACCGCGTGAGCCAGGGCTTCCTGGCGACGGCCTTCATGCTGGGCTACGGCGTGTCGGCCTTCGTGCTCACGCCGTTCTGCTCCGCGCTCTTCGGGGTGCGGCGCAGCCTGGTCTACGGGCTGGTCCTCTGGGGCGTGGTGACCTGGGCCTCGCCGATGTTCCACAGCTACGGCCTGCTGCTGGCCTCGCGCGTGCTGCTGGGCGTTTCGGAAGGGCCGCTCTTCTCGCTGGCTTCCGCGTACATCAAGGCGCACTTCCGCAGCGACGAGAACGGCAAGCCCAATGCCTTCGTCAACATGGGCACGGGCCTGGGGCTGGCCATCGGCTATCCGCTCGTCGGCTGGCTGCTCACGCAGTTCGCGTGGGACAGCTCCTTCCACGTGCTCGGCGTCATGAACATCGTGCTCGGCATTCCTCTGGTGCTGGCCTTCGTGCGCATGCCGCCGGGGCATGCCGACGGCGTGAAGCCATCTTCCTTCGGCGAGGCGATGTCGCGCGTCGGCGGCATCGTGAAGGGCGCGCTGCAGACGCGGCACCTCTTCGTCGTCACGCTGCTGACCTCGGCAGCGCTGGCCTACCTCTGGGGCAGCAGCAACTGGCTGCCGACCTACCTGCGCGAGGCGCGCGGCTTCTCGATGCGCGAGATGGGCTGGCTGGCCTCGCTGCCTCAGTACGCCACGGTGCTCGCGGTGTTCGTGGGCGGCGTGCTCATCGACAAGGTGGGCCGCGAGCGGGTGCCCTTCATCTTCATGGGCGCGAGCGTGGGCGTGGCGCTGTCGGTGCTCATGGCCATCAATGCGCATGACCCCTACGTGGCGGCCTGCTGCCTGGTGGCGGCCAATTTCTTCTGGGGGCTGCAGAGCCCGGCCATCCCGAGCACGGTGCAGTACTGCTCGCGTCCCGAGCACACGGCCAGCGCGTTCGGCGTGACCAACGGCGTGGGCAGCCTCGTGGCGGGCTTCATGCCTGCGCTCATGGGCGGCGTGATCGGTGCGATGTCGCATGGGGCTGGTGCCGGCCCAGCGGCGGCAGCTTCATCTGCCTCCGGCTTCTTCGCGGGTTTCGCGCTGCTCATCGGCACGCAGGTGGTCGTGTTCGGCTGTGGCCTCATGCTGTGGCTGCGCGACCGCGCGCGCAGCGCGCACACAGTCTCTGGTTCACAGCTTTCGTAGCTTTTTCGAAGGCTTGTACCTTCGTACTGTCGTGGTCGGGTCACACTGCGGCGACCCGGTTTCCGTCATCTGCGTGAGCAGGTGTTTCGGCGGCTGAACCATCTTCGTATTGCATGGCATGCGTCGCGTGCCATGACGCCATTCGGCCTATCGCGCGCGAACATTTTGAGAAGGAAAAGTTCCGCGATTCATTGAGCACGCAGCGCCCATCAGCTACAACTGCGTGACATCAATGGACGAGGGAATGCGCGTGAAATCAACGACAAGAGCCGCAGCAAGTCTTGCCATCGCCAACATGGTTCGCACCGTTCCCGCTTCGCGGGTGCGTGTCGCGCCGACGATGCGCATGCATTGACGAAGGCCTTCGCGCTACAAGCCCCGCCTGCCCATCCCATCACCCCGCGATCGACGGGAATGGAACCTCTCACGCCTCGCATCCTGGGACCGCCGCCTCGCGCGCGGTGCGACCCTGCATGACCGTGTGGTCCTGACGAACGAACGAGTTCGCCGGGAGGGCACCGTGTTGCCCGTTTCTCCCGATTCCCCCGTTGTTCATCTCACTCATCACCGCGCGCGTCTTGCGCATCGCCGGCTATCCGCCGGCGGCTGCGAAGCCGGCGCATGTTTCTTCTTACCAAGAGTACTCAGAGGCGATCATGAAAAGATTCAATACACCCGTGGTCCATCATCTTGCCATCACCGCAGTGACCCTTGCCGTCCTCACGGCTTGCGGCGGCGGCGGAGACGGCGGTGGCTCTTCCTTGGGCGGTGCAGGCGTCGGCCTCAGCGCACCTTCGGACCAGGTCGTTTCCGCTCCCGTGTCCGATCCCACCGCCAAGGCGCCCGACGACGGCGTGCCCAACGCGGCGAACAATGCGGTCGCCGCCGTCGACCGCTCGGCGCGGCCGATGGAGCTGCCCGACACCGTCTGGCCCAGCAACTACAAGCTGTGGTTCCGCCCCGATGCGGCGCTCAAGACCTTCGTGGGCCGCGGCGACGTGGAGATCGAAGTGCTAAAGCCTGTCGATGCCATCGTCGTCGCCGCGCACAACCTGAACTTCGCGAGGGGCCGCACCACGCTGCGCAAGGTGTCGAATCCTTCGGAGGCGATTGCGCTGATTCCCACGCCGCAGACGCTGGGCGACTTCGTGCAGCTGCGCCTGAACGACGGCCAGATCGCCAAGGGCAAGTACCTGCTGCACATGGAGTGGGACGGCAAGATTCAGTTCTCCGACGCCGAGTACTGCCCGCCGGCCGAGGTGGCGCGCAACCCGTTCTGCTCGGCCGCCACCGGCATCTTCAAGGTGGGGCTCTCCACGCCCGAGGGCGTGAGCAGCGACGCCATCGTGACGCAGGGCGAGACCAACTACGCGCGGCAGTGGTTCCCGGGATGGGACGAGCCGGCTTTCCGCCACACCTTCGAGATATCGGCCGAGGTGCCGGGCGACTGGAAGACGGTGTCCAACGGCGCGCAGATCGAGGCGACGAAACTGCCCGACGGCTACCAGCGCGTGGCCTTCGAGAAGACGCCCTCCATGCCGATGTACCTGACCTTCTTCGGCGGCGGCAAGTTCGACATCCTGGCCGACAAGTTCAAGAACCCGCTCGACGGCAGCGAGATGCCGCTGCGCTGGTTCACGCCGCCGGGCCGCTCCGACTGGGCCAAGTTCGCGATGGAGTGGACCAAGGTGTCGATGGACTACTACTACAACTACACCGGCATTCCGCTGCCGTTCAAGAAGTTCGACACCGTCGCGGCCAACGACAGCTACAACAACAAGCCCAACACCGGCTTCGGCGGCATGGAGAACTGGGGCTCGATCTTCGAGTTCGCCGACTCGGTGCTCACCAAGCCGGGCGACACGCCCACGCTGTACTCGGTGACGGTGGTGACGCACGAGGTGGCGCACCAGTGGTTCGGTGACCTGGTCACGCTCGACTGGTGGGACAACGTGTGGCTCAACGAGTCGTTCGCGCGCTGGTTCGAAAGGCGCACCACGATCAAGTTCCACCCCGAGTACTACAGCTTCTCCGACTACGTGCTCGACAAGCACAACGTGATCGTCGCCGACCTGAAGAACACGGCCGTGCCGGTGCAGCGCAACCTCAACGACGCGGGCTCGTTCGGCTTCATCAGCCCGTCGATCTTCGTCTACAACAAGGGCAGCCACGTGCTGGAGACCATCCAGAACTACATCGGCGAGGAAGCGATGCAGAAGGGCCTGCGCATCTACCTGAAGGACTACGCCTTCGGCAACGTCACGCCGTCGCGGCTGTGGAGTTCGCTGGAGAAGGCCAGCAACGGCAAGAAGGTGAGCGAGATCGGCGACAGCCTGATCCGCCAGACCGGCATTCCGTTGCTCACGGTGGACGCGCAGTGCGCGGGCAACAGCACCTACGTGAACATCACGCAGGAAGCCTTCCCCAATCAGAACCTGTACCCGGCATCGACCTGGACCATTCCCGTGACGCTGGCCTATGGCGACTCGATGGAGCAGCGCAAGACCTTCGTGATGTCGGGCAACAGCACGCAGATCGAGCTGCCCGGTTGCACCGCGGTGCTGGCCGGGCCGACCGGGCAGGACTACTACGTGAGCAACTACAGCGCTCCCTCGTGGAGCGCGCTGCTGGCCAAGGCCCAGAACTTCGCGGGCAACAAGCCGCTGCTGCTGAACATCGAGCGCGATGCGTTCCGGCTGCTGAGCGTGGGCCGCATCACGCAGGCGCAGTACGACCAGATCAAGGGCGTGCTGAACCTGCCCGCACCGCTGCTGGCCAAGACCCAGGTGAGCGAGCAGAAGATGGCTGCGGTGGCGACCGGAGCGGAGAAGGAGGAGTACCCGCACGCGCTGCGCTTCCAGGGCAGCCTGAAGCTGCGCGAGAACGAGAAGCGCTGAGCGGCATCGGCTGAAACGGCGCGCGCCGTCCTGCATGCGGCATGCAGGGCGGTGCGCGCTCCTTCGACAAGGGATCATCATGAACACAGCACTCAAATGGCTGGCCGCCGGCGCGTCGGCATTGCTGCTCGCCGCCTGCGGCGCGAACAGCGGCGGCGCGCCCGAGGCCGAACTGGTCGGAACCTACGCCGTGAAGCAGAACGGTGCGCTCAAGGAGCTCATCAAGATTGAGAAGCAGGGCGACGCCTACGTGATGCGCGACAAGGTCCGCACGGCCGAGTGGAGCGAGCCGAAGATGACAATGAAGCCGGTGACGCGCGAGCACTGGACGCGCATCACCACCGACCGGGAGAACACCGCCTTCGTCGGCGTGGCGAGCGAGCAGCTCGGAATCTTCAAGGTGCCGGCCGGCTGGAAGAAGAACGGCTTCCAGACCTCGACCGGCTACTTCCTGTTCTATTCGCGAGGGCCGGTGGAGGCGTACAAGCTCTGAACCCGGAGGCTCAGGCGGCCGGCGCCACGCTCGCGCCCTCGATGCGGTGGCGCTTCAGCGCGTCGGCCACGAAGCCGCTGGCCTTCACCTCCTCGACGAAGGCCGCGAGCAGCGCCTGCGCCTGGGCGCCGCGGCTGGCGGGCGTGCCCATGGCCTGCTGGATCACCATGAAGCGCCCCGGCAGCACGCGCACGCCGGGTGCGCGCTGCGCCTCGCCTTCGAGCAGCTGGCGGATGCCGGCCGCGACCTCGACCTCGCCCGAGCGCAATGCCGCCAGTGCGGGCCCCGCGCCCTGGAGGCGGACGATCTCGGCCGCCTTGATCTCGCGCGTGAGGAACAGGTCGTAGGCGCTGCCGGACCCGACCGAGATGCGGTTGCCCTTGGCATCGACCTGCGCGTTGTCCTTCAGGGCCGAGCCTTCGGGCACGAGGTAGCTGCCCTCGATCAGCACGTAGGGCGCGGTGAAGAGCAGCCCCTCGCTGCGCGCCGGGTCGATGGCGAAGAAGCCGATGTCGGCCTTCTCGTTCTTGACCGCGTCCACCGATGCGGCGGCCTTCTCGAACACCACCAGCTCGATGCCCACGCCCAGGCGCCGCGCGAACTCGCGTGCCAGGTCGATGGACACGCCCACGGGTTCGCCGGTTGCGGCGTCCTTGTTGGCCAGGATCGGATTGCCCAGGTTGATCGAGGCGCGCAGCGTGCCGCCGGGCGCGAAGGCGGAAACGAGGGAGGGGGAGATCGTCGTCGGCTGAGGCTGTGTCATGGCGTTTGTTCGTCGGCAGGAGGAGCGCGCCAGTTTACGGGCGGGCCTGCGGAATTTCCTACCGGATGTAGGGAAGCGCGCTCACCGGCGAGGCCCGGCGGCTCCCGTAGGCTCGGGCATATTCGAAGGTAATCTTTTCTTTTTAACTCCTGCTGTTTCCGCCGTGCCGCTTTCCACCTTTCCTGTCGACGACAACGTCCCCGTCCGCCGCAACCTGGTATCGGCGACGGAGAGCGAGCTCGACTTTCGCGTGTTCGGCTCCACGATCGACGTGACCGCCCAGCCGGAGGGGCTCCCGCGATGAGCGCCGCCGTCCAACCCTCGATGGCCGAGGTGCTGCGCCCCCTTCGCAATGCCACGCATGCGCTGCACGAAGCGCTCGACAGCCAGCTGCCGATCGCCCGCGAAGATGCCTCGCTGGCCGACTACGCGGATCACCTGCGTGCCCTGCGCCCCTGGCTGGAGGCGGTGCGGCAGGCGCTGGCCGTTCCCGGCGATCCCGGGCTCGACCGCGTGGCGCGGCGTACCGACCGGCGCCTGGCCGCCCTGGCGCTCGATCTGGAGGATGCCGGTGCGGCGCCGGTCGGGGAGCACGCCGCCGCCACGGCCCAGGCATGCCTTGCGCCTCGGCTCGTGGAGGCCGCCGCCGAGCCTGCGTTCGCCTGGGGCCTGGCCTACGTGCTCGAAGGCTCCCAGCTCGGCGGCCTGGCCATGCACAAGCGCCTGGCGCCGAAGCTGGCGCCGCATCCGATGCGCTACTTCCAGCCTGTCGACGCACCCGACGGCCTGCCTGCGCAGTGGAAGGAATTCGTCGCGCAACTGGCTGCGGCGCTGCGCGATCCGGCGGCTGTCGATTCGGCCCAGCGCGGCGCGGTGGCCGGCTTCGAAACTCTTATCCCGCGCTTCGGTTTGCAGCCGGCCGGATTGTAGGAAGCCGCCGACGAATCCCCCGAAGACGCGCTGGCATGATCCTGTCAACCTGTTTCCAGATAACCCAGTGCGGCCGCCGCCGCCTCGCCCGAACTTGACCAACGTGCCGCTGCCCCTGACCCTCACCGAGCCCCAGCCGCAGGCCGGCTCGCGGGCCCTCGAGCCCGTGCCGGTCGACCTGTCCAATTGCGACCTCGAGCCGATCCGCGTTCCGGGCTCGATCCAGCCGCACGGCCGCATGCTGGTGCTCGACGGCGGCTCGCTGGCGCTTGTCGCATGGAGCGAGAACTGGCCCGACGCCGAACTGCCCGCCGCGCTCGAGGCCGTGCGCGGGTTGCGCTTGCCGGCGATGCCGCCGGGCGGCTCTCCGGTGTCGCTCGGGGCGATGAGTCTTGCGCAGAATTTCTTCGACGTTTCCGCGCACCGCGGCGGGAGCCACCTGATCGTCGAGTTCGAGGCCGCCTCGCCCCCGGGCGGCAACGAGGCGCCCATCTATTCTCTGGGCCGCGTCTTCCTGCCCCGGCTGCAGGATGCCGCCACGGTGGACGAACTGTGCTGCCTGGCCGCACGCGAGATGAAGCGGCTCACCGGCTTCGGCCGCTGCCTCGTCTACCGCTTCGACGCAGCCGGCCATGGCGAGGTGCTGGCAGAGGCTGCCGAGCCCGGCTACGACAGCTACAGCGGCCATCACTTTCCCGCGTCCGACATTCCGCGCCAGGCGCGCGAGCTGTACCTCGTCAACCATTTCCGGCTGATCGCCGACGCCAACTACCAGCCGGTGCGCCTGCGTGCCAACGACGCGTCGCTCACCGCCGCCGACATCGACCTTTCGCAGGCGCAGCTGCGCAGCGTCTCGCCGATCCACCTCGAGTACATGCGCAACATGGGCACGCTGGCGTCCATGTCGGTGTCGATCGTCATCGACGGCAGGCTCTGGGGACTGATCTCCTGCCACGACCATGCGCCGCGCTTCCTCGACACGGCGACGCGGCTCGCGTGCGAGCACCTGGGGCAGCTGCTGTCGCTGCAGATCCGGTCGAAGGAAAGCAACGGTGAGGTGGCCGAGCGACTCGAGCTGCGCAAGCTCACGCTGCAGATCGTCTCGCACCTGTCCAACAGCGACGGCACGCTGCAGCACCTCACGTCCGAGGTCTCGCTGATGCTGCGCGTGATGCGCGCCACGGGCGCCGCCGTGGTGCTCGACGACGAGGTCTGGTGCGTGGGCGACGTGCCGGCGCGCGCGCACGTGCAGGAGCTTGCGGGCTGGATCGCGGGGCTGGGCGTGGAGGTCTATGAGAGCAATGCGCTGGCGGCGCACTTCGCGCCGGCTTCGCAGTTCGTCGACGTGGCGGCGGGCGTGCTCGCCATCTCCATCTCGCAGGTGCACCGGCACCTGATCCTCTGGTTCCGTCCCGAGATCGTGCAGACGGTCCGCTGGGCGGGCGACCCGCAGAAACCGCAGAGCCTGGTCAACGGCCGCATGCATCCTCGCCTGAGCTTTGCGAGCTGGGTGGAGCACATCCGCGGATGCTCCAAGCCCTGGTCGCCGGCCGAGGTCGGGGCGGCCGCCGAACTGCGCCAGGCGCTGATCGGCATCGTGCTGCGCCGCGCGGAGGAACTGGCCTCCGTGGCCTCCGAACTGGGACGCGTCAACAAGGAGCTGGAGGCGTTTTCGTACACCGTGTCGCACGACCTGCGCGCCCCGATGCGGCACATCGCCGGCTACGTCGACCTGGTGGGGCAGACCGAGGGCGAGCAGCTCAGCGAGCGGGGCCGCCGCTATCTTTCGCACGTCAAGGAGGCGGCCGCCTTCGCGGGACAGATGGTCGACGCGCTGCTCGACTTCTCCCGCATGGGCCGCTCCGCGCTCAAGCGGCGGCAGGTCGACAGCGCCTCGCTGGTCGAGGGCCTGGTGCGAGAGCTGACGCGGCTGGAGCCGCAGCGCAAGGTGGAATGGCAGGTCGATGCCGGCCTGCCGGCGCTGTATGCCGACCCGCTGCTGCTGCAGGTGGCGGTGCGCAACCTGCTGGCCAATGCGGTCAAGTACTCGCGCACCCGCAGCCTGTCGCGCATCGCGGTGCGCGGCATCCGCAGCGACCTGGGCGACGGGCTCGAAGTGCAGGACAACGGCGTGGGCTTCCAGATGAAATACGTCGACAAGCTGTTCGGCGTGTTCCAGCGGCTGCACCAGGCCGAGGATTTCGAGGGCACGGGCATCGGCCTAGCCAATGTGAAGCGGATCGTGGAGCGCCATGGCGGCACGGTCTGGGCAAAAGGGGAGATCGACGCGGGGGCGAGCTTCGGCTTCATCCTGCCGCGCCAGGGCCCCGACAACGGAGAGGAACATGCTTAAGCCGATCCTGCTTGTCGAAGACGACAAGCGAGACCTCGAACTCACCCTGATCGCGCTGGAGCGCAGCCAGCTCGCCAACGAAGTCGTCGTGCTGCGCGACGGCGCGCAGGCGCTCGAGTACCTGCACCGCCAGGGCGAGCATGCGGACCGCGCCGAGGGCAATCCGGCCGTGATCCTGCTGGACCTGAAGCTGCCCAAGGTCACCGGACTGGAGGTGCTGCAGGCGGTGCGCGCCAATCCGGCGCTGCGCAGCATTCCGGTGGTGATGCTCACCTCGTCGCAGGAAGAGTCGGACGTGCTGCGCAGCTACGAACTGGGCGTGAACGCCTACGTGGTCAAGCCGGTGGCGTTCGACCGGTTCGTCTCCGCAATCGCCGAGCTGGGTGTGTTCTGGGCCGTGCTCAACGAACCGCCGCCGGGCTCCCTGAAGGCTGCGCGCAAACATGAGTAGCGACGGCGGCGCCCCTGCCGCGACCATGCAGCCGACGAGCATCCTGGTACTCGAAGACTCGCGCTTCGACGTCGAGCTGCTGACCGAGGCGCTGGCCCAGACCCTGCCGCTGGCCACGATCCGCGCGGTGCGCGACGAGCGCGGCTTCGTCGAGGCGCTGAACGAGGGCGGCTTCTCGCTGATCCTGTCCGACTACGAGCTGCCGGGGTTCTCGGGCGCGCATGCGCTCGAGCTGGCGCGCCGCCTGGCGCCGGAGACGCCGTTCATCTTCGTCTCGGGCGTGATCGGCGAGGACAACGCGGTCGAGCTGCTCAAGAGCGGGGCCACCGACTATGTGAGCAAGGGCCGTCTCGCGCGGCTGCCCGTGGTGCTGGAGCGCGCGCTCAAGGAGACTGCCGACCGGCGCGCCAAGGGGCTTGCGGAGCGCCGGCTGAACGCGGCCAACGCGGCCATCATGGAGGCCGAAGCGCGCCGCCTGGCCCTGATGGAGCTGGGCGACCGCATCCGCGACATGGACGAGCCGGGCGACATCGCCTATGCGGCCTCCGAAATGCTCGGGCGCAGCCTGGACGTGGACCGCGCCGGATACGGCCTGGTGGACACGGCGGCCGAGACCATCGTCATCGCCCGCGACTGGACCGCGCCCGGCGTGGCCAGCCTCGCGGGCCTGCTGCACTTTCGCGACTACGGCTCCTACATCGACGACCTGCGCAAGGGCGTCACCGTGGCCTTCGCCGACGCACGGCTCGACTCCCGCACACGCGACAACGCGCAGGCGCTGGAGGCCATCACTGCGCGCGCGGTGGTCAACATGCCGCTCACCGAGCGCGGCGGGCTGGTGGGGCTGCTCTATCTGAACCATGGCGAGGTGCGGCCGTGGACGCGCGACGAGTTGGACTTCATCCGCGAGGTCGGCGACCGCGTGCGCTCGGCCATCGCCCGGCGCGAGGCGCAGATCGAGCTGATGGCCCTGGCCGAGTCGCTGGAGCGCCAGGTCGAGGCGCGCACCCACGAGCGCGACCGCACCTGGGCCCTGAGCCAGGACCTGCTGGGCGTGGCCAACTCTCAGGGCTTCTTCGTGAGCGTGAACCCCGCCTGGGAAGCCGTGCTGGGCTGGAGCGCCGAAGAGATTTGCGCCATGCCCTTTCGCTCGCTGGTGCATGCCGACGACCTGATCCACACCGAGGCCGAGCTGGAGCGCCTCCTGCAGGGCGAGCGCACCACCGGTTTCGAGAACCGCTACCGCACAAGGAGCGGCGGCTACCGCTGGCTCTCCTGGACCGCCGTGCCCGACAACGGCCTGCTGTACGCCGCCGCGCGCGACATCACCGAGCAGAAGGAGCGCGCCGCCGAACTCGATGCCGCGCGCGAGCAATTGCGCCAGAGCCAGAAGCTGGAGGCCGTGGGCCAGCTCACCGGCGGCCTGGCGCACGACTTCAACAACCTGCTGGCCGCCATCAGCGGCAGCCTCGAACTGATGCGCCGGCGCGGCCTTCAGGGCAATCCGGCGGACATGGAGCGCTACGTGGGCGTGGCGCAGGGCGCGGTCAAGCGCGCGGCCGCGCTCACCCACCGGCTGCTGGCCTTCTCGCGGCGCCAGACGCTGGAGCCCAAGCCGGTCAACGCCAACCGGCTGGTGACGGAAATGGAAGAGCTGCTGCGCCGCACGCTGGGCCCGCACATCTCGCTGGAGACGGTGGCGGCCGTCGGGCTGTGGAACGTGCACGCCGATCCGGGCCAGCTCGAGAACGCGCTGCTCAACCTGTGCATCAACGCGCGCGACGCCATGCCCGAAGGCGGCACCCTGGTGATAGAAACCGCCAATCGCTGGATCGACGCCCGGACCGCGCGCGACCGCGAACTGCCGATGGGGCAGTACGTGTCGCTCACCGTCAGCGACAACGGCGTGGGAATGCCGCCGGAAGTGGTGGCTCGGGCCTTCGATCCGTTCTTCACCACCAAGCCGATCGGCATGGGCACCGGACTGGGCCTGTCGATGATCTACGGCTTCGCGAAGCAGTCGGGCGGGCAGGTGCGCATCTACTCGGAGGTCGGCAAGGGCACCTCCGTCAGCATCTACCTGCCGCGCCATGACATGCAGGAAGAAGTGTCCGCGGCACCGGCAGTGGCCATGCTCGCGCCGCGCGCCGACCAGGGCGATACCGTGCTGGTGGTCGACGACGAACCCGCGCTGCGCATGATCATCGTCGAGGTGATGCGGGGCCTGGGCTACGCCACGCTGGAAGCCGGGGACGGGGCCGAGGCACTGCGCATCCTCCAGACGCCGCGGCAGCGCATCGATCTGCTGGTGAGCGACGTGGGGCTGCCCGGCGGCATGAACGGCCGTCAGGTGGCCGACGCCGCGCGCACGGCCCGGCCGGGCCTCAAGGTGCTCTTCATCACGGGCTATGCCGAAAACGCCGTGTTGAGCCATGGCCACCTCGACCCCGGCATGCACGTGATGACCAAGCCCTTCGAGATGGACGTGCTGGCGCGCCGCGTGAAGCAGTTGATCGAAGAGCGCTAGCGCCCCGACCGTCGGTATGCGCCCGGCCGGGGCTGGGGGAGATCAGCGCGCCGTCAGCGGCTCCAGGCCGGTCTTGGCGATGGTGGGAGCCGCTGCGGGCGAGTTGAGATAGCGGATGAGCTGCCGCGCCGCGTCGGGCTGCTTCGAGGCGCTGGCGATGCCGGCGGAGAACACCGTCACGCGCTGCACTTCGGCAGGCAGCGGTCCGATGTAGTCGATGCCCGCGATGGGCAGCAGCTCGCTGACCTGCTGCAGGCCCAGCGCCGCGTCGCCGCGCGCCACCACGGAGCCGACGCGCTCGCTCAGGATGCGCTTGCTCTTGGGCTTGACCTGGTCCTCGATGCCGAGCTTCTTGAGCAGCTCGGTCTCGTAGTAGGTGCCGCTCGCGCTGGCCGAGTAGGCGATCGACGGCGCTGCGATCAGCGTGCGCTTGAGCGCGTCGACCGTGCTGATGTCGGGTTTGGGCGCGCCCTTGCGCACCGCGAAGCCGATGGCCGAGCGCACCAGGTCGACCTGGCTGCCCGGCACCACCTTGCCTTCGGCCACCAGCGCATCGAGCGCGGGGCGCGCGAGGATCACCACGTCGGCCGGCTCGTTGCGGGCGAGGCGGCTGGGGATGGAGTCTTCGGCATTGCCCATCGAGGCGCCGTAGGCGGTCTTCACGCTGCGGCCGGTGCTGCGCTCGAACTCGGGGCGCAGGTCGTTGTAGGCGGCGGTGAAGCCGCCGGAGGTCATGACGTGGATGTCGGCGCCGCCCGCGGGCTTGCTGCTGCTGGTGGTGCCGAGGCTGCCGCAGCCTGCGAGCGCGAGGGCCGCGACCAGCGGTAGCGCGGCGCGGCGGGTGAGGGTGCCGAAGGAAGAGGGGAAGGAAGAGCGGAAAGAAGAGGGGGTCTTGAAGGGCTTCGTCACGATGTCTCCAGGAGGAAGAGGATTGCGGCGCGGTCGCCGCGTGCCGCTGTCATCGTAGAAGCCGGGGCTGTCATTCGGCCTTCAGCGAAGTCGGGGTTATCACTGAGGCGCCTCGGGCTCGTCGGGAGTGCTCCTGCCTGCATCCGCGCCCGGCAGCCGCCCGCGCCGGGCCAGCCCCTCGCGCAGCAGGAACTCGACCTGCGCGTTCGCGCTGCGCAGCTCCTGCGCGGCAAGGCGCTCGATCTCGGCCCACAGGGCCGGATCGATGCGCAGTGGGTAGGCTTTCTTGCCGGGACTGGCCATCGGATGGGTACGGATCGGGAGGGCGCGTACGGTTCGCGCCTCAGGTGTAGAGCGTACCGGTGTTCACCACGGGCTGCGTCTCGCGGTCGGAGCACAGCACCACCAGCAGGTTCGACACCATCGAGGCCTTGCGCTCGTCGTCGAGCACGACGAGGTTGCGTTCCGACAGGCCCTTGAGCGCCGCCTCGACCATGCCGACCGCGCCCGACACGATCTGGTGCCGCGCGCTCACGATGGCCACCGCCTGCTGGCGGCGCAGCATCACCTGTGCGATCTCGGGGGCGTAGGCCAGGTGTGTGAGCTTGGCATCGAGCACCTCGACGCCCGCGCTGGCGAAGCGGCGGTTCAGGTCGTCACGCAGCGCGTCGGCCACGGTGTCGAGGCCGGCACGCAGCGTGGTTTCCTCGCTGGGCAGGTCGTCGCCGCTGTCGTAGGCGTAGAGGGTGGCCAGGTGCCGGATGGCGGCCTCGGACTGGATGGCGACGAACTTGTTGTAGTCGTCGATCTCGAAGACGGCCTGCGCCGTGTCGTACACCCGCCAGACCACCGCCGCGCCGATCTCCACCGGGTTGCCGCGCTTGTCGTTCACCTTCAGCGGGGGCGTGTTGAGGTTGCGTGCGCGCAGCGAGATCTTCTGGCCGCTTTGCAGCGGGTTGGTCCAGCGCAGGCCCTCGGAGCGGTCGGTGCCCTGGTACTGGCCGAAGAGCGTGAGGATGATGCCCTCGTTGGGCTGCAGCATGTAGAGGCCGGGGATCAGCACGAGGCCGACCACGATCAGCAGGACGCTCATGGGCAGCGGCATGAGGCGCTGCACGATCGCCCAGACGCCGATGGCGATCAGCAGCAGCACCACGGCGGAAACGCCATAGCCGTTGATCGACCGGTAGGGGCGCTCCATGCGGACCGGTCGCGGATTGGTGTTGGGGGTCTTCTCTTGCATCACTGCCTCCGTTGAAAGTGATATCACTCTAATATCTTTTTTGAGCCAGTCAAGATGTTTTGGATGTCCCGGCAAGCGCGCCGGTTTTCCGCCGCCGGCTGCCGGCGCCAAGGTAAAGACGGCGCGCTTTACCGCCGCTTTACGGGCTCGCAACGCAGGCGACAGCCGCCGCGCCTGAAATTCGCGGTGGCCCTTCGGAGGGCCGGCCACCGAGGACTCCTGCCATGACCATGAACCGCTCCCTGCAACGCCTGGCACTTGCCGCCGCCCTCGTCGCCCTGAGCGGCCAGGGGTTCGCGCAATTCGGTGCTGGTGGAGGTGGCCCCGGCATGGGCGGCGGCCGGCGCGGCGCGCGGCCCGACAGCTCCGCCGCTTCGCGCACCGGCGAAGGCCTCACCACGCCGGCAACAGCCGCAGGGAAGATTCGCGACAAGCTCTACGACCTGCGACTGCAGCTCATGGTCACGCCCGAGCAGTCGCCGCTGTGGGACCGTTTCTCCGACGCGGTGTGGGAGCTCGCCGGCCGCCCCGGCATGACGGCCGCCGCGCCGTCCGACGACCTGAACGCGGTGCAGTTCGTCCAGCAGCGCGCGATGCAGGCACAGGATCGTGCGCACCGCATGCAGGCGGTGAGCGATGCGCTGTCGAAGCTCTACGAGTCGATGACGCCCGAGCAGCGCCACACGGCCGACCAGAACCTGCCGGCGGTCATTCCCTGATCGCCCCGATCAGTCAGTCGATCAGGTCGAAGCAGCAGCCCGCGTAGTAGGGCTTGTCGCCGCCCTCGACGAAGGGCACCTCGATGGGCTTGCCTTCGTTGCGCCACACGTCGCGCTTTCGGTAGCCGGAGCGCGAGAGGTCGGCCAGCAGCTCGTCATGGTGCTGGATGCGGTAGGGGCACACCGCGATGCCGATGCTGTTGAGCGTGTAGATCGTTCGCTCCGGGTGCACGGCGGTGGTGTTCATCACGATGCGCCGGGGCTTCACCGTCAGTTCGGAAAGGATCGCGTCCATGCGCACCGGCAGGTACTGCAGGCTGCCCGACACGTACAGCACGTCGCAGCCGCTCGCATCGCGGTAGTCGGTGGTGAAGCCCAGCTGCTCGGTCGCCTCGCGCTTGACGGCCATCGCGCGGCCGCTCTCGACCACGCCGGGCACGTCGCACACTGTCCAGCGCAGTGTGGAGGGATAGCTCAGCACGCGGCGGAAGGCGTAGTACTTGATGCCGACGTGTCCGCCGAGGTCGAACACGCGCGTCATGCCCGCGTCGATGGAGCGGCCCAGCCAGAAGAGGCCCGGGTAGTCGTAGAAGTAGATCTGCGGGCTGTAGAGCTCGCCCGCGTCGGCGTTGGCATAGCCCACGGCCTTGCTGGAAGGCGCCCCGGCCTCGGCCGCGGCGAAGCTGTCGAACGAGCCCATGAACAGGTTCTCGTCGGTGTTGTTGAGGAACTTGCGCCTGTACGCGCTTTCGCGGGCAGGAAATTGCAGGAGGCTGTTGAGCATCTCGTTCTCCGTTGGCTCGCCCATTCTGGGCGCAACGGGAGCGCGAAGGCGCTATAGCCCAGTGCGGTTGGGGCAGTTACCCCATGGGGGTTACATACCGCTCGCCAACGCCGCGGCGGCCGCCCGCGTCTCCACCCCCAGCTTCTCGAAGATGTGCTCCAGGTGCTTGTTCACCGTGCGCGGGCTGGTGCCCAGGATCTCGCCGATGTCGCGGTTCGTCTTGCCCTTGGCGAGCCACGAGAGCACCTCGGTCTCTCGCGGCGTGAGCGCCGCATCGGCCAGCCGCGCGGCCGGCCCCTCGCGCTGCACGGCGAACAGCAGCATCGTCTCGCCCAGCGCCGCCGCGCCGAGGTTGCGCACCGACAGCCGCATGCCGGTGGACGTGCCGACGGCGATGACCGCACCCGGCGCCAGCGCCGCTTCCAGCGAGCCCGGCAGCAGGCCCGGCGCCGGCGGGACCTCGAGCGCATGCAGCCACAGCGCGGCCTGCGGCGAGCGCCATGCGATGCGCCCGCGCGTGTCGACGAAGACCACGCCCATGCCCGCCACGTCCACCGCGTCGCGGGCCATGCGGGTGATGCGCGCGTTGCGCGCGTGCGTGTGCAGCCGCGCCAGCACTTCCTGCGCGCGGATCGGCTTCACCACGTAGTCGACGCCGCCGCACTCGAAGCCCTCGACCACGTGCGAGGTCTCCGACAGGCCCGTCATGAACAGCACCGGGATGTGCGCGAGCGCCGGGTTGGCCTTGATGCGCCTGCAGGTCTCGAAGCCCGAGAGGCCCGGCATCAGGCCGTCGAGCAGGATCGCGTCGGGCACCACCAGTTCGAGCCGCTGCAGCGCGGCCTCGCCGTCGGCCGCCACCAGCACGGTGTAGCCGCTGGCCTCGAGGGTGTCGCACAGCATCCCGAGGCTGCTGGGGGCGTCGTCCACCACCAGCACCACGGGGCGTTCGGCCGAAGGCGAATCAGGGAGCGAGGGTGTCTGCATCTTCTGAGAGTGCGTTGCGGAGTTTGTCGAGTTCGAAGCGCGCGACCATGCCGCGCAGCCAGGTGCATGTGGCCGCCGCCGAGGGCGAGGACGCGGCCAGCCGGTCGAGCGCGGTGTGCAGGCCGCGCACGTGGCCCATCTGCGCAAGCCGCATGAGCTCGGCGCGGTCGTCTTCGGGCAGGTCGAGCTGCCTGGGGCGCGGTGCGGTGTCCGCATCGTCGTCGCGGGCGTTCGGCGGCAGGGCGTCGCCGGCCGCCAGCCATTCGAGGCCGAGGTGGCGCTCCAGCGTGGCGATGAGCTCCGACTCGATCACCGGCTTGCCCACGAAGGCCTGGCAGCCCGCCGCGCGCAGCCGCTCGGCCTGGTTCTCGAACATGTTGGCCGAGACGATGATGATCGGGATCTCGCCGAAACCCGAGGCGCGCACCGACGCGGCGGTCTGCCAGCCGTCCATGTCGTCCATCGACAGGTCGAGCAGGATGGCCGAGGGCAGTTCCTCGCGCAGGCTGTCGAGGCATTCGGTGCCGCTGGCGGCCTCGCGCACCTCGAAGCCCAGCGGCGCGAGCATGCCCGCGAGCATCTGGCGCTGCACCGGCTGGTCGTCCACCACCAGCAGCGTGCGGCGCTCGCCGATGTAGCCCGACACGGGCTGGCGCACGGCACCCGCCTTGCCGGCCTGCGGGCCGGGGTCGGCCACCTCGCGCAGGTACACGCGCACGCTGAATGTGCTGCCCTGCGAGGAGGTCGACGCGAGCTTGAGCTCGCCGCCCATCAGCGAGGTGAGCAGGCCGGTGATGGTCAGGCCCAGCCCCGTGCCCGGCTCGCCGCGCCGGCGGCCCGCCGCGCCGCGCTCGAAGGGCAGGAAGATGCGCTGGTGGTCCTGCGGCGCCACGCCGATGCCGGTGTCGGCCACGTCGAAGCGCAGCACCTCGCGGCGGGCGTCAACGTGCAGCGTGACGGTGCCGCTGTCGGTGAAGCGCACCGCGTTCGTCAGCAGGTTGATGAGGATCTGCCGCAGCCACTTCGCGTCCGCATGCACCCAAGGCGGCAGCCGTCCCGCGTGCGTGTAGACGAAGGCCAGGCCCTTGTTCTCGGCCTGCGGCCGCACCATGTGCACGAGCTGGTCGAGAAAGGCCGGCAGCGCCAGCGGCGCGGGCTCCAGCTGCAGCCGGCCGGCCTCGATGCGCGCGAGGTCGAGCAGGCCGTCGATCAGGCCCAGCATGTGCTCGCCGCTGCGGTGGATGGTCTGCACCGCCTCGCGCGGCGGCTTCACCGAGTCGCCCTTCAGCAGGATCTGCGAATAGCCCAGGATGCTGTTGAGCGGCGTGCGCAGCTCGTGCGTCATGCCGGCCACGTAGCGGGTCTTGGCCTGGTTGGCGGCCTCGGCGGCTTCCTTGGCGGCCTGCAGCGCGGCGTCGGTGCGGCGGTGCGCCTCGATCTCCAGCGCCAGCAGGTTGTTGTGGCGGTTCGACTCCTCCTGCGCCATCTGCCGGCTCTCGCTGCCCAGCACCACCCACCACGCGGCCACGGCCGCCACCACGGAAAGCAGCGCGAACACCTTCAGGAAGGCCGTGGCCATGACCGGGTCGCTGGTGCCCGCCAGCGCTTCCTGCGCATAGACCACGCCCACCACGGTGGCCAGCAGCGCGATGAGCGACGCTGCCACGAGCAGGTAGTGCGCCACGCGGAAGTTCAGGCGCGCCGACAGGGCAGGCGGCAGCAGCGCCTGCAGCCAGCCGCTCATCTGCTCGGCCGCGCGCGAATCGGTCTTGCAGCGGTCGTGGCAGCGCGACTCGAGCGTGCAGCACAGCGAGCAGATCGGCGCGCTGTAGGCCGGGCAGTGCGCCATGTCCTCCGACTCGAAGCTGTTGTCGCACACCGAGCACTTCACGGCCTGGCCCGGCGTCCAGCGCTCGATGTCGTTGCGCGCCAGGTAGTAGCGCCCGTGCGTGCGCCAGGCCAGCAGCGGCGACAGCGCCATGGCGGTGGCCAGCGCGATGAAGGGCGAGAAGGCCTTCGCCCATTGCCCCAGCGTGCCGGAGTACGCCAGCATGGCCAGCGCCGCCGCCACCAGCATCGACACCAGGCCCACCGGGTTGATGTCGTACAGGTGCGCGCGCTTGAACTCGATGGTGCGCGGGCTCCAGCCCAGCGGCTTGTTGATGACCAGGTCGGCCACCAGCGCGCCCACCCAGGCGATGGCGATGTTGCTGTAGAAGCCCAGCACGTGCTCCAGCGCCGCGAACACGCCCAGCGCCATCAGCAGGATCGCGATGGCCACGTTGAACACCAGCCACACCACGCGCCCCGGGTGGCTGTGCGTGAGCCGCGCGAAGAAGTTCGACCATGCCAGCGAACCCGCATAGGCGTTCGTGAGGTTGATCTTCATCTGCGACACCAGCACGAACAGCACCGTGATGCCCAGCACCCAGGCCGGATCGCGCAGCACGTAGGAGAAGCCCGTGAGGTACATCTGCGTGGGCTCGACCGCATGGTTGGCCGGTATCTCGTGCTGGAGCGCGAGGAAGGCCAGGAAGGCGCCGCCCATCATCTTCAGCATGCCCGGCACGATCCAGCCAGGGCCCGCGACCAGCACCGCCGTCCACCAGCGCACGCGGTTGGCGGCGGTCTTCTCGGGCAGGAAGCGCAGGTAGTCGACCTGCTCGCCGATCTGCACCACCAGCGAGAAGGCCACAGTGGCGGCGGCGCCGAACATCAGCGGGTCGAAGCCGCTGCTGTCGGAGGTACGGCCCACGAGGCCGGTGAAGTCGGCGTAGAGCTCCGGCTTCTTCACCAGCACCGCGACGAAGGGGCAGATGAACAGCACGATCCAGATCGGCTGCGTCCACAGCTGCAGCCCCGAAATGAGCGTGATGCCCCGCGCAACCAGCGGGATGATGACGATCGACGACACCATGTACAGCAGCCACAGCGGCCAGTCGAGGTACATCTGAAGCGCCAGCGCGAGGATGGCCGCCTCCAGTGCGAAGAAGATGAAGGTGAAGCTCGCGTAGATCAGCGAGGTGAGCGTGGAGCCCAGGTAGCCGAAGCCCGCGCCGCGCGTGAGCAGGTCCATGTCCACGCCGTGGCGCGCCGCGTAGTAAGAGATCGGCAGGCCCGTGAGGAAGGTGATGAGGCCCACCACGAGGATGGCCCACAGCGCGTTCGAGAAGCCGTAGCTCAGCGCGATCGCCCCGCCGATGGCTTCCAGCGCCAGGAAGGAGGTGGCGCCGAAGGCCGCGTTGGCGACGCGGAACTCCGACCACTTGCGGAAGCTGCGCGGCGTGTAGCGCAGCGCGTAGTCCTCCAGCGTCTCGTTCGCGACCCAGGCGTTGTAGTCGCGGCGGATGCGGAAGATCTTCTGTCCGGAGACGGATTGCATGGCGGGTTCTCGCGGCGGCGGTGGCATGGCCCGGGTACAGCAAGAAGCGCTCCCTGCGTGCTTCCACCGGTTTCTGGCTCGCGAGTCTGCAGGCACGGGGGGCCCTCGCCGCTACGTTGAATGACGTATTCGCGCATACGCCGGTGATTTCTAAAGTTCCAGCCATGGTGCTCGGGGCACCGTCCGATGCACTTCGATGGTGCGCGGCCTTCCTTTCCAACAACCTGCCTGGAGTTTCCTGATGTCGCGTGATTCCGATCTTTCCCTCGATGCCATGGCATTGCGCCGCCGCCGCCTTCTGCAGGGCGCCGCCGCGCTGCCCGTGATGGGCCTCAGCGGCCTGAGCTTCGGCCAGGGCCAGTTCCCCACGGCCAAGGTCAACACGACGAAGCTCGCCGTGACGGACACCGAGGTGACGGTGGGCCAGCTGCATTCGTCCACCGGCACCATGGCCATCTCGGAGACCGGCTCCATCCAGGCCGAGCAGCTCGCCATCGACCAGATCAACGCCATGGGGGGCATCCTGGGCCGCAAGATCAAGGTCATCAAGGAAGACGGCGCCTCCGATTGGCCCACCTTCGCCGAGAAGTCGAAGAAGCTGCTGGTCAACGACAAGGTCGCGGCCGTCTTCGGCTGCTGGACCAGCGCCTCGCGCAAGGCGGTGCTGCCGGTGTTCGAGAAGGAGAACGGCCTGCTGTACTACCCGACCTTCTACGAAGGCCTGGAGCAGAGCAAGAACGTGATCTACACCGGCCAGGAGGCCACGCAGCAGATCATCTGGGGCCTGGACTGGGGCGCGAAGGAGAAGAAGGCCAAGACCTTCTTCCTGGTGGGCTCCGACTACATCTGGCCGCGCACCTCAATGAAGATCGCGCGCAAGCACATCGAGAACTTCCAGAAGGGCTCGGTCAAGGGCGAGGAGTACTACCCGCTGGGCCACACCAACTTCAACTCGCTGATCAACAAGATCAAGGTGGCCAAGCCCGACTGCATCTTCGCGGCCGTGGTGGGCGGCTCGAACGTGGCCTTCTACAAGCAGCTGAAAGCCGCGGGCATCACCGGCGACAAGCAGTTCCTGCTGACGCTGGCCGTGACCGAGGACGAGATGACCGGCGTGGGCGGCGAGAACTTCGCTGGCTTCTACTCGTCGATGAAGTACTTCCAGACGCTGGACAACGCGAACAACAAGAAGTTCGTCGAAGCCTTCAAGGCCAAGTACGGCAAGGACGCCGTCATCGGCGACGTGACCCAGGCCGGCTACCTCGGACCCTGGCTGTGGAAGGCCGCGGTGGAGAAGGCCGGCAGCTTCGACGTCGACAAGGTGGTGGCCGCATCGCCCGGCATCGAACTCAAGACCGCGCCCGAGGGCTACGTGAAGCTCGACGCCAACCACCACCTCTGGAGCAAGGCGCGCATCGGGCAGGGCCAGGCGGACGGCACCTTCAAGGTGGTGGCGGAGTCGGCCGAGCTGATCAAGCCGGATCCGTTCCCGAAGGGCTACCAGTAACCGTGTCTTTCTCCCTCCCCCTCCGGGGGAGGGCAGGGGTGGGGGCAGGCGGCCGTCGATGAAGCCTTGCGCTCGCAGGCGCCGTCTGTCCCCATCCCAACCTTCTTCCCCCAGAGGGAGAAGGAGCCAATACCCCAAACATCGGAATCCGTTGCCATGACTCTGTCGGACATGCTGAACATCGGCCTCATGCAGGGCTTCGCGGGGCTGAGCCTCTTCGCGGTGCTGCTGCTGATGGGGCTGGGCTTGGCGATCATCTTCGGCCAGATGGGCGTGATCAACATGGCGCATGGCGAGTTCATGACCATCGGCGCCTACTCGATCTACCTGGCCGCGCGCGTCACCGAGAGCCTCGCGCCCGAGTTCATGCCGTACTACTTCCCGATCGCCATCGCGCTGGCCTTCGTCTTCGCCTTCATCGTCGGCTGGATCGTGGAGTGGGTGCTGATACGCCACCTCTACAAGCGGCCGCTCGACACGCTGCTGGCCACCTGGGGCGTGAGCCTGGGGCTGCAGCAGATCTTCCGCACCTTCATCGGGCCGAAGGAGGTGAGCCCCACGCTGCCCGAATGGCTCATGGGCTCGTGGACGCCGCACGAGGGCCTGGACATCCCGATCAACGGCCTGTTCGTGCTGGCGCTCACCGCGCTGGTCACGGGCGGCGTGCTGGTCGCGCTGCACAAGAGCCGCTGGGGCCTGAGGGTGCGCGCCACCGTCGCCAACCGCACCATGGCCAACGCCACCGGCATCGACACGAAGAAGACCGACCGCCTCACCTTCGCCATCGGCTGCGGCATTGCCGGCGTGGCGGGCGCGGCCTTCACCACCATCGGCTCGACCGGGCCCACCTCGGGGTCGCTCTACATCGTCGATGCCTTCCTGGTCGTCACCTTCGGCGGCGCGGCCAGCCTGTTCGGCACGGTGGTCTCGGCCTTCGGCATCGCGCAGACGCAGTCGGTCTCGGAGTTCTTCATGACCGGCTCGATGGCCAAGGTGCTGACGCTGTCGCTGATCGTCTTCATCCTGATGCTGCGCCCGCAGGGTCTCTTCGCCGTCAAGGTCCGCCGTTGAAGGCACGCATGAACCTGCCGCGCGATCCGATCTCGCACCGCTCGCTACGGATCCTGCGCGCCTTCAATTCCCTCTTCCTGCTTTGGAGTCATCGATGAATTTCATCAAGGCCTCGATCCAGCGCTACCAGCTCGGCAGCCTGCTGCTGCTGGTGCTGCTGCTCGCGGTGGTGCTGCCGCTGTCGCTCGACATCTTCCGCCTCAACCTCGTGGGCAAGTACCTCACCTACGCCTTCGTGGCCGTGGGCCTCGTCATGGTGTGGGGCTATGGCGGCGTGCTGAGCCTGGGGCAGGGGGTGTTCTTCGGCATCGGCGGCTATGCGATGGCGATGTTCCTCAAGCTCGAGGCTTCCGATCCGGTGTCGACCAAGATCCAGACCACGCCCGGCATCCCGGACTTCATGGACTGGAACCAGATCACCGAGCTGCCCACGCTCTGGCTGCCATTCAAGAGCCTGCCGGTGAGCCTCGCGCTCGTGGTGCTCGCGCCGATGGCGCTGGCCTGGCTCATCAGCTTCGCGATGTTCAAGCGGCGCGTGGGCGGGGTGTACTTCGCGATCATCACGCAGGCGGTGGCGCTGATCTGCACCGTGCTCATCATCGGCCAGCAGGGCTACACCGGCGGCGTGAACGGCATGACCGACCTGAAGACCCTGCTGGGCTGGGACACGCGCACCGACAGCGCCAAGTACGTCCTCTACTACGTCTGCGTCGGCCTGCTGGTGGGCAGCATCCTGCTGTGCCGCTGGATCCAGACCAGCAAGCTGGGCACGCTGCTGCTGGCGATGCGCGACAAGGAAGACCGCGTGCGCTTCTCCGGCTACGACGTCTCGAACTTCAAGGTCTTCATCTTCTGCCTGGCGGCGGGGCTCTCGGGCATCGGCGGCGCGATGTTCGCGCTGCAGGTGGGCTTCATGTCGCCGAGCTTCGTGGGCATCGTGCCCTCCATCGAGATGGTGATCTTCTGCGCCGTGGGCGGCCGCATGAGCCTGGTGGGCGCGGTGTACGGCGCGCTGCTGGTGAATGCGGGCAAGACGCTGTTCTCGGAGAGCTTCCCCGACCTGTGGCTGTTCCTGATGGCGGCGCTCTTCATCGGCGTGACCATGGCCTTCCCGATGGGGCTCGCCGGGGTGTGGGAAGAGAAGATCCGCCCGTGGTGGAAGTCGCGCCGCCAGGCGCTGCGCGAAGCCGCTGTGAAGCCGCCCGCCGCTTCCGCTGCCGTGCCCGCGCCGTCCGCCACATCGACCCCGCCCGAACCGACGCTGCCCGAAGGCGTCGGCAGCCAGCGCGCCTGACCGGAGCCAGCATCCATGAGCAACACCGACTTCGCGCTCGCCGTGGAAGACCTCACCGTCTCCTTCGACGGCTTCAAGGCCATCGACGACCTGACGCTGTACATCGACCGCAACGAGCTGCGCGTGATCATCGGCCCCAACGGCGCCGGCAAGACCACGCTGCTCGACCTGATCTGCGGCAAGACCCGCGCCAGCGCCGGCAGCATCAAGTTCAGGAACACCGAGCTCACCAGGATGGCGGAGCACAAGCGCGTGCGCCTGGGCATCGGCCGCAAGTTCCAGACGCCGTCGATCTACGAGAACCTTTCCGTCTTCCAGAACCTGGAGGTGTCGTTTCCCAAAGGGCGTTCGGTGTTCGGCGCGCTCGCCTTCAAGTGCGACGACGAGGTCAAGGCCAGGGTGCAGGCGGTCGCCGAGGAGATCGGCCTTGCCGACAGGCTCGATACCGAGGCCGGCCTGCTGAGCCACGGCCAGAAGCAGTGGCTGGAGATCGGCATGCTGCTGATGCAGGAGCCCGAGCTGCTGATGCTCGACGAGCCCATCGCCGGCATGAGTGCGCGCGAACGCGAGCTCACGGCCGAGCTGCTCAAGCGCATCTGCCAGAACCGCGCCGTGATCGTCATCGAGCACGACATGGCCTTCGTGAAGCAGATCGCGCACAAGGTCACGGTGATGCACCAGGGAAAGATCCTCGCCGAGGGGCCGATGGAGAAGGTGCAGGCCGATCCGAAGGTCATCGACGTCTATCTGGGGCACTGACATGAGCAACATCAACCTCAAGGTCGAGAACCTTCACGTCGCCTACGGCCAGAGCGAGGCCCTGCACGGCATCTCGTTCGACGGCCATGCCAACGAGACCGTCGCCATCATGGGCCGCAACGGCATGGGCAAGACCACGCTGTTCAAGAGCCTCATGGGCGTGCTGCCGCTCAAGAGCGGGCGCATCGAGGTGGCGGGGCAGGACGTCTCGCGCGACGAGAGCTTCCGCCGCGTGGCCAAGGGCATCGCCTACGTGCCCCAGGGCCGCATGATCTTTCCGACGCTGACGGTGGAGGAGAACGTCCAGACCGGCCTGGAGAACTCGAAGACGCGGCGCATTCCCGAGGAGATCTACGCGCTGTTCCCGGTGCTGTGGGACATGAAGAACCGCAAGGGCGGCAACCTCTCCGGCGGACAGCAGCAGCAGCTCGCGATTGCGCGCGCGCTGGTCACCGACCCCAAGGTGCTTCTGCTCGACGAGCCCACCGAAGGCATCCAGCCTTCGATCATCAAGGACATCGCCAAGGCACTCAACGAGATCCGCAAGCTGCGCGGCATAACCATCGTCGTGTCCGAGCAGGTGCTGAGCTTCGCGATGGACGTGGCCGACCGGCTCTTCGTGATCGAGGGCGGACGCCTCGTGCACGAGACGGCGCGCGACAAGACCGACGTGGAGCGCATCAAGGCCTATCTCTCTGTCTGATTCTTCCGTTCAACACAACCCAACCAGGAGCCACTGCAAATGACGGACACGCTGATCAAGGTCGATCTGACCAAGCCGCCTACCGAGAACGAGTTGATCCACAACCGCTGGCATCCGGACATCCCGATGGCCTGCTGGGTCAACCCGGGCGACGACTTCATCCTGGAGACCTTCGACTGGACCGGCGGCTTCATCAAGAACAACGACAGCGCCGACGATGTGCGCGACATCGACCTGAGCACGGTGCACTACCTCTCCGGCCCCGTGGGCGTGAAGGGCGCCGAGCCCGGCGACCTGCTGGTGGTCGACCTGCTGGACATCGGCGCCAAGCAGGACAGCCTCTGGGGCTTCAACGGCTTCTTCTCCAAGAAGAACGGCGGCGGCTTCCTCACCGACCATTTCCCCGAGGCGCAGAAATCGATCTGGGACTTCAAGGGCATGTTCACCAGCTCGCGCCACGTGCCCGGCGTGAACTTCGCGGGCCTCATCCACCCCGGCCTCATCGGCTGCCTGCCCGACAAGCCCATGCTCGACATGTGGAACGAGCGCGAGAAGGCGCTCATCGCCACCGACCCGGACCGCGTGCCCGGCCTGGCCAACCCGCCTTTCGCCGGCACCGCCCACATGGGCAAGATGACCGGCGAGGCGAGGGCGAAGGCCGCCGCGGAAGGCGCGCGCACCGTGCCGCCGCGCGAGCACGGCGGCAACTGCGACATCAAGGACCTGTCGCGCGGCTCCAAGGTGTTTTTCCCGGTGTACGTCGATGGCGCGGGCCTGAGCGTGGGCGACCTGCACTTCAGCCAGGGCGACGGCGAGATCACCTTCTGCGGCGCCATCGAGATGGCCGGCTGGGTGCACATGAAGGTCTCGCTCATCAAGGGCGGCATGGCCAAGTACGGCATCAAGAACCCGATCTTCAAGCCCAGCCCCATCACGCCGCAATACAACGACTACCTGATCTTCGAAGGCATCTCGGTCGACGAGAGCGGCAAGCAGCACTACCTCGACGTGAACGTGGCCTACCGCCAGGCCTGCCTGAACGCGATCGAGTACCTGAAGAAGTTCGGCTACTCGGGTGCGCAGGCCTATTCGATCCTCGGCACGGCACCGGTGCAGGGGCACATCAGCGGCGTGGTCGACGTGCCCAATTCGTGCGCCACGCTGTGGCTGCCCACGGGCATCTTCGACTTCGACATCAACCCGAGCGCCGCCGGCCCGGTGAAGATGATCGACGGCAGCGTGAGCATGCCGCTGTCGCCCGACCTGCGTTGAAGAAAGAGAAAGGCGCGCGTCCATGCCCACCTACGACTACGCCTGCGGGCATTGCGGCGGCTTCGAGGCGCTGCGGCCTTCGGGCCTGCGCGACGAGCCGGCCGCGTGTCCCGACTGCGGCAGCGCTTCGCCGCGCGTGCTGTCGGCCGCGCCGCGTCTCGCGCTGATGGCCTCGGGCACGCGCCGCGCCATCGAGACCAACGAGCGCGCGCGGCACGAGCCCGTGAGCTCTCGCGACTATGCGCGGCTTCGCCATCCGGCGGGCTGCGGGTGCTGCGGATCGGGCAAGCGAGGAGCGACGGTGACCGCGCCCAACGGCGCAAAGGCGGCGCCGTCGAGGCGGCCGTGGATGATCAGCCACTGAAGAACAGTGCCGCGAGCCAGGCAGCAGGAAGGAAAAAGGGTGAAGGGGAGGGATGAACCCCCTATTGACCAGTTTCTTTTCAAGAGGCTGCATTGTTTCAATCCTGTGAACGCCGCGGTTCATTTTGCGAGCGTTTTTTGATGCCGATCAGGATCAAACTTCTCCTCACCAACCAACCGTTTGCCCTGAAGGAGATTGAAATGAATGCCTCGAAGATCCTCGCCGCTGCCGCCCTCTCGCTCCTGGCTGCTGCCGGCGCCCAAGCAGAAACCTATGACGGCGTGCACATCGTGAACTCCTCGGTGAGCCGCGCCGAAGTCGCTCCGCAAGCCGTTGCCGCCGCTCGCGTCGGCAACGAATACAGCGAAGCCTCCTCCGCTGGCGCCCAGGCCTTCACGTCGACCGCCAACCGCGCCACCGTCCAGGCCGAAGCCGTCGCCAAGGCGCACGACCCGCTCGCCAGCCTCGACCGCCGCGCGTTCTACCGCGACGAAGTGCCGGCTGCGTACAAGAAGCCCAGCGTGTCGTTCACGCGCCAGGCTGGCCTGTAATCAGGCGACACCGGCAGCTGCTGCGGCGGCTGCCTGAAAAAGGACGAAGCGGGCCAATCGGCCCGCTTTTTCATGGGCGGGCCAATTTACCGTGCCATCTTGGAAAATATACGCATTGAGTATATATTCCAGGCCCATGAACATGTCGCAACAGGTACTCCTCCGCGACGCGATGCGTCAACTCAACATGACGCGCGACGCCTTCGCGGAGCGCATCGGCAGCCGAAGAAGGGCGCTCGACGCCTGGCTGCTGCCCGACGAATCCAATGAATTCAGGGCCATGCCCGAGGTTGCGCGGCGCTTCGTGAGCGAGATCCTCGCTTCTGACGGTCGGCGCGGTGAATATACGCAAAGCGCACATGATGGGGCGCTGCGCAGGTCCATGGCGGTCGAGGGCTCGCACCACCTGCTGTCGGTCAGCCAGTTCAACCGCGACGCCATCGACGAGCTGTTCCAACTGGCCGACGTGATGCAGCCCATCGCGCGCCGCCGCAAGGTGAGCCGCGTGCTCGAAGGGGCGGTGCTCGCCAATCTGTTCTTCGAGGCCAGCACCCGCACGCGCGTGAGCTTCGGTGCCGCGTTCTGCCGGCTGGGGGGCTCGGTGTGCGACACCACGGGCTTCACCTTCTCCTCGATGGCCAAGGGCGAGTCGATCTACGACACCAGCCGCGTGATCAGCGGCTACGTCGACGCCATCGTGGTGCGGCACCCTGAGCAGGGCTCGGTGACGGAGTTCGCGCGCGCCACCAACGTGCCCGTCATCAACGGCGGCGACGGCCCGGGCGAACATCCGAGCCAGGCGCTGCTCGATCTCTACACCATCCAGCGCGAGTTCTCGCGGCTGGGCAAGCTGGTCGACGGCGCGCACATCGCGATGGTCGGCGACCTGAAATACGGGCGCACCGTGCACTCGCTCATCAAGCTGCTGGCGCTGTACAAGGGCCTGAAGTTCACGCTGATCTCGCCGCCTTCGCTGGCCATGCCGGAGGAGATCGTCGATGCGGTGAGCCGCAACGGCCACGTGGTCGAGACGGCCGCCACGCCGGCCCAGGGACTGGCCGGCGCCGACATCATCTACGCCACGCGCATCCAGAAGGAGCGCTTCGCGCACGACGAAGTGCTGGAAGGCTTCGACAACGCCTTCGAGATCAACCGCGCGCTCATCGAATCGGCGTGCAAGCCCGAGGTGGTCGTGATGCACCCGCTGCCGCGCGACAGCCGCCCCGGCTCGCACGACCTCAGCGTCGACCTGAACAACGATCCGCGCCTGGCCATCTTCCGCCAGACGGACAACGGCATCCCGGTGCGCATGGCCATCTTCGCCACGCTGCTGGGCGTGGACAAGCTGGTGAGCCGCTCGATGCGCGACGCCGCCTGGACGCCGCCTTCGCACATCGGTCCGGACGACAGCATCTTCCACGGGCTCGACTGAGGCCCGCGGCTGTCGGGTGCGTCAGGCGTGTCAGGTGTGGGAGAGGATGTTGACCAGCTTGCCGAACGGATCGCGCACGTAGAAGCGCCGCACGCCCCAGGGCTCGTCGACCGGGCCGTATTCGATGTCGAAGCCCGCGGCCTTCATGCGTTCGAAGGCTTCGTCCACATCATCGACCTCGACGGACAGATCGGGCACCGCGGTGCCCGAGCCGCCTTCGGACGCGAAGCTCAGCTGCACCGTCATGCCGGCCTGCGAGCCGTAGGTCTGGATCCAGCCGTGGTCCATGAGCAGGTCGAGGCCGAGGATGTCCTTGTAGAAGACGGCGGCGCGTGCGGGATCAGGGGTGGCGAAGTTGGCGACCAGGCGTTTGACTTTCATGAGACCGTTGTCTTCCTGATGGTGAAGGTTTCCGAGAGCGAAGCGGTCGAATATAGAGCTTGGCTGCGCCGCACATGCTCACGCGTGCCTAAGCGAACCCTCACCCCAACCTAAGCAGCCCCTCAGCGGCCGATAAGTACCGCGTCCTAGAGTGAATCCGTCGTCATCACTCAACTCAAGGAGACAGCCATGAGAGTTCGAACCATTGCCCTGTGCATCGCCGCTGCGCCCGCGCTGGTGCTGGCATCGCTCGCGCATGCGGGCGGGCGTGCCGATCCGGACTACCCGCAGCTCTCGCATTCCACGCAGTCGCGCGATGCGGTGGCCGACGAGGCCGCGCGCGCGAACAACGGCGTCCATGCGACCGAGGTTGCCGAGTCGCAGCCGGCACCGAGCGTGTCCGGCGCCGATCGCGCCCAGGTGCAGGCCGAGGCGATTCGCGCCAACAACGGCATCCACCCGACCGAGGTGATGGAGTCGCAGGTGGCGCCGCCCGTGGCGTCGGCGAACCCGTCGGGTTCGCCGGTCGAGCACGCGATGGGCGAGTAGGACGCGGTGGGGCCGGGCCTCAGTCCCGCGTGAGCACGAAGCGCTTGCGGATGCCGCTCGCGGCCGAAGGCGCCACCCACAGGTCGAATTCGCCGGGCTCCACGATGGGCTTCATGTCGCGGCCGATGAACGACAAGTCGTCGGCCGTGAGCGTGAACTCGACGATCTCCGACGCACCCGGCGCGATGCTCAGCTTGCGGAACCCCTTGAGCTCGCGCACCGGCCGCGTGACGCTCGCGGCGCGTTCGCCGATGTAGAGCTGCACCACTTCCTCGGCCTCCCGGGTGCCGGTGTTGGTGACGGTGGCGCGCACGCGCAGCGTGCCCGACAGCGGCATGCGCTCGCTGCTCAGTTCCACGTTGTCGTAGCGCACGGGTGCATAGCCGAGGCCGAAGCCGAAGGGGTAGAGCGCTTCGTTCGTCGCATCGACATAGCGGGTCTTGAAGGCCATGTCGGGTACGTTCTCGGGCGAGGGGCGGCCGGTGCGCTTGTGGCCGTAGTAGTAGGGCACCTGACCGGCCGTCTGCGGAAAGCTCACGGGCAGCCGGCCCGAGGGATTGAAGTCGCCGAACACCACGTCGGCGATCGCGTTGCCGGTCTGCACGCCGAGGAACCAGGTCACTAGGATGGCGCGCGCATTGCGCACCGCGCCCTTGAGCGCCATCGCGCGGCCGTTGCTCAGCAGCACGACCACCGGCTTGCCGGTGGCGGCCACTGCCTCGGCCAGGTCCTGCTGCGCCTGCGGCAGGCCGATGTCGCTGCGCGAGCGCGCCTCGCCCGACATCTTCTGGCTTTCGCCGATGGCCAGCAGCACCACGTCGGCATCGCGCGCGGCGGCCACCGCCGCTTCGATGCCGCCGGGCAGCGCCGATTCGATGCCAGAGCCGCGCACCACGTTCACCGACGAATTGGGCCCCAGCGCCGTGCGCACGCCCTGGTCGATGCCCACCGGCGCCGACTGCCCGGGGAACAGGCTCCAGGCGCCCATCAGGTCGATGGTGCCCTCGGCGAAGGGGCCGATCAGCGCGATCTTCGTGCCGGCCTTGGGCAGCGGCAGCAGCATGCGCTCGTTCTTCAGCATCACGATCGAGCGGCGTGCGCTCTCGCGGGCCAGCGAGATGAATTCGGGGTTCTCGGGGCGCTGTGCGGCGGGCAGGCCGTCGAGGCCGCGCATGGGGTCGTCGAACAGGCCCAGCTTCTGCTTGACGCGCAGCACGCGGCGCACGGCCTCGTCGAGCCGCGACATCGGCACTTCGCCCGAGGCGACGAGATCGGGCAGGTAGCGCATGTACAGGCCGCTCTGCATGCTCACGTCGGTGCCCGCCATGAAGGCCTGCTTGGCTGCCTCGCGCGGGTTGGCCGCGTAGCCGTGCTCCACGAGTTCCTCGTCGGCGGTGTAGTCGGAGACCACGAAGCCGCGGAACTTCCATTCGTCGCGCAGCACGCCTGTCAGCAGCGCGGGATTGGCGGTGGAGGGCACGCCGCCGATCTCGTTGAAGGCGCTCATCACCGACAGCGCGCCCGCGTCCAGTGCCGCGCGGAACGGAGGCAGGTACACCTCGCGCAGCGTGCGCTCGGAGATGTCGCTCGCGTTGTAGTCCAGCCCGCCCTCTGCCGCGCCGTAGGCCGCGAAGTGCTTGGGCGTGGCCAGCATCGAGTCGGGCCGGGAAAGATCCGGGCCCTGGAAGCCGCGAACCCGCGCGGCCGCGAACTGCTTCGCGAGGAAGACGTCCTCGCCCACGCCTTCGAGGCCGCGGCCCCAGCGCGCGTCGCGTGCGATGTCCACCATCGGCGCGAAGGTCCAGCGGAAGCCGTCGGCCGTGGCTTCCACTGCCGCGGCGCGTGCGGTGCGCTCCGCCAGCGCGGGCTCCCAGCTCGAGGCTTCGGCCAGCGGCATAGGGAACATCGTGCGAAAGCCATGGATCACGTCGGCGCCGAAGATCAGCGGAATGCCCAGGCGCGATTCCCTGGTCGCGATCTGCTGCAGCCTGCGCTTGCCTTCTAGGCCCGCGTTGTTGAAAAGGCCCGTGAGACGGCCGGCGCGAACGTCGGCTGTCTCCTGCTGGGCGTTGCGCCAGCCGGCCTGCGGATTGTTGGGCGTGTCGATGTCGGCGGGCCCGTACAGGCTGAGCTGGCCGGCTTTCTCCTGCACCGTCATGCGGGAGATCAGGGCTTCTATGCGGGCGTCGGCGTCCTGCTGTTGCCGGGACGCAGCCGTCGTCGCATCGGGGGCGGCCGATGCGGAGGGCAGGAGGAGCGCGAAGGAGAGGAGGGCGCAGGCGGGGGCGAGAAAGCGCGCCGGAAGGCGCGGGAGTCGGACGTGCATGGGCTCCTATTCTGCAGATATCGGGAGTCGTCCCAGGACGGTGGGTTTTGGCGCTGGTTGTTGCCTGATGTGACGCTGGCGGCCATCACGCATTGATCGGGCGCCAGAGCCGGTTCGCGGCCTGCTGTGACGCGAGCCGTGCGACTTGTGCCGGTGGGAGGTTGGCAAGCGGCAGCGCGAGCGCGGATGCCAAGGCCTGCAGAGCCTGGCGGCGGGTGGGTGCTTGTGTCTTTGTCATCAGGGGTCGATTCACTTGAGTGCTACCGCACTGGCAGGGGCGCCGGGCACAGCCACGCGGAACTTGAGGCCTTCGAGCAGCTTGTCCCATAGGGCGATGGCTTCCTCGTCGTCGAGCGATGAGGCCGCAGCCGCACCCACGCGGTCTGATGCCACCTTGGTGAACATCGCCGCTTGCAGCAAGGCCGGACGTGCGACGTTGCCGGTTTCACCGATGAACATCCACTCGAAGTCGTGCGATCCATCGGCTTCGCGAACCAGCGACTCTTCGCCGTCCCAGCCGTGGACTTTCTTCTTTCCCTCGCGCAGCGTCGTCAGCCTGGGATAGCTGCTGCCGGCGTCCCGCTTGCGGTCGTTGATGAGCTTGAGCAGGCCGTAGCCATTGCTGCCCTTCGTGCTCTGGCTCTGGTTGCTCTGGACGCTGAACACGACGTCCGGCAGGGCCGCCATGTGCAGGCCGGCCTGGGACAGGGCCGGGCCTCGAGTGCCGTCGACACGGGTGAAGCCGTATTCATGGCAAAGGCCTTCGTCCGTGGGGACCTCGTCGGGCTCGCGTGCGCGCAGGTTGCCGGCGGTCTCGACGGTATATTGAAGTATGGAGTCCGCAGTTATGTTGTTGCTCTTGGCCGTGGCGTTGCCTCCAACAAAGATGTGTGGGCCCACGACGTAGTAAACGTCAAAGCTCTCCAGTCCGTATTTCTTCGCCGATACGCTCTTGAACGAGCGCATGAGCCAAACATCCGGCGCCGGCCCTTTGCCGAAGTAGGTAATCTCGGCAGTCTTGTCTGCTGACAGTATCTTTGCGCGGTCGGCGGCCATCACTTTCTCGATGTCATTGGCCCGGTTGGGCAGCGTCGGAAAGTCGCGGCCAAACGCCAGCCTCGAATCGACCGGTGCTGTCAGCACATAGCGCCCGAAGCAAAGCAGCTTGGTGTACTCGAACAGTTTCTTGATGCGTCGGTTCATGCAGGCAATCCTCGTCTTCAATGGTTGGTAGGTGAGTTCAGTTCTTCTCCGACCACCACTGGGTGTCGAAGTCGGCGGCGATGCGCACGATGCCGTAGAGCGTGGCTGCGCTGGCATTGGCGTCGCTGTAGCTGCCCTGGTGGTCGTATCCGGCCTGCACGAACTTGGCTTTCGCGCGCACCTTGGCGGCGCTGCGTTCCACGGGTACTGTGCCGTCGCTGGGCGTCATCGGCGGTTGGAGCTTGAGCTTGAGAACTTCGCCTCGATCGCCTTTCACGCGCAGCAAACCCTCGCCGTTGTCTCCCTCGTGTCCGGGCAACAGGGTCCAGGTCAACGGGTCGCCGGCGATGACAGGGTCGCCATTGACCACGCGCCACACCAAGTCGTTCCAAGCCGGCTGGCCAGGGTCGCTGCCGTAGTGCGCATAAGTGCGTGGATGGAACGTGTCCCGGATAGAGTCCGCAAATCTCATGGCATCTTCAATCCGGGTCGTCGTGGCTTCCAGACCTATTTGTTCCGTCGGCTTTCCTCCTTCTTCCTTGGGTTTTCCGGCCTGCCCCGCCGGATCAATCCAATCCGGATTGATCAACCTCCACCACTTGTCCCGATCGAGCGTGTAGATCTCGCTCACTGCGTCACTACTGGGCCATTTCGCCAGGAACTTGCCGTTGTCGTCCTGCACCTGCAGCCACTGCGTGCCGTAGGCGGCTGCCGGCAGCAGTTCCAGGCCGCCTTGCGCATTGGCCAGCACGGCCGTCACTTCCTCGCCGTTGTCGCCCAGGACGCCCTGCGTGATGCCACCTATCAACCGGGACTTCAGATGCCACCAGGGCTTGTTGCTGCCCTCGAAACCCGCGCGCATGCGCTTGTATGCGGCGGCCGCGCCGGTAGTGGGCATCACCCCGTGCACCACGCCCAGAATGCGATGCCTGATGTCGCCGTAGTCCGCATGCATCATCGCCCGCGCCAGGATGCCGCCCATGCTGTGCGTGACGATGATGACGCCGGGGCAGTCGAAGCCGTTGTGGTTGTAGGTGTCGATCAGCAGCTCGATCTTCTTCGCGAGCTGTTTTCCTTCCTCGCCGTTGCTCCTGAGCCAGTTGTAGCCGAAGGCGTGCACCGGATACCAGCAGTTGCCGATCCTGCGGATGTCGTCCTCGCTCAGCGGCTGCGCGTCGTGAACGCCGAAGCTCGATGGTGACCGTCCGATGAGCGCTTCGGGATTGCTCTTGTCAACCCATGCCGGCGACACGACGAGCTTGTTTTCCTCGCGGCGCAGCATGTCGTTGAGCAGGCGTTCCATCGACTGCAGGATGCTGCCGTAGGCGTCGAACATCACTTCGCTCCATCCGCGTGCACGGGCCTTCTGGGCAGCGGTGAAGCATTGCCGATTGCTTGCCAGCGGGTGCGTCGGATCGGCCTTGGGATCGGTGATGAGCAGCTTGCTGATGTCGCCAAGGTCATCGGGCACGTTGTCGTGGCGCTTGTCGGAGCTGATGGTCGTATCGCCCGTGGCATCGAAGCGGCGGCGCTTCTTGCCCTCGATCTTCTCGTCGGTGACGTTGTAGCGGTCGACCTCCACCTCGTCGGGGTCCAGCCGCATCTGGCGGGCCGCGGCGCTTGCGTTGCGCCGCGAGAACGCATCGCCTTTCTTGTCGGGCCACCAGGCGAGGTTGTCGCTTCGTTTGAGCAGCTCCTGCCGCTCGCGGGACAGGCGGAGGTTGCTGCCCATGATGCCGGGCAGGAACACGATCGGGATCAGCTTGCCCGGGGGCACGCGCACGCGGACCTTTCTCCTGTCGTCGAGCGGCGTCGTCACGGCGGTGACCTCCGCGAAGCCGTCCAGGCCCAGGCTGAAGTCCAGCCAGATGTCCTCTTCTTCTCCCTGCACTGCCATCAGGAGGCCCTCCCGAGCCATGCGATCTTGTACGACTCAGGGCCGTCCGAGCGCTGCTGCCGCGTGGTGCCGTCGTTGCTGGTGATGTCGCCAACGGGTGCTTCCTGCGCAAGTGTCCTGCCCGAAGGGACGGGCGTTGCCGCGCCTTCGCTGTCACGCATCAGCTCGAACAGCTGCCTTGCCGCAGGCGTGTCCTCCTCGTCGATGTGATGAAAGAGCACCTCCTGGTCGAACCGCGTCTGCACATCCCGGTTCATCTTGTCGGGCGTGCGGCTGTCGGGCCCGATGAAGCTGTGCTTCGCCGCGTGCGCCCGCCATGCTCCGCGCGTGCCATGCACGATCCCCGAGGCGTTCCAGCAGGTGTAGCTCGCCCCGCCGTTGATGACGACTTCTTCCGCCGCAGTGATCGTGATCCGGTTGGCCTCCTGGCGGATGTTCATCTTCGCGAGCACGCTGATGCTGTTCTTCAGCGCCGCGATGTCGATGTCGGCGTTGCCCGCCACCAGCTTCATGCCGGCCTTGTAGGCGAACATGCGCACGGCGTTCTTTGCCGAGACCAGAAAGCTCTTCGCAGTGGCCACGCTGGTGTGCCCGCCGCTGGTCAGTGCGTTGTGTCCTGCGCTCGCGAAGTGGCTGGAGCCCTGCGCCGTGGCCTGGATGCCGCAGGGGCTCGCGAGCGTGAGGTGCGGCTGGCTGAACTCGGGGAATTCGCCCTGCGCGGCGTGGTTGCCCTTGCCCTGGATCGCGTCGTTCTGCAGCTTGAGTTCGGCGGCGACCTCGTTCTGGTCACCGCTTTCGTGCGCCTTGGCATCCAGCGCGAGCTGCGACATGCCTTCGTGCACCTCGCGTGCCTGCGTGAGCCGCGCAACGGTCTCGCCCATGTCGGTGATATGCGCCCGTGCGTTCGGCCGCGGTTCGGTGCTCACCAGCAGGCCGCTGGCGGCGCGCAGTGCCCCGTGCCCATCGGTGCGCAGCTCGAAGCCCTGGCCGCGGTCGTCCTTGCGGCCCGTGGTGTCCTCGATGCGGCCTATGTGTCCGAGGCTGAGGCTGCTGCACTGGTGGTCGCTCTTGAGCTGGGCCTGCACCTTGCCCGGGCTGTCGTCGAGTGCCAGGTGGTTTCCGCGCAGGCTGGCTCCGAATTCGCGGCTTCGGATGCCTGTCAGGTGCGTCTGGGCGGGCAGCTTCCACGCCGGCATCTCGTCGGCGTTGTGGAAGCGCCCGACGACGATGGGATGGTCGGGGTTGCCGTTGAGGAAATCGACGACCACTTCCTGACCGATGCGGGGCAGGGCGGCAGTGCCGAACCGGGCCCCGGCCCACCCGTGAGACACGCGCAGCCAGCAGGAGGAGTTCTCGTCTCTGCCGCCCAGGCGGTCCCACTGGAACTGCACTTTGACGCGGCCGTACTGGTCGGTCCAGATCTCCTCGTTGGAGGGGCCGACCACCACAGCAGTCTGCGGACCGCCGGTGCGGGGCCTGCGCGTCGTGCGCGGAGGTCGCCAGGCGAAGCTGGTGGGCTGCGCATCGAAGGCGAAGCGCTGGATGGAGCCGCCCGACGTGGCGGCCGTGCCTTCGGTGGCGCGCAGGTTCTCCTGCAGGTGATAGGCCACGCCCAGCACGAGGTACTGGCGGTTCTGGTCGTCGCGAGGATGGCCGGCCAGCCGCAGCGTGTGGCCTGGTGCCAGCGAACGCAGGTTGGAACGGCCGCTGACAAGACTGCGTGCGCTCAGCTGCTCTTCATTGCGGATGCGCGCGTAAGTGTCGCCGTCGCCGTTCAGCAGATAGTGGCCGGGCCATTCGAACACCTCGTGGTCGTCGTGATCGTGGCCCGGCGGCATCTGGCGCTGGCTCCGCAGATCGGCCTTGGGCCTCTCGAAGTCGTAGTCGTCGGTGCAGTAGTGGCCGGAGCGCAGGTCTTCGGCCATCTCCCATGCGTAGATGCGTTCGGCCGGTTCTTCGCCGCCGGTCATGCCGGACTGCTCGTGCGGGTGGTAGCGCACTGTCTCGCCGCCGGGCAGCGGGCCGTGCGAAATGGCGATGTCGTCCGCGAACACCAGCACGTGCTGCGAGGTCTCGTGGCGGAACCAGTAATGGATGCCCTCGTGCTCGCACAGACGCGAGACGAAGTCGAAGTCGCTCTCGCCGTACTGCACGCAGTAGTTCCATACCCGGTAGCTGCGCGTGAGCTTCTGCTCGAAGGGATGCCCGTAGCGGCCGAGTACTTCGGCGACGATCTCGGGAACGCTGCGGTCCTGGAAGATCCTGTAGTCGTGGCGCCTGGTCGCGAGCCACAGCCACGGGCGCAGCCTCATCGCGTAGAAGCTCTGCCGCGCATCCTCCCGAGCGAGGCCGAAGCGAGTGACGATGCCGGCGAGATGGCGCGTACCGCCGTGTTCGGTCTGCAGCGACACCGTTGCCGTCTTGCCCAGGAGCGCCTTGGGCTCGATGGCGTTGCTGCGGCCGAGCAGGTCGACATCGAAGGCGTAGGCCTGGCTCAGCGCCTCACGGCCGACCAGCCGATGGAATTGCAGCGCCTCGCCGACGGGCGTGGCAATGCTGACGCGACGGCCAGCCAGGATGGGCTTGGTCACGGGATCCTCCCTGAATAATCGATCGCTCGACCGAAATTAGTTTTTTCGGATTATTCGAGCGCGCGATTCGAGGAGGGTGGCCAGTCGCTGAAAGCCAGCCGGTGCGTGAATAAATTCGCAGAGAAAGTGCGTTGGCAGGCCAGTTAAATTCTGACGGGAATAATTTCAGAATGCCTCCGCGCCACCGGAGATCCAGCGATCAATCCGCGCCCAGCTGCAATCGGCTCGGCAGCCTTTTCTCGATCGCGAACTTCAGCAGTGCCGCCGAGCGGAAGATGCCGTGTGCGAACTTGCCGTAGGGCAGCGTGAGAAAGAGCGCCATCACCACGCCCAGGTGCACCGCCAGCAGCAGCGCCATGAAGCGCGTGTCGCGCCACGCCAGCAGCGCGAGGCCGGTGAGGCTGGTGAGCAGCAGCAGGGCGATGAAGCCGCGGTCCATCGGGCGCTGTGCCGTGTCGCCATGCGCCGGGTCGCGCCGCAGGTTCAGCCACAGCAGGCCCGCGGGGCCGATCAGCAGCCCGAGGCCGCCGGCAGTGCCCAGCAGCACCGGCAGGCTGGTCAAGGCATAGGGAGCATGCAGGTCGAGCAGGTAGTGGTAGAGCGTCGCCACGCAGGTCGATGCGAAGCACAGCATGAAGCCGTAGAAGGTGAAGTGGTGGAAGCGCCTGCGCCACGGGGTGAAGCGGTCGTCCTCGTTGTTGCAGCCTTCGCCGTGGCCGCCGTCGAGGTACTTCAGGCGCAGCGCGTCGTGCGCGGCCTCGACGCTGGCGCCGCCGCGCACGCCCGGCAGGTCTGGCGCGTTCTGCGGATCGTTCGCCGGAGACACCTCGCGCCAGAAGCGGCGCACGCCCATCGCCAGCGCGAGCATCACGAAGAGGAACACCGCGCCGAACACCAGCGCGAGCAGGTTGTGGGGAAAGATCGCATAGAAGTTGCCCGCCATCGGCTCGTGCATCAGCGAGCCCGACATCGCCACGGCCAGCACCAGGAAGAGGGCGAGCCCGCCCGCCAGTGCCAGTGCGACCGTGAGGCCGGCCCTGCGGTACAGCGCCCCCATCGCGGGCGGCCAGGCGTAGTCGTGGTACGTCTGCATGCGCACCCGCGCCATGGCCTGAGGCACGTTCACCGCGAACTCGTGCGGCGGCGCGTACTGGCAGGCGTGCAGGCAGGCGCCGCAGTTGTGGCAGAGGTTGGCGAGGTAGTGGGTGTCGGCCTTGTTGCCGAAGTCCAGCCGGCGCGTCATGGCCGGGAACACGGCGCAGAAGCCTTCGCAGTAGCGGCAGGCGTTGCAGATCTGCAGGATGCGCGCGACTTCCTCTTCGCCGGCAGTCAGCGGCAGCGCGGGGGCGATGGGAATCACGCGCCGTGATGGCGTGCCCTGGGCATCCGCTTGTGCGCGCGCGACGAGATCAGTGAGCTGCTGCAAGCGCGGCCTCCTTGTCGTTCTTCGTGGAGGCCCGCGCGGCTTTCGCTGCCTGCGTGCCTGCGATGCGGCCGAAGGCCGTGCCGATGCTCATGCCGACGCCCGCGGTGTAGCCCTTGCCCAGCACGTTGCCGGCCATCATCTCGCCGGCAACGAAGAGGTTCGGGCTGGGCCGTCCGTCGAATCGCACGGCCGCCGTTTCGTCGACCTTCAGGCCCAGGTAGGTGAAGGTGATGCCGGGCCGCAGCGGATAGGCATGGAAGGGCGCGGTGTCGATGGGGCGTGCCCAGTGCGTCTTGGCGGGCGCGAGGCCCTCGGTGCGGCAGTCGTCCAGCGTGGTGTGATCGAAGCGGCCGATGCGGCATGCGGCGTTGTAGTCCTCCACGGTGCGCACGAAGGTGGCTTCGTCCAGCCCGATCCTGCGTGCGAGTTCGCCGAGCGTGCCGGCCTGCGTGCCGGGAAACACCGGCGGCATGAAGCGCCCGACCGCCTTCTGGTCGATGACCGACCACGCGATCTGCCCCGGCTGCTGCGCCACCAGCCGGCCCCAGATGGCATAGCGCTTGGGCCAGAAGTCCTCGCCCTCGTCGTAGAAGCGCTTCGCCTCGCGGTTGACCACCACGCCCAGAGACACGCAGTCGATGCGCGTGCAGATGCCGCCGTCGTACAGCGGTGCGCGTGCGTCGATGGCCACCATGTGGCCCTGCGACGGGTCGCCGATGCTGTCGGCGCCCGCCTCGATCATGTGCTTCAAGAGCACGCCCTGGTTGAAGCGCGTGCCGCGGATCAGGAAGTTGTCGGCCGGCCATTCGCCGTGCTCGTTCCGTCCCCATGCCTCGCGCAGCCATTCGCGGTTCGACTCGAAGCCGCCGGCGGCCAGTACGCAGCTCTTCGCTTCGATGCGTTCGCCGGCCTCGGTGCGCACGGCCACGAAGCGGTCGCCGTCGAGCTCGACCGACGCCACGGGCGTGTCGTACCGGATCTGCACGCCGAGCCTTTCGGCGCTGCGGAAATAGGCGTTCACCAGCGCCTTGCCGCCGCCCATGAAGAAGGCGTTGGTGCGCGCGACGTGCAGCGCACCCGACAGCGGCGGCTGGAAGTGCACGCCGTGGCTGCGCATCCAGTCGCGGCAGTTGGACGAGGCGCGGATCACCAGGCGCGCGAGGCGCTCGTCGGTGAGGCCGCCGGTCACCTTCAGGAGGTCCTGCCAGTACTCCTCTTCGGGATAGGCATCGACCAGCACATCCTGTGGCGCGTCGTGCATGCAGCGCAGGTTGCGCGTGTGCTGCGAATTGCCGCCGCGCCATGCCTTGGGCGAGGCTTCGAGCAGCAGCACCGAGGCGCCAGCCTCGCGCGCCATCAGGGCGGCGCTGAGGGCGGCGTTGCCGCCTCCGACAACCAGTACGTCGATCACTCTCACTCGTGGGTCTCCTTGGGATCGGGAGACTGTAGGCAGGCAGGCCTTCAGGCGAAAGGCCGGTTCGGGCAACGGGTGTTCACGTTTCGAGAAGACTGGCGCCGGCCCAGAGTCCGTCGCGCACCAGGGCGCGCGCCGTGTCGGCCACCACCACGCGGGTGGCCAGCGCGGCGGGGGAGAGTTCGTCGTCCGACAGGCTCACGAGCAGGTTGCGCCGGCCCACGTGCGCGTCGGCGATCTGGGTGAGCTGCAGGTCGTCGCGGCCATGCCGCGCGGTGGCGGCGCCGGGCTGGATGGTCGCGCCGTGGCCGGCGCGCACCGCATCCATCAGCAGCGCGAGGCCGTCGACCTCGGCCACGATGCGCGGCGAGATGCGGGCCCGCGTGAAGGCCGCCGTCAGCGTGGCGCGCAGGCCGTGGCTGCCGCTGGGCAGGATGAGGGGCAGCTCCGCCAACTGCGCGAGCCGCACGCGTGCACCGGCGGGGCGGTGCGCCAGCGTGGGAGAGGCGATCACGAAGAGCTTCTCGGCCAGGAGCGGCGTCACGCTCCAGCGCCGCGGCGTGTCGGTCTGGAACAGCACGGCCAGGTCGAGCTGCCGTGACTGCAGCATGGTCGTGAGATGGCCCGAGAGCGACTCGACCAGGTGCAGCCGCACCTCGGGGTAGCGCTCGCGCATGGCCCGCATGAGCGGCACGCCGAGCACCGTGGCGGTGGTGGGCGCCAGGCCCACGCTCACGTGGCCCGAGAGCCGCGCCTGCTGCGCCGCGAGCACCGCGTCGTCGGCATGGCGCAGAACGAGCTGGGCCTGGTGAAGGAAGGCCACGCCGGCATCGGTGGGCACCACGCCGCTGGCGCTGCGCTTGAGCAGCCGCGTGGAAAGCTCGCCCTCGAGCCGGCTGATCTGCTGGCTCAGCGCCGAGGTGACGACGCCCAGTTCGACCGCGGCGCGGCCCATGCTGCGAAGCTCGCAGACCTTGACGAAGTAGCGCAGTTGCCTCAGTTCCATCGGGCGATCATCGCACCGGCAACGGGTGCCGGCACCCGTCAGCTGCCCCGGCGGGAAGGCAAAAAAATGGCCGCCGGCACCCGTCGCGCAGGCGCTGGCAGCCGTGGAAACCGGGACCGGCGAAGGGCCTACTGCTTGTAGCTGTCGTCGATGCGGTCGAGCTTGCGGATGAGCGCGGGCCAGACGAACTGCCCGCCCAGGCCGCCGGTCTGCACCTTCATGGCCTGGCCCACGCCTTCCACGATGCGCGGGTCCACGTGCGTGAGTTCACTTCCGCCCGACTGCGCCGCGATCTGGATCTGGCAGGTGGCCTCGAAGGTGTACATCGAGAGGAAGGCGTCCGCGATGGTCTTGCCGCAGGTCAGCAGGCCGTGGTTGCGCAGCATGAGGAAGTTGGCGTTGCCCATGTCGGCCTGCAGGCGCGGCTTCTCGTCGTCGCGGAAGGCCACGCCCTCGTAGTCGTGATAGGCCAGCGAGGCCAGCACGAAGGTCGACTGCTGGCTGATGGGCAGCACGCCGTTCTTCTGCGCGCTCACGGCGATGCCGGCGCGGGTGTGGGTGTGCAGCACGCACTGGATGTCTTCCCGCGCCGCATGCACCGCGCTGTGGATCACGAAGCCCGCCGGGTTCACCGGGTAGGGCGAATCGATGACCTTGTTGCACTGCTGGTCGACCTTCACCAGGCTCGACGCGGTGATCTCGTCGAACATCAGGCCGTAGGGGTTGATCAGGAAGTGGTGCTCGGGGCCCGGAATGCGCGCGCTGATGTGCGTGAAGACCAGGTCGCTCCATCCGTGCAGCGCCACGAGGCGATAGCAGGCGGCGAGGTCGACGCGCAGCTGCCACTCCTCGGCGGAGACCAGCTTCTGGATTTCGGGTTGTGCGAAGGCGTTCATGGTGGGATGTCCTTTGGAAGTTGTCGAAATCGGGCGGCCGGACGCGGAGGGTGCGAAGGCTGCGCAGCAGTCGCAGAAGGAAAACCAAGAAATGGTTTCCGGTCTTCTCTGCGACTCCTGCGTGGCTCTTGTCTTCCTTGTGCGTTCGGCTGTCGGACTTCAGGCGGCCTGTGCAGCAGGCTGCAGCGCCGATTTGTAGATGCTCTGCTTCGGCTGCGCCATCACGCGGCGCAGCATGGGTTCGAACTCGCTGATGGGCAGGGTCTCGGCCTTGGGGTCGAAGGCGGGGTTGTCGTAGAGCGCGCAGAACTCGGCGGTGCGCTCGTAGTGCGGGTGCCCCTTGAAGTTGTCGCGCATGTCGCGGTCCAGGCCGATGTGGTGGAAGAAGTAGTGGCCCTGGAAGATGCCGTGGTTCTGCACCATCCAGTGGTTGGCCTCGCTCACGAAGGGCTTGAGGATGGCTGCGGCGATGTCGGGGTGGTTGAAGCTGCCGAGCGTGTCGCCGATGTCGTGCAGCAGGGCGCACACCACGTATTCCTCGTCGCGGCCGTCGCGCAGCGCGCGGGTGGCGGTCTGCAGGGAGTGGGTGTAGCGGTCGACCGGGAAGCCGCCGTAGTCGCCTTCGAGGATCTGCAGGTGCTTGATCACGCGAGCGGGCAGGCCGCCCGCGAACTGCATGAATTCGCCACCGATCAGCTGCCAGTCTTCGCGCGTGCTTTCCTGCATGCTCTTGAAACTTGCGCGTGCATTCATCGCCGGAGTCTCCGTTCTTTTGAGTCCTGTGGGGGAGCTGGCCACTGTATGCCTGCGCTTGACCATCAACTGTCAAGAATTTGACAATGCGGGGTTCTGGTAAACCCCCGTTCCCGCGTCATTCCCCCGTCATCCCCATCTTCATGGCCGCCTCTTCGAAGCCGCGTCTTTCCGCCGCGCACCGTGCCGCGCTGGAAGGCAACCCGTGGTTCATGAGCATGCCGCGCGCTCAGCGCGAGGCACTGGTGGGTGCGGCCGAGCTGCACCACGTACGCCGCGGCGCGATGGTGTTCCGCCAGGGCGACCCCATCCATGCCACCGATGGCGGCTTCTACGGGCTGGTGGCGGGCACCATCAAGGTCTCGTCGCTGCGCCAGGACGGTCGCGAGGCCATCCTCGCCGTGCTGGAGCCGGGCAACTGGTTCGGCGAGATCACGCTGATCGACGGCTCGCCGCGCACGCACGACGCCACCGCGCTGGAGGCGCTCGACCTGCTGGTGGTGCCGCCCGCGGCCTTCGCACAGCTGATGCGCGATGTGGTTTTCTCCAACGCCATCGCGGCGATGCTCGCTTCGCGCGTGCGCATGCTCTACGGCCTCGCGGAGGACGCCACCCTGCGCAGCCTGCGCGCGCGGGTGGCGCACCGGCTGCTGGTGCTGGCGCGCGGCGACGCCACGCAGTCGGTGCAGCTGCGCCACGAACTGCAGCTGCCGCAGGAGGCGCTGGCCATGATGCTCGGCGTGACGCGCCAGACGCTGTCGAAGGAGCTCAATGCGCTGGCGGCCGAGGGCGTGCTTTCGCTGGGCTACGGGCGCATCGAGCTGCGCTCGCTCGACGCGCTGCGTGCGCTCGTGAGCACCGGCTAGAAGGGCGGGTGCCGCCTACCTCAGCACCCGCCCGTCGGCCGAGATGCTGATCAGGTCGATGTTGCGCACGCTGTCGCGCAGGCCCGGGCGCAGGTTGATGCGGAAGCCCCCCACGTCGTAGTCGGTCATGCCCGACATCACCCGCATGAGGCCCGCGGCGTTCAACCCCCGGCCGGCGCGCTTCACCGCCTCGCCCGCGGCCTTGGCCGCGATGAAGCCCTCCAGGCCTTCGTACGAGGGGTTCTGGTCGGAGTTGTCGACGGCCGCGAGGTACTCCTTGACGATCGGAATGGCCGAGGGGCGCGGCGAAGGCACCACCTGCGAGATCACGATGCCGCCGATGTCCTTGCCGAGCGTGGCGTAGAGCGGGTCGATGCCGACGATGGAGAAGGCCATGAAGCTGCCCGAGTAGCCGCTCTTGCGCAGCTTGCGGATCGCGTTGGCCGTGGTGCCCGAGAGCGACACCAGCACGATGGCCTGCGGCGACTGCTTCTGCACTTCCTTCAGGGCCGCATCCAGCTTGTCGCCGTTGGCCGGCACCAGCGCGCTGGCGACCAGCGGCGTGAGCTTGAGCTCGCTGATGGCCTGCTCCACGGCCGCGAGGCCGGCGCGGCCCATGGCGTCGTCGTCGCCCACCAGCGCCACGCGCGTCTGCCCCACGGTGGCGCACTGCCTCACGATCTTCAGGGCCTCGTCGATCATGCCGGGGCGCACATGGAACACGTTCGGATGATCGGCCCCGCGCAGCGTGTCGGAAGCCGCGAAGGGCGCGAACAGCAGGCTGCCCTGCTGCGTGGCGACGTTCGCGCCGGCCTCGCTGCTGGCCGTGCCGACGAAGCCGAAGAGCATGTCGGCCTTGTCGGTGGTGAGCAGGGTGCGCGCATTGGCGGCGGCGCGGGCCGCGTCGTAGCCGTCGTCGAGCTGCAGCAGCTTGAGCTGCAGGCCGCCGGCCGCATTGCGCTCGTTGAACGCGGTCACCGCGAGGCGGCTGCCGGCCGCGAAGGCGTTGCCGATCTCTGAGGCGCTGCCAGTGAGCGGCACCGATTGCCCCAGCAGCACGACGCGTGCTGCTCCGGCCGCGGCCGCCGTCCGCGCGGTCTGCGCCATGACGGGGTGGGCCATGCCGATGCCGCTTCCGAGCACCAGCGCGCCTGCCTTGCCCAACCATTCCCTGCGTGACGTGTTCATTGGACACCTTCTTTCACATTAGTAAAAAAGTGTAGCAATTTCAGGGCCAGGGTGGAAGGCAGGCATGCCCGCTGAAGGGGCTTCGATCAGTCTCCCTTCACGTAGCCTGCGAGATGCCTGCCTGTGAGCGTCGAGCGCTTGGCGACGAGGTCCGCCGGCGTTCCCTCGAAGACGACGCGCCCGCCCTCGTGCCCCGCGCCGGGGCCGAGGTCGATGATCCAGTCGGCATGCGCCATCACGGCCTGGTGGTGCTCGACCACGATGACCGACTTGCCCGAATCCACCAGCCGGTCGAGCAGGCCCAGCAGCTGCGCCACGTCGGCCAGGTGCAGGCCGGCGGTGGGCTCGTCGAGCACGTAGATGTCGCCTTTCTCGGCCATCTGCGTGGCCAGCTTGAGCCGCTGGCGCTCGCCGCCCGACAGCGTGGTGAGCGGCTGCCCGAGCCGCAGGTAGCCCAGTCCCACGTCGGCCAGCCGCTGCAGGATGGCGTGCGCGGCCGGCGTGCGCGCCTCGCCTTCGCCGAAGAAGGCAAGGGCCTCGTCCACCGGCATCGCCAGCACCTCGGCGATGTCGCGCCCGCCGAAGCGGTACTCCAGCACCGAGGCCTGGAAGCGCTTGCCGCCGCATTCCTCGCAGGGGGTTGCCACGCCGGCCATCATCGCGAGGTCGGTGTAGATCACGCCCGCGCCGTTGCAGGTGGGGCAGGCGCCTTCGGAGTTGGCGCTGAAGAGAGCCGGCTTCACGCCGTTGGCCTTCGCGAAGGCGTTCCGGATCGGGTCGAGCAGCCCGGTGTAGGTGGCCGGGTTGCTGCGCCGCGAGCCGCGGATGGCGCTCTGGTCGATGCTCACCACGCCCGCGCCGGCCGGAATGGAGCCGTGCACCAGCGAGCTCTTGCCCGAGCCAGCCACGCCGGTGACCACGGCGAGCACGCCGAGCGGAATGTCGACGTTCACCTTGCGCAGGTTGTGCGTCGTCGCGCCGCGTATCTCGAGCTTGCCGGTCGGCTTGCGAACCTTCTTCTTCAGCGTCGCCCGGTCGTCCAGGTGCCGCCCCGTGACCGTGCCGCTGCCGCGCAGCCCCTCGACGCTGCCCTCGAAGCACACGCTGCCGCCGGCCGAGCCCGCGCCCGGGCCGAGGTCGACGACATGGTCCGCGATGGCGATGACCTCCGGCTTGTGCTCGACCACCAGCACCGTGTTGCCCTTGTCGCGCAGCCGCAGCAGCAGCTCGTTCATGCGCTGGATGTCGTGCGGATGCAGGCCGGTGGTGGGCTCGTCGAACACGTAGGTCACGTCGGTGAGCGAGGAGCCGAGATGGCGGATCATCTTCGTGCGCTGCGCCTCGCCGCCCGACAGCGTGCCCGAGGGCCGGTCCAGCGAGAGGTAGCCCAGGCCGATCTCCACGAAGGAATCGAGGCTCGCCGCCAGCGCCTGCAGCAGCGGCGCCACCGAGGGCTCCTTCAGGCCGCGCACCCACTCGGCGAGGTCGCTGATCTGCATCGCGCAGGCGTCGGCGATGTTGACTCCCTTGATCTTCGACGAGCGCGCCGGCGCCGCGAGCCGCGTGCCCTCGCATTCGGGGCAGGTGGAGAACGTCACCACGCGCTCCACGAAGGCGCGCACGTGCGGTTGCATCGCTTCCACGTCCTTCGACAGGAATGATTTCTGGATCGTCGGGATCAGCCCCGCGAAGGTCAGGTTGATGCCGTCCACCTTGATCTTCGTCGGCTCCTTGTAGAGCAGGTCGTGCAGCTCGTTCCTGGTGAACTTGCGGATCGGCTTGTCCGCGTCGAAGAAGCCGCAGCCGCGGAAGATGCGCCCGTACCAGCCCTCCATGCTGTAGCCGGGGATCTTGAGCGCGCCTTCGTTGAGCGACTTGCCGTCGTCGTAGAGCTCGGCGAGGTCGAAGTCGGTGACCGCGCCACGCCCCTCGCAGCGCGGGCACATGCCGCCGATGCGGTTGAAGCTTTCCTTCACCGTCTTCGTCTTCGCACCGCGTTCCACGGTGATCGCACCCGCCGCGCTGACCGAAGGCACGTTGAAGGCGAAGGCGCCGGGCGGCCCGATGTGCGGCTTGCCCAGGCGGCTGAACAGGATGCGCAGCATCGCGTTGGCGTCGGTGACCGTGCCCACGGTCGAGCGCGGGTCGGCGCCCAGGCGTTGCTGGTCGACGATGATCGCGGTGGTCAGGCCGTCGAGCACGTCCACGTCCGGCCGCGCCAGCGTGGGCATGAAGCCCTGCACGAAGGCGCTGTAGGTCTCGTTGATCAGCCGCTGCGACTCGGCCGCGATGGTGCCGAACACCAGCGAGCTCTTGCCCGAGCCCGAGACGCCGGTGAACACCGTCAGCCTGCGCTTCGGGATCTCGATGCTGATGTCCTTGAGGTTGTTCTCGCGCGCGCCGTGCACGCGGATCATGTCGTGGCTGTCGGCGGCGTCTTGCGCCTTCGCAGGCGCCGCCGCCCTCGCTGTCGTCTTTGTTGCTGTCTTTGCGGCTGTCTTTGCGGCCGTGGTCGTCTTCTTCGTCGCCTTGGTGCTCATCGGTCCGTCTCTCCGCCTCAGCCCAGCTGCTGGATGCGGATCAGGCTGCCCGCGGGGTCGCGCACCGCGCAGTCGCGAACGCCGTAGGGCTGGTCGGTCGGCTCCTGGACGATCTCTGTGTCGCTGGCCTGCAGCTTCGCGAAGGTGCCTTCGAGGTCGGGCGTGGCCAGCAGGATGGCGGCGTAGGTGCCCTTGGTCATCATCTCGGCGATGGTGCGGCGCTCGTCGTCGGTGATGCCGGGGTAGGCGGCCGGGGGCGAAAGCACGATGGAAACCCCGGGCTGGCCCGCGGGGCCGACGGTGATCCAGCGCATGCCGCCGTATCCCACGTCATTGCGGACCTCGAAGCCGAGCAGGTCGCGGTAGAAGGCGAGCGAGGCCTCGGGGTCGTTGTGCGGCAGAAAACTCGCGTGGATGCTGATGTTCATCGTGGTCGCTCCGGTGTGTTGTTGTCGAGGAGCGTTCAGTCTAGGTTCGACCGTGGGGCCGGCGCTTCTCGATTCCTGATCGGTCGCGTGACCTGCTTCGACACGCACGGCGGCATGCCCTCGGTCTGCATGGCGGCCTCGCGGCGGTAGGCGCTGGGCGACATGCCCACCAGCTCGGTGAAGCGCGTGCTGAAGGTGCCCAGCGACGAGCACCCGACCTCGAAGCAGACCTCGGTGACGCTCAGGTCGCCCCGGCGCAGCAGCGCCATCGCGCGCTCGATGCGCCGCGTCATCAGGTAGGAATAGGGCGCCTCGCCATACGCGAGCTTGAACTGGCGGCTGAGGTGGCCTGCCGACATGTGCACGCCGAAGGCAAGGGCCTCGACGTCCAGCGGCTGCGCGTACTCGCGGTCGATGCGGTCGCGAACCCGGCGCAGCCGGGCGAGGTCGCGCAGATGGAGCTGCTCTGCGTCAGTCTTGTTGCTGGTCATCCGCGGGATCGTGCCATGCCGCGGCGGCAGGCTCAATCCGGCAAGGCCCGCTCGGGCCGTTGCGAGGGCGTCAGGCCTTGCGCTCGAACACCAGGTCCCACACGCCGTGGCCCAGCTTGATGCCGCGGTTCTCGAACTTGGTCAGCGGCCGGTAGTCGGGCTTGGGCGCGTAGCCCTCTGCGGTGTTGCGCAGCAGCGGCTCGGCCGAGAGCACCTCGAGCATCTGCTCGGCGTAGGGCTGCCAGTCGGTCGCGCAGTGGATGTAGCCGCCGGGGCGCAGGTGCTGGGCGAGCTTGGTCACGAACCCGGGCTGGATCAGCCGGCGCTTGTTGTGGCGCTTCTTGTGCCAAGGGTCGGGAAAGAACACGTGCACCCCGGCCAGGGTGCCGGGCTGCAGCATGTGGTCGAGCACGTCGACCGCGTCGTGCGCGCAGATGCGGATGTTCGACAGCTGCTGCTCGCCGATGCGCTTGAGCAGCGCGCCAACGCCGGGCTCGTGCACTTCGCAGCAGAAGAAATTGGTGTCGGGCAGCACTGTCGCGATGTGCGCGGTGGCCTCGCCCATGCCGAAGCCGATCTCCAGCACCGTCGGGCCGGCGCGGCCGCCGAAGGTGGCGGTCAGGTCGATCGGCTCGGGCTTGTAGGGCACGAGGAACAGCGGCCCCAGTTCGGAGAAGGCGCGCGCCTGTCCCTCGGTGGTGCGGCCGCCGCGCTTGACGAAGCTCTTGAGGCGGCGGTGCAGCGGATGGGGCTTGTCGGCGCCTTCGTCGGCACCCTCGTCATGGCCCGGCGGAAGGTCGTTGGACACGGTATCGGAAAGATTCATCACGGGCGCGAATTGTAGAGAGCACGCCATTCGGGCACCCAGCCGGCCAGCGCCGCAGGGCAGTCGGTGGCCGTGGAAGGGCTCAGGCCCAGCACGCGCGCCGCGGCGTCGAGCGCGGCCAGCGCGGCGGCCGGGGAGCGGGTGTCGATGGAGGTCGCGCCGTTCTGCTTGGAGAGCTTGTCACCGTCGGCGCCGCGCACCAGCGGCGTGTGAAGGTAGCTTGGCGTGGGAAAGCCCAGCGCGCGCTGCAGAAGGATCTGGCGCGCGGTGTTGTCCACGAGGTCCTCGCCGCGCACCACGTCGGTCACGCCCTGTTCGGCGTCGTCGACCACCACCGCGAGCTGGTAGGCCCACGGGCCGTCGGCGCGGCGCAGCACGAAGTCGCCGACCTCGCGGCTCACGTTCTGGCACTGGCGGCCGAGGCGGCGGTCGGTGAAGCAGAGTTCGCCGCCAGCGGTCGCATCGCCGGCGTCTTCCTCCCAGGGTACGCCGGGCGTGGGCGGAAGGTCGGCCTCGAATTTCTCGGTGGCGAAGCGCCAGGCGCGCGCGGGCTTGCCGTGCAGCCCGTCGCGGCAGGTGCCGGGGTACACGCGTTCGCCGTGGCGTTCGTGCCGCTGGCCCAGCCTGGCGAGCGCTTCGCTGATGTCCTTGCGTGAGCAGCCGCAGGGGTAGGCGAGGCCGCGCGCCTTCAGCCGCTCCAGGGCGGCCTCGTAACGGTCGGTGCGCCGGGTCTGCCACACGGGCGGCTCGTCGGGCAGCAGGGCGCAGGCGGCCAGCTGCTGGAGGATGTGCTCGCCCATGCCGGGCAGGCAGCGCTCGGTGTCGGCGTCTTCGATGCGCACCAGCCAGCGTGCCTGCGGGCCGCGCGCGCGAACGTCGAGCCAGCTCGCGAGCGCGGCCACCAGCGAGCCCGCGTGCAGCGCTCCGGTGGGCGATGGCGCGAAGCGGCCGGTCTCCCTCATCGCGGCCCGGTCAGATCACGTCGAGCGCGAGCGACAGTCCCGAGAGGAAGGCTTCCTCCACACGGTGGCCGGTGCACCAGTCGCCCGCGACGCCGATGCGGGCCTTGGCGTCCCACAGGTGGGTGGTGCCCACGGGCACCTGGGTCTGGGCTTCGTCCCAGCGGGTGGCCTGCGCATGCGCGGGCGTGGCGTAGATGCCGGTGATCTCGGCGAAGGCGCGCAGCAGCTTGGCTTCCACGCGCGAGGGTGCGTCGCGCAGGTGTTCCTCCGACCAGGCGGCGCTGGCCTGCAGCGTCCAGCGCTCGACCGGCTCGCGCCCGGGCTTGGACGATTCGCGCGCCAGCCAGGCGACGCGGTGGTGCGTGCTGCGGGCCGCGTTCCACTGCGGGCCCAGGTGGGACATGTTGGGCTGGTTGGCCTGGGGGTAGGCGATCATCAGCGTCCAGCAGGGCGCGATGCGCACGGGGGCGATCTTGCGGGCCAGCGTGGCCGAGAGCTTGCCGCCGTCGCCCAGCAGGGCACGGGCAGCGGAGGGCGGCACCGCGAGCAGCACGGCGTCGAAGCCCGAATAGACGTGCTGCGAATCGTCAGCACCGGCGGTGCGCAGTTGCCAGCGCTTCGCGTCGAGCGCATCGGGCTCGATCTGCGTGACGCGCGCGCCGGTGACGAGGCTGTCGCCCAGCGGCTCCGCCCAGCGGGCGACCAGCGAATCCATGCCGGGCTGGGCCACCCAGTGCGGCTCGAGAGAAGGCAGCGCAGCCTCGGCCACGCGGCCGTGTGCGTCGAGCACGCGCACGAGGTTGGCGCTCCAGCGCTTGCACACGCCGGGGGTGTTCTCCAGTGCCAGGGCAAAGCGCGGATCGCGCACGGTGAAGTACTGGGCGCCGCTGTCGAAGCGGCCGAAGGCGGTGTCCACGCTCGCCATGCGCCCGCCGGGGGCGTCGTTGCGCTCGAACAGCGTGACCTTGTGGCCGGCCTGCACCAGCGTCCGCGCGCAGGCCACCCCGGCGATGCCGGCGCCTATGACGGCGAAGTGGCGGGGCTGGGCGGGCTGTTTGGGCTGTTTAGGGGCTGGCGGGGTTCGGTGACGGTCGGCGGCGGCCTTGGCCGGTTTCCTTGCAGTTGCGCGAGTGCTCATGAACGGCTCTTTTCTTCTGGATGGAATGCGGATGGATGTGTCTGCACTCTACATCGGTCCGGCAGCCGCTCCGCCTGAGGGCACACCCTTAGCGGCGCCGCACGATCCTCGGCAATACTCGTCGGCCCCGTCGATGGAGCGCGGCTGCGTCATCGGCCCCGATGGCGCTCCAGCAGCGCGCGCCGCGTGCCTTCGTGCTCGAACTGCGCGAGCCACCATTCGAGCGCGCGCCCCGGCTTGCCGGCGCTCGGCACCCGCCATGCGCAGTGCAGCGATCCCAGTGGCGGCTTGCGCTCCGTCTTCAGCTCGACAAGATGCCCGGCCTCGATGTACGGCCGCGCCATCGGCTCAGGCAGGAATCCACCGCCCAGCCCGTGCAACTGCGCCGCGATCTTGGCCTGCATGCTCGGCACGGTGAGCACGTCCTGCCCGCCGACCAGGTTCACCGTCATGCTGGGCCCATGGCGCGCCGAATCGGCCGCCGCCACTGCGCGATGCCGGCGCATCACGGCATCGGTCAGCGGCTGGGTTTCGCGTGCGAGCGGGTGGTGCGGCGCCACCGCATAGACGAAGCACAGCTCGCCGATGAGTCGGCTGCGGATGCCGGTGGCGCTGAAGGCCAGGCTCGCGGCATCGAGCACCGCGCCGATGGCGAGGTCGGCTTCGCCCGTGGTCAGTGCCTCGATGGTGCCCAGCAGGGTCTCGTCGCGCAGTTTCAGCCGGGTAGGCGGCTCCAGCGCGAAGAAGGCGGTGGCCAGGTCGAGCAGCGGGTCGCGGGCGATCACGCTGTCGACCGAGATGGTCAGCATCGCCTCCCAGCCGGTGGCCACGCGCTTCACCCGGTTGGCCACCGCGTCGATCTCGCCGAGCAGCCGCTCGGCCTCGCGCAGCAGCTCGGCGCCGGCCTCGGTCATCCGGGCCTGGCGGGTGCTGCGGTCGAACAGCAGCACGTCGAGGGCGTCCTCGATCTGGCGCACCCGGTAGCTCAGTGCGCTGGGCACGAGGTTCAGGGCGCGGGCGGCGGCGGCGAAGCTGCCGGTGGCGGCCACTGCCTGGAGCATGGCAAGTGCGTCGGGGGTCAGCACGTCTCTGGGGCTGGGCATGGCGGTTCCATTGATCAAAATATTTGAATGGTGCCATCAAACCGCGGCGTCTTTCGAGCGGGTGCCGAGACCCAAAATTCTTCACATCCGCTGCGCATCCGGCGCGGCATACGAAGAAGGCCCGCACACCCCCCACAGGGGCAGGGCAGAAGGAGTCAGACGATGTTGCAAGTCCGTAAATCACAGGAACGCGGTTATGCCGACCATGGCTGGCTGCGCTCCTTCCACAGCTTTTCCTTCGCCAACTACTACGACCCGGCCCACATGGGCTTCGGCAACCTGCGCGTGATCAACGAGGACCGCGTGGCGGCAGGTGCCGGCTTCGGCACCCACGGCCACAAGGACATGGAGATCATCAGCTACGTGCTCTCGGGCGAACTGGCGCACAAGGACAGCATGGGCAACGTGGAGAGCATTCCCCCGGGCGACGTCCAGCGCATGAGCGCGGGCCGCGGCGTGATGCACAGCGAGTTCAACCACAAGGCCGACCAGACCACGCACTTCCTGCAGATCTGGATCCTGCCGAAGGAGCGCGGCATCGAGCCCGGCTACGAGCAGAAGAAGTTCAGCGACGACGAGAAGCGCGGCAAGCTGCGCCTGGTGGCGTCGCCCGAAGGCAGCGAAGGCTCGGTGAAGGTGAATGCCGATGCGAGCCTGTACGCCGGTCTCTTCGACGGCGACGAGAAGGCCAGCCTCTCGCTCGACCCGAAGCGCAAGAGCTACGTGCACCTGGTGCGCGGCGAGCTCGAAGTGAACGGCCAGAAGCTCTCCGGCGGCGACGCCGCGATGCTCGAAGGCGAATCGCAGGTGACGCTGGCCGGCGGCAAGGACGCCGAAGTGCTGGTGTTCGACCTGGCCGCCTGATCTCCCCCTTGCCGGGCGCTAGCCGCCCGGCTTTTTTTCACCCGTGTCTTTTTTTCCAGTCCAGTCAACAACCGAGGAGTTCTCAACCATGGCAACCGCAAACACAGCACCCAACCCCGCGCAGGACACGCTGGCCCTCATCGGCCGCATCCTGATCGCCTACCTGTTCATTCCGGCCGGCATCGGCAAGCTCATGGGCTTCAGCGGCACCGTCGGCTACATCACGTCCGTCGGCCTGCCGCTGCCCGAGGTGGGCGCGGTCATCGCGATCATCGTGGAGCTGGGCCTGGGCATCGCGCTGCTGCTGGGCTTCAAGACCCGCTGGACCGCGATCGTGATGGCGATCTTCAGCATCGCGACCGCGCTGTTCTTCCACAAGTACTGGTCGGCACCCGATGCGATGAAGATGATGCAGCAGATCAACTTCAACAAGAACATCGCCATCGCCGGCGGCCTGCTCGCGCTCGCCGCCTTCGGTCCTGGCCGCTTCAGTATCGATAAAAAGTAAGCTTTCCCCCAGGCTTCGCGCACTTCGTGTCGCTTCGCCGCCCCCTCGCCGGGGGCAACACCTGAGGCCCGGCAGAGCCGGTTCCTCGGTGTTCCGCGAAGAGACAGCCTCCCTTCCTTTCTCATTCAGGAGTTCCAAAAATGGCAAACATCGTCGTCGTCTTCCATTCCGGCTACGGCCACACCCAACGCGTGGCGCAGGCCGTCGCCGACGGCGCGGGCGCGCAGCTGCTCGCCATCGACGCGGACGGCAACCTGCCCGAAGGCGGCTGGGAGCTGCTGGCCGCGGCCGACGCGATCGTCTTCGGCTCGCCGACCTACATGGGCGGCGTGAGCTGGCAGTTCAAGAAGTTCGCCGACGCCTCGTCGAAGGTCTGGTTCACGCAGGGCTGGAAGGACAAGCTCTTCGCCGGCTTCACCAACAGCGCCACCATGAACGGCGACAAGGTCACGACCCTGAACTACCTGTGGACGCTGGCGATGCAGCACAGCGGCATCTGGGTCAGCATGGGCATCCTGCCGAGCAACAACAAGGCGGCCACGCGCGACTCGTTGAACTACGTGGGCGGCTACGGCGGCCTGCTGACGCAGGCACCTTCGGACGCCAGCCCGGCCGAGATGTCCAAGGGCGACTTCGACACCGCCCGCGCCTTCGGCGAGCGCATCGCCACGGTGGCAAGATCGCGGGGCTAGAACTCGCCCCCGGGCTTCGCGCACTTCGTGCCGCTGCGCCAACCCCCTCGCAGGGGGCAGCGCCGGCGGCCCGGCAACGCCGGTTGCGCGGTGTTCCGCGAACTGGATGCGACGAACGAAGCCGATCAATCACTCACGGAGAAACACGATGACCGACGCCACCCCCGAAACCCGACTGCTCAAGCCGCACGACAAGGACCTCGGAGGCGGCTTCAAGGTGAGAAGGCTGCTGCCCGCGGCGCAGCAGCGCTCGGTCGGTCCCTTCGTGTTCTTCGATCACTTCGGCCCGGCCACCGAGCAGCCGGGCAGCGAGCACGACGTGCGTCCGCACCCGCACATCGGCCTCTCGACGGTCACCTATCTCTTCAAGGGCGCGATGATGCATCGCGACAGCCTCGGCAGCGTGCAGGAGATCCTGCCCGGCGCCATCAACTGGATGACCGCCGGCCGCGGCATCGTGCATTCCGAGCGCAAGCCCGAGCGCCTGAAGGCCGACACCTACGTGAACCACGGCCTGCAGCTGTGGGCCGCGCTGCCGCAGGCGCATGAAGAAATCGAGCCCAGCTTCGAGCACACCCCGGCCGACGCGATTCCCGAACTGACGCAGCAGGGCGCGGCGTTGCGCGTTCTGGTGGGCGAGGCCTTCGGCGCCCGCTCGCCGGTGAAGACGCTTTCGCAGACCGTGTACCTCGACATCGCGCTGCCGGCAGGCGGGCGCTTCGAGCTGCCCGCGCTGGCGCCCGAGCTGGCCGTCTACGCGGTCGACGCCGACCTCGCGGTGAACGGCGAGCCGGTCGAGGTCCACACCATGGCCGTGCTGCCGCACGGGCAGGGCGGCACCATCATTACCGACGCCGCCGTGCGCCTCGTGGTGATCGGCGGCGAGCCGCTGGACGGCCCGCGCTACATCACCTGGAACTTCGTCTCCAGCAGCCGCGAGCGCATCCTCGAAGCCGGCGCCGACTGGGCAGCGCAACGCATGGGCCATGTGCCGGGCGAGACCGAGTTCATCCCGCTGCCCGGCAAGCCCTTCGGCGTGCGCGAGCCCGATACGGGCACCACGCCGGTCTGAGCCTCGGCTGGCGCGGAGCTGACCGCCAAAGAAGAAAGGCCCGCGATGCGGGCCTTTCGTTTTCCTGCCGGGCCGCCTATTTGCCGCCGATCGTCAGGCTCTCTGCAGGCGGTGCGCCCTCGGGCGCCTTCGGCAGCTCGAGCACGGCCTTGCGGCTGCCGCGGCCGCGCCATGCGGAGTAGCTCACGCCCAGCAGCAGCAGCGCGCACAGGCCGATGAAGGTGGCGCTGATCGGCCGCGTCACGAACACCGACATGTCGCCGCGCGACAGCAGCAGCGCGCGGCGGAAGTTCTCCTCCACCATCGGCCCGAGCACGAAGCCCAGCAGGATCGGCGCGACCGAGAACTCCAGCGTCATCAGCACCGCGCCGACGATGCCGAACACCAGCACCTCCCAGATCTGGAAGAGGCTGTTCTGCGTGCTGTACACGCCGGTCGCAATGAAGAACATCGCGGCCGGGAACAGGTACTTGTAGGGCACCTTCAGGAGCTTCACCCACACGCCGATCATCGGGACGTTCAGGATCACGAGGATCACGTTGCCGATCCAGAACGAGGCGATCAGGCCCCAGAAGATGTCCGGGTGCTCGGTGATGAGCTGCGGACCGGGCTGGATGCCCTGGATCAGCAGCGCACCGAGGATCAGCGCCATCACCGCGTCGCCGGGAATGCCCAGGCTCATCGTCGGTATGAAGTCGACCTGCGTCTTCGAGTGGGCCGAGGCCTCGGGGCCGGCCACGCCTTCGATCATGCCGGTGCCGAACTTGTTGGGCGTCTTCGACACCTTGCGCTCCAGCGCGTAGGCGATGAAGGTGGTGATGGTCGGGCCCGTGCCGGGCATCGCGCCGAACACCGTGCCCACCAGCGTGCCGCGGATCATCGCGGGGAAGGCGCGCTTGAGCTCTTCCTTGCTCGGGCGCATGTCGCTGAGCTTGAGCGTGCCGGTGTCGCCGATGGCCTTCATGCGGTTCACGTTCAGCAGGAAGTCGGCCACGCCGAACAGGCCCATCGAGATCGCCACCAGTTCGAGGCCGTCGCTCAGCTCCGGCAGGCCGAAGGCGAAGCGGAAGCTGCCGCTGTTCACGTCGGTGCCGACCACGCCGCACAGCAGGCCGAAGAGCGTCATCGCCACGCCCTTGAGCGGCGAGCCGCGCGACATGGTGGAGCCGGCCAGCAGGCCCAGCAGCATGATCGAGAAGATCTCGGTCGGGCCGAACTTGAACGCGATCTGCACCAGCAGCGGCGAGGCGAAGATCATCACGATGATGCCGACGGAGGCCGCGAAGAAGGAGGCGATCATCGTCACGCCCAGCGCGACGCCTCCCTTGCCCTGCTTGGTCATCGGATACCCGTCGAGACAGGTAACCGCGTGCGGCGGATGCGAGGGCATGTTCATCAGGATGGCGCCGATGGCGCCGCCGTACTGCGAGCCGTAGAAGATGCCGGCCAGCATCAGGATGGCCGGCACCGGATGCATCACGTAGGTGAGCGGCAGCAGGATCGAGATGGCCTGCAGCGCGCCCATGCCCGGCAGCACGCCGATGAGGTTGCCCACCAGCACGCCGAAGAAGGACCACATCAGGTTCGAGCCCTGGAAGGCCACGCCGAAGCCGTACCAGAGGTCGTGGAGCGATTGACCGATCATGGCTTCAGCCTCCCCACTGGAAGAGGGGCAGCTGCAGCTTCAGCGCCCACCAGAACACGACCACCGCGATGAAGCACATCGCAAGCGAGAGCAGCAGTGCCTCGGTCAGCGTGTTGTCGCGGTCCCCGAGCGCCGAGATGAACACGATCGCGAAGGTCGCAGGCAGCAGTCCGCCGTATTCGCCGAAGAGCAGGAAGGCGAGGATGCCGAGGATGATGCAGATGCCGCCGCGCAGGTCGGGCATGCCGCCCGGGTGGCCGTGCGAGGCCGCTTCCTCGCTCGCGTCGCCGCCGGACTTGTCGCCGCGTGCGGACACCGCGATCAGCAGGCCGGTCAGTGCCAGCAGCGCGCCGAGGGCGACAGGAAAGAAGCCCGGCCCCATGTGCGCGAGCTCGCCCACGCGGTAGCCGACGCCGGCATAGACGGCTGCCAGCCCGACGACGATCAGCAGGGCGCCGCCGTAGTAGTCCTTCTTGAATTTCGAAGCGGGCCGGGGCGCGTGCGAGGCCGTTTCTTCACCGAGCTGGTGCTGCATATGTCTCCTTCATCTGGAAGGAGCGCAGTCTAGGAAGCGGGGCTTTCAGTCCCCTTTCGGAGGAGGCCTTCACGGCCTTGCGGGCCGCAAAATACGTGTAATCACGTACCGGTGTATCGGGTGAAACCCTTGCGGAAACGGCCTCTGCAAGGCCTTCAGCGGTCTCGCGGAGCGAGCACCGGCAGCCTGAGCGTCGCGCGCAGTCCGCCGCCGTTGGGGCGCTCTGGCGTGTCGGCGTTCGAGAGTTGGATCTCGCCGCCGTTGCGCCGCGCGTAGCCGCGCGCGATGGCGAGGCCCAGTCCCGCGCCTTGCGCCGGACCCGTGGTGGTGGAGCTGTCGCGATGGAAGCGCTCGAACACGCTCTCGCGCCGCTCGGGCGCGATGCCGGGTCCGCTGTCGCAGACCTCGGCCAGCGCATGCGCGGCATCGCGCCGCACGGTCACGGTGATGTTGCCGCCGCGCGGCGTGTACTTGATGGCGTTGTGCACGAGGTTGGAAAGCACCTCGTGCAGTTCGGCCGCGTTGGCGGCCACGGGCAGCACGGGAGCCTCTCCTTCGCCGTCGTCGTCGTCGCTTGATCGGTCCGTGCCGTCTGCTTCTTCCGTGCCGATGTCGCCGCGCGCGTCGACCCAGCCGAGGTCCTGGTCGTTCTCTCGCGCGAGCGGCAGGTACTGCAGCACCACGCCGCGCGCGATGGCGTTGAGGTCGGCCACCGCGGCGCCGGCCGGCGCGGCTTCGTCGCCCGCGGTGGCATGGGCCAGCGCCAGCAGCTGTTCGCTCAGGCGGCGCGTGCGTGCGAGCTGCGCGACGATCGCGTGCAGCGATTCGCGCATGCGCGCCGGGTCGGTCTCGCGCACCGCGTAGCCGGCCTGGATCGACAGGATGCTCAGCGGCGTGCGCAGCTGGTGCGAGGCATCGGCGAGGAACTGCGACTGCTCCGCCACCAGGCGCCGGTGGCCGGCGATGTGGTGGTTGACCGCGTCGACCAGCGGCGCCACCTCGTGGGGGACGCCGCCGGCGTCCAGCGGCGTAAGGTCGTCGCGCGGGCGCTCGCGCAGCGAGCGGCGCAGGCGCTCCAGCGGGCGCAGCGTCCAGGCCACGCCCAGCCATACCAGCAGCGCCATCACCACCACCATGCGCGTGTCGCGCAGGAACTCCTGGCGCAGCGTCTCGGCCTGCGCCTCGGTGCGCGGGCCGGTGCCCTCTGCCGCCTGGATGAGCACGCTGTAGGCCGCGCCGGGATGGACGTTGTCGTACACCGTCTGGCGCAGCGCTGCCACGCGCACCGGGTGCTGCTGGTAGACCGCGTCGTAGAACACGGGAGTGCCGTCGGGCGGGCGTTGCGCCGGGCGCGGCAGGCCGGGCACGCCCATGAGGGTGGTCTCGGGCGAGTTCACGTCCAGCGTCTCGCCCTTGGGAATGCGCTGCACGCCGACGTGCAGGTACTTGTAGCGCAGCCGGGTGGACTCGAACATCGCCTGGATCGAGAAGGGTTCCTGCACGCGCACGCTGCCGTCGCTGGCCACCACGATGCCGTTGGCCAGGGCCTGCACCGGCTCCAGCAGGCTCTGGTCGTAGGCGACCACGAGCGAGTCGGTCAGCGCGCGGTAGTCGTTCCAGCTGTCCAGCGCCAGCAGCACGACCAGGCCCGGCAGCAGCAGCGCCAGCAGGCGCGCGCGGATGCCGAAGCGCTGCGGCTGTTGCTGCCGATGCTGCTGCTCAGTCGTGTGCGCCGGGGAATTCGCTGCGGACTGGGGCTGAGGTTCCATCGGCGATGCTCTCCAGCATGTAGCCCAGGCCGCGCACGGTGACGATGCGAACGTCGCTGTCCGCGAGCTTGCGGCGCAGCCGGTGCAGCACCACCTCGATGGCGTCGGGGCCGGCGGTGCTGTCGTTGGTGAACACCTTGGCGAAGAGCAGCGACTTGCCCACCGGGGAGCCGCTGCGCAGCAGCAGGGCGGTGAGCGCGGCCTGCTCGCGTGGCGTGAGCGACAGCAGCGTGCCGCGCAGCGTGAAGGCGCGGCTCTGGCTGTCGTAGGAGAGAGAGGCGCATTGCAGGCGCGGGTGCTGCTTGCCGCGGCTGCGCCGCACCAGCGCCGAGAGCCGCGCCTCGAGCTCCTCCAGCTCGAAGGGCTTGGTGAGGAAGTCGTCGGCGCCGAGGTTCAGGCCGCGCACCCGGTCCTGCAGCGCGCCCTGCGCGGTGAGGATCAGCACCGGCGTGCGGTCGTCGGCGGCCCGCATGTCGGCCAGCACGCTCAGGCCATGCTTGTCTGGCAGGCGCAGGTCGAGAACGATGGCGTCGTATTCGGTGCCGGCCATGAAGGCCTCGGCGGTGCGCGCGTCGGGCGCGTGGTCGGGCACGAAGCCGCTCTGCGTGAGCGCGCGGACCAGCCACGAGGCCATGTCCAGTTCGTCTTCCACCAGGAGGATGCGCATGGGGAGCCTGTGGGTCTCGTCGTCGTCGCCGCGGTTACTGCTTGATGGCGAGGTCGGGGTCTTCGGACGCCCGGGCGCTGGCGCGTGCCGAGCGCGCGCTCAGGTCGGGCGCCAGTGCCTCGCGGCCGTCGAAGACGAAGCAGTCGCCCTTGTAGTGCGCGCCGCCGACTTCCTCGAAGTACTTGAGGATGCCGCCTTCGAGCTGCAGCACGTTCTCGACGCCTTCCTCGTGCATCAGGATGGCCGCCTTCTCGCAGCGGATGCCGCCGGTGCAGAAGCTCACCACCGTCTTGCCCTTGAATTCGTCGCGGTGCGCGCGCAGGGCGGGCGGGAACTCGGTGAACTTGCCGATGCGCCAGTCGATGGCGCCCTCGAAGCTGCCGTAGTCGACCTCGAAGGCGTTGCGGGTGTCGAGCAGGGCGATCTCGCGGCCCTCGTCGTCATGGCCCTGGTCGAGCCAGCGCTTGAGCGTCGGCGCGTCCACGCCGGGCGCACGGCCGGCGGCGGGGCGGATGGCGGGGTGATCCATGCGGATGATCTCGCGCTTGAGCTTCACCAGCATGCGGCGGAACGGCTGCGCGGCAGACCAGCTTTCCTTGGCCTCGAGGTCGGCGAAGCGGGCGTCGGCACGCAGATGCGCCAGGAAGGCCCGCACGTTGTCGGCCGCTCCGGCCAGGAACATGTTGATACCTTCGGGGGCCACCAGGATGGTGCCCATGAGCTCCAGGGCCTGGGTGCGGGCGCGCAGGTCCTCGCGCAGCGCGGGGCCGTCGTCGATGGCCACGAACTTGTAGGCCGCGATATTCAAAATCTCTTGCACGGGGCGGGATTTTAGGTGCCGCCGGAATATCGTCCGGGTGCGGGGCCTCTGCCGGGCTCCCGCGGGGCGCCGCGGAGGGCGGTTTCAGGGATTGCCAACCCACATCGTGGAGGGCCTGCTTTCTACAATGCAGGCATGTTTGTTCACCTGCGCCTGCACACCGAGTTCTCCGTCGTCGACGGCACAACCCGAATCGACGATGTCGTCAAGGCCGCTGCTGCCGACAAGCAGCCTGCGCTGGCCATCACCGACCTGAACAACCTGTTCGGGGCCGTCAAGTTCTACAAGCAGGGGCGCGGCAAGGGCGTCAAGCCGATCGTCGGCGCCGAAGTCTTCGTCGACGGGCTGGGCAAGGAGCCCGGCGCTCTGACCCGCATCGTGCTGCTGGTGCAGAACATGGAGGGCTACCTCAACCTGTCCGAACTGCTGGCGCGGGCCTGGACGCAGAACGTGGGCCGCGGCCAGTCGCAGGCGGCCTGCAAGCTCGAATGGCTGCAGGAGCTTTCGGGCGGGCTGATCGCGCTGTCGGGCGCGCAGGCGGGCCCGCTGGGGCAGCCGCTGCTGCAGGGGCAGGGCGAGCGCGCGGCGGAGCTGGCGCTGCAGCTGGCAGGCATCTTCCCGCACCGCTTCTACATCGAGCTGCAGCGCGCGGGCCGTCCCGAGGACGAGCCTCACGTGGTCGCCGCCGTGCAGCTCGCGGCCCGGCTGCACCTGCCGGTGGTCGCCACGCACCCCGTGCAGTTCGCCGCGCGGGAGGACTACGAGGCGCACGAGGCGCGCGTGTGCATCTCCGAAGGCGAGATCCTCGGCAATCCGCGCCGCGTTCGCCGCTTCACCGAGGAGCAGTACTTCAAGTCGAGCGCGGAGATGAAGGCGCTGTTCGCCGACGTGCCCAGCGCCCTGGCCAACACGGTCGAGATCGCCAAGCGCTGCAACCTCACGCTGGTGCTGGGCAAGCCGCAGCTGCCCGACTTCCCGACGCCCTTCGTCGCAGAAGGCGTGCGCATGCCGATCGACGACTTCTTCCGCCAGGAGTCCTTCGCCGGCCTGGAGCTGCGCCTGAATCACCTGTATCCCGACGAAGCCAAGCGCGACGCCGAGCGCCCCCGCTACGTGGAGCGGCTGGAGTTCGAGATCAACACCATCCTGAAGATGGGGTTCCCGGGCTACTTCCTGATCGTGGGCGACTTCATCCAGTGGGCCAAGAACAACGGCTGCCCGGTGGGCCCGGGCCGGGGCTCGGGTGCGGGTTCGCTCGTGGCCTACGCGCTGAAGATCACCGACCTCGACCCGCTCGAATACAAGCTGCTGTTCGAACGCTTCCTGAACCCCGAGCGCGTCTCGATGCCCGACTTCGACATCGACTTCTGCCAGGGCAACCGCGACCGCGTCATCGACTACGTGAAGGACAAGTACGGCCGCAACGCCGTGAGCCAGATCGCCACCTTCGGCACCATGGCCGCGCGCGCGGCCATCCGCGACGTGGGCCGCGTGCTCGACATGAGCTACATGTTCTGCGACGGCATCAGCAAGCTGATCCCGAACAAGCCCGGCATGTCGGTCACGCTGCAGTATCCGCCCGAGAAGAAGATCGAGGGCGACAAGAACAACTACGCCATCGAGATGGAGCCGCAGCTCGCGGAGCGCATCGAGAAGGAAGAAGAAGTCAGGATGCTGGTCGAGCTCGCGCAGAAGCTCGAAGGCATGACCCGCAACATCGGCATGCACGCCGGCGGCGTGCTCATCGCCCCGGGCAAGCTCACCGACTTCTGCCCGCTCTACCAGCAGCCCGGCAGCGAGTCGGCCGTGAGCCAGTACGACAAGGACGACGTGGAGGCCATCGGCCTCGTGAAGTTCGACTTCCTGGGCCTGGCGACGCTCACGATCCTGGAGATCGCGCGCGAGTTCATCATGAAGCGCCACAAGGGCCAGGAGAACTTCGCGTTCGAGAACATCCCGCTGAACGACGCGGCCACCTACCGGCTCTTCTCCGACGGCAAGACCGAAGCCGTGTTCCAGTTTGAAAGTCGCGGCATGCAGGGCATGCTGAAGGACGCGCGCCCGACGCGCCTGGAAGACCTGATCGCGCTGAACGCGCTGTACCGCCCGGGCCCGATGGACCTGATCCCCAGCTTCGTGGCGCGAAAGCACGGCCGCGAGGACGTGGAGTACCCGCACCCGGCGGTGGCCGAGATGCTCTCCGAGACCTACGGGATCATGGTCTACCAGGAGCAGGTGATGCAGACGGCGCAGATCCTGGGCGGCTACTCGCTCGGCGGCGCCGACCTGCTGCGCCGCGCGATGGGCAAGAAGAAGCTCGAGGAGATGGCCGAGCACCGCGAGAAATTCCGCGCGGGCGCCCTCAAGACCCACGGCATCGAGCAGGACAAGGCTGACGAGATCTTCGACTTGATGGAGAAGTTCGCGGGCTACGGCTTCAACAAGTCGCACGCGGCCGCCTACTCGCTGCTGGCGTACCACACAGGCTGGCTCAAGGTCCACTACACGGCCGAGTTCTTCTGCGCCAACATGACCGTCGAAATGGACGACACGGACAAGCTCAAGCTGCTGTTCGAGGACGCCCAGAAGAACTTCGGCATCACCTTCGAGCCGCCGGACGTGAACCGCGGCAACTACCGCTTCGAGCCGGTCACCAACAAGGTGATCCGCTACGGCCTCGGCGCCGTCAAGGGCACCGGCCAGCTCGCGGTCGAGGCCGTGGTGCGCGCACGGGAGGAGGGCGGGCCGTTCAAGAGCCTGTACGACTTCTGCGTTCGCGTGGACCGCCAGCGCATCAACAAGCGCACGGTGGAAGCGCTGATCAAGGCCGGCGCCTTCGACGCCATCCAGCAGAACCGCGCGGCGCTGGTCGCCTCGCTGGACCGCGCCTTCGAATTCGCCAACGCCACGGCGGCCAATGCCTCGCAGGCCGACATCTTCGGCGACTGCGAGCACGGTTCCGCCACCGCCGAGCCCGATCTCGTCGACGCCACGCCCTGGGGCGTGAAGGAACGCCTGACGCTGGAGAAGACGGCCATCGGTTTCTATCTCTCGGGCCACCTGTTCGACGAGGTCTCGCACGAGGTGCGGCGCTTCTGCAAGCGCGAGATCACCGACCTGCTCGATAGCCGCGACCAGCAGGTCATCGCCGGCATCGTGAGCGACTTCCGCGTGATCAACGGTCAGCGCGGCCGGCTGGCGATCTTCAAGCTCGACGACAAGTCCGATTCCATCGAGGCCACGGCCGACGAGGCGCTCATCAACGCCAACCGCAACACGCTGAAGGACGACGAGCTGGTCATCGTCAGCGGCCGGCTGCAGCCCGCGCGCGGCGGCTTCGAGGCGCGCTTCCAGGTGCAGCAGGTGTGGGACCTGGCCTCGGCGCGCTGCCGCTTCGGCAAGTTCCTGCGCGTGGCCGTGAACGGCAAGGCGCCCGACATCGCGCGCCTGCTGAAGGACTTCCCGCCGCGCACCGAGCAGACCGAGGTGGGCGACCTGATCCAGGGCCTGCCGGTGCGCCTTTCGATGGCGCGCGGCGGCGCGCAGGTCGAGCTGCAGCTGGGCGAGCGCGCCAAGTTCTTCCCGACCGACGCCGCGCTGGCCAGCTGGACCGCGCAGGCCGAAGCGGGCAAGGCGCTGATCGTCTACGACTGACTTTCCTCCGCGCGACGCCAAGTGCCCGGCGGGCGTGGGCTCTTTGGAGCCCTGACTACGATGCCTCCTGCATTTCAACCGCGAAGCACAAGGAGGATCCCGTCATGAAGAAACAGTCTCTCGTCATCGCGTCGGCTCTGGCGTTGACCCTGGCATTGCCGTTTGCCGCCTCGGCCCAGTACACCGGCCCGAGCACCCAGCCTGCCGCCGCCTCAGGCACGCCCTATGCCGGCCCGAGCACCGTGCCGGCTATGACGGTCAAGCAGTTGCTGGACACCGGCAAGGACGACCAGTACGTCACGCTGCGCGGCTTCATCGTGTCGCACGACGGCGGCGAGCACTACACCTTCGCCGACGAGACCGGCCGCATCAAGGCGGAGATCGATGCCAAGCACTTTCCTGCAGGCGTGAAGATCGACGACAAGGTGCGCGTGGAGGTCACGGGCGAGTTCGACAAGGACCTGATCGGCAGCAAGGTCGAGCTCGACGTGAAGCGGCTCAGCGTGCTGCGCTGAGCCCGGTCCCGGCCAGGCGGCCTCAGTGCGCCATCGGCGTCACGGCGAGGTCGGGCACCACGTTCATGATGCGCAGCGTCTGCTGCACCACCTGGCTGAACACCGGCGCCGCCACGAGGCCGCCGAAGTACTTGCCGGCGCTGGGCTCGTCGACCATCACCGCGACGATGATGCGCGGCTTGTCGATGGGGGACATGCCCGTGTACCAAGCCCGGTACTTGTTGCTCGCGTAGCCCTTGCCCACCTGCTTGTGCGCGGTACCGGTCTTGCCGCCCACCGAGTAGCCCACCGTCTGCGCGAGCGGCGCCGTGCCGCCGGGCGCGGCCGCCATGTGCATCATCTGGCGCACCTCGCTAGCGACCAGCGGCGAGAACACCCGCACGCCTGGAGGCTCCTCCCCCTGGTTCTTCAGCAGGCTGATGGGGATCACCTCGCCGTCGTGCGCGAAGGCCGTGTAGGCGTGCGCGATCTGGAAGAGCGAGGCCGACAGCCCGTAGCCGTAGGACATGGTGGCCTGCTCGATCGGGCGCCATGACTTCCACGGGCGCAGTCGGCCGGTCACCGCGCCGGGGAAGGCGGTCTGCGGCTTCTGGCCGATGCCCACGGCGGTGAGCGAGTTCCACATCTCCTGCGCCGACATGCGCTGCGAGATCTTGGTGGCGCCCACGTTGCTCGACTTCTGGATCACCCCCTCGACCGTGAGCACGCCGAAGTTCTCGTCGTCGTGGATGGTCGCGCCCGACACCGTGATGCGCCCCGGGTTGGTGTCGATGATGGTCTTGGGCGTGACGCGGCCCAGTTGCAGCGCGGTGGCGACGGTGATGGGCTTCATCGTCGAGCCGGGCTCGAACACGTCGGTCATCGCGCGGTTGCGCAGCTGCTCGCCCGTGAGGCTGCGGCGGTCGTTGGGGTCGTAGCTCGGGTAGTTGGCCATCGCCAGCAGCTCGCCGGTCTGTGCGTCGACCACGACCACGCTGCCGGCGCGCGCCTTGTTGGCGACCACGGCGTCGCGGATCTTCTCGTACGCCACGAACTGCACCTGGTCGTCGATGCTCAGCTGGATGTCGTGCCCCGGCGTGGGCGGAACCTGGTCCTCGGTGTCCTCGATGATGTGGCCCAGCCGGTCCTTCAGCACGTGGCGCGAGCCGGCCTTGCCGGCCAGCTCGTGGTCGAAGGCCAGCTCGACGCCTTCCTGGCCGATGTCCTCCACGTTGGTGAAGCCCGCCAGGTGCGCCGCCGCCTCGCCCTCGGGGTACTGCCGGCGGTAGTCGCGGCGCAGGTAGATCCCCTTGATGTCGAGCGCCGCGACCTGCTTGGCGATGGGCTCGTCGACCTGGCGCTTGATCCAGACGAAGCTCTTGTCCTCGTCCTCGAGCTTCTTGTCGAAGTCCTTCTGCGGCATGCCGAGCAGCTTGGCGGCCTGCTTGAGCTTCTCCTGTGTGGCGGGGTCGTTGCGCTCGATGTCTTCGGGAATGGCCCAGATGCTGGGAGCGGGAATGTCCGATGCCAGGATCAGGCCGTGCCTATCGAGGATGCGGCCCCGGTTGGCAGGCAGTTCCAGCGTGCGCTGGTAGCGGACCTCGCCCTGGTGCTGGAAGAAGTCGTTGGCGAAGATCTGGACGTAGGCCGCGCGTCCGGCGAGCAGCACGAAGCCGAATGCGACGCTGGCCACGATGAACTTGCTGCGCCACACGGGGGTGGGGCTGGCCAGCAGGGGACTGCTGCCATAGCGGATGCGGCCGTTGGGGGTCATGAGCTCTGATTATCGAGTTCCGGGTGACGTGCAAGTCACCCGGAAGGGCCCCGTTTTCTTAGCTGCGCGTTAGGGGCGCAGGGAAATCAGCGCTTGGGCCGCAGCGTGACGATCAGCGACGGGAAGATTCGCCCGTCGGTGTCGCGCGGGAGCTTGTCGGTCTTGCGCAGGCCGCGCTCGGCAGCGTCGTCCCAACCGGGCAGGCCGCTCGACTTGCTGAGCTTCACGCCGACGATGGTGCCGTCGGGCGCCAGATTCACCTCGAACTCCGCCGCCGGGTTGCCGTTCACGGTGTCGGCATCGGGGAAGGTGATGTTCGGGCGCACCGCTGCGGCGATGCGACCGGCATAGCCGCTCGACGGACCGGAGCTGCGCTGGGCCGTGCCGCGCGAGTCATCGCTGCCGGTGGCGTTGGCCAGGCCCTGCATGCGCTTGAGAGCGGCGGCGCGGTCGGCGGCCGCCTGTTTCGCGGCAGCTTCGGCCTTCTTCTGCTCGGCCAGCTTGGCTTCAGCCTCCTGCTGCTTCTTCTGCTCGGCCAGCTTCTTCTGCTGTTCCTTCTTGCGCTCGGCCTCTTCCTCGGCGCGCTGCTTGGCTTCCAGCTCCTTCTTCTTCTGCTGTTGCTGGCGTTCGAGCTCGCGTTCCTGCTGCTCCTTCTGCTCCTTGAGCTTCTTCTCGCGTTCGAGGGCGATGTCCGGGGCCTTGGGTGCAGGAGCGGGCTCTGGCGCCTTCGCAGCCGGAGGAGGCGGCGGCGCGGGGGCGGGCGGCGGCGGCGCGGGAACCGGGGTGGGGGCCGGCGGCGCCTGCAGGCGAGGGGCCGCCTGCTGGACCGTGGACGACCACAGCTCCGCGTCGACCGCGCCTTCGTCGGCGTCGCTGCGCCAGCGCACGCCCCAGGTCAGCGCCGCGATCAGCAGGCCGTGGGCGATGAGCGCCAGCACCAGGGCACGCAGCGTGCCGCGCTGCGGCGGCGGTGCGAACTCGGGGCGATCCAGTGCGAGCGACATGCCTTACTTGCCGCCCGTGGTCGTGACCGACAGGCCCACGCGCTCGATGCCGCTGCGCTTGAGCTGGTTCATCGCCTTCACGACGGTTTCGTACTTCACGGCCTTGTCGGCGCTGATGACCACCGGTCGCTGGTCGTCGCCGCCCTGGGCCTGCTTGGCGGCCGAGCCGATCTGGGTCATGGGGATCGAGGTGCCGCCCGTGCCGGTAGACGGGTCCTTCTTGATCTGCACTTCGTCTTCGCTCTTGATGACGATCTCGATGGGCTTGTCGGGCTGCTTGTTGGCGCGGTCGACCGAGGGCAGGTTGATCACGCTCGGCGTGATGAGCGGTGCGGTGACCATGAAGATGATCAGCAGCACCAGCATCACGTCGATGAACGGGACCATGTTGATCTCGTTGATCGTCCGGCGGCCGCGGCCGCGGGATGAAACTGCGGGCATGGGCTGCGCCTCCGTTCAGCGGTTGGCCGGAGCCACCGACGATGCACCGCCCGCGTTCGGGTTGGCCGAAAGGTTGCGCTGCAGGATGTTGGAGAACTCCTCGATGTAGGTCTCGAGGGCGATGGCGATCTTGTCGATCTCGCGGGCGAAGCGGTTGTAGCCCACGACCGCCGGGATGGCGGCGAAGAGACCGATGGCCGTGGCCACCAGCGCCTCGGCGATGCCGGGGGCCACGGTGGCCAGCGTCACCTGCGCCAGCGCGGCCAGGCCGGTGAAGGCGTGCATGATGCCCCAGACCGTGCCGAACAGGCCGACGTACGGAGAGACGGAGCCGACGGTCGCCAGGAACGAGAGGTTCTGCTCGGCTGCGTCCAGTTCGCGCTGGAAGCTCGCGCGCATCGCGCGGCGGGCGCCGTCGAGCAGGGTGCCTGCGTCGGTGACGTGGCGTTCGCGCAGCTTCTGGTACTCGCGCATGCCCGAGGCGAAGATGCGCTCCATGGGGCCGGCGAACTTGGCGTTCTGCGCGGCGGAGGCGAACAACTCGTTGAGGCTGGTGCCCGACCAGAACTCGCGTTCGAAGTCTTCGTTGAGGGCGCGCATGCGCCGCAGCGCGAAGTACTTGCGGATGATCGCGGCCCAGCTTGCGATCGATACGATCACAAGCAGCGCCACCACCAGTTGCACCACGAAGCTCGCATGGAGCAGGAGATTGATGATGGAAAGGTCTTGGTTCATGGCTTGAAAGTTTGAGTCATGGAGCCGCTGTAGCGCTCGAGGGTTCCCGTCACCTGTTTCGGGATGCGTGCTGGCCGCAGCGTGGCTGCGTCCACCCATCCGATGCGGATCGTGCCTTCGCACAGCAGGACGGGTTCGGAGGCCCCCGTTCGCTCCTGCTCTGTTTTCGATAGCACGCGTTGTCCGATTATCAACGAGGCAGTTCCCAACTGTCGAAGTTCGGCAGTCACGAGCAGTTCATCGTCCAGCCGCGAGGGCCGATGGTATTTGAGCTGGGTCTCACTCACCACGAACTGGCCGCCGGTTTCCTCGCGCAGCTTGCGCTGCTCCACCCCCAGCGAGCGCAGCCACTCGGTGCGGCCGCGCTCCATGAACTTCAGGTAGTTGGCATAGAAAACGATGCCGCCGGCGTCGGTGTCTTCCCAGTAGACGCGGATCGGAAACGCGTAGCTCATCGCGCCCGGTTCTCTGCCATCTCGCGCAGGCGCTCGATGGACTCCTGCAGGTGAGCCATCGAGCTGGCGGTGGAGAAGCGGACGAACTTCGCGGTCTCGGCGGTGCCGAAGTCGCGACCGGGCGTGACGGCGACGTGCGCGCGCTTCATCGTCTCAAAGGCGAAGTCCCAACTGCCCGAGATGCCGAGCTTCTCGGCGAAGGACGTGCAGTCGGCCCAGGCGTAGAAGGCGCCGTCGGGAACCACGGGCACGTTCAGGCCCAGCGCATTGAGCTGCGGAATGAACCAGTCGCGGCGCGCCTTGAATTCGGCCCGGCGGCGTTCGTACTCGGCGATGCTCTCGTCCTCGAAGCAGGCCAGCGCCGCGTACTGCGACACGGTGCTCGCGCAGATGAAGAGGTTCTGCGCCAGCCGCTCGACCACGGGCACCAGCACTTCGGGCACCACCAGCCAGCCCAGGCGCCAGCCGGTCATGTTGAAGTACTTGCTGAAGCTGTTGATGCTGATGACGTTCTCGTCGATGGCCAGCGCGGTCTGCCCGAAGGCGTCGTCGTAGGAGAGGCCCAGGTAGATCTCGTCGATCAGCGTGATGCCACCGCGCTTCGACACCACCTCGTGGATGCGGCGCAGCTCATCTGGCGCAATGGAGGTGCCCGTCGGGTTCGAGGGCGATGCCAGCAGCACGCCGCGCGTCCTGTCGGTCCAGGCGGCCTCGACCTTGGCGGCCGTGAGCTGGAAGCGCTGCTCGGCCGTGGTCGGCAGCAGCACCGCCTTGCCCTCGGCAGCGCTCACGAAGTGGCGGTTGCACGGGTAGCTCGGGTCGGGCATCAGGATCTCGTCGCCCGACTCGATCAGCGCCAGGCAGGCCAGCTGCAGCGCGGCGGAGGCACCTGCGGTGACGACGATGCGGCGCGCCGGCACGTCCACGTTGAAGCGCTGGCGGTACCAGGCGCTGATGCGTTCGCGAAGATGGTCGAGGCCGGTGGCCTGCGTGTACTGCGTTGCGCCGGCACGCACCGCGCGGGCGGCGGCTTCCTGGACCAGCGGCGGGGCGGTGAAGTCGGGCTCGCCGATGTTCAGGAAGATCATCGGCCGGTCGGTATGGGCGACCTCGCGGGCGAGCACGCCCGCGGCCTTGGCCACTTCCATCACGTAGAAGGGCTCGATGCGCTGCGCGCGCGTGGAAATTCTCATCGCACCCCCTGGCTGCGGCGCTGTGCGCCTGCGGTCGGCCGAGCGGTGCCGCTCATGCCCTTGCTTTTCCGGAAGCCCGGTCGGCTTCGACCTCGAGCGGGCGAAGCTGCGGCGCCAGGCCGTTGAGCACGGCATTCACGTACTTGTGGCCGTCGGTGCCGCCGAATTCCTTGGCGAGTTCGATGCACTCGTTGAGCACCACGCGCCAGGGCACGTCGGGGCAGTTCTGGAACTCGTAGACGCCGATCCACATCACGGCATGTTCGATCGGCGAGATCTCTTCGAACTTGCGGTCGAGCAGCGGGCGGATCAGCGCGTCGAGCTGCTCGGCGCCCTCGATGGAGCCGTGCAGCAGCGCGTCGTAGTGCAGCGCGTCGGCCTTGTGGAAGCCGGCGAGGTCGCGCGTGAAGTGGTCGATGTCGGTCGGGTCGTTGCGGCCCACCAGGTGCTGGTAGAGCGCCTGCAGCGCGAACTCGCGCGCACGGGTGCGGTTCGACTTGGCCGAAGCCTTGCGCGCGCCGGTGCTGGTGAGGCCCACGCGCGACTGCTTGGGCTTTTCGCCGGTGGCCTTCAGGGCCTTGAGGGACTTGGAGCTGTCTTCGGTCATGAAAGGGTGGCCAGCAGTTGCGCCATCTCGACAGCCACGCGGGCAGCGTCGCGGCCCTTGTCGGTCTGGCGGGCGACGGCCTGCTCGAGGTTTTCGGTGGTGAGGATCGCGTTGGCGATGGGCAGGCGGTAGTCGAGCGCCACGCGGCTCACGCTCGCGCCCGATTCATTGGCCACGAGTTCGAAGTGGTAGGTCTCGCCGCGGATGATGCAGCCCAGCGCCACCAGCGCGTGGTAGCCGCCGCGCTCGGCGAGCGCCTGCAGCGCCACGGGCACTTCGAGTGCGCCTGGCACCTGCACGTGGTGGATGTCGCTGGCGGCCACGCCCAGCGCCTCGAGCTCCGAGAGGCAGGCCGAGGCCAGCGCGTCGGTGATGTCGGCGTTGAAGCGCGCCTGCACGATGCCGATGCGCAGGCCCTTTCCGTTGAGCAGCTTGGCGTCCGCTCCCTTGTTTGCACCTTGCATGGTCTTCAGTCTTTCGTGAGGTAGCCGGCGATCTCGAGGCCGTAGCCCGCTGCCATGCTGGGCATGCGCCGCGGCGTGCCCAGCAGGTTCATCTTGTGCACGCCGCATTCGCGCAGGATCTGTGCGCCGATGCCGTAGCTGCGCAGGTCCATGCGGCCACGCTCGGGCGCCTGCGCGGGACGGGCGGTGCCGTCGAACTGCGCGAGCAGCTCGCTGGCGGTCTCGCCGCAGTTCAGCAGCACGGCCACGCCCTTGCCCTCGTTCGCGATGTGCGAGAGGCTGGCGTCGAGGCTCCAGGAGTGCAGCGAGCGGTTGATTTCGAGCGCGTCGAGCACCGACAGCGGCTCGTGCACGCGCACCGACACCGTCTCTTCGGGCGCCCACTTGCCGCGCACCAGCGCGAGGTGCACGCCGTTGCTGGGCTTGTCGAGGAAGGCGTGGGCGGTGAAGCTGCCCCAGGCGGTCTGGATCTCGCGGCAGCCGACCTTCTCGACCAGCGATTCGACGCGGCTGCGGTGCTCGATGAGCGCGGCGATGGTGCCGATCTTCAGGCCGTGCTCGGCCGCGAAGACCTGCAGGTCGGGCAGGCGGGCCATGGTGCCGTCTTCGTTCATCACCTCGCAGATCACCGAGGCGGGCGAGCAGCCGGCCATGGCGGCGAGGTCGCAGCCGGCCTCGGTATGGCCCGCGCGCATCAGCACGCCGCCGTCCACCGCCTGCAGCGGGAAGATGTGGCCGGGCTGCACCAGGTCGGCGGCCACGGCATTGGGCGCCACGGCGGCCTGCACCGTGCGCGCACGGTCGGCGGCAGAGATGCCGGTGGTCACGCCCTCGGCCGCCTCGATGGAGACGGTGAAGGCGGTGGAGTGCTTGGCGCCGTTGCGCTGGACCATCGGCGGCAGCTGCAGCCGCTCGCACATCTCGCGCGAGAGCGTCAGGCAGATCAGGCCGCGCGCATGGCGGGCCATGAAGTTGATCGCCTCGGGCGTGATGTGGTCGGCAGCGATGACGATGTCGCCTTCGTTCTCGCGGTCTTCCTCGTCGACCAGGATCACCATGCGGCCGGCGGCGAGCTCGGCCACGATCTCTTCGACCGAGGAGATCGGGGCTGGTGCGCGCGCGGCGCGGGAAGCGGCGCCGATCGGCGTGACGGAGGCGTTCATTTGGAGATGTCCTTGGATGGAGTCGGTGCGAGCACGCCCGCCTGGAGCATGCGCTCCACGTAGCGCGCCACGGTGTCGATTTCGAGGTTGACCTTCGAGCCGGCCTTCAGGCCGCCGAGAGAGGTGTTCTCGACGGTGTGCGGGATCAGGTTGATGCTGATCTCCGCGCCGTCGGCGATGTCCCTGACGCTGTTGACCGTGAGGCTCACGCCGTTGATGGTGATCGAGCCCTTGTAGGCGAGGAAGCGGGCGAGGGCGGCGGGAGCCACCACGCGGAGCTCCCAGCTTTCTCCGACCGGCTCGAAGCGGCTGACGCTGCCGATTCCGTCGACGTGGCCCGAGACGATGTGGCCGCCGAGGCGGTCGCTTGCGCGCAGGGCCTTCTCGAGGTTGATGCGGCTGCCTTCGTCGGTCAGGCCGGCGGTCTTGTCGAGCGATTCGGCCGAGATGTCGATGGTGAACTGCTGGCGCTCGGGAGCGAGCGTGGTGACCGTCATGCAGGCGCCGTTGAGCGCGATGCTGTCGCCGAGACCGACGTCGTCAAGGTAGCCCGCGGGCACCTCGATGCTGAGTCTCTTGCCATGGGAGGAGGTGGTGCCGAGGTCGTGGATGGCGGCGATGCGCCCCACGCCGGTGATGATTCCGGTGAACATCCCGCCATTTTCGCAGAGAACGAAGGGGCCACGCGGCGGGCGGGCTAGAAGGCGTCCCTTCCGGCGACCCGGGCGACGATGCGAAGGTCGGGACCGACCTGCTCTAGGCCACGGAATTCGAGGGGCAGGGCACCCGTCAATTCCGTCAACGGCCCACCGGCGTGGATTCCGGAAGCGATATCCAGCCCGTCGCCGATCAGCTTCGGCGCCAGGTAAATCAGCAATTCGTCGACAAGACCTTCGCGCAGCAGCGAGCCATTGAGCTTGTGCCCGGCCTCCACGTGCAATTCGTTGACTTCCCGGCGGGCAAGGTCCTTCAGCATCGCCGCCAGGTCGACCTTGCCCTGCGCATTCGGCAGGCAGGTGACCGTAGCGCCGCGCGCCTCCAAGGCGGCGGACTTCTGCGCGTCCTGCGTCGCGGCGTAGATCCATACCGCGCGGCCGGGCATGAAGAGCTTCGCATCCGGGGGGGTCTGCAGCTGGCTGTCGATCACCACCACGTGCGGCTGCCGGGTGGTCTGCACCAGCCGTACGTCCAGGCGCGGGTCGTCTTCCAGCACCGTGCCCACGCCGGTCAGGACCGCGCTGGCACGAGCCCGCCAGGCATGGCCGTCGGTGCGCGCCTGCTCGGAAGTGATCCACTGGCTCACGCCGTTGCGCAGGCCGGTCTTGCCGTCGAGCGAGGCCGCCGCCTTGAGCCGCACCCAAGGCGTCTTGCGGACCATGCGGCTGAAGAAGCCGAGGTTGAGCTCCCGCGCCTCATCCGCCCCCGGCCCGACCTCGACCTGAACGCCTGCTGCGCGCAGCCGGTCGAAGCCCTGGCCCGAGACCAGCGGATTGGGATCGGCCATCGCCGCCACGACCCGGCCGATGCCTGCCGCGACCAGGGCGTCACAACACGGACCGGTGCGGCCGTGATGGGAGCAGGGCTCCAGCGTGACCCAGGCAGTTGCCCCTGCCACCGAATTGCCCCGCGCCGCCGCATCGCGCAGCGCCATGACTTCGGCATGCGGACCGCCGACTTGTTGGGTGTGGCCCTCGCCGATCACCGTGCCGTCCGGCGCCACCAGCACGCAGCCGACGCGGGGGTTCGGATCGGTCTCCGGGCCGGCCTGGCGCGCCAGATTCAGCGCCTGGATCATGAAATTCGGATTTTCTTTTGTCATTCTTTTGTTAAATCAAATTCGTTGCAAATGTCAATTCGAAATTAATCGAAAACAATTTGCCGCCAATCCATCTGTTTTGACCGCCCGTCGCGCAATTGACGTTATTGGCCGGTCACTGGGAAATCGGAAAAATAGAATTCGCACCAATTGAAATCAGGGAGGAGCGCCCGCCGGCACGCAGATGCACGCAGCGGGTGGCACGACATGGACAACAACGGATTCTGCGCGTCCGAACGGGGCTTCACGCTCATCGAGATGATGGTCGTGATCGTACTGATGGCCGTGATGCTGGGATTGGCTCTGCCGAGTTTCAACGGCCTCATCGAAAGGCGTCGGGTCGAGGGTATGGCCAGGGCTCTGATGGCGAGTGTCAGCGATGCGCGCGCCGAGGCGGCCCGCCGAGGGGTGAAGGTGACCATGCAGCAGCGACCGGAGTGCCAGGGCCGGGACTGGAGCTGCGGCTGGGAGACGCTGGTCGGAAGCGGCGACGCCATCGAAATCCTCAAGCGCCAGGATCCCGACGGACGTGTCGCCATCGAGAAGAGCACCGCGGGCGCCATGTCGTTCGACCCGATGGGCCACTCGACGGGTGGGGGCCGCTTTCGCCTTCGTCCGGCCGACAGCTCCGGTTCGTCCAAGATCGTCGTGGTGTGCCTTGCCCTTGGGGGCCGCGTTCGGCTGGTGAGGGGGAGCGACTCATGCTGATGCGCCGTCCCCGCGTCAGCCGGGCGCAGCGGGTGCAGCCGGGCTTCTCGATGATCGAAGCGCTGGTCGCGCTGCTCGTGCTCTCGCTGGGCCTGCTGGCGCTGACCGGCTTCCAGGTTCGCGTGCTGGTCGACAGTGTCGGAGCAAGCAACCAGAACCTCGCAATCCAGCTGGCCGGCGACCTGGCCGATCGCATCCGTGCCAATCCCGCAGCAGCGGCGACGACGCCCAGCCGGTACGTGACAGACTGGTCGGCTGCGTCAGCCAACGGGCCCAGGCCTTCTTGCGAGGGGCTCAAGGCCGCCTGCAACGCCGCCGAACTTGCGGCGCACGATCTATGGAACTGGAAGCGCGCGATAGCTGCCGCCTTGCCCGGCGGGGCGGCCGACGTGAGGGCCAGCGCCACGGCGGGCGGCGTGCTGCTCATGCACCTTGCCTGGGACGAGCCGGCGGTGCTCGACCCCATCGCGCCCGATCCGGACTGGCAGTGCCCCACAGGCAAGGCCTGCCTCGAAGTCTCCGTCGCGGTGCCGCAGCCATGAAGAGCCGAGCGCCATCCGGCTTCACGCTGGTCGAGTTCCTCGTCGCACTGGTCGTCGGAATGCTGATCGTGCTGGCCGCCATCGCGGCCATGCTCGGCACGCGCAGTACCGCCATGACGGGCGACGACGTCAACACGCTCAACCAATCGTCGGCGCTGGCTTTCAGGATGCTCGGCCAGCAGATACGGCAGGCGGGCTACATCCCCATCGATTCCACCGAGCCGCTCTACTACTTCAACACCAGCGCCGACCGGGGCACCAACCTGACCGACGAGCAGGCCTTCTTCGCGGTCAAGGGCGTGGAGTCCGCGGACGGCTCCAACGACAAGCTGAAACTGGGCTACGCGCCGAACCCCGACTATTTCAAGGACTGCCTGGGTCAGGAGCCGGGGCGTTCTTCGGGCGGCGAATACGACCGGACCGAGCCCGAAGCGCAGGGCAACGCGCGGCTCATCACCAGCGAGTTCTCCGTGTCCAACGGCACGCTCAGGTGCCAGGGCAGCGGCAATGCGACTCCGCAGCCGGTCATCGACGGTGTGGAGCGTTTCGACGTCATGTATGGGGTCAGCGCCACGTCCGGAAGCCGGCAGGTGGTGCGCTACGTGACGGCCGACGGCGTCGACGATGGCTTCCGCAACGTCCGAACGGTTCGCATCTGCCTTCAGCTCGCGGGCGCCTCCAGGAGCAATCCTGCGGGCAGCCATGTCGACTGCGACGGGGTTTCGAAGACGAGCAGCGACGGCAGGCTGCGGCGCGTTTACACGGCAGTGTTCTCGCTGCGCAACGACCTGGGAGCGCTGTGAGCATGACGAAGGCGACGGGGCCCGCGCGCGGGCAGGCCGGCGAACTGCCGGCGCAGCATGGCTTCACGCTCTTCATCGTGATGATCATGCTGCTGCTCTCGGCGCTACTGCTGATAGGCGGGGCGCGCACCGCGGTGCTTCTCGAATCGATGGCAGGCAACCAGCGCGACTACCAGCGCGCCTTCGAGGCCGCCGAGGCAGCGCTGCTGGATGCGGAGCGCGACATCCGGCAACTCGCCTTCGATTCCGCGAGCAAGACCTATGTGGCGTGTACGGCACTCGCCATGGCGCGCTGCCGCAAGTCGGAGGACGGACGCGTCTTTCCCGACCGCGATACGGGTTGGGTCACCGCCTACATGAACGACGGCCCCAACAGCTGCGAGCGGGGCATCTGCTATTTCTCGGAGGCGGGCTCGGTTGCTGCCGCCCACGGCAGCGAGGCCTACCGCTTCTGGCACCGCGATGCATACAAGTCCAAGTACGCCAGGTACGGCCAGTTCACCGGAGCGCTCAAAGCCGGCAGTCCGGCGCTGGATGGCGCCAGGTACTGGATCGAGGTGATCGACCGAAGGAACAGCAAATACCCGCTGTATCGCATCACGGCCACTGCCACCGGGGCGCGCAGCGTCATCGGCAAAGGGGAGGGGACGAAGGTCGAACTGCAGGTGTCGTTCGATCCGGACCCGGTCTCCGGGGTGAACTGAGGATGGCGAGGAAGAGGGATATGAAGACCAAGACGTTTTCGAGGGGCACCGTCGTGTGCGGCCTGATGCTGGCGCAGACCGCGGGCCACGCGGCGCAGTACCCGCTGTCGCAGATGCCTCGCAGCACGGCGGTGGGGGAGCCAGCGCCGAATGTGATCGTGTCGGTCGACAACACGAGCCGCATGGCCATCGGGGACGACATCGGAGCTGTGAAGACCGCGCTCAGGGAGGGGCTTTCCGAGGCCAGCATCCCGAATGACCGGATTCGCCTTGCCTGGCAGTCGCTGGAACAGGGGGGCGTGGATCGAAACTGTGCTGCATTCCTGAATGACAAATTCCCGTGCCGGATCGGTGGTCGCGTCAACGCGAACCTGATGCGTGTGCTGGATGGCACGCACCGCGCCAACTTCATGGCCTGGCTGAGCGGCTTGCAACTTTCCGGCTCAGGGGCTGCGGACCGGATGATGATCCGTGCCGGCGACTACATGAAGACCACTGATCAGTACAGCCCTTACTCGGACGACCCGGGAGTGAAAGGCGCAACGCAGTCTGGCTGTCGCAGGTCTTTCCATATCCTTTTGACGGACGGGTTTGGAGGCATCGGCAGATCGCAGGGCTTCGGGAACGAAGACGGAACGCGTAGTCTCTTGCCCGACTCAGTGACCTATGAGCCGCGAGCACCTTACAAGGACAACTTCGGGGAGGGCTCGCAGGGGACGCTGGCGGATTTGGCCTTTCATTATTGGGCCACCGATCTGCAGCCGGGCATACCGAACAAATTGAAGAAGCTTATTGTCGAAGCTGGCGATGTAAGAGTGGGCGCGACGACCGTTCCCGAATACTGGAACCCCAAGAACAATCCGGCTACCTGGCAGCATCTGACGACCTACACCATCGGGCTCAATACGGTGGGATGGGGTGGGCGACCGTATATTTCGGCGACCGCAATGCAGCCCACTTACAGCGGGGACTACCCTGGGCTAGTCGATGGTTCGGTCTCATGGCCCTATCACAACCGAGTGGATCTTTGGCATACCGCGCTCAACAGCCGCGGCACGTTCACTCCAGCTTCGAATGCTGAGGCGCTTCGCAGCGCCATCAGGTCCATCCTCGGCAGGATACTGAGCGACACCAGCACCCCTCTAACCTCCATCACTGCAAGCGCTTCGAGGGTGTCGACTGACACTGCCGTCTACCAGGCCGGTTACGACGCGGCCGACTGGTCCGGCAGCCTTGGCGCCAGGAAGTTCGGCGCCGACGGCAAGCTCGCCGCCAAATCCGACTGGTCGGCGCGCGACCTCCTCGACACCCGAATGGCAAGCGCCGGCGCGCACGACCGGGACCGCGTCGTACTCAGCTTCTCTGGCACCACCGCCGCATCGGCGGGCCGCGCGGCGACCACTGGCGCGGGCGTGCCGTTCAGGTGGGCCGACTTGAGCGACGCTCAGAGGGCTGCGCTTAAGGCCGGCACCGAAACCGACGCCGAGAGCACTGCACTCGGCAGAGCCGTGCTCGACTTCCTGCGCGGCGACCGCAGCAACGAGGGCGCCGGCCGCCAGTTCCGCAAGCGCGGCCACGTGCTGGGCGACATCGTGGGCTCCAGCGTCTGGTACGCCGGACAGCCCAAGAGCGGCTTCACAGGCGATGCCTATGCAGCCTTCGCGGCCATCCCACGTGCGCCGATGGTCTATGTCGGCGCCAACGACGGCATGCTGCATGCCTTCAACGCGAAGACCGGCAAGGAGGCGTTCGCCTACGTGCCCGAAGGTCTCTACGGCACGGCGGCGGTGCCGAATCTCAAGCGCCTTAGCGAAGCCGGCTACACCCACCGGTACTTCGTCGACGGCAGTCCGTTCGTCGCCGACATCTATATGGGGGCGAAATCCTCGGCCAAGACGACCGACGAGGAGAAGGCGGCGAACTGGAAGTCTTTGCTCGTGGGCACGCTGGGCGCGGGCGGCAAGGGCTACTTCGTGCTCGACGTCACCAGGCCCGAGAGCGTCGACGAGCGCAAGGCCGCCAGCATTGCGCTGATCGACACGACCGCGCTCGCAGACGACGACCTGGGCCACCAGTTCCAGCAGCCCGCGCTCGATTCCTTCTCGGGGCGGGCGCTGCAGGTCGCGCAGTTGAGCAACGACCGAAAGGCCTTGATCCTGGGCAACGGCTACAACAGCAAGAGCGAGAAGGCCGTACTGTGGATCCAGTATCTCGATGGCGACAAGGAGATCCTCAAGATTCCCGCGCCGGCAGTGCAGGGGAAGGACACTGGCAACGGCCTTTCCGCGCCGCGTCCGGTGGATCATGACGGCGACGGCAAGGTTGACCTCGTCTACGCCGGCGACCTGCTCGGCAACCTCTGGAAGTTCGACCTCAGCAGCACCGACAGCCGCCGATGGAAAGCCACCATGGGGCCCTTCGACAAGCGCCGCGCGGCCGGTTCGGAATCTGCCTCCGGCCTCGACGACAAGCCGTTGTTCGCGGCGGGGGCAAGCCAGCCGATCACGGCAGCGCCCCTCGTGGTCGGACATCCTCGAGGAGGCTACATGGTGGTGTTCGGCACCGGACGGCTGTTCGCCTCGGGCGACGAAGGTTCCACTGCGGACCAATACCTCTACGGCATCCGCGACCCGGCCAACGGCAGCTCGGGCACCGCGGCCTCCACAGATCTGGTGGTGCAGACCTTGGGGGACACCCCCGCCCGCGAAGGCGATACCGAATTGCGAACCGTCTCCCGCAACGGCGTGAGCTTCGGAGGTTCGCAGGCCCGGCGCGGCTGGTATCTGAAGCTGCCGACGGCGGGCGAGCGTCTCGTCTATCCCGGCCATGCCTTGAGCAGCAGCATCGGCCTGTTCTCGACAACCATTCCCGGCTCGAGCAGCAACTCGGTCGACTGCACCGCGGGCACGGGAGACGACGGGTGGTCGCTGCTGATCGACTTCTTCAGCGGCTCCGCGCCGGCGGGCATTTCGTACACCGCGTCAGGCTCGGTGGGCGCCTACGCCGGGTTTCGCAACCGCTCTGGCAGGAACGATCTCGTCCTGCAGCCCCAGAACAGCGAGAAGAGCAGGGACGTGATCTGCAACGCCACCGGGGAATGCAAGTCGCCCGTACGGCCGGACACCGTGCGCCGCTTCGGATGGCGCAGCCTGATTTCGAGCAACTGAAAAAGGAAAACCATGAGGAAGAAACTCGGGGCAGAACCCCGCGAACGGGCCCGCTCGCGCGGCTTCACGCTGATCGAGGTCATGATCGTGACGGTGGTGATCGGCATCCTCGCCGCCATTGCCTACCCGAGCTACACGCGCTATGCACTGCGCGCGAAGCGAGCCGATGCGAAGCAGCAGCTGTTGCAGGCGGCGCAATGGAACGAGCGCTATCTGACGGCCAACGGCAGGTACCCGCCCGACAACGTGGCGCTGCCGAGTGGCCTGAGCCGGTCGCCGCCGTCAGGCTCGGCCAGCTATGCCATCAGCTATGCCGGGAGGACCGCGACCTCCTACACCTTGAAGGCTGTGCCACAGGGCGCATCGGCCGGCGATGAATGCGGAACGCTCACAGTGAACCACCAGGGCGCCAAGCTTGCGGCGGGTCGCACCAGCGCGGCGGATTCGCTGGTGCAGCTCTGCTGGAGCCGCTGACGGAGGCGAAAGCGTCCGCGGCGGTCCGGGACACGTCGGCGTCGCTCAGATGTCGCGCAGCAACTGCCTGAACTCGTCCACGTCTTCGAAGCTGCGGTACACCGAGGCGAAGCGCACGTAGGCGACCTTGTCGAGCTTCTTGAGTTCGCGCATGACGAGCTCGCCGACCTTGGTCGAATCGATCTCGCGCAGGCCGCTGGCCAGCAGCTTCTGCTCGATGCGCAGCAGCGCGTTGTCGATCTGCTCGATGCTCACGGGGCGCTTGCGCAGCGCCAGCATCATGGAGGCGCGCACCTTGGTCGAATCGAAGTCGGCGCGGCTGCCGTCCTTCTTCACGACCACGGGAAAGTTGACGTCGGGCCGTTCGTAGGTGGTGAAGCGCTTGTCGCAGGCGCTGCACTGGCGGCGCCTGCGGACGAAGTCGGCGTCTTCTGAAACGCGGGTCTCTACGACCTGCGTTTCAAGATGGCCGCAAAAGGGGCATTTCATGCGGCCAGGTCTTCCTGCTTCTCTCTACGAGCCGACAACAGATCAGCGGTAGACAGGGAAGCGGCTCGTCAGGGCATGAACCTTGGCGCGCACCGCTTCGATGTTCGCCGCGTCGCGCGGGTTCTCGAGCACGTCGGCAACCAGGTTCGCCGTGATGCGGGCCTCTTCGTCCTTGAAGCCGCGGGTGGTCAAGGCGGGGGTGCCGATGCGCACGCCGCTGGTGACCATCGGCTTTTCCGGGTCGTTGGGGATCGCGTTCTTGTTGATCGTCATGTGGGCGCTGCCCAGTACGGCTTCGGCTTCCTTGCCGGTGATGCCCTTGGAGCGCAGGTCGACCAGCATCACGTGGCTTTCGGTGCGTCCGCTCACGATGCGCAGGCCGCGCTGGGTGAGGGTCTCGGCCACGATCTGGGCGTTCTTGACCACCTGTTGCTGGTAGGCCTTGAACTCGGGCGACATGGCTTCCTTGAACGCCACGGCCTTGGCGGCGATCACGTGCATCAGCGGGCCGCCTTGCAGGCCCGGGAAGATCGCGCTGTTGATCGCCTTCTCGTGCTGCGACTTCATCAGGATGATGCCGCCGCGCGGGCCGCGCAGGCTCTTGTGGGTGGTGGAGGTGACCACGTCTGCGTGCGGCACCGGGTTGGGGTAGACGCCCGCAGCCACGAGGCCGGCGTAGTGGGCGATGTCGACCATGAAGATCGCGCCGACGTCCTTGGCCACCTTGGCGAAGCGCTCGAAGTCGATGCGCAGCGAGTAGGCCGAGGCCCCCGCGATGATCAGCTTGGGCATGTGCTCATGCGCCTTGCGCTCCATCGCGTCGTAGTCGATTTCTTCCTTCTCGTTCAGGCCGTAGCTCACGACGTTGAACCACTTGCCGCTCATGTTCAGCGGCATGCCGTGGGTCAGGTGGCCGCCTTCGGCCAGGCTCATGCCCATGATGGTGTCGCCGGGCTTCAGGAAAGCCAGCATCACGGCTTCGTTGGCCGAGGCGCCGCAGTGCGGCTGCACGTTGGCCGCGTCGGCGCCGAAGATCTGCTTGATGCGGTCGATGGCCAACTGTTCGGCCACGTCGACGTGTTCGCAGCCGCCGTAGTAGCGCTTGCCCGGATAGCCTTCGGCGTACTTGTTGGTGAGCTGCGAGCCCTGGGCGGCCATGACGGCCGGGGAGGCGTAGTTCTCGCTGGCGATCAGCTCGATGTGGTGTTCCTGGCGTGCGTTCTCGGCTTGAATCGCGGCCCAGATTTCGGGGTCGGTCTGTTCGACCAGGATATTGCGTTGGTACATGGCAGTCCTTTGAAGACGAGGTCCTTGTTCTTCAACCAAACAAGGGCTGCCCAGGCGAACGGCTGAACGCCTGTGTGACCAGGCGGTACGCTTCCCAGTGGTATTCCACGTCAGCGCGTGGCACCTTGATGGGTGCTGCGCCTATCGCCAGTCGCGTACCGCTCGAGTGTAGCTCAGCAGGCCGCACCCGCGCTGCCGAAACTCCTTCAGGAAACGGAAGACAGCAGGGCCACCTTGGCGGGTTCGCCGCCTTCCTCGCGCTTCGCGGGAGGCGCGACCACCGGGATCGGCTGCGGCCGCACGGTCGGCGGCGTGACGGTGGACGGCGCGCGGCCGTTGGCGACCTGCAGCAGGCGCTCGTGCTCCGCCATCACCTTGGCAGCGTAGCCGCCATCGTCCTCGAGGTTGGCTGCTCCCACGTAGTAGCGCAGTCCGCCTTCGAGCGAGCCGGCGCGGGCGATGCATTCCTGCAGCACCTTGACGCCGACGCGCATGTTGGTGACCGGGTCGAAGGCGGTGAGCGTGCCGCCCGCGCTTTCGTACTTGTCGCCGTGAACGCGGGTCATGACCTGCATCAGTCCCTGGGCACCGACCTGGCTCTGGGCGAAGGGGTTGAAGCTGGATTCGACGGCCATGATCGCGAGGATCAGGGTCGGATCGATCTTGGTGCGCTTGCCGATGCCGTAGGCCTCGGCCACCAGCACGCTCAGCGGCTCGGCGGCCACGCGGTACTTCTTGCTCAGCCAGTAGGCCACGGCCGCCTGCTGCTTGGGCAGGTCGGCGGGGCTCGCAGCCGTGGTGCGCTCGATGGCCGTGGGCTCGAGGTCCGTGGCTTCGGGCGCGGGCTTGCGCGACTGCAGCCAGCCCATCAGTTCCTCTTCGCCGGTCTTGCGCAGGTCGGGCCGCGCCACCAGGGCGAGGGCCGCGAACACGATGGCCAGGCCGACCAGCGCGAACCCGTTGTGCGTGATTTCAAAAAAGCCGTCTGCCACGTCGGACAAGAAAGTCCGTAGCCCGCGGGCCGTGACATCAAACGCCTTATTCATCGCTCTTCCTTTCTGTGCGGCACCTGGTTCGCAACGCCATGGAAGGCGAGGGATGAAGGCAGCGGCGCTTGGATTGGTACGAATCAGGCTCCGCGCATGGAGTGAAGGGGTTGGTTGGGTGCGCGGTGACCTGATCAAGCCGGGGAACCCGGCAGCGGTTTCAGGTGGCCCCTCTGCGTCGGGCAGTCAGGGCAGCGCGGATTCTAGCGTGGCTAAATACCCGGTCAAGCATAAGCATTTGTTTTCTTATGCTAATAATTGTTTAAAAAGTTGGCCGCCACAGAGGCGTTTCGGCTTAGGGGAAATCCCTTTGTAAAACACGTTTGCAATCGGAGGGAGCCACGCCTAATCTGAACGGGCCTGGATTTTCAGGCGTTCTTCCGAGGCCCGGGAAACCCGAGGTGCAAGTCCGAGGGTTCGGCGGTCGAGGAGCCACGGTGGCAATCTCTTGCTGCCAGCACGGTGGGAACCATCGACTTCCCGTCGCGCGAATCGATGGCATGGGTTTTGGGCCCGCCATCAAGCCCGGTGAGAAGACGCTCGTCGACTCACCGGGCTTTCTTCATTCTGGAAACTCCGCGATGGACTGTCTGCGGTATTTCTCCCGCAGATGCGCGTGCGTCCTTTCTGCGTACGCAGCGCCGACGCATGTTTGCGGCACACTCCAGCGATGGACGTAGCTTCGATCAAACAGAACAAATGGGTGCGGCGTGGGATCGTCGCTTTGCTTGCGCTCCTGGCCTTCTGGGTCATCGCATGGCTGGCGGTGCCGCCGATCGCCAAGAGCCAGCTCCAGAAGATTGCAAGCGAGAAACTCGGCAGGCAGGTCACCGTCGGCAAGATCGACTTCAAGCCCTGGACTCTCGAACTCACGCTGAACGACCTGCGCATCGCCACCGCCGACGGCAGCAAGCCGCAGGTGGCCGTCACCCGCATCTACGCCGACGCCGAGCTGCAGTCGATCTTCCGCCTCGCACCGGTGATCGACGCCGTCACCATCGACGGCCCGGCCATCCTGCTCACGCACCTGGCCGACGGCAAATACGACATCGACGACATCCTGGCCAAGCTCTCGGCCGGCCCGCCGCCCGACCCGAACGCCAAGCCCGCGCGCTTCGCCATCTACAACATCGCCATCAATGGCGGCTCGGTCGACTTCGACGACCAGACCGTCAAGCGCAAGCACGAGCTGCGCGACTTCGTGCTGAAGGTGCCTTTCCTGAGCAACCTCGATTCCAAACGCGACGTCAACACCGAACCCAAGCTCGCGTTCGCGCTCAACGGCAGCAAGTTCGACTCGGCCGCCTTCACCACGCCTTTCGCCGACAGCCGCAAGACCGACGCCCACGTGCAGTTCAAGGGGCTCGACCTGGTGCCTTACCTCGGCTACATCCCCGGCGGGCTGCCGGTGAAGCTGCAGGCGGGTAGCCTTGATGCGGATCTGAAGATCGCCTTCGAGCAGGCGGCCACCACCGGCCTGAAGATCACCGGCACCGTGGAGGCCCACGCCACCAAGGTGGCCGACGCGCGAGGCCGCGACCTGCTGGCCTTCGACTCGCTCAAGCTGGGGCTGGCCGATGTTCGGCCGCTGGAGTCGGCGTTCCACCTCAGCGAGGTCGCGCTGGCCAATCCGCAGCTGGCGGTGGCGCGCGACGCGGCCGGCAAGCTCAACCTGCTGGCCACCGACCCGGCCACCGGCGCGGCGGAAAAGGTCGCTGCGCCGCCCGCAGCGGCGGCGAGCGCACCGGCCGCGGCAGGCCAGCCGGCGCAGAAGCCGGCGCTCAAGGTGCAGGTCGACAAGGTCGCACTGAGTGGTGGCCGCATCGGCTGGCGCGACGAGACCGTCAATCCGGCCGCCGCCGTGGACCTCACCGGCCTCGGAATCGACGTGTCGGGCGTCACCTGGCCGATGGAGAAGCCCGCCGAGTTCAGCGGCAGCACCGCCATCGCAGGCGCTTCGCTCAAGTTCAAGGGCAGCGCCACTGACAAGGTGGCCGACGTGCAGACCGAGGTCGAGGCATTGCCGCTCTCGCTGGCGGCGCCCTACCTGGCGCAGAGCCTTGAACCCACGCTCGACGGCAAGCTCAGCGGCCAGATCGACATCGCATGGGCCCAGCCCGACCTGAAGTTCAAGGCGCGCCGCGTCGCCGCCGACGGCCTGGCGCTGACCCAGGGCAAGACCGCGCTGGCGAGCGTCGGTCGCTTCGAGCTCGTCGATGCCGAGGCCGACATGACGAAGCACACGCTGAACGTGGCTTCGTTCACCGCGACCAATCCCAAGATCCGCGTCGAGCGCGACAGCGAGAAGCGCTGGATGTTCGAACGCTGGCTCAAGACACCGGCCGGAGGCGGTGCCACGAAGGAAGCCGAGGCGAAGGTCGCCGCGCCCAAGCCCGCGGCCGCCGAGGCGCCCCAGCCCGGCGCCAACACCAAGCCGTGGGCGCTGACCATCGGCACGCTGGCGGTCGACAACGGCGCGCTCTCTTATTCAGACAAGGCCGGCGCCGCCCCGGTGACGCTGGAAGTCACGGCCTTCAAGCTGCACGCCCAGAAGCTGGCGCCCGAAACCAGCGCGACCTCGCCGCTGGAGGTGTCGGGCCGCATCGGCTCCGGGCGCTCCGATCCGGGCCGCTTCGACTACAAGGGCAACATCGTGCTCAAGCCGCTGGCGGCCGAGGGCAGGGTCGAGATCGCGTCGTTCCCGGCGCACGCCTTCAAGGCCTACTACGCCGACGCGCTCAACATCGACATCCGCCGTGCCTTCGCGAGCTATCGCGGCACGGTGCGCTACGCGACCTCGCCCGCAGGCATGAGCGTGAAGCTGGCCGGCGACACCGCGCTCGACGACTTCCGCGCCAACAGCGTCTCGCTGACCCAGTCGCCCGGCTTCGACCGCAACAACAACCAGCTGCTGAGCTGGAAGACGCTGAGCCTGCGCGGACTGCAGGTCAGCATGGCGCCCAATACGCCACCGAACGTGGACGTGCGCGAGACCACGCTGACCGACTTCTTCGCCCGCGTGATCGTCGACCCGACCGGCCGCCTGAATCTGCTGAGCCTGACGAAGAAGGGCGAAGCGGAAGCCGCTGCCGCAGCGGCGGCCGCTGGAGAGGCCAACACGCGCAAGGGCCCGGGTGGGACGACCACCACGACGACGGCCAAGGCATCTTCGCCGAAGGCTTCCGCCGGCAGGCCGATGTCGGCCGAGGAAATGGTCGGCTCAGGGCCGGAACCCGCGAAGCCGGTGGCGGCCGCGACCGCCGCCGCCCCGGCGGCCCCGGCCGATGCGGGGCTGGCGCCGGTCATCAACTTCGGCCCGATGAGCCTGGTCAACGGCAAGATCGATTTCACCGACCTGTTCGTCAAGCCCAATTACTCGGCCGACCTGAGCGAGCTGACCGGCAAGCTCAGTTCCTTCTCGTCCAACCCGCCAAAGGGCGAGAGCGGCCGGCCTGCGCTGGCCGACCTCGAGCTGCGCGGCAAGGCGCAGCAGACCGCCGCGCTGGAGATCACGGGCAAGCTCAACCCGCTGGCCAAACCGCTCGAACTCGACATCACCGCCAAGATGCGCGACCTCGATCTGGCGCCGTTGTCGCCGTACTCGGTGCGCTATGCCGGCCACGGCATCGAGCGCGGCAAGATGAGCATGGACGTCAACTACAAGGTCGCGCCCGACGGCCAGCTCACCGCCACCAACAAGCTGGTGCTCAACCAGCTGCAGTTCGGCGACGAGGTGGCCGGCTCCACCAACAGCCTGCCGGTGAAGCTGGCTGTTGCGCTGCTGGCCGACCGCAACGGCGTGATCGACGTCGACCTGCCGCTCAGCGGATCGCTCAACGACCCGCAGTTCAGCATCGGCCCGCTGATCTGGAAGGCAGTGGTCAACCTGGTCGTCAAGGCGGTGACCGCGCCGTTCAGCCTGCTCACGGGCGGCCTGGGCGGCGGCAGCGGCGAATCGAGCGCCATCACTTTCGAGGCGGGCAGCTCCGAACTCAGCGCTTCCGCCAAGGAAAGCCTCGACAAGGTCGCCAAGGCGCTGACCGACCGGCCCACGCTGCAGATGACGGTGGTCGGCACTTCCAGCCTCGAGAAGGAACGCGACGCCTACCAGCGCCAGCGCGTGCGCCAGCTGGCCTATGCCGAGAAGCGCCGCGTCGCGGTGCGCGGCGGCCAGACCGGCACCGACGTGCCGCCCGTGACCGACGCCGAATATCCCGAGCTGCTGACTGCCGTGTACAAGCGTGCCGACATCACCAAGCCGCGCAACATCGTCGGCCTGGCCAAGGATCTGCCGCTGCAGGACATGGAAAAGCTGCTCTTCGCCAGCGTGCCCGTCGACGAGGAGTCGATGCGCCAGCTCGCGGTGGAGCGCGGTGCGGCGGTGCGCGACTACCTGCTGGCCAAGAACGTGCCGAGCGAACGGCTCTTCCTGGGCGCGGTGCGTACCAGTGCGAGCGGCAGCGACTGGAAGCCCGGCGCCGAGCTGAGCCTCACCATGAAGTGAGCCGGGGGAGGGGGCGGGGAGGGCGACGCGCGGTTGGTCGGCGCTTCGTCGCACTCGCCCGGACTTGCCCGCCCCTTGGTTTTTCGCCTGGGCTTGCTATATATGTAGTCCGTCAGCCCCCCGGCCCACGGCACCGCGCAGTGCCGCCGTTTCATGGCGGAATTCAGCGAGCGGCGCCAAGTGGGTCAAAATGTCGATCTGCGCCGGCCTTTGCCGGCGCCTTCGCTTTCTCCACCAAGACAACGATTTCGCGCAGTGACCTCTAATTCTTCCAAGCCACACGACATTCAGGCCCTCGACACGCTCACCGGCGGCGCCTTCACCGCGCCGACCTCCGGCGAGCGCGCTGCGCGCATCCGCGACTGGCTCGCGGGCAACCCCGCGCCCGAGCAGATGCAGGAAGTCTTCAAGGAGCTGAGCGGTCGTGACAAGGGCGCCGCACGCCTGCTGCGCGAGAAGCTCGACGAACTCAAGCGCGCCAAGGGCCAGGAGGCCATCGCCGCCGAATGGGCCCAGAAGGCGGAGGCGCTGGTCGCCCAGTCCAAGCTCAACATCGCCGATGCGCTCGCCTGGCAGCGCGACGCCGCCAAGGCCGGCGCGCCCCTGTCGCGCGAGCCGCTGGCGAGCCTGAAGCTCAAGCTGTCGGAGCGCGTCAAGGGCATCGAAGACCTGCAGCACCGCGCGCAGGTTCATCGCGAAGCCGCCGTGCTGCTGGCACAGCGCTTCGAGGTGCTGTCTACCAAGGGCTGGCAGGACGCCCAGGCCGCCGAGGAATCGCTGCGCGCCGATGTGGCGCATTGGCAGCAGCAGGCCGCCGAGATCGTGGCCGATGCCAACTGGAGCAGCCTCGACGCCAAGTTCGCGCCCCAGCTCGAAGCCTCCAAGTCGCAGCTGCTCGTGGTTTCCGACGCGTTCCACAGCGCTCTGGCGCAGGCCGTTGCCGCGGCTTCCGACGCTGCAGCGCCGCTGCCGCCGGTGCCCGTGTGGGCTGACGAGTTGCGCGCCGCGCGCGGCGAAGTCGTGGCGCCCAAGCCTGCGGCGCCGGCCCGTCCGGCCGCGCCCAAGGTCGATCCGGCCGTGCGCGCCGCCGCGCAGGAGGCCGTCCAGGCTGCGCTCGCCAAGCTCGAGCAGGAAACAGCCGAAGGCCATGGCAAGGCCAGCGCCGGCGCGGCTGCCGCGCTGCGCGCCGTGCTCAAGGAGCACGGCAAGCTGGTCGACGCGCCGCTCGAAGCCCGCGTGCACGCCGCGCTGGTCGCTGCGGGCGAACTCGAGGGCTGGCAACGCTGGAGTGCCGACAAGGTGCGCGAAGACCTGGTCGCCAAGGCCGAAGGCCTGCTGAAGCGCCCCGAAGGCCAGGCGCTGGGCGGCCGCAAGATGCAGGAAACGCTGCGCTCGCTGCGCGACCAGTGGAAGCAGGCCGACCAGGGCGGGGTGCCGAACCACGCGTTGTGGAAGCGCTTCGACGAGGCCTGCAACGAAGCCCACAAGGTGGTCGAGGCCTGGCTCGAGAAGGTGCGCGCCGATGCGGCCGAGCACCGCGCACTGCGCGTTGCCCTGATCGAGGAGGTCAAGGCCTGGGCCGCCGAACACGCCGGGGCCACCGACCTGAAGGCGCACAACCGCGCGCTGCACCAGTTCGCCGACCGCTGGCGCGATGCCGGCCACGTGGGCGAGAAGGTGTTCGCAGAACTGCAGCCGTTGTGGAACGAGGCTTTCGGCGCCGCCCGTGCCCCGTTCGAGAAGGCTCAGAAGGCCAGCATCGAACGCCGCCAGTCCATGATCGCCGAGGCGGCCGAGCTCGGCGCCCAGCCGGTGCTGCGCATCGATGCCGTCAAGGCGCTGCAGCAGCGCTGGCAGGCCGAAGCTCAGACCGTGCCGCTGGATCGCCGCCAGGAACAGAAGCTCTGGGATGCCTTCCGCGCGCCCATCGACGAGGCCTTCAACCGCAAGACGGCCGAGCGCGAGAAGGCATCGGCCGCGATGAACGAGCACGACCGTCATGTGCTGGAGGCCTCCAAGGCGCTCGACGCGGCCAATGCCACCGGCGACGCGCAGAAGATCCGCTCGGCCATCGCGCGCCTCGAAGGCGCCCTGCGCGGCGAAGCGCCGCCACCCGCGCCGAAGGCCGACGGCCCGGCGGTCGGCGCGACCGAGATCGTGGCGCCTGGGCAGGCAGCCGCAGAATTCGGTGAAAGCGCCGAACAAGCGCCGAGCCCGGCTGATGCGGAAGCGTCTCCCGGCACGTTCCACGAAGCAGGCGCGGCATCCGCTGCTGCCGAGGACCTGGTGGCGCCCGCCGACGGTGCCGACGCTTCGGCGCGCGCCGATGCTGCGGCGCACGACACCGGTGAAGCCGCCGCAGTCGTCCAGGCACCGGCTCCTGCGCCGAAGGCTCCACCCAAGCCCGTCGTTGCGATGCGCGGCGACGACCGTCCGAGCAGCAAGAAGGCCGAGGCGGCACCTGCCGCGCGCGGCGGTGCCGGTGGCCGCTTCGGCGACCGCCGCGATGGCAGCCGTCCCGGTGCCGGCGGTCCGGGTCGTCCCGGCGGTGATCGCGGCGACCGTGGGGCTCCTCGTGGTGGCGATCGTGGCGCCCCGGGCGGCCGCTTCGGCGACCGTCCTCCGCGCGAAGACCGCGGCCCGCGCCTGGGCGACGCAGCCTTCAGGGCACAGCGCGAGGCACTCGAGCGCGCCGACATGGCACTGCGCAAGCTCGCTGCCCAGGCCCATGGCGAGGCCCTGACCCAGGTGCTGGGCGCCTGGGAGCAGCGCGATGCCAGCCGCCTGCCGAGCGTGCAGGAGCTGGGCCGGGCGGTCACGCCGGCCGTGCGCAGCGGCTGGTCGCAAGCCATCGGCTCCGCGCCCACGGCTGCCGCCAACGATGCCGCCGAAGCGCTGCTGCGCCTCGAGATGGCAGCGGAGGTGCCGACGCCAGCCGAACAGCTCGAGGCGCGCCGTGCGCTGCAGCTGAAGCTGCTGACGAAGCGCGGCGACCCGGCACCGTCGCAGACCTGGGGCCAGGACGCCGGCAAGGTGCTCGCCGCTGCGCACGACGCCGCCAGCGCACGCCGCCTGCAGAACGCGCTGAAGGCTCTGCTGCGCAAGTAAGGCGCAGGTCGCTTTCTCCACGAAAAAGGCGCCCCGCGGGGCGCCTTTTCTTTTTCGTTTCAGGCCGGTCGAGACCCGGCCCGGCTCAGGCCTTCTCTCCGATGGCCGGCGTCTGCACGGCGCCGGCCTGCTCGGCCAGGTAGCCGTCGCGGATCTTCCGGCGGACCAGCAGCCCGCCGATGCCCAGCAGCAGCGCGAGTGCGCCGACGATCAGCGTGCCCTTGTCGGTCGCGCTCGAGGCGGCCGCCTTGTCCTTCACCTCCATGATCTTCTGCACGTCGGCCAGCGACACCACGGGCTTGCCCTTGAGCTTCACTTCGTAGACCAGGTTGTTGTCCGAGGGATCGACCCTCACCTCGACGGCTTCGTCGATCAGCGGCTCGAGCTTGCTGCGGCCGACCGCGTAGTCGACGCGCCATTTCTCGGTGTTGCCATCGGCCAGTTTCGCGTCGAGCACGAAGTAGCGGCGCGTGCTGGTGCCGCCGCGACGGCGCTTGGTGGTCTCGGTGACCTCGCTGCCGCTGACGATCGTGCCGCTTTTCGCGACGAGGTCCTCGACGGCCGTGCCGTGCGTATCGGAGCTTGCCTTGAACTGCGCATAAGCAGCCCAGCCCAGGATGCCGATGCCGAACACCAGCGCGATCCATGCCTTGCCCGTGAGTTGATAGAGCCAGTCCCTCATGTTGTGTACCTTTTTGGACGAGTTGATAACCCGTCGATGTTAAGGGTTGAATCGCTATCAAATAGATAGCTGACAACTGAGTCTGGGTGTGGGCTTAAGGCTGTTTAGGAAGAAAGAATTCGTCGAAGATCGCCAGCACTCCAGGGAAGTCCCGCGCGAAGTTCGGGCGGTTCACGAAGTAGGCCTCGCAGGCCACCGCGAAGAACTCGCTGATCGAGGTGGCGCCGTAGGCATCGAGCCACGGCGCCTCGGTGCCGAAGCGTTCGGCCTTGATGGTCTGCTCGCGGAAGTCTTCGTAGGCGGGCTGCAGCACGGCCAGCCAGGCCTCGCGGGCCGCGCGCGAGCTGCGCTGGCCGGCGAAGCCCGGCGGCAGCGGCGGACAGCCGTTGGCCTCGCCGTTGCGCATGTCGATCTTGTGGGCGAACTCGTGGAGCACGACGTTGTAGCCGCGCTCGCTGGTGATGCTGCTGGCCAGCACGTCGTCCCAGCTCAGCATGACGGGGCCGCGGTCCATGGCCTCGCCGGCGACGACTTCGCCGTATTCGTGCACCACCTGCGCTTCGTCGACCACCTTGCGCCGCGCCACCACCTCGGAGCGATGCACGACGATGCCGACGAAATCGTCGTACCAGTTCAGCCCGCCCTTCAGGTGCAGCACCGGCAGCACCGCCTGGGCCGCGATGGCCAGCGCGACCTCGTTGGTGATGGTGAAGCCCTTGGCGCCGTGGAATTCCTTGTCGCGCAGGAACTCGGCCGTGAGCGTGCGCAGCCGCTGGCGGTCGGACTCGGGCAGCGCCCCCAGGAAGGCGTAGCGCCGCAGCGTGGCCTGCCAGGCGGCTTCGGGGATCGGGGGCAGGGCGCGCAGGCGGCGCAGCCACTTGAACATCGTTGTCGGCGGCGCGGCTAGCGCAGGTCGACGCGCTGCGCGCCGCCGGGCGAGAGGCACAGCAGCTGCGCGCGCGGAGGATGCGCGGCGGCATCCCAGTCGCTCAGCACGATGCGGCGCAGGCCGTCGCCCAGGTCATGGTCGGCAGGCCGGTGGGTGTGGCCGTGCACCAGCGCGTGGGCATTCGCCTGCCGCAGCCAGTCGCGCGCGGCCGGCGTATCGACGTCGGCCCAGACCATCGACGGGTTGCGCTTGCGGTCTTCGCTCTGCACGCGCATGGAACGCGCGAGCGCGCGGCGCTCTTCGAGGGGGCGGGCGAGGAACGCGGCCTGCCATCCGGGCGTGCGAACCTGGGCGCGGAACTTCAGGTATTCCGTGTCTTCCAGGCAGAGGATGTCGCCGTGACTCAGCAGCCAGCGCTGGCCGTGCAGCACCAGCACGGTCGGGTCGTCGAGCAGCGTGATGTTGCATTGCGCCGCGAAGGCGGGGCCGACGAGGAAGTCGCGGTTGCCGTGCATGAAGAACACCGGCAGGCGCTGCGCGGTGCGGCGCAGAAGCTCGGCGCACTGGGCCTCGAAGGTCGCGGGCTCGCCGGGCTGCGCGGCGGAATCGTCGCCCACCCACACCTCGAAGAGGTCGCCGAGGATGAAGAGCGCATCCGCCGGCGTGGTCTGCAGATAGCCCCGCCAGGCCTCGAAGGTGGCGGGCTCGCCGGCCTGCAGGTGCAGGTCGGAGATGAGGTCGACCGTGCGCCACCCGGGCGGCGCCACCAGCTCAGCGAAAGCCGGGTTCGCCGCCATGCTCATGCTGCCGGCGCCGTTGCCACCGAGCTGGCCCGGTCGAGGATCATTCCGCGGTGACGACGGCCTTCTCGATCACGACGTCCTCGAGCGGCACGTCGTCGTGGAAGCCCTTGCGGCCGGTCTTCACGCCCTTGATCTTGTCGACCACATCGGTGCCGTTGATGACCTTGCCGAACACGGCGTAGCCCCAGCCCTGGGCCGTGGGAGCGGTGTGGTTCAGGAAACCGTTGTCGGCCACGTTGATGAAGAACTGGGCGGTGGCCGAGTGGGGCGCGCTGGTGCGGGCCATGGCCACGGTGTAGTTGTCGTTCTTCAGGCCGTTGTTGGCTTCGTTCTGGATCTCGGCGTCGGTGGGCTTCTGCTTCATGCCGGGCTCGAAACCGCCGCCTTGCACCATGAAGCCGGGGATGACGCGGTGGAACACCGTGTTGTCGTAGTGGCCCTTCTTCACGTAGGAGACGAAGTTCTCGACCGACTTCGGCGCCTTGGCGGCGTCGAGTTCGAGCGTGATCACGCCGAGGTTCTTGATGTGCAGTTCGACTTGGGGGTTGCTCATGTTGGGCTCCTGCTTGGGAAGGGAAAAACCGATTCGAAAACCGATGCGATTACTTCGCCACGACGGTGGCGGACTTGATGGTGACGGCTTCGAGCGGCACGTTCTGCATGCCGCCCTTGTTGCCGGTGGCCACGGCGCGGATCTTGTCGACCACGTCGGTGCCGGAGACGACCTTGCCGAACACGGTGTAGCCGTAGCCATCGGGGTTGGGCGCGTTGAGCGAGTCGTTGTTCTTCACGTTGATGAAGAACTGCGAGGTCGCCGAGTTGGGATTGCCGGTGCGCGCCATGGCGATCGTGTACTTGTCGTTCTTCAGGCCGTTGCTCGCCTCGAGCGGAATTGGCGCGCGCGTGGGCTTTTGCTGCAGGTCGGCCGTGAAGCCGCCGCCCTGGATCATGAAGCCATCGATCACGCGGTGGAACACCGTGCCGTCGTAGTGCTTGTCCTTGACGTACTGCAGGAAGTTCTCGACCGTCTTGGGTGCCTTGGCTTCGTCGAGTTCGACCACGATGTCGCCGGCCGTGGTGGCGAGCTTGACGCGCGGCGTGGCCGATTGCGCATGGCCGCTGGCGGCGAACGCGAATGCGGCGGCCAGGGCGAGGGCGCCGCGGCGGCTGAAGCGAGAGAGTGAATGGATCGTCAAGTGAGGCTCCGTATGCGGATGGAGGAACGGTGCCGCGCCGTGCAGACCTTGGCGGTGCCGCGGCGGCGACGGATTGGATGACCTGGCTACTTGCTCGTACGGCCGACCGGCTTGCGGATCACCGCCGGCGCGGGGGGAAGGGCGGCCGCCTCGGCTTCGGTCTTGGGGGTGAAGATCTGGCGGATCAGCGCGAGCTTGGGCGCGACGCTGGCGTTGGTGCTCGCGAACTGCTGCGCACGCACATATTCCTGCGCAGCCAGGCGGGCATACACGTCGCCGAGGTTCTCGTGCGCCGTGGCGTAGTTCGGGTTGAGCTTGAGGGCCTGTTCCAGCGCGGCGCGCGCCTGGTCGAACTTGCTCTGGGACGCATAGAGCGCCGCGAGGTTGTTGTAGGGCTCGGAAAGCTCGGGGAAGTCCTGCGTGAGCTGGGTGAAGGCGGCAATGGCCTCGGCCTGCTTGTTCTGCTCGGTGAGGATCACGCCGCGAAGGAAGCGCATCTGCGGATCGCGGGGCTTGCCGGCGATGTAGGTGTCGGCCTTGGCGAGCGCCTCGTTCGACTTGCCCTGGCGCAGCAGCGCGTTCACGTCGTCGTATTCGTTCGCGTGCGCGGCGGAGCCCCAGAGGCTGAAGAGCAGTGCGAAGGCAATGGAAAGTCTGGAGAAGGCGGCGTGCTTCATGAAGCCTCGGCGGAATTGGGGGGAGATGCGGGGGGCGAGCTCGGGGTGCGGGCTTGGGGAACACCCGGACGCTACCCGACGGCGGCCGTTTATACTTGAGCGGATTGTAACCGAGGGGCTATCTCGACCCCCTCGCGAACACAGTCCCAGCCACCCCTGAAAAACACCGTCTTTCGCCCGTGCCGCACGTGCGCGAAACGACGTTTTCCGAATCTCATGAGTCTGCGCATCTACAACACGCTGTCGCGTGAATTGGAGGAATTCTCCCCATTGCAACCGGGAAAGGTGCGCATGTACGTTTGCGGCATGACGGTCTACGACTTCTGCCACATCGGCCACGCCCGGATGATGATGGCGTTCGACGTGGTGCAGCGCTGGCTGCGCGCGAGCGACTACGAGGTGACCTATGTGCGCAACATCACCGACATCGACGACAAGATCATCGCCCGCTCGGTGCAGCGCGGCATCACCATCCGCCAGCTGACCGACGAGGTGATCGCGGCGATGCACGAGGACATCGGCGCGCTCGGCATCGAGCCGCCCACCATCGAGCCGCGCGCCACCGAATACGTGCCGCAGATGCTCGGCATCATCGAGAAGCTCGAGCAGAAGGGCCTGGCCTACCGCTCCGAGAACGGCGACGTGAACTACGCGGTGCGCAAGTTCCCGGGCTACGGCAAGCTCTCTGGCAAGTCGCTCGACGAGCTGCACGCGGGTGAACGCGTCGCGGTGCTCGACGGCAAGCAGGACCCGCTCGACTTCGTGCTCTGGAAGGCCGCCAAGCCGACCGAACCCGCCGATGCCAAATGGGAAAGCGCCTACGGCACGGGCCGTCCGGGCTGGCACATCGAGTGCTCGGCCATGAGCTGCGCCACCCTCGGCGAGACCTTCGACATCCACGGCGGCGGCGCCGACCTGCAGTTCCCGCACCACGAGAACGAGATCGCGCAGAGCGAGGGTGCCAACGGCAAGCCGCTGTCGCGCTTCTGGGTGCACAACGGCTTCGTGCGCGTGGACAACGAGAAGATGTCCAAGAGCCTGGGCAACTTCTTCACCATCCGCGAGGTGCTGCAGAAGTACGACGCCGAGACCCTGCGCTTCTTCCTGGTGCGCACGCATTACCGCAGCGCGCTCAACTACAGCGACGCACATCTCGACGACGCGCGCAATTCGCTGAAGCGCCTGTACACCGCGCTCGACCTGGTCGTGCCGGCCGACGTCGAGATCGACTGGACCCAGCCCCATGCCGCGCGCTTCAAGGCCGCCATGGATGAGGACTTCGGCACGCCGGAAGCCATTGCCGTGCTGTTCGAGCTGGCCGGCGAGGTCAACCGCACCAAGTCCGCCGAAACCGCCGGGCTGCTGAAGGCGCTGGCCGCGTCGCTGGGCATCCTGCAGGGCGACCCGCGCGCCTTCCTGCAAGCCGGAAGCACGCTCGACGAAGCCACCATCCAGGCCAAGATCGATGCGCGCGCCGCAGCCAAGGCCGCCAAGAACTTCGCCGAAGCCGACCGCATCCGCCAGGAACTCCTCGAGCAGGGCATCGTGCTCAAGGATTCGCCCACGGGCACGACCTGGGCGGCTGCGCAGTGAACGGAACGACGAACCCCATGCCCGCCCCCAGGAAGCCCAGCGTCAAGATCTATACGCCGGACTATTGGGAAGAGGCGTGCAAGCACCTCTCGCGCAAGGACCGCGTGATGAAGCGGCTGATCCCGAAGTTCGGCGACGCCTGCCTGGAGTCGCGCGGCGACGCGTTCACCACGCTCGCGCGCAGCGTGGTCGGCCAGCAGATCTCGGTCAAGGCCGCGCAATCGGTGTGGGACAAGTTCGCCGCTCTGCCGCGCAAGCTGACGCCGGCCAACGTGCTCAAGCTCAAGGTCGACGACATGCGCGGCGCGGGGCTGTCGGCACGCAAGATCGAGTACCTCGTCGACCTGGCCCTGCATTTCGACTCGGGCCTGGTGCACGTCGATGCGTGGAAGGACATGGACGACGAGCAGATCATCGAGGAGCTCGTCGCGATCCGCGGCATCGGCCGCTGGACGGCCGAGATGTTCCTCATCTTCCACCTGATGCGCCCGAACGTGCTGCCCGTGGACGACCTGGGGCTGCTCAACGGCATCAGCGTCAACTACTTTTCGGGAGACCCCGTCAGCCGCAGCGATGCCCGCGACGTCGCAGTGGCGTGGGCGCCTTATTGCAGCGTGGCGACTTGGTATATTTGGCGATCGCTGGATCCCGCTCCAGTCGTGTATTAGCAACACCCCCAGGCTGCGCGCACTTCGTGTCGCTTCGCCAACCCCCTCTAGGGGGCAACACCTGCGGCCCGGCAAAGCCGGTTCCGCGGTGTTCCTGGAATGGATGGTGCGGTGGTTGAGCGGGCAGCAAACTGAAATAAACAGGAGAAGACGTTGGCGAAACGAACCTTCCTCGACTTCGAGCAGCCGATTGCCGAGCTCGAAACAAAGATCGAAGAATTGCGCTATGTGCAGACCGAATCCGCGGTCGACATCTCTGAAGAAATCGATCAGCTCGGCAAGAAGAGCCTTCAGCTCACCAAGGACATCTACAGCGACCTGACGCCCTGGCAGATCACCAAGATCGCGCGGCATCCGGAGCGCCCCTACACGCTGGACTACGTCAACGAGATCTTCACCGACTTCGTCGAACTGCACGGCGACCGGCACTTCGCCGACGACCTGTCGATCGTGGGCGGCCTCGCACGCTTCAACGGCGTGCCTTGCATGGTCATCGGCCACCAGAAGGGCCGCGACACGAAGGAGCGCACGGCGCGCAACTTCGGCATGAGCAAGCCCGAGGGCTACCGCAAGGCGCTGCGCCTGATGAAGACGGCCGAGAAGTTCAAGCTGCCGGTCTTCACCTTCGTCGATACCCCCGGCGCATACCCCGGCATCGATGCCGAGGAGCGCGGCCAGTCGGAAGCCATCGGCCGCAACATCTTCGAGATGGCGCAGCTCGAGGTGCCGATCATCGTCACCATCATCGGCGAGGGCGGCTCAGGCGGCGCGCTGGCGATCTCGGTCGGCGACCAGCTGCTGATGCTGCAGTACTCGATCTATTCGGTGATCAGCCCCGAGGGCTGCGCTTCCATCCTTTGGAAGACCGGCGAGAAGGCTCAGGAAGCCGCCGACGCGCTGGGCATCACTGCCCACCGCCTGAAGGCGCTGGGCCTGGTCGACAAGATCGTCAACGAGCCCGTGGGCGGCGCGCACCGCGACCATCGCCAGATGGCCGCCTTCCTCAAGCGTGCCCTCAACGACGCCTTCCGCCAGGTCAGCGACCTGAAACCGAAGGAACTGCTGGAGCGCCGCTACGAGCGCCTGCAGAGCTACGGCCGCTTCAACGACACCAAGGCCGATACCGGCAGGTGATTCCCGCCCGGGCGCTGCCATGAACTCCGCTTTCGAACGCGCCATCGCCGCGTTCGAGCCGGCGCAATGGCCGCTGGCGGTGGGGTTCAGCGGGGGCGCCGATTCGACCGCCTTGCTGGCTGCCTGCGCGGCGCGCTGGCCAGGGCAGGTGGTCGCCTTCCATGTGCATCACGGGCTGCAGGCAGCGGCCGATGGCTTCGAGCGGCATTGCCGCTCGGTGTGCGAGCGCCTTGGCGTGCCGCTGGTCGTCCATCGCGTCGATGCCCGGCATGCGCCGGGCGAAAGCCCAGAGGACGCGGCCCGCCGGGCCCGCTATGCGGCGTTCGCCGAAATGGCGCATGCCGATGGGGCGAGGGCGGCAATCCGGTCCGTGGCGCTGGGGCACCATGCCGACGACCAGGTCGAGACGCTGCTGCTCGCCTTGTCGCGCGGGGCAGGGCTGCCGGGGCTTGCAGCCATGCCGGCGCTGGCGCCGCGCAGCGGGCTCGACATCTACCGGCCGCTGCTCGCGGTGCCGGGGGCGGAGATCCGCGAATGGCTGGCCGGCCGCGACCTGCCCTGGATCGAGGACCCGACCAACCACGACGCGCGCTACACCCGCAACAGGATCCGCTCCGTGCTCCTGCCCGCGCTGGAGCAGGCCTTTCCGCAGTTCCGAGCCACCTTCGCGCGCAGCGTGGGCCATGCCGCCCAGGCCCAGCAGCTGCTGGGCGAGCTGGCGGCGCAGGACCTGGAAAGCGTCGGCAGCCCGCCGCGCATCGCCGCGCTGCAGGCGCTGTCGCGCGCCCGGCAGGCCAACGTGCTGCGCCACTGGCTGATGCGCTCGCACGGATGTGCGCCTAGCGCGGCGCAGCTCGATCAGCTGCTCGACCAGGTTCGGGCCTGCACCACGCGCGGCCATCGCATCCACCTCAAGGTGGCCGCCGGTTTCGTCGAACGCAGGGGCGACTTGCTGCATTGGTACAATGCTGCGCCCTCGCCGAAGACTTCGCTCTGACCGCTTGCAGGGCGCCGCCTATCCAGCGGCCCTTTCCTTTTCTCTGATTTCACCCATGGCATTGATCGTTCACAAATACGGCGGTACGTCGATGGGCTCGACCGAGCGCATCAAGAATGTCGCCAAGCGCGTCGCCAAGTGGGCGCGCGCAGGCCACCAGATGATCGTGGTTCCGAGTGCCATGAGCGGCGAGACCAACCGCCTGCTCGGCCTGGCCAAGGAGCTGGCGCCCAGCAAACCCGGCGTGGCCCATAACCGCGAACTCGACATGCTGGCCTCCACCGGCGAGCAGGCTTCGTCGGCGCTGCTGGCCATCGCGCTGCAGGCCGAGGGCGTCGAGGCCGTGAGCTACGCGGGCTGGCAGGTTTCGGTGCGCACCGACAACTCCTACACCAAGGCCCGCATCGAGAGCATCGACAACGAGCGCGTGATGGCCGACCTGAACGCCAACAAGGTGGTGGTCATCACCGGCTTCCAGGGCGTGGACGACGAGGGCAACATCACCACGCTGGGCCGCGGCGGCAGCGACACCTCTGCCGTGGCCATCGCGGCTGCGATGAAGGCGAACGAGTGCCTGATCTACACCGATGTCGACGGCGTCTACACGACCGACCCGCGCGTCGAGCCCGACGCACGCCGCCTGACGACCGTGAGCTTCGAAGAGATGCTCGAGATGGCGAGCCTGGGCTCCAAGGTTCTGCAGATCCGCTCGGTGGAATTCGCCGGCAAGTACAAGGTGCCGCTGCGTGTGCTTTCGAGCTTCACGCCGTGGGACATCGACATCAATGAAGAGGCCAAGTCCGGCACGCTGATCACTTTCGAGGAAGACGAAAACATGGAACAAGCCGTCGTATCCGGCATCGCATTCAACCGCGACGAAGCCAAGATCTCGGTGCTGGGCGTGCCCGACAAGCCGGGCATCGCGTATCACATCCTCGGTGCAGTGGCCGACGCCAACATCGAAGTCGACGTGATCATCCAGAACCTGAGCAAGGACGGAAAGACCGACTTCAGCTTCACCGTCCACCGCAACGAATACGCGCGCACCATCGACCTGCTGCAGTCGAAGGTGATGCCCTCGCTGGGCGCGACCGAAGTGGTCGGCGACACCAAGATCTGCAAGGTCAGCATCGTGGGCATCGGCATGCGCAGCCACGTCGGTGTGGCGAGCAAGATGTTCCGCGTTCTGGCCGAAGAGGGCATCAACATCCAGATGATCTCGACCAGCGAAATCAAGACCTCGGTCGTGATCGACGAAAAATATATGGAATTGGCAGTGCGCGCACTGCACAAAGCCTTCGATCTTGATCAGCCGGGCGCCTAAGTAGTGGCATAATCTCAGCTTCTTTCAGGAACTGTGACCGAGTGGCCGAAGGTGCTCCCCTGCTAAGGGAGTATGGGGTGTAGAGCCTCATCGAGGGTTCGAATCCCTCCGGTTCCGCCAAGATGCAACCCCTGTAGCAACCCAGCTACAGGGGTTTTTTCTTTCCAGGTCCGGACTCCGTCCGGGGCGCCTCAGGCGCCATGCAATTCCGGGAACCCCGCCAGTACCGTCCGGCACCGCTCGCAGAGCATCGCTTGCTCGGCGTCGTCGCCCATCACGGTGGCGTCATGCCGCCAGCACCTGTGGCAGCGAAGGAACGAGGTCGGCCTGACGCGGACTTCGACCTTGTCGCCCACCTTCAGCACCACGTCGGCGACCATGAAGATCGAGGCCAGTTCCGAACCCAGCAGCGCGAGCGACCCGAGGATCTCCACGGGCGCCTCGATCACCAGATTCGCCTCGCTGGAACGGCCGATGCTTCCCGACGAGCGGAGGTCTTCGATTGCCTTCATCACGCTCGGGCGCAGCTGCCTCGCATGGCGCCAGAAGTCGCGGACGTCCGGGTCTTCCATGCCGGGCGGCAGGGCTTCGTCCCAGGTGTGGAGGAACACGCTGTCGCCTTTCTCCTCTTCTGCATCGAACAGCACCGTCCATGCCTCCTCGGCGGTGAAGCTGATGATGGGCGCCGAAAGCAGCAGCAGGTTCTTCAGGATCGCATGCAGCGCGGTCTGTGCGGACCGCCTTTCGTGGCTGTCCCGCGCGCTCGCGTACAGCCGGTCCTTCAGCACATCGAGATAGAAGCCGCCGAGTTCGTCGGCGCAATAGCCATGGATGAGCCGCGTCACCGCGACGAAGTCGTAGTCCCTGTAGCTCCTGCGGCACTGCTCGCCGAGTTCGCGGCAGCGGGCCATGGCGTAGCGGTCGACGCTCGCGAGGTCGTGCTCGGACACTGCATCGGCTTGCGCGTCGAAGTCCGACACGTTCAGCAGCAGGAAGCGGATCGTGTTGCGGATTCGCCGGTACATCTCGACGACGCGGTCCAGGATCTCCTCGGAGACGGAGATGTCCGTCGAGTAGTCGGTGCTCGCGATCCACAGCCGGATGATCTCCGCGCCCCGCGTGCTCGCCACCTCCTGGGGGCTGACGGTGTTGCCCAGCGACTTGCTCATCTTCTTGCCGTTCCCGTCGACGGCGAAGCCGTGCGTGAGCACGGCCTTGAAGGGCGCGCGGCCGTCCGCCGCGCAGCCCGTCATGAGCGAGGAGCCGAACCAGCCCCTGTGCTGGTCGGAGCCCTCCAGGTACAGGTCGGCCGGGTGGTCGTGCGCGTCGGGGCGGCGCGGGTCCCTGTAGACGGTTGCGTGGCTGGAGCCGGAGTCGAACCACACGTCGAGGGTATCGGACAGCTTTTCGAACTCCGACTCATCCACGCCCAGGTCCGCGGGACTCAGTCGAGTCCAGGCGGAAATTCCTTCGCGCTCCACGCGCTGTGCCACTTCCTCGACGAGGCGCGAGGTCTCGGGGTGCAGCGAGTTGTCGCTGCGCCTGACGAAGAAGGCGAGGGGCACGCCCCATGCGCGCTGGCGCGAGATGCACCAGTCGGGGCGGCCGTCGATCATCGCTTCCATGCGCGAGCGGCCGGATGCCGGATAGAACGGCACGTCCCTGATCGCCTCGCGCGCGGTCTCGCGCAGCGTGCGCTCGTCGCCCTTCGCGGGATGGTCCATGGTGATGAACCATTGCGTCGTCGAGCGGAAGAGGATCGGCGTCTTGTGCCGCCAGCAATGGGGATACGAATGCTCGATGCGCTCCTGCCGCAGCAGCGAGCCGTCGGCCTTCAGCATTTCGAGGATGGCCTTGCTGCCTTCCTCCAGCGACATGCCGCCGATCACCGGCAGGCCAGGCACGAAGCGCCCGGCACCGTCGATCACGTTGTCGCCGGTGATGCCCAGCCCGCGGCACAGCTCGAAGTCTTCCGCGCCGTGCGCCGGCGCCAGGTGCACGAGGCCGGTGCCGGTGTCCAGCGAGACGAAATCGGCCGCCACCATGGGCACTGCTTTGTCGTGCAGCGGATGCTTCAGCATCGCGCCCATGAGGTCGATGCCGGGCGCGACCGCGCGGAGTTCATGCGCGATGCCGAAGCCGCCCAGCAGCTTTGCCGCGCTATCCGAGGCCAGCACCAGCAGGCCCTCGGGCGTGTCGTACAGGCCATAGCTCGCCTCCGGGTCCAGGCCTACGGCGGCGTTGCCGGGCAGCGTCCAGGGCGTCGTGGTCCAGATCACGACACGCGCCGGCTTGCCGGCAACGGGAGCGCACTTGAAGCGCGACGCCAGGTCGGCCGCGTCGATGGCCTGCATGCCGACGTACGCCGTCGTCGAGCGCTTGTTCGCGTATTCGAGCTCCGCCTCCGCCAGCGCCGACTGGCAGTCGACGCACCAGTTCACCGGCTTCTGGCCGCGAAACAGCAGGCCGCGCTGCCGGATGCGATCGAGAAAGCGGATCTCGTTGGCTTCGGTCTTGAAGTCCATGGTGCGAAAGGCGTTGTCCCAGTCGCCGAGCAGGCCCAGGCGCAGGAAATCCTTCTTCTGGCTCTGCGTCTGCGAGAAGGCGTATTCGCGGCATAGCGCCTGGACCTGCTCGGTCGGCAGGCCCCGGCCGTTCATCTGCTCGATGCGGTGCTCGATGGGCATGCCGTGGCAATCCCAGCCAGGAATCCACTGCGAGTCGAAGCCGTCGAAGAAGCGGCTCTTGAAGACCATGTCCTTGAGCACCTTGTTCACCGCGTGCCCGATGTGGATGTCGCCGTTCGCGTACGGCGGGCCGTCGTGAAGGACGAAGGGTGGGCGGCCGGCAGCCGCCTCGCGCATCCGCTCGTAGATGCGCAGCCGCGCCCAGCGCTCGACCAGTGCGGGTTCGCGCCTGGGCAGGTCTCCCTTCATCGGGAACGGAGTGGTCAGCAGGTTCAGTGTGTTCTTCAGGTCTGACATGTGGTGGTTTCGTCGATTTCTTTTCTTCTCGTCGATGGGGTGAGCGGCCGCGTGGGGCTCAGTCCTTGTTGCGCAGGGCCGAGCCGGCGGCCAGCGGCGCGACGAGGCTGGCTGCCGCGGCGAACACCACGTACCAGGCGGGAGCGAGCGGATTCCCGGTGCGCGCGATCAGCGCCGTTGCAATGAAGGGCGCGAAGCCTCCGAAGATCGTGACAGCGAAGTTGTAGGCAATGGAAAGGCCTGTGGAGCGCACCTGCGGCGGATAGAGCTCCGCCATGGCGGCGGGCGCGGGCCCGGTGAAGCCGGCGATCAGCACCGCGAACACGAGCAGCACGATGGTCAGCGTCGACGGGTTGGGCACGGCCGTGAGAAGCCAGAGCGCCGGATAGGCCAGCACCAGGATCGCAGTGGCGAAGCCGATCAGCAGGGGCCTGCGCCCGATCCGGTCCGACAGTGCGCCGAAGAAGGGCGCCAGCACCACCAGCACCATCAGCCCCGCGCCATTGGCCCACAGCGACACGCTCTGCGGCAGCTTCAGCGTGCGCACCGCGTACGTCGGCATGTAGACGAGAAAGAAATACGTGCACACCGTCCATACGATGGTCACGCCGAAGCCCGCGATGATTTCCCGACGGTAGGAGCCCAGTGCCTGTTTCAGCGGCGAGGTCTGCCTGTTGGCGGCCCTCACCTGTTCGAAGCTCTCTGATTCGTGCGTGCGGGTGCGGATGTACCAGCCCACCGGTCCGATGACCAGGCCGAAGAGAAACGGCACGCGCCATCCCCACGCCTCGAGCTGCTCCGGCGTCAGCACGTCCGTGAGCGTCGCGCCGAAGACAGAGCCCAGCAGCAGCGCGCCGGCCTGGCTCGCCTGCTGCCAGCTCGCGAAGTAGCCCCTGCGGCCCTTGGGCGCGTGCTCGACGAGGAATGCGGTCGCGCCGCCCACTTCGCCGCCGGCGGAGAAGCCCTGGATGAGCCGCGCCAGCACGATCCAGGCCGGCGCCCACAGGCCCACGTCGGCATACGTCGGCGCGAAGCCGATCATGGCCGTGCCCAGTGCCATCAGCAGGATGGTCGTGGACAGCGCGACCTTGCGCCCGCGCGAGTCCCCCAGAGCACCCAGCACCACCGCGCCGACGGGCCGCATCACGAAGCCCACGCCGAAGGTCGCCACCGTCAGCAGCAGCGACGAAGTCTCGTCGCCCGTCGGGAAGAAGAGCCGGGAGATGGTGAGCGCGAAGAAGCCGTAGACCGCGAAGTCGAACCACTCCAGCGTGTTGCCGATGACGGCGGCGAGGATCGTCCGGCGCGTGGCGTCGCGAGTCCCTGCGCCCTGTGCAGGGAGGCCGTGAGCGGAGGAGAGAGATGAAGAAGAGGAAGAAGAGGGAGAGGAGGAGAGGGGAGCGAGGCTGCTCGCGGCGTCCGCCAGCGCGGCTGCGTCGAGGTTTTTCATGCTGTCTTGAGGGTTGGAGTGGTGGAACGGTCGGTGGCCCCGGAAAGAGCCCATGCGCCGGCCGACTGCATGAAGCGGTCGGCGGCCTGCAGTTGGCTTGCGGCGATCCATTCGTCGGGCTGGTGCGCCTGGGCGATGGAGCCGGGGCCGCATACCACCGTCGAGATGCCGACCTGCTGGAAGAACCCCGCCTCGGTGCCGAAGGGCAGTTCCGCCTCGGGCCAGAGCGCGCCCAGTTCGCGCGCCACCGAGACGGCCGCGTCGTTGTCGCGCGCCGAAAGCGCCGGCACGCCCGCGACCTGCCCGGCCTCGACGGTGACGCCTTCGGGAAGCTCGGCCAGCGCCTCGCGCACCGTGTCGCGCACCAGCTGGGCCGTGGCCTCGTCCTGCGGACGGAATTCCCACAGCACTTCGCAACTGCCCGGCACGATGTTGATCGCGGTGCCCCCGTTGATCTGGCCGATGTTGATGGTGGCCTCGCCGCCTTTCCCGGCCAGGTTGCGCCGCAGCCCGGCCAGACGCGTGACGAGGTAGGCCGCCGGCTCGATCGCGCTGGCGCCCAGCGAGGGATCGCTCGAATGGGCGGGCAGCCCCGTGAAAAGCGCGCGGTGTCCGAAGAAGCCGCGATGCCGCACCCCCACGCGCATCTCGGTCGGCTCGCCGACGATGGCCAGCGCGGGTGCCTCGATCTGCGTCTTCAGGCGCTCCACGAGCTGCGGAACGCCCAGGCAGCCGATCTCCTCGTCATAGGAGAAGGCCAGGTGGATCGGGCGGCGCAACGGCTGTCGCCGCCACGCGGGCACCGCCGACAGGCAGGCCGCGATGAAGCCCTTCATGTCCGCCGCGCCGCGCCCGTGGAGCCGGCCGTTGCGCTCGACCAGCGCGAAGGGGCTGGCGCTCCAATTCTGGTCGGTCACGGGGACGGCGTCGCTGTGCCCCGAGAGCACCATGCCGCCCGCAGCGTCGGGTCCGATGCTCGCGAGCAGGTTGGCCTTGCGCCTGTCCTCGCTGTGCACCAGGTGCACCTTGACGCCGTGCCCCGAGAGGTAGTTGCCGATCCAGTGGATCAGGTCGAGGTTGGAGCGGTGCGACGTCGTGTCGAACGCCACCAGGGCCCGCAGGATGTCGATGGTGGTCATGCGATGCGCTCGGCAAGGGGCCGCTCGTTGGTGTTGTTGTTCGCGGCGGCGCCCCCCGGCCTGCCGGTGCTGCCCAATCGCTCCTGCACGAGCCGCATCGCGGCCGACTGGGTCGGCGTGCCGTCGCGGTCGGCGAGCTCGAAGATGCGGCGCAGCGTGGCGCCGATGCCTTTCACCTGCGCATCCACCTTCGCTGCATCGAAGCCTTCATGCTCCGACGCCACGCGGATCAGCCCGCCCGCGTTGATGACGAAATCGGGTGCGTAGAGGATCTCCCGCTCGCGCAGCTGCCTGCCGTGCTCGTCGCGTGCGAGCTGGTTGTTCGCGCCGCCCGCGATCACGCGAAAGCGCATCTGCGGCAGCGTCTTGTCGTTCACCACCGCGCCCATCGCGCAGGGCGCGAACACGTCGGCCTGCACCGCGTAGATCGCATCGGGCTCGACGATGCATGCATCGAATTCGGCCGCCGCCCTGGCTGCAAGTGCCGGATCGACGTCGCACACGACGAGTCGCGCACCGGCCTCGTCGAGCAGCCGGCACAGGTTCCAGCCGACGTTGCCAAGGCCTTGCACCGCCACGGTCAGCCCCTGCAGCCCGCAGCCCAGGCGGTGCGCGACGCTGGCCACGATGCCGTGGTAGACCCCCAGCGCCGTGGTCGGCGACGGATCTCCCGTGCCGCCCAGCGCTTCGGGCAGGCCGACCACATGCCGTGTGCTCTGCCGCACCCAGGCGAAGTCGTCGACCGTGGTGCCCACGTCCTCGGCCGTGATGTAGCGGCCGCCCAGGCGGTTGACCGCCACGCCCATGGCGCGCAGCAGGTCGGGTGTCTTGCTCTTGCGGGGATCGCCGAGGATCACCGACTTTCCGCCGCCCAGGCCGAGCCCGGCCGCCGCGGCCTTGAAGGTCATTCCGCGCGACAGCCGGAGCACGTCGCGCAGGGCCGAGGCCTCGTCTGCGTAGGGATACATCCGGCATCCGCCCAGCGCGGGCCCCAGCCTCGTGCTGTGGATGGCGATGATGGCTCGCAGCCCGATCTTGTCGTCGGATATGAAAACGACCTGCTCGTGGTCCGCGAAAGACTCGGTGGAAAAGACTGTCATCTGGTTCTTCTTCTGAATTTCGTTTGAACGAGTGCGGACCGGCTTCGCGCTATGCAGGGCCGCCGCATCCATGCCTGGTCAAGCAGGCTAGGAACAGCAACAGTCGACGTAGATATAGCAGCAGCTCGATGTGCTGCACATCGAATTCCGTGCCACATAGCGGCAGGATTTCAGGGCTTGCTTGGCGAAATGATTGCGTCATGTGTTGGCCTCGCTTTGAGGTGCAGCATGACAGGGAAGGTCGCCGCGATATTGGCGAAAATTTCGATCGACGAAGAATCAGCTTCGAGAATCCTGAAGCGGCTGAAGCGTAATCGCCTGACTCATCTCGTTGATGAGTCTTCTGTATTCGTTAATGGCGAGATCGATTTGTGAATCGCCAAGTAGATCGTTTGAAAGTTTGAAATCGAATGTCCCGTCGACCAGACCATGCACCACGGCGCCAGAAGCAATTTCGGGAATCGCAGCTTCGTCTTCGGGTATGAGGCAGGTCCAGATAAGTCCGTGCCGCTCGACGGCCGGAAACGCAGTGATCCTGAAGCAGTCCGGTGTCTTGGGCGCCAGCTTCTCTGGAACCTTGCTGCAGCTGCCGTCCGATGCGAAGCGCAGGCCGTGGTAGGCGCAGACGAGCTCGTCGCCTTCGATGCGCCCGCTGCTCAGCGGCAATCCGCGGTGCGGGCACATGTCGCGGCCGATGCGGATGCCCTCGGGCATTCGGTAGACGGCCAGCCGCAGGTTCAGCAGCACGACCTGCCGCGGTTTCGCGAGCGGATCGTCCGCGCGCACCAGGGGAAACCACCGCCGCGCCAGCACGGGCCAGTCCTGCTCCGTGTAGGTGCAGTTCGGCGGGAGAAAGCCCTCGGGCAGCGGGCGGGCAGAAGCCGCTTCGACGGTCATGTCTCGCCTCCCTGTGCGCGTTGAATCGGTCTACCTGACCAGCCCGATCCGGATCCGCCGGTTGTGCTGTCCCTTGTTCTCGATCTTCATGATGCGCAGCGGCGCCGACTGCGAAGTCTTCGAGAGATGCGTGCCGCCGCAGGCCTGGCGATCGAGGCCCACGATCTCGATGATGCGGGTGGTGCCGTCCTCCTGCGGAGGCGGCGCGACCGAGCGGCTGCGCAGCACGCCCGGCTCGCGTGCGAGCGCGGTGGAATCGAGGTAGACCGCATTCACCTGCAGGCCGTCGGAGATCAGGCTGTTGAGCTCCGGCTCGAGCTTGCGCAGTTCGTTGTTGTCGACCGCGGGCAGGTCGAAGTCGATGCGGGCGGTGCCGTCGGCGGCCATCTGCACGCCGGTGACCAGCGAGCCTTCGAAGCGCTGGTAGACCAGCGCATTGAGGATGTGCAGGCCGGTGTGCAGCTGGCACATCATGAGGCGGAAGTCGGGGTCCACGCTGGCGACCACCTTCTCGCCAGGAGCCTTGCCGATGTCCGCCTCGTCGAAGACGTGCCAGGCGTTCTTGCCTTCCATCTCGATGCGGTCGATCTTCACGGTGCTGCCGTTCCATTGCAGCGTGCCGCGATCCGCCAGCTGCCCGCCGCCTCCCGGATAGAAATAAGACTTGTCGAGAAGAACTGCATTCGGCCTGCGCGCGATGACGTCGGCCTCGAACTGGAGGCGGTCGGGTTCGATGTGGCAAAGATACTGGGACATGAATTCCTCGGTTGTGCGGAATGCTGGGTTGCTTGCTTGCGGGTTGCCGCTCAGGAGAATCGCCGGGCCGTCACGATGCCGGCGAGGATGATCACGGCACCCACGAACTCGGTGACGCTCAGGTACTCGTGGAAGAGGTAGGCGCCGAACACCGTCGCGATGACGGGCTGTATCAGCAGCGTGATCGACGACATCGCGGCCGGCAGCTTGGCCAGCGCATAGGCGATCAGGCCCTGGCCGCCGACGTGCGACACCACGGCGAGCGCCACCAGCATCAGCACGCCGTGGAGCGTGTGCGGCACCAGCGATTCGCCGCGCAGCAGCGTGATCGGCAGCAGCACGATGAAGGTGCCGACGCTGCTCCATGCCATGACGGTCATCGTCCGGTAGTTGGAGCGCACGAGGCTCACCGCCAGCAGATAGGAGCCGTAGAAGACCGCGGTGAGCAGCCCCAGCAGGTTGCCTGCCATGTAGCTGGAGCCGAAGTCGAGCCGGTGGCCGATGAGGATGAATGCGCCGGTCAGCGCGAACAGCATGCCGAACAGGAAGCCCGGCTTGAACCTCTTGCCGAGGAAGATCCTGGAGCCGAGCACCACGAAGATCGGCGCCAGGTTGGCCAGCAGGTTGGAGTTGGCCAGCGTGGTCAGCGTCATCGACCAGTGGTAGAGCGCGAGGTTTCCCGAGAAGATGAAGCCCACGAGGATGAGCTTGAAGGGAATGCCTGGCGTGGATTTCTGCGCGGGTTGCTGCGTGCCTGCAGGCTCCGGCTCAGCCCTTGCCGAGAGCATGTCGAGCAGGAAGAAGATCGGGATCGCGAGCGCGACCCGGTAGACCGCGCTCGCGGTCGGCGGCAGTTCGCTGTGGCGCAGGAACACGCCGCCCAGCGCCAATGCCGCCGCGCCCAGCAGGAGCGCGACGAAAGAGAAGAAGCTGCTCTTCGATGCAGCCGGTAGTGCGATGGTTGTCGTCATGTTCTGCTTGATGCGACCGAGTCTCCATCGGTCGCATCCTTCGGTTTGTTGTGAATCGTCTGAAGCACGGACATGGCGAAGGCGACGGGCTAGGGCCGTAGTAGCGGCGGCTCTTCGAAACCTTCGATCACCATGAGCTGCATGTCGACCGCGGCGTCCTTGCGCAACCCCCTTGCGTGGGTGTACTCGGGCGACTCGTAGAACTTCCTCGCCGCGTCCGCGGTCTTGAACTCGACAAGAACCACTCGCCTGTCATCGGGAGCGCCTTCCAGGTGCATGCGCTCGCCTCCCCGCGTCAGGAACCTGCCGCCGAATTTCTCGACGATGCCGGGCGTGAGTTGCTTGTATCGGTTGTACTGGTCCGGATTCACGATGGACATCCGGCCGATCAGATAGGCGACCATCTGGCGTTCCCGAGGTTGCTCAGCCGCGGGCGCCGCTAGACGTAGGCCACCTTCTTCTGCGTCGCGACGCCCGACTGCAGCAGCGCCGCGTCCAGGACGTCCCAGAGACCGGTCAGCGAATCGAGGAAATCGTCCGCGCCTTCGATGACCAGGTGGGCGTATTCCGTCTTCAGCGCGAGCTCGACCGCGGTGCGCGCGTTCTGCTCATGGTGCTGCTCGGCGCCGACTTCGCCCCAGTGCTCCAGCAGGTAGTGCATCTCGGGCTTTTCGAGGTCGGCGTTGTAGATGCCGCTGTCCACCAGGCAGTACTTCTCGCCCGGGATCAGCTGCTGGTTCGAGATCATCTCCAGCGCCAGCGTGGTGCCGAGGTTGCGGTAGGTGTTCTCGATGTCCGTCAGCTTGCGGTGGTCGAACACGCCGATGGCCTTGCGCACCTGCGTGGTCAGCCCGGTCTCCATGTCGTAGCCCGGCAGCGAACCGAGCAGCTGGTCGGAGAAAGCCTTCAGCTTCGCCTCGACCTTCTCCTGGTTGTAGAGGTCCGCGAAGACGGGCTGGTCTGCCGACTGGTTCACGATGAAGCCGGCCATCGTCGCGAGTTCGGGTCCGTGGCCCGATTCGCTCTCGACGATTTCCTCGAGCAGCTCGCTCTGCTTGTGCAGGCCGTGCTTCTTCAGCGCATCGGGAAAGCTCCAGCCCGGCCGCGTCGAGGCGCAGAAGCTCTGGATCTGATGGAACAGCGCGCCGACGACGGGCGGCTCCGGTTCGACTTTGGCCCAATTCTTGAAAATCGGGTGTGAATAGCACCGATGATTTTTGACTCTGTCAACCAGATCGGAAATGGTCACGCTCATTTCTTGCTCCTAATCACAGTGGGTTGAAAAAAATACCAAGGGGAAAATTCGATTGCTCGTGTTTCAAAGGGTGGGGTGGGTTACTTGCTTGCCATCAACATGCGCCCTCCAGGGTGGTCGAGTACTTCGATCCTGACGTTTGAAAATCCCGCGCGGAAAAGCTTTTCCGTCCATTCCTCCTCGCTCAGGAGCCTTCTGGACATGAAATGGTTGTGCAGATGATTGAATGCGGCGGCGAACGGTTTTTCCCAATTCGACTGGGCGACCGGAATTGCGTCGACGATGATCAGCGTGCCCTTGATGGCATGGGCGCAGCAGGCGCGCAGCAACGAATCCAGCGTTTCTTCTTCCGCGGGAAGAAGGTCGTGCATGACGAAGCCGGCGTGGATGATGTCCGCGTCCTTGATGAGGGAGGCGTCCTCCACGAGCACCTGGATGGGTGCGGTCACGAACTGGAGCCTGTCGCTCATGCCGGCTTCGCGCGCCGCCTGCACCGCCTGCTCGGTGGCCGACGGGCTCAGGTCGATGCCCACGCCGGTGGAGCCCGGGATCTTGCGCAGCATGCGGATCAGGAAGCCGCCGGAGCCCGATCCAAGATCCACGATTTTCTTTGGTGCCATCGCGACGATGGCGTTCTCCGGCTGGGGATAGAACGACTTCTCGCCCATCCACTTCGAGGTGCGCGCCACCAGGCCGCCGCTGCGCGGGTACTTGGCCTGCGCCTCCTCGTTGTTCTCGGAGAACTCCTTCGCGTTGTTGATCAGCGGCGCGCAGGCGCGAAGCGCCCACGAGAGATAGCCGACCTCGTTGATCAGCTCGTCGAAGTTGCTTCCCACCTTGTAGGTCGCCGGCGCCTTGGTGCCGAGGTCTTCGATGATGCCGGCCTTGCTCAGCGAATCGAGGTACGCCGAAATGACCGACTCCTTGATGCCGCAGGAACGGGATGCCGCGGCGGCATCCACGACCGGCGATTTCTGGAGGAATTCAATGACTCCGTATTCGGCGCCTATTTCCAGCAGGATTGCGGAACCTGCGAGGGAAGAACCAGTAATGCCGCGATCAACGTTTTGCATGGGTCACCTGTGGGTTGAAAGCTATTGAAAACGAACTGATTAATCTGCTCTGGCCGAAACCATTTAGTTGCACGATAGAGGGGGCGCCCGAACCCGTATTGGCAAAAATTGCGGCACAGCAGCAATCCGCAAAAAAGTGGGCCGAAGAATTCCAGCCGGGCGTGCGAATGCATTCGCGCGCGGCACGTGGCCGGCGCGGCGGTCAGCTGCCAGAGGCTTGTGAAGGGAAGGGAGCGAACCCCTCGGCGTGCATCGCGAGGGGGGCGGCGATCAGGCTGTCAGTTGATCCGCGCGCGCACGTACTGCAGCGGCGTCATGCCGAAGGTGCGCTTGAAATGCCGCGTGAGTGCGCTCTGGTCGTAGAAGCCGCTCGCCACCGCGGCCTCGATGAGCGGGCGGCCTGCGGTGAGAAGGCCGATTGCGGCCCTGAGCCGCAGCTGCGTCAGATACATGTGAGGCGTCAGGCCGATCGTGCGGTTGAATGCGCCGATCAGCTGGAAGGGCGTGAGGTCGGCGGCCGACGCCATCTGCTCGAGCGTCAGCCGCTCGGCGAACGCGTCGCGCAGCAACTCGAGCACCGGCGCGAGCACGCTCGCATCCGCAGGCACAGGAAGCACGCGCTGTCCCGGCTGCGCATGGTTCTGGAAGAGCGTGCCGAAGCTATGGACGAACAGCTCCTGCTGCCGCAGCGGGTCCCACTGGCCGCTGTCTCCATCGAAGGCGCGATGCAACTCCAGGAAGCAGGCGATGAGTTCTGGGTCGTCGTAGATGTTGGAACCAAAGTATCGGGTCTGGTCGATGCCCAGCGTCGACATCAGGTGCCTGATGCCCGGGTCGGCGAGGTAGAGGGCACGGTACCGCCAGCGTGCGCTGCCGCCCATGCGGCCCGAGTGGGGCTCGGAAGGATTGAAGACGAGCAGCGCCTGCTGATGCGCGATGCCCGTGCGTCCGCGGCTCTTGAATTCCGCGCCTCCCACTTCGGTGACCGCGATCACGAAGGAATGGTGCACGTGCGGCGCGTACTCGTGCGTTGTGAAGTCGGCATGCAGCATGTCCATGCCGGGGATTCCGGATGCATGCCAGTAGCGCGACGTGTTCAGAGGGTCCAGCTTGGCCAATGAAAACCTCCGTTTGCATCGGCGGTTGCCACACATCCCGCCAGCGTCGTCGAACCGATCGATGGCACCTGAATGGTGAGCAAGGCCGTCTCGTTGCGGTGATTACAGCGCGATCTTGGTGGATGCGGAAAGCCTCCAGCCTCGATACGGAAATCAAGCAAGCGGTGTGCCATTCGGCAGCCTCTGGATGGCCCGCAGCCGCTGCGGGAAAGATCAGATTCACGAACGGCGGCGAATGCCTCAACATGCTTCGCGGCGCAGCCATCTTGCCGCCGCTCATTGGAGACCTTCATGAACATGCCTCTCGAGAGCACCGAACTGGCGTTTCAGTTTTCGCTTGCCGATGGCGTCGAAACGCACAAGGTATTCAACCAGGCCGAGCCATGCATCGGCCACAACGCGTTCATCGACGACGTGGCGCTACGTGGGCTGGTGGAGCGCCATGCACCATGGAGCATTCCGCATGCGATGGCCGTCGGTGCATTGGCGGGCGACGAGCAGGTGCAGGACCTTGCGCGGCTGGCCAACGAGCACAACCCGCAGCTGCGCACGCACGACCGCTTCGGCAACCGGCTCGACTGGGTCGAGTTCCATCCCGCATGGCACCAGCTCATGAGCCTGGCCTTCGCGCATGGCGTGCCCGGGCTTGCATGGACCACGAGCGAAAGCTCGGGCCACTTCGCACGCGCCGTGCTCAGCTACCTGTGGAACCAGGTCGAGAACGGCACGGGCTGCCCCACGGGCATGGCGTATGCCGCATGCGCCGGCTTCGAGGGAAGGCCCGAGTTCGCGCTCTGGAGAGAGAAGACGCTCTCCGGAAAGTACGATCCGCGCCGCCTTCCGCTTTCGCACAAGACAGGAGCCGTGATCGGCTACGCGATGACCGAGAAGCAGGGCGGCTCCGACCTGCGCCAGACGCAGACCACCGCCACCTTCGTCGGAACCGAGAACGGCGTGCAGGTCTACAGCGTCACCGGCCACAAGTGGTTCTTCTCGGTGCCCACTTCCGATGGCTTCTATACGCTCGCGCAAACCAGGTCCGGCGTGAGCTGCCTCTTCGTTCCGCGCTTCCTGCCCGACGGCAGTGCCAACCGCGTCGCGGTGCAGCGCCTGAAGGACAAGTGCGGCAACCGCTCCAACGCATCGAGCGAGGTCGAGTTCAACAAGACGTGGGCGATGCTGGTCGGCGAGGAGGGGCGCGGCATCCGCGAGATCCTCTCGCATGCGCACCTCACGCGGCTGGACTTCGCCGTCGGCTCGGCGGGCCTGATGCGCCAGGCGCTGACGCTGGCGATCGGCCACGCATCGACGCGCGACGGCTTCGGCCGCCGCATGGCCGACCTGCCGATGCAGACCAACGTGCTCGCGGACCTCGCGCTGGAGAGCGAAGCGGCCATGCTTTGCGCAATGCGCGTGGCGCGCGCGACCGACGGCATGGCGTCGGACGAATGCGAGCGGCTTCTTGCACGGGTGGCAACGCCGGTGGTCAAGTACTGGAACTGCCAGAGGGCGACGTACTTCGTCTACGAGGCGCTGCAGGTGCACGGCGGCAACGGCTTCATCATGGAGAACCCGATCGCCAGGCTGTACCGCGAGGCGCCGCTCAATTCGATCTGGGAAGGCACGACCAACATGATGTGCATGGACGTGCTGCGCGCACTGGGACGCGAGAAGGGTGCGCTCGAGGTCTTCATGGACGAGGTTTCGCCGCCGCAGGCACAGGCCAACGCCGCGCATGCGAAGTTCGTTGCCGCGCTGCGCGACGACCTTGCCGCGGGCGCGATCGACGAAGGCAACGCACGCGCGATCGTGACGCGCATGGCGCTTGCGCTGCAGGCGAGCGAGATGCTGAAGCACAGCGATGGCGCGGTTGCGCAGCGCTTCGTCGAATCGCGCCTGGGTGGCCGTCATGCCGGCGTGATGGGCACGCTGGAGGCCGGAGCCGACCTGCGCGGGATCGTCTCCCGCGCGGCGGTCGCGCCCGTGCGTCAGGCCGCCTGAGCCTGGCGCCGCAGCGGCAGCCACAGCACGAAGCGCGTTCCCCTCGGCAGCGGCTCCCAGCTGACGGTGCCGTTGATCGAGCGCGCGCGCCGGCGCTGGTTCTGCAGGCCCCGGCCCGAAGATGCGGCCATGGCCTTGTCGATGTCGAAGCCTTGTCCGTTGTCCTCGATGGTCACGCGCACGCCGCCGTCACCCAGCGAGGTGCCCACGCGGATCTCGGTCGCGCGCGTGTGGCGCAGGATGTTGGAGATGCTCTCCTGCACGATGCGCAGGATGTGCAGCGCGCTCGACGGATCGAGCCACTCCAGCGCGGGCAACTCCTGCACCTCCCAGCGCAGCGAGACGCCCGTGCCTTCGAGGCGCGGTTCGAGGCGGTAGCGCAGCGTGGCGAGCAGCACGAGCAGGTCGGCCTCGATGGGCTCCAGCGAATCGAGCGTGAGCTTCAAGTCGTCCAGGCAGCTCTTGAGGATCTGCGAGACCTTGTCGTCGCTCATGCCGCCGCCCTCCACCGAGCGGATGGCGCTGATCAGCGAGGAGCCCAGCCCGTCGTGCATGTCCTGCATCAGCCGCTGGCGCTCGTCGCTGATGGTCTGCAGGCGCTCGACCTCGCGCAGCCTGCGGTGGCTGAGCTCGAGCTCGGCCTCGCGCACCTGCAGGCGGTGCGCGAGGCTCGCGTTGAGTTCCTCGACCTCGCCGATGGCATGCACGTAGCGGCGGTACATGAGCACGCCGAACACGATGAAGGTGGCCGCGTTCGTGTACGCGCCGAGATACCAGCCTTCGGGGCTGATGAAGTTGTTCTGCAGCAGCCAGTCGGTGACGCCCAGCAGCACGCAGACGCCGATGCCCACCGCCACCAGCCGTCCTTCGCTGGAGCGGCGCCAGGCACTGACGCCGCCCACGAGGCAAACGGCGGTGCCCATCATCGCGGCGATCGCGTAGATCAGCGGCGTCACCTGGGGCGTGTTCTGCACGATGGCAAGACGGGGAATCGTGACGATGCCGATGGCCGTGGTGGTCACGACGACGCCGCGGGTCAGCCACACGAGCTGCCGCCCATGAAGCTGGCGCAGGAAGAAGTGCACGACCATCACCAGCCAGAACAGCGAGTTGACGGTCAGCCACGCGAACCAGTCGTTGAGCACCGGCAGGCCCACGTAGAAGTGCAGCCCCCGCATGAACGAGGTCGCCGAGAGGTTGAAGAACAGCAGGTAGCCGGTCTCGTCGCGGCGCCTGAACCACACGAAGAGGGCGAACACGCCCACCGCCATGAAGGCCGCGCCCAGCATCGCGGGCAGCTCCTGCTGCAGCCACTGGCGCATGCCGTGGCGGCCCCTGAGCGCATCCACCGGGCCGATCCACAGCGAGGACAGCGCCACCTGCGCGCTATGGGTGTGCTCCAGGCGCAGGAGGATTTCCGCAGGCGGCGCGTTGCCGCCGGCGCCATGTCCGTCGAGCTGCACCCACAGCGGCGTGCGGGTGCTGTTCCACAGCGGGCCGGACTGCTGCGCGCGATGAACCAGCTGGCCATCGGCATAGACGGCGATGGTGCCGTCGGTCTTGATGCGCGCGCCGTACAGCGCCCAGGGGCCGGCGCCGGCCGGCAGGCCGCGGGTGCCGAGCCTGATCCAGGTCGTGCGTGTGGTGCTGGTGGAGGTGTTCCCGGCCTGGCTCAGGAGCGCGATGGGCAGGGCCAGCGGAAGCTCGATCTGCTTCCAGTCGTGCGGCAGCGCGCTGCTGTCCTGCCGGGCCGGCGACGTGCTGAAGCCCGAGGCGTCCTGCACCTGCCAGTCGGCGTGCGTCATGTGCAGGAGCGCGTCGGATTGCCGCACGCCGGTCGCCCCGACCAGGTAGACGCCGATGATGCCCAGCAGTGCGATCGAGAGAACGAGCACCACGTTGGCGAAGAAGGGTGCGGGGCGGTAGTTCAAGGGATGCTGGAAGTGCCGCGACCCGGGCCGGCGCGGAGGTTTATGTAACCTATTTTCTCACTTTGTTACCAAGCGGCCCTTCGGGTGAGCCCCGATGGCCTCACCGCGGGGCGGGTTGCGAAAGGATCCACTGCGCCAGCACCTGCGCGTCGGCCTCCGACACCTGGGGCTGCCTCGGCATGATCACGCGGCCCCAGGTGCCGACACTGCCGTTGCGAATCTTCCCGGCCAGCCGCGAGGCCGCCTCCGCATCGCCGCGATAGCGCTCGGCGATCTGCGCGAAGCCCGGGCCCACCTGCTTGTGCACGAGGCCGTGGCAGGCCATGCATGCGTTCTTGCGGGCCAGCTCGGCCGGCGTCTGGGCGATGGCGTAGAGCGAATGGATGGCCAACGCACAGCCCGCGAGGAACTGGCAAAGGCGCTGGACGGGAGTCTGGATCTTCATGGGTGGGGCGGTGCCTGAGCCCTTCATCGTCGCATGCCGCTTGCGCGGCGCCGGCCGTCGTGCATTCACGACAAGACGATTCAAGAGTAACTATATGTATGGTTAAATCCCCGCAACTATCGCGAAGAAGACGAGGGATTGCATGAAGCTGCTGCTGAGCATTGCGTTCGCCGCCGTGGCCCTGGCCGGTTGCGCCAGCGCTCCGACCACCCCCACCGAACCCGGAACGGGCAGGGGGACTTCCTATGTGCCGATGGTGGCCATGGAAGGCGTGGACAAGGTGCGTTACGACCAGGACGTGGCCGACTGCCGCACCGCCGCCAATCGCATCACCGCCCGCAGCGAAACCGGCGACGCCATGTGGGGCGCCCTGGGCGTGGGCCTGATCACCGTGTACGGGCAGGGCATCGTCGCCGCGGCGTCGTACACCGGCATCACGGCGGCCGTCATCGACTGGAACGGCCGCCCGAGTTCCGAACTCATCGCCGATCATCAGCAGATCGCCATCGTGCATTGCATGGCCAAGCGCGGCTACCGCAACCTCGACCCGAACGTGCGCGACACCTTCTACGGCAACACCTTCGATCCGGGCGTGATCGTCAAGCCGCGCCGCACCGGCGTCGACACCTACAACGTCGAAGCGCTGGCCAAGGCCGGCCGCTGCAACATCCAGCCGCGTGCCGAGTTGACGGCCAAGGGCCCCGGTTACGAGAGCTACAACGTGCCTTGCGACAACGGCGGAACCTGGGCGGTGCGCTGCGAGTTCGGCAAGTGCCGCGTGCTGGCACAGGCGGCGATACGCCGCTCCTGAGTCCGGCGGCTTCCCTCCCTCGGCAAGGCAAACGGGCCCGCGACGCGGGCCCGTTTTTCATTTGACGATCATTCCCTTGAGCGCCGGATCAGGCGCGGGCGGCTTGAGCTTCATCTGCCGCATGGTCTTCACCAGCAGCTGGGCGATCATCACGTTGCGGTGCCGCTTGCTGTTGGCCGGCACCACGTGCCACGGCGCATGGTCGGTCGACGTGGCCACCAGGGCGTTCTGGTAGGCCTGCTGGTAGGCGCTCCACTTGGTGCGCACCGACAGGTCGTCCATGCTGAACTTCCATTGCTTGCCGGGCGTATCGATGCGGGCCTGGAGGCGCTCGCGCTGCTCGTCCTTGTCGATGTGCAGCATGCACTTGACGACCACCGTGCCGGTTTCCGTCAGCAGGCGCTCGAAGTCGTTGATCTGTGCGTAGCGGCGCTTCGCCTCGGCCTTGTCGATCCAGCCTTCGACCACGGGCACCAGCACGTCCTCGTAGTGGCTGCGGTTCCAGACCATGATCTCGCCGGTGCGCGGCACCACGGCATGGCAGCGCCAGAGGTAGTCGCGCGCGCGCTCGTCCACCGTCGGGGCCTTGAATGCGGTCACGCGCACGCCCAGCGGCGAGGTGCGCGAGAACACCCAGCGAACGGTGCCGTCCTTGCCGCTGGTGTCCATGCCTTGCAGCACCAGCAGTAGCTTGCGCTTGCCCTCGGCGTTCAGCAGATCCTGCAGCTCGTCGAGCTCCACGGCGAGGGCATCGAGCTCGACGCGCTGGGCGTTCTCGTCGCCTTCGCAGAAGGGCGTGTCGTCGGGGTCGATGTGGGAGAGCTTGAACTTGCCGCCGACGCGGTACTTCTTGAAGCTGGCCATGTAGCTGGACTCCGTGTTGGGAAGGGAACGACGAAGCCCGCAGGTTAAGCGATTGCTCAGGACTCGTCGTCCTCGGGCAGCGATGCGCTCCAGCGGTTGTCCCACTCGGCATGCTGGCGCACCGCGCCGTCGAGCTCGCGCCGGTCGCGCTTGGTGGGACGGCCCTGCTCGATGGTCAGTGCCGGTTCGATGCCCGCGCGGCGCATCTCGCGGAAGGCGGCCTGCGCCGCCAGGCTCTCCGCCGTTTCCTCGTAGAGCTGCTGCGCCACCGGCGCCGGCCCGCGCTGGCCGCTGAGACCGCGCACCGTGACGGTACGCGTCAGCGGGCCCATGCGCATCGCGACGGTGTCGCCCGCCTTGACCTCGCGCGAGGCCTTGGCGACGTCTCCGTTCACCTGCACGCGGTTCTTGCCGATTTCCTCCGCAGCCAGCGAGCGCGTCTTGAAGAAGCGGGCGGCCCAGAGCCATTTGTCGATGCGCAGACGGTCCATGAAATTCGAGGAGTGGAGGTCAGGCATTGTGCCGCGACGGCACCGGCTGCGGCGACGCGAGCGGAAGGCGCACGACGGCGTCCAGCCCGACGATCCGTCCGCTGCCGTCGGACTCGGTACGGTTGTCCAGGCTGATGTGCCCGTCCAGCGCCAGCACGATCTCGCGGCAGATCGCCAGACCCAGCCCCGAGCCGCTGGAGGTGCTGCCAGCCGAGAAGGGCGCGAACAGGCGCTGGCGAAGCTCGGGCGAGATGCCGGGGCCGCCGTCGCTCACCACCAGCACCGCGTCGGCGCCCTCCGCGCGCACCGCCACCGAAAGCGCGGCGCCCGGCGGGCTCTGCTTGATCGCGTTGTGCAGCAGGTTGCGCGTGAGCTCCTGCAGCATCCACTGGTGGGCACGCACCGGCACGGGCTCGTCGACGGCGAGCTCGAAGTCGAGCGCCTTGTCGGCCACCAGCGGCGACAGGTCGAGCGCTATGTCGCGTGCCACCTCGGCGAAATCGAGCGTCACCGATTCCGGCTGCTGCCGCAGCTGTTCCACCTTGGCGAGCGACAGCATCTGGTTGGCCAGCATGGTCGCACGGTCGACGGTGCCGCTGATCTCGTCCAGCGCCTGCTCCGGCACCACGTCGCCGCGCTGCGCGGACTGCACCTGCGCCTTGAGCACCGCCAGCGGCGTGCGCAGCTGGTGGGCGCTGTCGCGTACGAAGCGCTTCTGGTGGTCCAGCAGGCGCTGCAGCCGGCCCATGACCTGGGTGGTGGCGTCGATCAGCGGGCGCAGTTCGCGCGGCGCGTCGGGGGCGTCGATGGGCGAGAGGTCGTCGGCCTGGCGCTTCTCGATCGCCTCGCCCAGTTCGCGCACCGGCCGGGTGGCGCGCTGCACCACGAACACGGTCACCAGCGCGATCACGCCCATCAGCAGCAGCTGGCGCCACAGCGTGTCGATGAGCAGCTTGCGCGCCAGCGTCTCGCGGATCTCCAGCGTCTCGGCCACCTGCACCACGGCCATGCCGCGGCCGGTGGCGCTGGCGACGGGCTGCAGGAGCACCGCCACGCGCACCGGCTGGTTGCGGAACTGCGCGTCGTAGAAGTCGACCAGGGCCGCATAGGCGCTGCGGTCAGGGATGCGGCCGTGCCAGAAGGGCAGCTCCGCGAAGCCCGAGATCATCTCGCCGTTGAGTGCCGAGACCCGGTAGAAGAGCCGGCTGCGGTTGTCGGCCTCGAAGGCCTCCAGCGCGGAGTAGGGCACGATGGCGCGCAGCCGCGCCATGTCGTCGTAGCCCTCCACGTCGAGCTGCTCGCCGATGGTCTTGGCCGAGGCCAGCAGCGTGCGGTCGTAGGCGGTGGTGGCCGCCGCCAGGCTCTGGCGGTACAGGCTCACGCTGTTGATCACGATGAACACCGTGACCGGCGCGAGGATGCCGATCAGCAGCCGCGCGCGCAACGAGATCGCCCGGATCATCGAATGGGCGCGCGGGCCGGCGAACGCCGCGGAACCGGCTTCGCCGGGCCGCAGGCGCTGTCCCCTGCAAGAGTGTTGGCGAGGCGACACGAAGTGCGCGCAGCCTGGGGGTTTGTCATGTTTCAGGGCGCAGCAGATAGCCGAGTCCGCGCATCGTCATCAGCACGGCGCCGGTGCCGACCAGCTTCTTGCGAAGCCGGTACACCACCACCTCGATGGCCTCGTACTGCACGTCGGTCTCGCCCGGGAACACCAGCTCGAACAGGCGCTCCTTGGTCACTGCGTGGCCGGGCTTCATCATCAGCGCCTTCAGCAGGGCCAGTTCGCGCGGGGTGAGCTCGAGCAGCTCTGCGCGGTTGTAGATGGCGCCGTTGTCGGGCTCGAAGCGCAGGCCGCCGATCTCCTGCGGGTTCAGGCCCGCGTCCGGCCCGGTGGCGCCGTGGCTGCGGCGGCGCAGCGCGCGGATGCGCGCTTCCAGTTCGTCGAGGTCGAAGGGCTTGGGCAGGTAGTCGTCGGCGCCGGCGTTCAGGCCGACGATGCGGTCGCCCACCGTGCCGCGCGCGGTCAGCAGCAGCACCGGTGTGCGCAAACCTTCGGCGCGGGCCTGGGCCAGCACCTGCAGGCCGTCCAGGTTCGGCAGGCTCAGGTCGAGGGCGACCACGTCGGGTTCGATGGCGCGCCACTGGGTGACGGCCTGGGCGCCGTCGCCGCAGACGCGCACGTCGATGCGGCGGCGCCCGAGGGTGCGCTGCAGGGTGATTTGCATCGTGGGGTCGTCTTCGACCAGCAGCAGCTTCATACGTGGGGCTTCGGGGTGCGTACTTTGGTGTTTTCCCCAGTCTGGCGGACAGCCAACTGACAGCGGGGCGGCGCATGATAGCGCTCAGCTACAAGTCAGCTTCCTTTCAAGTTACTTCCAATCAGGAGACCCAAGCATGCGTCGCGACACCTTTCTGAAGTCACTGGCCGCCATGGCCGCCGTGGGAGCGCTGCCACTGTCGGCGCGCGCGGCCGCCAACGTCAAGATGATGATCCCCGCCAACCCGGGCGGCGGCTGGGACACCACCGGCCGTGCGCTGGGCAAGGCGCTGACCGACGCCAAGGTGGCCGACACCGTCACCTACGACAACAAGGGCGGCGCCGCCGGCGCGCTGGGCCTGGCCCAGTTCGTCAACGGCTCCAAGGGCGACGCCAACGCGCTGATGGTCATGGGCTCGGTCATGCTGGGCGGCATCATCACCGGCAAGCCGCCGGTCAACCTGTCGCAGGCCACGCCCATCGCGCGCCTGACCACCGAATACAACGTGTTCGTGCTGCCGGCCAACTCGCCGTTCAAGACCATGAAGGACGTGGTCGAGCAGCTCAAGAAGGACCCGGGCAGCGTCAAGTGGGGCGGCGGTTCGCGCGGCTCCACCGAGCACATCGCCGCGGCGATGATCGCGCAGAAGGTCGGCGCCGATCCGTCCAAGATCAACTACGTCGCCTTCCGTGGGGGCGGTGAGGCGACCGCCGCCGTCCTGGGCGGCAACGTCACCGTCGGCGGCAGCGGCTACAGCGAGTTCGCCGAGTACATCGCCGCCGGCAAGATGAAGCCCATCGCCGTCACCTCCGCCCAGCGCCTGCCGGGCGTCGACGTGCCTACGCTGAAGGAGCAGGGCATCGACGTCGAGATCGGCAACTGGCGCGGCGTCTACGGCGCTCCCGGCATCTCGGCCGAGCAGCGCAAGGCGCTGACCGACATGGTGCTGGCCGCGATGAAGAGCGCCTCGTGGGCCGAATCGCTCAAGAAGAACGACTGGACGGCGGCGGTGCTCTCGGGCGACGCCTTCGCCAAGTTCGTGGACGACGACTTCGCGAACCTGCGCGCGATCATGACGAAGTCCGGCATGGTCTGAACCTGGTTCTACCCCAAGGCTGCGCGCACTTCGTGTCGCGCGCGCCTTCCCCCCTTCGGGGTCAACACCCGAGGCCCGGCGAAGCCGGCTCCTCGGTGTTTCTTGCCGAAGGGGCTCTCTTTCCCCTCGATGCGGGAGCAAAAAATGACAACTCCAGACTCCTCGGCCTCGCCGCAACCCGCGGCGACGTGGCCCCAAACCCTTGTCGGCGCCGGCGTGCTGCTGACCGGCGTGGCGCTGGCCTTCGGCGCCATCGGCATTTCCTCCGACGCGGGCTACGGCGGCGTCGGTCCCAACTTCCTGCCCTGGCTGGTGTCCGTGGTGCTCGTGCTGTGCGGCGCCTGGATCCTGTGGGAGGCGCGCACCGGCGGCTTTCGCGAACTCGATGCGCCGTCGGGCGCCGAGCATGCCTACTGGCCCGGCTTCATCTGGGTGTCGGCGGGCCTGCTGCTCAACGCGGCGCTCATCACCACGCTGGGCTTCATCCTGAGCTGCACGCTGTGCTACCTGCTGGCGGTGCAGGGCCTGCGCCGAGCGAGCGGGCAGGCCGGCGTCAATTCGCCGCGCACCTGGGCGACCGACTTCGTCACCGGCGCCGTGATCTCCGCCCCGGTGTTCTGGATGTTCACGCAATTCCTGGCCATCAACCTGCCTGGCCTCACTTCGACCGGCTGGATCTGACATGGAAATCTTCAACGCCCTGATGGCCGGCTTCGCGGCCGCCATCACCCCCGTCAATCTCCTGTGGTGCCTGGTCGGCTGCGCCCTGGGCACGGCCGTCGGCGTGCTGCCCGGCATCGGCCCGGCCGTGGCGGTGGCCATGCTGCTGCCGATCACCGGCAAGGTCGACATCACGGCCTCGATGATCTTCTTCTCGGGCATCTACTACGGCGCCATGTACGGCGGGTCGACCACCTCCATCCTGCTGAACACGCCCGGCGAAACCGCCAGCATGGTGACGGCAATGGAGGGCAACAAGATGGCCAAGAGCGGCCGTGCGGGCGCGGCGCTCGCCACGGCCGCCATCGGCTCCTTCGTGGCCGGCACCATCGCCACCGTCATCGTCACGCTGTTCGCGCCCTTCGTGGCCGACTTCGCGGTCAAGCTCGGCCCGCCGGAATACTTCATGCTGATGCTGCTGGCCTTCACCACGGTGAGCGCGGTGCTCGGCAAGAGCACGCTGCGCGGCATGACGGCGCTGTTCGTCGGCCTTGCCGCAGGCTGCATCGGCCTCGACCAGATCTCGGGCCAGGGCCGCTACACCGGCGGCATCCCCGAACTGCTCGACGGCATCGAGATCGTGCTGGTGGCCGTGGGCCTGTTCGCCGTGGCCGAGGTGCTGTACGCCGTGCTGTACGAAGGCCGCGTGGTGGAAGGGCAGAACAAGCTCAGCCGCGTGCACATGTCCAGGCGCGACTGGAAGCGCTCCATCCCGGCCTGGCTGCGCGGCACCGCCATCGGCACGCCCTTCGGCTGCATTCCGGCCGGCGGCACAGAGATCCCGACCTTCCTGAGCTACGCCACCGAGAAGAAGCTGGCCAAGGACGAGGCGGCCAAGGCCGAGTTCGGCACCACCGGCGCCATCGAAGGCGTGGCCGGCCCCGAGGCCGCCAACAACGCCACGGTGACGGCCGCGCTGATCCCGCTGCTCACGCTGGGCATTCCGACCTCGAACACCACCGCCATCCTGCTGGGCGCGTTCCAGAACTACGGCATCCAGCCGGGGCCGCAGCTCTTCACCACCTCCGCCGCGCTGGTGTGGGCGCTGATCGCGTCGCTGTACATCGGCAACGTGATGCTGCTGGTGCTGAACCTGCCGATGGTCGGCCTGTGGGTGAAGCTGCTGAAGATCCCGAAGCCCCAGCTCTACGCCGGCATCCTGATCTTCGCGACGGTGGGTGCCTACGGCATGCGCCAGAGCGCTTTCGACCTGTTCCTGCTGTACGCCATCGGCCTGCTGGGTGTGGTGATGCGCCGCTTCGACTTCCCGACCGCTCCCGTGGTGGTCGGCATGATCCTCGGCCCGCTGGCCGAAGCGCAGCTGCGCAACGCGATGTCGATCGGCGAGGGCAGCGCGGCGGTGTTCTTCCAGCGCCCGATGTCGATCGCCCTGGTCGTCATCGTGGTGGCCGTGCTGGTCCTGCCGCGCCTTGCCAAGCGCATGAGCGAACGCAAGCTGGCGAAACTGGCGCAGATGGACGCCTGATCTTCCGAAGGCTTCGTTCGAGGCCTGGCCAAAAAAAAGCTGCGGCATTGCCGCAGCTTTTTTTGTTTGCGCAGCAGCTTCTTGCTACCGCCCCGGCGCGGGCGTCTCGACCAGGTCGTCGTCGATGTGCGGATCCGCCGGCTGCCCGCGCAGCCTGCGCACCGTCCGCTTGATCCAGTGCTCGATGTCGTCGACGTAGGTGAAGACGGCCGGCACCACCAGGAGGCTCAGCACGGTGGAGGTGATCAGGCCGCCAATCACCGCCATCGCCATCGGCGAGCGGAAGCTGGAGTCGGCCGCACCGAAGCCCACCGCAATGGGAAGCATGCCCGCGCCCATGGCCAGCGTGGTCATGATGATGGGGCGCGCGCGCTTGTGGCAGGCGTCGCGCAGGGCATCCCAGCGGTTCATGCCGTGGTCGCGGCGCGCCACGATGGCGTACTCCACCAGGAGAATGGAGTTCTTCGTGGCGATGCCCATCAGCATGATCAGCCCGATCAGCGAAGGCATCGACAGCGCCTTCTGCCCGATCAGCAGGCCCACGAAGGCGCCGCCCAGCGCGAGCGGCAGCGCGCACAGGATGGTCACCGGGTGCAGGAAGTCCTTGAAGAGCAGCACCAGCACGATGTAGATGCACAGCACGCCCGTGAGCATGGCCAGGCCGAAGCTGGCGAACAGCTCGGTCATCACTTCCGCGTCGCCCACCTCGGCGATGCGCACGCCCGGCGGCAGGTTCTGGATCGACGGCAGCTTCTGCACCGCGTCCTTCGCGTCGCCCAGGCCCACGCCAGAGAGCTCGATCTCGAAGTTCACGTTGCGCGAGCGGTCGTAGCGGTCGATCACCGCCGGGCCGCCTTCCATGCTCAGCGATGCCACCTGGTTCAGCATGACCGGCCCGCGCGTGCCGGGCACGGACAGACGCCCCAGCAGGTCGATGTCGGTGCGCGCGGAGTCCTCGAGCTTCACCAGGATCGGCACCTGACGCTGCGCGAGGTTGAGCTTGGCCAGCGACTGGTCGTAGTCGCCCAGCGTGGCCACGCGCAGCGTCTCGGCGATGGCCGAACTGGTCACGCCCAGGTCGGCGGCGCGCGCGAAGTCGGGGCGCACGGCGATCTCGGGACGAATCAGGCTCGCGGTCGAGGTGATGTTGCCCAGGCCGGGGATGGTGCGCAGGTCTTTCTCCACCGCGCTGGCCGCGCTCGACAGCGCCACCGGGTCCTCGCCCGTGAGCGCCAGGATGTACTTCTCGCCCGAGCCGCCCAGGCCCACCGTGCTGCGCACGCCGGGCAGCGTCTCGAGCGCCGCGCGGATCTGGTTCTCGATCACCTGCTTGCGCGGCCGGTCGCCGCGCGGGTCGAGCTTGATGGTGAGCGTCGCCTTGCGTGTCTCGGGCGTGCCGAAGTTCGCGAACGGGTCGCCGCCCGCGCTGCCGCCGGCCACCGTGGTGTAGACGCTGCGCACGTGCTGGATCTTCATCACGCGGTTGCGGGTTTCCTCCGCCGCCGCCGTGGTCTGCGCCAGCGTGGAGCCCGGCGGCAGCGACAGGTAGATCTGCGTCTGCGAGTTGTCGTCCGGCGGAATGAAGCCGGTCTTGAGCAGCGGGATCATCGCCAGCGAGCCGAAGAAGAAGAGGGTGGCCAGCACCATCGTCTTGAAGCGGTTGTGCGTGCTCCAGGTCACGGCGCGCATGTACCAGCGCATCCAGCCCGGCTCCGTCTCGGCCGTGACCACCGGCTTGAGCATGTAGGCCGCCATCATCGGCGTGAGCACCCGCGCCACCACCAGCGACGCGAACACCGCGAGCGAGGCCGTCCAGCCGAACTGCTTGAAGAACTTGCCGGCCACGCCGCTCATGAAGGCCGTGGGCAGGAACACCGCGATCAGCGTGAAGGTGGTGGCGATCACCGCCAGCCCGATCTCGTCGGCCGCTTCCATGGCCGCCTGGTAGGGCGTCTTGCCCATGCGCAGGTGGCGCACGATGTTCTCGACCTCCACGATCGCGTCGTCCACCAATATGCCGACCACCAGCGACAGCGCCAGCAGCGAGATCACGTTCACCGAGAAGCCCAGCAGGTGCATGCCGATGAAGGCCGGTATCACCGACATCGGCAGCGCCACGGCAGAGACGAAGGTGGCGCGCCAGTCGCGCAGGAACAGCCACACCACCACCACCGCGAGGATGGCGCCCTCGTACAGCAGGTGCAGCGAGCCGTTGTATTCCTCTTCCACCGGCTCGACGAAGTTGAAGGCCTCGGTCAGCTCGATGTCCGGGCGCGCGGCACGCATGTCGGCCAGCGCCTTCATCACTGCATGGCCCACCTCCACCTCGCTGGCGCCGCGGCTGCGGGCCACCTCGAAGCCCACCACGGGCTTGCCGTTGAGCAGCGCGGCAGCGCGCGGCTCGGCGATGGTGTCGCTCACGCGCGCCACCTGGTCGAGGCGGATGCGGCGGCCGTCGCTCAGCGCGATCTGCATGTCGGCGAGCTGGTCGGCCGACTTCACCGTAGCCATGGTGCGCACCGGCTGCTCGCTGCCGCCCAGGTCGAAGCGACCGCCCGCGCTCTCGGTCTGCACCTGCCGCAGCTGGCGCGAGATGTCGGCCGCGGTGGCGCCCAGCGCCTGCAGCTTGGCCGGATCGAGGTCGACGTGAACCTGCCGCGTGACGCCGCCCACGCGGTTCACCGCACCCACGCCGGGCAGCGCGAGCAGCTTCTTGGTGACGTCGTTGTCGACGAACCAGCTCAGCGCCTCGGCATCCATGGCCGAGGAGGCGATGGTGAAGGCCAGCACCGGCTGCGCCGCGAAGTCGAGCTTGGTGACCACGGGGTCGCGCACGTCGGCCGGCAGGTCGGCACGCACGCGCTGCACGGCGGAGCGCACGTCGTCGACCGCCTCCTGCACGGGCTTCTCGAGGCGGAATTCGACGATCAGCGTGGCGGCGCCGTCCTGCACCTTGGTGGTGATGTGCTTGAGGCCCTGCACCGTGGCGATGGAGTTCTCGAGCTTGCGCGCGACGTCGGTCTCCAGCTGCGAAGGCGCGGCGCCGGGCAGCGAGGCCGAGACCGTCACGGTCGGCAGGTCGATGTCCGGAAAGTTCTGCACCTTCATCGCGTTGAACGACAGCAGCCCACCGAAGGTGAGCAGCACGAACAGCATCACCGCCGGAATCGGGTTGCGTATGGACCAGGCGGAAACGTTCATGGGCGTGTCCTTTGCATTGCTTACTTCGCCGCAGCGTCGGATGCCGCCGGCCTGGCGGGCTGGGCCGCGGCGGATGAAGGAGGCGAGGGCGCATCGACCACGCGCACCAGGTCGCCGTCGTTGAGGAAGCCCGCGCCCTGCACCACCACCTGGGCACCCTCGGGCAGCGCGCTGGTGATCTCGATGCGGTCGTTCAGCCGCCGGCCGATCTGCACCTTCATCTGCGCCACCTTGTTGTCGGGCTTCAGGATGAACACGTTGTTGAAGCCGTCGCGCGGCACCACGGCGGCCTGCGGCACCGTCGGTGCCGTGCTGCGGCCGAGTTCGAAGTCGCCGCGCGCGAACATGCCGGCCTTGACGCCGGTGTTCTGCTGCACGTTGGGCAGGTCCACGTACACCAGCGCCGCCCGCGTCTGCGGATCGACCGTGGGCGCGATGCTGCGCACCTTGCCGCGCACCTGCGCGCCGCTGGCGCTCACCACGAAGGCGGTGGTGCCGACGGCGACGCGGCTCAGCTCGGCCGAGGTCACCTCGGCGCGCCATTCGAGGCGGCCCTGGCGGATCAGCCGGAAGAGCTCCGTGCCCGCCGCGACCACGCTGCCCACCGTGGCGGTGCGCGCCGAGATCACGCCGTCGTCGGGTGCCAGCACCTGGGTGTTGCGGCCGCGAACCTGCTGCGCGGCCAGCACGGCCTCGGCCGCTTCCACGCGCGCCTTGGCGGTCTGCTCGGTGGTCTGGTACTGGTTGATCTGCTGCTGGCTGAGTGCGCCCGTGGCCTGCAGCGTGCGTGCGCGCGCCGCGTTGCCGGCGGCGTCGGCCGCGGTGGCGCGGGCCTCGGCCAGCGAGGCGCGTGCCTGCGCGATGTCGGCCTGCACCGTCTCGGGCGAGAACACGGCGAGCACCTGGCCCTTCTTCACCGTATCGCCCACGTTCACGCGCACTTCGGCCAGCTTCAGGCCGTTGGACTCGGAGCCGATGACTGCCTCCTGCCACGCGGCCACGTTGCCGTTGGCCGCGAGCGTGAGCATCAGCTCGGTGGGCTCTGGCTTGGCGACGGTGACGGTCAGCGCGGGCTTGGGGGCCGCGGCGCCGTCCTTGCCCTTGGTTGCCGCGACCTGGTCGCCGGCCTTGCCCGAGGGCTTGCCGCCCCTCATGAAGAAGATCGCCGCGATGACGACGACCAGCGCGATCAGCGCGATGGCGAGAGTGGAACGCTTCATTGTTTTCATGGCGACGTCGCGACCTTCGCGGCCGGGAATGTGGTCATTGAGGACGATTCGAAAGAGGGGCCCTGCGCGGCCTGGCGATTCCAGCCGCCGCCCATCGAGCGGTACAGCGCCACCCATGCCTCGGTGCGCTCGCGCTGCAGCGAGACGCGCGCGGTCTGTGCCGAGAACAGCGTGCGGCGCGAGTCTTCCAGCTCGAACAGGCTTGCGAGACCGGTGCTGTAGCGCGCCTGCGTGGCGTCGAAGGAGGCCTGGTAGTTCTTCACCGCGGCATCGGCGTCTGCCGTGCGGGTGTCGGTAGCGTCGAGATTGACCAGTGCCTCCTCGACCTCGCGCACGGCCTGCCGCACGTTGGCACGGTAGAGCGACACGGCCTCGGCATAGCGCGCCTTGGCGGCATCGACGTTCGCCTTGCGCGAGCCGCCGTCGAGCAGCGGCACCGTCAGCGCGACGGGGCCCACGGTCCAGGTCTCGAGCGACTGGCGCACGCCGCTCACGCGGTACTGCGAGCGGCCGATGGAGCCCGACACCGTGAGCTTTGGATAACGCTCGGCCTCGGCCGAACCCACGTCCGCGCTCGCGGAGGCCACGCCGAGCTCGGCCGCGTACACGTCGGGGCGCTGCGAGATCGCCTCGGCCGGCACGCTCGCGATGCTGCCCACGGCCGGCAGCGCGCGCTGCGCCGGCGCGGCGGCGAGCTTGCCTTCGAGCGTGGCCTCGTCGATGCCGCTGAGCGCGACCAGCGCCTTGCGCTGCACGGCGCACTGGGCGCGCTGCTGCGTGAGCCGGCCCGATGCATCGGATGCGCTGGCGCGTGCAAGGGCCGCATCGGCGGGCGCGGTGAAGCCGGCCTTTGCCGACAGGTCGGTGAGCCGTGAGGTCTCGGCACGCGAGCGTGCATCGGCCTCCGACACGCGAAGCTGCTGCTGGCAGGCGCGTTCGGCGAAATAGGCGTTGGCGGTTTCCGCCGCCACCGCCACGCGGGCATCGTGCCACTTGGCGTTGGCGCTGTTCTGCTTGGCCTCGGCCGCGTCGCGGTCGGCACGCAGGCGGCCGAACAGATCGACTTCCCACTTCGACTGCAGGCCCGCCTGCAGCGTGGTGATCGGCGTGCTGGAAGAGAGTCCGCCGCTGCTGCTGCTTCCTGAACCTGCACCCGTGCCCGCGCCCGCGCCAGATGGGCTGCCGCCGGAAACGCCCACCGGCCCGCGGCTTGCCGAAGCGGTGCCGTCGAGGCTGGGCAGCAGCGCCGCACCGGCCTGCACACGCGTGAAGCGCGCCTCGGCCACGCGCGCGGCGGCGCTCGCGACGTTGGGGCTCGCGGCCTCGGCGGCGGCGATGAGTTCGACCAGCAGCGGATCGTCGAGCTGGCTCCACCAGTTGGCCAGCGAGGCCAGCGAGCCGCCATGGGGCAGGGGCGCGCGCCATTGCGCGGGCACCGGCGCTTCGACCTGCGCGGGCGGACGCGTCAGCGAGCAGCCCGAGAGGCCGATGCCGATCCCCATGCAGAGGACGGCCGTCAGCCTGGATCTGAATCGGAGTTTTCTCATTGTTTCTTCTGCTTTCTCTCGGCCTGCCTGCGCGCCGCCTCGGTCTGGACCAGCGCCAGCGCATAGGAAGTGAGGCGATCGGCCCATGTGTCGATGGCGCGCGGTGTGCGCAGCAGCGACGGGCGCAGGGCCTCGATGAAGTCCTGGCTCACGTAGAGCTGCATCGACAATCCGGTGATCGCGAAGGTCAGGCGATGGATGTCGTCGTCGGGGCGTTCCACCTTCAGGTGGCGGCACAGCAGCTCGGCGATGGCGCGGTGCGGCCCCTTGATGTCGCGCTCCAGCTCCTCGGCCCAGCGGCTCGTGGGCTCCAGCATCTCGCGCATGTGCAGCTGTATGCACTGCCGCACGATCTCGCCCTGCTTGAGCGGGTCGATCATCAACACCATGCATCTGCGCAGCGTGGCCTCGAGCGGCTGGCCGGGCACGTTGCAGGCGGCGATGAGGTCGCTGGAGTCGCCGCCCATCGGTTCGCTGAAGGTGGCCGCATAGAGCCCCTCCTTGTCGCCGAAGTAGTAGCTGATGGCCGAAATGTTGACCTCGGCCTCGCGGGCGATCTCGCGCGTGGAAGTCTTTGCGAAGCCCTTCTGCGCGAACAGTCTCAAGGCGGTGTGGAGCAGCCGGTGGCGTGCCTCGGCACCGTCTGCGCGCGGTGCGCGGCGAGGTGCCTGGGTGATCGGATCTCTCGCGTTCATGCCCGGCATTACACCACGCACAAAATCAAACGATTGATTAACTTAAGGTTTCCTGAAGGTCTTTGCCGGACCGTGCCCGTCGAAGCGAATCCTTAAGACTTAAGGGGCGGGCCCGGCCCGCGCTACGATCCCGACATGCCTGCAGCCTCCACCGCAACACCCTCGCTGCCTCTCGATGCCGAGGGCATTCTCGCGCTCGCCGCGCGCTCGATGTTTCATTTGTTTTCGAGCATCAGCCAGGGCATGTTCCTGGTCGACAGCACCGGGCGCATCGTGTGGGTCAACGAAGGCTACCGGCGCTTCCTGCCCGCGCTGGGCTTCTCGTCCATCGACGAGTTCATGGGCCACATGGTGGAGGACGTGATCCCCAACACCCAGATGCGGCGCGTGCTCGAGACCGGCGAGCCCATCCTGGTCGACCTGCTGACCAACAAGGCCGGCACCTTCGTCGTCAGCCGCATTCCGCTGCGCGAAGAGCGCGGTGGCGGGGAGGGCGGCATGGGCAAGGTCATCGGTGCGATCGGCATCGTGCTCTTCGACCAGCCCGAGACCACGCTGCAGCCGCTCATCAGCAAGTTCGCGCTGCTGCAGCGCGACCTCGACGACGCCCGCCGCGAACTCGCGAGCCAGCGCAACAACCCGCTCTACCAGCACTCGGGTGATGGCCAGCGTCGCTCCAAGTACACCTTCGCGAGCTTCATCGGCAGCAGTCCGGCGGCGGTGGAGGTGAAGCGGCATGCGCGGCGCGCGGCGCAATCGACGAGCCCGGTGCTGCTGCTGGGCGAGACCGGCACCGGCAAGGAGCTGCTCGCGCATGCGATCCATGCCTCGTCGGCGCGGGCCAGGGGCCAGTTCGTCAGCGTCAACATCGCGGCCGTGCCCGACACGCTGCTGGAAGCCGAGTTCTTCGGCTTCGCGCCCGGCGCCTTCACTGGCGCCGACCGCAAGGGCCGGGAAGGCAAGTTCAAGCTGGCCGATGGCGGGAGCCTCTTCCTCGACGAGATCGGCGACATGCCGCTGGGCCTGCAGGCCAAGCTGCTGCGCGCGCTGCAGGAGGGCGAGATCGAGCCGCTGGGCTCAAACAAGCTCGTACCCTTCGACGCCCGCGTGATCGCCGCCACCTCGCGCGACCTGCCCGAACTCGTGCGCCGCGGCCAGTTCCGCGAAGACTTGTACTACCGCCTCAACGTGCTCCCGCTGCGTGTGCCGCCGCTGCGCGAGCGGCGCGCCGACATCCCCGCGCTCGTCGAGGCGCTGGGCGAAGACATGGCGCTGCGCAGCGGCGAAGCGCCCCCCGAACTCACGCCCGACGCGCTCGCGCTGCTCGCCGGCCAGCACTGGCGCGGCAACATCCGCGAACTGCGCAACGTGCTGGAGCAGGTGACGATGCGAAGCGACTCGCAGCGCATTGACGCCGTGCAGCTCGAACGCATCCTGCGCGAAGCCGGGCTGGAGCAGATCGAGCTGCCTGCCACCCTGCAGACCAGCCACGATGCCGACGAGCAGGCCGCGCTGCTGCGGCCGCTGTCGCAGCAGGTGGCCGAGCTGGAACGCAAGGCGATCGCCGCGGCAATGGCGTCCACCGGCGGCAACAAGCTGGCCACTGCGCGGCTGCTGGGCATTTCGCGCGCGACGCTGTACGAGCGCATGACGAATCAGTGAGCGGCGGCGGCCGATGGCAGCCGAAGCTGCCGGATCTCAACTGGATCCAGCCGGATTCAATCGAACAGGAGAGGATTCCATGAAGGGTTTGCTGACACGACTGAAGGCACTGACCGGCTCGAGCCAGGCACCGGCTCCTGCGCCAGCTGCACTGGGTCGGGCCGAGGGCGGAGGCGTGCTCGTCAACGCCTACTGCACGCGAGCCGACGTGCCGGCGCTCGACTTTCCCCACACGCTGCATTCGCGCCGCGACCTGTCCGATCCGGAGCTCGCGCCGCATCTCTCTGGCTTCGTGGGCTATGTGCTGAGCAGGGGCAACGGCGAGATGTCGCGCAACCGCTATCACGCGATGCGCCACATCCAGCGGGTGCAGCAGCATCTGAGCCTGTCGGTCGAGGAATCGCAGCTCGACGCGTTCTCGGCGTGGGCCGGGCGCGCGAATGCCATCGTGTTCCTGCCCGATGGCGACATTCGCGACCCCGATGGACGGGTGCTGCTGTCCGCGAGCGGCCAGGAGCCCGATCCCGAGGCCGCCGTGCCATATCCCGAAGAAGCCTGGCAGCGCAAGGCGCGCACCGAGGCGCTGCTCGCCGCGCGCGGGATCACGGTGCCGTCGCATCTGCCGTCGCTCGTCTGCGAGCCCGAGTTGCGTCCGCGCAAGCCGCAGGAGCTGGCGGGCAGGGCGTTCGCGCTGCTGGCGGTGGCCGCGCGTGCGGAGTCCGTCGGCACCGGGGAGCCTCTGTCCGCGGGCATGCTGTTCGACCGGCTGCCCTCGGCGCCGGCCAGCCTGTCGTCCGCGGAGCAGGCCTTTCTGGCCGACGACGCGCCGGACGAGTCGACCGTGGCGCAGTTCGTCTGGCGTTACGAGTGCCTGTTCGTGCTCGAGTGGGCGCTGGGGCTGGCCGATGCGCTGCCGTTTCCATCGGCCATCTGCGACGTGCCCTTGGCCGCGCGGCTGATGCTCGAGGCCCGCGACACGGAAGGCGTGATGCGCGCCATGAAGATGCGCTCGAACGGCGAGATCCTCGATGCGCTGGACGTGCACTACCGCCTGCACTGGCTCGTGCGCCAGGCCCGCCTCAAGGACCAGGGGCCTGTGCAGGGCGTCGATGCCGGCGTCGTGCTGGAGCGGCATCGCGTGCTGAACTGGCTGGTGCGCTTCGAGGATAGCGCCTGGGACGACGTCGATACGCCCACCTGACGCCCGACAATCAACCGCATCCGACGCCATCCGGCCGCTTCCCCATTCGTTCATGAAGACATCGATCCGCTCTCTCGCTCTCGCCGTGGCTTGCCTCGCAGCCGGTGCCGCCAACGCCGCCCCTCAATGCTCCGGCGAAGCCGTCTCCCGCGCAAAGAAGCTGCTGACCTTCCACTTCGGCGAGGACGACCGCATCCGCATCAGCCCCGACGTGAAGGAGCTGCCGCCGATCCGCAACCCCGCCAACAAGAAGCAGCAGTTCAAGGTGCTCGAGGTCTGGGGCAGCATCTACAAGGGGCAGTACCGCATGCGGCTCATCTACTACGTGTCGGGCAACGACTGCACGCTGATGGGTCAGGAGATCCTGGAGTACGCGGACCTGTGAGCGTCAAGGCCCTGCGTTCCACCTTCGGCCCCAACTGCCACTGGTGCGGGCTGCCGATGGACTTCGACGAGCCGGCGGGCCGGCCGGAGTCGGCCACCATCGAGCATCTGGTGGATTCGACCTTCGGCGGGGTGCGCTCCTCGAAGCACCGCCGGCTCGCGCACGCCGCCTGCAACCATGCGCGCAACGAGTTCCGCCAGCAGGCCGAGCGCCAGTTCGAGCAGTGGATCGCCCAGCGTCAGGTCTCCGCGAAAACCCTGACTGAAAATCAGACATCCGACTGAAATTCAGACACTGCGAGTGTTCTGAATTCAGCCGGAGAGCGCTTCTCTCGAATGGAGAAACGTTTGTTATCAATGGCTTAGCGGGTGGCACGAACTGTGCAATATTCAGTCACCTTTTTCAGGAGACAAAGAATGAACCGTCGCCACCTCGTCGCCCTGGCCGCGCTCGCCGCCTGTGCCGCAGCCACCGCTCCGGCCTGGGCACAGTCCAACGAAATCCGCATCGCCCACATCTACAGCAAGACCGGCGCGCTGGAGGCCTACGGCAAGCAGACCCAGACCGGCTTCATGATGGGCCTGGACTACGCCACCGGCGGCACGATGACCGTGGCGGGCAAGAAGCTGGTGGTCATCGAGAAGGACGACCAGGGCAAGCCCGACCTGGGCAAGTCGCTGCTGGCCGCCGCGTATTCCGACGACAAGGCCGCGCTGGCCGTGGGCCCGACGGCCTCGGGCGTGGCGCTGGCGATGCTGCCGGTGGCCGAGGAGTACAAGAAGATCCTGATCGTCGAGCCCGCGGTTGCCGACTCGATCACCGGCGACAAGTGGAACAAGTACATCTTCCGCACCGGCCGCAATTCGAGCCAGGACGCGATCTCCAACGCGGTGGCCATCGACAAGCCCGGCGTCACCGTCGCCACGCTGGCGCAGGACAACGCCTTCGGCCGCGACGGCGTGAAGGCCTTCGGTGCCGCGCTCAAGAAGGCCAAGTTGGTCCACGAGGAATACCTGCCGCCCGCCACCACCGACTTCACCGCCGGCGCGCAGCGCCTGATCGACAAGCTGAAGGACCAGCCGGGCCGCAAGATCATCTGGATCGTCTGGGCCGGCGCGGGCAACCCGTTCAAGATCGTCGACCTCGACCTCAAGCGCTACGGCATCGAGATCGCCACCGGCGGCAACATCCTGCCGGCCATGGCCGCCTACAAGGCGCTGCCAGGCATGGAAGGCGCGGCCTACTACTACTTCGGCATTCCGAAGAACCCGGTGAACGAGGCGATGGTCTCGGCCCACTACAAGGAATTCAAGACGCCGCCCGACTTCTTCACGGCCGGCGGCTTCTCGGCCGCGATGGCGGTGGTGACCGCGCTGAAGAAGACCAACGGCGACACCAACACCAACAAGCTCATCAGCACGATGGAAGGCATGAGCTTCGACACGCCCAAGGGCAAGATGACCTTCCGCAAGGAAGACCATCAGGCGATGCAGTCGATGTACCACTTCAAGATCAAGGTCGACCCGGCGTTCGCCTGGGGCGTGCCGGAGCTGGTGCACGAGATCAAGCCTGAAGAGATGGACATTCCGATCAAGAACAAGAGGTAAGAACTCGCCCCCAGGCTACGCGCACTTCGTGTCGCTACGCCAACCCCCTACCCGGGGGCAACACCTGCGGCCCGGCAAGGCCGGTTCCGCGGTGTTCCTCGAATTGATTTCAGTTTCGCCCCGGATGGCCGCCGGGCGAAGCGCCAGCCTGCGTCCTTCTTCGCGGCGGCATTTTGTTCCCCCGGCCGATTCGATTCGTCAGTCAGCAAAGCAAGCGTTCGATACCCACAACACAAGGAGACAGCGATGCCAGCGATGAAATGGAACAAGTGGAAGAACTGGAAGGCGCTCGCCGCAGCCGCGGCGATGACGGCGGCGGCGCACGCCGCGCAGGCGGCCGTGCCGCTGCCCGCGCTCGGTGCCAATCCGGCGGAGGTGAGCGTGTCGGGACTGTCGGCCGGCGGCTTCATGGCCGTGCAGCTGCACGTGGCGTACTCCGCCACGTTCAAGCGCGGCGCGGGCGTGGTGGCGGGCGGCCCGTACTACTGCGCCGAAGGTTCGGTGCTCAACGCCACGGGGCGTTGCATGACGCACAGCACCAGCATCCCGGTGTCCTCGCTCGTGAGCACCACCAACAGCTGGGCTGCCAGCGGTGCGATCGACCCGGTGTCGAACATGAGCGGCTCCAAGGTCTACATGTTCTCGGGCACCTCGGACAACACCGTCAAGCAGGCGGTGATGGACGACCTCAAGACCTACTACCAGAGCTTCGTGCCCGCGGCCAACGTCGTCTACAAGAACAACATCGGCGCGGGCCACGCGATGGTCACCGACGACTACGGCAGCGCCTGCAGCACCACTGCAGCCCCCTACATCAACAACTGCGGCTTCGACCTCGCGGGCGAGATCCTCACGCAGCTGTACGGCCCGCTGAACCCGCGCAACAACGGCACGCTCGGCGGCACCTTCACCGAGTTCAACCAGTCGGAGTTCGTCAGCGGCCACGGCATGGCCGCGACCGGCTGGATTTACGTGCCGCAGGCCTGCACCACCACCTCGTGCCGCGTGCATCTGGTGCTGCACGGCTGCAAGCAGAACTACACCGACGTGGGCGACCAGTACGTTCGCAAGACCGGCTACAACCGCTGGGCCGACACCAACAACATCGTGCTTATCTATCCACAGACCAGCACGGCTGCCACCAACAGCTGCTGGGACTGGTGGGGCTACGACAACGCCAACTATGCGAAGAAGTCGGGCCCGCAGATGGCTGCCATGAAGGCGATGATCGACCGCGTCACTGGCTCCTCGGGCGGCAGCGGCCTGCCGGCGCCGACCGGCGTGGGCACGTCGGGCGCCACCGGCAGCAGCATGGTGATCGCCTGGAACGCAGTGAGCGGCGCCAGCGGCTACAACGTGTACCGCGGCGGCAGCAAGGTCAACGCCTCGCCGGTGACTGCCACCAGCTACACCGACAGCGGCCTTGCCGCCTCGACCACCTACAGCTGGACCGTGGCCGCGCTGAACGCGAGCAACGTAGAGGGCGCCATGTCGTCGGCCGCCACCGGCACCACCACCGGGGGCGGCAGCGGCGGCACCTGCTACACCGCGAGCAACTACACGCACACCATCGCCGGGCGCGCCTATGCCTTGTACGGCCTGACCTATGCGTACGGCTCGAACCAGTCGATGGGGCTGTGGAACATCTACGTGACGACCACGCTGAAGCAGACGGGGCCCAACTACTACGTGATCGGCACCTGTTGAGGCCGGTCTTCTTTCCTGTTTTCCGATTCGCAATGACCAACGACGATGCTTGAGACCCGAGATCTGACCATCCGCTTCGGTGGGCACGTGGCCGTCAACAGCGTGAGCTGCGCCTTCGCGCCCGGCACGCTGACGGCCATCGTGGGCCCCAACGGCGCGGGCAAGACCACCTACTTCAACCTGATCTCGGGCCAGCTCAAGGCGAGTGCGGGCACCGTGTCGCTCGACGGGCAGTCGTTGTCGGGCCTGTCCCCCTCCGCGCGCACGCACGCGGGGCTGGGGCGGGCGTTCCAGCTGACCAACCTGTTCCCCAACCTCACGGTGCTGGAGAACGTGCGCCTCGCGGTGCAGGCCACGCGCGAAGGCGCGCACCGGCGCGGGCTCAACCTGTGGAGCATCTGGAGCGACCACAGGGCGCTGACCGAGCGCGCCGACCAGATCCTGGCCGACGTGGCGCTGAAGTCGCGCGAGCACGCCACGGTGGCGAGCCTGCCGCACGGCGACCAGCGCAAGCTGGAAGTGGCGCTGCTGATGGCGCTGGAGCCCAAGGTCTTCATGTTCGACGAGCCCACGGCCGGCATGAACGCTGCCGAGGCGCCCGTCATCCTCGACCTGATCCGCAAGCTCAAGAAGGACAAGACCAAGACCATCCTGCTTGTCGAGCACAAGATGGACGTGGTGCGCGAGCTCGCCGACCGCATCATCGTGCTGCACAACGGCACGCTGGTGGCCGATGGAGAGCCGGCCGAGGTGATCGCCTCGCCGGTGGTGCAGGAGGCCTACCTGGGCGTTTCGAAGGAGGCCGCATGAGCGCGAACAATCTGCTGACCCTCGAGGGCGTGCACACGCACATCGGGGCCTATCACATCCTGCACGGCGTGGACCTCGCCGTGCCGCGCGGGCAGCTCACCATGCTGCTCGGCCGCAACGGCGCGGGCAAGACGACCACGCTGCGGACCATCATGGGCCTGTGGCATGCGTCGCAGGGCAGGGTGCGCTTCGGCGAGAAAGAAATCACCGCCCAGCACACGCCGCAGATCGCCGGGCTGGGCATTGCCTACGTGCCCGAGAACATGGGCATCTTCTCCGACCTCACGGTGAAGGAGAACATGCTGCTGGCCGCGCGCGGCGCGAAGAACGCGGCGCAGATCGACGACACGCGGCTGAAGTGGATCTTCAAGCTCTTCCCCGCGGTCGAGAAGTTCTGGAACCACCCGGCGGGCAAGCTCTCGGGCGGGCAGAAGCAGATGTTGGCCGTCTCGCGCGCCATCGTGGAGCCGCGCGAGCTGCTGATCATCGACGAGCCCAGCAAGGGCCTGGCGCCCGTGATGATCAACAACATGATCGACGCCTTCGCAGAGCTCAAGCGCAGCGGCGTGACCATCCTGCTGGTGGAGCAGAACATCAACTTCGCCCAGCGGTTGGGCGACACCGTCGCGGTGATGGACAACGGGCGCGTGGTGCATGCGGGCTCCATGGCGGAGTTTTCTGCGGACGCGCAATTGCAGCAATCGCTGCTGGGACTGGCTCTATGAAGAAACTCGACTTCGACTGGCGGCCCCTGCTGCTCGCGCCGGTGCTCGCGCTCGTCGCGCTGCCGCTCACCGGCTCCTTCTCCACCTGGCTCACGCTCACGGTGGCGGGGCTGGCCATGGGCATGATCATCTTCATCATCGCCTCGGGCCTCACGCTGGTGTTCGGCCTCATGGACGTGCTGAACTTCGGCCACGGCGTGTTCATCGCGCTGGGCGCCTTCGTAGCCAGCAGCGTGCTCGGCCTCATGGGCGACTGGACCGGTTCGGGCGAGCTGTGGCGCAGCCTCGTGGCGGTGTTCCCGGCAATGCTGGCCGCGATGGCGGTGGCGGGTGCGATCGGTTTCGCCTTCGAGCGCTTCATCGTGCGGCCGGTGTACGGCCAGCACCTGAAGCAGATCCTCATCACCATGGGCGGCATGATCATCGGCGAGGAGCTCATCAAGGTGATCTGGGGCCCGGCGCAGGTTCCGCTGCCGCTGCCCGAGGCGCTGCGCGGCTCGCTGCTGGTGGGCGACGCGGCCATCAGCAAGTACCGCCTGCTCGCGGTGGCCGTGGGCGTGGTGGTGTTCGGCGTGCTCGCATGGACGCTGGGCCGAACCAAGATCGGCCTGCTGATCCGCGCCGGCGTGCAGGACCGCGAGATGGTCGAGTCGCTGGGCTACCGCATCGGGCGGCTCTTCGTCGGGGTGTTCGTGGTCGGCAGCGCGCTTGCCGGGCTGGGCGGCGTGATGTGGGGCCTCTTCCAGCAGAACCTGGTGCCGCAGATGGGCGCGCAGGTCAACGTGCTGATCTTCATCGTGATCATCATCGGCGGGCTGGGCTCGACGGGCGGGGCACTCATCGGCGCGCTGCTGGTGGGGCTGATGACCAACTACGTGGGCTTCCTGCTGCCCACGCTCACGCAGTTCGCGAGCATCTTCCTGATGGTGGCCGTGCTGCTGTGGCGCCCGCAGGGCGTGTACCCGGTGGCCAACCGCTGAAGGGGGAGAAGACCACATGTTCCTGAAACGACTTCTCTCCAACGACATGCCCCGCAGCCGCCTGCTGGCGGTGCTGCTGATCGCGGTGTTCGTCGCGCTGGCCTTCGCGCCGTTCATCTTCCCAGGCGTGAAGGCGCTGAGCGTGGCGGCCAAGATTCTGGTGTTCGTGGTGCTGGTGGCCAGCTTCGACCTGCTGCTGGGCTACACGGGCATCGTGAGCTTCGCGCACACCATGTTCTTCGGCATCGGTGCCTACGGCATCGCCATCTCCGCCTCGCGGCTCGGGCCCAACTGGGGCGCGGTGCTGGTAGGGCTGGGCGCGTCGCTGGCGATCTCGCTGGTGCTTTCGTTCGCCATCGGCCTGTTCTCGCTGCGGGTGCGCGCGATCTTCTTCGCGATGATCACGCTGGCCGTGGCTTCGGCCTTCCAGACGCTGGCCTCGCAGATGTCGGACTTCACCGGCGGCGAGGACGGCCTGACCTTCAAGCTGCCCGAGCTGATCTCGCCAAGCTTCGAGTTCGCCGAAGAGCCTTTCCTCGGCGTCTCGCTCGACGGCCGGCTGCTTTGCTACTACCTGCTGTTCGTGGCGGCGGTGGTACTGGTGCTGGCGCTGCTGCGCATCGTGAACTCGCCCTTCGGCCGCGTGCTGCAGGCGATCCGCGAGAACGAGTTCCGCGCCGAGGCCATCGGCTACCGCGTGGTGGTCTACCGCACCACGGCCGCGGTGCTGTCGGCGCTCTTCGCCACGCTGGCCGGCGCGATGCTCGCGATCTGGCTGCGCTACAACGGGCCCGACACCTCGCTGAGCTTCGAGATCATGATCGACGTGCTGCTGATCGTGGTGATCGGCGGCATGGGCACCATCTACGGCGCGGCCATCGGCGCGGTGCTCTTCGTGGTGGCGCAGAGCTACCTGCAGGACCTGCTTCGCATCGGCAACGAGGCCGCAAGCGGCCTGCCATGGCTGGCCGCGCTGCTGTCGCCCGACCGCTGGCTGCTGTGGCTGGGCCTGCTGTTCGTGCTCTCCGTCTATTACTTTCCCACCGGCATCGTCGGAAAACTGCGAGCAAGGGCAGCGCGATGAGCGACAACCAGATTCCACTCTCCCGCTACGCCCGGCTCGCGGGCCGCGAGATCCACTGGCTCGAATGGGGCGCGCCCGAGGCGCCCGTGGTCATCGCCTGGCACGGCCTCGCACGCACGGGCCGCGACATGGACGAACTGGCCCAGCACTTCGCCTCGCGCGGTTTCCGCGTGATCTGCCCCGACACCATCGGCCGCGGCCTGAGCCAGTGGAGCCCGCTGCCCGACGAGGAATACACGCTCGCGTTCTATGCGCGCATCGCCAACGCGCTGTGCGACGAGCTGCGGCTGGGGCGCGTGCATTGGGTCGGCACCTCGATGGGCGGCGCCATCGGCACCGTATGCGCCTCGGGCCTCTTCGAGCCGCGCATGAAGGCGCGCATCGCGAGCCTGGTGCTCAACGACAACGCGCCGGAGCTGGCGCAGCCCGCCATCGAGCGCATCCGCGCCTATGCGGGCAATCCGCCGGCCTTCGACACGGTGGCCGAGCTGGAGGCCTTCTTCCGCACGGTCTACAAGCCCTACGGCTGGCTCAGCGACGCGCAGTGGCGCCGCCTGACCGAGACCTCCACGCGCCGCCTGCCCGACGGCCGCGTGACGCCGCACTACGACCCGGCCATGGTCCGGCAGTTCAGCGCACACGACAACGACTACCTGATCTGGCCGCACTACGACGCCATCGAGGTGCCCGTGCTGTGCCTGCGCGGAGCCGAATCCGACCTGGTGCTGCCCGGCGTGGTCGAGGAAATGAAGCGGCGCGGCCCCGGCGCGGCCGGCAGGCTGCAGGTGATCGAAGTTCCTGCCTGCGGTCACGCGCCCGCGCTCAACGTGCCCGAACAACTTGATCCCGTCGAGGGGTTTATCCGGGCGGCCGGCCGCTGAGGCTGCGGCGGCGTGACAATCGCCGCCCACCTCAACCACAAGGCCGAGACAAGGCCTCGAACACCATGGCGCTCTCGATGTACGACCTGTCCGTGCCTGTCTTCACGCGCGGACTCGGCCAGCTCACCCATATCCTCGACAAGAGCCTCGCGCATGCGAAGGCCAACGGTATCGACCCGGCCTCGCTGGTCGATGCGCGGCTGGCGCCCGACATGCTCACGCTGGTCGGCCAGATCCAGCGTGCGAGCGATGCCTCCAAGCTCGGCACGGCCCGCATCGCCGGCATCGCGGCGCCGAGCTTTCCCGACGAGGAAAAGACCTGGGACGACCTGGTCGCGCGCATCGCGAAGACTCACGACTTCCTGGCCGGCGTCGATCGCGCCCTGATCGACGGCCACGAGGATCGCGCCGTGACCATCAAGACCCGCGAAGGCGAGGCGACCTTCACGGCGCAGCGCTACCTGCTGCAGTTCGCGCTGCCGAACTTCTTCTTCCACGTGACCACCGCCTACGACGTGCTGCGCCACAAGGGCATGCCCATCGGCAAGCTGGATTACCTGGGCAAGTTCTGATCCGGGCGGGCCGTCACGCCGCCGGGACAAACTTCAAATTGCCGTGACACATGCGCACGCGGGGCGTGCGCCGCGAACAATCGCGCCTGACCGCTTTCGGTCTGACACTCGAGCGAGGTTCGCGATCATGAAGATGTTGTCCAGAAGGGCGTTCTCGGGGCTCGCCATCGGCTCCTCGGCGCTCGCGGCCGCTGCGGGCGGCGCATGGCCGGTGCGTAGCGCGCTGGCTGCGTCGCCGGGCCTGCGGGACTACGGCAAGGCGCCCGAATTCACGGGCATCGACAAATGGCTCAACTCGGAGCCGCTCACCATGCAGGGCCTGGCGGGCAAGGTGGTGCTGGTCGATTTCTGGACCTACTCCTGCATCAACTGCATCCGCACGCTGCCCTACGTCGTGAGCTGGTACGAGAAGTACAAGGAGCGGGGCTTCGTGGTGGTGGGCGTGCATTCGCCCGAGTTCGCCTACGAGAAGTCGACGCGCAACGTGCAGGACGCGATCCAGCGCTTCGGCATCCGCTACCCGGTGGCACAGGACAACGGCTTTGCCACCTGGAAGGCCTACAACAACCAGTATTGGCCGGCCTTCTACCTGGCCGACAGCAACGGGCAGGTGATGCGGCAGCACTTCGGCGAAGGGGAGTACGCCGAGATGGAGGCCGCGATCGAGGCGCTGCTGGCGCGCAGGCCGCCGGCCTGAATCAGCGGCGCTACTTCGCCGATTCGATGATGCGCCGCACCGCCGCCTTGCCCACTGGCGTGAGCACGGGGTCGAGCTCGGTGTAGGGCACTTCGATCTCGATCTCACAACCGTTGCCGTAGGCGGGCTGGGCGAAGCGCATGCCCTTGGCTTCCAGCGTGAGGTCGTAGTAGGCGCCTTCTTCGTAGTTCGACCGGCAGTTGTCCTCGGCCTTCGAGGGATCGATGCCCGCATGGCGGAACAGGAAGCGGCGCAGCTTCGGTGTCATCGAGGCGCCTCCGGTGCCGGATATCCGGCCTTCGGCCGGGCGGGCCTTCGACAGCGAGCGCAGTCCGAACCAGGACCACGGGTCGATCTGCCTGCCGGTCTGCAGGTCCCATGTGCGGTAGAACCACGAGATGCCCGAGCGGCCCATGCCGGCCGCCCAGGTGTAGTTGCGGATGCTGAGCCACTGCGAGGTCCAGTACTCGGGGTCGGCGGTGTTCTCGTCCTCCGCCGGCACGCCGACGCGGCCGAGGAACTCGCGGCGCTTGTCGAAGTATTCCGTGACCGCGTCCTTGCTGGTGTCGAAGTCGCGGCGCAGTTCGCGGTTGATGGCCGCCAGCGTGGGCTCGGGGCCGGAGAGCTCGACGGTTTCCTGTCCGGCGAAGCGCAGCCGCCGGAAGCTGCGGCCGGCGGCGAACTCCTCCTTCTTTCCGATCTCGATCTTCGGCGGCGTCTCGAGCTGGCCTGCATAGCCTTCGCTTCCGCAGGCCCTGTCGCCGCCCGTGGCGTCGGCAAGGTCGAGCTTGATCGGCAGCGTGACGGGTGTTCCTTTCACGCTCTTCCAGGTGCCGGTGAGCGTGTTGCCCCTGGCAGGCTCGAGCGACCAGAGGCCGGTGTCGCCGGCTTCGTGCCAGAAGCTGTCCTTCTCGATGCGGCTCAGCGGGATCGGCCTCTTGTACTGCCTGTAGAAATAGCTCCCGCTCGGAAACTCCGTGTTGAAGCAGGCCACGATGGCCTTGGTGCCGAGCGTGCCTTCCCATACGCCCTTGGGTACGTCCGCGGTGGCGGCCGGGCAGGGCAGCAGGTGCAGCAGCGGGATCAGGCCGGCGAGGCACCGGGCGCGGAGATGTTTCATGGCTTGCGGGCGGAGATCGAATACATGAGCGGAATGCGCGGCATGCCCTCGGGCGGTGCCATGCGGCGCCCGCCAATGTCGCGCATGCCCTCGAAGGGCTTCCAGCCGTTGGCGTACGGATACTCGTCGAGCTGCTCGATGACGAGGCCGGCCTGCGACAGCGCGGTCGTCACCTGGCCCACACCCCAGGTGAACTCGAAGCTCGGGTGCGGGTTGCTGAAGTTCTCCACGCCGCGCTCGTAACCTTCGCGCACCAGGCCGTCGCCGGACTCCGCCACGTAGTCGCCCACGCCCTCTTCGGGCACTGCGGCGTCGTTGAAATAGTCGTAGTGGAACTTCCAGGCCGGATCGAACACCAGCGCGAAGGGGTGGAATTCGACGATGACGAAGCGCCCGCCGGGCTTGAGCATCTGCGCCACGCCGCGTGCCCATGCAGCGATGTCGGAAAGCCAGCAAAGCGTGCCGTACGAACAGAACACGATGTCGAAGCGCTCGCCGCGCACCTGTGCGTCACGGAAGTAGTCGTAGACGTCCGATCGCACGAAGCGCGCGGCAATGCCCGACTGCAGCGATAGCCGCGCTGCGAAGTCGACGGCTTCGTCAGAGATGTCCACGCCCGTCACGTCGGCGCCCAGACGCGCGATGCTCAGGCTGTCCTGACCCGCGTTGCACTGAAGGTGCAGCACCGACAGGCCCTTCACGTCGCCGAGCAGGCCGGCTTCTTCGGGAAAGAGCGTGGAGCCGCCTTGGCGGAAGAAGGCGGCCTGGTCGCCCTTGTGGCTGTTGTGCGCGACGGTGGCCGCGTTCCATGAGAGCCGGTTGGCTTCGTGCAGGTCCTTCTTCATCGGGCTGCGGGCACCGTATGCGTGGGCCAGCCGGCGAGGTTGCGTTCGGCGATGCCCGCGAGCGCGGTGATCCATGCGGGGCTGTCGTTCAGGCAGGGGATGTAGCTGAAGGCTTCGCCTCCCGAGTGCAGGAAGGCTTCGCGGCCTTCCATGGCGATTTCTTCCAGGGTCTCGAGGCAGTCGGCCGGAAAGCCCGGGCACACCACGTCCACGCGCTTCACGCCGGACGCACCGAGCTCGCGCAGCGTAGGCTCTGTGTAGGGCTCCAGCCACTTGGCGCGGCCGAATCGCGACTGGAAGGTCACGCGGTGCTGCGAGTCCGACAGGCCCAGGCGCGCGGCGAGGAGGCGGGCCGTTTCGAGGCACTGCGCCTGGTACGGATCGCCCAGCGCGATGTTGCGTGCGGGAATGCCGTGGAAGCTCATGAGCAGCACCTGGCCGCGGCCTTCGGTCTTCCAGTGCTTCTCGATACTCTGCGCGAGCGCCTCGATGTAGGCCGGGTCGTCGTGGTAGTCGTTGACGAAGCGGAATTCGGGCACGCGGCGCTGCCTGCTGCTCCAGGCGTTCACCGCGTCGATCACGCTCGCGGTGGTGGTGCCCGAGTACTGTGGATAGGCCTGCAGCACCAGCACGCGGCCGACGCCTTCGGCCTGCAGCGCGTCGAGCCGCGAGGCGATGGAAGGGCTGCCGTAGCGCATCGCGTCGCGCACGGTCGCGCGATGGCCGCGCTCCCCGAGCCAGCCGGCCAGCAGGGTGGCCTGCTTCTGCGTCCACACCTTCAGCGGCGAGCCTTCGCGCATCCAGATGCTCGCGTACTTGGCGGCCGACTTGGCCGGGCGCGTGCGAAGAATGATGCCGTGCAGGATCAGCGCCCACAGCGCCTTCGGGATCTCGACCACGCGCGGGTCGCCCAGGAAGTCGGCGAGGTAGGGGCGCACCGCGGCGGCGGTGGGGGCGTCGGGAGAGCCCAGGTTGCACCAGAGCACTGCGGTGCGAAGGGACCCGGGGGTACTCGGAGCGGCGTTCTCTTGGATCGAAGGCATGCGGTATTCTGCGGCATGACTTCCGCTTCCCCGGTGCCAGCGGGCGCCGCGCCTCTCGATCTCAAGCCTCTCGAGCTCAAGCGCATTTCGGCGATCTCGCTGGACCTCGACGACACCCTCTGGCCGATCTGGCCCACCATCGAACGCGCCGAGGCCGTGCTGCACCAGTGGCTGCTGCGCGAGGCGCCCAAGACCGCCACGCTGCTGATGACCCCGGGCATCCTGCGCGAGCTGCGCGAAGCCACTGCCAAGGAGCGTTCCGACCTCGCGCACGACCTGAGCGCGCTGCGCCGGGAGTCGATCCGCACCGCACTCACCCGCGCGGGGGAAGACCCGGCGCTGGCCGAACCGGCCTTCGATGCCTTCTTCGCCGAGCGCCAGCGCGTGACGCTGTACGACGACGCGCTGCCCGCGCTGAAGTGGCTCAGTGAACGCTATCCGCTGGTGGCCATTTCCAACGGCAACGCCGACATCCACAAGACGGGCGTCGGCCGCTGGTTCCGCACCGCCTTCAATGCGCGGGCCTTCGGCAGCGGCAAGCCGCACGCGCCCATCTTCCGCGCCGCCGCCGCATCGGTCGGCCTGCTGCCCAAGGACGTGCTGCACGTGGGCGACGATGCGGAGCTCGACGTGGTCGGCGCGCTCAACGCCGGCATGCAGGCCGCCTGGCTGGTGCGCGACGAACGCCCCTGGGTGCACGGCGCGCGGCCGCAGCTGATCGTGCCGAACCTGCACGCCCTGTGCATGGCGCTCGACGGCTGAGACGCCACCAGTCCGACAAGAGCAGCGCGCCTTTCAAAACCTCGCGGAACCGGCTTTGCCGGGCCGCAGGTGTCGCACCCTGCAAGGGGGGCGTCGCGAAACGAAGTGCGCGAAGCCTGGGGATCAGCCGAATACAGGTCGGAAGAAGCTGCGTTCGTAGCTGAGGATGCAGCGCGTCTCCTCCGCGTACCTGAACGCGGCCTGGCACTCCGCGTCCTGCATCGAATCGGCGCGGTACTTTTCGTAGTCGGCCAGGCTCGGGAAGCTGAACATCGCCAGCGCGACGTTGTTCGCGCCTTCCGAGGGCAGGAAGTAGCCGTGGTGCTTGCCGCCGAACTTCTCGACGAGCGGGATCCAGAGCCTGCCGTAGTGCTCGAATTCCTTCAGCTTGTAGGGATCGACGATGTAGCGCAGGTAGCAGGTGACCATGAGGGATGTCTTTCGGGATGCAGGTCGGGGAGTGGTGAGGGGTATTGCTCGCGGCGTCTGCGGCCGCGCGCGGGGCTGACTATAGTTTCCCGGCTGTTGTCCCACCCTCCGCGGCCTCGCGCCGGACAGGAAACCCGAAGTGCATCTCTCCAACTGGCTCATCTTCTGCGGCGTCACGCTGCTCGTTACGTTCACCCCCGGACCGGCCGTGCTGCTGGCGGTCTCGAACTCGATGAGCGTGGGCCCGCGACGGGCGATGATCAGTTCGCTGGGCAATGCGGCGGGGCTCTTCATGGTGTCCGCTGCCGCCATGGCCGGGCTGGGCGTGGTGCTCTCCACCTCGGCCCATGCCTTCATGGTGCTGAAGCTGGCTGGTGCGGCCTACCTGATCTACCTGGGCATCAAGCAGTGGCGCAGCCAGGGCAGCGTGTTCGCCGACGTGCAGGGCGGCCAGGGCGGCGCGGCACCGCGATCGAGCTGGCGCCTCTTCGGCCACGGGATGACGGTGGCGCTGACCAACCCCAAGGGCATTCTTTTCTTCTCCGCGCTGTTCCCGCAGTTCCTCACGCAGGACGCGCCGATGCTCACGCAGTTCGCGGTACTGACCGGCACCTTCGCAGCAGCGTCGGTGATCGCGCATTCGTTCTACGTGCTGCTGGCGCGCCTGCTGCGCAAGCAGCTTTCCGACGTGCGCCGCACGCGCATCTTCAACAAGGTGTCGGGCGCGGCCTTCGTGCTGCTGGGGCTGAGCCTGCTGAGACTGCGCAACAAGGCAGCCTGAGCCCGGCCTTCCTTCTGCTTCAGTCGATCCCGAAGCGTTCGCGCAGCGCCGCGCAGAAGTCGGCGGTGCCGCTGATCGAGAGGGTGATGGTCTCGTAGCGCGGATCGTCCTCGCTCGATTCCTGCAGGTCGTAGTCCCACGTGCCGCCGTCGTCGAGGGCGCCGCGCGCATCGGGAAACGCGGTCTCGGCCCACGCGAGCACCTGCGCGACTTCGGCCCGCACCTCGGGTGTCTTGTCGGGCGAGGTCGATGCCATGGCGTCGAAGGTGCCGTGGCCCTCGGTGTCCTCGCTGTAGTCGAAATCGAGGTAGCGCAGTTCGGTCGTCATGTGGTCAATCCAGTGATCTGGCGGCGGCGAGCCCGCTGAGCACCGCGCCTTCGAGCGTGGCGGGGTAGGGGCCTTCGACGTAGTCGCCGCAGGCCTGCAGGCCCGGTGCGATGGTCGAGGGCGGCCGCGCGAGGCCGGGCGTGCAGGCGAAGGTGGCGCGTTTCTCGATCACCGTCTGCACCAGCTCCAGATTCGACTGGCCCAGCTGGGCTTCGGCCTGCGCGATGACCTGCGCTTCCAGCACCTCGCGCGACGCCTCGTTCGCGCTCACCACCATCGCGAGCACGCCCTGCGGGCCGCCGAGTTGGCTCCTGTCGAAGGCGAACTGGGCCGGTGCCGCGGCCGGATCGCTGCGAAGCGCGAGCATCGGCTCGGCCAGCGGCTTGGCGCCGCGCACGTAGACTGTCGCGATGGCCTCGAAGCGCAGCGCCTCGGTGGTCTCGCACCAGCGGTCCGCCGGCAGGCCCGAGCTGCGGACAAGGCGCGCCGCGTCCCATGGCGCGCAGGCCAGCACGACCCGATCGAAGGCTTCACCATCGACCAGCCATTGCCCCGCCTTCGATGCGATGGCACGCACGCGCGTGCCGATGTGTACCTCGGCACCATGCCGCGTCAGCCAGCCGATCGCGGCATCGGGCAGCAGCGCTCCGAGATCCGCCCGCGGCAGCAACAGGTCGGCGCCGCCGCTTCCGCTGAAGAGTGCGTCGTTCAGCACACGCAGGAAGACCTCGCCGCTCGACTGCGCGACAGGCGTATTGAGCGCGGAAACGCAAAGCGGCTCGATCAGCTCCCGCATCACGCGCGGAGTGAGCCGGGCGCACAGATCGGCAACCGTCGTAGCACGACCACAGCGAAAGCCCGAGAGCCTCCAGCCGATGGCGGTGCGCAGCAGCGACGACTTGTCGCGCCACGTCCAGCCCCGCGCCGTGAAGATGCCCGCCAGCAGATCGAGTGGCGCAGGCAGCCGCGGCAGCTTCAGCCCCCCGCCGTCGGCGAAGCGCAGCGAAAGAGGCAGCCGCAGCAGCGCGCCTTCGACGTCGACGCCCACATCGCGCATCAGCTGCAGCGTTGCGGTGTATGCGCCGATCAGGATGTGCTGGCCGTTGTCCAGGGCCAGCCCGTGCATGTCGTCGACCCGCCGCGCCCGCCCGCCCGGCGTGTGCGCCGCTTCGAACAGCGTCACGGCATGGCCGAGCCGCGTGGCCTCCACCGCACAGGCGAGGCCGGCCCAGCCGGCGCCGATGACGGCGGTCGTGCTCATTGAAAGTCGCGCGGAAGCAGCACGCGGTCGTAGTAGGGGGCCAGATCGTCGTCCGGCTTAGCACACCTCACGAAGCACCTGTACGTCAACAGCTCGATGCGCTCGCTTCTTGTCAAACCATCCTCGCGCATCGCGAAATCGCGATCGCTCAAGTCGAACTTGCCATCTGCGTTGAAGAGCAGCTTGTCGCCCACGACGTAGTCACGCCTGAATTGCGTTCGCCATTGCGAGTTGGAGCCCCAGCCGTCTGCCAGATCCTCACAGCGGCGAAACTTGCGTCGATGCGCCCAGAAGAGCGTTGATGACGTCGCGATTTCAGGATTCAGCGTACCGGCCAGACAGGAAACGGCGACACCGGCGCGTGAGAACATCATGGAGCCAAGCACCAGTGCGGGCCAATCGATCCGTTCGATATCGATGTAGTCGTTGCGAGGCCGCAGAGGAACAGCTTCGACGATGTCGACGATCTCGTGAAAAAAGGGCGAGTAGGCGGACTCGTCAACTACGCGAAAACCCAGGCCGGTCATGAACGCGAGGTACTCGGGCAAGGTGAGCGTCGGCCCTTCCCAACCTTCGTAGATTCCCCGCTGAAAAGCCATCAGCAAGATCTGGTTGATGCGCGAGAGCGCATAAAGGCGCCAGGAGTCTTCGATGGCAATCGGCTCCGGCGACGTCTGCTGTGCGAACGCGGTCAGCCAGCCGCGCTCGCTTTCCATCCAGGGGCAGAGCAGTTCGTGGAAAAGGTCGGCCTTCGGGTCGAAGTTCAGGATCGCCCTGAAGAGGCCGACATGCGAAAGTTCGGATGCATCCATCGGACCGGGTGCTAGATACGCCCTAACGCCTGTACCTTCCAAGCCAGCCAGAACTTGCGCACCGGCGTCAGACTCACGCGCTGGTTGAGCACCTGGAAGTTGTCGCGTTCGATCTCGCGCAGCAGGGTGCGGTAGATGCTGGCCATCATCAGGCCGGGCTTCTGCGAGCGGCGGTCGGCCAGCGGGAGGAGGGCGAGCGCTTCGTCGTAGGCGGCGTGGGCGCGCGCGGCCTGGAACGTCATGAGTTCGACGAATCGCTCGGAGTGCACGCGGTTCAGGATCTCGTGCGCCTTCACGTCGAACTTCTGCAGCTCGTTGACCGGCAGGTAGATGCGACCGCGCATGGCGTCCTCGCCCACGTCGCGCAGGATGTTGGTGAGCTGCAGCGCCAGGCCCAGCTTGTGGGCGTAGGCGGTGGTCTGGGCTTCGGTCTGGCCGAAGATGCGGGCGGCGACCTCGCCGACCACGCCGGCCACGAGGTGGCAGTAGCGCGCGAGGCCCTGGAAGTCGAGGTAGCGCGTCTGATCGAGGTCCATCTGGCAGCCGTCGATCACCTCGTTGAGCTGGCGCGACTCGATGCCGTAGGCCGCGGCGTGCGGCATCAGCGCCTGCATGACCGGATGGCGCGGCGTGCCCGCGAAGGACTGCGAGACCTCGGTGCGCCACCAGGCGAGCTTGGTGGCGGCCACGCCCGGGTCGCTGACCTCGTCGACCACGTCGTCGACCTCGCGGCAGAAGGCATAGAAGGCCGTGATCGCGGCGCGGCGCGGCTTGGGAAGGAACAGGAAGGCGTAATAGAAACTGCTGCCCGAGGCGGCGGCCTTGTCTTGCACGTATTGCTCGGGGGTCATCGGGGAGGCGCTGCTTTCATGGGGCGTGATTGTCTCCGCATCCGCACGGCCTTCCAGAGCAGCACCGGAGCGTCGAGCTTGCCGATGGTGGGGCGCTGGCTGAAGGTGTCGAAGCCCAGCTCCTGGATCTTGTCGAGGATGCGCAGCCCCCCCTGCACCACGAGGCGCAGCTCCCAGCCGGCGCGACCGGGCAGCCGGTGCACGAGCGGCGCGCCCTCGGTCATGAGCTCGCGCGCCCAGTAACACATCACTGCTATGAGATTGATAGCTTCCTGCGGAGGCTCCGCGCGCGAGAGCGGCGCGAAGACCTTGAAGTTCTCGGGCGACAGGCCGCGCCGGTCGCAGTCGGTCAGCGGAAAGTAGAAGCGGCCGCGCGGCAGGTCGACGCACGGGTCCTGCCAGAAGTTGATGAGCTGCAGCGCGCTGCAGATGGCGTCGCTCTGCGCCAGGGCCTGTGCGTCATGCACGCCGTACAGGTGCAGCAGGAGGCGCCCGACGGGGTTGGCGGAGCGGCGGCAGTAGTCGAGCAGCTCGGCGCGGTCGGCATAGGTGCTGCGGTCGCGGGTCTTCTCGATGTCCTGCACGAAGGCGCTCAGCAGGTCGGCGAGCAGGCCTTCGGGCAGGCCATGGTGGGCGATGCTGTGGGCCAGCGGGCCGAAGACGTGGGGCCAGCGCGATTCGGGCAGCACTTCGCCGCGGGCTGCGGCTGCGAGTTCTTCCCGGTAGGCGTGCAGGTCGGCCAGGCGCTCGGCGGGCGAGGCGCTGCCTTCGTCGGCGATGTCGTCCGCGGTGCGCGCGAAGTGGTAGATCGCCGCGATGGGCGGGCGCAGGTGCGGCGGACATAGCCACGAGGCTACGGGAAAGTTTTCGTAGTGCGCCGGCGGCGCGGCGTGTTGGGGAGTGGCGGACACGCCACGATTGTCAGCCACGATGCAATGCCCCGGCACTATGCTCGCAGCGTCGCCACTACGAACTCCCGCTTCATGAAAGCATCCGCTCCGGCTTCCGGGCCACAGGTTTCAGCGTACGGCGAGGCGGCGCACCCGGCGGGGCCGGCGCTCATGGTCGCAGCGCTGGGCGTCGTGTTCGGCGACATCGGCACCTCGCCGCTGTACGCCTTCAAGGAGACGATGAACCCCGAGCACGGCGTGCCGTTCACGCCCGATTCGGTGCTGGGGCTGCTCTCGCTGATCTTCTGGGGGCTGATGTTCGTGGTCACGCTGAAGTACGTGGTGTTCGTGCTGCGCGCCGACCACGACGGCGAGGGCGGCATCCTGGCGCTGCAGGCGCTCGCGCGAAGCGCCGTGTCGGGGCCGAAGACGAAGCCCTGGGTGTGGAACGTCATCGGGCTGCTGGGCCTCGTGGGTGCGGCCATGTTCTACGGCGACAGCCTGATCACGCCGGCCATCTCGGTGCTGTCGGCGGTCGAGGGGCTGGAGGTGCAGGCGCCGGTGCTGCAGCGTGCGGTGCTGCCGATCACGGTGGCGATCCTGATCGCGCTCTTCATGGTGCAGAAGAAGGGCACCGGCACGGTGGGCAAGATCTTCGGGCCGGTCATGCTGCTGTGGTTCATCGTGCTGGCGGCGGCCGGCGCCTGGCAGGTGCTGCAGCAGCCGCAGGTGCTCGCCGCGCTCGATCCGCGCCGTGCCCTGGGCTTCCTGGTCGAGCACCGGGCGCAGTCGCTGGCGGTGCTGGGCGCGGTGTTCCTGGCCTTCACGGGCGGCGAGGCGCTGTATGCCGACATGGGGCACTTCGGCGCCCGCCCGATCCGCCTTGCGTGGCTCTTCATCGCGCTGCCGGGCCTGGTGCTCAACTACTTCGGGCAGGGCGCGCTGGTGCTGGCGAACCCGGCGGCCATCGACAACCCGTTCTTCCGGCTCTTTCCCTCGTGGGGCGTGCTGCCGATGGTGGTGCTCGCCGCGATGGCGACGGTGATCGCCTCGCAGGCGGTGATCTCGGGCGCGTTCTCGCTCACGGCGCATGCGATGCGCATGGGCTACCTGCCGCGCATGCGGGTGATCCAGACCTCGGGCACGGCCATCGGGCAGATCTACGTGCCGACGGTCAACTGGCTGCTGATGGTGGGCGTGCTGCTGCTGGTGCTGGGCTTCAGGAGCTCGGGGGCACTGTCGGCGGCCTACGGCATCGCGGTGTCGATCACCATGGTGACGACCACGCTGCTGGCCGGGATCGTGGCCTGGGGGCTGTGGCGCTGGAACAAGGTGGCGGTGGTGATCGGCGTGGCGGCCTTCGCGGTGGTCGACCTGACCTTCGTGATCGCCAACAGCCTGAAGGTGGCCGAGGGCGGCTGGCTCACGCTGGCCGTGGCGGCCGTGGTGATGGTGCTCTTCACCACCTGGGCGAAGGGGCGCCGGCTGGGCCTGGAGGCGGCCGCCGCCGAGAGCCTGCCGCTGCGGCCCTTCGTCGAGTCGCTGGCGCAGCACATGCCGCACCGGGTGAGCGGAACGGCCGTGTTCCTGAACCCCGACGCCACGGCGGTGCCGCATGCGCTGCTGCACAACCTCAAGCACAACCAGGTTCTGCACGAGCAGGTGATCGTGCTGCGCGTGCTGGCCTGCGACACGCCGCGCGTCGACGCGCGCATCCGCATCGAGGCCGAGCAGCTGATGGAGGGCATCTGGATGGTCACGGCGCGCCACGGCTTCATGGAGCGGCCCGACGTGCCGGAATTCATCCGCATCCTGGCCTACCAGAAGACGCTGGCGATCGATTCGATGAAGACCTCGTACTTCGTCTCGCGCGCTTCGGTGGGCGAGGAGAACCTGCCGGGCATGAACCCGGTCCGGCGTGCGCTCTTCGGCTGGCTGCAGCGCAATGCGGGACGGGCATCGGACTACTTCGAGCTTCCCGACAACCGCCTCGTGGAGATGGGCCAGCGCACCTAGATTTTTTTCGGCGGGCGGGTGTACTAGTGACCAACGGGTCATTGACACTGGTTCACGTTTACCCTAGATTACTAACCATTGGGTCAGTAATGACTCGGTTCGTCCTATCCAGGGTGTCTCATGACCGCCTCCACCGTCTCCCCGTTCCGTGTGCGCAGCGCCGCCTGGCTGCTGCTTCCCGCCGTGCTTCTGGCCGGCTGCTCTCCGAAGCCCGCGGCCGAAGATCCGGTCCGGGCGGTCAAGTTCGTGACCGTGGGGACCAGCGAATTCGATGCCCAGCCCGAGTTCTCGGCCGAGGTGCGAGCCCGCGTCGAATCGCGCCTGGGCTTCCGCGTGGGAGGCAAGATCACGAAGCGCCAGGCCGAGCTCGGCCAGCACGTGCAGGCCGGCCAGGTCCTGGCCCAGCTCGATCCGCAGGACTATCGCCTGGCCGCCGAAGCCGCACGCGCCCAGCAGGCCGCTGCGCTCACCAATCGCGACCTCGCTGCCGCCGACCTCAAGCGTTACACCGAACTGCGGGCCCAGAACTTCATCAGCGGCGCCGAGCTGGAGCGCCGCGAAACCACCTGGAAGGCCGCGCAGGCCCAGCTCGAACAGGCCCAGGCGCAGCTCGCATCGCAGGGCAACCAGGCCAACTACACGACGCTGGTGGCCGACGTGGCCGGCATCGTCACCGCCATCGAGGCCGAGCCGGGCCAGGTGGTGCAGGCCGGTACGCCGGTGGTGCGCATCGCCCAGGACGGCGCGCGCGACGTTGTGTTCGCAGTGCCCGAAGACCGCGCCACGCTGATCAAGACCGGCTCGCCCGTCACGGTGCGCGGCTGGTCCGGAGGCAATGAACTGCAGGGCCAGGTGCGAGAAGTAGCGGCCAGCGCCGACGCGGTCACGCGCACCTACTCGGTCAAGGTCGCGATCGACGCCGCCACCGCTCCGCCGCTGGGCGCCACCGTCTATGCGCGCCCGCAGGCTCTCGCGCACTCCAGCGCTCCCGTGATGAAGCTTCCGACGAGCGCGCTGCGCCAGGAAGGCAAGGGCACGGCCGTGTGGGTGCTCGACAAGTCGACCATGACCGTGCGCTCGCAGTCCGTGCAGGTGGCCACCGCCGACGGCAACGAAGCCGTGATCGCCGGCGGCATCTCGCCCGGCATGATGGTCGTGGCGGCCGGCGTGCACGTGCTGTCGCCGGGGCAGAAGGTCACCATCTACCAGTCCAGGGAGGCGGCCGCGGCCGCCGCCAATGCCGGTGCGAAGGAGTCGGCACAGCCCGTCACGGCTGTCGCTGCGACGAACAAGGAGATCGCATCGGGTGCCGCCAAATGAGCGGCGGCGCAGCGAACCCCACCGACAAGCCTTCCGGCTTCAATCTCTCCAAATGGGCGCTGGACCACGCGCCCCTCACGCGCTACCTGATGGTGGTGCTGATGGTGCTGGGCGCATTCGCGTACTTCCAGCTTGGGCAGGACGAGGACCCTCCCTTCACCTTCCGTGCGATGGTGGTTCGCACCTACTGGCCCGGCGCCACCGCGCAGCAGGTGGCCGAGCAGGTCACCGACAAGCTCGAACGCACGCTGCAGGAGGCCCCGTACGCCGACAAGATCCGCAGCTACTCGAAGCCCGGCGAGTCGCAGATCATCTTCAACATCAAGGATTCGTCGAAATCCACCGAGGTGGCCAACGTCTGGTACACGGTGCGCAAGAAGATCGGCGACATGCGCGCCACGCTCCCGGCAGGCGTGCAGGGGCCGTTCTTCAATGACGACTTCGGCGACGTCTATGGCGTGATCTACGCGCTGGAGAGCGAGGGCTTCAGCTACGCCGAGCTCAAGACGATGGCCGACGACGTGCGCCAGCAGCTGCTGCGCGTGAAGGACGTGGCCAAGGTCGACCAGTTCGGCGTGCAGGACGAGAAGATCTACATCGAGATCTCGCAGAAGCGCGTGGCCCAGTTGGGGCTCGACTTCAATGCGGTGCTTTCGCAGCTCGGCTCGCAGAACGCGGTGGAGAGCGCGGGCACGATCCAGTCGCCGGCGGACGTGGTGCAGGTGCGCGTCGCGGGGCAGTTCACCAGCGTCGACCAGCTGCGCGAGATGCCCATCCGCGGCAGCTCGGGCAACCAGCTCAAGCTCGGCGACATCGCCGACATCCATCGCGGCTACATCGATCCGCCTTCGGTCAAGGTGCACCACCAGGGCAAGGAAGTGATCGGCCTGGGCGTGTCGATGGCCAAGGGCGGCGACATCATCGCGCTGGGCAAGGCGCTGAAGGCCACGGCCGTGACCATCGGGCAGCGGCTGCCGGCCGGCGTGAAGCTGGCGCAGGTGCAGGACCAGCCGGTGGCGGTGGCCAGCTCGGTCAACGAGTTCGTGGGCGTGCTGATCGAGGCCGTGGCCATCGTGCTGGGCGTGAGCATCGTCTCGCTCGGCCTGCACAAGGGCGGACGCTTCGGCTGGTACATCGACATGCGCCCGGGGCTGGTGGTGGCGATCACCATTCCGCTGGTGCTGGCCGTGACCTTCCTGGCCATGAACTACTTCGGCATCGGGTTGCACAAGATATCGCTGGGCTCGCTCATCATCGCGCTGGGCCTGCTGGTGGACGACGCGATCATCGCGGTCGAGATGATGGTGCGGAAGATGGAAGAGGGCTACGACAAGGTCCGCGCCGCCACCTTCGCCTACGACGTGACGGCCAAGCCGATGCTCACGGGCACGCTCATCACGGCGGCGGGCTTCCTGCCGATCGGCATCGCCAAGTCGGTGACGGGCGAATACACCTTCGCGATCTTCGCGGTGACGGTGATCGCGCTGGTGCTGTCGTGGATCGTCTCGGTGTATTTCGTGCCCTACCTCGGCACGCTGCTGCTCAAGGTGAAGCCGCACGCGGCTGCGACGGAGTCGCCTGGCCAGTCGACTCCCGACGCGACGCCGCACGAGCTTTTCGACTCGCCCTTCTACAACGCCTTCCGCAAGACGGTGAACTGGTGCGTGCAGCACCGCTGGATGACCATCGGCGCCACGGTGCTGATCTTCGCGCTGGGCATCTTCGGCATGGGCAAGGTGCAGCAGCAGTTCTTCCCGGATTCGAGCCGGCCCGAGATCCTGGTCGACATCTGGTTCCCAGAAGGCACCTCGTTCGCCGCGAACGAGGAGGTGGCCAAGCGCGTCGAGAAGCGCATCATGCAGGAGGCCGGCGTGAGCACCGTCAGCACCTGGATCGGCTCGGGCGTGCCGCGCTTCTACCTGCCGCTGGACCAAGTGTTCCCGCAGACCAACGTGTCGCAGCTCATCGTGCTGCCCACGGATCTGAAAGTGCGCGAGACCCTGCGCATCAGGCTGCCGCAACTGCTGGCGCAGGAATTCCCCGAGGTGCGCGGCCGCGTCAAGCTGCTGCCCAACGGCCCGCCGGTGCCGTACCCGGTCCAGTTCCGCGTGATCGGCCCCGACCCGGCGCTGCTGCGCGGCCATGCCGACGAGGTGAAGGCCGTGCTGCGCGACAACGCCAACATGCGCGGCGTGAACGACAACTGGAACGAGTCGGTGAAGGTGATCCGCCTCGAGATCGACCAGGCCAAGGCGCGCGCCCTGGGCGTGACGAGCCAGGCCATCGCGCAGGCTTCCAAGACCATGTTCAGCGGCACGACGGTGGGCCAGTACCGCGAGAACGACCTGCTGATCGACATCGTGCTGCGCCAGGCGCCCGACGAGCGCCAGGCCATTTCCGACATCGGCAACGCCTACATCCCGACGGCCTCGGGCCGCTCGATTCCGCTCACGCAGATCGCCAAGCCGGTGTTCGCCTGGGAGCCGGGCGTGATGTGGCGCGAGAACCGCGACTACGCCATCACCGTGCAGGGCGACGTGGTCGAGGGCCTGCAGGGCGCCACCGTGACCGCGCAGCTGCTGCCGAAGCTGCGCGAGCTCGAGGCCGGCTGGGTCGCGGCCGGGCAGGGCGCCTACCGCATCGAGGTGGCCGGCGCGGTGGAGGAAAGCAGCAAGGGCTCCGCCTCCATCGTGGCGGGCGTGCCGATCATGCTGTTCCTGGTGTTCACGCTGCTGATGCTGCAGCTGCACAGCTTCAGCCGCTCGCTGCTGGTGTTCATCACCGGTCCGATGGGTATCGCCGGCGTGGCAGGTGCGCTGCTGGTGCTGAACCGGCCCTTCGGCTTCGTCGCGCTGCTGGGCGTGATCGCGCTGATGGGAATGATCCAGCGCAACGCGGTGATCTTGATCGACCAGATCGAGCTCGACCGCGCGGCGGGCGTGCCGGCGTGGGACGCGATCGTCGAATCCGCGGTGCGCCGACTGCGGCCCATCGTGCTGACGGCCGCCGCGGCGGTGCTGGCGATGATCCCGCTGTCGCGCAGCGTGTTCTGGGGGCCGATGGCCGTCGCCATCATGGGCGGACTGATCGTGGCGACGGTGCTGACCCTGCTCGCGCTGCCTGCGATGTACGCCGCTGCATTCCGTGTGAAGCGCGAGCCGGAAACGCGGCCGATTAGCGTCTAAAATCGCTGGCTGACCGATTTCAAGCGGATGGTCTTTGGCCCACGGAAATCCGTGGTGCGAAAAGCCCGTCCGCTTTTGCATTCACCTGAAAAAAAGATTGGCATCGCGCGGGTGGCGAAATTGGTAGACGCACCAGGTTTAGGTCCTGACGTTCGCAAGAACGTGCCGGTTCGAGTCCGGCCCCGCGCACCAGCCCTGCACGTAGCCCGTTCTATCGAGCAGACTAAAAGCCCCGTTTCGAAAGGAGCGGGGCTTTTTCCTTCTGCCTCTTCGTTTTCTTCACCAGTCGTTGTCGCTGCTGCCGCTGTCGAAGCTGCCGCCGCTGCTGCTCGAGTCGTCCCAGGAGCTCGTGTCCTTGATGCCGAAGTCGTTGTCGACGAAGCGGTCGGGCTCCTGCGAGGTCGAGGGCGTGGACGACGAGGGCCAGAGGCTTCGGCCCATCTCGGTGTTGCCGCTGTCGGGCACGTGCGTCGTCGTGCCGCTGTCGTTCCTGTCGAACACGCCGTTGTCGCTGCGCCCGTGCATCCAGTGGCGCACGGCTTCTTCCGCAACCACCGCGCCGACGCCCACGGCCGCACCGGTGGCGAGGGCCGAGCCGAGGCCCATGCCGGGGCTTGCGGCAGGCGGGGGCGCAGGCGTCCAGTTGCCGCCGGGACCGTAGCTTCCGTAGCCCGCCGGCATGCCTTGAGCGCCGGGTGCGCCGGGCACGGGACCGTACGACGGCGAAGGCGCGGCCGCGGGCGGCGCCACCCGGCTGCGGAAGGCCAGGTAGCCCACGACCAGCAGGCCGACGAGGGCGATAGGCATCCACGGCACGGAGCCTGTCCTGCCTTCGCTTGTCACAGGTGCGGGAGCGGGAGCGGGAGCGGACTCGCTGACGCGCGAAGGCGTGTTCACGGATCGCGGCGCGGGCGAGTCGAGCTTGTTCGTGAGCCGTTCGACGGCTTCCGGCCTGGCGAAATCGAGGCCGGGTGAGAGCTTCTTCGCCTTCGCGAGATCACCTCTCGCGTCCTGCAGCCTGCCTTCTGCCGCGAGCAGTTCGGCGTGGACGAAATGGGCCTTCGCGCTGTCGGGATGATCCTTCAGCACCTTCGCGATCATGGCGTCGGCATCGGACATGCGCCCGCCGTTGGCCGCTTCGTAGATCTGCTGGATGGTGGGGTCTTTCGGCGCGGCCGCCTCGGTCCCGGCCTGCGCGAGCGAGGGCAGGCCCAGTGCCAGGGCAAGGGTGAAGGCGAGGGCGGCGAACATTCGCTGGAGCATGAGATTTTTCCTGTGCGTTCCTGTGCAGGAGGATGACACGGCCACTCTACGGGCCGAATATTGGACGAACCTGACCGCCGCCGGGCCCCGGCTCCAACCCCGTGAAAACCCGCTTTGCGGCCAGATTAGAATTGCAGGTTGCCCAGTTTTGCAGGCGGCACACGCGTGCCTCCGCTTAAATCCCGCCAGCGCGTGCAAGTCTTTGATCCGTATCGACAAAAGACACAGGCATCGCGCGGCAGCCCCTCACCAGGAAGACATCATGACCGTGACCGTTGAAACCCTCGAGAAGCTCGAACGCAAGATCACGCTGACCCTGCCGGTCGGCACCATCCAGTCCGAAGTCGATTCGCGCCTCAAGAAGCTCGCGCGCACCGTCAAGATGGACGGCTTCCGCCCCGGCAAGGTGCCGATGAACGTCGTGGCCCAGCGCTATGGCTACTCGGTGCACTACGAAGTCATGAACGACAAGGTCGGCGAGGCCTTCTCGCAGGCCGCCAACGAAGCCAAGCTGCGCGTCGCGGGCCAGCCCCGCATCACCGAGAAGGAAGGCGCGCCCGAAGGCGAACTGGCCTTCGACGCCATCTTCGAAGTGTTCCCCGACGTCAAGATCAACGACCTGTCGGGCGCCGAGGTCGAGAAGCTGTCGGCCGAAGTCGGTGAAGACGCCATCGACAAGACCCTGGACATCCTGCGCAAGCAGCGCCGCACCTTCGCCCAGCGCGCCCAGGACGCCGTGGCCCAGGACGGCGACCGCGTGACCGTCGACTTCGAAGGCAAGATCGACGGCGAGCCCTTCCAGGGCGGCAAGGCCGAAGACTTCCAGTTCGTCGTCGGCGAAGGCCAGATGCTGAAGGAATTCGAGGATGCCGTGCGCGGCATGAAGTCGGGCGACAGCCGCACCTTCCCGCTGTCGTTCCCGGCCGACTACCACGGCAAGGACGTGGCCGGCAAGCAGGCCGACTTCCTCGTCACCGTGAAGAAGATCGAAGCCTCGCACCTGCCCGAAGTCAACGAGCAGCTCGCCAAGTCGCTCGGCATCGCCGAAGCCACCGTCGAAGGCCTGCGCGCCGACATCAAGCGCAACCTCGAGCGCGAGGTGAAGTTCCGCCTGCTGGCGCGCAACAAGAACGCCGTGATGGATGCCCTGGTCGCCAACGCCGAGCTCGACCTGCCCAACGCCAGCGTGCAGGCGGAAGTCAACCGCATGATCGAAGGCGCCCGCGCCGAGCTGAAGCAGCGCGGCATCAAGGACGCCGACAAGGCTCCGATTCCCGACGAAGTGTTCCGCCCGCAAGCCGAGCGCCGCGTGCGCCTGGGCCTGGTGGTCGCCGAACTGGTGCGTGCCAACAACCTGCAGGCCAAGCCCGAGCAGATCAAGGCCCACATCGACGAGCTGGCCGCCAGCTACGAGAAGCCCGCCGACGTGGTGCGCTGGTACTTCAGCGACAACAACCGCCTGGCGGAAGTCGAAGCCGTGGTCATCGAGAACAACGTGACCGATTTCGTGCTGGGCAAGGCCAAGGTCAACGAAAAGTCGGTCTCGTTCGACGAGCTGATGGCTCAGCAGCAGGGCTGATCTCCGTCTTCGCCCGCTACGCCGAATGGGGCTTGTGCTTTGCGGCACGAGCCCCATTTCACTCAAGGCGTACATTCCAGAAACAGCGAACGATCCCTTTTCCCGGAGAGCAAATTCATGAGCGCACAGGATATCCAGGCCCTCGGCATGATCCCGATGGTCATCGAGCAATCGGGCCGCGGCGAGCGGTCGTATGACATCTACTCGCGCCTCCTCAAGGAGCGCATCGTCTTCCTGGTGGGCGAGGTCAACGACCAGACCGCCAACCTCGTGGTGGCCCAGCTGCTGTTCCTCGAGAGCGAGAACCCGGACAAGGACATTTCCTTCTACATCAATTCCCCGGGCGGCAGCGTGAGCGCCGGCATGGCCATCTACGACACCATGCAGTTCATCAAGCCCGACGTTTCGACCATGTGCCTGGGTTTCGCGGCCAGCATGGGCGCCTTCCTGCTGGCTGCCGGCGAGAAGGGCAAGCGCTTCTCGCTGCCCAACTCGAAAATCATGATCCACCAGGTGCTCGGCGGCGCACGCGGCCAGGCCACGGACATCGAGATCCACGCACGGGACATCCTGCGTACAAAGGACCAGATGAACCGTATCCTGGCCGAGCGCACCGGCCAGCCGCTGGAAAAGGTCAAGGCCGACACGGAGCGCGACTATTTCCTCACGGCTGACGAGGCCAAGGAGTACGGCCTGGTGGACCAGGTCGTCACCAAGCGCGGTTAAACGCCGGCGCCGAGGGCGCCAAATGGCAAAAGACGGCGTTTTCCACACGGGGAACGCCGTTTTTGTTTAGTTATCATTGTCCCTACCCTGTAACGAGGCAAATGTCCATGGCCGATAAAAAAGGCTCCTCCAGCGAAAAAACGCTTTATTGCTCGTTCTGCGGCAAGAGCCAGCACGAGGTCAAGAAGCTGATCGCGGGCCCTTCGGTCTTCATCTGCGACGAGTGCATCGACCTTTGCAACGAGATCATCCGCGACGAGCTTCCGGCGGGTGAGGAAGCGCGCGAAGCGCGCAGCGACCTGCCGACGCCGCTGGAGATCAAGGCCAACCTCGACAACTACGTGATCGGCCAGGAGCCGGCGAAGCGCATGCTGTCGGTGGCCGTCTACAACCACTACAAGCGCCTGCGCCACAAAGAAAAGGCCAAGGGCGACGACGTGGAGCTCAGCAAGAGCAACATCCTGCTGATCGGTCCCACCGGTTCGGGCAAGACGCTGCTGGCGCAGACGCTGGCGCGCATGCTCGACGTGCCCTTCGTGATGGCCGACGCCACCACGCTGACCGAAGCCGGCTACGTTGGCGAGGACGTCGAGAACATCATCCAGAAGCTGCTGCAGAGCTGCAACTACGAAGTCGAACGCGCCCAGCGCGGCATCGTCTACATCGACGAGATCGACAAGATTTCGCGCAAGTCCGACAACCCCTCCATCACGCGCGACGTGTCGGGCGAGGGCGTGCAGCAGGCCCTGCTGAAGCTCATCGAAGGCACCATGGCCAGCGTGCCGCCCCAGGGCGGGCGCAAGCACCCGAACCAGGACTTCCTGCAGATCGACACGACCAACATCCTGTTCATCTGCGGCGGCGCGTTCGCGGGCCTGGAGAAGGTCATCGAAAACCGCACCGAGGCCTCGGGCATCGGGTTCGGGGCAGCGGTCAAGAGCAAGCAGCAGCGCAGCCTCACCGAAGTGTTCCGCGAGGTCGAGCCAGAGGACCTGATCAAGTTCGGCCTGATTCCCGAACTGGTGGGCCGCATGCCCGTGGTCGCCTCGCTAGCCGAGCTTTCCGAGGACGCGCTGGTGCAGATCCTCACCGAGCCCAAGAACGCGGTGGTCAAGCAGTTCACCAAGCTGCTGCAGATGGAAGGCGTGGACCTCGAGATCCGTCCGGCAGCGCTCAAGGCGATCGCCCGCAAGGCGCTGGCCCGCAAGACCGGTGCACGCGGTCTGCGTTCGATCCTTGAACAGTCGCTGATCGACACCATGTTCGAGTTGCCGAACGCGACCAATGTCGACAAGGTGGTGGTCGAGGAATCGACCATCGACGAAAACAAGCCCCCGCTGCTCGTGTACCGCGAAGCGGCGAAAAAGGCTTAAAGCCTAAGACGCGAAGGATTTGCATGTCTGGCCACACCCCCTTGCCTCCCGAAGCCCTCGACCTGCCGCTGCTGCCGCTGCGCGACGTCGTGGTGTTTCCCCACATGGTGATCCCGCTGTTCGTGGGACGCCCCAAGAGCATCAAGGCGCTCGAGCTGGCCATGGAGGCGGAGCGCCGCATCATGCTCGTGGCCCAGAAGGCCGCGGCCAAGGACGAGCCCTCCGTCGAGGACATGTTCGAGGTCGGCTGCGTCTCGACCATCCTGCAGATGCTCAAGCTGCCCGACGGCACCGTGAAGGTGCTCGTCGAGGGCCAGCAGCGCGCCCGCGTCAACCGCATCGATGACGGCGAGACCCATTTCTCCGCCAACGTGACGCCCGTCGAGGCGCCCGAAGGTGGCGAGAAGGGCACCGAGGTCGAGGCGCTGCGCCGCGCGGTGATGCAGCAGTTCGACCAGTACGTCAAGCTGAACAAGAAGATTCCGCCCGAGATCCTCACCTCGATCTCGAGCATCGACGATCCGGGCCGCCTCGCGGACACCATCGCCGCGCACCTGCCGCTCAAGCTCGACAACAAGCAGGCCGTGCTCGACCTCGACGACGTCAAGGAGCGCCTGGAAAACCTGTTCGGGCAGCTCGAGCGCGAGGTCGACATCCTCAACGTCGACAAGAAGATCCGCGGGCGCGTGAAGCGCCAGATGGAGAAGAACCAGCGCGACTTCTATCTCAACGAGCAGGTCAAGGCCATCCAGAAGGAGCTCGGCGAAGGCGAAGAGGGCGCGGACATCGAGGAGATCGAGAAGAAGATCAAGCTCGCGAAGATGTCCAAGGAAGGCCTGAAGAAGGCCGAGGGCGAGCTCAAGAAGCTCAAGCTCATGTCGCCCATGTCGGCCGAGGCCACCGTGGTGCGCAACTACATCGACGTACTGGTCGGCCTGCCCTGGAGCAAGAAGACCAAGATCAAGCACGACCTTGCCAATGCCGAGGCGGTGCTCAATGCCGACCACTACGGCCTCGAGAAGGTCAAGGACCGCATCCTCGAGTACCTCGCGGTGCAGCAGCGTGTGGACAAGGTGAAGGCGCCGATCCTGTGCCTCGTTGGACCTCCGGGCGTGGGAAAGACCTCGCTGGGGCAGTCGATCGCCAAGGCGACGGGCCGCAAGTACACCCGCATGGCGCTGGGCGGCATGCGCGACGAAGCCGAGATCCGCGGCCACCGCCGCACCTACATCGGCGCGCTGCCGGGCAAGGTGCTGCAGGGCCTCAGCAAGATCGGCACGCGCAATCCGCTGTTCCTGCTCGACGAGATCGACAAGCTGGGCACCGACTTCCGCGGGGACCCGTCGAGCGCGCTGCTCGAGGTTCTCGATCCCGAGCAGAATCACACCTTCGGCGACCACTACGTGGAAGTCGACTTCGACCTGAGCGACGTGATGTTCGTCGCCACCTCGAACTCGATGAACATCCCGCCGGCGCTGCTGGACCGCATGGAAGTCATCCGCCTCTCGGGCTACACCGAGGACGAGAAGACCAACATTGCGATCAAGTACCTGCTGCCCAAGCAGATGAAGAACAACGGCGTGAAGGACGACGAGCTCGCGGTCACCGAAGAAGCGGTGCGCGACATCGTGCGCTACTACACGCGTGAGGCCGGCGTCCGCTCGCTCGAGCGCGAGCTGTCGAAGATCTGCCGCAAGGTGGTGAAGGGCCTGCTGCTCAAGCAGCTCACGCCGAAGGTCACCGTCACCGGCGAGAACCTCAACGACTTCCTCGGCGTGCGCAAGTACACCTTTGGGCTGGCCGAGAAGCAGAACCAGGTCGGCCAGGTGGTCGGCCTTGCGTGGACCGAAGTCGGCGGCGATCTGCTGACGATCGAGGCGGTCACCATGCCCGGCAAGGGCGTGATCAGCCGCACCGGTTCGCTCGGCGACGTGATGAAGGAGTCGGTCGAGGCCGCGCGCACCGTGGTGCGCAGCCGCTCGCGCCGCCTGGGCATCAAGGACGAAGTCTTCGAGAAGCGCGACATCCACATCCACGTGCCCGATGGCGCGACGCCAAAGGATGGCCCGAGTGCGGGCGCCGCGATGACTACGGCCTTCGTGTCGGCGCTCACGGGCATCCCGGTGCGCAGCGATGTCGCGATGACGGGCGAGATCACGCTGCGAGGCGAGGTCACGGCCATCGGCGGCCTGAAGGAAAAGCTGTTGGCGGCGCTGCGTGGTGGCATCAAGACCGTGCTGATCCCGGAAGAGAACGCCAAGGACCTGCAGGACATTCCCGAGAACGTGAAGAACGGCCTCGAGATCGTGCCGGTGAAGTGGATCGACAAGGTGCTCGAGATCGCCCTCGAGAAGATGCCCGAGCCGCTGTCCGACGAGGAGGTCGCTGCATCCGCTGCTGCGATGGCTGAGCTGGCCAAGCAGCGTACGCCGGCACCGGCTTCGGAAGGCTCGGTCAAGCACTGATCGAAGCGTCGCAAAAGTTGCGGGACCTTGAAAAATTGGTATATACTTCAAGGCTCGAAACGCGGGAATAGCTCAGTTGGTAGAGCGCAACCTTGCCAAGGTTGAGGTCGAGAGTTCGAGACTCTTTTCCCGCTCCAGTTTTGAAAAAGGGAAGCTCCAGCTTCCCTTTTTTTCGCTAGGTCGATTTCGTATTTCAGCGTGGCGCGATAGCAAAGCGGTTATGCAACGGATTGCAAATCCGTCTAGTCCGGTTCGACTCCGGATCGCGCCTCCACTCTCCTCTCGGTTCAAACTGATTCGACCCCGAACACCAAGCCCCGCCAACCGACGTTGCCGGGGCTTGTTTTATTTGGGTTATCGTCGATGTCCAACCTGATGCCCGGATGGTGAAATTGGTAGACACATCGGACTTAAAATCCGCCGCTTCCTTAATCGGGGCATACGGGTTCGACCCCCGTTCCGGGTACCACACTTAAAAGGGAGCATTAGATGCCTCGCTACAACGCTCCATTTGAAATTCATGTGCACGGCGACGTGCCGCTGCGTTCGGACGTGACCTTCGATCAGATCCAGGAAGCGCTCAAGCCGCTGTGGAAGTACGCCGGCGCCAAGTCGCTGGCCGATGGCGCGACCAGTTCCTACGAGGAAGAGCCCGGCATCCGCTACGAGCAGAAGGACCACATGCTCCAGATGTGCTGGACCGTGGCCGGCGACGAAGACTTCCGCCAGGCGCTCGACGAGATGTGCATGGGCCTGAACGAGCTTTCCGAGCGCGGTGCGGCCATCGAGGTCACCTTCTACGACACCGACTTCGACGAGGAAGAGGGCGACCCCGAGGAAGAATCGCGCGACGACTTCCTGATGTTGTTCGTCGGCCCGAATCCGGCCGCGATCATGCAGGTGCAGCGCGACCTCCTGGTGGAAGACGTGGTCAATCTCATGGAGCGTCATTTCGACGGCTCCGAGCTGGGCGGCGTGGTCGCCGAGATCGACCGCCTGTTCAGCGACCGTTTCGACGCGCTCGTGAACTCGCTCGAAATCGGCAAACGCCCGCGCGGTACGGGCGGGCCGGGCAGCGGCGGTGGTCACGGCGGCGGTCGTCGTCCGCGCCATCTGCACTGAGCAGAGTCCCCCGCCTGCCCGGGCGGGACTCCGCAACTCCGTGCATGGCGCGGCCTGCAGGCCGCGCAGCGCGCTTTCTCCTGACCGCCGGCGATCAGGGCAGCTTGTCGCCGAACAGGCTGTCGTTGGTCAGCGGCCACCCGACTTCCGGTGCGTAGCGTACCGTCCAGTTCGCCGGGTTCTTCACGCGCGCCGCGAAGGCTGCCAGGTCCGAGCGATCGAGTGAACCCGTGTAGATCGCGTTGGTCTGGTTGGCGGGGCTCACCGTGAAGCTGAAGGCGGTGCCTGCGGTCGTGACGGCGTCGGGAATGGTGCCCGCGGTGCCGCCCAGCGTGATGGTCGCGAGGTAGTCGCCGACGGCGGTGATCTGTCCCGCTACGCCGTCGCCCAGTCCGGCGATGGTGCCGCCCGCGATGGCATAGACGGTTTCCGACTTGCCGATGCCGCCCGGCGAACCGAGCGTGAAGCCCTTGTCCGCGATCGGATTGCCGGTCACGTCGGTCTGGATCGTCACGATGGTGCCTGCCGGCAGGTTGCGGTCGGCGGTCCAGAAGAAGGCGGTCTCGTTGGTGATGCCGGAGAACTCGTTGGTGCCCGACTTGCGGTCGCGGTCGGTGAAGAGCACCTTCGTGCCGCCGTTGACCGCCTTCAGCAGCACGAAGGCGTAGGCGTCGGGCGCCTCGGCGTTGGCCGCCATGAAGAGCAGGTCGCCGGTGGCGAGCGTGGTGGCGCCAGCGGTGGTGGTGAAGCTCAGCGTCGTCGCGTCGCCGATGCCGGGGAAGGCGTTGCCGGCGGGATCGGTGATGGCGTTGCCGTCGATCGTGACGTAGTAACCGCTGCTTGCCGACAGCAGTGCGGTCGGCACCAGCTTCAGCTTGTTGAAGGCCACCTGCAGGCGTGCGGCGGGGCTGTTGGCGTTGAAGGTCTCGACCACGCTGCCGTCGGCCTTGTGCAGCACGATGCTGCCCGAGCCCAGGCGAACGGCTTCGTTGAACGTCAGCGTGAGCGACGCATCGAGGTTCACGCCGACGAGGCCCGCCAGTGATGCCTTCTTCAGCTTCGGCGCCGTGGTGTCGACCAGGGGCGCACCCAGGCGGACCACGAAGCCGTCGAATTTCTGGTCGGCGGGCGGCAGGTCCTTCGAGGCGGTCTTGCCGTCCCACTTGGTATCTCCGTTGTCCAGCAGCAGCTGGACCACCGTGCCGGTCTTCACGGGGCCCGGCACCTCCACGACGGACTCGAAGCTGCCGCCGGTTTTCTTCGCCAGCGAATCGAGGTCGTTCGACAGCTCGACCGGTGCGCTGCCAGGGTTGCCGTTCCACGCGAACAGCGCGAAGTTGCGGTCCACGTCCGGGCTCGCGGGGCCTGCCGGGCCGGCGACGATCAGGTAGTTGCCATCGGTGCCCTTGTCGATCGAGCGGATGCCGCGGCCGCCCAGTTCGAGCTCGATGGGCGTACCGAAGGCGGCCTGGGTGGCGGTGCCGGCGACCAGCGCCGCGTAGTTCTGCAGCGGCACGATCAGCGCCTTGGAGCGTACGGTGCCGCCCGTCTGCGGCGCGCGGAAGCCCAGCCATAGCGCGGTGTCGCCCGGCGCACTGGTCATGCCCTCGATGGAGAAGCCGTCGACCCGCTCAGGCGCGATGCCGGCCGCTGCCGATACGGCAAAGCCGAAGTGGTTGGCGCCGAGGCCGTGCGCATTGCCGGAATCCCACGCGATGAGCTGCGCTTCGAGCAGCGCGAACTGGCCGACATAGTCGAACGCGGTGGCCGCGCCGGTGCCGCTGACCTTGACGGCGAACAGGTGCGAGCGGTCGGAGGCGGCGTCCGCGCCGTCCTTCTTGTTGCTGTTGGAGCCGGTGAGGTACAGCGTGTCGCCGATGCGCGTGCCGGCCTCGAGGTCGAGTTCCTTGGTGAGCTTGGGGCCGTCGAGCTTGTAGCTCCATTCCTTCACCGCCGCGCCGCCGGCGCGCGGGTAGACGCGCAGCACGTTGGCTTCATCGTCCGCGACGATCATGAAGTTGTCGGGCAGCGCGATGGCGGTCGATGCGTCGGACGAGCCTTCGGTGGTGCCCGCATTGGGCGTGAACCGCGCCTCGGAGACGAACTGGCCGGGCTCGGAGGGCGTGGCCGGCGGCTGCGCGGGCTGCTGTGCGGGAGGCTGGGCAGCGGGCGGCGCCGAACTGACTGGCGGAAAGATCCCGCCAAGCCCCGAGCTTCCACCGCCGCCTCCGCAGGCGCCAAGGGCCAGCGCGAGGGCGCCGGCGAGGATCAGGGGCTTGAAGGGAATGCGAAGCTGGGGGAGGGAGTTCATTGTGCGCAGCAATACTTTTTGACAAACCGCGCATGCTGGTGCTTCTGTGTGACGGCCCGGTGAAAAAGCGGGCCCTGGATCAGCCTCCCGTCAGGGAATCTGCTGCTGGAGCGACTTCGGCACCTTGAAGCGCTCGCCGTCGTAGCGCAGCGTGACGGTGTTGAACTTCGGGGGCAGGGCCTTCTCGATGCAGCCCTGGTCTTCCTGCTCCTGCGCGCGGCTTTGCAGCAAGGTGCGAGACAGCTGCAGGTCGGCGAAGCCGTTGCTGCTGCCCTTGCCGACCGAGAGCATGGTGCGCAGCTTCTCGAAGTGGCCGGTGCAGGTGGAGTCCCAGCCGCCATGGTCGTGGTCGAGCTCGATCTCCTGCAGCACCTGGCGCAGCTGTTTGCCGTGATGCACGTACAGCCGCACCGTCTCGCTCGCCAGCGGGCTGCCGGGCCCGTTGCTGCCCTTGTAGCGCACGCGCAGCCCGAAGGCGCGCGCTTCGGGCGAGAGCACGTACCGCGAGGTGTCGATGCGGATGTCCTGGATGGAGGTGGTGGCGTCCTCGTCGAGCGCCTCGGGCTGCACGAGCCGGCCGATGACGGTGTCGCGCTCGGTGTTGCCGTTGTCGGGGCGCTGGATCAGCAGGATCTCGAGGTCGAATACCTTGGCGCCGCGGTCCGTGGTTTCGCGCGGCATCGGCAGCACGACGATGCTGCGCCCAGGAAAGGCCGGCCACACCTTGCAGGCTGCGAGCCGCTCGTCGAGCTGGCGTTTGGGGTGCAGCTTGGCATGCATGCGCTCGGCAAGGCCGCTCTCGCAGGCCGCATGGCTCACTCCGGCGACCGAAAGGCCCAGGAGGAAGAAGGCCCACAGGGCGGCGCGGCGCGGAAGCGGCAGGCGCATGGCTCGGTTCAGGCCGTGGCGGCTGCGGAAAGCCCGAGCCACCTGGCAGCCGCGGCTTCGAGCACCGCGACGTCGCCGCTGCTCTGCAGCAGCAGGCTTCCGACGGCGCCGGTTGCTTCGGTGGCGTCGGCAAGCCGGCCCGCCGATGCGAGCAGGCGCCGCGTCTGCTGCGCAACCGGCACGCCGGTGTCGATGAAGCGCAGTGTGGCCGGCGCATGCTTGGCCAGCTCGTCCTTCACCAGCGGATAGTGGGTGCAGCCGAGCACCACCGTGTCGACTTCGCCGGGGCCGTCGCCGAAAGGGCCGGCCTCGGCCATGTAGCGCTCGGCCAGCGCCGCGATGCCGGCCGAGTCGAAGCCTTCGATGGCCTTCACCAACCCGTCGCAGGGCACGGGCCGCACGTCGGCCGATCCCGCGAAGGAGGCGCGCAGGGTTGCGTACTTCGCACTGGCCAGCGTGCCGCGCGTGGCGAGCACCGAGACGTGCCCGGTGCGGCTTGCCGCCACCGCGGGCTTGAGCCCGGGTTCCAGCCCGACGATCGGCAGGTCGGGATGGTCTGCCCGCAGCAGGTGGATGGCGGCGGTGGTGGCCGTGTTGCAGGCCACCACCAGCGCCTTGACCCCGTGCTCGCGCAGCAGGTGTTCGACCACCGCGCGCGAGCGTTCGATCACGTAGGCGTCTCCGCGCTCGCCGTAGGGCGCATAGGCCGTGTCGGCGAAGTAGACGAAGTGCTCGTGCGGGAGTTCGGCCCTCAGCGCGGCCAGCACGCTGAGCCCGCCGACCCCGCTGTCGAAGACGCCTACCGGGCTCAACTCAGGCTTCTTCCATCATGATGGTCTTGTACTCGCCCGTGGCGATGCGCTTCTGCCACTCGGCCGGGCCGGTGATGTGCGCGCTGGTACCGCCGGCGTCGACCGCCACAGTCACCGGCATGTCGACCACGTCGAATTCGTAGATGGCTTCCATGCCCAGGTCCTCGAAGCCCACCACCTTGGCGGTCTTGATGGCCTTGCTGACCAGGTAAGCGGCGCCGCCCACGGCCATGAGGTATGCGCTCTTGTGCTTCTTGATGGCCTCGATGGCGACCGGGCCGCGCTCGGCCTTGCCGATCATGGCGATCAGGCCGGTCTGCGCCAGCATCATCTCGGTGAAGCCGTCCATGCGGGTGGCGGTGGTGGGGCCGGCAGGGCCGACGGCCTCGTCGCCCACCGGGTCGACCGGGCCGACGTAGTAGATGACGCGGTTGGTGAAATCGACCGGCAGCTTCTCGCCCTTGGCCAGCATGCCCTGGATGCGCTTGTGCGCGGCGTCGCGGCCGGTGAGCATCTTGCCGTTGAGCAGGAGCGTGTCGCCGGGCTTCCAGCTCGCCACTTCAGCGGGCGTGAGCTTGTCGAGGTCGACGCGCTTGCTCTTCTTCTCGTCGGGGGCCCAATTCACCTCGGGCCACAGGTCGAGAGAGGGCGCCTCGAGGTAGACCGGACCGCTGCCGTCCATCACGAAGTGCGCGTGGCGCGTGGCCGCGCAGTTGGGGATCATCGCCACGGGCTTGCTCGCCGCGTGCGTGGGGTACATCTGGATCTTGACGTCCAGCACGGTAGCCAGGCCGCCCAGGCCCTGCGCGCCGATGCCCAGCGCGTTGACCTTCTCGTACAGCTCGACGCGCAGCGCCTCGACCTTGCTCAGCTCGGCGCCGGAATTCTTCTTGGCCAGCAGCTCGTGCATGTCGAGGTCGTCCATCAGGCTTTCCTTGGCCATCAGCGCGGCCTTCTCGGCCGTGCCGCCGATGCCGATGCCCAGCATGCCCGGCGGGCACCAGCCGGCGCCCATGGTGGGCACGGTCTTGAGCACCCAGTCGACCACGCTGTCGCCGGGGTTGAGCATGACCAGCTTGCTCTTGTTCTCGCTGCCGCCGCCCTTGGCGGCCACGGTGACCTCCAGTTTGTCGCCCGGAACGATCTCCGTGAAGATCACTGCGGGCGTGTTGTCCTTGGTGTTCTTGCGGTCGAACTGCGGATCGGCCACGACCGAGGCGCGCAGCGTGTTGTCGGGGTGGTTGTAGCCGCGGCGCACGCCTTCGTTGATGGCGTCGTCCAGGCTGCCGGTGAAGCCGCCCCAGCGCACGTCCATGCCCACCTTGAGGAACACGTTGACGATGCCGGTGTCCTGGCAGATCGGCCGCTGGCCGGTCGCGCTCATCTTGCTGTTGGTCAGGATCTGCGCGATGGCGTCCTTGGCCGCCGGGCTCTGCTCGCGCTCGTAGGCGCGGGCCAGGTGGGCGATGTAGTCGGCGGGGTGGTAGTAGCTGATGTACTGCAGCGCGGCGCTGATCGATTCGATCAGGTCGGCCTGCTGGATCGTGGTCGTCATGGTGGGGGCTTTGTAGGAGTGTGGAAACGCCCCCCGATTATCTCAGCCGCGGCGCCTGCCCCGCCTGACCCACCCGTGCCGCCCGTCCCGCCTACCTTGCCGCGGCACGGGCCTGCTCGACCCAGCCGTCGAACAGCTCCTGGTGCGCCCGGATCCACCCGTCGGCATGGCGCTCCACGTCCTGCTGCGTGTTGGCGCCCTGGCTCATGCGCAGGTTCTGGGCGTTGATGTCGCCGATCGGCAGCTTCATCACCTCGAAGAGCTTCGCCGCGGCGGGGTTCTTCTCGATGAAGGCCCGGTTGGCGACGATCTGCTCGTCGTTGGCCTGGAATCCGTAGTTCCGGCCGTTGGGCAGCTGCGTGTCGACGTTGCCGCCGTCGCCTTGCGACGACGAGAAGGGCACCTGCAGCCACACCACGTCCTTGCCGGGGCGCAGCACGGCGCTGACCCAGTACGGCGTCCACGTGTAGTACAGCACCGGCTTGTCCTGCTTGAATCGCGCGATGGTGTCGGCCATCAGCGCGGCGTAGCTGCCTTGCCGGTGGCTGACGGTGTCGCGCAGCTGGTAGGCCGTCAGGTGGCTCTCGATGGCCAGTTCGCATCCCCAGCCCGGGTTGCAGCCCGTGAGGTCGGCCTTGCCGTCGCCGTCCGTGTCGAACAGCTTCGCGATGGCCGGGTCCTTCAGCTGCGCGATGTTGGTGATGCCGTACTGCTCGGCCGTCTTGCGGTCGATCAGGTAGCCCTGGACCGCGCCTGCGGAATACACGCCCTTGCGCCACAGCTTGGCGTCGCCGCCGCTGTTCTTGTAGAAGTCTGCGTGCAGCAGGCTCCAGTGGTTGGCCATGAAGGTGGCGTCGCCGTTGGCGATGGCCAGGTGCTCGGTGGCGGGCTCCAGGTCCTTCATGGGCTCGACCTTGTAGCCGAGCTTCTCCAGGCCGCGCATCACCAGCAGCGTCTGGAAGGCTTCTTCCGCAAGCGAGCTCTTCAGCGGCTGCACGGTGACGCCCTTGCCGGGCAGGTCGTTGGAGGCCTGGGCGGCCGCGCCCGAGGCCATGAAGGCTAGGGCGAGCAGGCCGCGGGCGATGAGTCCGGTCTTGTTGCCGACGAAGTTCATGTGGCGGGTTCCTCCGTTCATCGCACCTGGGCGGAAAGGGCGGGCGCGGGCTCGGCCTCGGTACGCGACGGCGCCACGGCACGCTGCAGCAGGCGAAGCGCGAAACCCACCGGCCCGGTGTGCCACCAGCGGCGTCCGCCGCCGCGGCGCGACTTGCCCATGGCCTGCGTCAGGCGGTCCAGCGAGATCGCCAGCAGCACGATGCCCAGGCCGCCCACGGTGGCCAGGCCCATGTCGAGCCGGCCGATGCCGCGCAGCACCATCTGGCCGAGGCCGCCCACCGCGATCATCGAAGCGATCACCACCATTGACAGCGACAGCATCAGCGCCTGGTTGATGCCCGCCATGATCGACGGCATGGCCAGCGGCAGCTGCACCTTCACCAGCATCTGCCAGGGCGAGGCGCCGTAGGCGCGCGCAGCCTCGATCAGGTCGGGGCGCACCTGGCGCAGGCCGAGGTTGGTCAGGCGCACCAGCGGCGCCAGCGCGAAGACGATGGTCACGATCACGCCCGGCACGTTGCCGATGCCGAACAGCATCACCACCGGCACCAGGTACACGAAGGCCGGCGTGGTCTGCATCGCGTCGAGCACCGGGCGCATCACGCGCTGGGCCCGGTCGCTGCTGGCCAGCAGCACGCCCAGCGGCAGGCCGACGGCCATGCAGAACACCAGCGAGGTCAGCACCAGCGACAGCGTCACCATCGCCTCGGGCCAGATGCCCAGCATGGCCACCAGCAGCAGCGCCACCGTGGTGCCGATCGCCAGCGCACGGCCAGCGAACTGCCAGGCCAGCAGGCCGATGAGCGCGATCATTGCCAGCGTGGGCAGGCCGGTGAGCAGGCCCTGGATCCAGTTCAGCGTGCCGTCGATGGGCAGGCGCACGGTCTGGAAGAAGGGGCGGAAGTGCTCGACCACCCAGCCCAGGCCGCTGTTGATCCAGGATTCGACGGGCAGCGAGCCGTCCCACAGGCGGTGCAGCTGCAGGCCGCCGGCGGCATCCGCGTGGCCGGCGAGCTGATGGGCGCCATCGAGCGGCGCGGGGGCGTCGAGCCAGGCGCTGGTCGCGGAGGTGTCGGGCGCGGCCGACAGGGCTTCCCACGGGTCGACAGGCATCGGCGCAGGCGAGGGCGTCGCGAGCGCGGTCGATGCGTCGTTCAGCGGTGCGAGTTCGGAAGACAGTGCGGTGTCGTTCATCTGATGTGTCCTTCGAGTTCGTTCAGGCCGCGTTGGCGGCGTCGGCGGTGGCGGCCACGGGTTGCTGCGGCTGGTGCGCCGGGTCGATGGGCGGCGTGTCGCGGTCCAGGAACTTCAGCAGCGTCGTCTTGCTGATCGCGCCGCAGAAGCGGCCGTCGGCCGCCACCACCGGCATCGCGCACGGCGCCTGGGCAACCTGGCCGAAGAGTCCCGCCACGGGCGCATCGGCGTCGATCGTGCCGAGGTCGTTCAGGAACGCGTGGCGCAGCCCCAGCGGACCCGAATGGCCGTCGAGCGCGGCGCGCAGGGTGTCGGCCGACACGGTTCCCAGGTAGCGCTTGTTCGGGCTGGTCACGTAGGCGAAGTCGCGGTCCTGGTCTTCCAGCTGCTTGAGCGCCGCACGCGCGCCGCGCTCCGGGTGTTCGCTGACCACGGTGAGCTGCTTGCGCGCGATGTCGCCCGCCTTGAACACCGCCGCCGCGTCCACGCCGCGCACGAAGCTGCGCACGTAGTCGTTGGCGGGGCTGCGCAGGATCTCGTCGGGCGTGCCGACCTGGATCACCTGGCCGTCCTTCATGATCGCGATCCGGTCGCCGATGCGCATCGCCTCGTCGAGGTCGTGCGAGATGAAGACGATCGTGCGGCGCTGCTCCTGCTGCAGGCGCAGCAGCTCCGACTGCATCTCGGTGCGGATGATCGGATCGAGCGCCGAGAAGGCCTCGTCCATCAGCAGGATCGATGGGTCGGATGCCAGCGCGCGCGCCAGGCCCACGCGCTGCTGCATGCCGCCCGAGAGCTCGTCGGGATAGCTGTCGCCCCAGCCCGCCAGGCCCACCTGCGCGAGTGCCTTGTCGGCCTGCGCGAGGCGCTCCTTCTTGCCGGTGCCCGAGAGCTCGAGGCCGAAGGCGGTGTTCTCGCGCACCGTCATGTGCGGCATCAGCGCGAACGACTGGAACACCATGCTGATGTCCTTGCGGCGCAGCGCGCGCAGCTTGATGTCGGAATGTTCGTTGATGTCCGCGCCGTCGATCACGATGCGGCCCGCGGTCGGCTCGATCAGCCGGTTCAGCAGGCGCACCAGCGTCGACTTGCCCGAGCCCGAGAGGCCCATGATGACGAAGATTTCTCCGGCCTGGATCTCGAAGGTGGCGTCGAACACGCCGATCGACTGGCCGGTGCGCGCCAGGATCTCCTTCTTCGAAAGTCCTTGCCGGACCAGCTCCAGGGCTTGTTCGGGCTCGTCGCCGAACACCTTGAAGACATGGTCGATGAGAATTCCTTTGGCCATAAGTCGGGGCTCTCCTTGGTTGAAGGTTGACTGAGAGTTCGCCGTCCCGAAGCAACGGCGCAGCCACGCCCCGGCCCGTCAGAAGAAGGGGCGGCCGACAGGCACTGAAGACGACAGGGCGACGAAGCCAGTGCCCGCCGGATGCTTCATTCGCAGCGCGACGGGCCTGGTCGAGGGGCGCCGGCTGGAGGAGCGTGACGTGGCAATGGAGCCGGAAAGATCCGGCCGGTTTGCCGGGCAGGACCCGGCGGGAGCACCTTGCACCGCGACGGGATTCGGAGATCCGCGAGTAGTGCAGGCTTGACCAGCGGCGTCATCATCATGACTTGCTGGTCGTCAGAAGACGTTGATTATAACTTTTCGACATGATGCGGTCAAGGCGAGCCGCTGGCCGGCGGTGTCGGCGACGGCGCAATGCCCTCGTCAGATGAGAGCTACTCTCATCGGGGCGATACTCGGGTCGCGCCGGAAAGCGGCGCGACCTTTCACGATCCTGCGGAGCTTTTTCTCATGACGACTTCCCCCAAGACCCGTGCCGAGCGCGACACCTTCGGACCGATCGACGTTCCGGCCGACAAGCTGTGGGGCGCGCAGACGCAGCGCTCGCTGCAGAACTTCGACATCTCCGGCGAGCAGCAGCCGCGCGAGATCATCAAGGCGCTGGCCCAGGTCAAGCGCGCCTCCGCCGTGGTCAACCATGCGCTGGGCCTGCAGGACGAGAAGAAGACCCAGGCCATCGTGGCCGCGGCCGACGAAGTCATCGCCGGCAAGCACCCGGGCGAGTTCCCGCTGGTGGTCTGGCAGACCGGCTCTGGCACGCAGACCAACATGAACGTCAACGAGGTGCTGGCCAACCGCGCCAGCGAGATCCTCGGCGGCGAGCGCGGCGAAGGGCGCCTCGTTCACCCCAACGACGACGTGAACCGCAGCCAGTCGAGCAACGACGTGTTCCCGACGGCGATGCACGTGGCCGCCGTCGAGGCCATCACCCACAAGCTGCTGCCGGCCATCGGCAAGCTGCGCGCCACGCTGGAGCAGAAGTCGAAGGACTTCGCCGACATCGTGAAGATCGGCCGCACCCACCTGCAGGACGCCACGCCCCTCACGCTGGGCCAGGAGTTCTCGGGCTATGTCGCCCAGCTCGCCCATGGCGAGGCACATGTGCGCGCCGCGCTGCCGCACCTGTGCGAACTGGCGCTGGGCGGCACGGCCGTCGGCACCGGCCTCAACGCGCCCAAGGGCTATGCGGAACAGGTGGCAGCGGAGCTGGCGAAGCTCACCGGCCTGCCTTTCGTGACCGCACCGAACAAGTTCGAGGCCATGGCCAGCGTCGATGCGCTGGTGCACGCCCACGGCGCGCTGAAGACGCTGGCTGCCAGCATGAACAAGATCGCCAACGACGTGCGCTGGCTCGCCAGCGGCCCGCGCAGCGGCATCGGCGAACTGAGCATTCCCGAGAACGAGCCTGGCTCGTCGATCATGCCGGGCAAGGTCAACCCGACGCAGAGCGAAGCCGTGACGATGCTGGCGGCGCAGGTGTTCGGCAACGACGTCGCCATCAACATCGGCGGCGCCTCGGGCAACTTCGAGCTGAACGTGTTCCGTCCGATGGTGGCGCACAACTTCCTGCAGAGCGTGCGCCTCCTGGCCGACGGCATGGTGAGCTTCAACGACCACTGCGCCGTGGGCATCGAGCCCAACCGCGAGCGCATCACCGAGCTGGTGCAGCGCTCGCTGATGCTGGTGACGGCGCTCAACACGCACATCGGCTACGACAAGGCCGCCTTCATCGCCAAGAAGGCGCACAAGGAAGGCACCAGCCTGCGCGAGGCGGCGATCGCCTCGGGCCACCTGACGGCCGAGCAGTTCGACCAGTGGGTGGTGCCGGAGAACATGACCGGGCGTTGATCCGGCCAGCGCAAGCAAACAAGGACCCGCGAGGGTCCTTTTTTTGTTGTTGCCTGCGGCTCAGTAGCCGATGGTGTAGCGCTGGCGGGAATGCGCCGGCTTTTCCAGTTCGTCGATGAACGCGATCGCGTAGTCCGGGAAGGTGATCCAGCTGCGGCCTTCGGCGCTCACGAGCAGGTCGTCCTTGCCCAGGCGGAACTTGCCGGTGCGCTCGCCTTCGACGAATTCGGCCGAGGGCGAGAGGAAGGTCCAGTCCAGGTCCTTCTCGTTGCGCAGCGTGTCGAGGAACACGCCGCCGGCAGAGGCTTCGGCGCGGTACGCGTCGGGAAAGTTGGGCGTGTCGATCACCTTCAGGCCGGGCGCCGCGAACAGGCTGCCCGCGCCTCCGACGACCAGCAGTCGCTTCACGCCGGCACGCTTCGTCGGCTCGATGATGGCCGCGGGCGGCACGGTGGCGAAGTGCGCTGCGCTGAACACTGCGTCGTGGCCGGCAAGTGCCTTCTCGAGCGCTGCGCCGTCGAGCACGTCGAGGTCGACGGCCTTCACGTTGGCACGGCCCGCCAGCTTGGCGCTGGCCTTGCGGGCGATGGCGGTGACGGTGTGGCCGCGGCGCAGGGCCTCTTCGAGAAGCTGGCTGCCGGCACGTCCGGTGGCGCCGATGATGGCGATGTGGCTCATGGTGACTCCTGTGAAAGATCGGATGGGATGAGCCGCATCTTAGGTTTCTGCTTTCGAAAGAAATACCTCGATTTACGCGCTTGTTTATTCCTAGAATCGTTCGAATGGACCGATTGAACGCAATGCGCGTGTTCGTCACCGTGGTCGATTCAGGCAGCCTTTCGGCCGCAGCCGACAAGCTCGACATGTCCCGCCCGGTCGTCACGCGCTATGTCGCCGAACTGGAGCAATGGACCGGCGCGCGCCTGCTGCATCGCACGACGCGCCGCCTGAGCCTCACTGCGGCGGGCGAGGAACTGCTGCCGCGATGCCGGCAGGTGCTGGAGCTCACCGGCGACATGCAGGCGGCGGTGCGCCATCCGGCCGAGGCGCCGCGGGGGCAGCTTCGGATCACCACCGGCACTTCCTTCGCGCAGGCCCAGCTGGCCGATGCGATCGCAGACTACGTGCGGCTCCATCCGGCCGTGATGGTCGACCTGGTGCTCCTGGATCGCACAGTGAACCTGGTCGATGAGCGCATCGACCTTGCGATCCGCACCGCGGCCGAGATCGACCCCAACCTCATCGCACGCCGTCTCACGACCTGCCGTTCGGTGGTCTGCGCCTCACCGGCCTATCTGGCCCGGCATGGGCACCCGCAGCGCGTGGACGAACTGGCGCAGCGCAACTGCCTCACGCATTCGTATTTCGGCCGCAGCCTCTGGAACTTCACGCGAAAGAGCGACGGCGAGCCGGTGTCGGTGGCAGTCGACGGGAACGTGTCGGCGAACGACGCGGTCAGCCTGATGTCGCTGGCGCGCGCCGGCGCGGGCATCGCGATGCTGCCGACCTACCTGACTGCGCAGCGGGTACATGACGGGGAACTGGTGCCGCTCTTCCCCGATTTCGAGCCGCAGGTGGTGGGCATGTATGCGGTGTACGCCTCGCGCAAGCACATGCCGGCCACGCTGCGCACGATGCTCGACTTCCTTGCCGAGCGCTTCTCCGACCCGCCCGCCTGGGACGTTGCATCGCAGGCAGGCCAGGGTCGGGGCTAGGGGAGATCAGTGCGGGTCGGCGGGCGGATGGGCGGGCGCCATCAGCCGGTCGGTGTAGGCGATGGCCATCGCCGAGAACAGGAACGCGATGTGGATCACGGTCTGCGCGATCAGCACGCGGTCGGTGTAGTTGTCGGCGTTGATGAAGGTCTTCAGCAGGTGGATGGAGCTGATGCCGATGATGGCGGTGGCCAGCTTCACCTTGAGCACCGAGGCGTTCACGTGGCTCAGCCACTCGGGCTGGTCGCGGTGGCCTTCGAGGTCCATGCGGCTCACGAAGGTCTCGTAGCCGCCCACGATCACCATGATGAGAAGGTTGGAGATCATCACCACGTCGATCAGCGCGAGCACCACGAGCATGATGACCGTCTCGTTCAGCGTGCCCACGGGAGCCGTGGTCTTGTAGCCGATGCTGGTGATCAGCGCCTGCAGCGCCTCCTTGGAGCCGAAGGCGGCCTCCACCAGATGCAGCAGCTCGACCAGGAAGTGCACCACGTACACGGCCTGCGCCACGATCAGGCCCAGGTACAGCGGCAGCTGCAGCCAGCGGCTCGCGAAGATCAGCTTGGGCAGGGGGCGAAGCGGCGAACCACGGCGTGGTACGGGCGGGTTCCGGGTGTCGAAAGGGTCGGGAGCAGACATCTGCAGTGCGGTTGTGGAGGACCGGGAATTCTAGGGGTGTCCCGGTGACGCACTCGTGATAACCCCGAGAGGGCCATCGAACAGGCTCTAACATGGCACCCGTCAGTGACCCGTAAGTGGGTCCGCCGACATTACGGCCGCACCCATCCTGGAGACAAAGAGCATGAGCAGCAGCGCATCGAAGAACATTGAATCCGTCCTGGTCGAGAACCGCGTCTTCCCGCCGGACGCCCGCGCCACGCAGGGCGCGCGCATTTCCGGCATGGCCGCCTACGAGGCCCTGTGCAAGGAGGCCGAGCAGGATTTCGAGGGCTTCTGGACCCGCCTGGCCAAGGACAACCTGAACTGGACCAAGCCCTTCACGAAGACGCTCGACGAATCGAATGCGCCGTTCTACCAGTGGTTCGGCGACGGCGAACTCAACGCCAGTGCCAACTGCCTCGACAGGCACATCGGCACCCCGGTCGAGAACAAGACCGCCATCGTCTTCGAGGCCGACGACGGCGCCGTCACCAAGGTCACCTACAAGGAATTGCTCGCGCGCGTGAGCCAGTTCGCCAACGCGCTGAAGGCACGCGGCATCAAGAAGGGCGACCGCGTCATCGTCTACATGCCCATGACCATCGAGGGCGTCGTCGCCATGCAGGCCTGTGCGCGCATCGGCGCCACCCACAGCGTGGTGTTCGGCGGCTTCTCTGCCAAGGCGCTGCAGGAGCGCATCATCGACGCGGGCGCGGTGGCCGTCATCACCGCCAACTACCAGCTGCGCGGCGGCAAGGAACTGCCGCTGAAGGCCATCGTGGACGACGGCATCGCGCTGGGCGGCTGCGAGTCGATCAAGACCGTGCTGGTGTACGAGCGCACGCCCACCGCGTGGAACCGCGTCGAGGGGCGCGACATCACCTTCACCGAGGCGCTGAAGGGGCAGGGCACCGAATGCGCGCCTGTGCCGGTCAACGCCGAGCATCCGCTCTTCATCCTCTACACCTCGGGCTCCACCGGCAAGCCCAAGGGCGTGCAGCACTCCACCGGCGGCTACCTGCTGTGGGCGAAGCTCACGATGGACTGGACCTTCGACATCCGCCCCGAGGACGTGTTCTGGTGCACCGCCGACATCGGCTGGATCACCGGCCACACCTACGTCGCCTACGGCCCGCTCGCCGCCGGCGCGACGCAGGTGGTGTTCGAGGGCATCCCGACCTTCCCGCACGCGGGCCGCTTCTGGCAGATGATCGAGAAGCACAAGGTCAGCGTGTTCTACACGGCGCCCACCGCGATCCGCTCGCTCATCAAGGCGGCCGACGGCGACGAGAAGGTGCATCCGAAGAACTGGGACCTCACCAGCCTGCGCATCCTCGGTTCGGTCGGCGAGCCGATCAATCCCGAGGCCTGGATGTGGTACCACCGCAATGTGGGCGGCGAGCGCTGTCCCATCGTCGACACCTTCTGGCAGACCGAGACCGGCGGCCACGTCATCACGCCGCTGCCGGGCGCCACGCCGCTGGTGCCGGGCTCGTGCACGCTGCCGCTGCCGGGCATCATGGCCGCCATCGTCGACGAGACGGGCAAGGACCTGCCCAACGGCGCGGGCGGCATGCTGGTCATCAAGCGGCCCTGGCCCTCGATGATCCGTACGATCTGGAACGACCCCGAGCGCTTCAAGAAGAGCTACTTCCCCGAGGAGATGGGCGGCACGATCTACCTCGCCGGCGACGGCGCGGTGCGCAGCGCCGACCGCGGCTACTTCCGCATCACCGGCCGCATCGACGATGTGCTGAACGTGTCGGGCCACCGCCTGGGCACGATGGAGATCGAATCGGCGCTGGTCGCCAAGACCGACCTGGTGGCCGAGGCCGCGGTGGTGGGCCGCCCCGACGACGTGACCGGCGAGGCCGTGTGTGCCTTCGTCGTGCTCAAGCGCGCCCGCCCGACCGGCGAGGAAGCCAAGCAGATCGCCAACGAACTGCGCAACTGGGTCGCCAAGGAAATCGGCCCGATCGCCAAGCCCAAGGACATCCGCTTCGGCGACAACCTGCCCAAGACCCGCAGCGGCAAGATCATGCGCCGCCTGCTGCGCAGCATCGCCAAGGGCGAGGCGATCACGCAGGACACCTCCACGCTGGAGAACCCTGCGATCCTGGAGCAGTTGTCGCAGACGAACTGATCCGGAATCCGGCCGCAGGCCGGTGCGTGCGAAGCACGTGAGCAGGTGAAGACGGCACTCATATCGCGCAGCGATGTGATGTGCCGGCAGAACCCTGCGATCCTGGAGCAGTTGTCGCAGACGAACTGAGCAGTAGTGCTGTAGGACATGGCCGTTTATGCGGCCATTTGCGCCGAACGCGGCTCTTCGCTGAGGTAAAACCATCGGATCACCGCGTGCCTCGAAGCGCGCGGGTCCCAGATGTGTTCGATCTTTCCGAAGGAGGCCTGCAATGGGCGTGAGATCCGCTTTTCTTTTCGTCGTCGTGCTGCTCATCGTGGCGCTTGCCGCGCTCAACTGGGGCACGCTGTCCACGCCCACCGAGGTGTGGCTGGGCTTCATGACCGTATCGGCCCCGCTGGGCCTGATCATGCTGGGGCTGACCGCGGTGCTGGCGGCCTTCTTCCTCGTCTACGTGCTGTACCTGCACAGCTCGGTGCTGATCGACACCAAGCGCCACACCAAGGAAATGCAGGCCCAGCGCGAGCTGGCCGACAAGGCGGAAGCCTCGCGCTTCACCGAGCTGCGCAACTTCCTGGAGGCGCAGGAAAACAAGCACATGGCGCAGAACGCAGAGCGCCAGTCAGCGATCCTCGCGCGGCTCGAGCAGCTCGAAACGGCGATCCGCCTGCGCTCGGACCAGACCGACAACACCCTGGCCGCGCACATCGGCCAGCTAGAGGACCGCATCGAGCGCCGGCCGGTGCCGGTGGACATCAACCCGCAGATCTGACGCGGCCGATGCCCGGGGGCGGGCTTACTTCGTCGACAGCACCCAGGCCGCGAGCTTCTTCGCGTCGGCCTCGCTGACCTGGTTGTTCGCCGGCATGGGCACCGGGCCCCACACGCCGGAGCCGCCCTTCATGATCTTGTTGGCGAGGGTGTCGACGGCACCCTTGTCGTCCTTGTACTTGGCAGCCACGTCCTTGAACGAGGGGCCGAGCACCTTGCGCTCGACCGCATGGCAGCTCATGCAGTTCTTCGACGTGGCCAGCGCCAGATCGGCGAAGGCAGGCGCGGCGAGCACGGTGAGGCCGAGGCCCAGGACTGCCGGCAGGAAGACTCTTTTCATGGGTGTAATTGTTAGGGGCTGAGTTACATTCGTCTCAACGCGATTGTAGGTAGTGCCGTGCACGGCACCGGATGCGTTGCCAATACAACCCCGAGGGATTCGCGATGTGGTTTCTGGGATTGGGCCTGCTTGCTCTGGCCCTCAAGTATTTCGAGATCGGCATGGTCGCCACCTGGAGCTGGTGGATCGTGCTGTCGCCGTTCGCAATGGCCGTCGCGTGGTGGGCCTGGGCCGATTCGTCGGGCTACACCAAGCGCAAGATCGTCGAGCGCGAAAACCGCCGCAAGCAGGAGCGCATCGACCGGCAGAAGAACAACATGGGCATCAAGACCACGAACGGGCAGCGCCCGCGCCGCTGAGCGGCCTCTCTCGTCCCGGCCCCGGGTCTTCGCACCGAATGCATCACGCAGGCGTGCCATGGACGAGGAAGCCACCACCCGCGCGCTGATCGTCTTCGGACTTTCGCTGGTGCTCGGCCCGGCCATCGGCGGGCTCGTGGGGTGGCTCAGGAATTTCTTCTGGGGCGTGGGAGTGGGCGCCTTGGTCGTCGGCTGCGCGGGCCTTTACGGTGCTGCTTCGCTCGGCTGGAGCCGCTACCAGTCGATCGCCGGCACTGCCAGCGTGCAGGGCAGCCTGGTGGAGTTCGTCGACGAGCAGAGCAAGGACAGCAAGGGCCGCGTCACGGTGTCGCGCGCGCCGGTCGTCGAATACGTCACGCCCGATGGCCAGAAACGCCGCGTCAAAGGCCTTGGCGGCGGCCTGGCGGACAAGGAATGGGGCGACCCGGTCGAAGTGCGCTACCGCGTGGCCGACCCCGCGCAGGCGCTGGTGGCCGATTTCCAGAACATGTGGGGCGGCGTCTGGGGGCTGGGCATCTTCGGAGCCTTTCCCGCGATGTTCGGCCTGTTCTTCATCGGCATGGCGCGCAGTGAAGCGCGCGAGAAGCAGGGCATCTACACCCGGCCGCAGCCGCGCGAAGCCACGCCAGGCCAGAAGCGCTGGCGCACGCGCGGCACCGTGTTCGCCAACCTCGTCTTCCTGGCCGGCTTCGCGCTCGTGTTCCTGTGGCCCGATCCGAGCCCGATGAAGCAGTTCGGCGCGGGTTTCACGACCATCGGCGCCGGCGCGATCCTGCACTTTCTCGTGCAGAGCCTGCCGCCGGCGATGGACTTCCAGTCGCGCAGCATCCTCGCGATCGTGGGCCTCGGCTTCATCGCCTTCGGCTACGGTGCCTGGATGATGGCTTAGAAGGGGTCGCCCCCAGACTCCGTGCACTTCGCGTCACTTCGCCAATTCCCTCTGGGCGGCGACACCGGGGCCCGGCAAAGCCGGTTCCCCGGTGTTTCATGCAGGGGTCAGAACTTGTCGAGCACCGCGCCCGAGCTTGCGCTCGATGCGTTGAACGCGAACTTCGCCTGCACGCCGCGCGTGTAGCGCGGAGCCGGCGCCTTCCAGCCTTCGCGGCGCTTGGCGATCTCGGCTTCGGGCACGTTCAGCTCGAGCTTGAGCTGGTGCGCGTCGATGGTGATCGAGTCGCCTTCGTTCACGAAGGCGATGGTGCCGCCGGCGGCTGCTTCGGGCGCCACGTGGCCCACGACCATGCCCCAGGTGCCGCCGGAGAAGCGGCCGTCGGTGATGAGGCCCACGCTCTCGCCGAGGCCAGCGCCGATCAGCGCGCCGGTCGGCGCCAGCATCTCGGGCATGCCCGGGCCGCCCTTGGGGCCGAGGTAGCGCAGCACCATCACGTCGCCGGCCTTGATCTTGCCGTCGAGGATCGCCTTGAGCGCCGACTGCTCGTCGTCGAACACGCGCGCCGGGCCGGTGATGACAGGATTCTTCAGGCCGGTGATCTTCGCGACCGCGCCCTCGGGCGAGAGGTTGCCCTTCAGGATCGCGAGGTGGCCTTCGTCGTACATCGGGTTGTCGATGGTGCGGATCACGTCCTGGTCGGCGCGCGGCACGTCCGGCACGTCCTTCAGCACCTCGGCGATGGTCTGGCCGCTGATGGTGATGCAGTCGCCGTGCAGCAGGCCCGCGTTCAGCAGCACCTTCATCACCTGCGGGATGCCGCCGGCCTGGTGCAGGTCGACCGCGAGGTACTTGCCCGAGGGCTTCAGGTCGCAGATCACCGGGACCTTCTTGCGCATGCGCTCGAAGTCGTCGATGGACCAGTCCACGCCCGCGGCGTGAGCGATGGCCAGGAAGTGCAGCACCGCGTTGGTCGAGCCGCCGGTGGCCATGATGACGGCCACGGCGTTCTCGATGGCCTTCTTGGTGACGATGTCGCGCGGCTTCAGGTCCTTCTTGATCGCCTCGATCAGCACCTTGGCCGATTCCTTGGCCGAGTTCTGCTTCTCGTCGTGCGGGTTGGCCATGGTCGAGGAGTAGGGCAGCGACATGCCCAGCGCCTCGAAGGCGCTCGACATGGTGTTGGCGGTGTACATGCCGCCGCACGAACCGGTGCCGGGAATGGCGCGCTTCTCGATTTCCTTCAGGTCCTCGTCGCTCATGTTGCCGGCGGCGTTCTGGCCCACGGCCTCGAACACGCTGACGATGTTGAGGTCCTGGCCCTTGTACCTGCCCGGGAGGATGGTGCCGCCGTAGACGTAGATGGCGGGCACGTTGGCGCGCAGCATGCCCATCATGCCGCCGGGCATGTTCTTGTCGCAGCCGCCGACCACCAGCACGCCGTCCATCCACTGGCCGCCCACGCAGGTCTCGATGCAGTCGGAGATGACTTCGCGGCTGACCAGCGAGTACTTCATGCCCTCGGTGCCCATGGCCATGCCGTCGGAGATGGTGGGTGTGCCGAACACCTGCGCGTTGCCGCCGGCTTCCTCGATGCCTGCGATGGCCGCGTCGGCCAGCTTCTGCAGGCCCGAGTTGCAGGGCGTGATGGTGCTGTGGCCGTTGGCGACGCCGACCATCGGCTTCTTGAAGTCGCCTTCCTCGTAGCCCATGGCGTAGAACATCGAGCGGTTGGGGGCGCGGCTCTTGCCTTCGACGATGTTGGCGCTGCGGCGGTTGATCTGGATTGGCTTGGTGTCCATGGTGTCTCTTGGGTCGTGGGGAGATCGGGGAGCCCAAGTATCGGACTTCTGATTGATTGCTTCCAATCCATTTTCAATCGTCGATTGATATGCTCGGCATATGAATGAAGCACTCATCGACCTGCGCGCCTGGCGCCAGTTCGTCGCCGTGGCCGAGGAACTGCACTTCGGCCGCGCCGCGCAGCGGCTGCACATGACGCAGCCGCCGGTCACGCAGGCCATCGCCCAGCTCGAGAAGACGCTGGGCGTGGTGCTGTTCGACCGCACCCGCCGGCGCGTGGCGCTCACGCCCGCGGGCGAGGCGTTGCTGCCCGACGTGCGCGAGCTGCTGGCGCGCGCCGCAGCGCTGCCAGCACGGGCGCGCGCTGCGGCCGCGGGGCAGGTGGGGCGCGTGCGCATCGGCTTCGTCTCGACGGTGGGCTTCGAGCAACTGCCGGCCTGGGTGCGCGAATTCCGCGCCCTGTGCCCCGAGGTGGCGCTGGAGCTGGTCGAGGCTACGGGCGACGTGCAGCTCGAAGCCTTCGCACGCGGAGAGATCGACGCCGGCCTGATGCTGCATTCGCCCGGTGCCGCGCCGCCGGGCCTTGCGCGCCTCGCCGTGTCGCAGGAGCCTCTGGTGCTGGCGCTGCCCGAGCGCCACCCGCTCGCGCGTACCGGCAAGCTGCTGCTGGCCGACGTGTTGGCCGAGCCGCTGGTGATCTTTCCGCGCCGCATCGTGCCTTCGCTGCACGACGCCATCTTCGACCTGTACCACGCGGCCGGCCGCACGCCGCAGCTCGGGCAGGAGGCCATACAGATGCAGACCATCGTGAACCTCGTCTCGGGCGGAATCGGCGTGGCCTGGGTGCCCGAGAGCGTCACGCAGTTCCGCCGCGCGGGCGTGGTGTACCGTCGCGCGGAGGAGTTCGCGCCGGCCGCGCGACGCCGCAGTCCGCCGGAGCTGCCCGGCTGCGAGACCAGCCTGGTATGGCCCGAGGGGGCCGTCGATCCGGCGCTTGCGCGCTTCGTCGACTTCGTGCGCGAGCGCGGCGGCGGTCCGGAGCATCGAAAAGAGGAGGTCGAACGATGACGAAGAGACAGAGACAGGGCCGATTGGCCCGTTGCCTGCGGTCCGCCATGGCGGCCGCTGCGCTGTGCGCGTCGACGGCCATGGCGCAGACGCCGCCCACAGTGCCCCAGTTCAAGGACTACCCGGCCGATGCCCCCTACACCGGCAAGAACCATCCGCTCGTGCTCGACAGCGATTTCGCCCGCAGCTACCGCACCCGGCTGCGCGAGGCGATCGCCACCGGAAAGCCCAGCTTCGCCGGCCGCTACATCGTCACGCGATGGGGCTGCGGCACGGGCGGCTGCAATGTGGGCGCGGTGATCGATGCGAGCACCGGCCATGCCATCAGCATGCCGTTCGCGCTGATGAGCGTGTATCCGCTGAAGCCGCAGTACGAGAAGGAAGACGGCCAGGAGCTGATCTACAGGCTGTCGAGCCGGCTGCTGGTGCAGGCGGGCGACATCGACAGCTCGAACAGCAGCGGCAAGGACGTGGTCGAGTTCTACGAACTGCGCGACGGCGAGTTCAGGTTCATCCGCAGCGCACCCTACGGACGCGCGGCCCAGCCGAAGCCCTGAGCCGGTCGCATTGATCGGTCAACGCGCCTTTCGCGGCCTGCCCGGCGCAGGCGGCGCTGGCTTGTCGAGCGCATCCGCCAGCACCGTTTCGAGCCACCCCGCGAAGGCCTGCATGCGCCGCGACAGGTTGCGCCGGTGCGGGTACACCAATTGCACCGGCAGCGGCTCGGCGCGCGCGTCGGGCAGCACCTCGACGAGTTCGCCGGCCGCGAGGTGCTCGCGCACGTCGTAGGCCGGGATCTGGATCAGGCCCAGGCCAGCCAGCGCGCAGGCGATGTAGGTCTCGGCATTGTTCGCAGCCACCTGGCTGCGCATGCGCAGCGTCGCGATCTCGCCATCGCTGAGCCATTCCCAGGGCGCGGCGCGACCGCTGGTCGGCGAGGCGTAGTTGACGGCCAGGTGTTCCGGCAGGTCGGCAGGCGTGCGCGGCGTACCGTGCCGCTCCAGGTAGGCCGGGCTCGCGCAGTTGATCAGCGCGAAGTGCCCCAGCGGCCTTGCCACCAGGCTGCTGCTGGTCAGCGGGCCCACGCGCAGCGCGCAGTCGATGCCCTCGAGCACGAGATCCACGGCGCGGTCGGTCGAGCCTAGCTCGAGCTCGATCGCCGGATGCCGCTCGAAGAAGTCCGGCAGTGCCGGAGCGATCAGCAGCCGCGCGATGCGGCTGGGCACGTCGACCTTCAGGCGGCCGCTCACCTGGCCGCGCGCAGGGAGGAACTGCTGCTCCATGTCGTCCATGTCGGCCACCAGCGCGCGAGCCCGCTCCAGCGTCGCCTCGCCGTCGGGCGTGAGGCCCACGCGGCGTGTGGTGCGGTGGAGCAGGCGGGTTCCGAGGCGGGTTTCGAGCTGCTGCACGGCGGTGGTGACGCTGGCGCGTGGAAGGCCCAGACGGTCGGCCGCGCGCGTGAAGCTGCCGGTTTCGGCCACGCGCACGAAGACCTGGAGAAGCTCGATGCGGTCCATGGAGAGGGAGAGGCGGAAAGGAATCGGATTGTTCGTGAAATCCTGAACAGTCTAGCCTTGAATGAGCTATTTATCTGTGCGGACGCGATCAATAGACTGGCCGCTCCAGTCACACATCCGAGCTTCAACCAAGGAGGTCATTCCATGTCCGCACGTACGCTCAAGAACAAGGTCGCCGTCATCGCAGGCGGCGGCAAGAATCTCGGCGCCCTCATCGGCCACCAGCTGGTCGATGGCGGCGCCCGGGGCATCGCCATCCACTACAACAGCGACGCCTCGCGCGGCGATGCCGAGAAGACCGCCGCCGAACTCAAGGCCAAGGGCGCCGACACGCTGCTGGTGCAGGGCGACCTCTCGGTGGTCGACAACTGCGTCGGCCTGTTCGACAAGGCGATGAAGCACTTCGGCCAGGTCGACATCGCGATCAACACCGCCGGCGTGGTCATCAAGAAGCCGATCCTCGACGTCACCGAGGCCGACTACGACAAGAGCTTCGACGCCAATGCCAAGGCCGCCTTCTTCTTCATCCAGCAGGCCGGCCGTACGCTGGCCGATGGCGGCAGCATCGTCACGCTGGTGAGTTCGCTGCTGGCGGCCTACACGCCGTTCTATGCGATCTACCCGGGCTCGAAGGCCGCGGTGGAGCACTACACGCGCGCCGCATCGAAGGAGTTCGGCGAGCGCGGTATCTCGGTCAACGCCATCGGCCCTGGCCCCATGGACACGCCGTTCTTCTACGGCCAGGAGAGCAAGGAGGCCGTGGAGTACCACAGCAGTGCCGCCGCGCTCAGCAAGTTCTCGAAGAAGGGCCTGACCGACATCGAGGACATCGCACCCATCGTGCGCTTCCTCGTCACTGAGGGCTGGTGGATCACCGGCCAGACGATCTTCGCCAACGGCGGCTACACCACGCGCTGATCGGGCAAGATGCCGCGAGGAGGACGAGCGACATGCACACGATCTTGGTGATGGGCGGCGGCTTCGTGCTGCTGGCGGTGTTCCTGCTGGCCGGGCGCCTGCTGGGCGACGGCTCTTCGGCGGCGCTGGCCGTGGCGGCCAGGTGGTTCATTCCGGCGTGGTTCGTAGGCGCGGGCATCAACATGGCCGTGGGCGTGATCAAGGCCGGCTATTCGGTGGCGGAGGAACTGCCGATCTTCCTGCTCATCTTCGCGGTGCCGGCCGTGGTCGCGGGGCTCGTGTGGTGGAAGTTCGGGCGCTGATTCCCGTCTGAAAAGCCCCGCCTCGGCCCCGACATCCGGCCGGGGCACAATCCGCGGATGCTCATGTATCCGCATATCGACCCCATCGCCCTGCAAATCGGGCCGGTGGCCATCCATTGGTACGGCCTGACCTATCTGGCCGCCTTCGCGCTGTTCTATTTCCTCGGCACGCGCCGGCTGCGGCACGAGCCTTTCCGCCGTCTGGTGGATGCCGGCGTGTGGCAGCGCAGGGACATCGAGGACATCCTTTTCCTCGGCGTGATGGGCGTCATCGTCGGCGGGCGGCTGGGCTATTGCCTTTTCTACAAGCCCGAGTTCTATCTCACGCATCCGCTCGAGATCCTCTACGTGTGGCAGGGCGGCATGAGCTTCCACGGCGGGCTGCTCGGCGTGATCGGTGCGATGGTGTGGTTCTCGCACTCGCGCAAGCGGCCGTTCTGGCAGGTGATGGACTTCGTCTCGCCCTGCGTGCCGACGGGCCTCGCGGCCGGCCGCGTGGGCAACTTCATCAACGGCGAGCTGTGGGGCCGCTTCAGCAGCCCCGACCTGCCATGGGGCATGGTGTTTCCGCAGAGCGGATCGATGCTGCCGCGCCATCCCTCGCAGGTCTACCAGTTCCTGCTGGAGGGGCTGCTGCTCTTCGTCGTGATGTGGCTCTACGCGCGCAAGGAGCGCAAGCAGGGGCAGGTGGCCTCGGTGTTCCTCATCGGCTACGGCGTGCTGCGCTTCGTGGCCGAGTTCTTCCGCGAACCCGACGACTTCCTCGGCCTGCGGGCGCTCAACCTGAGCCAGGGGCAGTGGCTGAGCATCCCGATGATCATCGCGGGCATCGGGCTGTGGTTGTGGTTCGGCCGCACCGGCAGCAAGACGGCCACCGCCGCGCGCGCCTGAGCTTCCACGAAAAGGGCCCCTCGGGGCCCTTTGTCTTAAGGGTAACTACCCGCCGCTCATTCGACGCGCGGCACTTGCGCCGGCCGGTTGGCAGGCTCAGAATTACGCGTAATTACAGGAAATTATGCGGCCCTGATCCATGCGCCTGGTCCCCAACTCCCTGCACGACGAAGTCGCCGCCACGCTGCGCGAGCAGATCTTCGACGGCTCGCTGGCCCCCGGCAGCTTCGTCGACGAGATCGCACTGTGCGAGCGGCTCTCCATCTCGCGCACGCCGTTGCGCGAAGCGCTCAAGGTGCTCACGGCCGAGGGCCTGCTGCGCCACGAGCCGCGCCGCGGCTGCTTCGTCAACGAGGTGACCGAGCGCGACCTCGACGAGATCTTCCCGGTCATCGCGCTGCTCGAAGGCCGCTGCGCCTACGAGGCGGCCCGCAACGCCAGCGACGCCGAGCTGCAGGAGCTCGACGCGCTGCACGAGCGTCTCGTGCGGCATGCCAGGGCCAAGCGCATCAACGACTACTACGCCACCAATCACATCATCCACGAGGCGATCATCAAGCTGGCCGACAACAGGTGGCTGGCCCAGGTCATCGGCGACTTGCGCAAGATCCTCAAGCTCGCCCGGCTGCAGCAGCTGCATGCGCCGGGGCGGCTCGAGCAGAGCCTGTCGGAGCACCTGGCCGTGTTCGCGGCGCTGAAGGCACGCGACAGCGAAGGCGCCGACGCCGCCATGCGCACGCACCTGACCCGCCAGCGCGAAGCGCTGCGCGAGGTCGCGCGCCAGCAGAAGTCCAGGGTGATGTCGTGACGATCCTTCCAAGCATTGGAGTGCCCCGATGAGTGCGACCGAATGGTTCCAGGCGCGGCTGCGTTCTGGCGAGAAATCCAAAGTGCCCATGGCGCCCGAGGGCGCGGCAAAGAGCGCTCCGCGCAATGCGCCCAAGCCCAGCGTCCGCACGACCGCCGAACGCCTGCAGGCCACCCTGCGCAAGGCCGACGAGGCCCTGTCGCCGCGCGCGCTGCGCCGTGTGCTGGCCGACCTGCAGGCCGTGATCGACCCGCGCGTGAGCGAAGTCGAGGGCGGCCGCCGCGCGCATGCCATTGCCGACGCCTACCGCGCCGCCACGGCCGACGAGCGCCGCGACTACTGGGCACTCATGAGCGAGCATTTCGCCGCCGATGCGCAGAAGCTCAAGGCGGCGCGCGACCAGCACCAGGCAGCCGTCGGCACGCCCGACGAGGGCCAGGCCGAGCTGCGCCTGCGCCGCGCGCTGGTGTCGCCGCGCATGCGCCTGCTGCAGCGTTTCGCGGTCGAGCCCGAGGGCATGCGCTTCCTGGTGGACCTGCGCGCCGACCTGCTGCCGTGCCTGAAGGCCGACAAGCGCCTGCTCGCGCTCGACGCGGAGCTGGAGCAGCTCTTCTCCACCTGGTTCGACGTCGCCTTCCTCGAACTGCGCCGCATCGACTGGGATTCGCCGGCCTCGCTGATCGAGAAGCTCATCCGCTACGAGGCGGTGCACGACATCAAGAGCTGGTCCGACGTGAAGAACCGGCTCGACGACAGCGATCGCCGCTGCTACGGCTTCTTCCATCCGCGCCTGCCCAACGAGCCGCTGATCTTCGTCGAGGTGGCGCTGGTCGACCGCATCAGCGACGGCATCACGCCGCTGCTCGACGAAACGGCGGTGCCGGTGCCCGCCGCCCGGGCCACCACGGCCATCTTCTATTCGATCAGCAACACGCAGAACGGCCTGCGCGGCGTGAGCTTCGGCGACTCGCTCATCAAGCGCGTGGTCGAGACGCTGCAGGAAGAGCTGCCGCGGCTGAAGACCTTCGCCACGCTCTCGCCCATTCCGGGCTTCCGCACCTGGCTCGCGAAGAACGCAGCCGACCTGCTGCCGCGCCTGGACGAGAAGCGCGAGGCCGAGCTGGGCCGCCTCGTCGGCTCGCTGCCTCCCACGGCCGAACGGCTGCTCGCCGCGGCGGATGGCGCCGCCAGCTTCGACGCCAAGTCGCCGCTGCGCCAGTGGCTGATGCAGGCGGCGGCCGAATACCTCGGGCGCGCGCTGGTCGACGGCACGCCGGCCGATCCGGTGGCGCGCTTCCACCTGGGCAATGGCGCGCGCGTCGAGCGCCTGAACTGGGCGGGCGATCCTTCGCCCAAGGGGCACAAGCAGTCCTACGGACTCATGGTCAACTACCTCTATGACCTCAAGCGCCTGGACAAGCACCGCGCCTGGCTCGCCGAGGGCAGGGTGGCAGTATCGGGAGACGTGGAAAGCCTGTATTTCAAGAAAGGCTGAGGTCCGCCGAAAGAGGAAGCAGAGGACGTAGAGAAGTAGAGGAAGTCGAAGCAGAGCAAAGAGCCGGTGCGCAAAAAGGCCGGCAGCCGCACGGGGCGGCAAGATCCACAACGACACACAGGAGATGAGACAAATGAACCCAAGCTTTCAGCGCCGCGACGTACTGCGCGTGGCCGCCGCCGGTGCGGCCGTTCTGTGCGGTGCCGCGCGCGCCCAGCAGGGCTGGCCGACCAAGCCCGTGACGATGATCGTGCCGTTCCCGGCCGGCGGCGGCACGGACGCCTTCGCGCGGCCGCTGTCGGGGCAGTTCTCGCGCGTCGCGGGCCAGACGCTGGTCATCGACAACCGCGGCGGGGCAGGGGGCACGCTGGGCGCCAGCATCGCCGCCAAGGCGCCGGCCGACGGCTACACGCTCTTCATGGGCGCGGTACACCACGCGATCGCGCCGTCCATCTACCCGAGGCTCGACTACGACATCGAGAAAGACTTCGTGCCGCTGATGCTGCTGGCCAACGTGCCGCAGGTGGTGGTCATCAACCCGAAGCGGGTGCAGGCCAACACGATCCAGGAATTCATCGCGCTGGCGAAGCGCAACCCCGGCAAGTTCAACTACGGTTCCGCCGGCTCCGGCACCTCGCACCACCTGGCGGGCGAGCTCTTCAAGATCCAGACCGGCACCTTCATCACGCACATTCCGTACCGCGGCGCTGGCCCGGCGCTGTCGGACCTGATCTCGGGCAACGTCGACCTGATGTTCGACGGCCTGGGCTCCTCGGCGCAGCACATCAAGAGCGGTCGGATCAAGGCGCTGATGGTGGCCGGCACCAAGCGCAACCCGGCCTTCCCCGACGTGCCCTGCGCCGCCGAGGTGGGCCTGCCCGAGTACACCGTGACAACCTGGTACGGCCTGTGGGCGCCCAAGGGCACGCCGGCCGACACGCAGACGCGCGCCATCGACGACATGAAGAAGTCGCTGGCCACCGACGACCTGAAGGGCATCTGGGCCCAGAACGGTTCAGAGATCCCGAACCTCACCACCACCGCCTACGGCAGCTTCGTCAATGCCGAGATCAAGCGCTGGGCCGCGGTGGTGAAGGCCTCGGGCGCCAAGCTCGAATGACGACTGGAAGCGCCATCTCCCTGCGCCGCGACGGCGCCATCGCGGTCGTCACGCTGTCGAACGCGGGGCGCCTCAACGCCATGACGCGCGCCATGTGGCGCGAGCTGCGCGCAGTGTTCGACGGCCTGCGCAGCGACGGCGACAGCGCCCTGCGCTGCGTGATCGTGCGCGGCGAGGGCGGGGCCTTCTGCGCGGGTGGAGACATTTCCGAGTACCCGTCGTTTCGCTTCAGCGAGCCCAGCCTGCGCGAGTTCCACGAGAACGAGGTCTGGGCTGCACTGCAGGCGATGCTCGACTGCCCGCTGCCGCTGGTCGCGCAGATCGAGGGCGCCTGCATGGGCGCGGGCATCGAGATCGCGAGCTGCTGCGACATCCGCCTGGCCGGCGCGTCCGCGAAGTTCGGTGCGCCCATCGCCAAGCTCGGTTTCCCGATGGCGCCGCGCGAAGCGGCGCTGGTCCATGGCGCCATCGGCGACGTGCTCGCGCGCGACATGCTGCTGGCCGCCGGCGTGCATGGTGCGCAGCGCCTGTACGACGCTGGCTTTTTGCTGCAGGTGCTGCCCGACAACGAGGTGCCGCTCGCTGCCCAGTCGCACGCCGAGCGCATCGCCGCGCTCTCCCCGCAGGCCGCGCGCCTGCACAAGGTCACCTTCGCCGTGCTGCGCGCCGGCGCACCTTCGGCCCACGGCCTGCTGGCCACCGCCTACGATTACGCCGATTCCGCGGAACACCGCGAGGGCATCGCCGCCTTCCTTGCCAAGCGCACCCCGAATTTCTGAAGCCAAGCCAAGCAATCGTCCGAATGAAGAAGTCTGCCAACGCCAACCTGTTCGCCGCCCTGCGCGCGGCATTCCCTGCCGACCTCGACGGCACCGCCGTCGAAACCGACAGCGGCCTGTTCTATTCCTGGCGCGACCTCGAACGCGCCAGCGCCATGATCGCCAACCTGCTCGACGCTCTGAAGCTGGAGAAGGGCGCGCGCATCGCGGTGCAGGTCGAGAAGTCGGTCGAGGCGATGCTGCTGTACCTCGCCACGCTGCGCGCGGGCTACGTGTTCCTGCCTCTGAACACCGCCTACCAGAGCGCAGAGATCGAATACTTCATCGGCAACGCCGAGCCGGCCGTGGTGGTGTGTACCAGCCGCAACGCCTCATGGGTCGCGCCCATCGCCACCGCGGCGGGCACGAAGCACGTCTTCACGCTGGACGACGACCGCACCGGCACGCTGCTCGACGTGGCCGCGCAGTGCAGCGACCAGCACGTGCCCGCGCAGCGCAAGGCCGACGACATGGCCGCCATCCTCTACACCAGCGGCACCACCGGCCGCAGCAAGGGCGCGATGCTCACGCACGGCAACCTGCTGTCGAACGCCGAGGTGCTGAAGGACTACTGGGGCTGGACCGAAGGCGATGTGCTGATCCACGCGCTGCCCATCTTCCACGTGCACGGGCTGTTCGTCGCGCTGCACGGCGCGCTGCTCAACGGCAGCAAAATCCTGTGGTTCGCGAAGTTCGATCCGAAGCGCGTCGTGCAGAAGCTGCCCGAGGCCACCGTGTTCATGGGCGTGCCCACGCTGTACGTGCGCCTGCTGGCCGAGCCGGGGCTCACGCGCGAGGCGGTGCGCAACATGCGCCTGTTCATCGCGGGCTCGGCGCCGCTGCTCATCGAGACCTTCGACGAATGGCGCGAGCGCACCGGCCACACCATCCTGGAGCGCTACGGCATGAGCGAGACGGTCATGCTCACCTCCAACCCCTACCGGCCGGAGCAGGGCGAGCGCCGCGGCGGCACCGTGGGCTTCGCGCTGCCTGGCGTGCAGCTGCGCGTGCGCGACGACAGCGGCCGCGACTGCACCACCGACGAGATCGGCAACATCGAGGTCAGCGGCCCCAACGTGTTCGCGGGCTACTGGCGCATGCCCGAGAAGACGAAGGAGGAGTTCACCGCCGACGGCTTCTTCAAGACCGGCGACGTGGGCAAGATCGACGGCCGGGGCTACATCACCATCGTCGGGCGCAGCAAGGACCTGATCATCAGCGGCGGCTACAACGTGTATCCGGCCGAGATCGAGGGCTACATCAACGAGATGGCGGGCGTGGCCGAAAGCGCCGTCGTCGGCGTGCCGCACCCCGACTTCGGCGAGGTGGGCGTGGCCATCGTCATCCCGAAGGCGGGCGCGGCGCTCGACGGCGATGCCATCGTGGCGGAGCTCAAGTCGAAGCTTGCCAACTTCAAGATCCCCAAGCGCTGCTTCGTGGTGCCCGAGCTGCCGCGCAACGCCATGGGCAAGGTGCAGAAGGCGCTGCTGCGTACCGAGCACAAGGGGCTGTTCGCAGCCTGAGCCCGCGGCCTGAGCCGTGGGGTCAGGCCCCGGCGGTCGCTGGCTCGAGTCCGTTCATCAGCCCGCTGCCCGCGTGGCAGTTGACGTACTCGTAGCTCTGCTCGTCGGCCTTGAGCACCGACACCTCGTGGTACACGCGCAGCTGCAGCTGGAAGTTCAGCGCCTGCACGTAGCGCATGAAGCTGCCGAAGATCGCGACGTGCGTGGGATGCGACTCGGCCCAGCGCTCCATGTCGGCCAGCGAGCGCCAGTAGCTCAGCCCGAAGGACTTCTGCAACGGTGCGCCCCGTGCGTCCAGGTGGCTCATGTAGCGGTTGCTGTAGCAGCCGATGGGCAGGCCCTGGTCGCGCAGGAAGTCCATGCCCTCGCGCAGCACGGGCTCCATGTCTTCGAGATAGAGCCTGCGTTCCTGCCCGGTGGTGTCGGTCCACTCCTGGCCGGAGCGGATCATCGCGATGTTCTCGTGTCCTGCGATGCGCACGCGCTGCCCCGGAGCCGGCGCGCCCGCGATCACCGCCCGCGCGCCCGAGGGCGCCATCGCATCGGTCTGCGACAGCGGGATGCGGTCGCGCATCGAGCCCCAGTAGCCGTGCTCCTGCAGCTCGCCGCTGACGCCGCCCATCACCACGCCGACGCCCTCGAAGCGGTCGGGCGTGTTGAACATGGTCTCGAAGTGCTCGACGCGGGGCGAGGCGATCTCGCGGAAGTAGCCGAGGCCTTCCCTGAGGCGCTCGTCGGAGCGCCACCAGGCGTCGATGGCCGGCGTCGCGCACCAGCGGGCGTAGGCGGCGGGGTCGCTCCAGTAGGCGATGGCGATCATGTTGTCGAAGCCCTGCGCGTCGACGTAGTGCGTCAGGTCGTGATGGCCGGGGCCGTCGGGCAGGGCGAAGTCGCGCGCGATCTTCATCAGCGCCGCGCAGGCGCGGCCCTGCATCTCGGGGCCTCGCGACTGCACGCCGAAGTAGCCCATCACGACCTGCTTCACCGACACAGGGGCGCGGGCCGACCACACCGGGTAGGGCGGCACGTAGTCGTCGTCCACGCGACGGTGGCGCGTGCGGGGGCACCTCAGGTGCGCGTCGATGGCGGATTCCATGGCTTGCCTCCGAGGGTTCAGGCCGCGACGGGCTCGGGAATGCCGGCTTCGGGCTCAGGCGACGCCGCCTGCTGCACCACGACAGGCTCGCGGCGCGTCTTGTTGAGCAGCAGCTGCGTGACGTCGGGTCGCGAGTAGTGGCCGCTGGGGTCGGCGGCGGCCTTGGCGAGCGAGATCATGCCGAGGTCGATGTCGGCGACGACCAGGCCTTCCTCGTCTTCCGCCAGCGGGGTGCCCAGCGGCGAGCCGTCGGGCGCGTAGATGCGCGCGTAGCCGCCGCCGATGCGCAGCATCTGCTGCTTGCCGGCGTCGGTGCACATCAGCTCGCTCATGGCCTTCGACACGGTGGCGCAGGGCGCGATCACGAAGCACTGGCCCTCGGCGGCGTAGACCTGGCTCGCGGCGTTGTTGACCTCGGGCCCCAGCGCGTAGGCCGCGCCGCGGTACAGCGAGAAGCTCGGCCATGCGCCGCAGTGGATCTGCTCGTTCTGCGAATACATCGCGTACTTGCTCAGCGGCTGCAGGTGCTCCCAGCACGAGAGCGAGCCGATGTTGCCCAGTGGTGTCTCGACCACGGCGAGGTCGGAGCCGTCGCCCTCGCCGAACACCGTGCGCTCCACGTGCGTGGGCTTGAGCTTGCGCCGCGTCTGCACGGTGCGGCCCTGGTCGTCGAGGAGCGCCTGCGCGATGTAGAGGCTGCCGGCCGCCTTCTCGCTGTAGCCGAGCGACACCCAGATGCCGAGCCTGCGCGCCGCCTGCGCGACGCGGTCGAACTCGGCCGAGCCGACGACCAGCGAGTTGTCGTGGTAGCGCTGCACGAACTGCATGCCCCAGGCCGGCGAATCGAGCCAGATCCACCACGGGTAGCCGGGCACCCAGGTCTCGGGAAAGGCAATGAGCTTCACCCCCTGTTTCGCGGCCTGCGCCATGAGGTCGATGGTCTTCTCGATGGTGCCGTCGAGGTCGAGGAACACGGGGGCGGCCTGCACTGCGGCAACGCGCAGCTTGGGATGGACGGTGGTCGGCATGAAAGTTCTCCAGATGCAATCGAAGTAACGGGGCGTGGACCGCAGGCACCGGGTTTGCGCTGTGGCATGCGGGTTGCTTGAAGCGTAGATTCGCGCCGCCTGAACGCCTTGACCCGGTTTGGCGGCGTTCTTGTTCCAGCGTTGCATCCGTTCGCTGCCCCTGAGGCCTTCCGAGGAATCCCGATGACCCAGCTGCTCAGTACCGACGCCGTCCCGCGCGACCAGCGGCTCGCCTACTGGACCGACATGATCTGCAACGTCTACGTGCAGCTGGGCTGCGACCCGGTGCGCGAGGGCGATTCGGGCGATTTCGAGGGCAGCATCCGCCAGCACACGCTGCCGGGGCTCGACGTGTCGGTCGTCACCTCGAGCCCGCAGAAGGTGATGCGCACGCCGGGACACATCTCGCATTCGAGCGACGACTACTTCCTCGTGAGCATCCAGGCGCGCGGCCGGGGCGTGGTGCGGCAGGACGGGCGCGACGCGGTGCTGTCGGCCGGCGACTTCGCGCTGTACGACAGCACGCGGCCCTACCAGCTGCTGTTCGACGAATCATTCGAGCAGATCGTGCTCAAGCTGCCCGGCGAGCGTCTGCGCAGCGAGCTGCGCGATACGCAGGCGCTCACGGCCACCACCGTTTCGGGCCGCGAGGGCGCGGGGCACCTGCTGCTGGGAATGATCCGCACGCTGCGCGAGGACATCGACACGCTGCAGCCGGCCTCGGCCCTCGCGGTGGCCAACGGCGTTCAGAACATCCTGGTGGCCGGACTGCAGACGCTGCCTGCGGCCAGCGCGCCCTCGCTGAGCAACCTCACGGCGTACCACCTCGCGCGGGTCAAGCGGCGCATCGACGAGCAGCTTGCGGACCCTTCGCTTTCGGTGAGCACGCTGGCCGCGGAGCTGGGCGTGTCGGTCAGCCACATCCACCGCGTGTTCAGGAGCGAGCCGCTCACGCCGTCGCAATACATCTGGGAGCGCCGGCTGGAGGCCTGCAGCCGCGACCTGCTGGAGCCGCGTCTCGCGGGCCGGCCGGTGGCCGACATCGCCTACGGCAGGGGATTCAACGACGCGGCGCATTTCAGCCGCGCGTTCAAGGAGCGTTTCGGCTGCTCGCCGCGCGAATGGCGGCAGCAGCGGATCCAGTAGCCTCGGCAGGAGGCCGCCGGAGCATCGATCAGCCGTGCAGGCCCTTCCAGAGCATGTAGGCCGCCAGCAGGTAGAGGATGCTCGCGAACACGCGCTTGAGCTTCTTCACCGGCAGGCTGTGCGCGGCCTTCGCGCCCAGGGGCGCCGTCAGCACGCTGCACAGCGCGATCACCGCGAGCGCGGGCAGCCAGATGTAGCCGAAGGAGCCGGCCGGCAGGCCCTGCACCGACTGCCCGCTGACCGCATAGCCCAGCACGTTCGCCACCGCGATCGGGAAGCCCAGCGCCGCGCTGGTCGCCACCGCGTTGTGGATCGACACGTTGCACCACGTCATGAACGGCACGCTGATGAAGCCGCCGCCGGCACCCACCAGGCCCGAGATGAAGCCGATGGCACCGCCCGCGGCGAGCTGGCCGCCGGTGCCCGGCATCTGCCGCGTGGGCGCGGGCTTCTTGTCGAGGAACATCTGCGTGGCCGAGAAGCCCACGAAGAGCGCGAAGAAGATCGCCAGCGCCGTGCCCTTGAGCAGCACGAACACGCCGAGACTGCCCACCAGGCTGCCGATGACGATGCCGGGCGCGAGGCGCCGCACGATCTCCCAGCGCACCGCGCCGCGCTTGTGGTGCGCGCGCACGCTCGACACCGAGGTGAAGATGATGGTCGCCATCGAGGTCGCGATGGCCATCTTCACCGAGAGGTCGGCCGGCACGCCGCGGTGGCCCATGATGATCGTGATGAACGGCACCATCAGCATGCCGCCGCCGATGCCCAGCAGGCCTGCGAGGAAACCGGTGCCGAGCCCGAGGGCCGCGAGTTCGACGATGAGGAGGGGATCGAGCAGGCTGGAGACGTTCACGGAAATTCTGTATCGCAAAAAGCAACGGCCCCGAGCAGCGTATGCAGGGGGCCGTGGCGGAATTAGGTGTCTGCAAGTGGGCGCCGGACTCGCATCCTGAACCGGGGTTCAGGTGGGCGAGGGCAGCAGGACTTCGGGTTCATCTGACGCGAGATGATCACACCCGTCGAGCGATTTACCAAGCCCGGCTCCGTAGAGCATTGGAACAAGGACATATAAAGCCCAACGCGCACCGCAGACAGTTCGGATTTTACCGCTGCAACCCTGCCGGCGGAACCCGCTCAGAGCAAATGTCCATCGCCCGCCAGGGCCTGATCGAGTCTTTGAATGAGCTGGGCGGCCTTCGGGTCGGTGTCTGTGGTATCAGCTGGCGCCGCCGGTGCGGCGGGCGCGCTGGCGGCGGCCTGTTGCGCGGCAAGGTCGAACGCCAGGTTCAGCGAGGCCAGTACCGCGATGCGGTCGCGGGCCTTGACCTTTCCCGCATCGCGGATCTTGCACATGGCGGCATCCACGCGTTCGACGGCTTCGCGCAGCTGCGCCTCGCCTCCGTCGGGACAGCCGAGCAGATAGCTCTGTCCCATGATCTGTACTTCAATCTGCTTCATGCGGGGGAGTCTTCGGAAGGTGGTTCAGCCGGCAGCCGTTCGAGCAGGGCGTCGAGGCGGGTGCGGGCCGCGACGAGCCGCGACTTCAGTGCGTCGCGTTCGCGCGTGAGCGCATCGACCTGTTCCTGCAGCAGCGCGTTGGTGCGCTGCACCTCTTCGTGACGCACGAGCAGTCGTTCGACGCGCTCGGCGATCTGGTCGATGGGGCTGGAGGCGGGCATGGTTGGCGATTGTAGTTTCCCGGGGAGGCGGTCCTGCCGAGGCCGGACGCGGCGCCCGGCGTGCCCGGATTCTGCGGCTTTGCCGCCCGCCGATCAAACCCCTCGCGAGTCGCTTCAGGCCTCGCTCAGCCGCACGTAGGTGGCAAGCAGCGCGCTCTTGGCGACCACGCCCAGCAACACCGGGTTGGCGGCGCTCTCGATCAGCGGAAGCCGCTCGCCCAGGTGGTCGAGGAAGCGCTGCAGCGCCTCGCCAAGACCGGTATCGGCAGTGACCGGCTGGATCGCCTGCGAGAGCAGGGCGCCTGCCGTCGTCTCCTGCGGCGCGGTACCGAGCGACGAGAGCGGCACCACCCCGAGGTAGCGGTTGTCCGCGTCCACCACGTACAGGTACTTGACGGGGTACTGCAGGAAGAGCCTGCTCATCGCCTCGCGGTCCGCCTGCGGGCCGACCACGGTCTCGGCCGGCTGCACCAGGTCGCGCATATGCAGCCCGCGCAGGCGCATCTGGTCGTCGCGCTGGGCGTTGCGATGCAGCGTGATCTCGTACATCGAGCCTGCGTTGGCCGAGCGCGCCACGAAGTACGCGATGACGCTCGCGGCCATCAGCGGCAGCATGACCTGGTAGCTCAGCGTCATCTCGAAAATCATCAATATCGCCATCAGCGGTGCCTGCGTGGCGCCTGCCAGGAAAGCGCCCATGCCAACGATGGCATAGGCGAACGGCGCCGAGCTCGCCGCCGGCCACAGCGCCTGCACGCCCTGGCCGAAGAGCGCGCCGATCATGCAGCCGAAGAAGAGCGCCGGCGTGAACACGCCGCCCACGGCGCCCGAACCGGCCGTCGCCATCGTCGCGACCGCCTTGGCGAGCAGCACCAGCGCGATCAGCGTCCATGCCCACGGCGTGTGCAGCACCGAATTCACCACGCTGTAGCCGTTGCCCCAGACCTCCGGCATCGGCACCGACACCGCACCCATGACGAGCCCGCCCAGCGCCAGCCGCCACGGCAGCGCGAGCGGCAGCCGCGAGAACAGCGCCCGGCTGCCCTGCAGCGCGCGCAGGAAGCCCACCGCCGCGAAGCCCAGCAGCACGCCGAGCACGCAGAACAGCACGACCTCGGTGCCGTGGATCTCCGGGAACGGCGGCATCTTGTAAGGCGGCTGGTAGCCCGGCAGCGCCCGCATCGCGACGTTGGCCACCACCGACGCGATGATGATCGGACCCACGCTCTCCATCGCGATGGAGCCCAGCACGATCTCCGCGACGAAGAAGGCGCCCGCGATGGGCGCGTTGTAGGCGGCCGTGAGGCCGGCCGCCGCGCCGCAGGCCACCAGCAGCCGCAGCCGTTCGGCCGGAAAGCGGAACACCCGCCCGAGCAGCGAGGAGGCCAGCGCCGCCAGCTGCACCATCGAGCCCTCCCGCCCGATCGAGCCGCCGGTGCCGATGCTCACCAGCGACGACGCGCTGCGCGCCAGCGTCTGCGCCACCGGAATGCGCCCGTCGCCGAGCACGATGGCCTCCATGTAGTCCGACGTGGCGCTTCGCGAAGCCACGCGCTTCGCGAGCACCAGCAGCAGCCCCGCCACCAGCCCGCCCAGGGTGGGACAGGCGATGCGCGCCCACCATGGCAGTTGCTTCGCCATGGCGACCAGGCCCTGGCCGGGGCCGAGCACCAGGTGCTCGAAGGCGAGGAGCGCGGCGCGGAAGAGTTCGGTCGCCAGCGTGCCGAGCAGTCCGGCCACGATCGACCACAGAAGCATCGACTGCCAGCCCGAGACACCGAAGAGCCGCTGCAGCGCCGAACGCAGGTTCAGGAAGATCGAGGCGGGCCGCATCATGGTCGTCGATGGTAGCGGGGCCGCAACTTTCGACTTAAGGGGCGCATGGCAGGACATAGAATTCCGCCCGTTGGTGCTCGCGCCGTGGTTCGCACGGCGCAGTTCAACGGGAAGCAGGAGTGGAAGCCCCGGTTCGCACCGGAACAAGGCCGAAGCCGCCTGCGCTGCCCCCGCAACGGTCAAGCAGACGGCGCCGCAAGGCGCCAACACCTTTCCATCGAGCCACTGGGCGCCCTGAAACAGGCGCCTGGGAAGGCGGCAAGGCGTCGTTCTGCCAGCCCGGATACCGGCCAACGAGGCGGCTGCCGCATGCGTCGAGGATCGAATGACGAACGCATGCGCGGCCATTGCGCCCAGGCGCCGGCGGGGAGGCCGGCCAGGGGTATTGACGTTCGTTCGCTTGATTCATGATTTCCCGTGTTTGCTCTTTCCGCGGTAGCGCTCCTGCGCGCCGCTTCCGCCACGCCTGCCTGCCGCTGGCGCTGGTTTCCGCCTTCGGCGGCATGGCCCATGCGCAGGAGGCTTCCACCCTGCGCGAGACGGTGGTCACGGCCAACCGCACGCCTCAGGCGCTGTCGGAGCTTGTGGGAGACGTCTCCGTCGTCGACAGCGAGACCATCGAGCGCAGCGGTGCGACCGGCGTGGCCGACCTGCTTTCGCGCCTGCCCGGCATCGAGATCTCGCGCTCCGGCGGCGTGGGCAACACCACCAGCCTCTTCATCCGCGGCGCCGAGACGCGCTTCACCGCCGTCTACCTCGACGGCGTGCGCATCGATTCGCAATCGACCGGCGGCGCCGGCTGGGAAGGCATTCCGCTGTCGCAGATCGACCGCATCGAGGTGCTGCGCGGGCCGGCCGCCGCGGTCTACGGCTCCGATGCCGTGGGCGGCGTGATCCAGCTTTTTACCAGGCGAGGAGAAGAGGGCGTGTCGCCCTACGCCGGCATCGGCTTCGGCAGCAAGGGGCTGCGCAGGATCGAAGGCGGCGTGAGCGGCAAGTCAGGCCTCTTCGACTACTCCTTCGGCGTGGCGCATGAAGAGAGCAAGGGCTACAACGTGCAGCCCGTGAGCAAGCGCAACGTGACCAAGGACGGCTTCACCAGCCCCGACCGCGACGGCTACAACAGCACTTCGGGCAACGCGAAGCTGGGCTTCCAGATCACGCCCGACCAGCGCATCGAGGCCACGCTGCTTTCCAGCGACATCAAGGCCGGCTACGACGCAACTGTGTCCTACAGGACCAAGCTGCCGTTCCTGTTCGCCAACGACATTTCGAGCAACAAGCTGCAGACCGCCGGCCTGAGCTGGTCGGCCAAGTGGAACGACGTCTACAGCACCCGCGTGCAGGTGACCGACTCGCAGCAGGTCTACAAGACCCAGCCGTCGTTCTACCGTACCGAGACCCGCCTGCGCGGCTACCTCTTCCAGAACGAATTCCGCTTCGGCCCGCACCTCGTCACCGCCACGCTGGAGCGCCGCGAGGACGCCCTGGAGAACGCGCCCACCACCACCTCGAAGCTGCTCGCGCGCGACCGCTCGCAGGACGCGATCTCGCTCGGCTACGGCTTCGTGCAGGGCCCGCACTCGCTGCAACTGCACGTGCGCCACGACAAGGACAGCGAATTCGGCGGCAAGACCACCGGCAGCGCGGCCTACGGCTACGCCATCACGCCGTCGCTGCGCTTCACGGCCTCGGCAGGCACCGCCTTCCGCGTGCCCACGCTGTACCAGCGCTTCAGCGAATACGGCCTGGCCACGCTCAAGCCCGAATCGAGCCGCAACCTCGAGCTGGGCCTGCAGTACACCGAGGGCGCGACCCAGCTGGGCGTGGTGGCATACGCCAACCGCGTGCAGAACCTGATCGTGTTCGACGGCTCTGCCAAGGGCTGTGCTTCGTCGTTCGGCTGCTACTCCAGCACCGCCCGCGCGCGCTACCAGGGCGTCACGCTCTCGGGCAGCCACCGCATCGGCGACGTCACGCTGCGCGGCTCCCTCGACTTCCAGGATCCGCGCGACCTCGCCACCCACAACCTGCTCGCGCGCCGCGCGCAGCGCCATGCCACCCTGGGCGCTGACTGGCGCATCGCGGGCTGGACGCTGGGCGCGGAGGTGCAGACCTCCAGCCGCCGCTACGACGACGCCGCCAACAGCGTGAAGCTCGGCGGCTACACCGTGCTGAACCTGTCGGCCACCACCCAGCTCACGCGCGACATCAACCTCGTCGCGCGCGTCGACAATGTGGGCAACAAGGACTACCAGTTCGCGCGGCTGTACGCCAATGCCGGCCGTACCGCCTACGTCGGTCTCAAGTGGACGCCTCACTAAGCAGCCAAGCACTCCAGCCGGGCGGCGCCGCCGGTGCCGCGGCGGCCTCCTGCGCCGCCGTGCTGGTGGCCGCCCCGGCCTCGGGGCAGGGCAAGACAACGGTCGCGGCCGCGCTGGCCCGGCTGCACGCGCGCCAGGGCCGGCGAGTGCGCGCCTTCAAGTGCGGGCCCGACTTCCTCGATCCCCACTGGCTGGCGCTCGCCACCGGCGCACCGGTGCATTCCCTCGACCTCTGGATGACGGGCGAGGCCGACTGCCGCGCGCGCCTGCACGCGGCGGCCTCCGAGAGCGACCTGCTGGTCATCGAGGGCGTGATGGGTCTCTTCGACGGCAATCCCAGCGCCGCCGACCTTGCGCAGCGCTTCGGCGTGCCGGTGCTGGCGGTGATCGACGCGCAGGCAATGGCCGGCACCTTCGGCGCGCTGGCATACGGGCTGCAGAACTTCCGCGACGGGCTGCCTTGGGCCGGTGTGCTGGCAAACCGGGTGGCCAGCGAACGGCACGGCGCCATGCTGCAGGAGGCGCTGCGCGACCCTTCGCAATGGCTGGGCGCCTTGCCGCGCGATGCCCGCTTCACGCTGCCGGAACGGCACCTGGGCCTGGTGGCCGCCACGGAGCTGGGCGACTCGATGTCGCGGCTCGACGCGGCCGCAGACGTGCTGGCCGACACGCCGCTGGGCTGCATGCCCGTCGGCGAGCTGCCGCAGGTGGGCTTCGAGGCCCTCGCATCCGACGAGGCACGAGCCGTGCCGCCATTGCTCGCGGGCCGCACCATCGCCATCGCACGCGATGCAGCGTTCTCGTTCATCTATCCGGCAAACCTCGACGTGCTCAGGGCGCTCGGTGCCGAGCTGAGCTTCTTCTCGCCGCTCGCAGGCGACGCCTTGCCGCCGTGCGACGCCGTCTGGCTGCCCGGCGGCTATCCGGAGCTGCATGCTCCGGCGCTGTCGGCCCGCACGGCGCTGCGCGAATCGCTCGCTGCGCACGTCGCCGCCGGCAAGCCGGTGTGGGCCGAGTGCGGCGGGATGATGGCGCTTTTCGACGAACTGGCTCTTCAGGAAGACGGTGGTGAAGTGCACCGCCTCTGGGGACTGCTGCCTGGTCGGGTGACCATGCAGAAGCGGCTTTCGGGCCTGGGGCCCCAGCAGCTCTCGCTCGATGGCCACGTCCTGCGCGGACACACCTTCCACTATTCGAGCTGCGAGACACCGCTCGTGCCGGCCGCGCGCACCGCCCGTCCCGGTGCCGCGCAGGCCGTGGGCGCGCGGGCCGGGGAGGCGCTGTACGTGCATGGCCCGGTGCGCGCGAGCTATTTCCATGCGTGGTTCGCCTCCAGTCCGCAAGCCACCGCGCGCCTTTTCGGCGCCATGCCCATCGAGTTGGAGAGCCATGCTGCATTCGACCAAGCCTGAAGCCGTGGTGCACGAGTTCATCCTCGGCGGCCAGAAGAGCGGCAAGTCGCGCCGCGCCGAGCAGCGCGCCGTCGATTGGCTTTCGGCCGGTGCCCGTGCCCGCCGCGCCGTGCTGATCGCGACCGCCCAGGCCTACGACGACGAGATGCAGGAGCGCATCGTGCGCCACCAGGCCGACCGCGCAGAGCGCGTGCCCGGCATGCGGACCATCGAGGAGCCGGTCGAGCTCGCGCGCGCCATCGTCACGCAGAGCACGCCCGAGACGCTGGTGGTGGTCGACTGCCTCACGATGTGGCTGACCAACCTGCTGATGCCGATGCCCATCGAAGACGCCCGCCCCGTGACGCGCACCCCCGCAACGCACATCGCGATGCTGCTGGTAGCGCTGCGCGATGCGCCGGGCCCGGTGGTGCTGGTCGGCAACGAGATCGGCCTGGGCGTGATACCGATGGGCCGCGAGACGCGCGCCTTCGTCGACGCCCTGGGCCGGCTCAACCAGGACGTGGCCGCCGCATGCGGACGCGTCACGCTCATGGCGGCCGGCCTGCCGCTGAGCCTGAAGGCGCCCGCCGCATGAGCATGAAGGAAATCCGCAATCCGCTCGCGGCGATCGGCCTCGTCCTGATGGCGCTGGCCGCGCATGCGCTCGACGTGGTCGACGAGCGCGGCGTGTCGGTGAGCCTGCCGCAGCCGCCGCAACGCATCGTCACGCTGCTGCCTTCGCTCACCGAGTCGGTCTGCGCGCTTGGGGCCTGCAACCGGCTGGTGGGCGTGGACCGCTACTCCAACTCGCCCGAACAGGTGAAGGCTCTGCCGCAGCTCGGCGGCGGCATCGATCCGAACGTGGAGGCCATCGTCGCGCTCAAGCCCGATGCGGTGCTGCTGGCCAAGTCGTCGCGCGTCACGCAGCGGCTGGAGGCGCTGGGCATGAAGGTGCTGGTGCTCGAACCCAAGAGCCACGCCGACGTGCGCCGCGTGCTCGACAAGCTCGACCAGGTGCTGGGCACGCACGAGGCAGCGAAGGTCTGGCGCGTGATCGACGCCAGCGTGTCGGCCGCCGCGCAGTCGGTGCCCGCGGGGGCGAAGGGCATGCGCGTGTACTTCGAGGTCAACAGCGCGCCGTATGCGGCGGGCGAGTCGTCCTTCATCGGCGAGACGCTCTCGCGGCTGGGCATGAAGAACATCGTGCCCGCATCGCTGGGCCCGTTCCCCAAGCTCAACCCCGAGTACGTGGTGCGCGCGAACCCCGACCTCATCATGGTCAGCGTGCGCAGCGCGCAGGGGCTGGAGCAGCGGCCCGGCTGGGCTGGCATCCGCGCGGTGCGCGAAGGCCGCATCTGCCGCTTCAGCGCCGAGCAGTCTGACGTGCTCGTGCGGCCCGGCCCGCGCATGGACGAGGCGGCACGGCTGATGGCGCAGTGCATCGTTGAAAAGGGCGGCAAGCGATGAATGCGGCTGCCGCCAGGCACACGGCCCATCTGCGCCGCGTACTGCTGCTCGGTGCCGGCCTGCTGGTGCTGGGCGCGGCGCTGATGCTGCTGGGCCTGGGCATCGGCAGCACCGGCTTCGAGAGCCTGTTCGCCGCACGCCACGACCCGGTGGCGCTGCAGATCGTGTGGGACATCCGCCTGCCGCGCACGCTCGGCGCCTGGCTGGCGGGCGCGCTGCTGGGGCTGGCCGGCGCGGTGGCGCAGGGGCTCTTTCGCAATCCGCTGGCCGACCCGTACCTGCTGGGCAGCGCCTCCGGCGCCTCGCTCGGCGTGGCGGTGGCGCTGCTGATGTTCGGCGGCTCGGCCGCGAGCATGCAGTGGGTGATGCGGCTCGGGCTCACCGGCGCCGCCTTCCTGGGCGCGGTGCTGGCCGTGATGCTCACGCTGATGCTGGCGCGCGGCGTGCAGCAGACGCTGCGGCTGCTGCTGGCGGGCGTGATCGTTGGCGTGGTGCTCGGTGCGGCGAAGGACCTCATCACCATCGCATCGGCGGACATCCTCCAGGCGATCCAGGGCTTCATCCTCGGCAGCACCGGCCTCGTCGGCTGGAGCGCCTGCGCGGTGATGGCGATGGTCGGCGCGGCCTGCCTGCTCGCGGGCTGGGCGCTGGCGCCGGTGCTCGACGGGTTGGCGCTGGGCGAAGCCACCGCGCGCAGCCTGGGCCTGCCGCTGGGAGCGATGCGCGCGGCGCTGGTGGTGGTGCTGGCGCTGGCCACCGGTGCGGCCGTGGCGCAGACCGGGCTCATCGCCTTCGTCGGCCTGGCGGCGCCGCACCTGGTGCGCTCGGCCGTCAAGACCACGCATGCGCGGCTGATCGTGCTGTCGGCGCTGATGGGCGGGTTGCTGCTGATGGCGGCCGACCTGCTCGCGCGCTGGCTGATCGCGCCGCAGGAACTGCCCGTGGGCGTGCTCACGGCCGTGCTGGGCGGCAGCTACCTGCTGTGGCTGATGCACAGGCGCAGCGCGCGGAGCGGAGTGGCATGAGCCGCAGCAACGACATCGACGCCGCGCTGGAAGCGCACCGGCTGAGCGCCACGCTCGGCGCCAGCGAGGTGCTGCACGGCATCGACCTGAAGCTGCGGGCCGCGCGCTGGACCAGCATCGTCGGCCCGAACGGCGCGGGCAAGTCGACGCTGCTGAAGGCGCTGGCGGGGCTGCTTGCTCATCGCGGCGAAGTGCGGCTCTTCGGCGAGGCGCAGGACAGGGTGCCCGCCCGCGTGCGCGCCCGCCGCCTTTCGTGGCTGGGCCAGAGCGGCACGGGCGAGGGCAGCGCGGACGACCTGATGGTCTACGACGTCGCCATGCTCGGCCGCCTGCCGCACCAGCGCTGGCTCGCCACACCAGGCGCCGCCGACCGCGAGGCCGTCGAACGCGCACTGCGCAGCACCCAGGCCTGGGACTGGCGCGACCGTCCGCTGGGCCAGCTCTCCGGCGGCGAGCGCCAGCGCGTGCTGCTCGCCCGGGCGCTCGCCGTCGAAGCCGAGGCGCTGCTCATGGACGAGCCCCTCGCCAACCTCGACCCGCCCCACCAGGCCGACTGGATGAAGATCGTCCGCACCCTCGTCGCCGAGGGCCGCACGGTGGTCAGCGTGCTGCACGAACTGCCGATGGCCCTGGCCGCCGACGAAATGGTGGTGATGGACCAGGGCCGCGTCGTGCACCACGGCACCTGCGACGACCAGGCCACCCATGCCGCGCTGGAGCAGGTCTTCGACCATCGCATCCGCGTGCACCGCGTGGCTGAGCAGTGGATCGCGCTGCCCCTATGAGATGCGGGATCGAACGCGCCCTCTGCGTCCGGCAACCCGCATTCGCCAGCCTTGAAAGACCGACAAATGCAAATTGAGACCCCACCCAGCGAAAAGCCCTACGAGAAGCCGGAAGGCGAACGCCGCGGCATCGTCATCGTCAACACCGGCGACGGCAAGGGCAAGAGCACGGCCGCCTTCGGTCTGGCCTTGCGCGCCCACGGCCGCGGCAAGGCCGTGAAGATCTACCAGTTCATGAAGGTGCCGACCGCGCGCTTCGGCGAGCACCGCATGTTCGAGCAGATCGGCATTCCCATCGAAGGGCTGGGCGACGGCTTCAGCTGGAAGAGCCAGGACCTGGAGCGCTCGGGCCAGCTCGCGCGCGACGGCTGGGAGAAGGCGAAGGCGGCGATCCTCTCGGGCGAGTTCTTCCTCGTGGTGCTCGACGAGATCACCTATCCGCTGATCTATGGCTGGCTGCCGCTCGAAGGCGTGCTCGAAACCCTGCGCGCGCGGCCGAAGCACGTGCACGTGGCGCTCACCGGCCGGCGCTGCCCGCCGGAGATCATCGAGCTGGCCGACACGGTGACCGAGATGACGCTGGTCAAGCACGCCTTCAAGGCCGGCATTCCCGCGCAGCGCGGCATCGAGGATTGACATGGGGCGCGCTCACGCCGACGGGGCACATTCGCGCAGGGGAGTACCCGGTGGCCTGTGCACCCACCCCGAAAGAGCAGCGTGACTACCCCGGCTTTCACCAAAAAAGACAAAGAGGCGGTCTACCGCGCCATCCACGAACGCCGTGACATGCGCCATTTCGCAGGCGGCCAGGTGGAGCCCGACGTATTGCGAAGGCTGTTGGAAGCAGCACACCACGCGCCCAGCGTCGGCTTCATGCAGCCCTGGCGCTTCATTCGTGTTCGCGGCCAAGCGCTGCGCCAGCAGTTGCACCATGTCGTCGAACAGGAACGCGTGCTCACGGCCCGCGCGCTCGGCGAGCGTGAAGACGAATTCATGCGGCTCAAGGTGCAGGGCCTGCTCGACGCCGCAGAGCTGCTCGTGGTGACCCTGGCGGACGGACGCGAGAAGCACGTGTTCGGCCGCCGCACGCTGCCGCAAATGGACCTGGCCTCGGCCTCCTGTGCCATCCAGAACCTCTGGCTCGCGTCGCGCGCCGAAGGGCTGGGCATGGGCTGGGTGTCGCTGTTCGATCCGGCCGAGGTGTCGGTGCTTCTGGGCCTGCCCGAAGGCGCCGAGCCCATCGCCTTGCTGTGCCTGGGTCCCGTGCACCAGTTCTATGAAGAGCCCATGCTGCAGCGCGAACGCTGGGCAAAGCGCGAACCGCTCGCGTCGCTTGTGTTCGATGAAAGCTGGGGCCTGCCTTCGGACCTGTTCGACAAACCTTCTTCTTCCACGGAGCCCACCTGATGCTGGCCTTCGACACCGTTCTCTTCGAGCTTGCGCGCCTGTTTCTCTGGCCGGTGACGCTGGGCGTGCTGCTTTCTTTCGTCTATGCGGTTTACTGCCTTGGCGCGTTCGCCATCGAGTATCTGCAGCGCCGCCGCGATCCATTGCGCGCGCTGGTGCTGCAACGGCATGCCGCCGCGAGCCAGGAGCAGATGGAGCTGGTGGTGCTCAAGCAGCTCGAGGGCGTGCGGCTGTGCAGCCGCGTGGCGCCGATGCTGGGGCTGATCGCCACCATGATCCCGATGGGCCCGGCGCTGGTGGCCGTGGCCTCGGGCGATTCGCAGGGCGTGGCGCAGAGCCTGGCGCCGGCCTTCGCGAGCGTGATCGTGGCGCTGGCCTCCGCCTCGATCACCTTCGTGGTCTACACCGTGCGCCGCCGCTGGCTGATGCGCGAGCTGGTGACGGTGCTCGATGCACGGGACCGCCTCTCATGAGCCGGCGCCAGTTCTCGATATTGAGCAGCCTGGACAGCGACGACGACGACCCGGTGCTCTCCACCATCAACCTGATCGACGTGTTCATGGTGGTGATCGGCATGCTGATGATCGCGGTCATCAACAACCCGATGAACCCTTTCGCGCAGGACAAGGTGACGATCATCCGCAACGAGGGCCAGCCGAACATGGAGATCGTGACGCGCGAGGGCCGCAAGATCACGCGCTTCAAGGCCAGCGGCGCGACCGGGCAGGGCGATGGCGAGAAGGCCGGCACCGCCTGGCGGCTGAAGGACGGGACGATGGTCTACGTGCCGGCCGATGCGGAGCCGGCCGGCTCGGGCGGGAAGTGACCCGGCTTCTTCTTTTCGCCTGGCTCCTCCTCGGCGGGGCGGGATTGCTCCTCCCGGCGCACGCGCAGCCGCAAGGGACGAATCGCGTCGTCGTGTTGAGCACCTCGCTGGTGTCGCCGGCACGCGTGGTGCGGCTGCAGGCGGCGGCGCGCGAGGCGGGGGTGCCGCTGCAGGTGCTGTCGGCGGCGCAGGACTCGCCCGAGGCGCTGGCCGCGGCCATCGACGGGGCCAGCCTGCTCGTGATCGACGCGCCGCACGTCAGCGTGGCGCAGGCCGCCGCCGCGCGGTTCGGCGATGCCGTGTCGCGCAGCACGGTGCCCTATGTGCTGGTCGGCGAGTTCGCGCTGGTGGCCAAGGGCCAGACCACCGCCGCGGCGCCGCTGGCGGCGCAGCGCGGTGTCGATGCCCCGTGGGCCCAGCGGCTGCGCGAGTTCTGGCGCTTTCCGGGCGCGGCCAACCTGGTCGCGTCGATGAAGGCGTTGCGGCAGCCGGGCATGATGCAGGGGCTGCCGGAACCCGTACCGCTTCCGCTCGCCGGCATCTACCACCCCGGCTGGCCGCGCGTCGAAACGGACGTGGCAGCCATCGAAAGGCTGGGGGGCAGCGGCACCGTCGCCATCGCCGTCAACAGCGCCACGCTGGCCGGCGACGACACCGCCTGGCTCGATGCGCTCATCGCGTCGCTGGAGGCCCGCGGCCTGCGCGCCTATGCCTTCTACGGCCCGCGCCAGCAGAAGGATCTGTTCTTCCGCATGACGCACGACGGCGAACGCCGCGTGGCCGATGCCATCGTCAACGCATCGCTGGTCTTCAGCCCCAACGAGCGCAAGGCCGAGCTGGAGCGCATCGGCGTGCCGGTGCTGCAGACGCTGCCCTCGCTGGCGATGGACGCCGACCAATGGGCGCGGAGCAGGGACGGCCTCGCGCAGACCGACATCGCCTCCTACTACAGCCCGAGCGAGCTGGCCGGCATGACCGACCCGATGCTCGTGAGCGCACGCGATGCGGCGAGCGGCACGCTGCAGCCGCTGCCCGCGCAGATCGACGCCGTGGCCGCGAAGGCCGCCGCGCTGCTGCGATTGCAGCGCACGCCGCCGGCCGAGCGGCACGTGGCGATGCTGGTCTACAACTACCCGCCGGGCGAGGCCAACTTCGGCGCCTCCTTCCTGAACGTGCCGCGCAGCGTGAGCAACATGCTGGCGGCGATGAAGTCGGCCGGCTACGCCACCGAACTGCCCGGCACCGATGCGCTCATCGCCCAGGTGCAGGCGACGATGCGGGCCTACTACCCGAACCCCGCGGGCCAGGGCGACGAGCTGCAGCCGCTGCTCGACAGGGACCTCGCCGACACGCTGCCGCTGGCCGACTATCTCGCATGGTTCCGCGCGCTGCCGCAGGAAACGCAGCGCCGCATCGAAAGCTACTGGGGCCCGCCCGGGAAGTCGACCATGCTGCGCGCCGTGGCGGGCCAGCAGTCCTTCGTGATCCCGCGCGTGCGCTTCGGCAACGTGGTCGTGCTGCGGCAGCCGCCGCGCTTCGAGCCCGGCACGCAGGTGGTCGGCAAGGCCGGGCAGGTCTATCACCGCTCGGCCGTTCCGCTGAGCCACGGCTACCTTGCGACCTATCTCTGGCTGCGCCAGCGCTTCGGCGCCAGCGCGGTGGTGCACGTGGGCACGCACGGCACGGTCGAGTGGTCGGCGGGCAAGGAGCGCGGGCTCTCGGTGCAGGACGATCCGCTGCTCGCGCTCGGCGACCTGCCCAACGTGTATCCCTACATCATGGACAACCTCGGGGAGGCCACCACCGCCAAGCGGCGCGGCCGCGCGACCATGGTGAGCCACTCGACGCCGCTGTTCGCGCCCGCCGGCTTCCGCCCCGGCGTGCAGGAGATGCACGAGCGCATGCACGAGTGGGAGACGCTATCGCCGGGCGCCGTGAAGACCGCACTGGAGAAACAGCTCACTGCCGAGTTCGCCGAGCACCGCTACGACCGCGACCTGGGCTGGACGCCCGCGCGCATCCGTGCCGATTTCGCGGGCTTCATCGCCGTGCTGCATCCCTACCTCGACGAGCTCGCGCAGACCGCGCAGCCGCTGGGCCTCGCGACCTTCGGGCAGGCGCCCGACGCGCAGCGCCGGCGCATGACCATCCTGCAGATCCTCGGCAAGCCACTGGTCGAAGCACTCGGCGAGGACATCGACGAGGCTTTCCTGATCGATGCGAAGAGCGTCTCCGCCTCGCGGCCCGCGCGCTGGGTGGAGCAGGCGCTCGTCGACGCGCAGGCCGCGAGCGCCATGGGCAGGACGCCCGCCGACCGGCAGAAGCTGCTGGAGTTGGCCGGGCGCGCCCGAAAGCTCGACGAGGTGCTCGCGCACAACGAGGAAATCGAGGGCCTGCTGACTGCGCTCGACGGCCGCTACCTCAAGTCCAGCTATGGCGGCGACCCGGTGCGCAACCCCGACAGCCTGCCGACCGGGCGCAACCTCTACGGTTTCGACCCGAGCCGCGTGCCCACGCGCGCGGCCTGGGAGACCGGCGTCGCCGCCATGGATGCCTGGATCGCGCAGCACACGAAGACGCATGCCGGCAAGCCGCCCGGGAAGATCGCCTTCACCCTCTGGGCCGGCGAGGCCTCGCGCCACCAGGGCGTGCTGGAGAGCCAGGCCTTCTACGCGATGGGCGTGAAGCCTCGCTGGGACGAGGGCGGGCGCATGGCGGGCATCGAGGTCATTCCCGCGTCGCAGCTGAAGCGGCCGCGCATCGATGTGCTGGTCAGCGTCACCGGCTCCTACCGCGACCAGTTCCCGGCCGTGATGCGCTGGCTCGACGAAGCGGTGCAGCAGGTGTCGGCGCTGCGGGAGCCCGGCAATGCGGTGGCGCGCAACAGCGAGGCGATGGCGCGCAGGCTTCGCTCGGAAGGCATCGCGGCGGACGAGGCGCAGCGCTGGTCGACGGCGCGCGTGTTCTCGAACGAGCAGGGCAGCTACGGCGCCGGGCTGGAGGAAGCCGCGCTCGCGAGCGACGTATGGAAGAACCAGCAGCGCGGTGGCGGCGACGCGCAGATGGCGCAGCTCTACATGGATCGCATGGGCCACGCCTACGGCAAGGGCCTCGACGGCGCGGCGCGTCCGGGCGCGTATGCCGGCAATCTCGCGCAGGTGGACGCGGCGCTGATGGCGCGCAGCTCCAACCTGTACGGCGTGCTGACCAACGACGATCCGTTCCAGTACCTCGGCGGCATCGCGCAGGCGGTGCGGCATCTCACCGGCAAGGACCCGGCCCTGTACGTGCAGAACCTGCGCGACGGCACCGAGGTGCGCACCGACACGGCGGCCGGGGCCATCGCGCGCGAGATGCAGACGCGCTACCTGCACCCGCAGTGGATCGAGGCGCAGAAGGCCGAGGGCTACAGCGGCACGCTGCAGGTGCTGAAGACCGCGCAGTTCCTCTGGGGCTGGCAGGTCACCGCGCCGCAGGCGGTCCGGCAGGACCAGTGGCAGTCGCTGCACGACGTGTACGTGCGCGACCGCTACGGGCTGGGCACGCGCGAATGGCTGGAAGGCGACAACCGCGCGGCCTTCGCGCAGACCCTGGAGCGCATGCTCGACGCGGTGCGGCTGAACTACTGGAAGCCCGATGCCGCCACGCGGCGCGAGTTGGCGCAGGCCTATGCGCAGGCGGTGCGGGCGACGGGGCTGCGCGAGCGCAATGCGGGCGTGCAGCGCTTCGTGCAGGCGGAGCTGTCGCCGGCTCCGGCTTCTTCGCCCAGGCCGGCTCCGGCGGTCGCGCCCGCGGTGGTGCAGGCGCCTGCACCGGCCCCTGAATCTGCTCCCGCTCCAGACGGCCCGCAGCCCGTCAGCGGCCTGAAGCTCGAGCCGACACCGGCGGAAGCACCACCGCCCAAGGCCGGCGAAGCCATCGTCCTGCGGCTCTGGATGGCGCTGGGCGCCGCGCTGCTTCTTGCGTTCGGCGCGACGATGCAATGGCGCCGGGGCAGGGCGGCCGCCTGATTCGCGAGAATGGCGGCTCCCATGCCCTTGCCGAGTTCCGAATACGCCATCGCCTTCGCCGCCGCGCTGTGGATCGCGCTGGCCGTCGATCGCTGGCTGGGCGAGCCGCCCGCGGCGCTGCATCCGGTGGTGTGGATGGGTCGCTATCTGGGCATGGGGTCGCGCATCGCGCCGCGCATGCATCAGGCGAAGGCGGTCGATCTGCCGATGTTCTTCTGCGGCGCGCTGGTGTGGTGCGTGGGGGCGATGTGCGTCTGGAGCATCGCGATGGGCCTGCAGACGCTGGCGATGCTGCATCTGCCGGCCTGGGCGGTGGCGCTGGCGCTGGGCCTGCTGCTCAAGCCGCTCTTCGCCTGGCGCATGCTGCGCGACGAGGTGCTCGCGGTCGAGGCGGCACTGGGCGTTTCGCTCGATGCCGGGCGCCAGCAGCTGGCGCGCCTCGTCAGCCGTGACGTCGAGCGGCTCAGCGAGCGCGAGGTGCGCGAGAGCGCCATCGAGTCGCTCGCCGAGAACCTCAACGACTCGCTGGTGGCGCCCGTCTTCTGGTTCGTGCTGCTCGGGCTGCCGGGCGCGGCGCTCTACCGCTTCGCCAACACCGCCGATGCGATGTGGGGCTATCGCGGCGAGCGCAGCGGCCGCGACTGGACCTGGTTCGGCAAATGGGCCGCGCGTGCCGACGACGTGCTCTCGTGGATTCCCGCGCGCATCACCGTGGCGCTGCTCGCGCTGGCGGCATGGCGCTGGCCCGGCGGGCTGGCGTTCGAGGCGCGCCGCACGCCGTCGCCCAACAGCGGCTGGCCGATGGCCGCGATGGCGCTGCTCTTGGGCGTGCGGCTGGCGAAGCCCGGCGTGTACGCGCTGAACGCCGAAGGCGCCGCGCCGACGCCGGCCGACACCGGCCGCGCCGCGCAGCTCGGCCAGCGCGGCGTGCTGTTGCTGGCCGGCGCTGTCCTCCTGATCGCGGCCGCGGTGCTGCTCTTCGTGCCATGACCGACGCCGATTCCCTGTTCACCCACGGCGGCCCGGACGCGCTCGGCGCGCCCGCGCACGACTTCTCCACCAACGCGAACGCATGCGGCCCGTGCCCCGAGGCGCTGGAGCGGGTGCGTGCCGCCGACCTGTCCCGCTATCCCGACCCGGCTTACACGGCGCTGCGCGAGCAGCTTGCGGCCATGCATGGCGTGCAGGCTTGGCGCATCGTGCTCGCGGCCGGGGCCAGCGAATTCATCCGGCGCATCACGACCTGGGTGGCGCTCGAAGACCGGGGCGGGCATGGCGAAGTAGTGCTGCCAGCCATGTCTTACGGAGACTACGCCGCAAGTGCCCGGGCGCTCGGATTGCAGGCGGTGCGTGCGCCGGCTGCGGCGCGACGGCCATTGCTGGCCTGGTGCTGCGACCCCTCCACGCCGCTCGGGCATGCGCAGCCGGGCATCGGCAAGACCGTCGACGCGCTGCCCGAAGGCGTGCCCTGCGTGCTCGACCGCGCCTACGAGCCTCTGCGGCTGGAAGGCCGCCTCGCGCTCAACCAGCTTCAGCTGGATCGCGTCTGGCAGATGTGGTCGCCCAACAAGGCGCTCGGCATGACCGGCGTGCGCGCGGCCTATGCGATCGCCCCGGTGGATGCGCAGGACGCGGTGCAAGCGCTGGTTCGCCTCGCGGCCTCGTGGCCGGTGGGCGCGGACGGCGTGGCAATGCTCTCGGCCTGGACGCAGCCCGGTGTGCAGCAGTGGCTGCGCGACAGTCTCGCCACCCTGCGCGAATGGAAGAATTCGCAGACGGCCCTGTGCCGGGAGATGGGCTGGCAGGTCTGGCCGAGCGAGGCGAACTTCCACGTCGCCAAGCCGGGTGCAGACGATTTCGCCGGCCTGCTCGAGCGCCTGCGCGCGTCGGGCATCAAGCTGCGCGACTGCGCCTCCTTCGGCCTGCCCGGCCATGTGCGCATGGGCGTGCTGCCGCCGGCCAGCCAGCAGGCGCTGAAGCAGGCCTGGAAAGGCGCCGCCTGAACGCCGGAACGCCCGGACCAGCCAGAAACCCAAGTACGGAAGAAACAGATGCTCTACGCCATCACCACGCTTTTCCTCTGCCAGCTTGCCGGCGAACTGCTCGTGCAGTGGCTGGGGCTGCCCGTTCCCGGTCCGCTGATCGGCATGGTCTTCCTGTTCATCGGCCTGCTGGTGCGCGGCAGCGTGCCGCAGGTGCTGAGCGACACCTCGGGCCATCTGCTGCGCAACCTGATGCTGCTGTTCATTCCGGCCGTCACTGGCGTGATGCTGCATTTCGAGCGGGTTGGGCGCGAGTGGCTGCCGTTCCTCGCGGCCGGCATCGTGGGGGCGGCCTTCACCATGACGGTCACCGCGCTCACCTTCCGCTGGATGATCCGCATCACCGGCAAGGACGCCCGGTAAATGACGGCGCCCGCGAAGCTCTTCGAGATCTGGGTGTTCCTGGCCCAGTCGCCGCTGCTGTGGCTGTCGCTCACGCTGCTGGCGTACCTGGGTGCGCTGTGGCTGCACACGCGCAGCGGACGCAACCCGATGGTCAACCCGGTGCTGATCTCGGTGATCGTCATCGTCACGGTGCTGCTGCTCACGCGCACGCCCTACGACACCTATTTCGAGGGAGCGAAGTTCGTGCACTTCCTGATCGGCCCGGCCACGGTGGCGCTGGCCGTGCCGCTGTACGGGCAACTCGAGAGGCTGCGCCGGCTGTGGCTGCCGATCGGCGTGGCGCTCATCGTGGGTTCGGTCGCGGCCATCGTCTCGGCCGTGGGCATCGCCTGGGTGCTGGGCGGCTCGCACGAGCTGATGATGTCGCTCGCGCCCAAGTCGGCCACCATGCCCATCGCGATGGGCGTGGCCGAGAAGATCGGCGGGCTGCCTTCGCTGGCGGCGGTCGCCGCGGCCGTGGCGGGCATCTCGGGCGCGATCATGGCCACCGGCCTGCTGAACCTGCTGCGCATCAGGGAGCCGGCGGTGCGCGGCTTCGCGGTCGGCATGGCGGCGCACGGCATCGGCACGGCGCGCGCCATCCAGGTGAACGAGACGGCCGGGGCGTTCTCGGCGCTGGCGATGGGGCTCAACGGCATCGCGACCGCGCTGCTGGTGCCGCTGATCGTCAAGCTGATGGGGGCCTAGCGAACCCATGGGCAAGACAGCCGTCGAGCCGCGTCCGATGGAGCTGGTGTGGCCCTCCCGGGCCCGCCTGCCAGGCTACGTCGCGGCGCTCAACCGCGGCTGGTCGCGCGACGAGACGCGGCCGGAGTCGGGCGCCGAGGAGCGCGCCGCCATCGAGGCCGATGCCGACCGCTTCCTCGCGAGCCTGGTGGACCGCGAGGCGAAGGGCGGACGCATCGTCTTGCCCGACGGCTCCAAGGTGCGGCGGCTGCCGGGCTACAAGTGCTGGATGTGGGACGGCGAGTTCTGCGGCAGCATCGACCTGCGCTGGCAGCCCGGCACCGACGCATTGCCCCTCTACTGCCTGGGTCACATCGGCTACAGCGTGGTGCCCTGGAAGCAGCGCAGGGGCTACGCCACACGCGCGCTCGGCGAGATGCTCAGGCTCGCGGCGCGGGAAGGCCTCCGGCGCGTGGAGATCACGACCAGCCCCGACAACTTCGCCTCGCAGAAGGTGATCGTGGCCAATGGCGGCGAGCTGGTCGAGACCTTCGTCACCCTGCCGAGCCAGGGAAGCGTGGCGAAGCTGCGCTACCGCATCGCGCTTGCCTGAGCCGCCCCTGGCGCAGAATCGCACTCCCGCAAACCGAGCCGGAGAAGAATCACATGGCCCAGTACACAGCGGAAGTCCTCTGGCTGCGCGGCGAGCAGGACTTCCTGTCGAACACCTACAGCCGGCGGCATTCGCTGCGCTTCGACGGCGGCGCCGAAGTGGCTGCGTCTTCCTCGCCGCACGTGGTGCCGCTGCCGATGTCCGACGCATCGGCCGTCGACCCCGAGGAGATGTTCGTGGCCTCGCTGTCGAACTGCCACATGCTGTGGTTCCTCACGATGGCGGTGAAGCGCCGCTTCGTGGTCGACCGCTACTTCGACGCGGCCGTCGGCGTGATGGAGAAGAACGCCGAAGGAAAGTTGGCGATGACGGTGGTCACGCTGCGCCCGCAGGTGAGCTTCTCCGGCGAGAACCTGCCCACGCGCGAGCAGGTCGAGCAGATGCACCACCGGGCGCACGAGGAATGCTTCATCGCCAACTCGGTGAAGACCGAGGTGCGCTGCGAGCCGGTGTTCTGACCCGGCCGCGCGGGGTCAGCCGACCAGCGAACGGCTCTTCATCTCGAGCCGGGTGACGAGGCGCTGCAGCGCGCTTTCCGCGCCCGGTGGCAGCGCCAGGAAGCGGAAGCCCAGCTGGTAGCGCGGCGTGCCGTTGGGCTGCAGGCCGGGGCGCAGCGACACCAGTTCCAGGTCGAGCGTGAGGCGCCCCAGCGCGCCCAGCGACAGTTCGCAGTCCCTCAGGAAGGTGCCTACCGGCAGCGCGGCCGCGCGTTCGTCGCGGGTGCGAAGGCCGACGCCGCCCAGCGACAGGTCCTGTACCTCGAAGGAGAACGCCTCGCCCTGGGGCAGGGTGCCGGAGCAGGTGTACGAATCGGCGATCGGCGCATCCACGCGGAAGTACTCGCGCCGCTGCAGGTAGACCAGCATCTCCGGAAAGTCGGCCTCGAACGCCGGCAGGCCCTCGTAGCGGGTCTCGCGCGGCGAGGCGATGGAGAACTCGATGCGCACGCCGTCCTGCTGGGCTTCGAAGTGGCAGCGCGGCGCCGCCAGCAGGCTCTGGTTCTGCTCGGGCGAGGCGCCCCAGTCGAAGGTGAAGACGCGGGAGCGGGTGTCCACGTCGAGCAGCTGCGTCACCAGGTGGCCGCCCGCGTACTGCACCGTGAGGTTGTCGCGTCGGGTGGCGAGGTTGCGCAGGTGCACGCCGATCTCCACCGGCGTGCGGCGGGCGAATCCGCTGGTGTGCTCGGCTGCATTCGACTGTTCTGTATCCATGAGCTTGTGGTGTGTGTTGTCCGGCGCGCGCATTGCACCGCCGCTCCCGGGGCCTGCCTGCGGACGTCGCTGGTCGGGCCGCGGTACGCATGCGGGCGGAATCGGGACGGTTTTTCGGCATCCGGCCGAACTGGTTAACGGCATTTGCCGCCGGGAATTTAGGGCGGCACGGCGAATTGTCCGCCGCAGCTGCTGCGGCCCCGTGGTCAGCGGCGCTGCAGCCTCGGGTTCTTCGCGAATAGCTCGGCGGCCCAGTCCACGAAGGCGCGCACCTTGGCGCTCAGGTGTCGGTTGGGCGGGTACACCACGTGGATCGGCAGCGGGTCGCGGTGCCAGTCGGGCAGGATCTGCACCAGCTCGCCGCTCTCGAGCAGCGGCTCGGCCATGAAGGTGATGCACTGCGAGATGCCGAAGCCGCCCAGCACCGCGGTGATGTGCGCGTTGCTCTCATTCACGGACACCCGATAGGGGCCGTTGAGCTCGATCACCTCGTCGCCCTTCTTGAACTCGTGCGGGTACACGCGCCGCGTGGTGCCCGAGAAGTAGCTGACCACGTGGTGGCGCTTCTCGATGTCGTTCGGGTGCTGCGGAATGCCGTAGCGCTTCACGTAGGCCGGCGAGGCCACGGTGACGAAGTCGAGCGTGCCGATGCGCCGAGCCACCAGCGACTGGTCGCTGAGCTCGCCCGCGCGGATCACGCAGTCGACGTTGTCGCTGATGAGGTCGACCGTGCGGTCGCTCACGCCCAGGTCGACCTGGATGTCGGGGTAGCGGTCGCAGAAGGTGGCCAGCGCGGGCAGGATGAGCAGCCTGGCCACCGATGTGCCGACGTCGATGCGCAGCCGCCCCGTGGGGTTGGCCTGCGCGTTCGTCATGCTGGCTTCCATGTCGTCGAAGTCGTTGAGCAGGCGTGCCGCCCGCTCGAAGTAGGCCGCGCCGTCGGGCGTGACCGTGACGCGGCGCGTGGTGCGGTTGAGCAGCTTCACGCGCAGGCGCGATTCGAGCGCCTGAATCTGCTTGGTGACCGTGCCCTTGGGGAGGGCCAGCGAGTCCGCTGCCCGGGTGAAGGTGCCGGCTTCCACGACGCGGACGAAGATCCGCATGGCCTGGATTTGATCCATCGAATGCCTGTTCTGGGTACCCGGCCCACACCGGGGGAGGCGGATTCTCACACAAGGAGACAATTCCCTCCGGTGGCACCGCCTGTTGCCTTGAGCTGTGCTGATTGTTGTCCGTTTGGAAACAGAGTGGGGTCGGCCGGCCTGTTTATGTACAGATCGGCCGACTTATATTTCAACCATCGCCCAAATCCCCGAGGTCGCCCATGTCACCCGTTCCATCGTCCCGTTCTGCCGAAGCCGCCGCCCGCGCTGCGGCGCAAGGCGTGGAAGCCGATCTGTCGATCGAGCTGCCCGGCCGAGAACCGGTCGGTGCCCGCGTGTACGGCCAGCGCGCCAAGGGCGAGGTGGCACCGCTGGTGCTGCATTTCCACGGTGGCACCTTCGTCTGCGGCGGCCTGGACAACGGCCGCAACGTGGCAAGGCTGCTGGCCGGCGCGGGCGCGGTGGTGGTCTCGCTGGCATATCCGCTGGCGCCCCAGTCGCCGTTCCCGGAACCCATCGAAGTGGGCTATGCGGCCCTCGAATGGCTCTACAAGCAGCGCACCAAGCTCGGCGGCAAGGGCTCCCAGGTCTACCTGGCCGGCGAGGAGGCCGGCGGCAACCTGGCGGCAGCCGTGGCGCTGATCGCCCGTGACCGGGCCCATCCGCCGATCGCAGGCCAGATCCTGCTGTCGCCCATGCTCGACCCCTGCGCCGGCACCGCGTCGCTGCGCAACGCCACCAGCGATGCGACCGAGTGCCGCTGGGCCAGCGGATGGGAGAAATACCTGAGCTGCCCCTCGAACGCCATGCACCCCTATGCGGTGCCCAGCGGCTCGCTGCGGCTGTCGGCGCTGGCACCGGCGCTGGTGCTGGTCGGCGCCGACGACGCGATGCACGACGAGGCGATGACCTTCGCCAACCGCCTGCGCGCGGCCGGCATCGAGGTCACGAGCAGCGTGCTGCCCAGCGCCTCCAACTGGCCGAAGGCGCTGTACGACACCGAGAACACGGGCTGCGTGGCCTGTGAAGCGGCGGTGCAGCAGCACTTCCGCGAGTTCTTCAGCGCGACCACGCCGCCGCCCGCGACGGCCGACCACCCCAGCTAGTTCCCGCCGGTCACCGGCTGCCTGATCGACACGCTGCCAGCGCGGCCGCGTGCCGGGGCCCCTTTTTTCCTGAAATCCCGCCTCCTGGTGCCAAAAGCGCCGGGGTGGCTTGTTGCATCCCAAAAGTCATCGAGAAGGACTGAACATCATGTCGAACAACGAGAAAAAGCTGTCTTCCGCCGCCCGCAAGGGCCTCTGGCCCGCCCTGACCGGCCTCACCGCGCTGCTGGCCGTGGCTGCGGCGGTGGTGGGCATGTACAGCTTCAAGGCCGAAGCCAACAACGCTCCGGCGGCGCCCCAGGCCACGCCGGTGTCGGTCGCCACGGTGGCGGCGAGCGAGATCAACGCCTGGGACGAGTTCTCGGGCCGGCTCGAAGCCGTGCAACGCGTCGACGTGCGTTCCCGCGTGGCGGGCGCCGTGCAGGCGGTGCATTTCCGTGAAGGCGCGCTGGTGAAGCAGGGCGACCTGCTGGTCACCATCGACCCCGCGCCGTACGCGGCCGAGGTCGAGCGCGCCGAGGCGCAGGTGGCTTCTGCCCAGGCCCGCCAGTCCTTCAGCCGCAGCGAGCAGGAGCGCGCCAAGCGCCTGTGGGATGACAAGGCCATCGCCCAGCGCGAGTACGACGAGCGCGTGAATGCCGGCCGTGAAGCCGAAGCCAACCTGCGCGCGGCCCAGGCCTCGCTGCAGTCGGCGCGCCTGAACCTGGGCTACACCCAGGTGCGCGCACCGGTGTCGGGCCGCATCGGCCGCATCGAGGTGACGGTGGGCAACCTGGTGGCGGCCGGTCCGGGCGCCCCGGTGCTGACCACGCTGGTGTCGGTGAGCCCGATCTACGCGAGCTTCGATGCCGACGAGCAGGTCATCACCCGCGCGCTGAAGGAGCTGCCCAGCGGCTCCAGCGCTCGCGGCCAGATCGAGAGCATCCCCGTGCAGATGGGCACCGCCGGCATGGACGGCACGCCCTTCACCGGCAAGCTGCAGCTGATCGACAACCAGGTCGACGCCCGCAGCGGCACCGTGCGCGTGCGCGCCTCGTTCGACAACAAGGACGGCGCCCTGATCCCCGGCCAGTTCGCCCGCATCCGCATGGGCAAGGCCCGCAACGACACCGCGCTGCTGGTGAGCGAACGTGCCATCGGCACCGACCAGAACAAGAAGTTCGTGATGGTCGTGGGCGAGGACAGCAAGGCTGTCTACCGCGAAGTGACGCTGGGCGCCTCGATCAACGGCCTGCGTGTCGTGAGCAAGGGCCTGAAGGCGGGTGACCGCGTGATCGTCAACGGCCTGCAGCACATCCGCCCGGGTGCGCTGGTGGCGCCGCAGCAAGTGACGATGGACGCCAAGGCGGACCCCAAGCAACAACAACAACCGGAACGCGTGGCAGAGGCCGCGAAGTCCTGATTTCGGAGGAGGGCGCACCCGCGCCCGCCGGAGAACCAACATGAATCTCTCAAAATTCTTCATCGACCGGCCGATCTTTGCCGGCGTGCTGTCGCTCTTGATGCTGATAGCGGGCCTGATCGCGTTGCGCGGTCTGCCGATCTCGGAGTACCCGGAAGTCGCGCCGCCTTCGGTGGTGGTGCGCGCCCAGTACCCCGGTGCCAATCCGAAGGTGATCGCCGAAACGGTGGCCACCCCGCTGGAAGAGCAGATCAACGGCGTCGAAGGCATGCTCTACATGGGCAGCCAGGCGACCACCGACGGCGTGCTCACGCTCACCGTCACCTTCCGCCTGGGCACCGATCCCGACAAGGCGCAGCAACTGGTGCAGAACCGCGTCTCGCAAGCCGAGCCGCGCCTGCCCGAGGAAGTGCGCCGGCTCGGCATCACGACCGTCAAGAGCGCGCCCGACCTGACGATGGTGGTCCACCTCGTCTCGCCGAACAACCGCTACGACATCAACTACCTGCGCAACTACGCGGTGCTGAACGTGAAGGACCCGCTGGCGCGCATCGAAGGCGTGGGCCAGGTCCAGATCTTCGGCGGCGGCGACTACTCCATGCGCGTGTGGCTCGACCCGCAGAAGGTCGCGCAGCGCGGGCTCTCGGCTTCGGACGTGGTCGCTGCCATCCGCGGCCAGAACGTGCAGGCCGCGGCCGGCGTGGTCGGCGCTTCGCCGGGCCTGTCGGGCGTGGACATGCAGCTGTCGATCAATGCGCAGGGCCGCCTGCAGAGCGAGGAAGAGTTCGGCGACATCATCGTCAAGAGCGGCACCGACGGCGCCGTCACGCGTCTTCGCGACATCGGCCGCCTGGAGATGGGCGCCGCCGACTACTCGCTGCGCTCGCTGCTGAACAACGACCCGGCCGTCGGCATGGGCGTGTTCCAGGCGCCCGGCTCCAACGCGCTCGACATCTCGGCCAACGTTCGCAAGACGATGGCTGAGCTCAACAAGAACATGCCCGAGGGCCTGGAATACCGCATCGCCTACGACCCGACGCAGTTCGTGCGTGCGTCCATCGAGTCGGTGATCCACACGCTGCTCGAAGCCATCATGCTGGTGGTGCTGGTCGTGATCCTGTTCCTGCAGACCTGGCGCGCTTCCATCATCCCGCTGCTGGCCGTGCCGGTGTCGGTGATCGGTACCTTCGCGGTGCTGCACGTGCTCGGTTTCTCGATCAACGCGCTGAGCCTGTTCGGGCTGGTGCTGGCCATCGGCATCGTGGTGGACGACGCGATCGTGGTGGTGGAGAACGTGGAGCGCAACATCGAGGCGGGGCTCACGCCGCGTGAAGCGACCTACCGCGCGATGCGCGAGGTGTCGGGCCCGATCATCGCCATCGCGCTGGTGCTGGTGGCCGTGTTCGTGCCGCTGGCCTTCATCAGCGGCCTGACGGGCCAGTTCTATCGCCAGTTCGCGGTGACCATCGCGATCTCGACGGTGATCTCGGCCATCAACTCGCTGACGCTGTCGCCTGCGCTCGCCGCCTTGCTGCTGCGCGGCCACGATGCGCCCAAGGACGCGCTGACGCGCGGCATGGACCGCGTCTTCGGCTGGCTGTTCCGCGGCTTCAACCGCTTCTTCCATCGCGGCTCCGAGGCCTACAGCGGCGGCGTCAAGCGCGTGATCTCGCGCAAGACCCTGATGCTGGCCATCTACCTCGCGCTGATCGGCGTGACCTTCGGCCTGTTCAAGGCGGTGCCCAGCGGCTTCGTGCCGGCGCAGGACAAGCAGTACCTGATCGGCTTCGCCCAGCTGCCCGACGGCGCGACGCTGGACCGCACCGACGAGGTGATCCAGCGCATGGGCGACATCATGAAGAAGAACCCGAACGTGGAAGACGCCATCGCCTTCCCGGGCCTGTCGATCAACGGCTTCACCAACAGCTCCAACTCGGGCATCGTGTTCGCCACGCTCAAGCCCTTCGACCAGCGCAAGCGCGCCGACCAGAGCGGCGGTGCGGTGGCCGGGCAGCTGAACCAGGCCTTCGCGGGCATCCAGGACGCCTTCATCGTGATGTTCCCGCCGCCGCCGGTGGCGGGCCTGGGCACCACGGGCGGCTTCAAGCTTCAGCTGGAAGACCGTGGCTCGGTGGGCTACGACCAGATGGACGCGGCGGTGAAGGCCTTCATGGCCAAGGCCTACCAGGCGCCCGAGCTGGCCGGCATGTTCACCAGCTGGCAGGTCAACGTGCCGCAGCTGTACGCCGACATCGACCGCACCAAGGCCCGCCAGCTCGGCGTGCCGGTGACGGACATCTTCGACACCATGCAGATCTACCTCGGCAGCCTGTATGCGAACGACTTCAACAAGTTCGGCCGCACGTACTCCGTGCGCGTCCAGGCCGATGCGCCTTACCGCGCCCGTGCCGAGGACGTCGGCCTCCTGAAGGTGCGCTCGACCTCGGGCGAGATGGTGCCGCTGTCGGCGCTGATGAAGGTGAACTCGACCTTCGGGCCCGAACGCGCCATGCGCTACAACGGCTACCTCGCCGCCGACATCAACGGCGGCCCGGCGCCGGGCTATTCCTCGGGCCAGGCGCAGGACGCGATCGTCAAGATCGCGGCCGAGACGCTGCCCAAGGGCGTGACCTTCGAGTGGACCGAGCTGACCTACCAGGAGATCCTGGCCGGCAACTCAGCCTTCCTGGTGTTCCCGCTGGCCATCCTGCTGGTGTTCCTGGTGCTGGCTGCCCAGTACGAGAGCCTGACGCTGCCGATCGCGATCATCCTGATCGTGCCCATGGGCATCCTGGCCGCGATGACCGGCGTGTGGATCTCGGGGGGCGACAACAACGTCTTCACGCAGATCGGGCTGATCGTGCTTGTCGGGTTGAGTGCGAAGAACGCGATCCTGATCGTGGAGTTCGCACGGGAGCTCGAGTTCGCCGGCCGCACGCCCGTGCAGGCCGCGATCGAAGCCAGCCGCCTGCGCCTGCGCCCGATCCTGATGACCTCGCTGGCCTTCGTGATGGGCGTGCTGCCCCTCGTGCTGTCCACCGGCGCGGGCTCGGAGATGCGCAAGGCGATGGGCGTGGCGGTGTTCGCCGGGATGATCGGCGTGACGGCCTTCGGCCTGTTCCTGACGCCGGTGTTCTACGTGCTGATGCGCCGCCTCGCGGGCAACCGCCAGCTCAAGCTGCACGGCCAGGTGCCGCATGGCGAGGACTTCGTGTCGGCCGGGCATCCCGCTGCGCCTGCATCGCACGGCGGCTCGGGCGGCGGCGGACTGAATCCGGTGCCTGCGTCGCCGCGTCCCTCGCACGGTTCGCATGACTGATGTATCGAGAAGAAGAAAGCTGATCATGAAACTCTCAGTACAACCCTTGGTGAAGCCCGTCCGCATGCTTCGCACGGCCCTGGTGCCGCTGATGACCGCCCTGGTGCTGGCCGGCTGTGCCACCGTGCCCTCGGGCCTGCCCGAGATCACGACCACCGCCCAGTTCAAGGAGCAGGGCAAGGAGCAGCAGCAGGGCGTCACGCCGCCCGCCGGCTTCACGCGTGCAGTGCCTGCAGAGGCGCAGCCGCGCGGCGCCTGGTGGCTGGCGTTCAACGACCCGGTGCTCAATTCGCTGGTCGAGAAGGCCGACGTCAACAACGGCAACATCCAGGCCGCCGCCGCGCGGCTGGCCGAGGCCCGCGCGCTGGCGCGCAGCGCCAATGCCGACCGCCTGCCGCAGATCGGCCTGGGCGCCGGCGCCAACCGCGGTGCAGGCCTGGACAAGGCCACCGCCAGCACGCGGCCGGCCACGATGACCAACATCGGCGCCACCTTCTCTTATGAGGTCGACCTGTTCGGCCGCCTCTCGGGCGCGAGCAAGGCGGCGAACCTGGACGCGGCCGGCCGCGAGGCGCTGCTGCAGAGCACGCGCCTGGCGGTGCAGGCCGAAACGGCGCAGACCTACCTGCAGCTGCGCGCGCTCGACGCCGAGCGCGTGCTGGTGCGCGAGCAGGTCGAGGCCTACCGCGACACGCTGCGCCTGTCGCAGCGCCGCGAGCAGGCCGGCGACATTGCCGAGCTCGACGTGGCGCGCGTGCAGACCGAGGTGTCGTCCACCGAATCGGACGCGCTCGCGCTCGACCGCCAGCGCGCCCAGGTGGAGCATGCGCTCGCGGTGCTGGTGGGCGATTCGGCCTCCAGCTTCGGCCTGAGCAGCGCCGAGTGGTCGACCACGCTGCCGAGCATTCCGCCGGGCGTGCCGGCCACGGTGCTCACGCGCCGCCCCGACGTGTCGGCCGCGCAGAGCGCCGTGCTGGCCGCGCAGGCCCGCGTCGGCGTGGCGCAGGCCGCGTGGTTCCCCGACATCTCGCTGACCGGCGCCGCCGGCTATGCCTCGCCCGAGATCGGCGACCTCTTCAAGTGGTCGGCCCGCTCGTGGGGCGTGGGCGCGCTGCTGTCGCTGCCGATCTTCGACGGCGGCCGCCGCGAGGCCGGCGTGCAGGGCGCCAACGCCCAGCTCGACGGCGCGCTCGCGAGCTACCGCACGCAGGTGCTGGTGGCCTTCCAGGAGGTGGAAGACCAACTGGCCGCCATCCGCACGCTGCAGGAGCAGTCGGTGGTGCAGGCGCAGGCCGTCACCTCGGCGGCGCGCGCCACCAGCCTGTCGGACACGCGCTACCGCAACGGCTACATCAGCCAGCTCGACCTGCTCGACGCCCGCCGCAGCGAGCTGCGCAACCGTCGCCAGGCGCTGCAGGTGAAGTCGGCCCAGTACCAGGCGGCCGTGGGGCTGGTCCGCGCCATCGGCGGCGGCTGGGACGCGCCGGCGCCGGTGGCTTCGGCGGACGGCGCCCGCACCGCCGTGGCTGCCGCCAGGTAGGTAGGGCCGGCGCGGTTGAGTAGCCGGACGCAGGGGACGCGAAGGATTCGAGAAGGGCGCGGAAGACGTCCAGCTTCTTGTGTTTCTCTTTCGCGGCCGGAAGTCCGCCTTTTTCGAATTGACAGCCTGAACGCCGCAAGGCGGTCTTGCGCCGTCGCAGGTTCAGTCGGTTTCGCTGGCTGTGTCTGCGGCGGCGCTTATTTTTTTGAGTTCCAGCACGCCCATGGCCATGGCGTTGGAATAACTGGTCTGTGCCTGGGGCGCCCGCCGGTAGACCCGGTAGTCCAGGGTTTCGGAGGCTTCGTCGGCATGGTGGGCCTCGAGCAGGGTCCAGTAGAACTGGCCCGGTTCGGGTTCCTCGACGGTCAGCGCCAAATCGTTCAAGGCTGGCATGGGTCCCTGGGGTGCGTTGTTGTGACAGTGTGCGACGCCAGGGGGTACGCGGGAAAGCGCCGAACGGATTCACCAGTCGCATTTGCAGTGCCCGGGCGTGAAAGATGTCGCATTCCGGACGCTCAGCCGTGGCGCTCAACGACAATCCCCGGATGAGTTCAAAGGCAAGGGCAATCGGCGAACCGGCGCGCTGCGTCATGGTCCTGGGCACCACCAGCGGCGCCGGCAAGAGCTGGCTGGCCACCGCGCTGTGCCGCTGGTATGCCCGCCGGGGCCTGAAGGTGGCGCCCTTCAAGGCGCAGAACATGAGCAACAACGCCCGCGTGGTCGATGGCGGCGAGATCGGCAGCGCCCAGTACTTCCAGGCCCTGGCCGCGAATGCGGTGCCCGAGGTGCGCATGAACCCGCTGCTGCTCAAGCCCGAGCGCGACACCCACAGCCAGGTGGTGCTGATGGGGCAGGTGAGCGAGGCGCTCTCGGCCTTGCCCTGGCGCGGCCGCAGCGAGCGCGTGTGGCCCGAGATTTCGGCCGCGCTCGACGAACTTCGTGCCGAGAACGACGTGGTCGTGATCGAAGGCGCCGGCTCGCCGGCCGAGATCAACCTGATGGCCAGCGACATCGTCAACATGCGCATCGCCCGCCATGCCCAGGCGCGATGCCTGCTCGCGACCGACATCGACCGGGGCGGCGCCTTCGCCCACCTGTACGGCACCTGGGCGCTGCTGCCGGAGCCCGACCGGGCGCTGCTGCGCGGCTTCGTGCTGAACAAGTTCCGGGGCGACGCCTCGCTGCTCGCGCCGGCCCCGCAGCAGCTGCAGGAGCTGACCGGCGTGCCCACGGTGGCGACGCTGCCCATGTGGTGGCAGCACGGCCTGCCCGAGGAAGACGGCGTGTTCGACGACCGCAGCCGCGCCAGCGGCGCCGTCACGCGCACGGTGGCCGTCGTGGCCTATCCGCGCATCAGCAACCTCGACGAATTCCAGGCGCTCAAGAACGTGCCCGGCGTGCGGCTGATCTGGGCGCGCACGCCCGCCGACGTGGCCGCCGCCGACTGGATCGTGCTGCCCGGTTCCAAGCACACCAGCGGCGACCTGGCCTGGCTGCGCGCCCAGGGGCTGGACCGCGCCGTGGCCGCGCATGCCGAGCGCGGCGGTGCAGTGCTCGGCATCTGCGGCGGCCTGCAGATGCTGGGCGAGGCGCTGGTCGATCCGCACGGCATCGACGGCAATGCGCCGGGGCTCGGCCTGCTGCCGCTGGTGACGGTGTTCGAGCGCGAGAAGACGGTGCGGCATCGCACGGCCGGCTTCGGCGAGCTGACCGGCGCCTGGAGCCCGCTCTCAGGCGTGGCGGTGGGCGGCTACGAGATCCACCACGGCCAGACCGCCGAGCACCCGCAGCTCGCGCACGACGGCAGGGCGGTGATGCCCGACGGGCTGGCCTGGCAGAACGCGCGCGGCAACGTGCTGGGCATCTATCTCCACGGCCTGTTCGAGGACCCGGGTGCGCTGCACGCGCTCTTCGGCGCCTCGGCGCCCACGCTGGAATCCACCTTCGACGGCCTGGCCGATTTCATCGACACCCATTTCGAACCCGGTGTTCTCGCCGGGCTGATTGCATGACCGAACCCATCCCCACGATCCCCGATATTTCCGACGCCGCGCTCGCCGCCCGCCTGCAGGCCGCACTGGACAACAAAACCAAGCCGCTGGGCGCGCTGGGCCGGCTGGAGGCGCTGGCGCTGCGCATCGGCAGCATCCTGGGCACCGACAGGCCGGTGCTGGAGGCGCCGCAGATGCTGGTCTGCGCCGCCGACCACGGGCTGGCGGCGCGCGGCGTCTCGGCCTACCCCAGCGAGGTGACCTGGCAGATGGTCGAGAACTTCCTGGCCGGCGGTGCCGCCGTGAGCGTGCTCGCGCGGCAGCACGGCCTGGCGCTGACGGTGGTGGACTGCGGCGTGCGACGCGACTTCCAGGCCCGCCCGGGCCTGGTGTCGCGCCGCATCGCGGCCGGCACGGCCGACGCTTCCGCGGGGCCGGCGATGAGCGCCGGGCAATGCGCGCAGGCGATCGCCAACGGCCGCGAGGTGGTGCGTGCGCTGCCCGGCAACGCACTTCTGCTCGGCGAGATGGGCATCGGCAACAGTTCCTCGGCCGCATTGCTGCTCTCGCGCCTGGGCGGGCTCGACATCGACGCCTGCATCGGCATCGGCACGGGCCTCGACGCGGCCGGCCTGGCGCGCAAGCGCGAGGTGCTGCGGCAGGTGCTGGCGCTGCACGCGGGCGCGACGGCTCCGCTGGAGGCCCTGGCCGCGTTCGGCGGTTTCGAGCTGGCTACGCTGGCCGGCGCGGTGCTGCAGGCGGCCAGCGAGCGGCGGGTGATCGTGGTCGACGGCTACATCGCCAGCGCTGCGGTGCTGGTGGCGCAGTCGCTGCAGCCGCACGTGGTGCAGCGCTGCGTTGCCGCGCACCGCTCGGCCGAGCCAGGGCATGCGCTGCTGCTGGAGCGGCTGGGGCTCGATCCGCTGCTGCAGCTCGACCTGCGCCTGGGCGAGGGCTCGGGCGGCGCGCTGGCCTGGCCGCTGCTCGAATCCGCCTGCCGCATCCTGCGCGAGATGGCGAGCTTCGAATCGGCCGGCGTCTCGCGAAAGGATGCATGAGCGCCGCGCCGGGCCGCCCCAAGCAAGCTCGCACCGCAGTGCGAAGCACGGAGGTACTCCAATGAGCGCCGCGCCGGGCCGCCCCAGGCAAGCTCGCACCGCAGTGCGAAGCACGGAGGTTCTCCGATGAGCGGCATCCGCCATTTCCTGCTCGCGCTGCAGTTCTTCACCCGGGTGCCGGTGACGGGCGCGCTGGCCGAGTGGGTCGGCTTCAGCCCGCAGATGCTGCGCGCGAGCGCGGCGCACCTGCCGGGCATCGGCTGGCTGGCGGGCGGGGTGGCGGCGCTGGTGTTCGCGGGCGTGGCCTGGGGTCTGCCCGGCATGGCGGGCGCGCTGGCCGCCGCGGTGCTCAGCACCGTCGCCACCGTGATGCTGACAGGCGCCTTCCATGAAGACGGGCTGGCCGACGTGGCCGACGGCCTGGGCGGATCGGCCAGCCGCGAGCGGGCGCTGGAGATCATGAAGGACTCGCGCATCGGCGCCTTCGGTGCAGTGGCGCTGGTGCTGGCGCTCGGACTCAAGTTCGCGCTGCTCGCCGCGCTGGCGGGGCGGGGTCTGCAGGCGGCGGCGATCGCCATCGTCGGCGCGCATGTGCTGTCGCGGCTGATGCCGCTCTTCCTGATCCGCTGGCTGCCCTACGTGGGCGACAGTGGCGCGAGCAAGGCCAAGCCGCTGGCGGATGCGATCAGCACGGGGGCGCTGCTCATCGCCATCGTGTGGACGGTGCCCGCCGTGGCGCTGCTGCTGCAGGCACACGACGCGGTTCACGTCGCGGCGGCGGTGCTCGCGGCCATGCTGGCGGCAGGTTGGATGGCCCGGCTCTTCATGCGGCGGCTGCAGGGCTTCACCGGCGACGGGCTGGGCGCGACCCAGCAGGTCTGCGAACTCGCGATCTACCTCGCGCTGGCCTGGAAGGCATGAGCACGCTCTGGCTCCAGCGTCACGCGCCGGTCGTGGCGGAACCCGGCCTCTGCTACGGGGCGACGGATCTCGAAGCGCGTGCCGATGCCACGCTGGCCGCCGCCCGCCGCATCGCACCGCTGCTGCCGGCCGACGTGCTGCTGTGCAGCTCTCCGCTCAGGCGCTGCGTCGCGCTGGCCGAGGCCATCGCCGCGCTGCGCCCGGACCTGTCGGTGACGCGGGACGCGCGGCTGGCCGAGATGGATTTCGGCGCCTGGGAGGGCCGGCCGTGGGCCGACATCCCGCGCGAAGACTTCGATGCCTGGACGGCCGATTTCGCCGACCTGCGCGCCGGCACGCACGGCGAGAGCGTGCGTACCTTCATGTCGCGCATTGCCGAGGCGCACGACGAATGGCTGGCGCAGCCGCGCGACACCCTGTGGGTCACGCATGCAGGCGTGCTGCGTGCCGTGAGCCTGCTGCGGCGCGACATCCGCTGCCCGGCTTCGGCCGGCGACTGGCCGTCCGGCGAGATGCCTTTCGGCGGCTGGCTGGTTTTCGACAATCCGGCCTGACCCAGCCTGACCCGACAGGCGCGGCAGGCCCTAGCCCGAACGCCCCCCGTCGTCGCGTTCGAGCTCCTGCCGCATGCGCCGCGCGACGGCGCTTCGTCCGTGAGCGTCCAGCTTCAGGTAGATGTTCTTCAGGTGCCACTTGACCGTGTCCAGCGACAGTCCGAGGGTGAGGGCGATCTTCTTGTTGGGCAGGGACTGCAGCAGCAGCTCGGCGATCTCGGCCTCGCGCAGGGTGAGCAGGCGCGTCAGGCGCCGGTCGTCGCGCAGCAGCGGCATGGGCGGCGGCTCGGCACGCGCGTCGCGCTGCAAGCGGGCCAGCGACTCGATCCGCTCGATGAAGAAGCCGAGCACCGGATCGAGATTGGGAATGGCCGCTGCAGAGACGATGAGCGACAGCGCATTGCCGTGCGCGCTCAGCAGGGTCTGCATCAGCCCGAGCCGGTGTCCCAGTCGCAGCGCCGCGCAGACGCGCGTTCTCGACGCCTCGGCGCGGCCGAGCCTGTGTTCGACCTCCGCTGCCAGCATCTGCAGGGAGGCGACGAGGCCGACCTGTCCGCGCTGCTGGTAGTGGTTGGACAGGCGTTCGATCTTCTCCAGCGCATCTGGAAGTTCGCCGTCGTGCATCGCCATGCGGATGCGCGCGCGCTCCACGATGTCGGCGATGCGCCGCAGGGTGCCGGGCCCCACGCCCGGGTGCCTGGCGTGCAGCGCCTCCATCTCCCGCAACGACTCGCGTGCGCCGTCGGCGTCGCCGGTCGCGAACTGGATGCCCTGTTGTTCCAGCAGCACGCAGGCCAGCGCGCGGTCCATGGCGAAGCGCCGCATGAAGCCGCCGGCCTGCGCGAGGTGCTCGAGCGCCTCGGTCCAGCGGCCGGCGGCCTGCTGAGCGCGGTTGGCCACGATCATCATGCGCAGGGTGGTGTCGGGGATCAGGCCGTCGTGCGTGCCGAGCTGTTCCTGCATGAAGCGCGCGGCCGCGAGCGGGCCCTGCTGCTCGTACAGCACCTCGACCAGCAGCTGGGCGGTCAGCCGCGCGGCCTCGCGGCAGCGGGCGCCGCGCTCCTGCGCCTCCGCCAGCACCTGGCGGTAGATGCGTTCGGCCCGGTGCATGTGGCCCTCGATGGCGTATGAAAGCCCGACCAGGCACTGGCCCACCAGCGAGCCGAACAGCGTGCCGGCGACCGGCTCGCCATCGATGCGCGGCGCCGGCTCGTCACGCTGGATGCGCCGCGCCTCCTCGAATTCGCCGCGGTGCAGGTGCAGCCAGGTCAGCACGTTGCGCCGCCCGGCGAGCGCGAACTCGTCGGCCGCCGGCGGCGGTGCCAGCAGTTCGGGCAGCAGCCACGAGAGCGCGTCGTTGTCGTCGTTGCGGATGGCGAAAAGGCAGCCGAGCAGCGTCAGCCGGTAGCGCATGGCGGGGTCGAGCGCGCCGGGCATCTGGCGCAGCCGTTCGATGCTGCGGGCGCAGTCGTCGAGCCGGTAGTCGGCCAGCTCGACCCAGGCAATCCAGAGAGCGAGGTTTGCGTTGTCGCCGATCTTTCCGGGGTCGATCTGGCGCATGAGCGCGATCACCTCGCTCATCCGGCCTCGCGTGAAAAGCGCCTCCGCGCCCCGCACGGCCAGCCGGGCAGCGGTGTCGTGGTCGTCGGCCGCCAGCGCGTGGCGTACCGCCTGGTGGTGCATGCCGCGGATCGCGAAGGCCTGGCAGGCCGTGGCATGCACCCGCAGGCGCGTGGCTTCGGGCCAGGCCTCGAAACGCACCAGCAGCACGCTGCGCAGCAGCGGATGCATGTGCCACCAGCGCTCGTGGGGGGCCGTCTCCGGCGTTTCGGTCACCAGCGACAGCAGGCCCTCGTGCACCAGCGGTTCCAGAAGCTCGGCGCACATGGCCGGCGTGAAGCCTTCGCCGGCCAGGTCGGCGCACAGCGGCGCGCTGAAGCGGGTGGCGGCGGCGCAGAAGGTGAGCAGGCGCAGCTGGGTCTCGGACAGGCGCGGGAAGACGTGCGCGTCGAAGTAGGCGGCGAAGGGCTCCGGGTCGGCCACCCCGTGCACCAGCGGCGACTGCACGCTGCGCCGGCGGCGCACGTCGGCGCTGGCCAGCCGCAGCAGGGCCGGCCAACCTTCCGTCAGCCGGTGGATCGCCGCGGCGGCGCGCTCGTCGAGCCGGGGCAGGCGCATGCCGAGGTAGTCGATCGATTCCGGCAGGCTGAAGCGCAGGTCGTCGTTGCGCAGTTCCAGCACCGTCTTGGAAGCGGGGGCGTGCGCCAGCGTCATCGGCAGTTCGTCCTGGCTGGCGAAGACGCACATCAGGTTGGGCGGCGCGTACTCCACGAGCAGTTGCAGCGCGTGCAGCACGAGGCCGCTCTGCGCGCGCTGCACGTCGTCCACGATCAGCACCACCCTGCGTCCGTGCGCCGCGATGCCCCGCACCAGCGCGATGACCATGCGCTCCATGGCGAGCGCGTCGGGAACGGCGTGCGCCATCGCCTGCCGGGGAATGACGGAGTCGATGCCCGCCAGCGCCGACATCAGGCCGGTCATGAAGTGCAGGTCGCCTTCGGGCAGGTCGGCGAGCCTGAGCCAGGCGATGCCCGCGTCCGCGGAGACCAGTTCGCGCTGCCAGGTCAGCAGCAGCGAGCTCTTGCCGAAGCCGGCTGGCGCGCGCAGCACCACGCACCGTCGGGTGTCCGGCCCGTCGAGCCTTTCGAGCAGGCTTCGGCGGACCAGCAGTCGGCGGCTTCGCGTGCGCAGTGCCGGCGTACCGGGTATGGGGACAGGTTGCATCCGTGCGGATTCTGAGTCATCCCGCAAGCGGATCGAATCCCATATTCGAGGGTTTGCCCATCCCCACCCTTCGGGGGTGGGGTGGCGTGCAGGGGCGATGCCGATGACTCGGCGGAGCCCCCGCAAACAAGACTGGAGAACGCCTCATGTTCGATCTTTCGAATCTCAGGATCGGAGCCCGCCTAGGGCTGGGATTTGCGCTGTTGCTGCTGCTTCAGCTCGTCATCACCGGCATCGGCCTGCGCGAGATGGCGCATCTGTCGGAGCGCGTGGCCTTCGCCACCGAGGTCGGCGAACGCAAGCTCAACGAGCTCAACAACGTGCAGTCCGCCATCGGCAAGCGGGCCATCGCGGCGCGCAACCTGGCGCTGGTGTCCGACCCGGCCGCGCAGAAGGGTGACATCGAACTGGTCGGCAGCTCGCAGCGCGAGATCGACACCGGCCTGCAGAGCCTGGCCGCGGTCATGGCCGCGCCGGATGCCGCGACGCCCGACGAGCGCAGGATGCTGGAGAAGCTCGGCGCGCTCGAGGCGCAGTACCTGCCGATCGCGAAGAACGTGGTCGGGCTCGCCACCTCGCGCCAGACCGACGCGGCCGTGAAGGTGCTCACCCAGGAATGCATGCCGCTGCTCAACCAGGTGCTGGCGCATGCCTCGGCCTTCCAGGCGCTGCTGAGGAAGGGCGCGGACGAAAGCACCGCGTCGACACAGGCCGCCTACCAGCGCGCCAAGTGGATGATCGTGTGGATCAGCTGCGCGTCGATGGCCGGCGGGCTGCTGCTGGCGTTCCGCATGACGCGCTCCATCACCCGGCCGCTGGGCCAGGCCGTGACCGTGGCCCAGCAGGTGGCGTCGGGCGATCTCACGGCCCGCATCGAGGTGGCGGACGCCTCGGAGTCGGGCATGCTGATGCGCGCGCTGCGCTCGATGAACGACGAGCTCGCCAAGGTGGTGGGTCAGGTGCGCGAGGGCACCGATTCCATCGCCTCGGCATCGAGCCAGATCGCCTCGGGCAACCGCGACCTGTCGTCGCGCACCGAGGCGCAGGCCAGCTCGCTGGAGCAGACGGCGGCGGCCATGCAGGAACTCACTGGCACCGTCAGGCAGAACGCCGACAACGCGCGCCTGGCCAACGAACTCGCCGACTCCGCCTCGCAGGTGGCCTCGCGCGGCGGGGCGGTGGTCGACCAGGTGGTGGAGAAGATGGCGTCCATCAACGCCTCGTCGAGGAAGGTGGTGGAGATCATCGGCGTGATCGACGGCATCTCGTTCCAGACCAACATTCTCGCGCTCAACGCGGCTGTGGAGGCGGCCCGGGCCGGCGAGCAGGGGCGCGGCTTCGCGGTGGTGGCCTCGGAGGTGCGCAGCCTGGCGCAGCGCTCGGCCGCGGCGGCCAAGGAGATCAAGACGCTGATCGGCGACTCGGTGGGCGAGGTGGAGGCGGGAAGCACGCTGGTCAACCAGGCCGGCAGGACCATGGAGGAGATCATGGGCAGCGTGCGCCGGGTGACGGACATCATGGCGGAGATCACCGCGGCCAGCCAGGAGCAGGCCGCCGGCATCGGCCAGGTCAACGACGCCATCAAGCAGATGGACCGCACGACCCAGCAGAACGCGGCGCTGGTCGAGCAGGCCTCGGCCGCAGCTCAGTCGATGAACGACCAGGCCGCGGGGCTGGTGCACGCGGTGCGGATGTTCAAGCTGGCCTGAGCGGGCCGGCCGCGGTCAGTTCGACTTGCTGCGCCACTGCTCGCGCCAGAGCTTGTCGAGCTGCGGCGCGAGCGCGGCGGGCGGCGAGCCCAGCAGGCGGTTGCCGCCGTTGCGCTGCACTAGGCCATAGATGCGGCCGGAGCCCTGGTCGTAGAGCGCGATGGCGTTGTTGTCGTAGCAGTCGTGCGGCTTGCAGAAGGCGTGCAGCAGGTAGCGGGTGCCGTCGACGGTCACCCATTTCGGTTCGGGCGCCGGGCCTTCGCGGCGCACCAGCCATGGCTCGGTCTCGCGCGTGCCCAGGGCGGTGCGCCAGGCCTTCTGCATGGCGGGGCCGCGCGCCAGCGCGGCGGGGCTGCCGGTGGGCGGGGGCGGCACCTTGGCGGCAGGCTCGGGTGGCGGAGGCAGCGCGCGGGCGGCGCCGTTGCAGCGCCAGTAGCGCAGCTTCATCATCTCGGGGCCGAGCTGGCCGGCCAGGGGCTTGTCGGCGTCGAGCGTGACGTACTGGCCGCGCGGGCTGCGGTACACGAGGAAGGTCAGCGCGCCGGCCTTGTCCGTCTCGCCCACCAGCGCCACGTCGAAGCCCGCAGGCGGCGGGCTGTTGCCGAAGAGGCTGTGGACCGTCTGCGGCTCGCGGGTGACCACGCGGCGCTTGCCGCTTTCGGCGATCAGGGAATCCTCCCGGACCTGCAGCGCGGCGGCCGAGTTGTTCGCGCAGTCGGCCGACCATCGGCCTGTGTACTGCCCGACGTAGTTGGGAAGCTGCTGGCCACCCTGCTGCGACCAGGCAGCGGCCGGCAGCAGCGCGGCCAGCACGGCAAGAATCAGGGCCCGGGAGTCGTTCGTCGTCTTCGCTGTGGTCTGGCGTCTCGTCATTCGTCTTTTCGTTGTCGTTGTTTCGTTTTCTTGTCTCAGGGCGACTTGGGCGCGGGCGTCTTCGGCTTGTAGGCGCAGAAGGCGGCCACCGCGCATTCCCAGCAGCGCGGCTTGCGCGCCACGCAGATGTAGCGGCCATGCAGGATCAGCCAGTGGTGGGCGTGCAGCCGGTACTCCGGTGGGACGCGCTTCTCGAGCTTGAGTTCCACCTCCAGCGGCGTCTTCCCGGGGGCCAGGCCGGTGCGGTTGCCCACGCGGAAGATGTGCGTGTCGACCGCGATCGTCGCCTCGCCGAAGGCCACGTTGAGCACCACGTTCGCCGTCTTGCGCCCGACGCCCGGCAGGGCCTCCAGCTCGGCGCGGGTGCGGGGCACCTCGCCGCCGTGCTGCTCGACCAGGATGCGGCAGGCCTCGATCAGGTGCTTGGCCTTGCTGCGGTACAGGCCGATGGTCTTGATGTACTCCTCCAGCCCTTCCACGCCCAGTTCCAGGATGGCCTGAGGCGTGTTCGCCACCGGAAAGAGCTTGCGGGTGGCCTTGTTCACGCCCACGTCGGTGGCCTGGGCCGACAGCAGCACGGCGGCCAGCAGCTCGAAGGGGGTGCTGTATTCCAGCTCGGTCTCGGGTTCGGGGTTGGCCGCCTGCAGGGTGGCGAAGAAGAGGGGGATGTTGTCTTTTTTCATGGGGCTTCGGAAGGGGCAGGCAAGGCCGCCAGCCGCAATATATCGTCGAAAGCGGATGGCCTTACGCAGCTTTATTGACCGCGCTTTGGCGACAATGCAACCCCAGAAAGTGAGACCGACCATGCAATTCGCCTCCCGCCTCGACAACGTCGAGACCTCCGCCATCCGCGAACTCTTCAAGCTGCTGGGCAAGCCCGGCATCATCAGCTTCGCGGGCGGCTTCCCCGACAGCGCCATGTTCGACGTCGAAGGCCTCAAGGAGGCGAGCCAGAAGGCCCTGGCCGAGGAACCCGGCGGCGCCCTGCAGTACGGCGCGACCGAAGGCTACGAGCCGCTGCGCAGCCAGCTCAGCTCGTTCATGAAGACCAAGGGCGTCGACGTCGACCCCAGCGGCCTGATCGTCACCACGGGCAGCCAGCAGGCGCTGGACCTGCTGGGCAAGACCATGATCTCGCCCGGCGACAAGGTGATCGTCGAGGGCCCGACCTTCCTGGCCACCATCCAGTGCTTCCGCCTGTACGGCGCGCAGCTAATCAGCGCACCCGTCGACGCCAACGGCGTGAAGACCGACGAGCTCGAAAAGCTCATCGCCGAGCACAAGCCCAAGCTCGTGTACCTCATTCCCACCTTCGGCAACCCCAGCGGTGCCACGCTGAGCCTGGAGCGCCGCAAGAAGGTGCTGGAGCTGGCCGTGAAGTACCAGACGCTGATCGTCGAGGACGACCCCTACGGCGACCTCTACTTCGGCAAGGCCCCGCCGCCCTCGATCATGGCGCTGAGCAAGGACGTGCCCGGCAGCCGCGAGCTGCTGGCGCATTGCGGCAGCCTGAGCAAGGTGCTGAGCCCCGGCCTGCGCATCGGCTGGATGATCGCCCCGCCCGATCTGCTGGCCAAGGCCACCATGTGCAAGCAGTTCAGCGACGCCCACACCAGCACCTTCTCGCAGGCCACGGCCGCCCAGTATCTCAAGAGCGGCCGCATGCCCGCCACGCTGGCCCATGTGCGCGAGGTGTACGGCCAGCGCGCGCAGGCCATGGGCGCGGCGCTCAAGCGCGAGCTGGGCGACGCGGTGAGCTTCACCCAGCCCAACGGCGGCCTGTTCTTCTGGGCCCGCCTGACGGGCGCCAACGGCAAGCTGGCCGATGCGAACGAACTGGCCAAGCGCGCCATCGAGAAGCTGGTGGCCTTCGTGCCCGGCGCGCCGTTCTTCGCGGAGAAGCCCGACGTCGCCACGCTGCGCCTGAGCTTCGCCACGGCCGACGTGGCGAAGATCGAAGAGGGCGTGAAGCGCCTCGGCCAGGCCCTGTAAGAGGCCCGCGCAGGGCTCAGGGCGACCGGTGCAGCCGGGGCGCCGCGAGCAGGTCCAGGTTGTCCGTGATGGCCGCATCCACGTTCGGATAGCGGCCTTTCATCTTCGACAGCGTCATGATCGTCTGCAGGGCCTTCAAATCCTTGACCGAGGGCGCGACCTTGATCTGCGCGATGGCCGCGCTGGGGTTGCCGCCGTTGATCAATGCCATCACCTTGCTTGCCCAGTCGTTCGCGCGCGCCATGTCGTCACCTGTCCTGTTGTCCGTGGAATGAGGCGACTGTACACAGCGGGTTAGGATCACCCATGAGAAAAACCTTCCAGCTTCAGGTCGAGGGCAAGCACCCCGACCGTCTACTCGAAGCCATCAAGCACGAGATCCGCAAGTACATCAAGCGCGAGCGGCGCCGCGAACTGCCCGAGGGCATGGACTACTGGGACTTCGACTGCCGCTTCGGCGCGTCGCAGGAATCCGCCGAAGTCATCCACCTTTCCGCCATCACCGGCCTGATCGACGGCGTGGTGAAGGAGGGCGGCAAGCAGTTCTACATCGAGATCCTCGCCAAGCCGGCGCAGCGCAAGGCGCGCCCGGCCGGCTCGCCGGAATCCGAATCGCCCGAGGAAGGCTGAGCCCCGCTCAGACCAGCGCCTGCGCCAGCCGCAGGCCGTGGCGCTGCTCCGCATCCTGCAGCGAGCGCGCGATCGAGGGGTGCAGCCGCACCCCGTCCTTCGACTGCAATTCCCGACGCTTCAACCCGCCTTCGCCCGGCAGCCGCACAGGTTTCGCCGGGTCGATGGGCGCATTGCCGCGGCACTGCGCTGCCACGTGGTCCATCTGGCGCAGGAAGGCTTCCTTGCCGCCGAAGGCGCTCAAGTCGTGCAGCGTGACGTGCACCGTCGCGCCCCAGCCCTCGGGCGGGTCGGCGCGGCCGTGGCCCGCGAGGCCGGCCGTGAGCGTCTCCACCAGCAGCGCCATGCCATAGCCCTTGTGGCCGTGGCTCAGTCCGCCCACGGGCAGCAGCGTGCCGGGGGGCTGGTCGAACAGCACCTGAGGATCGTTGGTGGGCTTGCCGGCGGCGTCGATCAGCCACTCTTCGGCGAAGGTCTCGCCGGCCGCGCGCTTGCGGTTGCTCATGCCGTTGGTGGTGATGGAGGCGGAGATGTCGACCATCACGCCGCCCTGCGACAGCGGAAAGCCCATGGCCAGCGGATTCGGCGTGAACACCGCCTGCGTGCCGCCGAAGGGCGCGACGCTGGCGGCATTGGGGTCGGAGCAGGCCAGCAGCATCAGCATGTCTTCGTTCAGCGCGCGCAGCATGTAGACGGCGAGGCAGGCGATGTGGTGGCTGCGCCGGATGACCAGCGACGCCGTGCCCAGCTCGCGCGCACGCGGCACCAGCAGGTTCATGCCCTGGTCCATCAGCCACGGGCCGGGCAGGCGCCTGCCGTCCCACAGCACGGCGGCGGGGCGGTCGGACAGCACTTCGGGCGCGCCGTCGCGCGTCATGCCGCCGGATTCCAGCTCCTTGACGTACCCCGCCAGCAGCGCGAGGCCGTGCGTGTCGTGGCCCAGCAGGTCGCCTTCGACCAGCGTGCGCGCGACCACGGCCGCCTTCGGCGCGGCGAGGCCCGCCTTCTGCAGCAGGGCGTCCGCATAGGCGACGAGCGCATCGGCGCGATAGAGAGGAGCCGATGAAGCAGGCGCGGCGGCGTCGGTCATTTCAGTATTTCCAGCACGCGGTCGAGGCCGCCTTCGTTGATGGCCACCATGGCCTGCTCGCGCACCTTCGGCTTGGCGTGGTAGGCCACCGAGAGACCTGCCTCGCCCATCATCGGAAGGTCGTTGGCGCCGTCGCCCACGGCGATCGTTTCCTGCGGCGAGATGCCCATGAGCGAGGCCACCTCCAGCAGCGTGCGGCGCTTCTCGGCGCCGTCGCAGATGTCGCCCCAGCTCTGCGTGACCACCTCGCCGGTGAGCTTGCCGTCGGCCTCGTCGAGCAGGTTGGAGCGTGCGAAATCGATGCCCAGGCGGTCCTTCACGCGGTTCGCGAAGAAGGTGAAGCCGCCCGACACCAGCAGCACCTTGAGGCCGGCCGCCTTGCAGGCCGACACCAGTTCGGCCGCGCCGGGGTTGAGCTTCAGGCGCTCGTCGTAGACCTGCTGCAGCGCCTCGACCGGCACGCCCTTGAGCAGCGCCACGCGGCGGCGCAGGCTTTCCTTGAAGTCCTTGATCTCGCCGCGCATCGTGGCTTCGGTGATCGCGGCCACCTCCACCTTCTTGCCGACGGCATCGGCGATCTCGTCGATGCACTCGATACTGATCAGCGTCGAGTCCATGTCGAAGGCGATCAGCTTGAAGTCGGCAAGCTTCAGCGGCGGCTTCACGCGCTGGATGACGAGGCCGGGGGAGATTTCAGTAGCGCTCATGCGGTGGCGTTTTCCTTGACAGTGGGCTGGCCCAGGCTGCGCAGCACGTCGCGCACCATCTGGGCCCGGTCCTTGGGTTCTTTCAGTTCGCGCTCGATGCGCAGCTTCTCGTTGCCGGCTAGCTTGATGTGCCTGTTCTTCTGGATCAGCTGGATGATGGCCATGCCGTCCACCGGCGGATCTTTCTTGAAGGTGATGTTGATGATGCCCGGCGCCGCGTCGACCTTCACCACGCCGTAGGGCCGCGCGAGCACGCGCAGGCGGTGGGTGTCGATCAGCGTCTGCGCCTGCGGCGGCAGCTTGCCGAAGCGGTCGACGATTTCCTCCAGCAGCGTGTCGATCTGGTCGGGCGTCTTCGCCGTCGCCAGCTTCTTGTAGAACGACAGGCGCAGGTGCACGTCGCCGCAGTAGTCGTCGGGCAGCAGGGCGGGGGCGTGCAGGTTGATCTCGGTGGTGATCGACAGCGGCGACAGCAGATCGGGTTCCTGCCCGGCCTTCAGCGCGCGTACGGCCTCGCTCAGCATCTCGTTGTAGAGCTGGAAGCCGATCTCCATCATGTTGCCGCTCTGGTTCTCGCCCAGCACCTCGCCGGTGCCGCGGATCTCCAGGTCGTGCATGGCGAGGTAGAAGCCGGAGCCCAACTCCTCCATCTGCTGGATGGCATCGAGCCGTTGCGCGGCCTGCTTGGTCAGGCCCTCGGTGTCGGGCACCATGAGATAGGCGTACGCCTGGTGGTGCGAACGGCCGACGCGCCCGCGCAGCTGGTGCAGCTGCGCCAGGCCGAACTTGTCGGCGCGGCTGATCACGATGGTGTTGGCGGTCGGCACGTCGATGCCGGTCTCGATGATGGTCGAGCACAGCAGCAGGTTGTGGCGCTGCGCCACGAAGTCGCGCATCACGCGCTCCAGCTCGCGCTCGGGCATCTGGCCGTGGGCCACGGCGATGCGCGCCTCTGGAAGGATCTCTTCCAGCTTCTGGCGGCGGTTCTCGATGGTCTCGACCTCGTTGTGCAGGAAGTAGACCTGCCCGCCGCGCTTGAGCTCGCGCAGCACGGCCTCGCGGATCACGCCGGTGCCCTCGTTGCGAACGAAGGTCTTGATGGCCAGGCGCCGCTGCGGCGCGGTGGCGATCACGCTCAGGTCGCGCAGCCCTTCGAGCGCCATGCCCAGCGTGCGCGGGATCGGCGTGGCGGTGAGCGTGAGCACGTCGACCTCGGCGCGCATGGCCTTCATCGCCTCCTTGTGGCGCACGCCGAAGCGATGCTCCTCGTCGATGATGAGCAGGCCCAGGTTCTTGAACTTGACCGACTGCGAAAGCAGCTTGTGCGTGCCGACCACGATGTCGACCTGGCCGTCGGCCAGCCCCTTGGCGGCGGCGGCGACCTCCTTGGCGGAGCGGAAGCGGCTCATCTCGGCCACCTTCACCGGCCACTTGGCGAAGCGATCGACCAGCGTCTGGTAGTGCTGCTCGGCCAGCAGCGTCGTGGGCGCGAGGAAGGCCACCTGCTTGCCGCCGGTGACGGCGATGAAGGCAGCGCGCAGCGCCACCTCGGTCTTGCCGAAGCCCACGTCGCCGCACACGAGGCGGTCCATGGGTTGCGGCGAGATCATGTCCTGCACCACGGCGTGGATGGCCGCCTTCTGGTCGGCGGTCTCCTGGAAGCCGAAGTCGTTGGCGAACACCTCGTAGTCGGCCGGCGAGTAGCGGAAGGCATGGCCTTCGCGCGCCGCGCGGCGGGCATAGATGTTGAGCAGCTCGGCGGCCGAGTCGCGCACCTGCTCGGCGGCCTTGCGCTTGGCCTTTTCCCACTGGCCGGAGCCCAGCTTGTGCAGCGGTGCCTCGTCGGCGCTGACGCCGGTGTAGCGGCTGACCAGGTGCAGCTGGCTCACGGGCACGTAGAGCGTGGCCTTGTCGGCGTATTCCAGGTGCAGCATTTCCTGCAGCAGCGGCTTGCCGTCGGGGCCGTTGCCCTGGCCCAGGTCCATGTGGATCAGGCCGCGGTAGCGGCCGATGCCGTGCGCGCTGTGGACCACCGGGTCGCCCACGTTGAGCTCCGACAGGTCCTTGATGAGCGCCTCGACGTCGCTGACCTGCTCCTGCTTCTTGTTGCGCCGGCGCGTGGTGGGCGCGGTGGCGAAGAGTTCGGTTTCGGTGACGAAGTCGATGCCCTGCTCGCGCCACGCGAAGCCAGAGGCCAGCGCGGCGGTGGCGATGCCCGTCTTCTCGTCGCCGGAGGCCTCGAACTCGGCCAGCGAATCGAAGGCTGGTGGATTCACGCCGCTGGCGCGCAGGAAGTCGAGCAGGCTCTCGCGGCGGCCTTCGCTCTCGGCGATCAGCAGCACGCGGTGCGGCGTCTTCGCGATGTGGGCCTTCAGCCCGACCAGCGGATCTTCGGCGCCGCGCATCACGGCAAAGGGCGGCAGCCTGTCGAACTCGGCGTAGGGCGTGTCGGTGTCCACGTCGCCGCGGATGGCGAGCTGCGCATGCGGCTTGGCGCGCTGGTAGAACTGTTCGGCGTTCAGGAACAGCGCCTCGGGCGGCAGGGCGGGGCGCTCGGGGTCTCCGCGCACGAGGCGGTAGCGCTCGTTGGTGTCCTGCCAGAAATGCTGGAAGGCCGGTTCCAGGTCGCCGTGCAGCACCACGGTGGCGTCGGCGCCGAGGTAGTCGAACACGGTGGCCGTCTCGTCGAAGAACAGCGGCAGGTAGTACTCGATGCCGGCGGTGGCCACGCCGTTGCCCATGTCCTTGTAGATGCGGCTCTTGGTCGGGTCGCCTTCGAGCAGTTCGCGCCAGCGGCTGCGGAAGCGCCCGCGCGCGTCGTCGTCCATCGGGAACTCGCGGCCCGGCAGCAGCCGGACCTCGGGCACCGGGTAGAGGCTGCGCTGGGTGTCCGGGTCGAAGGTGCGGATGGTGTCGATCTCGTCGTCGAACAGGTCGACGCGAAAGGGCACGAGCGAGCCCATGGGGAACAGGTCGATCAGGCCGCCGCGCACCGCGTATTCGCCGGGGCTTACCACCTGCGTCACGTGGGTGTAGCCGGCCAGCGTGAGCTGGGCCTTGAGCTTCGACTCCTCCAGCTTCTGCTTGGCCTTGAAGTGGAAGGTGTAGCCGGCCAGGAAGGAGGGCGGCGCCAGCCGGTAGAGCGCGGTGGTGGCCGGCACCAGCACCACGTCGGCCTCTTTCTGGCTGATGCGCCAGAGGGTGGCCAGGCGCTCGCTGATCAGGTCCTGGTGGGGCGAGAAGCTGTCGTAGGGCAGCGTCTCCCAGTCGGGGAACAGGGCGCAGCGCAGGTCGGGAGCGAAGAACGCGATCTCGTCGATCAGGCGCTGGGCGTCGTTGGCGTCGGCCGTGAACATCGCGGTGGCGCGGCCGGCAGCCTTCTCGCGCATGGCCAGTTGCGCCAGCAGCAAGGCATCTGCCGACAAGGGAGGACGCGGCAGCGTGAATCGCTTGCCCGCCGTGAGGTGGGGGAGGTCCATGGAACGCTTGATGGAAATGCACAACACCCCGCGCCGGCTGGCGAGGGGTGTGCGTAACGGGCAATTCTAGAATGGCGGCCCTTTATCCGCTTGTCGGCCACGGCCGACGCTGGGCCCCATGTCCTCTTCCCGACTCTTCGTGCTGATCCCGTGCGCCGGCTCCGGCCATCGCGCGGGGCATGCGCAGTCCACGCAACCCAAGCAGTACCGGCGCCTGGCCGGCCTGCCGATGGTGGCCCATACGCTGGAGGCCTTCCGCGCGATGTCGGGGCGCTTCGCCGGGCTGGCGCTGGTGGTGTCGCCGGACGACCGGGACGTGAACGCGGTGCTGCCGCGCTTTCCGGCCGAGAACGAGTACCTGCTGCGCGTGGGCGGCGTGACCCGCGCCGCCACCGTGCGCAACGGCCTCGCGGCGCTGCGCCAGAAGGGCGCCGGCGCGCACGACTGGGTGCTGGTGCACGACGCGGCCCGCTGCCTCGTCACCTCCAGCCAGATCGAGGCGCTCATCGCCGCCTGCGAGCACGATGCCGTCGGCGGCCTGCTGGCTCAGCGGCTGGCCGACACGCTGAAGTCGTCCACCACCGAAGGCCGCGTGGCGCAGACCCTGCCGCGCGCCGACAAGTGGCTGGCGCAGACGCCGCAGATGTTCCGCATCGGCATGCTGCTCGACGCGCTGGAGCGCGCCGGCGACGCCGTCACCGACGAGGCCAGCGCCATCGAGGCGATCGGACTGTCGCCACTGCTGGTACCCGGAAGCGCCCAGAACTTCAAGGTCACCTTTCCGGAAGACTTCGCCCTGGCCGAGGCCGTGCTGCTGGGCCGCAGGAAGGAGCTGGCATGAGCGCTGCGACTTTCAACATCCGCATCGGCGAAGGCTGGGACGTCCATCAGCTGGTGGCGGGGCGCAAGCTGATCCTCGGCGGCATCGAAGTGCCGCACACCACCGGCCTGCTCGGCCATTCGGACGCCGACGTGCTGCTGCATGCCATCACCGACGCGCTGCTGGGCGGCGCGGGGCTCGGCGACATCGGCCGACACTTTCCGGACACCGATCCGCAGTTCCGCGGCGCCGATTCGGCCGTGCTGCTGGCCGAGGCGGCGCGCCGGGTGCGTGCCGCGGGCTGGGAGATCGGCAACGTCGACAGCACGGTGATCGCGCAGGCGCCCAAGCTCGCGCCGCACATTCCGCTCATGTGCCAGCGCATCGCCGACACGCTGGGCGTGGCGTTGGAGCAGGTGAACGTGAAGGCCAAGACCGCCGAGAAGCTCGGCCCGGTGGGCGAGGGCCGAGCGATGGAGGCTCGCGCGGCCGTTCTTCTCCACAGATAAGCAAGACCAGCGCGGCCGGCGGCCACCAGTCAGGCGGGCTTCTTTCCGCTGCCGCCCTGCGGTTCGCCGGGCTTGGTGCCGGGTGGCATCGCGCGCGGCATGCGGATGTGCGCCGCCAGACCGCGCCCCGGCGTGCTCGTCAGCGCGAAGGTGCCGCCCATGCGCTCGATGTTCTTCGCCACGATCGACAGGCCCAGTCCCGCGCCGGCCGCAGATGTCCGTGCGGTGTCGCCGCGGAAGAAGGGCTTGGTCAGCTGCGCGAGCAGGGCCGGCTCCACGCCCGCGCCGTGGTCGCGCACCTTGATGAGCACCGCGTCGTTGTTGGCCTGCGCCTGGATCGTCACGTCAGCCACGCCGGTGGAGGGCGTCTTGCCGTAGCGGCGCGCGTTCTCGACCAGGTTGGAGATGACGCGCGTGAGCTCGACCTCGTCGCCCATCACGCGCAGGTCGGGCGGCACCTCGACCTTGATGTTCATCTCCTCGTAGTCCTGCACGGCGTAGGTGCAGGCATCGACCACGTCGCGCAACAGCACCGGCTTGGGGTCGACGTGGTCGGGCCGCGCGTAGTCGAGGAACTTGTCGATGATCGCGTCGAGCTGGGCGATGTCGGCGGCCATGTGGTCGCGCGCGTCCTCGTCGGCCACGCTCATCTCGGTTTCCAGCCGCAGCCGGGCCAGCGGCGTGCGCAGGTCGTGCGAGATGCCGGCCAGCATGATGGCGCGGTCCTGCTCGATCTTGGCGAGCTGGTCCGCCATGCGGTTGAAGCCGATGTTGACCGCGCGGATCTCGTTGGTGCGGGCGCGCTCGTCGAGCCGGTGGGCCTCGTACTCGCCTTCGCGCACCTGCATGGTCGCGCGCGACAGCTGCTTGAGCGGCAGGTTGATGAGCCGCGTGATCAGCGCCGCACCCGCCAGCGACAGCGCCATGGCGGTGCTCAGCCATACCAGCCAGGTGCGTCCGCCCACGCGGCTGAAGCGGGTCGGGTCGAGCAGCAGCCAGTAGGTGTCGCTCTCGATGGTGAAGCCGATCCACAGGCCAGCCTCGTCGTTCACGCGGCTGGCCACGGTCGTGCCTTCGCCGAGCTGCTCGATGAGCTCCTCGGTCACGCGCAGGTCGAGCGCGCCACTGGTGTAGGGCTGGAAGCGGTCGTTGGGCTCGCGCGGCAGGATGCGCACGCCCTCCTGGTCGGCCAGCGTCTTGATCAGCGACACCCGGGTGATGGCGTCGGAATACACCAGGGCAGCGCGCGTGAGGTTTACGAGCGAGGCGATCTGGTGCGCCGTCTGGATGGCGCGCGGCTCGTACTCGAGCGAGCGGAAAGTCTGCAGCCAGGCGACCGTGCAGCCGATCAGCAGCAGAGCGAGCAGGAAGAAGGTGCGCCAAAAAAGGCTGAAGCCCAGCTTGAGGCCGGGGCGGCGGTCACGCTGCGAGCTCGCTTCGAGCGGGCTCGGCATCGTGACCTGCGCGCCGTCCTCCTGGGCAGCGCCGGGTCTGGGGGGTTGGCCGACGGCCACCTTTCAACGTGGCGTCAGGCCGTGCCGTCCGGCACGAACACGTAGCCCACGCCCCAGACGGTCTGGATGTAGCGGGGCGCAGCGGCGTCGGACTCCACGAGCTTGCGCAGGCGCGAGATCTGCACGTCCAGGCTGCGGTCGAAAGGCTCGAACTCGCGGCCGCGCGCCAGCTGCGCCAGCTTCTCGCGCGACAGCGGTTGACGCGGATGGCGCACGAGCGCCTTCAGCATCGCGAACTCGCCGGTGGTCAGCGAGAGCTCTTCGCCATCCTTCTTCAGGGTGCGCGAGCCGAGGTCGAAGGCGAACGGGCCGAAGGTGACGGTCTCGTTCTCGGTGGAGGGCGCGCCGGGCGCCTCGAGCGGCGGGCGGCGGCGCAGAACGGCGTGCACACGGGCCAGCAGTTCGCGGGGGTTGAAAGGCTTGCCGAGGTAGTCGTCGGCGCCGACTTCGAGGCCGACGATGCGGTCCACGTCCTCACCCTTGGCGGTGAGCATGATGATCGGCGTGCGGTCGTTGGCGGCACGCAGGCGGCGGCAGACGGACAGGCCGTCCTCGCCGGGCATCATCAGGTCGAGCACGATCAGGTCGACCGTGTCGCGCAACAGGATGCGGTTGAGCGCCTTGCCGTCCTCGGCCACGATCACTTCGAAGCCTTCCTGCGTCAGGTAGCGGCGCAGCAGGTCGCGGATGCGGGCGTCGTCGTCGACGATCACGATCTTGTCGGTGCGAGCGGGAACTTGAGTCATTTCTACAACGTCGAATTTGTAACAGCGCCGATTCTGAAGGCGTTGCGGTCCGGTTGAGCCGGATTTGCTTGGGGTTTGACACTAAGTTACAAAACTTGCGGACACTCGCGGTCTGGTCATTCGACGTTAGTCCGGCAGTGGCAAAGTCGCGTGTACCGATGACTTTCGCCTCAATGAGACGTCCTTTCCCCGCACTGCCGCTCATCCTCGTTTTCGCCTGCGGCCCCTCGCTGGCGGTTTCCGGCGACTTCCTCCGGGTCGGCGAGGCAAGACGCAACGAAGTCCGCGACGCCGTCGCCGCCCACCGTGCCGAGCAGCGCGAGGAGAAGCGCCGCGGAGAAGCGATCGCCGGAAGGCGCCTCACGCCTGCCGAGCTGTTCGAACTGCGCCAGCAGGTACGCGGCCAATGGGCCCCGCCCGCCGCGGGTGCTTTGCTCAATTCGGCAGAATCGCAGCCGGCCGAGCGCATCGTGCCGGTGCCGCCGCCCGCGGTGGGCACTTTGCCGCTGGCGCCGCGCAGCCAGCGCCGCTGATGCGGCATCGATGCGCCTGCGGCCTGCCGCGGCAAGCCCGGCGCCTGCCTTTCCATACCAACATCGGGAGTACTTCGCCATGAAGAAAAAGATCAAACTGCTTGCGGCCTGCGCCGCCCTGGCTGCCGCCGGCAACGCGCTGGCCCAGAACGTCGTCGCACCCGCGCCCCAGAACGTGCTGCAGCTGACGGCATCGGGCACCGTCGAAGTCCAGCAGGACATGCTGAGCATGACCCTCGTGACCACCCGCGATGCCGCCGACGCCGCCACCGTGCAGACCCAGTTGAAGGCCGCGCTCGACGCCGCGCTGTCCGAGGCGAAGAAGAACGCCCAGACCGGCCAGCTCGACGTGCGCACCGGCAACTTCAGCCTGTCGCCGCGCTACACGAAGGAAGGCAAGATCAACGGCTGGCAGGGCTCGACCGAGCTGGTGCTCGAAGGCCGCGACTTCCCACGCATCACCCAGACGGCAGGGCGCATCACCACGCTCAACGTCGGCAATGTCGGCTTCGGCCTGAGCCGTGAGCAGAGGGCCAAGACCGAGACCGAGGCGCAGAACATCGCCATCGAGAACTTCAAGCAGAAGGCCAACGAACTGGCCAAGGGCTTCGGCTTCGGCGGCTACACGCTGCGCGAGGTGTCGGTGAACGCGAGCGACAACGGCCCGATCCGCCCGCGCATGATGGCGGTGCAGGCCAAGTCCTTCTCCTCCGCCGATTCGGCGGTGCCGGTCGAGGCCGGCAAGACCGCCGTGGTGGTGACGGTGTCGGGTTCGGTGCAGCTCAAGTAGAGCCCATATATAGATAGAGGGGGGCGGTCCCCTCCGGCGGGCTACCCTCTATTGGGCAGTCCAGCCGCCGTCCATCGCCCAGGCCTGGCCACGGACCTGATCGGCAGCCGGCGAGCACAGGAAGACGGCCAGGCCGCCCAGTTGCTCGACGGTGGTGAACTGCAGCGAAGGCTGCTTTTCGCCAAGCAGGTCGTTCCGGGCCTGCGCGACGGTGATGCCTTCGCGCGCTGCGCGGTCGTCGATCTGCTTCTGCACCAGCGCAGTCAGCACCCAGCCGGGGCAGATCGCGTTGACGGTGACTCCCGTGGTCGCGGTTTCCAGCGCGACCGCCTTGGTCAGGCCCACGATGCCGTGCTTGGCCGCGACATAGGCCGACTTCTGTGCCGACGCCACCAGCCCGTGCGCCGAGGCGATGTTGATGACCCGGCCCCAGTCGGCATCGCGCATCGCGGGGATTGCCAGCCGCGTGGTGTGGAAGGCGCTGGTGAGATTGATCGCGATGATCGCGTCCCAGCGTTCGGGCGGGAAGTCTTCCACCTTGGCGACATGCTGGATGCCGGCGTTGTTCACCAGGATGTCCACGCGGCCGAACTTCGACGCGGCGAACTTCATCATGTCCTCGATCTGCTCGGGCTTGCTCATGTCGGCGCCGTGGTACTCGGCGCGCACGCCCAGCGCCTCGACCTCGGACTTGGGCGCGGCGGAATCGCCGAAGCCGTTGAGCACGATGTCTGCGCCCTGCTGGGCGAGGGACTTGGCGATGGCGAGGCCGATGCCACTGGTGGACCCCGTAACAAGCGCGGTTTTGCCTTTGAGCATGAAGATCAATCTCCGGATGAATTAGGATGCGACGAGACAATTATCCGCACCAGGACACCTTCGTTTCCATGACCGAACCGACGCTTCATCACGTGGCGTGCGATGACGCCCAGGGCGGCCACCGCATGGCCTATTGGCAATGGGGCGACGCGGGCAGCGAACACGTCGTGGTCTGCGTGCATGGACTGACCCGGCAGGGGCGCGATTTCGACCTGCTGGCCCAGTCCATCGTGGAGCGTGCTGGCGGCGACGTACGCGTGGTCTGCCCGGACGTGGTGGGCCGTGGGCGCAGCGACTGGCTGCGCGATCCATCTCTCTACCAGGTGCCGGTGTATGCGGCCGACATGGTCGCGCTGATCGCCCGACTGCATCGCGAGCAGCCGATCGGCACGCTCGACTACATCGGCACCAGCATGGGCGGGCTGATCGGCTTCGTGCTGGCAGGCCACAAGGAATTGCCGCTGGCGCGGCCCATCCGCCGTTTCGTCGCGAACGACGTCGGCCCGACCATCGAGCCGGTGGCGCTTCAGCGCATCGGCGCCTACGTCGGCAAGAGCGGCAGCTACGAGAGCGTGCAGGCGGCGGCCGATGCCATGTGGGCGCTGTCGACCACCTTCGGTCCGCACACGCCGCAGCAGTGGCTGGCGCTGTCGCAGCACATGGTGGTGCCTGCCTCGCAGCGCACGTCCGATGGTTCGGCGAAGGTCGAGGCACAGGACGATGAACCTGGCGAAGGCGGCCGCTGGCTGCTTCACTACGACCCGGCCATCGGCGTGGCGCTTCGTGCGATCACGCCGGAAGCCGCTGCGCAGGGCGGTGCGATCATGTGGAGCCTGTACGACGCCATCCACGCGCGCACGCTTCTCACCCGCGGTGCCGAATCGGACCTCCTGTCGCGCGACACGGCCGTGGCCATGACGCAGCGCGGACCGCACGCCACGCTGGTCGAGTTCGAAGGCGTGGGCCATGCGCCGACCTTCGTCGATCCCGCTCAGACAGCAGTCGTCACCAGGTTCCTTTTCGACTGATCCGCAGCCGATTGACTGATTTGAGCAAGTGAGTGAGCGAAGCGTGAAGCGCGATTCATCGAGTCTGCAGACGGCAACCGCGTCAGAGGCGGTCATGGTCGATTACCCGCTGTCCGCGGCGACGGCCGAGCGCACGCCGGTGATGGAGAACATGCTGGCCCGCGCGCGCGCCTTCGCCGAGCCGCTGATCGCCGACGAGAAGCTCGATACCGGAGAGAACACGCTCGCGCACGCCGACGCGGTGGCTGCCATCGTTGCGAAGATGGGCGGCTCCGAGGCGATGCAGGCGGCGAGCTACCTGGTCTATTCGTGCCAGCACCTGAACCGTCCGCAGGAGGTGATCGCCAAGGTGTTCGGCGACAACTTCGCCTCGCTTGCCGTCGAGACGACCAAGCTGGTACGCGTGCAGGAGCAGGCCCGCTCGGCCTCGCAGGGACATCACGTCGAGGGCGCCGGCGCGCAGACCGAGAACGTGCGCAAGATGCTGCTTGCGTTCTCGCGCGACCTGCGCGTCGTGATGCTGCGGCTGGCTTCGCGCCTGCAGACCCTGCGCCATGCGGCCGCAAGCAAGCAGCCAGCCCCCGAGGGGGTCGCGCGCGAGTCGCTGCAGGTCTTCGCGCCGCTGGCCAACCGGCTGGGCATCTGGCAGGTGAAGTGGGAGATCGAGGATCTTTCGTTCCGCTTCCTCGAGCCCGAGACCTACAAGCTGATCGCACGGCTTCTTGACGAGAAGCGCGTCGAGCGCGAGGGTTACGTGGAGCAGCTGCGCTCCAAGCTGGAGCGCGAGCTGCAGACCGAGGGCATCAAGGCCGCGGTGCAGGGGCGGCCCAAGAACATCTACAGCATCGTGAAGAAGATGCGCGGCAAGTCGCTCGACTTCGCGCAGGTCTTCGACATCCTCGCGCTGCGCGTGGTGGTGCCCGACGTGAAGGACTGCTATGCGGCGCTGGCCTGGGTGCACTCGCACTTCCAGCCCATCGACGAGGAGTTCGACGACTACATCGCGCGCCCCAAGCCCAATGGCTACCAGTCGCTGCACACGGTGGTGCGCGAGCTGGTCGATGGCAAGGCCGGCAAGCCGATCGAGATCCAGATCCGCACAGAAGAGATGCACGACCACGCCGAGCATGGCGTGGCTGCGCACTGGGCCTACAAGGAAGCGGGCCACAAGGGCTATGCGGGCGTGTGGGCCAGCGGCGAGTACGACGCGAAGATCGCGGTGCTTCGGCAACTGCTCGCGTGGGAGCGCGATCTTTCGGGCGGCCTGCAGGGGCAGGGCCTGTTCGACGACCGCATCTACGTGCTGACGCCCGATGCGGCGATCGTCGAGTTGCCTCAAGGGGCGACGCCGGTCGACTTTGCCTATACCGTGCACACGACGCTGGGGCATCGCTGCAGAGGGGCTCGCGTCGATGGCGCGATGGTTCCGCTGAACACGCCGCTGTCGAACGGACAGACGGTCGAGATCATCGCGGCCAAGGAGGGCGGCCCGTCGCGCGACTGGCTGAACGCGGAGCTCGGTTATCTCGCCAGCAACCGTGCGCGCGCAAAGGTGCGTGCATGGTTCAACGCGCAGATCACGCACGAGACCGTGGCGCGTGGACGCGAGGCCGTAGAGAAGCTGCTGCAGCGCGAAGGCAAGACCGCGGTGCGGCTCGAGGATCTTGCCTCGCAGCTCGGCTTCAAGTCGGCAGACCATCTGTTCGAAGTCGTCGGCAAGGACGAGTTCTCCCTGCGCAACATCGAGACGCTGCTGCGTCCGCCCGAACCCGCACAGGGCCCCGACGACGGCGTACTCATCAAGAAGGCACGCGGCAGCGAGAAGTCGGGCAAGGGCGGCGTGCTCGTGGTGGGCGTGTCTTCGCTGATGACGCAGCTGGCCAAGTGCTGCAAGCCGGCGCCGCCCGATGCGATCCGCGGCTTCGTCACGCGCGGCCATGGCGTCAGCGTGCATCGCAGCGACTGCAGCAACTTCCGCACGATGGCCGCGAAAGATGGCGAACGCGTCATCGATGTGGAGTGGGGCGTCGCGAAGAAGGGCGCCGAGGCGCCTGTGTATGCGGTCGACGTGGCTGTCGAAGCGGCCGACCGCCAGGGCCTCCTGCGCGACATCTCGGATGTCTTCGCGCGCGAGAAGATGAACGTGATCGGCGTGCAGACGCAGTCGATCAAGGGCACTGCGTGGATGACGTTCACCGTGGAAATCGCAGATGCAGCGCGCCTCACGCAGGTTCTTGGACTGGTCACTGCAGTTATTGGTGTGCGATCTGCACGTCGTCGCTGAAAAACGCGATTTCTCCTGCTACAATAACTGCTTCTCGGACACATCCTTAGGCGCGTAGCTCAGCTGGTTAGAGCACCACCTTGACATGGTGGGGGTCGTTGGTTCGAGTCCAATCGCGCCTACCAATTTCTGTTTCAACCCCGGCCAACCACCGGGTCAATTGAGCAGATCATCCACCGGGTTCTCCGGTGTGTATATCGCCCCTTGTGATGATGCAGGCAAAGACCTCGGCCACGTACTTGTGCTACCTTGGTCGCTCTGCAACTTCATTCCATTTTTCTTGATAAGCGATTCGATGAATACGCGGTCGAACATGGCTGATCGGACTCATGCCGACAAGCGCCTGGCCGCATTGCTGAAGCAGGCTCCCATCGAGTTTGCGCGTGCCGTCTACGGCATCAACGACTATGCGAGCGGGCGCACCGACACGATGGCTGCCCGGGAAGTGGCGCGTGCGCACCGCCAGGGCATGCCCCTGACGGAGGAGCGTGCCGAGCAGCGTGCGCGGGCCTATCTGCCTACCGTTGGACAGGAGCACTGTCCGCGCTGCTGGGTGGTCTATGGCCACAAGACGCCGCTGCGATTCCGCGAAGCCGAGGGAGAGAGGCCCGAGGTTGCCGCCTGCAATGTGTGCGGCGCCGAATACGCGACCTCGTCCGATTGAGGCAAGTGCCCGGTCCGGTCAGGGTAAACCTTGTCGCGGCGCAGCAAAACCGCTCCCTAGAATCATCCGACGACATGGGCGTCCATGTGAAGGAGTCCGCAGTGCAGAGCAAGAAGTCCGGGGTCAAGCCGGTACAGCGTGTGATCAAGAAGTACCCGAACCGAAGGCTCTACGACACCGAGACATCCACGTACATCACGCTGACCGAGGTGAAGCAGCTGGTCATCCAGAATGCCCAGTTCGTGGTGCGTGATGCCAAGACCGGCGACGACCTCACGCGCAGCATCCTGTTGCAGATCATCCTCGAAGAAGAAGCGGGCGGCGCGCCGATGTTCACCGAGCAGGTGCTGGCCAACATCATCCGCTTCTACGGTCAGGCCATGCAGGGCTACATGGGGCCGTACCTCGAGAAGAACATCCAGGCCATGACCGAGGTGCAGGCGCAGCTCGCCGAAAAGGCCGAGGGCCTGACCCCCGAGATGTGGGCCCGCTTCATGACCATGCAGTCGCCGATGCTGCAGGGGCTGATGGGCAGCTACGTCGAGCAATCGAAGAACGTCTTCCTTCAGATGCAGGAGCAGATGCAGAAGAACACCGAGCAGGTGCTGGGGGCCTTTGGCATCAAGCGTTCCTGACCTGCGGCAGGTGCCCGCAAGCGGTGGTTGCCCCGCCGTCTCCGATAGCTGGGACAATAGAGGCATATGAGCGAAGTTGCCTCCCCCGAACGCATGGCCACGCCGACCGCCCCCAAGGTCGGCTTCGTGAGCCTGGGCTGCCCCAAGGCCCTGACCGATTCCGAACTGATCCTGACCCAGCTGAGTGCCGAGGGTTATCAAACTGCCAAGACTTTCGAAGGCGCCGATCTGGTGATCGTCAACACCTGCGGCTTCATCGACGACGCCGTGAAGGAGAGCCTCGACACGATCGGCGAGGCGCTGGCCGAGAACGGCCGCGTGATCGTCACCGGTTGCCTTGGCGCCAAGACCGGCGACCGGGGCGGCAACCTGGTGCGCCAGATGCACCCGAGCGTGCTGGCTGTGACCGGTCCGCACGCCACGCAGGAGGTGATGGATGCGGTGCATGCCAATCTGCCGAAGCCGCACGATCCTTTCATCGACCTCGTGCCGAATACCTTCGGGGTCGCCGGCCTGAAGCTGACGCCGCGGCACTACGCGTACCTGAAGATCAGCGAGGGCTGCAACCATCGCTGCACCTTCTGCATCATTCCATCGATGCGCGGCGACCTCGTGTCGCGGCCTGTGGGTGATGTGCTGAGCGAGGCCAAGGCCTTGTTCGAAGGCGGCGTGAAAGAACTGCTGGTGATCAGCCAGGACACTTCGGCCTATGGGGTCGACGTGAAGTACCGGACCGGTTTCTGGGACGGCAAGCCCGTGAAGACGCGCATGCTCGAACTGGTGCGCACGCTTGGTGAAATCGCCGAGCCGTACGGCGCCTGGGTTCGACTGCACTACGTGTACCCGTACCCCAGCGTCGACGAGATCATTCCGCTGATGGCGAGCGGCCAGGTGCTGCCGTACCTCGACGTGCCCTTGCAGCACAGCCATCCTGATGTGCTCAAGCGCATGAAGCGCCCGGCCAGCGGCGAGAAGAACCTGGAGCGACTGGCGCGTTGGCGCGAGGTGTGCCCCGAGCTCGTCATCCGCAGTACCTTCATCGCGGGCTTTCCTGGCGAGACGGAGCAGGAGTTCGAGCACCTGCTCGATTTCATCCGCGAAGCCGAGATCGATCGCGCCGGCTGCTTTGCCTACAGCCCCGTCGAAGGCGCCACCGCCAACGACATCCCCGGCATGCTGCCGGAGGCCGAGCGCGAGGCGCGCCGTGCGCGCTTCATGGAGGTGGCCGAGGCCGTGTCGATCGCCAAGCTGCAAAGGCGCATCGGCTCGACGATGCAGGTGCTGGTCGATTCGGCGCCCGCCCTGGGTCGCAAGGGCGGGGTGGGGCGTACGTACGCAGATGCGCCGGAGATCGACGGCACGGTCCGTCTGCTGCCGCCCGAGAAGATCAGCAAGACGCTGAAGGTGGGTGAGTTCACCCGCGCGCGCATCGTGGGTGCAGAGGGCCACGACCTGATCGCGCTGCCCGTTTGATGCGGATCCGATCGACCATGAAAAAAGCCACCGGAGACCGGTGGCTTGTTTCGGATGACCTGGCGGGGGTCAATTTGGATCTGGTGCCCAGAAGAGGACTCGAACCTCCACGATGTTACTCGCTAGTACCTGAAACTAGTGCGTCTACCAATTCCGCCATCTGGGCTGACTCTGCTTTTCAGCAAAGACTGCGAGTATACACAATTTGTCGCGGCTGCCCGAAAAAAACGGGTCGCGCGCAAAAAAACTGGCGCTGGTCCGGCTCTTGCCTGTCCGGTTGCGCCGACCGTTCGATGCGGATTCGATCGGCAATGAAAAAAGCCACCGGAGACCGGTGGCTTGAATCGAATGACCTGGTAAGGGTCTGTTTAAACTTGGTGCCCAGAAGAGGACTCGAACCTCCACGATGTTACTCGCTAGTACCTGAAACTAGTGCGTCTACCAATTCCGCCATCTGGGCCCACGTAGTTGCAGAAGCAACTGCGTTTTGAATTTCAGGAAAGAAGGAGATCATATCAAAAATAATGTCACTTCCAGCGGCCTGCTGGATGAAATCGAAGGAACTGTTCAAGGACATCGCGACGGGCACGGCTTCGTGCAGCGCGACGATGGCGAAGCGGACATCTATCTGCCCCCGAACGAAATGCGCGCGGTGCTGCACAAGGACCGCGTCAAGGCGCGCATTGTGCGCCAGGACCGCCGCGGACGTCCCGAAGGGCGCGTGGTGGAGATCGTCGAGCGCCCTGAGCAGCCCATCATTGGCCGCCTGTTGCACGAAGGCGGCATCTGGCTCGTCGCACCGGAAGACAAGCGCTACGGCCAGGACGTCCTGATTCCCAAGGGAGCGACCGGTCCCGCGAAAGTGGGGCAGGTCGTTGTCGTGCAGCTCACCGAACCGCCGGCCCTTTTCGGCCAGCCCGTGGGCCGCGTGAAGGAGGTGCTGGGCGAGATCGACGACCCTGGCATGGAGATCGAGATTGCCGTGCGCAAGTACGGCGTGCCGCATGAATTTTCCGCGGAGTGCCTGGCCGCGGCCAAGGCACTACCCGAGAAGGTCCGCCCGGCCGACAAGAAAGGCCGCGTCGACCTCACCGACGTCCCGCTCGTCACCATCGACGGTGAAGACGCGCGTGACTTCGACGACGCCGTCTATTGCGAGCCCGCGAAGGTGGGCCGCGGCAAGGGCTGGCGCCTGCTGGTTGCCATTGCCGATGTCAGCGCCTATGTGCAGACCGGCTCGCCCATCGACATCGACGCCTACGACCGCGCCACCAGCGTCTACTTCCCGCGCCGGGTGATCCCGATGCTGCCCGAGAAGCTGTCGAACGGCCTGTGCTCGCTCAATCCCGAAGTCGAGCGCCTGTGCATGGTGTGCGACATGCTGGTCGATGCCGACGGCGAGATCTACGCCTACCAGTTCTATCCGGCAGTGATGTTCAGCCACGCGCGCTTCACGTACACCGAGGTGGCTGCGATCCTTAGCAACACCCGCGGCCCCGAGGCTGCGAAGCGCAAGGAACGCGTCAAGGACCTGCTGAACCTCGCCGACGTCTACAAGGCGCTGCTCAAGCAGCGCGGCAAGCGCGGCGCCGTCGACTTCGAGACCACCGAGACCCAGATCATCTGCGACGACGCCGGCCGCATCGAGAAGATCGTGCCGCGCACGCGCAACGAGGCGCACCGCCTGATCGAGGAGGCGATGCTCGCCGCCAACGTCTGCAGCGCCGATTTCATCGCCCAGGGCAAGCACCCTGGCCTGTACCGCGTGCACGAAGGCCCCACGCCCGAGAAGAAGGAAATCCTTCGTGGCTACCTGAAGGCGATGGGCGTGGGCCTGAGCATCACCGATGAGCCGAGGCCGGGCGAGTTCCAGGCGATCGCCGAGGCCACCAAGGACCGCCCCGACGCGCAGCAGATCCACACCATGCTGCTGCGCTCGATGCAGCAGGCGATCTACACGCCGATCAACAGCGGCCACTTCGGCCTGGCCTACGAGGCCTACACGCACTTCACCAGTCCGATCCGGCGTTATCCCGACCTGCTGGTGCACCGCGTGATCAAGGCGATCCTCGGCAATACGCGCTACCAGCTGCCGATGCTGCCGACCCCTGGCGAGGCACACGCCAAGCTGGCCAAGCGCCTCGCGTCTCGCGTGAAGGCGCCGACGGCCAAGCCTCAGAAGGCCACCGTCGCGCCCAGCAAGGAAGTTTTGGCATGGGAGGCCGCGGGCCTGCACTGCAGCGCCAACGAGCGCCGTGCCGACGAGGCCAGCCGCGACGTCGAGGCATGGCTCAAGTGCAAGTACATGCGCGAGCACCTCGGCGAGGAGTACGGCGGGGTGGTCACTGCGGCCACCACCTTCGGCATCTTCGTCACGCTCGACGCGATGTACGTCGAAGGCCTGGTGCACATCACCGAGCTCGGCGGCGAGTACTTCAAGTTCGACGAGATGCGCCAGGAACTGCGCGGCGAGCGCACCGGCATCCGCTACGCCATCGGCACGCGGGTGCGGGTGCAGGTGAGCCGCGTCGACCTGGACGGCCGCAAGATCGACTTCCGCCTCGTTCGCGAAGGCGAGGAGCTGACGACGCGGGCGATGAAGGACAAGGGTGCGGCATCATCGGGTGTGCCCGTGAAGGCCTCGGCCAAGCGCAGCACGCGCAACAAGGCGGAAGCCGGCAATGCCGAGCCCCGCGGCGAGCGGCCGACTTCGGCCACGGCCGGTGCGCAGTCGGCAATGCAGGCCTTCAAGTCGGCGGTGAAGAAAGCCGCCAGCAAGATGAAGGGCAAGGGGCGCAAGCCGCGCCGCTGACCGGCCTCGCATCGCCATGATCGAACGAACGAACCATCGACAACCGAGAAGAAAGAGACAGACAGCATGAGCGCTGAAGACAACAAGGGCCGTATCGCCATCGTCACGGGTGCCGGCTCCGGCATCGGCCGTGCAGCCGCGCTGGCGCTGCTGGCCGACGGCTGGAGCGTGGCGCTCGCAGGCCGTCGCCTGGAGCCGCTGGAGCAGGTGGCGGAAGAATCGGGCGCCGGCGCGCGCGCCTTCGCGGTGCCCACCGACGTGTCGAACGCAGCCTCGGTGCAGGCCTTGTTCGCCGCAACGGTCGAGCGCTTCGGCCGCATCGACCTGCTGTTCAACAACGCCGGCGTGGGCAACCCGCCGGGACCGTTCGAGGACTGGACACCCGAGCAGTGGCAGGGCGTGGTCGACATCAACCTGACCGGCATGTTCTTCTGCATCCAGCAGGCCTTCCGCACGATGAAGGCTCAGACGCCGATGGGCGGCCGCATCATCAACAACGGCTCGATTTCCGCCACGGCGCCGCGCCCGAACTCGGCCGCGTACACCGCGACCAAGCACGCGGTCGAAGGACTGACCAAGACCGCGTCGCTCGACGGCCGCAAGTACGACATCGCGGTGGGCCAGATCGACGTGGGCAACGCCATGACCGAGCTGGCCGCGCGCATGGCCAAGGGCGTGCCGCAGGCCAACGGAGAGCTCGCGATCGAACCGCTGATCGACGTCAAGATCGTCGGCCAGTCGGTGCTCTACATGGCGAACCTGCCGCTGGAAGCCAACGTGCTGTTCCACACCGTCATGGCGACGAAGATGCCCTTCGTCGGTCGCGGCTAGGGTCTTTCAGTCGGATGCGCGGCGGGCCAGTGCGCCGGCAGTGAGCGGGGCCGCATCGGCCGGCCAGGTGTCGGCGATGTGGCCGTGCTGCCAGACGGATTCGCGTGCCGCTTCGAATGCTGGGCGGCCCGCCGCCAGCGATGCCCCGATCATTCCGGCCAGCACGTCGCCGGTGCCCGCGGTTGCGAGCCGGGCGTTGCCGGTCAGGTTGATGACGGGCGTCGTTTGGCCGGCGGCCGCGATGACGGTGCCTGAGCCCTTGAGCACGGCAACGACGCCGAAGCGCGCTGCGAGTTCTCGCGCCGCGGCCATCCGGTCGCCCTGGACTTCGCCGACCGATCTGCCCAGCAGGCGCGCCGCTTCCAGCGGATGCGGCGTGATCACCGTTGGCGATCCAATTTTTCCGCGCGATGCCAGCTGGGCTTGCAGTGTCTTGTCGGTTGCGATGGCATTGAGCGCATCTGCATCGAGCACCAGCGCGGCCGCCGTCGAGAGCACGCGCGGCAGCAGCCCGCGCACGGCTTCTGCTCCGCCGCAGCCGCAGACGGCCGTCATGTTCGAGAGATCGAGCGTTCGTGCGTCGCGCAGCATCAGTTCGGGCTGCGCGGTATCGACGGGCGCTGCGCTCGGATCGAGCAGCCCGACGAACACGCGGCCGGCGCCCCCATGCAGAGCCGCCGAGCCAGCCAGCAAAGCCGCGCCTGCCATGCCGGAGGCGCCTCCGATCACCGCGACGTCGCCATAGCTGCCCTTGTGCGAGGCATGCTCGCGAAGCTGCGCATCGGGCGCTCCGGCGATGCGCGCCACGGGGCGGTCCCTGAATGCGCCGCAACCCAGATCGTCGAACCAGACCGTGCCCGCCGCGTCGCGGCCTTGCGCCGTGAACAGGCCGGGCTTGAGCGTGAGGAAGGTGATGCAGCTGCGGGCGGCTGCCCGTGCGTGACCGGCGCCCCGAGGCAGCGTGCCGGTATCCGCATTCAGCCCGGAGGGCACATCGACGCACAGCACGGGTTGGCCGCTGGCGTGCATCTGCTCGAGCCAATCGGCCATCGTGCCGTCGGGCGGACGCCCCGAGCCGATGCCGAGCAATGCGTCAATCGCGAGTTCAAAAGCCGAAGGCGGCGTCGTGGCAAAGGTGACGCCTGCATCGCGGGCCCGCTGCAGCGATGCCTTGGCGTCCGGCGGCAGCCTGCCTTCATCGCCGAGGAAGGTGACGACCGGGAAGAAGCCCCGGTGCCGCAACTGCGCAGCAGCTTCGAAGCCGTCGCCGCCGTTGTTGCCTGGTCCGCAAGCCACCCAGATCGTGCGCGCATGCGGCGCGATCGCCATCGCGAGCCGCGCCACCGCGAGGCCCGCGCGCTGCATCAGCGTGTGGGCGGGCAGGGCGGCCGACGCTGCCTGCTCGATGCGGCGAGTTGCAGCGATGTCGAACAGATCGGCAGCGGTGGCGGAGGTGATGCGTTGCATCGACGCATTGTGCCGCCGGCCTGCCAGCGGCTTGCCTGCCTATGATCCGGGGATGAATTTCAAGGGCGCCGATTGGCTGCTTGTTCTGCTCGTCGCGGCGCTGGTGTCGTTCCTCGCCGCGACGTTGGCGTGGATCGCCGGATTCGCGTGGGTTCTCGGCCTGCTGTGTCTTGTGTGGGGCGTCTTCCTACTGGCCGAGTTCAGGCGATGGATTCCGCTGCGGGACGTGGCCTGGGCCGCCAATGTCGGTTTCGGCATCAGCGTGGTCCGCTGGTTCGACCTGCCGGCCGAAGCGACTTCCGGGCTGGAGCGCCTGGCACTCCTGGGGGCTGCCGGCTTGTGCCTGGTCTTCTTCGGGTTGGTCTGCCCCGGATTGCTGGGCTGGATGGCCGGCAGGTTCCGGCCTCCTCCGGAGCCGGAGCTTCCCGTCGAAAAGCCGGCAAGCCCGGAGGCGTTGCGCCGATGGGGTCCTAGAGACTGAGCCGTTCGACGCCGAGTCCTTCGAGGTCGATGCCCGGCTCGCGCCCTGCGATCAGGTCCCCCAGCACGCGCGCGCTGCCGCACGAGAGTGCCCAGCCGCTCGATCCGTGCCCGAGGTTGAGCCAGACGCCGGGAATGCCGCTGGCACCCAGCACCGGCGGACCGTCGGGCAGCATCGGCCGGGCGCCTTTCCACTGCTGGATGCCCGACTGCAGCGTCGCGGCACCCGGAAACCAGTCGTGCAGCACCTTGTAGAGCGTCTGCACCGCGGCGGGATTCATCGTCTCCAGCGAGCCGCCGATCTCCGCGCTGCCGGCCACGCGCACCCGCTGGCCCAGCCGGGAGATGGCGACCTTGAAGCGCTCGTCCATCACCGCGCTGCGCGGCGCATTGAGCGGCTCGCGGATCGGCGCGCTGACCGAATGGCCGTAGACCGGCGCCATCGGAATCCGCAGGCCCAGGGGCCGCAGCAGCGCGGCCGATTCCAGGCCGGCGCAGACCACCACGGCGTCGTAGCGGACCGGGTCCGAGCCGCTGGCGAGCGAGAGAGAGGTGGGCGCTGCGCGGCTTAGCGGCGCGATGTCGCAGTTGAAATGGAACTGGGCGCCGAAGGATTCGGCCTCCCACTTGAGCAGCAGTGCGAACTGGCGGCAGTTGGCCACTTCGTCCTCGGGCAGGTGGATGGCGCCTGCCAGCGGGGTATCGGGGTTCAGGGCGGGTTCGATCAGCCGGGCCTCGTCGGCGTCGACTTCCTTGAAGACGCTGCCGGCCGCGCGCAGCACGTCGAGCCCGGGCTGCACCAGCTTCTTCTCGCGCTTGGAGCGCAGCAGCACCAGGTAGCCGTCGCTGCGCTCGTAGCTGAGTTCGCGCGCCTCGGTCACCTCGTGCAGCCGGTTGCGGCTGTAGAAGGCAAGACGCTGCATGCGGGCGCGGTTGGCGAGGTAGGTGTCGAGCTTGCAGGCCTTCTGCCAGCGGGAGAGCCAGCCGAGGTCGCGCGAGCCCAGGGGCCAGCGCAGCTTGATGGCGCCGTGCGAAGAGAGCAGGGAGCGCAGCACCTTGCCGCGCATGCCGGGACCGGCCCACGGCGTGACGTATCCGGGAGCGACCACGCCGGCATTGGCGAAGCTGGCTTCCTCGGCGGCGGCGCCTCGGCGCTCGAACACGGTCACTTCATGGCCGTCGGAAACCAGTTCCCAGGCGGTGGTGACGCCGATGATGCCGGCGCCCACGATCGCGATTTTCATTGAATGTTCAGGATGAGAGAGATGGCCGGCGCCAGCGGAGCGGACGCCGTCGGCCGCTATTCTTGCAGTGCGCGTTCGGTCTGGAGCGCCACCGCAAGGACGGCGTCGTCGTGCAGCGCGGCATGCCACAGCATCAGGCCCACCGGCAATTCACCGGGGACGTGGCAGGGCAGCGAGATGGCGCACCCGTCGAGCATGTTGATGACCGACGGGTTGCGCAGCAGCAGCGCATTGACGCGGAAGAATTCTTCATCGCGCTCGGCGCCCGGCGCCACGCTGGCGATGGGCGGCGCGGTGATCGGCACGGTCGGCGACAGCACGGCGTCGAACGGTGCGAGCGCGGCTTCGACACGGCCGATCCAGTCGCGTCGGGCGTGGATCAGGTCGATGTACTCGTGCGCCTTCATCGTCGCGCCGCGCAGGATGCGCTGGGCCACGCGCGGGTCGTAGCCGGCGCCGCTGCGTTCCAGCAGCAGGCGATGCCAGGCGTAGGCCTCGGCAGCCGAGAAGCCGCCGGTGGCATTGATGGCGCCGAGTTCGGCGAGCTCGGGCATCTCGATCTCCACGATGCGGGCGCCGGCGGCACGCAGAGCCTTCAGCGAGCGCTCGAAGGCGGTGGCGACGGCGGGCTCGATGCCGTCGAAGAACAGGTTCTTCACCACGGCCAGCCTGTAGGCGGAGAGCGGGGCGTTGCCGGCGGTCACGCGCCGGGCGGCGAGGATCTCGTGCGCGGTGATGGCATCGCGCACCGATCGGGTCATGGCGCAGGCGGTGTCCAGCGTGGTCGACAGCGGCAGGGCGCCGGCGGTGGGCGTCAGCCGGGCCGTGTTCTTGAAGCCGACGATGCCGTTGAGCGCCGCGGGAATGCGGATCGAGCCGCCGGTGTCGGAGCCCAGCCCGATGAAGGCTGCCCCGCTCGCCACCGAGATCGCCGCCCCGGACGAGGAACCGCCCGGAATGCGCGGCACCGCGGCGTCGCTGACGTTGGCCGGCGTTCCATGGTGTGGATTGACGCCAACGCCGGAGAAGGCGAACTCCGTCATGTTGGTCCGGCCTGTCAGCACGCCACCGGCGGCGCGCAGCCGAGCAACGGCAGGAGCATCGGCCTTCGCGGCCGGGGCGTGGGCGAGGACGGCGGAGCCGGCAGGGGTGGCCTGGCCCTCGACGTCGAAAAGGTCTTTTGCCGTGAAGGCGAGCCCGGCCAGGCGGCTCGCCGGGTCGCAGGCCTGGGCCGAACCCGGGGCCTCGTCGAACATCGTCCGGGTGAAGGCGTGGGCGCAGGCGGCGGACCTGGAGATGTCGAGCGCGCGCTCCATTTCGGTGCGGGCGTCGGTGCCACCTGCCAGAAGGTCGAGACGGGTGGCGTGGAGGTCGTTCATGGGAGCTGCAGGGTGCCGCCGGGGCGGTTCAGGTTCAGGGGAGGGGCGACGCCCGTGCTATACTCTTTGGGTTTCGCTGGCCGGGCAACGGCTTTCATTGCTCCCAGCCAGACACATCCGCAAACCGGCCCAATCAAGGTGTTGTGACTCGATTCGAAGAGCGCAAAACGGGCTGGATTTTAGACCCAACCTTTGGAGTAATTTCAATGTCCACGACCATGCGCGAAATGCTGGAGGCAGGTGTCCATTTCGGTCACCAAACCCGCTTCTGGAACCCCAAGATGGCCCCGTACATCTTCGGCCATCGCAACAAGATCCACATCATCAACCTGGAAAAGTCGCTCCCGATGTTCCAGGAAGCGATGAAGTACGCCAAGCAGCTCACCGCCAATCGCGGCACCATCCTGATGGTCGGTACCAAGCGCCAGGCCCGTGACATCGTGGCGACCGAAGCCCGCCGTGCCGGCGTGCCCTACGTCGACACCCGCTGGCTGGGTGGCATGCTGACCAACTTCAAGACGGTCAAGACCTCGATCAAGCGCCTGAAGGACATGAAGGCGCAGCAGGAAGCCGGCCTCGACAACCTGAGCAAGAAAGAACAGCTCACGTTCACGCGTGAAATCGAGAAGCTCGAGAAGGACATCGGCGGCATCCAGGACATGAGCGCCCTGCCTGACGCCATCTTCGTGATCGACGTGGGCTTCCACAAGATCGCCGTGGCTGAGGCCAAGAAGCTGGGCATCCCGCTGATCGGCGTGGTGGACTCCAACCACTCGCCCGAAGGCATCGACTACGTGATCCCCGGCAACGACGACTCGTCGAAGGCTGTCACGCTGTACGCCCGCGGCATCGCCGACGCGATCATCGAAGGCCGCAACAGCGCCACCGGCGACGTGGTGAAGGCCATCGCCGAAGGCAATGACGAATTCGTCGAAGTCGAAGAGGGTGCCTCGGCCTGATTGGCGCGCCCGCGAGCCTGAAGAAGGGGCTTTGGTGCCCCTTTTTTTTAACCTGATTTTTGAATTCACGGAGATACAAAATGGCTGCAATCACCGCAAGCATGGTCGGCGAACTGCGCGCGAAGACCGACGCGCCGATGATGGAATGCAAGAAGGCCCTGACCGAGGCCGACGGCAACATGGAAAAGGCCGAAGAGCTGCTGCGCATCAAGCTCGGCAACAAGGCTGGCAAGGCGTCGAGCCGCATCACCGCCGAAGGCGTGGTGGCCGCATACGCTGCCGGTGACGCCGGCGCGATGATCGAAGTCAACTGCGAAACCGACTTCGTCTCGAAGAACGACAGCTTCCTGGCCCTGGTCAACGCCGCCGCCAAGCTCATTGCCGAGAAGAATCCCGCCGACATCGCTGCACTGGGTGCACTGCCCTACGAGCAGGACGGCTTCGGCCCCACGCTCGAGGACGTGCGCAAGGGCCTGATCGGCAAGATCGGCGAGAACATGACCTTCCGCCGCTTCAAGCGCTTCGCCGGCAACGGCAAGCTGGCTTCGTACCTGCACGGCACGCGCATCGGCGTGATGGTCGAGTTCGAAGGTGACGACACTGCCGCCAAGGACGTCGCGATGCACATCGCCGCCATGAAGCCCGTGTCGATCGCTGCTTCGGACGTGCCTGCCGAGCTGATCGAGAAGGAACGCGCCATCGCTGCCGGCAAGGCGGAAGAAGACCGGAAGGCCGCCGAAGCAGAAGGCAAGAAGCCCCAGCCGGCCGACATCGTCGCCAAGCGCATCGAAGGCGGCGTGCAGAAGTTCCTGAAGGAAGTCTCGCTGCACAACCAGCCTTTCGTGAAGAACGACAAGCAGACCGTCGAGCAGATGCTCAAGGCCGCCAACACCACGATCAAGGGCTTCACCCTGTACGTCGTCGGCGAAGGCATTGAGAAGAAAGTTGACGACTTCGCTGCAGAGGTCGCCGCTCAAGTCGCCGCAGCCAAGGCTGCCGCCTAAGCCTTTATGGCTCCAGCGACGGTGCGTTCGCGCGCACCGTCGTTTTTTCATCGTCACGTTTTACACTCGTCCCGCCCAACCAAAGGAAATTGCCCATGTCTGATGCCCGTCCAGCCCACAAGCGAATCTTGTTGAAGCTGTCGGGAGAGGCGTTGATGGGTGACGATGCCTTCGGCATCAACCGCGCGACCATCGTGCGCATGGTGCAGGAGGTGGCCGAGGTCGTGAACATGGGCGTCCAGGTGGCGGTCGTGATCGGCGGCGGCAACATCTTCCGCGGCGTCGCAGGCGGTTCGGTCGGCATGGACCGAGCCACGGCCGACTACATGGGCATGCTGGCCACGGTCATGAATTCGCTGGCCCTGGCCGACGCTATGGACAAGCAGGGCCTCGTGGCCCGCGTGATGTCCGCGATCGCGATCGAGCAGGTGGTCGAGCCCTATGTGCGCCCCAAGGCGCTGCAGTACCTCGAAGAAGGCAAGGTCGTGGTGTTCGCGGCCGGTACGGGCAACCCGTTCTTCACCACCGACACGGCCGCTGCGCTGCGTGGTGCCGAGATCGGCGCCGAGCTGGTGCTCAAGGCGACCAAGGTCGATGGCGTCTACACCGCCGACCCCAAGACCAACCCCGACGCAACCCGCTACGCCACGCTGACCTTCGACGAGGCGATTGCGCAGAACCTCGGCATCATGGACGCCACGGCCTTTGCGCTGTGCCGCGACCAGAAGCTGCCGATCAAGGTGTTCTCGATCTTCAAGAATGGCGCGCTCAAGCGCGTCGTCATGGGCGAGGACGAAGGCACGCTGGTGCATGCCTAGGAGTATTTGAGATGACCATTGCAGACATCCGCAGTGCGACCGACGCGAAGATGAACCAGTCGATCGCCGCATTCCAGAACAACCTCACCAAGATCCGTACGGGCCGTGCCAATTCGGCGCTGCTCGACTCGATCCACGTGGAGTACTACGGCTCCCAGGTGCCCCTGAGCCAGGTTGCCAACGTGTCGGTGCTCGATTCGCGCACCCTCAGCGTGCAGCCGTGGGAAAAGGGCATGGGCGCCAAGATCGAGAAGGCCATTCGCGAAAGCGACCTGGGCCTCAACCCTGCCTCGATGGGCGACCTGATCCGCGTGCCGCTGCCCGCCATGAGCGAAGAGCGCCGCAAGGAAATGACCAAGCTGGTCCGCAACGAAGGCGAGAGCGCCAAGATCGCCACGCGCAACCTGCGCCGCGATGCGAACGAGGCGGTCAAGAAGCTGGTCAAGGAAAAGCTGGCCTCCGAGGACGAGCAGAAGCGCGCCGAAGCCGAGATCCAGAAGGTCACCGACCGCCATATCGCGGAAATCGACCGCCTGGTCGCGGCCAAGGAAGCGGAGATCATGGCCGTTTGAGGCCTGCCATGGCCTCGTCGGCGCCGCGCATTCCCCACCACGTTGCCATCGTCATGGACGGCAACGGCCGCTGGGCGACGCGGCGCTTTCTTCCCCGTATCGCAGGGCACAAGCAGGGTGTCGAATCGCTGCGCCGCTGCGTCAAGGCCTGCGCCGAGCGCGGCGTGGGCGTGCTCACCGTGTTCGCGTTTTCTTCCGAGAACTGGAATCGTCCTGTCGAGGAGGTTTCCGGGCTCATGGAGCTGATGGTCGGCGCGCTCGCCCGCGAGGTGCCCAAGCTCAGCGCCGACGGCGTGCAGCTGCATTTCGTCGGCGAACGCGCAGGCCTGTCGCCCAAGATGGTGAACGGCCTGCTCGAGGCCGAAGCCGCCACGGCGCACAACACGCGGCTCGTGCTCAACGTCTGCTTCAACTACGGCGGCCGGTGGGACATCGCGCAGGCTGCCGCCAAGCTCGCTGCGAAGGGCGAGCCGATCACGGAACTCAGCCTCGATCGCGCCATGGCGCTGGCTCATGTGCCCGATCCCGACCTGTTCATCCGCACCGGCGGAGAGCAGCGTCTTTCCAATTTCCTGCTCTGGCAGAGCGCCTACGCCGAGCTTTTCTTCAGCGACAAGCTATGGCCCGAATTCGACGAGGCCGCGCTCGACGAGGCCATCGCGGCCTTCCAGGGGCGCGAACGGCGCTTCGGTCAGACCTCGGCGCAAGTCTCTTCCACCGCCGAGGCCTGACGGCCCGGCAGCCTCCGCATGCTCAAGCAACGAATCATCACGGCGATCGTGCTTCTCGCGATCCTGCTGCCGGCGCTGTTCTATCCAAGTTACATCCCCTTCGGCTGCGTCATGCTGGTGCTGATCGGCGCCGGCGCCTGGGAATGGGGCCGCCTGAACGGCTACGGACAGGGCGTGTCGCTTTTCCTGGGTGCCGAAACCATCGCGCTGTGTGCGTTGTCCTGGTGGCTCGGGTTGCTGGCGCAGCCGCTGATCCTGATGTGGACCCTGGCCAGCGCGGCCTGGGTGCTGGGCGGCGCAGCCTTGCTTCGAGTCGCCGTGCCCGGCTGGCCGCGCATTCCACGAGGACTGCGCCTGGTCGGCGGCCTGCTGGCGTTGTGGGTTGCCTGGCTTGCCGCGGTGCAGGCGCGCATGATCGGCATCAACTTCCTGCTGTCGATCCTCGTGCTGGTGTGGGTGGCCGACGTGTTCGCCTATTTCGCCGGCCGCGCCTTCGGCCTCAAGTTCACCCGCAGCAAGCTCGCTCCGGCCATCAGCCCCGGCAAGAGCTGGGAGGGCGTCTGGGGCGGCATGATCGGCGTGGTGGTGCTGGCTTTCGCCTGGGTCTGGGCCGACAAGGCAACCGGCGCCACGGTGGCCAGCCTGTACACACGTCTCGCCGATCGCGGCTGGGGGCTGCTGCTGCTGGCTGCGCTGTTCCTCGCGGCCATGAGCGTCGTGGGCGACCTCGTCGAATCTCTCATCAAGCGCAGCGCCGGCGCCAAGGACAGCAGCCGGCTGCTGCCCGGCCATGGCGGCGTCCTCGACCGCGTGGATGCCCTCTTGCCGGCGTTGCCCATTGCCATGATGCTGGCTTTCCTGTGAATTCATCCAGAAGACAACGCGTTACGGTACTCGGATCGACCGGTTCGGTCGGTGTGAGCACGCTCGACGTCATTTCGCGCCACCCCGAGCAATTCGAGGTTTTCGCGCTTTCCGCGGCCACCAGGGTCGACGAGCTGTTGGCGCAATGCGCGCAGTTCTCCCCGAAATTCGCGGTGATGGCCAGTGCGCCGCACGCCGCGCTGCTGGCCGAGAAGCTGAAGCAGAACGGCCTGAAGACGGTCGTGCTGATGGGCGACGACGCTCTTGAAACGATAGCGTCGCACGACGAAACCGATGCCGTGATGGCCGCCATCGTCGGCGCTGCCGGCCTGGGGCCGTGCCTGGCCGCGGCGCGCGCCGGCAAGCGGCTGCTGCTGGCCAACAAGGAGGCGCTCGTCGTCGGCGGCGAGCTCTTCATGCGTACTGTGCGCGAGGGCGGGGCGACGCTGCTGCCCATCGACAGCGAGCATTCGGCCATCTTCCAGTCGCTGCCCGAGGACCCATCCACATGGGCGCGGCGCATCGACAAGATCATCCTGACCGCCTCGGGCGGCCCGTTCCGTACCCGCGCGCCCGAGACCCTCCGGACGGTGACGCCCGAGCAGGCTTGTGCGCATCCGAACTGGGTGATGGGCCGCAAGATCTCGGTCGATTCGGCCACCATGATGAACAAGGCGCTCGAGGTGATCGAGGCGCGCCATCTGTTCGGCGTGTCGCCTGAGCAGATCGAGGTGGTCATCCATCCGCAGAGCGTGGTGCACTCGATGGTCCAGTTCACTGACGCCTCCGTCATCGCCCAGCTCGGCACGCCCGACATGCGTGTGCCGATCGCGGTAGGCCTGGCCTGGCCCGAGCGCGTCGAAAGCGGCGCCGCGCGGCTCGACTTCCGCCAGATGGGCTCGCTCACCTTCGAGTCGCCCGATTCGGCGCTCTTTCCGGGGCTGGGCCTGGCCTGGCACGCCTTGCGAGCCGCGCCGGGCACGACTGCGGTGCTCAACGCTGCCAACGAGGTCGCGGTCGAGGCCTTCCTTGACCGCCGTTTGCGGTTCGATTGCATACATGCAGTCAACATGGAAACTTTGGAAAGAGTGGCTCCCTCCAAGCCGGCATCGCTGGCCGACCTGCTGGCGATCGACGCCAGCGCCCGGGCGGCAGCCAATGCCGCGGCCCTGCGATTCGCTGCCTGAAGTACCTGACCGAGCGACGCCTTTCCCCGAAAAGCAAGGACCCCGATGCTGCTTACTGTCATAGCCTTTGTGGTTGCACTCGGTGTCCTGATCGCGGTGCATGAGTACGGCCATTACCGCGTCGCGGTGGCCTGTGGCGTCAAGGTGGAGCGTTTCTCCGTCGGTTTCGGCAAGGCGCTTCTCCGATGGGAGCCGAAGCGGCAGCATCCGGGCCAGAAGACGGAGTTCGTGATCGGCGCATTTCCGTTCGGCGGCTACGTCAAGATGCTCGACGAGCGCGAAGGTCCCGTCGCGCCCGAGGAACGCCACCGCGCCTTCAATACCCAGCCCCTGCGTTCGCGCGCGGCCATCGTGGCGGCCGGGCCGATCGCCAACCTGCTGCTGGCGGTGGTGCTCTACACGGCGGTCAACTGGATCGGCGTGCAGGAGCCTGTTGCCACGCTGGCGCGCCCGGTGGCGGGCTCGATCGCCGAATCGGCCGGCCTGAAGGGCGGCGAGCACATCACCCGTGCCGGTTTCGACGGCGACCTGACGCCGGTCCAGTCCTTCGAGGATCTGCGCTGGCGCATGACGCGCGGTGCGCTCGACGGCCGGGACCTGACCATCGAGGTCGCGGGCGAGGGTGGTCGGCCTGCACGTGAACTGGTGCTTCCGCTGAGCCGCATGGAGGCCAGGGACGCCGATCCGCAGATGTTCCGCAAGATCGGCGTGCTGGCACCGCTGACCCGGCCCGAGATCGGAGAGGTCATGAAGGGCAGTGCAGCCGAGTCGGCCGGCCTGCTCAAGGGCGACGTGGTCCGCGCCATCGGCGCCACGGCGATCATCGACGGCCAGCAATTGCGCGAAGCGATCCGCGCATCGGTCGACAACGGCCAGCCGCGCACGCAGGCCTGGCAGATCGAGCGCGGCGGCCGTCCGCTCACCATCGACGTGAAGCCCGAGGTTCGCGAAGAGGGCGGCGCCAAGGTGGGGCGTGTGGGCGCCTATGTCGGCGCACCTGCTGAAATGGTGACTGTGCGCCAGGGGGTGATCGATGGCATCTGGCGTGGCGTGGTGCGCACCTGGGAGGTGTCCGCGCTGACCGTTCGCATGATGGGCAAGATGGTCATCGGCGAAGCGTCGATCAAGAATCTCAGCGGTCCTCTCACGATCGCCGACTACGCAGGCAAGTCCGCGAGCCTCGGATTGACGCAGTACCTGGTGTTCCTGGCGCTCATCAGCGTGAGCCTCGGGGTGCTCAATCTCATGCCGCTGCCGGTCCTCGATGGAGGACACCTGATGTATTATCTTTGGGAGGGCCTGACCGGCAAGAGCGTCTCCGACGCCTGGATGGAACGGCTTCAGCGCGGGGGTGTGGCCCTGTTGCTGGTCATGATGTCGGTCGCACTCTTCAACGACGTCACGCGGCTCTTTGGTTAACTTTCTGCCGGCCCTTTCCGTGCCGGCTCAATTCACAGATGAACAAAAACTTCAGTCGCTTTCGCCTGCGTAGCGTTGTCGCGGTGGTTGCAAGTGCGCTTGCAGCTTCGGCCGCCTGGGCCGTCGAACCCTTCACGGTGCGCGACATCCGCGTCGAAGGTCTGCAACGCGTCGAGGCCGGTACGGTCTTCGCGTCGCTGCCGCTGCGCGTGGGCGATACCTACAGCGACGAGCGCGGTTCCGCCGCCATTCGCGCGCTGTTCGATCTGGGGTTGTTCAAAGACGTTCGCATCGACGTGAACGGCAACGTGCTGGTGGTCATCGTGGAAGAGCGCCCGACCATCGCCGATGTCGACTTCGTCGGCACCAAGGAGTTCGACAAGGCCGCGTTGCAGAAGGCACTGCGCGAAGTCGGCCTTGCCGATGGCCGGCCCTACGACAAGGCTCTGGCCGACCGCGCCGAGCAGGAGCTCAAGCGCCAGTACGTGAGCCGCAGCCTGTACAACGCGCAGGTCGTGACCACCGTCACGCCGATCGAGCGCAACCGCGTCAACCTGACCTTCACCGTGACCGAAGGCGAATCGGCCCGCATCCGCGAAGTGCGCGTGGTGGGCAACAAGGCCTTCAGCGAATCGACGCTGCTGAGCCTGTTCGACCAGGACAGCGGCGGCTTCATGAGCTGGTACACGAAGTCGAACCAGTATTCGCGCACCAAGCTCAACGCCGACCTCGAAACCCTGCGCTCGTACTACATCACGCGCGGCTATCTCGAGTTCCGCATCGACTCGACCCAGGTCGCGATCTCGCCGGACCGCAAGGACCTGACGGTGACCGTCAACATCACTGAAGGCGAGAAGTTCGTGGTGTCGAGCGTCAAGCTGGACGGCAACTACCTCGGCCGCGACGACGAGTTCAAGTCGCTGATCACCATCAAGCCGGGTGAGCCCTACAACGGCGAACAGGTCACCGAGACCACCAAGGCCTTCAACGACTACTTCGGCACCTTCGGCTACGCCTTCGCGCGCGTGCAGGCGCGTCCCGAGATCGACCGCGTCAACAACCGCGTGGCCCTCACGCTGCAGGCCGAGCCCTCGCGCCGCGTCTATGTGCGTCGCGTTTCCGTCGGCGGCAACAACAAGACCCGCGACGAGGTGATCCGCCGCGAATTCCGCCAGTACGAGGCCTCCTGGTACGACGGCGACAAGATCAAGCTGTCCCGCGATCGCGTGGACCGCCTGGGCTTCTTCACCGAAGTCAACGTCGACACCCAGGAAGTGCCCGGCTCGCCGGACCAGGTGGACCTGACCGTCAGCGTGGTCGAGAAGCCCACCGGCAGCCTGCAGCTCGGCGCCGGCTACTCCAGCGCCGAAAAGGTCGCGCTGACCTTCGGCATCTCGCAGGAGAACGTGTTCGGCTCGGGCAACTTCCTGGGCGTGCAGGTCAACACCAGCAAGTACAACCGTACGCTGTCGCTGACCGCAACCGATCCGTACTTCACGGCGGACGGCATCTCGCGCACGTTCAGCATCTATCACACGACGACGCGTCCGTACCAGACCTCCACCGACGGTGACTACAAGCTGGTGAACCAGGGCGCCTCCATCCGTTTCGGCGTGCCGTTCAGCGAAGTCGACACCGTCTTCTTCGGCATCGGTCTGGAGCGCTATGCGTTCGACCCGAACAGCTCGACTGCTTTCTCCGGCTTGTACACGCCGCCGTCGTACCTCAACTACTTCGGATGCCAGAAGGACGCCACGGGCCTGCTGGTGGTGAACTGCAGCCAGAAGAGCGTCTGGGGCGTCCCGCTGAGCGTCGGCTGGGGCCGCGACAGCCGCGACAGTGCCCTGATCCCGACCACCGGTCGCCTGCAACGTGCCAACCTCGAAGTCGGTGCCGCCGGCGACATGAAGTACGTCAAGACGAACTACCAGTACCAGCAGTTCTTCGCGATCAACAAGCAGTACACGTTCTCGATCAACGGCGAAGTCGGCTATGCCAAGGCCTTCGGCAACAAGGTCTACCCGATCTTCAAGAACTTCTACGCGGGTGGCCTGGGTTCGGTGCGCGGTTTCGAGCAGAACTCGCTCGGCCCGCGCGACGCCCCGCTGTTCCTCCAGAGCGAAGGCGCGGCCATCGGCGGTACGAAGAAGGCGATCTTCAACGCCGAGCTGAGCACTCCGTTCCCGGGTGCCGGCAACGACCGCACTCTGCGTCTGTATGGCTTCTTCGACATCGGCAACGTGTTCGGCACCCGCGCGCCCGGCGTGACCGACGAGCAATGGAGTGCCGAGAAGAAGCTGCGGGCCTCGGTTGGCCTGGGTATCAGCTGGATTTCGCCGCTGGGTCCGCTGCGCCTCGCCTATGCCTTCCCGGTCAGGTCCCAGAAGGAAGTGGGACAACCCTTCACGGCAGGCTATATCCCCAAGGATAGAATCCAGCGCCTCCAATTCCAGATCGGAACGTCTTTCTAAATGAAGCATTTGATTCGCGCCGCGGCCGGCGCGTTGTTGATTCCCGTTTTTGCACTTGGCGCGGCTCCGGCCCAGGCCCAGGCGCAGGAAACCTTTCGCATCGGCTTCGTGAATCCGGACCGCGTGCTGCGTGAGGCGCAGCCGGCCAAGAACGCCCAGGCGAAACTCGAGGCGGAATTCCTCAAGCGCGAGAAGGACCTGACGGCGCAGGGCGATGCCCTGAAGGCCGCATCGGAAAAATTCGAGCGCGAGGCGCCGACCCTGGCCGAGTCGCAACGTGTCGCGCGCCAGCGCGCGCTGGTCGATCAGGACCGCGATTTCCAGCGCAAGCGCCGTGAGTTCCAGGAAGACCTCAACGCGCGCAAGAACGAGGAGCTCCAGCAGGTCTACGAGCGCGCCAACCGCGTGGTGAAGCAGGTGGCTGAAGCCGAGAAGTACGACGCCATCCTGCAGGAAGCGATCTACATCAATCCGAAGCACGACATCACCGACAAGGTGATCAAGGCGCTGAACGCGTCCGTCGCTTCTCCTGCGCCCGCGGCCGGCAAGTAACGCCGCGAACCGGCGTGTCACTGCAGCTCGGAGCCATTGTCGACGCCCTCGGGGGCGAGCTTCATGGCGATGCGGCGCTGTCCATCGAGCGGCTTGCGCCGCTCCAGAATGCGCAGCCCGATGCGCTCAGCTTCCTGAGCCATCCCAAGTACCAGCAGGAGCTGGCGGCCTCCAAGGCCGCCTGCGTGATCGTGTCGCCCGCCATGCGGGAGGCGGCCGCGGCGCGCGGTGCCTACATCGTCACGCCTGATCCGTATCTCTACTTCGCCCGCCTCACGCAGCTCTGGAAGTCGCATCACGCGCGTCCGGAGGCCGACCGCATCCATCCCAGCGCGGTGATCCACCCTGAAGCGCAGGTCGACGCCACGGCGCGCATCGGCGCGCTGTGCGTGGTGGAGCGGGGCGCCCGCATCGGTGCGGGCACCGTGCTGAAGTCGCGCGTGACGGTCAGCGAGGACTGCGTCATCGGTGAACGATGCCTGCTGCATCCAGGCGTGGTGATCGGTGCCGACGGCTTCGGGCTCGCCCCGCACGAGGGGCGTTGGGTCAAGATCGAGCAGCTCGGCGCGGTGCGCATCGGCAGCGACGTCGAGATCGGCGCCAACACCTGCATCGACCGCGGCGCGCTGGACGACACCGTCATCGAAGACGGCGTGAAGCTCGACAACCTGATCCAGATCGGCCACAACGTGCGGGTCGGCAAGAACACGGCCATGGCGGGTTGCGTCGGCGTGGCCGGCAGCGCGAACATCGGTGCCGGATGCACCTTCGGTGGCGGTGCCATCGTGCTGGGACACCTGACGGTCGCCGACGGCGTGCACGTGTCGGCCGCGACCGTGGTCACCCGTTCCATCCACAAGGCCGGCCAATACACCGGCATGTTTCCCATCGATGACAATGCGAACTGGGAAAAGAATGCGGCAACGCTCAAGCAGTTGCACAGCCTGCGCGAACGACTGAAGGCGCTGGAGAAGGCTCCCTCGAAAAAATGACGACGATGCAGGAACAGAAAATCATGACGACGACGCTCGATATCCATCAAATCCTCAAGCTGCTGCCTCACCGCTACCCGTTCCTGCTGGTGGACCGCGTGCTGGACATGGAAAAGGGCAAGCGCATCACGGCGCTCAAGAACGTGACGATGAACGAGCCGTTCTTCAACGGCCACTTCCCGCACCGCCCTGTGATGCCGGGCGTGCTGATGCTCGAAGCGATGGCGCAGGCGGCGGCGCTGCTGTCGTTCCATTCGCTGGACATCGTGCCGGACGACAACACCGTCTACTACTTCGCCGCGATCGACGGTGCCCGCTTCAAGCGCCCCGTGGAGCCGGGCGACCAGCTGACCCTCGAAGTGGAGATCGAGCGCATGAAGGCGGGCATTTCCAAGTTCAAGGGCCGGGCCCTGGTGGGCAACGAACTCGCCTGCGAGGCGTCGCTGATGTGCGCCATGCGCCAGATCAACTGATGGCCGGCCGCAGCCAGTCGCTCATCCACAAGGCATGACCCAGGTTCACTCGACGGCCATCGTCGACCCCCAGGCACAGCTCGACGCCTCGGTGTCGGTCGGGCCCTATGCCGTGATCGGTCCGCACGTGCGGATCGGCGCGGGCACCACCATCGGCGCGCACTGCGTGATCGAGGGGCGCACCACCATCGGGCGCGACAACAGGATCTTCCAGTTCTCGTCGCTCGGCGCCGTTCCGCAGGACAAGAAATACGCCGGCGAGCCGACCGAGCTCGTCATCGGCGACCGCAACGTGATCCGCGAGTTCTGCACCTTCAACCTCGGCGTGCCCGGGGCAGGTGGCGTGACGCGTGTCGGCAACGACAACTGGATCATGGCCTACACGCACATCGCCCACGACTGCCGTGTGGACGACCACACCACGCTGGCCAACAACACGACGCTGGCCGGGCACGTGCACCTGGCCGACTGGGTCACGGTCGGCGGGCTCACGGGCATCCACCAGTTCGTCTCCGTGGGCGCCCACGCCATGCTGGGCTTCGCGAGCGCGGTCACGCAGGACGTGCCGCCTTTCATGCTGGTCGATGGCAATCCGCTGGCGGTGCGCGGCTTCAACATCGTCGGCCTGCGCCGGCGCGATTTCTCCGCCGAGCGGATCGCGGCGGTGAAGCAGATGCACCGCCTGCTGTACCGCCAGGGCAAGACGCTCGACGAGGCGCGGGCAGGCATCGCCGCACTCGCGACCGAAATGCCCGAGGCGGCCGGCGACGTCGCGCTGATGGAATCCTTCCTCGCCAATTCGACGCGCGGCATCGCGCGCTGAAGTGACGGCCATGCAGAACGACGGACAGCGACGCTTCGCGCTGGTCGCGGGCGAAGCGTCCGGTGACCTGCTCGCCGGCCTGCTGCTCGACGGCCTGCTGGCGCGCTGGCCTGATCTCCAGACCGCCGGTATCGGCGGCCCACGCATGCTGGCCCACGGCTTCCAGAGCTGGTGGCCGCAGGAGAAGCTCGCGGTGCGCGGCTACATCGAGGTGCTGCGGCACTACGCCGAGATCGCCGGCATCCGCCGGCAGCTCAAGGCGCGGCTGCTGCAGGAGCGGCCTCAGCTCTTCATCGGCGTCGACGCGCCCGATTTCAACCTCGACCTCGAGGCCGGCCTGCGCAGCCAGGGCATGAAGACGGTGCACTTCGTCTGCCCGTCGATCTGGGCCTGGCGGCCCGAGCGCATCGAGAAGATCCGCGCCGCAGCCGACCACGTGTTGTGCATCTTCCCCTTCGAGCCCGAACTGTTGGCGGAGAAGGGGGTCGCCGCGAGCTATGTCGGCCATCCCGTCGCCAACGTCATTCCGATGGTGCCCGACCGCGCCGGCGCGCGTGCGGCGATCGGCCTGGCGCCCGATGCGCCGGTCGTGGCCCTGCTGCCGGGCAGCCGCCGTTCGGAGATCCGCTACCTGGCCGCCCGCTTCTTCGCCGCTGCGGCGCTGATGCAGAAGGAGCGACCGGCGCTGCAGTTCGTGGCTCCGATCATCCCGGGCCTGCGTGCCGAAGTCGAAACCCTGCTGCAGGCCAGCGGCATGGTCGGCCGCGTCAAGCTGCTCGACGGCCAGTCGCATGCCGTGCTGGCCGCCTGCGACGCCACGCTGATCGCCAGCGGTACCGCCACGCTCGAGGCGGCGCTGTTCAAGCGGCCGATGGTCATCGCCTACAACATGAACGCGCTCTCGTGGCGCCTGATGCAGCGCAAGCAGCTGCAGCCCTGGGTGGGATTGCCCAACATCCTGTGCCGGGACTTCGTGGTGCCCGAGTTGCTGCAGGAAGCCGCCACGCCCGAGGCACTTGCCCGCGCCACCCTCGACTGGCTCGATGCGCCGGAGAAGACCCGGGCACTGCAACAAAGATTTTCAGAGCTGCATGTGCAATTGCAGCGCGATACGCCCACACTTTGCGCCGATGCGATCCAGAAAGTTCTTGAAGGCTGAGCAGGCCCCGCTGGCGTGGGACGCGCCCGGCCTGATCGCCGGTGTCGACGAGGCGGGCCGGGGCCCCCTGGCCGGGCCGGTGGTGGCGGCCGCCGTGATCCTCGACGACCTGCGGCCTATCCGCGGTCTCGCGGATTCCAAGACGCTCACGGCCCTGCAGCGCGAACGCCTGCACGACCAGATCCTGGCTAAGGCGCTGTGCTGCTCCATCGCGCAGGCCACCGTCGAGGAGATCGACACCCACAACATCCTGCAGGCGACCATGCTGGCGATGCGCCGGGCCGTCGAAGGGCTGCGGCTCAGGCCGGCGAAGGTGCTGGTCGACGGCAACCGCCTGCCGACGCTCGACGTGCTGGCCGAGGCCATCGTCAAGGGCGATGCGCGGGTCAAGGCGATCTCGGCCGCGTCGATCCTCGCGAAGGTGCACCGCGACCGGCTTTGCGAGCAGCTGCACGTCGAGTTCCCGCACTACGGCTTCGCCGGCCACAAGGGCTACGGCACCCCCGAACACCTGGAGGCGCTGCAGCGCCATGGCGCCTGCGTGCACCACCGCAAGTCTTTCAGCCCGGTGGCGGCGGCGCTGGCACGTACCGGTGGAACCTTGAAGGTGGCGCTGCCCGTCGAAACCGACGGCCAGCCGCCGATGGGCCTCGGCGCCATCGAAGTGTCGCGGCCCGAGCTTCGCGCAGCCCCCTGAGCCTTGCCCCGATGACTTCCGACACCGGCGCCAGCCACATCAGCTCGCGCGACAACCCGCTCCTCAAAGACCTGCGCAAGCTCGCGCAGGACCCGGGCGCCTATCGCAAGCTGGGACGGATCTGGCTCGAAGGCGATCATCTTTGCCGGGCTGCGCTGGCGCGGGGCGTCAAGCCCGCCGTGGCGGTGTTCTCGGAGTCGTTCTGGCCCAAGGCGCCGGCCGAGTGGTCGGCCGGTGCTATCAAAACCGTAGTGGTTGCCGACAACCTCCTGCGCGACATCAGCAGCCTGGAATCGCCGGCGCCGATGGGCTTCGTGCTCGATGTGCCGTCTCGGCCCGGGCTGCTTGCGGATGCGCCCAGCGTCGTGCTCGACCGCCTCCAGGACGCCGGCAACGCCGGCTCCATCCTGCGCAGCGCCGCGGCGTTCGGCTTCGCCCAGGTGATAGCGCTCAAGGGCACGGCCGCGCTGTGGGCGCCCAAGGTGCTGCGCGCCGGCATGGGGGCGCATTTCGGCCTGCGGCTGATCGAAGGCGTGGACGCCGACGCGCTCGATGGCCTGAAGGTGCCGCTGGTCGCCACCAGCTCTCACCGCGGCGACTGGCTGCACAGGGCCGAATTGCCCCATCCATGCGCCTGGTTGATGGGACATGAAGGGCAGGGCGTCTCGGCGGCGCTGGAGGCACGGGCTTCGTACCACATCCGGATCGCCCAGCCAGGCGGTGAGGAGTCGCTGAACGTGGCCGCCGCGGCCGCGATCTGCCTCCATGCGAGCGGAGCAGCCCTGCTGGCCAAATAACACACCCAGTCCGGGCTACAATCGGGGGCTTACTCGCAAATCCAGCGTCGCCCGGCCGCCTACAACGCCATCTTCCCCTTAAGCAGCAGTCCCCAGGCACGCGCCTGAGGCTCCGGGCGACCGTAACCATCCGGAGAACCCAGTGCTTTTGTCTCTCAAGGGAAGTTTCCCGCCCGCCATCCTGGCGCTCGCAGACGGCACGGTCTTTCTCGGCAACTCGATCGGAGCCACCGGCTCCACGACCGGTGAAGTGGTGTTCAACACCGCCATGACCGGCTACCAGGAAATCCTCACCGACCCGAGCTACTGCCAGCAGATCGTGACGCTCACGTATCCGCACATCGGCAACTACGGCGTCAACGGCGAGGACATCGAAGCCGACAAGATCCATGCCGCGGGCCTGATCATCAAGGACCTGCCCCTCGTCGCCTCCAACTTCCGCAAGACCGCCACGCTGACCGAGTACCTCGTGTCCGGCAACACCGTGGCCATCGCGAACATCGACACCCGCAAGCTCACCCGCCACCTGCGAACCAACGGCGCGCAGAACGGCTGCATCCTGGGCCTGGCCGCGGGCGAGACCGTGACGCAGGCGCTGATCGACAAGGCCATCGCCTCCGCCAAGGCCGCGCCGAGCATGGCGGGCCTCGACCTGGCGAAGGTGGTGTCGGTCAAGCAGACCTACGAGTGGACCGAGACCGAGTGGAAGCTGGGCGCGGGCTACGGCGTGCAGATCACGCCGCGCTTCCACGTCGTGGCTTTCGACTACGGCGTCAAGAAGAACATCCTGCGCATGATCGCCCAGCGCGGCGCGCGCATCACCGTGGTGCCGGCGCAGACGCCCGCGGCCGACGTGCTCAAGCTCAAGCCGGACGGTATCTTCCTGGCCAACGGCCCCGGCGACCCGGAGCCCTGCGACTACGCCATCGGCGCCGTCAAGGAGCTGATCGAGACCGGCATTCCCACCTTCGGCATCTGCCTGGGCCACCAGATCATGGCGCTGGCCTCCGGCGCCAAGACCTTCAAGATGAAGTTCGGCCACCACGGGGCGAACCACCCGGTGAAGGACCTCGACAACGGCCGCGTGAGCATCACCAGCCAGAACCACGGTTTCGCGGTCGACGAGAAGTCGCTGCCGGCCAACCTGCGACCCACCCACATCAGCCTGTTCGACAACACGCTGCAGGGCCTGGCACGCACCGACAAGCCCGCCTTCTGCTTCCAGGGCCACCCCGAAGCCTCGCCGGGCCCGCACGACATCGGCTACCTGTTCGATCGCTTTACGGCACTCATGGAAAAGAACAAGACGGAAAAGACGGAGAAAGAGAATGCCTAAGCGCACAGACCTCAAATCGATCCTCATCATCGGCGCCGGCCCGATCATCATCGGCCAGGCCTGCGAGTTCGACTACTCCGGCGTGCAGGCCTGCAAGGCGCTGCGCGAAGAAGGCTACAAGGTCATCCTGATCAACAGCAACCCCGCGACGATCATGACCGACCCGGCCACGGCCGACGTCACCTACATCGAGCCCATCACCTGGCAGACGGTCGAGAAGATCATCGCCAAGGAACGCCCCGACGCGATCCTGCCGACCATGGGCGGCCAGACCGCGCTGAATTGCGCGCTCGACCTGTGGCGCAACGGCGTGCTCGACAAGTACACGGGCGCATCCACCAACAAGCCCGTCGAGCTGATCGGCGCCACGCCCGAAGCCATCGACAAGGCGGAAGACCGCCTGAAGTTCAAGGACGCGATGACCAAGATCGGGCTGGGCTCCGCCCGCTCCGGCATCGCGCACACGATGGACGAGGCCTGGGCGGTGCAGAAGCACGTCGGCTTCCCGACGGTGATCCGCCCCAGCTTCACGCTCGGCGGCACCGGCGGCGGCATCGCCTACAACCCGGAAGAGTTCGAGACCATCTGCAAGCGCGGCATCGAAGCCTCGCCGACCAACGAGCTGCTGATCGAAGAGTCGCTGCTCGGCTGGAAGGAGTACGAGATGGAGGTCGTGCGCGACAAGGCCGACAACTGCATCATCGTCTGCTCCATCGAGAACCTCGACCCGATGGGCGTGCACACCGGCGACTCGATCACCGTGGCGCCCGCGCAGACGCTGTCCGACAAGGAATACCAGATCCTGCGCAACGCCTCCCTGGCCGTGCTGCGCGAGATCGGCGTGGACACCGGCGGCTCTAACGTGCAGTTCTCGATCAATCCGAAGGACGGCCGCATGGTCGTCATCGAGATGAACCCGCGCGTGTCGCGTTCGTCGGCGCTGGCCTCCAAGGCCACCGGCTTCCCGATCGCCAAGGTCGCGGCCAAGCTGGCCGTGGGCTACACGCTCGACGAGCTGCGCAACGAGATCACCGGCGGCGCCACGCCGGCGTCGTTCGAGCCCTCGATCGACTACGTCGTCACCAAGATCCCGCGCTTCGCCTTCGAGAAGTTCCCGCAGGCCGATTCGCGCCTCACCACGCAGATGAAGTCTGTGGGCGAGGTGATGGCCATGGGGCGCACCTTCCAGGAGTCGTTCCAGAAGGCGCTGCGCGGCCTCGAAGTCGGCGTCGACGGCATGAACGAGAAGACGCAGGACCGCGAAGTGCTCGAGAAGGAGCTGGGCGAGCCCGGCCCCGAGCGCATCTGGTACGTAGGCGATGCCTTCGCCCAGGGCATGAGCGTCGAGGAAGTGTTCGCGCTCACGAAGATCGACCCGTGGTTCCTGGTGCAGATCGAGGAGATCGTGAAGATCGAGCTCGAGCTGGAAACCAAGTCGCTCGACGACATCGACGCCGCCACGCTGCGCCTGCTGAAGCAGAAGGGCTTCTCCGACCGCCGCCTGGCCAAGCAACTGCGCACGACCGACACCGCCATCCGCGAAAAGCGCCGCGCCCTGGGCGTGCGCCCGGTCTACAAGCGCGTGGACACCTGTGCGGCCGAGTTCGCCACCAACACGGCCTACATGTACTCGACCTACGAGGACGAGTGCGAGGCCGATCCGAGCGACAAGAAGAAGATCATGGTGCTCGGCGGCGGTCCCAACCGCATCGGCCAGGGCATCGAGTTCGACTACTGCTGCGTGCACGCCGCGCTCGCCATGCGCGAGGACGGCTACGAGACCATCATGGTCAACTGCAACCCCGAGACCGTGTCGACCGACTACGACACGTCCGACCGCCTGTACTTCGAGCCGCTGACGCTGGAAGACGTGCTCGAGATCGTCGACCGCGAAAAGCCCCTGGGCGTGATCGTGCAGTACGGCGGCCAGACGCCGCTGAAGCTCGCGCTCGACCTCGAGGCCAACGGCGTGCCGATCATCGGCACTTCGCCCGACATGATCGACGCCGCGGAAGACCGCGAGCGCTTCCAGAAGCTGCTGCACGAGCTCAAGCTGCTGCAGCCGCCGAACGCCACCGCGCGCACCGAAGCCGAGGCGCTCGAGAAGGCCTCCGAACTGGGCTATCCGCTGGTGGTGCGTCCGAGCTACGTGCTGGGCGGCCGTGCGATGGAGATCGTGCACGAGCAGCGTGACCTCGAGCGCTACATGCGCGAGGCCGTCAAGGTCAGCAACGACTCGCCGGTGCTGCTCGACCGCTTCCTGAACGACGCGGTCGAATGCGACGTCGACTGCCTGCGCGACGCCGAGGGCCAGACGCTCATCGGCGGCGTGATGGAACACATCGAGCAGGCCGGCGTGCACTCGGGCGACTCCGCCTGCTCGCTGCCTCCGTACAGCCTGAGCGCCGAGACGGTGGCCGAGCTCAAGCGCCAGAGCGCCGCCATGGCGGCCGCGCTGAACGTGGTTGGCCTGATGAACGTGCAGTTCGCCATCCAGCAGAAGGACGGCAAGGACGTCATCTACGTGCTCGAAGTGAACCCGCGCGCATCGCGCACCGTGCCCTACGTGAGCAAGGCCACCGGCATCCAGCTCGCCAAGGTGGCGGCACGCTGCATGGCCGGCCAGTCCCTGAAGTCGCAGGGCATCGAGAAGGAAGTGACGCCGCCGTACTTCAGCGTGAAGGAAGCCGTGTTCCCGTTCGTCAAGTTCCCGGGCGTGGACACCATCCTCGGCCCCGAGATGAAGTCGACCGGTGAAGTGATGGGCGTGGGCAAGACCTTCGGCGAAGCCTTCGTGAAGTCGCAGCTGGGCGCGGGCACGCACCTGCCGAAGTCGGGCAAGGTCTTCATTTCGGTGAAGAACAACGACAAGGCACGTGCCGTCGAAGTGGCGCGCGGCCTGGCCAAGCTGGGCTTCGAGCTGATCGCGACCAAGGGCACGGCCGCTGCCATCAATGCCGCGGGCATCGAGTGCGCGACGGTGAACAAGGTGACCGAAGGCCGTCCGCACATCGTGGACATGATCAAGAACAACGAGATTGCCTTGGTCATCAACACGGTGGAGGAGCGCCGCAACGCCATCACCGACTCGCGCCAGATCCGTACCTCGGCGCTGCAGGCCCGCGTGACTACCTTCACCACGATCTTCGGCGCCGAAGCCGCGGTGGAAGGCATGGGCTTCATGGACGAGCTCGGCGTGATCTCGGTGCAGGAAATGCACGCGCAACTGGCTGCGGCCTGAGCGTCATCGCGACCATGGAAACGCAGCTCGTCGAACTCGGCCTGACCGACTGGAACGCGGCCACGCCCAACGAGGCGTGGATCGCGGAGCTGGAGGCGGGCAAGGTGCTGTACTTCCCGCGCCTGGGCTTCGAGCTGCTGCCCGAAGAGCGCAGCCTGCTCACGCCCGGCCTGCTGTCGCCCGACGTGCGCAACATCAGCCTCGACGCCAACGGCAAGCTCAAGGGCGCCGTGGGTGACGAGACGGTGCAGCGCAAGGCGGCAGCGATGGTAGGGCGATTCAGGGCGCAGGCGACGCAGCTCATCCACGGGCTGCTGCCGAACTACGCGCCGGCCCTGCGGCTCGCGCCGACCAGCTATCGGCCGGCGCAGGTCGAGACGCGCGTGCAGTCGTGGCGTGCCGACGACCGTCGCTTGCATGTCGATGCATTCCCGTCGCGGCCGAACTACGGCGAGCGCATCCTGCGCGTCTTCACCAACGTGAACCCGGACGGCGCACCGCGGGTGTGGCGCGTGGGCGAGCCTTTCGAAGACATCGCGAAGCGTTTCCTGCCGCGCGTCAAGCCTTACTCGCGCCTGCAGGCGAAGCTGCTGCAGGCGTTGCACGTCACCAAGTCGTTCCGCAGCGAATACGACCACCTGATGCTGCAGCTGCACGACGGCATGAAGTCGGACATGGCCTACCAGGAAAACTCGCCGCAGGAAACTGCGAAGTTTCCGCCGGGTTCGGTGTGGGTCTGCTTCTCGGACCAGACTTCGCACGCCGTGATGGCCGGCCAGTTCATGCTGGAGCAGACCCTCCACCTGGATGCTTCCAAGCAATACAATCCGGCTTCGAGCCCGCTCGCCATCCTGAGCCGGCTGACAGGACGGACGCTCGTCTGAGCGCAGTCCCCCATCGACCGCCGAACGGCAGCGTTCGGCGGTTTCGCTTTATGGAGAGAAAACTAGACATGGCGACCATCCCCATCACCAAGCGCGGCGCGGAGAAGCTGCGCGAAGAACTGCGCCGGCTCAAGTCGGTGGACCGTCCTGCTGTCATCAATGCGATCGCCGAAGCGCGCGCGCAGGGTGACATCAGCGAGAACGCCGAATATGAATCCGCCAAGGATCGCCAGGGCTTCATCGAAGGCCGCATCCTGGAGATCGAAGGCAAGCTTTCCGCATCGCAGGTGATCGATCCCAGCGAGCTCGACGCCGGCGGCAAGGTGGTTTTCGGCTCCACCGTCGAACTCGAGGAAGAAGACAGCGGCGATGCCGTCAAGTACCAGATCGTAGGCGAGGACGAGGCCGACCTGAAGCAGGGCCTGATCAACGTCTCCAGCCCGATCGCCCGCGCGCTGATCGGCAAGGAAGAGGGCGACACTGCCGAAGTGCAGACGCCCGGCGGCCTCAAGCGCTACGAGATCGTGGCGGTCAGTTACGTCTGATCGCGGCGCGCATGAAGGACCTGAAGGACCGTATTGCGCTGATTCTGGCCGCCTTCTGGTGGGGCAGCCTGACGACGATCGGCTTTCTGGTCGTGCCCATGCTCTTCGCCAAGCTGGGCAACCCGTCGGTGGCGGGTAATTTCGCAGCGCAGCTGTTCGAGGCGCAGAGCTGGATTGCTATCGCCTGCGGGGTGATCCTGCTGATCCATTTCCGCTCCAAGGCCGACGAACGGATGAGCGGACCGGCGATGACGACCATCTTCTTCATCCTGGGTGCGCTGCTGCTGGCGCTGTTGCAGCAGTACGCGGTGGCACCGCGCATCGTGGCCCGCGAGAACCTCAAGCTGTGGCACGCCATGGGCACCGGGATGTACTTCGTGCAGTGGCTGTGCGCCGGCGTGGTGCTGTGGCGCATCGGGGGCCGCACGGCAGGCTGAAGCGACGGCGGAGCAAGAAAAAAGGCGGCCCGGGCCGCCTTTTGCTTTTTGCCTGTCGCTTCCTACTCTTTCCAGTATTCCGCGACCCAGCGAGCCGGCTTGATGAAGCGGAATGCCCGGTTGCGGCGGCCCGCCAGCGCGTCCGGCGGATTGCATTCGCCGTGGAACACCATGATGCGGGCGCCTTCGGGCACGAAGGGCTCTTCCCAGTAGTTGGTCGGCCAGGTCGGGATGCCGTGGTACTTGAAGCTCGGGCACCAGCCGTCGGGCCAGTAGGCCAGCTTGCCCTGCTTGTGGAGCACGTCCGACAGGTAGGTCTGCTCGTTGCGGTATTCGGCCTGGACCTTGTCCATGTTGGCCCGGAAATACGCCAGCACATCGGCATGGGCGCCGAGCTCGAAGCGATAAACCGAGGAGTTGCCCGTAATCCGGCCGCGCCGCCAGGGACGGTCGTAGTCGTGGATGATCAGGAACTCGCCCGGCTGCTCGAAGAAGGCGTCGAGGCTGCCCACGACGACTACGTCGAGGTCGAGGAAGAGGGCGGGGCCGCGCAGGCCGTGCAGGTCCTTCTCGAAGGTGGTGAGCTTCTTCCAGGCGCCATCGCGCTGGCCGGGGGCCAGGTGCAGGTTCAGCGGCGGAATCGGTAGGCAGGTCACCTCGGGACGCACGCCGTCGCCATCGTCGGTCAGACAGACGAACTTGAAGTCGCCACTCAGGTGGCGGCGGACCATCGCGTAGAGCCGGTTGACGTACTCGGGGCCGTACTTCGTGCCCCACTTCATGCAGAGGATGTGGCGCTGAGCGCCTTCGGCGGCTGCCACCAGGCTCAATCCGCCTGGTTGCGCTTCTTGGCCGACAGCGGCCGCTTCGCCTTGGCGCGCTTGATGGTGCCGCCCGGGGTGAGGCGCTGGTTGCCCAGCACGCGCAGGGTCTTGATTTCAGGGCGCTGGCCGCCGCGCTTGCTGTACTTGACGATCTTCACGTCGCGCGGGCCGGGCATGCGGTCTTCGTCAACCACGCGTTCCTTCTCGGGCTTCGGGCGCCACAGCACGAGCAGCTTGCCGATGTGCTGGATCGGGGCGGCATCGAGTTCGTCGGCCAGTTCGCGCAGCATGGCGTCGCGGGCCAGGCGGTCGTCGGAGAAGACGCGGATCTTGATCAGGCCATGGGCCTTGAGCGCCGCGTCGGCTTCCTTCTTCACGGCAGGGGTGAGCCCGTCTCCACCGACCATGACGATCGGATCCAGGTGGTGAGCTTCGGCGCGATGCACCTTGCGCTCGGCAGGGGTAAGTTGAATGGCGGGCATCCCCGTATTATCGACCCGTACACGAAGACCCCCATGAGCACCAAAGCCAAAAGCAAGAAAGTCAACAAGGCGTGGCTGCACGACCATATCAACGACCCCTATGTGAAGCTCGCCACGAAGGAGGGCTACCGGGCTCGCGCCGCCTACAAGCTCAAGGAGATCGACGAGTCGCTCGGCCTGATCAAGCCTGGCCAGCTGGTGGTGGACCTCGGCTCCGCGCCGGGCGCCTGGAGCCAGTACCTGCGCCGGCGCATGTCGCCGGGCGGGGCTGCCGCAGGTGAACTGAACGGCACCATCATCTCGCTCGACCTGCTACCGATGGAGCCCATCGAGGGCGTGACCTTCCTGCAGGGCGATTTCCGGGAGGACGACCTGCTGCAGCAGTTGCTCGGCGTGCTCGCCGGACGCAAGGCCGACCTTGTGGTGTCGGACATGGCGCCCAACCTGTCGGGCATCCATTCGGCCGACGCGGCCCGCGTTTCGCACCTGATCGAGCTGGCCATCGACTTCGCCGAGAACCACCTGAAGCCCGAGGGGGCGCTGGTGGCCAAGGTTTTCCATGGCAGCGGCTACGACGAGCTGGTGAGGCTTTTCAAGGCCAATTTCCGTGTCGTGAGACCTTTCAAGCCCAAGGCGTCGCGGGACAAATCGGCCGAGACCTTCCTGGTCGGGGTGGGGCTGAAGGCAGCGGATACGCCTTGATACCGGCCGGAGCAACATCCTTTGCGGCGCAAACCCATGTCAGGCTATGGCTGCATTAGGGAAATGCCAGCTTTTCGTAGCTTGAAAAGCCTAAAATGGGGCGCAATTGCGTACCCACAGCGCGTTTTTTCATTCACCTGTCACGCGCTTTAGCCTGGAGCTTCGTTTGAACAATCAGTGGTTTTCCAAAGTTGCCGTATGGCTCGTCATTGCCATGGTGTTGTTCACTGTCTTCAAGCAGTTCGACACCCGCGGTGGCGTCGGCTCGGGGACAGTCAGCTACTCCGAGTTTCTGGATCAGGTCCGCAACAACCAGATCAAGAGCGCCGTCATTCCTGAAGGCGCAGCAGGCGGCGAGATCGTCGCCGTCACGAACGACGACCGCAAGATCCGCACGACCGCAACCGTGCTCGACCGCGGTCTCGTGGGCGACCTGATCGACCACAACGTCAAGTTCGACGTCAAGCCGCGCGAAGAAAGCTCCCTGCTCATGACCCTGCTGGTCAGCTGGGGCCCGATGCTGCTGCTGATCGGTGTCTGGATCTACTTCATGCGACAGATGCAGGGCGGCGGCAAGGGCGGGGCGTTCAGCTTCGGCAAGAGCAAGGCCCGCATGATGGACGAGAACAACAACACGGTCACCTTCGCCGACGTCGCGGGCTGCGACGAGGCCAAGGAAGAAGTCCGTGAAGTCGTCGACTTCCTGAAGGACCCGCAGCGCTTCCAGAAGCTCGGTGGCCGCATCCCGCGCGGCCTGCTGCTGGTCGGCCCTCCGGGCACCGGCAAGACGCTGCTGGCCAAGTCGATCGCCGGCGAAGCCAAGGTGCCTTTCTTCTCGATCTCGGGTTCCGACTTCGTGGAGATGTTCGTCGGCGTGGGTGCTGCCCGTGTCCGCGACATGTTCGAGAACGCCAAGAAGAACGCTCCCTGCATCATCTTCATCGACGAAATCGATGCGGTGGGCCGCCAGCGCGGCGCCGGCCTCGGCGGCGGCAACGACGAACGCGAGCAGACGCTCAACCAGATGCTGGTCGAGATGGACGGTTTCGAAACCAACCTCGGCGTGATCGTGGTGGCTGCCACCAACCGCCCCGACATCCTGGACGCCGCTCTGCTGCGTCCGGGGCGTTTCGACCGCCAGGTCTACGTCACGCTGCCCGACATCCGCGGCCGCGAGCAGATCCTCGGCGTGCACATGCGCAAGGTCCCGCTGGGCCAGGACGTGAATCCGAGCGTGATCGCCCGCGGCACGCCCGGCATGTCCGGCGCCGATCTGGCCAACCTCTGCAACGAAGCCGCCCTGATGGCCGCCCGCCGCAATGCGCGCGTGGTCGAGATGCAGGACTTCGAGAAGGCCAAGGACAAGATCTTCATGGGCCCCGAGCGCAAGAGCATGGTCATGCCCGAGGAGGAGCGCCGCAACACGGCCTACCACGAGTCCGGCCATGCCCTCATCGGCAAGCTGCTGCCCAAGTGCGACCCGGTCCACAAGGTCACGATCATTCCGCGCGGCCGCGCCCTCGGTGTGACCATGAGCCTGCCGTCGCAGGACCGCTACAGCTACGACCGCGAGTACATGCTGAATCAGATCAGCATGCTGTTCGGCGGCCGCATCGCCGAGGAAGTGTTCATGCACCAGATGACCACCGGCGCGAGCAACGACTTCGAGCGTGCCACCAACCTGGCGCGCGACATGGTCATGAAGTACGGCATGAGCGATGCGCTCGGCCCGATGGTCTACGCCGAGAACGAAGGCGAAGTGTTCCTGGGCCGCTCGGTCACCAAGACCACGAACATGAGCGAGCAGACCATGGAGAAGGTCGACTCGGAAGTCCGCCGCATCATCGACGAGCAGTACGCCCTGGCGCGCCGCCTGATCGAGGAGAACAGCGACAAGATGCACGCCATGGCCAAGGCGCTGCTCGAATGGGAAACCATCGACACCGAGCAGCTCGACGACATCATGGCCGGCCGCGCGCCCCGTCCTCCCAAGGACTGGACGCCCCGCATCCCGCCTTCGGGCAGCGGTGGCGGCAGCGGCGGCACGCCGGCCGTGACGACCGATCCGGCTCCCAACGCAGCGTGAGCGCGAGCTTGGCGTCAAACAACAACGGGGCCTCTGGCCCCGTTTTCGATGGCGGACAGATGAGCGCCGGCGGCGCCTTCTGGCAGACCTCCCGCTTCCGCATCGACCTCGCGCAGCCGCGCGTCATGGGCATCGTCAATGTCACGCCCGATTCCTTTTCCGATGGCGGCACCCATGCCTCTACCGAGGCGGCCCTCCGGCACTGCGAGCAGCTGCTGAAGGAAGGCGTCGACATCCTCGACATCGGCGGCGAGTCGACTCGTCCCGGCAGCCCCGCGGTGCCGCTCGATGCCGAACTGGCGCGCGTGGTGCCGGTGGTGCGCGAGGCTGTCAGGCTGAACGTACCGATCTCCATCGACACCTACAAGCCCGAAGTCATGCGCGCGGTGCTCGACCTGGGCGCGGACATCGTCAACGACATCTGGGCGCTGCGTCAGCCGGGCGCGCGCGAGGCGGTCGCCGCGCATCCCTCGTGTGGCATCTGCCTGATGCACATGCATCGCGATCCGCAGACCATGCAGGCGTTGCCCATGGCGGGCGATGTGGTTCCCGAAGTGCTGTCATTCCTTTCGGCCCAGGTGCAACTCCTGCGCGCGATGGGAGTCGATTCCTCGCGCATCACACTCGATCCTGGTGTTGGCTTCGGCAAGACGGTGGCACAGAACTTCGCCTTGCTCGCGCGGCAGCGCGAGTTGCTCGCCGGTGGCTATCCGCTGCTGCTGGGCTGGTCGCGCAAGTCGTCGATCGGTGCGGTCACCGGCATCGAAGTGGCGGGGGAGCGAATCGTGCCCAGCGTCGCCGCGGCGGTGCTGGCGGTGGACAGGGGAGCGGCCGTGGTGCGCGTACACGACGTGCGCGACACCGTCGCGGCACTCGCGGTATGGCGCGCCATGAAGGCGCAAGAGTCACTACAACAAACACAAGAGCAGACACCCTCAACATGACCCGCAAATATTTCGGCACCGACGGCATCCGTGGCACCGTAGGCAAGGCGCCCATCACTCCCGACTTCGTCCTGCGCCTCGCGCACGCCGTGGGCCGCGTGCTCAAGAAGACGCAGTCGCGCCCCACGGTGCTCATCGGCAAGGACACGCGCATCTCGGGCTACATGCTCGAATCCGCGCTCGAGTCCGGCTTCAACTCTGCCGGTGTCGACGTGGTGCTGCTGGGGCCGCTGCCGACGCCCGGCGTCGCTTATCTCACCCGCGCGCAGCGTGCGAGCCTCGGCGTGGTGATCAGCGCCAGCCACAACGCGTATCCGGACAACGGCATCAAGTTCTTCAGCGCGCAGGGCACCAAGCTCGACGACGCCTGGGAGCTGGCCGTCGAGGCCGCGCTGGAAGAAGACCCGGTATGGGTCGATTCGGCCAACCTCGGCAAGGCGCGCCGCCTGAACGACGCGCCCGGGCGCTACATCGAGTTCTGCAAGAGCACCTTCGCCAATGACCTGAGCCTGCGCGACATGAAGCTGGTGGTCGATGCGGCCCACGGCGCGGCCTACCAGGTGGCACCCAACGTGTTCCACGAACTGGGCGCTGAAGTGACCAGCATCGGTGTCGCCCCCGACGGACTGAACATCAACAAGGGCTTCGGCGCCACGCATCCCGAGGCGCTGATCGCCGCGGTGACGGCGCAGAAGGCCGACTACGGCATCGCACTGGACGGCGACGCCGACCGCCTGCAGCTGGTCGACGCGAGCGGGCGCCTCTTCAACGGCGACGAGCTGCTCTACCTCATGGTGTCCGAGCGCATCGCGCGCGGCGACAAGCCGGTGGGCGTGGTCGGCACGCTCATGACCAACAAGGCCGTCGAGATGGCCCTGCGCAAGCAGGGCATCGAGTTCGTGCGCGCCAAGGTCGGCGACCGCTACGTGCTCGAAGAGCTCGACAAGCGCGGCTGGCTGCTGGGTGGCGAGGGCTCCGGCCACCTGCTGGCGCTCGACCGCCACACCACCGGCGACGGCATCGTGAGCGCGCTGCAGGTGCTGCAGGCCTGCGTGCGCAGCGGCAAGACGGTGGCGCAGCTGCTCGAGGGCGTCACCCTGTTCCCGCAGACGCTCATCAACGTGCGCATCTCGCCCGACCAGGACTGGAAGGCCAACAAGGCGCTGGCCAGCGAAACCGAGCGCATCGAAGCCGAGCTCGGCGATTCCGGCCGCGTGCTGATCCGCGCGAGCGGCACCGAGCCGCTGGTGCGCGTGATGGTCGAGGCGCGCGATGCGAAGCAGGCCGAGTCCTGCGCCAAGCGCCTCGCGGCGACGCTGGATCCCGCGCGATGACGGCGGCGGCGACGCCGATCGAGGTGTTCATTGCCGACTATCGCAATACCGCCCACGCGGCCGCGCTGGTCGACCTTCTCGATGCCTATGCCAGCGACCCGGCCGGGGGCGGCAAGCCGCTCGAGGCTGCCGTGCGCCAGAGGCTGCCGGCTGAACTGGCTGCGCGGCCCCAGGCGTTCAGCGTGCTGGCGTATGAAGGCGGCCAGCCCGTGGGCCTTGTCAACTGCATCGAGGGCTTCTCGACTTTCGCCGCCAGGCCGCTCGTGAATGTCCACGACGTGGTGGTGCTGCCCAGCCATCGTGGAAAGCGCGTTGCGCAGCAGATGTTTGCGCTGGTGGAAGAGGAGGCCCGCAGGCGCGGTGCCTGCAAGCTCACGCTGGAGGTGCTGTCGGGCAACGCGCCGGCGTTGCGCGCCTATGAGCGCGAAGGCTTCGCGGGCTACCAACTCGACCCGGCTTTCGGCATCGCTGTCTTCCTGCAGAAGAAGCTCTGAAAAAGAAAAGGGCCGGGGCGAATCGATCGCCGTCGGCCCTCACCCCAGCGCTCTCCCAGGGGGAGAGCGCAAGTCAGATCAGAAGCGCGTCACCGGCATTTCGGCGTCGGCCTTGCCCGGTGCGTACTTGCCCAGCTCCCACTTGGCGATCGCATTGCGGTGCACTTCGTCCGGACCGTCCGCGAAGCGCAGCGTGCGTGCGCCGGCATAGGCCGATGCCAGCGGGAAGTCGTCGCACATGCCGCCGCCGCCGTGGACCTGCATGGCCCAGTCGATCACCTGGCAGGCCATCGAGGGAGCCACCACCTTGATCATCGCGATCTCGTTCTTCGCGACCTTGTTGCCGGCCACGTCCATTAGCCATGCGGCCTTCAGAGTGAGCAGGCGGGCCATGTCGATCTTGCAGCGGGCTTCGGCGATGCGCTCCTGCGTCACCGTCTGCGAAGCCACGGTCTTGCCGAAGGCCACGCGCGACGAGGCGCGCTTGCACATCAGCTCCAGCGCGCGCTCGGCCAGGCCGATCAGGCGCATGCAGTGGTGGATGCGTCCGGGGCCGAGGCGGCCCTGGGCGATCTCGAAGCCGCGGCCTTCGCCCAGCAGCATGTTGCTCGCGGGCACGCGCACGTTCTCGAAGTACATCTCGACGTGGCCGTGCGGTGCGTCGTCGTAGCCCATCACGTTCAGCGGGCGCACGATGCGGATGCCCTTGGCGTCGGCCGGCACCACGATCATGCTCTGTTGCGAATGGCGCGGCGCCTCGGGGTCGCTCTTGCCCATGGTGATGAAGACCGCGCAGCGCGGATCGGCCGCGCCGGAGATCCACCACTTGTGGCCGTTGATGACGTACTCGTCGCCCTGGCGCTCGATGCGCGTGGAGATGTTGGTGGCGTCGCTCGAGGCCACTTCGGGTTCGGTCATCGCGAAGGCCGAGCGGATCTGGCCTTCGAGCAGCGGCTTGAGCCAGCGTGCCTTGATCTCTTCCGAGCCGTAGCGCGCGATGGTCTCCATGTTGCCGGTGTCGGGTGCCGAGCAGTTGAAGGCCTCCGATGCCCATGGCACCCGGCCCATGATCTCGGCCAGCGGGGCGTATTCCTGGTTGGTCAGCCCGGCGCCGTCGTAGCCGGAGGCTGCTGCGCTGTCGACCGGCAGGAACAGGTTCCACAGGCCCTGGGCCTTGGCCTTCTCCTTGAGCTTCTCGACCGTCTTGAGCGCCGTCCAGCGCTTGCCGGCGGCGGTGTTCGCGGCAAGTTCGGCGGCGTACTCGGCTTCGGCCGGATAGATGTGGTCGTCCATGAATGCCTGCACGCGCTTCTGCAGGTCCTTGGTCTTGGCCGAGTATTCGAAGTCCATCTTGTCTCTCCTGGTGGGGTGGGGCGGCTTATGCCTTCTGGGCAAACTGCCAGGCCATGTCGGCCATGGGGCGGGCGCCGCGGGCGGATGCCACGGCTTGCTCGCTCGACGCGGTGCCGGCCTCGACCCGCTTGGCAATGCCTTGCAGGATCGCGGCCATGCGGAACAGGTTGTAGGCCTGGTAGAAGTTCCAGTCGGGCGCGAGCGCCTCGGGCGTGCTGATGCGGGTGCGCTCGCAGTAGCGGCGGATGTATTCGCTCTCGGTGGGGATGCCCAGCGAGGCGACGTCGACACCGCCGATGCCGCGTCCGGTGGTCGGCGGCATGTGCCACGACATGCAGTGGTAGCTGAAGTCGGCCAGCGGATGGCCCAGCGTCGACAGCTCCCAGTCGAGCACCGCGATGATGCGCGGCTCGGTGGCATGGAACATCACGTTGTCGAGGCGGTAGTCGCCATGGACGATCGACACCTTGCTCTCGTCGCGCGCGCTTGCGGGCATGTGGGCCGGCAGCCAGTCGATCAGCCGCTCCATGGCCTCGATGGGCTGCGAGAGCTCGCCCGCGCCGTCGGCCGATGCCTTGTACTGCTTGCTCCAGCGGCCGATCTGGCGCTCGAAGTAGTTGCCGGGCTTGCCGTAGTCGGCCAGGCCGCGGGCGGCGAAGTCGACGGTGTGCAGCGCCGCGATCACGCGGTTCATCTCGTCGTAATGGGCGGCGCGCTCGGCATTGCTCATGCCGGGCAGCGACTGGTCCCACAGCACGCGGCCCTGCATGAACTCCATGACGTAGAAGGCGCGGCCGATCACGCTCTCGTCTTCGCACAGGCAGTACATGCGCGGCACGGGCACGTCGGTGCCGGCCAGGCCGCTCATCACCTTGTACTCGCGCTCCACCGCGTGGGCCGAGGGCAGCAGCTTCGCGACCGGGCCCGGCTTGGCGCGCATCACGTAGCTCTGCGTGGGCGTGACCAGCTTGTAGGTCGGGTTCGACTGGCCGCCCTTGAACATCTCGACCGTCAGCGGGCCCTTGAAACCGTCGAGGTTCTTCCCGAGCCAGGCCGCGAGCGCGTCGACGTCGAAGGCGTGCTGTTGCGAGACGGCACGGGTGCCGATGAAGGAGGAGAAGTCCTGGCTCATGTCGGTGTGTTTGTCTGCCTGTGGTTGTTGTTCTGCTGGTCGTTGCCGCCCTAGCTCTCAGCTTCGGAGACGCGCATCAGCGCAGCCCGGTCGAGCACCACGAGGCCGCCCGGCTCGATGCGGATGGTGCCCTCGCGCTCCATGGTCTTGAGCTCCTGGTTCACCCGCTGGCGCGATGCGCCGAGCAGCTGCGCCAGTTCTTCCTGTGCCAGCTGCAGGCCGATGCGCATCTGGCTGCCGTCTTCCAGGTTGGGTACGCCGTAGCTGCGCACCAGGTGGATGAGCTGCTTGGCCAGCCGCGCGCGCAGGGGCAGGGTGTTGAGGTCTTCCACCAGCCCGAAGAGTGTGCGGATGCGCCGCGCCTGCAGCCGCATCAGCGCCTCGTACAGCTCCACGTGCGAGGCCAGGATCTTCTGGAAGTCGGCGCGCGCCACGCACAGGATGGTGGTGTCCCCATGCGAGTAGGTGTCGTGCGTGCGCCGGTCCCCGTCGAACATCGCCACGTCGCCGAACCAGATGCCCGGCTCCACGTAGGTCAGCGTCACCTGCTTGCCCGAGACCGCCGTCGAGCTCACGCGCACTGCGCCCTTGGCACAGGCGATCCAGTGTTCGGGCGGATCGCCGCGGGCAGCGATCAGGTCGCCGTCCTTGTAGCGTTTGACGAAGGCGCATCGGAGGATGTCGTGCCGCAGCGATGGAGAAAGGGAAGAAAACCAGCGACCACTGTTGATCGCTTCACGTTCTTCGATGGTAAGAATGGGGTCGTCCATTGGTCTGTCCTCTCGGCGACTGGAAAGCTGGTGGGTGTCACGGGAGCGACGCCGTCGGGCGCCGGCTCGTCACATGGGTACTTACTCGTATTGCGGCGGCTTCTTCTCGAGGAACGCGGCGATGCCGATGCCCGCGTTCGCGTGATGCAGGTTGCGCACGAAGTGATCTCGCTCCTGCGCGAGCTGCGAGGCCAGCGTGGCGCCCCGGGCCTCGCTCAGCAGCTCCTTGATGCTGGCCAGCGAATTCGGCGCACGCGCGTTGAGCCGGCCCGCCAGCGCCAGTGCGCCCGCAAGGGCCTGGCCGCTTTCGGTGAGCTCGTTGACGAGGCCCAGCGCATGCAGGCGCGAAGCCGCGATGCGCTCGCCGTTCATCAGCCATTCGCTCGCAAGCTGGCGCGGCAGCTGCCGGCCGAGGTGCCAGCTCAGGCCGCCGTCGGGCGAAAGCGCCACGTTGCTGTACGAGGCCGCGAACACCGCATCGCGCGCCGACACCACGAAGTCGCAGGCCAGCGCGAGCGAGAAGCCCGCGCCCGCTGCAGCGCCTTCGACGGCAGCGATAACCGGCTTGGGAAAGGTGCGGATCGAATCGATCCAGTTGTGCAGGCCCTCGATGCTCTCGGCCTGCACCGAGCGGTCGAGCTGCCGGTTGGCCAGCAGCCGCTGCAGCGAGCCGCCGGCGCAGAACCATGAGCCTTCGCCCACGATGACCACGCTGCGAATCTCCGCGCTGTTCTCGGCGCCGTTGAGCGCTTCGATGCCCGCCGCGTAGATGTCGGGGCCCAGCGCGTTGCGCTGGGTGGGGTTGGAGATCGTCAGCACCATGGTGCTGCCCTCGCTCGTGCTCTTGAGTTCTGCGGTGCTCATGGATCGTTTCCGTGCTCGTCTGTTATTTCGCGATCATTCTTCTTCGTGCAACAGGCTCAGGCCCAGCGCGCCGCGGCGGCGCAGCCACGGGCTCGGGCGATAGCGCGGGTCGCCATACACCGTCTGCAGGTTGAACAGCACCTCGAGCATGTTGGTCGGCCCGTAGAGGTTGCCCATGGCGAGCGGGCCGCGCGGATAGCCCAGGCCCAGCTGCACGGCGGTCTCGAGGTCGGCCGGCGTGCACACGCGCTGCTGGCACATGTCGGCGGCGATGTTGACGATGGTGCCGATCACGCGCTGCGTGACGAAGCCGCCGCTGTCGCGGATCACGCTTACGGCCTTGCCGTCGCGTGCGAAGAGGGCGTGTGCGGCATCGCGGATGTCGCGGCGCGTGGCCGGGTTGGTGGCGAGTACGCGGCGCTTGGTGGCTGCATCGTCGATCAGCATGTCGATGCCGACGGTGCGCGTGGCGTCCAGCCGCTCGACGGCGGCGACCGTGGTCACGTCGAAGCCCAGCGGCGCGACCAGGATCAGCGATTGCGGCGCGGCAGTGGCGCCGCTGTCGATCTGCGCGCCCAGCGTGTTCACCAGGCGAAGCAGTTCGGCGCGGCGTGCCGCACGCGGCGACACCCACACCGAAGGCGTACCCTCGACGACCGGCGCGGGCGCCTCGGGCACCTGCTGCATCACGCCGTCGTCGTAGCGGTAGAAGCCTTCGCCGGTCTTGCGGCCCAGCGCGCCGGCAGCCAGGCGCTGTGCGGTGATCACGCTGGGTCGGAAGCGCGGCTCCTCGAAGTACTGGTGGTAGATCGACTCCATCACCGGATGCGACACGTCGAGCGCCGTCAGGTCCAGCAGCTCGAAGGGGCCGAGGCGGAAGCCGGCCTGGTCCTTGAGGATGCGGTCGACGGTCGCGAAATCGGCCACGCCTTCACCGACGATGCGCAGCGCCTCGGTGCCGTAGCCGCGGCCTGCATGGTTGACGATGAAGCCGGGCGTGTCCTGCGCCTGCACTGCGCTGTGGCCCATCTGCGTGGCGTAGCCGGCGAGCTGCTTGCAGACTTCGGGTGCGGTCTTGAAGCCCGCGACCACCTCGACCACCTTCATCAGCGGCACCGGGTTGAAGAAGTGGAAGCCCGCGACGCGCGCCGGATGCTTCAGCCCCGCTGCGATGGCCGTCACCGAGAGGGACGAGGTGTTGGTGACAAGCGTGGCGGTCTCGGCCACCACGCCTTCGAGTTCGCGGAACAGCTTGCGCTTGACTTCGAGATCTTCGACGATGGCCTCGACCACCAGGTCGCAGCCGGCCAGCGCCTGGATCGAATCGACAGCCTTCACGCGGGCGATGCAGGCGTCGCGTGTGGCGGCATCGATCTTGTTCTTCTCGTGCAGCTTGTTCCATTGGGCGCCGAGGGCTTCGCGCCCGCGCTCGGCGGCGCCTGCGAAGCTGTCGAGCAGCAGCACTTCGCTGCCTGCCTGCGCTGCGATCTGCGCGATGCCGCGCCCCATGGCGCCGGCGCCGACGACGCCGATTCGGGAGTAGTTCACTGTCATGTGCTGGAGATTTTCACTGGTTGGGTGGTATCCGGGCCCGCCGTGCAGGCGTCGACGCGACGCGGCATCGATGGATGCCGCTGCCGCAGTCGAGGACTCCGATTTTGCCGCCCCGCGCGCAGGGGCCGTGACGGGTTTTACGCGGGGGCGCGCTTTCAGGGGGCGCGCCGGCTGCGGTCGATCGCAACGCTCAGCGAGATGGCGACCATCAGCAGGCCGAGGCCGACCCAGCTCATCCAGGCGCTGGCGTCATGGGCCAGCAGCCACCCGCCCAGCGCCGCACCGACGGCCTGGCCGGTGTAGATGCCGGAGCTGTTGAGCGCCACCGAGCCCGGCGCCAGCGCGGGCGCCAGGCCCACCAGCCGCGCCTGCTGTGCCGAGTTGGCGGCGAAGCAGCCCAGCCCCCAGGGAACGAGCACCGCGGCCAGCAAGGCCAGCGTGGAGGCCATGGGCCACAGCAGCAGGCTCAGCGAGATCAGCAGCGTGGTGACGAGCACCATGCGCCCGGCGCCCACGCGGTCGATGAATCGGCTGACCAGCATGTTGCCCGCCAGCCCGCACACGCCGAACAGCGCCCACATCATGCTGAGCGTGGTGGCGTCGGCACCGTAGCTCTGCTTGAGGATCGGCCCGAAGTAGCTGAAGAGCACGAACTGGCCCGCGCCCTGCAGCGCCGTGACCGAGACGATGCCCATCAGCACCGGGCTGCGCAGCACGCGCGACCATGCAGCAGCCGTCAGCGCGGCAGGACGGATGCCGATCGGCAAGGTGAGCCACACCGATGTCGCGCTCGCGACACTGAGCGCCGCAATCGCGCCGAAAGCCATGCGCCAGCCAAGATGCCCGCCGATCAGCGCGCCGATGGGCAGTCCCAGCACCGAGGCCATCGACCAGCCGAGAAAGACGAAGGTGACGGCCCGCCCGCGATGCTCCGGCGGCACCAGCAGGCCGGCGCAGGCGGCGGCCTGGGGCGTGAAGATGGCCGGCGCGATCACCGTGAGCATGCGCACCGGCAGCAGCGCGCCGAAGCTGGGCATCAGCGCGCAGGCCACGTGGGCGAAGGCATACCAGAGCAGGGTGAGGGCGAGAAGCTGGCGCCGGTCCCATCCGGCCACTGCGGCTGCCAGCAGCGGCGCGCCGACGCACATGACGGCGGCGGCGGCAGTGATCAACTGCCCGGCCGTGGCGGCCGTGACCGAGAGCGAGGCGCTGATCTCGTTGAGCGTACCGGGCACGACCATCACGCCCGTGCCGATCACGAAATTGCCGGCAAGCAGCGCCCAGAGCGCTCTCTGTGGCGCCGGCTGGCTCACCGGCGGACCTGCAGCGCGCCGGGATTCACGATGTTGGTGGGGTTGCCCTTGATGAAGCTCACGACGTTGTCGAAGGCCTGGCCGAAATAGCTCTCGTAGCTTTCCTGCTCGACGTAGCCGATGTGCGGCGTGCAGATGCAGTTCTCGAGGCGCAGCAGCGCGTGGCCCTGCAGCGGCGGCTCGCTCTCGAACACGTCGACGGCCGCGAGCCCGGGGCGGCCGCGGTTGAGGGCCGCGAGAAGGGCGTCGGCCTCGACCAGTTCCGCGCGGGAGGTGTTCACGAACAGGGCGGTCGGCTTCATGCGAGAGAGGTCTTCGAGCGTGATGAGGCCGTTGGTTTCTTCGTTGAGCCGCAGGTGGACCGACAGCACGTCGGCCGCAGCGAAGAACTCATGGCGGTTCTGGGCCACCTGGAAACCGTCGGAACGCGCCTTGGCGCAGCTGGCTTCACGGCCCCAGATCACGACCTGCATGCCGAAGGCCTGTCCGTAGCGCGCGACCAGCTGGCCGATGCGCCCGTAGCCCCAGATGCACAGCGTCTTGCCCTTGAGCACCGAGCCGATGCCGAAGTTGGGCGGCATGGAGGCCGACTTCAGGCCCGACTGCTGCCAGGCGCCATGTTTGAGGTTGCTGATGTACTGCGGCAGCCGGCGCATGGCCGCCATGATGAGCGCCCAGGTGAGCTCGGCGGGCGCCTGGGGAGAGCCGGAGCCCTCTGCCACCGCCACGCCCCGCTCGGTGCAGGCCGCGACGTCGATGTGCCCGGCCACGCGTCCGGTCTGGGAAATGAGCTTGAGCTTCGGGAGCTTTTCGATCAGCTGGCGCGAGATCTGGGTGCGTTCGCGGATCAGCACGATCACGTCGGCGTCCTTGAGGCGAACCGACAACTGTCCAATGCCCTTCACCGTGTTGGTATAGACCTTGGCCGCGTATGCGTCCAGCTTGGAAGCGCAGCGCAGCTTGCGTACGGCGTCCTGGTAATCGTCGAGGATCACAATGTTCATGGCACGCCATTGTGCCTCGCAGCATTGGAATGTCGCGCTGGCAAACGTTTGGATACCCGCCCCGCAGCCGATCGCAGGGCGTCAGGAGCCCGCTAAAGGGCTCGGCTCAGGCTCAATGCAGTCGCGTCGAGCGAGGCGCGGCGGCCATGGTCTCGGCGGCTTCCAGGGCGGCCAGCCGGTCGAGTTCGGCGCAAACGTCGGCCATGCGGCCGGAGATCACCATGCGGTTGTTGCCGCGTTGCTGTCCCTTGCCATCGACCACGCGGACGACGCGAAGAGGGCGTGCCTGAGCGGCCGATTCGGATGGCGTGGTACCGCTGCTGCGGGCGGTACAGGCAGGGCGAACCGCCACGTAGCGCAGCCCAGCCGAAGATTCGGCTGTGTCGAGATGGTCCCCGCGGCGGGAGGGGCGGCGCGCCGGCATCAGTCGATTGGCCAGCGATTGCAGCGGCATCCAGATGTCGGCGATGGCGAGGAGGGCGATTCCCATGTGAACTCCAAGAAAGTATGAGGTTGAACACAGGCAGGATTTCTTGAGTCGGCTGCGACAGGGTGATGGCGAAGAAGCTTCGCCATACGCCCGCCACCTGTCGCTGCCGGATGGGGTGCTGTTGCTCTGGAAAGCAGGCAGCCGCGGCCTACATCAGCATGGTGTTGCGGATGAGGCCGACCGCGAGGCCCTCGATCTCGAAGGGCTCGCCGGGCTGCACGATGATGGTCGGGTAGTCTGGGTTCTCGGCGTGCAGCTCGATGACCTGCTTGTTGCGCTTCAGGCGCTTGACCGTTACTTCGTCGCCGAGGCGCGCGACCACGATCTGGCCGTTGCGCGCTTCCTTGGTGGCCTGTACCGCGAGCAGGTCGCCGTCCATGATGCCGGCGTCTCGCATCGACATGCCGCGCACTTTGAGCAGGTAGTCGGGCTGGCGCTGGAACAGCGTGTTCTCGACGTAGTAGGTCTGGTCGACGTGCTCCTGGGCCAGGATGGGCGAGCCGGCTGCGACGCGACCGATCAGCGGCAGCGCCAGCTGGGCCATTCCGGGCAGCGAGAGCGAGAACTGGTTGCCTTCGCGATGGCGCGTCTCGTTGAGAGAGCGCAGCGCGTCGCCCTTGAGGCGGATGCCGCGCGAGGTGCCGCTGACCAGCTCGATGACGCCCTTGCGAGCCAGTGCCTGCAGGTGTTCTTCGGCGGCGTTGGCGGACTTGAACCCGAGTTCATTGGCGATTTCGGCGCGCGTGGGCGGCGCACCTGTACGGGCGATGGCACTCTGGATGAGGTCCAGGATCTGCTGCTGGCGGGCTGTAAGCTTCACGGCGAACTGCATGTGTGGTTCCTTGCGGCACTGGTTGGATATCCAGTGCCTGTATTTTTAACCAGTTTTTAGAAGTTGACAAGCCATGGTCAATTCCTCTTCGTCCGGGCTGCCACGCCGGGTGGTTGTTTTGGGCACCGGCGGCACCATCGCGGGCCGCGCCGCCAGCAGTGACGACAATATCGGCTACACCGCCGCGCAGGTGAGCGTGGCCGACCTGCTCGGTGACATCGAGGCACCCTCAGGCGTGACACTGGAGGCCGAGCAGGTTGCGCAGGTCGACAGCAAGGACATGTCCTTCGCCATCTGGCAGCAACTGGCCAGGCGCTGTGCGCACTGGCTGGCGCAGCCCGACGTGGCAGGCGTGGTGATCACCCACGGCACCGACACGATCGAGGAGACGGCCTTCTTCCTGCACTCGGTGCTCGCCTCCTCCAAACCGGTGGTGCTGACCTGCGCGATGCGCCCGGCCACCGCACTGTCGCCTGACGGCCCCCAGAACGTGCGCGACGCCATCGGTGTCGCCGCGACCCGGGGTGCGAGCGGCGTGACGGTGGTGTGCGCCGGTGCGATCCATTCCGGCGTCGACATTCAGAAGGTCCACACCTACCGGCTCGACGCTTTCGCTTCGGGCGATGCGGGGCCCGTGGGCTATGTGGAGGAGGGCGAAGTGCGCCTTGTCCGGCCGTGGCCGCAGGGTGGCGGAACGTCGGTCGCGAAGCTCTTCGAAGCGGCCGAACTGCAATGGCCCCGGGTGGAGATCGTGATGAGCCACGCCGGCGCCAGCGGCGCCGTGGTCGAGGCACTGCTTCAGGCGGGCGGACCGGACCCTCTGCGCGGACTGGTGCTGGCGACCACCGGCAACGGCACCTTGCACCATGCGCTGGAAGCTGCCGCGCTCAAGGCGCAGGATGCGGGTATCGCAGTGCTCCGCGCGACGCGCTGCTCGAACGGGCGCATCCTGCCGAAGACGGGCGACCTGCTTCGCGATGCGGGCGAGCTGACGCCCATGAAGGCCCGAATCGCCCTGGTGCTCGAGTTGCTGGGCTGAAAGCAGAACCGCCCCTCTGGAGGGGCGGTTCGGTGCGGGTCGGATGCTCGGTCGATGTCTCGATCAGCTGCTCAGCGCGGCCAAGGCACGCTGGGTGATCTCGTCGACCGTGCCCACGCCCTTGATGGCGCGGTATTTCGGCGCGGCGGCCGGATCGGCCTTGGCCCAGGCCGAGTAGTAGTCGACCAGCGGACGCGTCTGCTGGCTGTACACGTCGAGCCGCTTGCGAACGGTTTCTTCCTTGTCGTCCTCGCGCTGGATCAGGTCCTCGCCGGTCACGTCGTCCTTGCCTTCCACCTTGGGCGGATTGAACTTGACGTGGTAGGTGCGGCCCGAAGCCGGATGCGAACGGCGGCCGCTCATGCGCTCGATGATGTCGCTGAAGGGCACGTCGATCTCGAGCACGTAGTCGAGCTTGACGCCTGCCGCCTTCATGGCGTCGGCCTGGGGGATGGTGCGAGGAAAACCGTCGAACAGGAAGCCGCTGGCACAGTCGGGCTGCGCGATGCGTTCCTTTACGAGGTTGATGATCAGGTCGTCGCTGACCAGAGCGCCGGCGTCCATGACCGCCTTGGCCTGCAGTCCGAGCGGCGTGCCGGCCTTGACGGCTGCGCGCAGCATGTCGCCCGTGGAAATCTGGGGAATGCTGTATTTCTGGCAAATGAAGGCCGCTTGCGTGCCTTTGCCCGCCCCGGGCGCGCCCAGCAAAATTAGTCTCATGGTGTCCTCGGACGGTTCTTAGATCTTGTGTCGCGCCGAGCTTCGGCCCCATGGCTGGGCTGGGCGGAGTTGCTTCGAGGATAGCATGCGTGCCCTTCGGGAAATCCCGCTACCTGCAGCCGGAGGGACGCAGAGGCTCAGTGCCTGGCGGCCGCGAAGACCGCACGGACGCGTGCCAGGTCCTCGGGCGTGTCGATGCCGGGCCCCGGGGCAGCGTCACTCACGTGCACCGCGATGCGATGGCCGTGCCACAGGGCGCGCAGCTGTTCGAGCGCTTCCGTCGCCTCCACGGGGGAAGGCGGCAGGGAAGGAAAGCGCCGCACGAAGCCCGCGCGGTACCCGTAGATGCCGATGTGGCGCAGCGGGGCAGGGGCTGCAGGCAGCACCGTGGGTGCGGCACCGTTGGCCGAGCCGTCGCGCCACCATGGAATGGGCGCGCGGCTGAAATACATCGCATTACCCTGCGCGTCGAGCACGACCTTCACCACGTTGGGATTCATGAAGTCGCCGACCGAGTCGATCTCGTGGGCGGCGGTGCTCATCGCCGCCTGGGCATGCGTGGCCAGCGTGGATGCCACAGCATCGATCAGCGCGGGGTCGATCAGCGGCTCGTCGCCCTGGACATTGACGACGATGTCGTCGCCATCGAGACCCAGCTGCTCGCAGGCTTCGGCCAGCCGATCGGTGCCGCTGGGATGGTCCTGGCGTGTGAGGACGACCTCGACGCCGTGCGCCTTGCAGGCCTCGATGATGGAGGGATCGTCGCCCGCGACCACCACGCGTGCCGCGCCCGATTCGCTTGCCCGCTGCGCCACGCGCACCACCATCGGCACGCCTGCGATGTCGGCCAGGGGTTTGTTGGGAAGCCTCGTCGACGCGAGCCGCGCCGGAACCAGAACGGTGAAGCTCACAGTCCGAGCTCTTCGTCGGAGAGCGCGCGTGCCTCGTTCTCGAGCAGCACCGGAATGCCGTCGCGCACCGGATACGCGAGTCGGGCGCTGCGCGACCACAGCTCCTGCTTCTCGGGGTTCCAGGTCAGCGGCCCCTTGGTGACGGGGCAGACGAGCAGTTCAAGCAGCTTGGTATCCATCGAGCGATGATAGCTTTGCGTCGAGTGCCGCGAAGAAATCCGCAGAGGGCGAGAACTCCAGCGGCACTGCCAGTGCGTCGGGCGCCTTGCGCCACAGCTTGACGGCGTCTTTCTCGGTGCAGACGAGGGTCTGGTCCAGACCCGATGGGCGTTGCCAGCTCTCGAAATCGAAGTGATCGGGCAGCGCGATGGTGTCGGCAAGCGTCAGGCCGCGGGCGCGCAGCATCTCGAAGAAGGCCTCGGGCCGCGCGATCGCCGCTAGTGCGACCAGGGGCCTGCCGGCCAGGGATGCCAGGGGCACGCGCTTGCCGTCGCTGCCCACAGCGGTGTCCGAAAGAGCGCGCGTGGCGGTATGCCCGCCCGCGAAAGCCGGCCGCGCTCCGCTGTGCAGCACCAGGTCGCAGCGGCGCGGCCAGGCTTCTCGCAACGGGCCGGCAGGCAGGCGCCACCCGTTTCCGATTCCGCGGTCGTCGAATACGCAGATCTCGATGTCGCGCGCCAGGGCCAGGTGCTGCAGCCCGTCGTCGCTGACGATGACCTGCGTGGCCGGATGCCGCTCGAGCAGGGCGCGCGCCGCATCGATGCGCCGGCGCGCCACGAACACCGGTGCCGCGGTCGCATGGTGGATCAGCGCCGGTTCGTCGCCAACGTCCTGCGGATCGCTGTCGCCGAGCACTTCGCGGCAGTCGTCGGTGCGCCGGCCATAGCCGCGCGACACCACGCCGACCCGCTTGCCGCGCGCCTGCAGGTGACGCACGACGGCCATCACGACCGGCGTTTTTCCCGCACCCCCCGCGATCACGTTGCCGACCACGATCACGGGTACCTGCACTCGCTCAATCCTCAGCAATCCCGCGCGATAGAGCAGGCCGCGCAAGGCGAACAGCGCGGCATAAACGAGCGACAAGGGCCAGAGCAGGCAGGCCAGGAGGCCGCGGTGCAGCCAGGCCTGCTGCAGGCGCGAACCTGTGTGGCCGCTGTTGCCGCTGCCTTCGGAAGGCACTCAGCGGCCGGCCTGCGCCGTCGACTGGGCCGCGAAGGTGATCTGCATCAGGCCCGCGCGGCGCGCGGCCTCCATCACCGTCACCACGGCCTGGTGCGGGCTGGTCGCGTCGGCGCTGATGATCACGACGCTGTCCTTGCCGCCGGTGGCCGCAGCGGCGAGAGCGGCCGTCACGGTCTCAACGCTGCGGTCGGCCACGGGATTCTTGTTGATCGAATAGCGGCCGTCGGCCGACACCGAAACGATCACTTCCTTCGGATAGTCGCGCTGCGCGTCGACGTCCGCCGTGGGCAGGCGCAGCTGCATCTCGGTGAACTTGCTGTAGGTGGTCGACAGCATCAGGAAGATCAGGATCACCAGCAGCACGTCGATGAACGGGATCAGGTTGATCTCCGGCTCGTCGCGCGCGCCGTGGCGGAACTGCATGCGGCCGCGGGTCATGACAAGTCTCCGTCGCGGCGCTGCAGGGAGGCGGCTGCCCGCTCGGGGGGCAGCGCAGAGCACGCAGTGACAGGCGTGGGGGCCATCATTTGCGCAGTGCGTTCAGATGGCGGGCGAAGCGCTCGCCGGAGAGCTCGAGGTTCAGCAGGTACTCGTCGACCCTGCTGCGGAAGTAGCGCCAGAAGATCAGCGTCGGGATGGCGACGATCAGGCCGAAGGCAGTGTTGTAGAGCGCGATCGAGATGCCGTGCGCCAGCTGGGCCGGGTTACCCGAGCCTACGGCGCCGCTGCCGGGCGACTGCGAGCCGAAGATCTCGATCATGCCGATCACGGTACCCAGCAGGCCCAGCAGCGGGGCTGCCGAGGCGATGGTGGCCAGCGCAGGAAGGTAGCGCTCGAGCCTGTGCGCCACGGTGCGACCCGAGGCTTCCATCGCGGCGCGCAGGTCGTCCTCGGTGCAGCGCGGATTGGCGTTCAGCGCACGCAGGCCGGCGGCCAGCACCTGGCCGAGCATCGAGTTGCGTTCCAGTTTGGTCACCACATCGGGCCCGGGAATCGCGCCATGCGAAGCGGTGATGGTCTCGTCGAGCAGCTTCGGCGGAAGGACCCTCACCGTCTTGAGGCTCGTGAAACGTTCTATAACCAGCGCGAGCGCGATGACCGAACAAGCAAGCAAGGGCCAGATCGGCCAACCTGCGGCAACTATGATGGAAAACAAGAAAATCCTCCGGCCCGTAGACTGCAAATGCGCGGCGATTATCCACTGAGGTCACCATCGTCACGCGCCTTGTTTTTGTGTCAGCAAGGACGCACAGATTCTGTGGATAACTTTGTGATTAACCTGCTGCGCAACGTGTCCGGACCCGCATGGGACGGCCTTTTCGCTGGATCGACTGAATTTTGAGCAGCACTTTTTTCAATGAAATCAACAGGTTGCACGAGAAACCGTGCAACTGTCCCGCCCCGAGGGCTGAATGCGGGGGCCATGGCGCCCGTTGTGGAAGAGTGGCATTCGGCCGAGCGTGCACTTTGTGAGCTTGCGTGAACCGAATTCCGTGTCGGGGCCGCGCGTCTGGGCTGTCGGCGCGCTGTGCCGAGCTGTTGCCGATGCGCTCGACGCGCGCTTCAACCCGGTGTCCGTGCGCGGCGAAATCTCGGGCTTTTCCCGTGCTTCGAGCGGACATTGTTATTTCGCGCTCAAGGACGAATCCGGCCAACTGCGCTGCGCGATGTTTCGTCGTGCTGCCGGCCTGCTCGATTTTTCGCCGCGCGACGGCGACCAGGTCGAGGTGCGCGGGCGGCTCGCCGTCTACGAGCCGCGCGGCGATCTGCAATTGGTCGTCGAGAGCCTGCGCCGGGCGGGGCAGGGCGCCCTGTTCGAGCAGTTCCTTCAGCGCAAGGCGCGCCTCGAAGCGGAAGGCCTCTTCGATCCGGCACGCAAGCGTGCGCTGCCGACCATGCCGCGTTCGATCGGCATCGTCACTTCGCTCGGCGCGGCCGCGCTGCACGACGTGGTCACTGCGCTGCGAAGACGTGTTCCGCACATCCCGGTCATGCTTGCGCCTGCGGCGGTGCAGGGCGCCAATGCGCCGGGAGAGCTGGTGCGGGCGCTGCAGTCGCTGTACGAACTCACGCCTGCCGTCGATGTGATCCTGCTGGTGCGTGGCGGCGGCTCCATCGAAGACCTCTGGGCCTTCAACGACGAGACGCTGGCCCGCACCATCGTGCGCAGCCCGGTGCCGCTGGTCAGCGGGGTGGGGCACGAAACCGACTTCACCATCGCCGATTTCTGCGCCGACCTGCGCGCGCCGACGCCCACCGCCGCCGCGGAGCTGGTCAGCGCGCCGCGCGACGTGTGGCTGGGAGCTCTCGACCTGATCGAGGAGCGCTTGAGCGATGCCTTGGGCGGGCGCCTCGATACGCTCGGGCAGCGGCTCGACCAGGCAGCGGGGCGCCTGGGGCGTCCGTCGGGCCTGGTGAGCCGGCAGCAGGTGCGTCTTGCCCACCATGCGCAGCGCCTGCGCTACACGGTGCTGGCCCGCAGGGAGCGCCTCACGCAGGCGCCGCGCCGGATCGCCGCCGACTTTCCGCAGAAGCTGGAGCGCGCGGTGACCCAGCGCCGCGATCGGCTGGAGCGCGTGGCTCTGCGCATGCGGCTTCTCGATCCGGCGCTGGTGCTGCAGCGCGGCTACGCCTGGCTCACCGATGTGGACGGCCATGCGATCGTCAGCGCAGGGCAGCTTGGGCCCGGCGATGCCGTCAAGGCGCGGCTCGCCGACGGCGAGGTCGACCTGACCGTCACACCGGGCGGTGCGACGGGAACGCGTCCGACGCCGTCTCGATGATTACTTCCTAGAATCCCTCTTTCCCGCAACCAACCCACGAGTAAAAAACCATGGAACATGTGCTCCCACCCCTGCCGTACGCCCTGGACGCACTGGCACCCGAGTATTCGAAGGAAACCCTCGAGTACCACTACGGCAAGCACCACAACGCCTACGTGGTGAATCTCAACAACCTGCAGAAGGGCACTGAATTCGAGTCGATGACGCTCGAGGAGATCGTCAAGAAGTCCAGCGGCGGCATCTACAACAACGCCGCGCAGATCTGGAACCACACCTTCTTCTGGAACTGCATGAAGCCGCAAGGCGGCGGCGCTC